>ERZ1643247.18-NODE-18-length-230694-cov-56.798417_pt1 | contig 230694 bp, 201 predicted proteins | sample MGYA00579264_ERZ1643247 | MGnify/ENA primary metagenome ERZ1643247 (study PRJEB29033, sample SAMEA4952262) | chicken gut metagenome | biome: Broiler Chicken; feature: Gastrointestinal Tract; material: Caecum | place: Ireland | collected 2018 | study: Broiler... | reverse complement strand
TTCGGGCTTGTACTGGTTTCGACGGGGGTTTTGAAGTTTGGGAAGCCATCCGCGGACTCCGGGACCGCGCACCAACCTGGAACTTAAAATTAAACGCAGATAACGAAGATTACGCGTTAGCTGCTGCTTAAGCAGCTTGTCGGCCCCGCAGTTCCCGCGCTGCGGAATCCGGCATCAAATAAGGCGGGGCACTTTTCCTCCTAAGCTTTGCGGAGGAAAAAGATTTTATGAAGCTACTGAAGTCAGGAGCCTGTCATCCGGCGCCTGACGGAGGGAATGTCAGAAGAATGACTGTGATGGGAGATGCCTGAATGGATAGGCTTTCGGACGCGGGTTCGATTCCCGCCAGGTCCACTTAACAAGTCTTACACAAACTTCGTGTTCTTTTGTGGTGGGTTTGCTGTAACGATTTATTTGTCAAATTAGACAGGAAAATGCAGAGGTTTTGATGATCTCTGCATTTTTGCTGGAATTTCGTGAAAACTGCACAAAAAACAGAGTTTTTTAAAAGCATTTAAAAGATGAAGTGGTACTTTTAAGTGCTTTTTTTGTGCATTTTTACTTTCGATTTTGTAAAAAAATCCGATTTTTCTCTCGAGATAAAAATGAGCTATCGTTAAGTAATATAGAAAGCGAGAGGAAAGGAGGATGGCAATATGGAAGAGATTAAAATGAGTCAAAAACAGGCTTATATGTTTGCTGCTTCCATATTTGCCGATATTGAAAAGTATGTAGAAGATCACAGAGATGAATTTGAAGAATTTCAGAAACAGAAAACCACGGAGAAGATTGGAAATAAAGAATGAGTCAAAATATTTCAACTTTTCTTATTTGTATTATCGAAAGGGGTGATTCCATTGTACTTATAAAAAATAAGTAAAGCCTAATTTGATATCCGTGTAGAACTTTTAAAAGGAGAAAGCAAAATGAACGGTAGACCGTATACTTCTTCTCACAAAGCTAAATGTTGGCAGGAAATTAATTTTTTTATTTGAAAATAAAGCAATTCGAACCGCGTGGAATGAAGAACAGGAAGAATGGTATTTTTCTGTGACAGATATCGTGGCTGCCTTAACGGATAGTGCCGATCCTAAACAATACATTAAAAAAATGCGTTCTCGCGATCCAGAACTTAATGCATGGTGGGGTACAATTTGTACCCTAACTGCCATGACTGCTTCTGATGGAAAACGGTATCGCACGAATGCAGCAAATTTACAAGGTATTTTCCGCATTATACAATCCATTCCATCACCCAAAGCAGAGCCTCTAAAACAATGGCTCGCCCAAGTGGGAAGTGAGCGAATCGAAGAAACGATTGATCCAGAGTTGACAATTGACCGTGCTCTGGAAACCTACGAAAAGAAAGGATATACTCGCGAATGGATTAATCAAAGGCTGCAGGCAATTCAAGTCCGCAAAGACTTGACAGACGAATGGAAAGCGTTTTTTCTGATCTCTATATTCTTGTACGTTTGATAATTGCAGTCCGACATAAAAGACAACGGGCAATCCCGCCCGATATCTGTAAGCGCTTACATTATTATTTCTATGGGCAGTTCCACCTGCTCCTGAGCTTGATTCTATTTTCCTTTAAGTATCTGGAAATGACTTGGGTATCTACGTGTAGAGACTTGGCGATCTCTTTGTAAGTAGGTAAACATCTGTATCTTGACAAAATAAGAAAATCCCCAGCACCGGCCAGAGAAAGGTCATTTTTGTTTTTTGAGTTTGCTGTAGCAATCAGCCAGTTTCGCTGCCTATCGCAAAGTTTTTCGGTGCCCGTTCTGCTGCCAGGTTATCGATACTCAAATGGCCATCGTCCAGGTATCTCTTCAGCCAAGTCTCCTGGTTCAGGGCATTTTTCCCGGAGCGTTTTTTCCTATTATACGCAGAAGGGTGAACTTCTTCTGTTTATCCAGAAGCCGGATTCTGGATTCCTGTTTTTGCTGATGCTGCTGCATGATCCTAAAAAGAGCAGGTTCTATCAGAACCAGAAGCTGTGGACAGAGGGGGAAATCTGCGTAAAATCGAGGGGATTTCGGCTTTTTGCGGATTGACAGGCTCCGGCTTATATCACGATTTTCGGGTGGCGTTCTTTAAATGCGCCGCTGGGGTTCAGGGAGAGGCCGCCGCACAGTCAGTGGATCTCTTTCAGTGTAACCTTCCGCAATTCATCCAGAGTATCCTGTCAAAAGTGAAGATGAATTTGTAGATACGGATGATTACCAAAATCACAGTTTTTTTTACATACACTTAACTCTGCCTACACGATAACCACGGACTTTGGATGTTATACTTCCACGGAATCTAAATGAACCAACCTTTTCTATAGAAGGAGCAGAAAATGCATAAAAAGCAGACAGACGGGAAGAAGATTCCCGCGAAAGCAGCAGTGAAGAGACTGGCAGCGGGAGGCTTAAGCGTCCTGGTGGCCGCCGCCTCCGCCAACGGGGGCCTGGCGGTACCGGTACTGGCGGAGGATAACCATGAGATCCTCCGGGAAGAAACAGTGCCGGTTTCAGATGCTGCAGATCCGGAAGACTCCGGAGAACTGGTAACGGAGGAAGCGCCGGAGGGCCGGGATTCCGCGGGGGAATCCCAGCAGCCGGCAGTGACAGAGCAGCCGGAGATCACGGAAATCCCACAGGAGCAGGAAGAGAACGAAGAGGAAGAGACCCGGGAAGAAGTCCGGAGCATTCCGGCAGCGTCCGATGCTGCGGAGCCCCAGGTGGTTCAGGCCGCCCCGGAGGCTGAGCCGGAAATCCAGGCGGAGGTGCAGGTTTCTACGCCTCTGCTGATTACGGAGATCGTGGCGGATACCCATCAGGCGGATCAGACCACCGCCAGCGGGACAGATGCTTTTGAATATGTGGAACTTTACAATGCCTCAGACCGGACCGTATCTCTGGACAGCTATCTGATCCAGAATCTGAACGGCAGTACGGTGACTGATTGGGAGATCCCGGCGGGCACCCTACTGGAGGCTGGGAAAAGCCTGGCAGTCTGGATCAGGAACGGGGAGAGCGATGCTTTGGAGGAAGGGGATTTCCGTTCTTATTACGGCATCGACGACAACGTCCAAGTGGTAAAAACCACGGAATCCGTCAACGGATTTTCTAACAGCGGGGAGCGCTCTATCCGGGTGATCGTCCGGGCTACCGGCCAGACAGTAACCCAGATTACTTACAACGACGGTGCGGAAAAGGCTCAGACCAAAAAAGGCATTACCTTCGGATATACAGAGGGACAGACCCAGCAGCCCACCCTGGCCTATAACGGGGAGCCTACGCCGGGAACCGCGCAGCAGGAGCAGCTGCCGGAGGGCCTGTATACAGTGACAGAGGTATCAGGGGCCTCCGTTTCCGCTTCCGGGGAGGAGCAGGCCAGCCCAGGCGCTTCTTATAAGATCACGGCATCCACGGATCTGCCGGGGTTGATCCTGAACGCTGTGGTTACCGTGACCACAGAGGCAGGCAGCAGCCAGTATCCCATGGAATATAAGGAGGGAACCTTTACTGCCTCTATTCCCGCGGATGCCTTTGCCGGAGCCGGAAGCTTTACCTATCATGTGGAGATGAACAACGGCGTGAATACGGCGGTCAGCGGAGAAACTTCCGTAACTGTCAGCCAGGAGCCTTCCCGGGCGGAATTTCCCGCTCCCCTGCTGCTCACGGAGATTGTGCCCAATACAGCCAATGAGGGCGGCTCCGACGCGTTTGAATATTTTGAAGTGTACAACGCCGGAGACCAGGCGGTAAACCTGGATCAGTACGGTTTCTGGTACGACAACGGCTCCTCCGTAAAGCAGTGGATCCTGGAAGACAGAGGCCTGGTGCTGGAAGCCCATGAAACACTGGTGGTCTGGATCCGCAATGAGCCAACATTGCCGCCGGATTCACTGTGGAGAATTTTAACGCGAACTACGGCACCAGCTATGAGCAGGGAGTGAACTTTACCTCCGTGCAGTCCGACGGATTCTCCAACTCCGGCACCCGCCGGATCTCCATCCGCGCAGCTTCCGGAACAGAACTCAGCACCGTGGAATACACCGCGGGGGATTCCTCCAACGGCAAGCTGGATGAGGGAGAGTCCATCTGCTTCAGCTACAGCGGAGAAGAGGTTTCAGTGACCTATGATCATGAGGAAACCCCGGGCGCCCTGGATGGGGATCAGTCCATTCAGGGGCAGTATACCTTCCCGGCGGTGGCGGAGGCGCCTTCTGTGGAGGCGGATGCTCCCGCCGTGGTTCATGCGGGGGATTCCTGGACCGTGACCATGAGCGGAACCAGCCTGACCGAGGGGATCCTCAGCGCGGAACTGAGGCTGTACCAGGAAGGAGCAGAAGAAGCATCTGCCGCCCTTCCCATGACCTATGCGGAAGGCGTGCTCCAGGCCAGCCTTACCTACGAGGAGCTGAAAGCTGTCGGTGGGGAGAAATTCCAGTATGAGATCACAGTTTCCGACGGCGTCAACACAGCCGTTTCCTCCAGAAAGAGCGCGGTTCTTAAGTCCGATGAGGGTACGGTGGACAGAAGCCAGGCCCCGGCACTTACCATCACAGAGCTGATGCCGGACAGCTCCAATGTAAACGGCGCGGATGCCTATGAGTTTATCGAGCTCTATAACAATTCCAACCGGGATATAGATCTGAAAGATTACAAGCTGTATTACAATTACCCCGACAACGGGGACAACAGCGATGTGGTATGGTGGGAGACTTCTGAGAGCAGGATTTTGAAAGCCGGGGATACCCTGGTATTCTGGATCAAGAACGGCGGCAACGACGCTCTGACCAGAGAAGATTTCAACGCCAAATTCGGCACGGATCTGGACGAAGCCCATCTGGTGGAGATCTCCTGCGGGGGCATGGCCAACTCCGGCGCCAGAGGAGTGAAGATCGCCTCCAATGTGAAGGATGTGTCGGATTATGTCACCTACAACATGAACGGGGCGGACAACACCTCCGCGGACAGATCCATTACCTTCCAGAATCAGTACACGGATGGCGCCTTCTCCAGCACCATGACTTCCGATGAGGAAGCGCCCACACCTGGAACGGTAAAGGCCAGCCAGAAGCCTTATTACGCGGCGGAACTGCCGGAGACAGCGGCGGCTCCGGTGCTGACGGATCAGACGCCGGAAACCTTCAGCGACAGCAGCAGCCTGATCTTTCAGGTGGAAGCGGTATCCCGGGATACCGCGGTAAAAACCGTGCGTCTCTATGTAAGGGACAGCCATTCTGACACCTATGAAATGTATAATCTGCTGAGAAGCTTGGGGGATGTGTTTACCAGGGAGATCCCCGGGGTGGATCTCACCGGAAAACAGTACTATGAATATTATTTTGAAGTCAGCAACGGATATGAGACAGTGTCCACAGAACCGAAACAGGTGAAAAATGAGAATGCTCCGGAAGAGGGGGACCAGCTGAATGTGGAAGAGGGCCAGTTCCTTTCCGGCACACAGTCCATCATCGGAACCGGCGGCAGCCTGAAGATCGACGGAGAAGAGGTCAGCGGCCAGGCGGTTTCCTCTATCAACGGTGACGCCCGCATCGCCTTTGACGCCAGTCAGACAGACGTGTTCTTTAAGAACGCCGTGGCCATCGGGGAGGATGTGCTGGGAGTCTTTAACGAAGGCACCTACGATGCGTGGAGGACCTACGCCTACGATGTGGACGAGCACTATTTCGACCCGGAAACCCGGCAGATCACCATCGCTTTCCACGCCGGCAATAAGGCCAACAATCTGGAACATGATATAGAAAACAACGATGATTTTGTGCTGAAGAATATCCGGCTGGTGCTGCCGGACGGCGTGTCCCTGCGCCCGGTTGCCTACGGAGCGGTCAACGGCATCGGCGCCATTCCGCACACAGAGGAAAACTGGCATCCGGATCAGCCCTACGATATGGGAGAAGTATCCCCGGAGACAGAGATCAGCATGGGCGACGGCACCACCAAGGTGGAGATCCTGTACGTTACCTTCCAGCTGGAGGAGTCCAGTTTCAATGCCCTGAGAGTGGATCTGGACACCAGGGAACTGGAAGACGGACCTCACACCATTGCTTCCGGGGCGGCCTCCGTCCAGGTGATGGTGGACAACACCGCTCCGGAGATCACCACCAATCTGGCGGAGGGAGAGACCTACCGGGATGTGGAGATCCTTGCCCGGGCATCGGATGCCCTCAGCCGGGAGGTGGAACTTACCGCGGCTCTGGACGGAGAAACCATTGAACTGCCATACGCCCTGGAGGCGGAGGTGATGGAGGCCGGGGAGCACACCCTGACCCTGACCGCTGTGGATCAGGCGGGAAATACCGCGGAAAAAACCGTGACCTTTATCATTCCGGAGGAAAATGCTTCCGCGGACGTGGATCAGCCGGAGGATACCGTCCACGGCAATCCCACTCTGTCTGTGAATGTGGTGGATCCTACGGAAGACACCATGACCGTTACCTTTAAAAAGGGTGAGAAATATCAGCTGGGAGACGAAAACATTACCGGCAGCCAGGGCGTCAGCGATGCGTCCGGCACCGAAGCCCAGGTCTTTTCAAAGGAATCCGGGGACGGATTCCCCTATCAGGTCTTTGATGTGAAGATCAGCGGAGATCCGGGAGAAGACAGCGCCATCCGGGTAGACTGGGAGGGTACTTCCAACAGCGAGAAGACCTTTATGTACGTATACAATCTTTCCGCCGGCGCCTGGGATCCGGTGGAGGCGGAGCAGACCCTGGAGGGAACCGCCATGAGCCTTTCCGGCGTGGTGGAGCTGGCAGAGCATCTGAACGGGGATACGGTCCGGATCATGATCCAGAACGGGGAGGGCTATACGCCGCCCCAGTACGCTCCGGGAGAAGCTTCGGACAGCGCCACATATAATGAAAAGGATACTCCCAGGGAAAATTATGACTTTACCTTCGTGGTGGAGAGCGACACCCAGTACTACAACGAGGACTACGAGGGCAATCCCAGCCAGGATGTAGACGGACTTTACCAGTATCAGCTGGATATCCACAACTGGATCCTGGCCAACCGGGAGCGGATGAACATTCAGTACCTCTTCCACGATGGAGATATCATAGACGATGAACCGCTGATTCCCGAGTGGGAAAATGCCGACGCGGCCTATCAGATGCTGGATGAAGCGGGACTTCCCTACGGCGTACTGGCGGGAAACCATGATGTGGGACATTTAAGCGGAGATTACAGCAATTTCAGCAAGTACTTCGGAGAATGGAGATACAGCGGCAATCCCTGGTACGGGGGAAGCTACAAGGACAACCGGGGCCATTATGACCTGATCACCGTGGGCGGCATAGACTTTATCATGGTGTACATGGGATGGGGCATCGGAGATGAGGAGATTGAGTGGATGAACCAGGTGCTGGCACAGTATCCGGAGCGAAAAGCTATTTTGAACTTCCACGAGTACCTGCTGGCCAGCGGAGGCATGGGCGAGGAGCCTCAGCGGGTCTATGACGAAGTGGTGGCCCAAAATCCCAACGTCTGCATGGTATTCTCCGGCCATTACCACAACGCGCAGACCCGGGTGGATTCCTTCGATGATGACGGAGACGGAATCGCGGAGAGAAAGGTATACCAGATGCTCTTTGATTACCAGGGCTTGGCCCAGGGGGGCATGGGATACATCCGCCTGATGCATTTTGATATGGCGAATCAGCAGATCCTTTTCAGAACCTACTCGCCCAGTCTGGACGACTATGACGCCAAGGACGAGACGGATATCGGAGACGTGGCGGGCATCAACGGGGAAGAAGAATTTGCGGTCAGCTTCGCGGATCTGGGAATTGTTCCCGAGACCAAGACCCTGGAGACCGCCGGCCTCACAGTCAATGTTTACGGAAATGAGACCATCGGAACTGTGGAGAATGTAGCCAGCGGCACCACCGCCTCCTACACCTGGGAGAATGCTCCTGAGGGCACGGTGGGATGGTACGCGGAGGTCACCGACGCCAACGGCGGACTGACCCGCACGGATGTAAACTATCTGAACATTGAGAAAGCCGGATACGAGCCGGTAATCACTCTGCCCGACGGCTCCGCCAACCAGGTGGAGGAAGGAGCGGACTTTGATCCCCTGGCAGGGGTCACCGCCAAAGATTATCAGGGCAATGACCTGACGGATAAGATCACCGTAGTGGGAACCGTAGATACCTCTGTTCCCGGGCTGTATGACCTGGTGTATACTGTCAGCGATGAGAAGGGCAATACTGCAGCGGCGGAGAGAACCGTGCAGGTTCTGGAGGCCGATGACAGCGGTGATGAGGATCATCAGGGCGGAACCGGCGGCGGAAGCCAGACCGGCGGAACCGGCGGCCAGTCCGGAAGTGCGGATCCCAACGGGTCCGGCAGCGGTTCGGGTCAGAAACCGGGCGGCAGCCATCAGGGAACATCCCCCGATACCGGGGATCCCCTGGGAACTCAGACGCCTCTTTACGGGGCCGGAATCCTGGCAGGTATGGCGGGAATTGTCCTGGCACTGAGAAAGAAAGCGTCCGGAGTTTTCAGAAGAAATAAATAAACAGAATCAGTAAAAAGAGCCGTCGGCCATGATGTGCCATGTACACATAAGGCCGGCGGCTTTTTGCGCAGCTACTTATTCCAGAGAGTTTTTTTGCTCCCGCGGGGACAGACGGTTCCGGTATTCTGTGGGAGTGCAGCCGGTACGCCGTTTAAACAAGGTGCTGAAATAGGTAGGATTATCGTAGCCCGCCAGATAGCAGACCTCATACACCTTGACCTGAGGATCCGCCAGAAATTCTTTGGCCTTTTTTATCCGGACAGAGGTCAGAAAATCAATATAGGTTTTCCCGGTTTCCTGTTTAAAAATATTGCTGAGATAACAGGAACTGACGGACAGGGCTTCAGCTATATGGCTCAGATGAAGTCGGCAGTCAGAATAGTGTTTCTCAATATAGGCTTTGGCATCGGAAACAATCGGGTTTTCAGATCCTGTAAGACTGTTTTTTGAAAGACTGTAAAGATTGGAAACCTGGCGGATCAGGCCGGCGAGCCGCGCATGAAGTTCCCGGTCAGAACCGGAAGAAATCAGTTCCTTATAAACCGCGGAAAAATCAGGAAAGACTTCATACAGAGACAAATTGACAGCCGATAATAATTCTATACAGCCGAAAATAATGTTGTTGATGGTGAAGCTGTGCATGGAGGCATAAACAGGGCGGGAGCCGGGAGAAAAAGATTTTCCCGCCTCCTCAATGGCCCGCGTGGGATTCCCCGAAACAATAGAAGAAACGATGGTCTGCATACTGCTGATATAATCGTAATCCGCGGCTTCAGAGGGATGATTCCGGGAAGCAAAAAAGATGTCAGAGGAATTGCCGTACAGAAATTTATGCTGCAGAGCTTCTTCCGCTTCAAGATAGGACTGCCGGATCTGCCCGGGTCTGGACAGGATGGTTCCGATACCGGCTGTAGCTGTACAATTTGCCGAAGTCCTTCGATTTCTTAAAGACAGAAGCTTTTCCGGATGGGTCAGTGTGGAGGAGGCGTCTGAACATGGGTATACGGGAATTAGGGACGCATATGTCTATATAAAAGAAAATCTGGAATAGACATAGGCAGGTGTGGTTTAAACTAAAAACCAGGAAAACAGGTGTTTTATATTATTTTACTACCCTGGCCTTAAAAAGGGAATCATGAGATACATCTTCCGCCTTGCAATCCGCTTCGGTTGACGGTACTATGTATAGAAGAATCTGTTATTTTTCGGGATTTCACAGAGACGACATAATCCCCTGCTAAGATAGAAATGAAAAAGACTGCCGTACAGAAGCGCAAGGAGGTGCTTTTATGGATAAAGTAAAGATACTGGTGGTGGACGATGAGAGCCGCATGCGGAAGCTGGTGCGGGATTTCCTGGTAAAGAGCGGGTTTGAGGTGCTGGAGGCCGGGGACGGGGAAGCGGCCCTGGATCTGTTTTATGAGGACAAGGAGATTGCCCTGATTATCCTGGATGTGATGATGCCCAAGATGGACGGCTGGGCGGTCTGCAGGGAGATCCGCCAGCATTCTAAAGTCCCTATTATTATGCTGACGGCCAAAGGAGAAGAGCGGGACGAACTGCTGGGGTTTGAACTGGGAGTGGACGAGTATATTTCCAAGCCCTTCAGCCCCAAGATCCTGGTGGCCCGGGTGGAGGCCATCCTGCGCCGGACCAGCCAGATCCAGTCCGGAGAGACGCTTTCCGCCGGAGGCATTGAGATTAACAAAGCGGCCCATATGGCTTCCGTGGACGGAAATCCTCTGGAACTGAGTTATAAGGAGTTTGAGCTGCTGACCTATTTTCTGGAGAATCAGGGAATCGCCCTGTCCCGGGAAAAGATCCTGAACAATGTGTGGAACTATGACTATTTCGGGGACGCCAGAACCATTGACACCCATGTGAAAAAACTGCGGAGCAAAATGGGGGAAAAGGGCAGATATATCAAGACCATCTGGGGCATGGGCTACAAATTTGAGGTGGACGGGGCATGAAGCGTTCCATTAAGAAAAGAGTCGCCGGCACCTTCATCGGAGTTATGGCCCTGACCCTGGTGGTCATCGGCGTGTTTCACTGGGCATTTATGGAAAAATTCTACCTGTCCAAAAAGATGGATGTGCTGACAGACAGCTGGGACAGCGTGAATTCCCTGAGAGATCCCATTCAGGAAGTGGGACAGGAGTTTCATCAGTTCTGCGACTCCAATAATCTTACGTACGCGGTAGTAAATCTCAGTTCTTCCCCCTATCTGCTGAACACCAATTCTCTGGATGAGTCCCTGGCCAGCCGCCTTATTGGAAATATTATGGGTCAGGAGACGGAAAATACCGAAGTGCTGAGAAAAGGCAAGGACGGAGCTTATCTGATTTCCCAGAGCCATGACCGGTTCCAGGGAAAGGATTTCCTGGAACTCTGGGGGAGGCTGGACAATGGAGATTTTTACATTGTGCGCTGCCCCCTGGAGAGCATCGCGGACTCCGCGGCTATTTCCAACCAGTTTTATATTTATATCGGACTGGCGGTGGTGCTGGTGAGCGCTGTGCTGATCTGGCTGATTACCCGGAAAATGGTAAAGCCTCTGCAGGAGCTTACCGCTTTGTCAGAGAGGATGGCAGATCTGGATTTTAACGCCCAGTATACCAGCGGAGGCGAGGATGAGATCGGAGAGCTGGGACGGAATTTCAACCGCATGTCCGGCCGGCTGGAAAAAGCGGTGTCGGAACTGAAAAGCGCCAATCTGAAACTGCAGAAAGACATTGAAAAGAGAGTGCAGATCGATGAAATGCGGACGGAATTTCTTTCCAATGTCTCCCATGAGCTGAAAACTCCCATAGCCCTGATCCAGGGCTACGCGGAAGGGTTAAAAGACAATATCAGCGACGACCCGGAGAGCCGGGAGTTTTACTGCGATGTGATTATAGATGAATCCGCGAAAATGAACCGTATGGTCCGGCAGCTGTTGACTCTGAATCAGCTGGAATTCGGAAACGACAGACTTTCCATGGAGCGCTTTGATCTGGCGGAGCTGATCCGGGGAGTCCTGCAGTCCTCCCATATTCTGATCGAACAGAAAGAGGCGAAGATCCTTTTTCAACAGAAGGATCCGGTTCCCGTCTGGGGCGATGAGTTTAAGATCGAGGAGGTAGTGACCAATTATCTGACCAACGCCCTGAATCATCTGGAAGGAGAAAAGGTGATTGAGATTACCTGCCGGGAATGGAACGGCACGGTCACCACCACGGTGTTCAACACCGGACAGCCCATTCCGGCGGAAGATCTGGACAAGATCTGGGAGAAGTTCTATAAAGTGGACAAGGCCAGAACCAGGGAGTACGGGGGAAGCGGCATCGGTCTGTCTATTGTAAAGGCTATTATGGACAGCCACCAGCAGAAATGCTGGGCGAAAAATTATGAGAACGGGGTCGCCTTTTCTTTTACTCTGGAGAGCCGCTGAGGGAAAGTCTCTTCACAAAATCCGTGAAATATGCTATGATTATCTGCGGATATGCAGGTTCTGCCTGTGTGTTACAAAGAAGATGGAAGTGATCCTATGCCGGATGCGAATATAACGAAGACTGCCTTGGCCTCTTCCATGAAAAGGCTGATGAAAGAAAAGCCCTTTTCCAAGATCAGCGTCATTGATATCTGTGACGGCTGCGGCATGAACCGGAAAAGTTTTTATTATCATTTCAAAGATAAATATGACCTGGTAAATTGGATCTTTTATATAGATTTTATCGGTTTGGTGAATACCAGAGAGTACCGCAGCGGCTGGGATCTTCTGGTTTCTGTGGGGGATCTCTTCTACCGGGATCAGGAGTTTTACCGGGCGGCTCTGAAGATAGAAGGGCAGAATTCCTTTCAGGAATATTTTCATGAATCTATGGCGCCCATTGTCTCTTTTTTTCTGAGGGATGTGTGTGAGGCGGACGAGGAGCAGGAAATCTTTATTACCTTTTTCTGTGACGCCTATCTGTCCGCGGTGGTCCGATGGCTGGAAGACGGCTGCCGGATCTCTCCGGAAGAGTTCATCGGCGGATTGAAAAAAATGATTCTGGGTATGGCAAGACAGATCCAGGAAGAAGAACTATAAGGGAAGAAAGCCGGTTTCCGGCTGCCGGATGGAGATTCCGGCGGCAGGAAACCGGCTTTTTAAAACTCTTTTTTGGGAAGAGCGGCCGCAAACATGCGCTCCAGGGGCTGGGAACGGTAGGAACCTTTCAGCACCCCTTCCTGGGTGTGGATGGAACCATCCTCCATCAACTCAAAAAAGCAGGGCTCAGAAGAGATGCTTCGGTCGATCTGGTAAGCGTCAGAGTATATGTTCAGCAGGATAAAGGGATGCAGCTGCTGGATCCGGGCAGAGCGGATATAGGCATCAATCCGGTCCTGGTAGGATTTGCTGCAGTTGTCCCTGGGGATCATCAGCACAAAGGAAGACTCATAGGAAGAAAACTCCTGGAAGCGGTTCTGGCTGGTCCAGCTGTCCCCGTCCGAATCCTCGTAATAGGCGTAAATGCCGTACAGGGCTTTGTGCCGCTGCATCCCCCGGATATTCTGATCTGTGCTGGATCCTCCGGCAGGGAAAAGGGTCATGATATTTGTACAGGGTTTCAGCCGGGCAAGGTGCTCCAAAGAAAGCCGGCGGTCCGGCAGAAAGAGGATGAAGCCGCATTTGGAATATTTTCGGAAGATACCTGTGAGAGCCTGCAGATCCGGGAAATCATTCTCGCTGCGGATGGCGTAGGAGTAAATTCCAAGAGAAGTGCCCTGACGGACAATGCGTTCCAGAGTTTCCGCCTCCATGCTGGGAGGGGACGCCGGATTCAGGCGCAGGATCGGCAGCCAGGGAATCTGGTAATCCCTGGTTTTTTCGTTGCTGCGGATCTGCCGCGCCCCGTAGGTGAGACTGCCGTACCCGATGTTGATCCCGAAATCCTTCAGACCCTTGCGCTCCGTGTTCCGCAGAAGGTGTTCAATGGCGGTGTAGTAGGGGCTGTCGTCATTTCGGAGAAGTTCCTGGAACAGTGTATAGAGATCCTGGACAAAACGGCCTTTTGAAAACTGTTTTCCCATATCCGCCAGCTTCCGGATGCTGCGCTTGGGATCTTCCTCGATTTCACGCAGGCCCCTGTCCACGGTGGCGTCGATGATTGCTCTTGTGATATCGTTTGGCTTCAAAACTGATTTCCTCCCTGTAAAGTTTCCGTAAAAGCACTGTGAAAGCGCCTGGCATTATTATACCAGACAACCGGCCCGCTGACTGTTAAAAAAGTATGAAGAATCCCGGTAAGCCTGTCGCTGGCGGAAACCCTGTGCTATAATGAAGCTGGAGCCGGAGAGACGGTTTTTGATGAAGGGAGCGAAATCGTATGAAATTTGATATGCATTGTCATACCAAGGAAGGGTCCACGGATGGAAGAGTAGTGATTGAGGAGTATATACAGAGGCTGCGCAGCATGGGATTCGGGGGAATGATGGTAACAGACCATAATTCCTATGACGGCTACCGGGAGTGGAAAAATTCCCTGAAGGGGAAGGAGTACACAGATTTCGTGGTGCTGAAGGGCATTGAGTACGATACCCTGGACTGCGGTCATATGCTGGTGGTGATGCCGGTGGGGGTGAAGCTGCGGATCCTGGAGATGCGGGGGCTGCCCATCGCGCTGCTGGTAAAGATCGTCCACCGGTACGGGGGAATCATCGGGCCGGCCCACCCCTACGGGGAGAAATATCTCAGCGTAGTTACTACCAGAGAGCGCAAGCGGAAATATTCCAGACAGGGAAACAAAAAGCTGATCGAGCAGTTTGATTTTATTGAGATCTACAACGCCTGCGAGAGGGACGAGGTAAATATCCGGGCGGCCAAGCTGGCCCGCAAGTACGGGCGCCCCGGATTCGGGGGCAGCGATGCCCACAAGCTGGAATGCATCGGCAGAGGCTGGGCGGATCTTCCGGATACGATTAAGAATGAAAATGACCTGATTGAGTTTGTAAAAACAAAGCCGGAGATTCACTGCGGCGGCAGTTTTTACGATAATACCATCCGGGATAAGCTGGGAAAATGGAACGCGGTGCGCATCGACGGCTTTTTCTTCTACAACAAGCTGGGAGCTGTCAGCAAGCTGCTGAAGCGGAAACGGGAACTGAAAAAACTGTATCCGGAGTATAAAGAGACCATGAAGGGACGGCAGGATCCGGAAACGCCGCTGGATATGCGCAATATGCAGAATCTGTAAAAGATTCTTCTTTACTTTTCCGGCAGACTGTGTTAAACTGTCTCCCTGTGGGATAAACTACAATCCTTGTTTCCCGGGAAGAAGCGGGAAGCCAAAAGACCAGAAGGAGGAAAACAGCATGAACAAGTATGAGTTAGCATTAGTTGTGAGTGCCAAACTGGAAGACGAGGAGAGAGCGGCTGTAGTGGAGAAGGCCAAAGGCTATGTGACCCGTTACAACGGCGTAATCTCTGAGGTAGAAGAGTGGGGCAAGAAGAGACTGGCCTACGAGATCCAGCATCAGAAGGAAGGCTTCTACTACTTTATTCAGTTTGAGGCAGACGCATCCTGTCCGGCGGAACTGGAGAGACATGTCCGCATCATGGACAATGTGCTGAGATACCTGATCGTCCGCAAGGATGCAGAGTAAACCTGAGATTGAATAAGAAATTTGTAGAAGGAGGACAAAGAAATGGCATTCGAGAATAATAATGAGAGAGAAGAAGCTCCGGTAAGAAAAAGAACTCCCCGCAGAAGAAGAAAAGTATGTGTGTTCTGCGGCAAGGACAACGTCATTGACTACAAGGATGTAAACAAACTGAAAAGATACGTTTCCGAGAGAGGAAAGATTCTTCCCAGAAGAGTCACCGGAAACTGCGCGAAGCATCAGAGAGCCATTACCGCGGCTGTAAAGCGCGCGAGACATCTGGCGATCATGCCCTACGTACAGGACTGATCTATGCAAAGATAAATGAACAGAAAGCCTTTAAGTACTGGAGATTCAGTGTTTAAAGGCTTTTTCTTTTGCCTTGCGAAAATAGGGACTGACAAATCGGATTTTTTTGCATATACTGAGGGATAAGGAGGTTGCAGAATATGAGCTTGGATATTTTTCTGGGGATCCTGATCCCCCTGGCGGGAACCGCGGCAGGAGCCGCCTGCGTGTTTCTGATGAAGGATAGTCTCAGCGGAAAGATGGAAAAAATCCTTCTGGGGTTTGCTTCCGGAGTGATGGTGGCTGCCTCGGTCTGGTCCCTTTTAATTCCTTCCATGGATATGGCGGCAGCCATGGGCCGCTTTGCCTGGATTCCGGCAGCGGCGGGGCTGCTTCTGGGCGTCGTTTTTTTGACGGTCATGGATAAAGCTGTACCTCATCTGCATCTCAACGCGGAGCAGCCGGAGGGACCAAAGAGCAGACTCAGCAGGACGATGATGATGGTTACGGCAGTGATTCTGCACAATATTCCCGAGGGTATGGCAGTGGGCGTGGTGTTCGCCGGAGCCGCCGCGGGAGGCAGCGATATGACCCTGGCAGCGGCTTTTGTGCTGGCGCTGGGTATCGCCATCCAGAATTTCCCGGAAGGGGCCATTATTTCCCTGCCGCTGAAAAATGCCGGGATGTCCAGGGGCAGAGCGTTCCGGTACGGTTTTCTGTCCGGGGTGGTAGAGCCGGCCGCCGCGGCGGTGACGATCCTGCTGACGGAAGTGATTACTCCGGTGCTTCCCTATCTGCTGGCCTTTGCCGCGGGAGCCATGCTTTTTGTGGTAGTGGAAGAGCTGATTCCGGAAAGCTCCGCCGGGAAACATTCCAATCTGGGAACAGCGGGTTTTGCCGCGGGGTTTGTGATTATGATGATACTGGATGTGGCGCTGGGCTGACCGGAACCTTTCGCCCTTAAGAGGAGTTTCAGCAAAGGAGAAACGTGTATGGACTATGAACAGGATTATATTATGAGATTGGTAAAAGATATGGCCAGAATGATCGCCAAGATGCTTCTGGGAAGGAAAACGCCGGAATATGTGCTGCCGGAAGAGGAAGAGGAGTACTCTTCCCTGGACAGCCTTTACCGGAAATGGGAGAGAATGGCGGATGAGGGACAGATTAATGAGGCGGAAAATGAACTGTCAGATTTTCTGGAGGAGGGAACCGGCAGCCGTGAGGAACTGCGGGCGGCTCTGGGGTTTTATGTTCATATCAATGAGTTTTCCGATGATTTTCTGGACGAGCACGACTATTCCCGGGAGGAGATCTATCAGGGAGTGGAGGAGCTCTCCGCCCGCTTTGGAGTTACAGGCCTGAATATAAAACTCCCGGGCTGACCCCAAAGGGTCAGTCCGGGAGAAGACGGCAGAAGGATCATCAGCTGCCGCAGGAGGGGCAGGAAGCCGGAACATCGAAGGATGGATTGAAGGCGTAGAAGTTTTTGGAGTCCAGCTGATCCTGCACGCTGCGGATGGCTTCCCCGAACCGCTGGAAGTGGACGATTTCCCTGGCCCGGAGGAAGCGGATGGGATCCGCCACTTCCGGATCTTTTACCAGCCGGAGAATGTTGTCGTAGGTGCTGCGGGCTTTCTGCTCCGCCGCCAGGTCCTCAAAGAGGTCTGTCAGAGGATCGCCCTTGGACTGAAACTCGCAGGCGTTGAAGGGGATGCCTCCGGCGGCCTGGGGCCAGATGCCGGCGGTGTGGTCCACATAGTAGCTGGCAAAGCCGGATTTTTCGATTTCCTCCATGGACAGGCCGCAGGTGAGCTGATGCACTATGGTGGCCACCATTTCCAAGTGAGCCAGTTCTTCCGTACCCACATCGTTGAGGATGCCCATGGTGACCCGGTTGGGGGCCGAGAACCGCTGGGAGAGGTACCGCATGGAAGCCCCCATTTCCCCGTCGGGGCCGCCGTATTGGCTGATGATGATCTGCGCCAGTTTGGGATTGGGCCGAGTAATATTTACAGGATACTGGAGCCTTTTTTCATAATTCCACATTCAGCGGGAACCTCCTTTCCGCATGGGTTCCCAGGGCCAGGGCTGTGAGACCCATTCAAAGGAGCGGGAACAGGTGTCGTTGGCTGTATCGATGGTCAGGGGGCCGAAACGCCGGGCATACTCTTCCAGGGCTTCCCGGCGCAGGGCGGATTTTTCTTCCATATAGGCCAGAGCCTCCTCGTTGTCGGGGTGACTGTCCAGAAAGAGGGTCATTTCATTGACGGCAAAGCTGACCTGATTGATCCGGTTCAGAAGCTGTTCCCGGGTCATCTGCCTGGATGCTACCGGCATGGGGCGCCTCCTTTCCCGCAGAAGGGTTTGCACAGTTCCGGGAAGATGGTTCCCATCTGCAGCCCTTTGCAGAGGTCAAAGGTTTCCGACCATTTCTGGAAGGGCACGTATCCCATGGCTGTGGGAAAGTGTTCATCCAGACAGGCAAAAGCGTCGCTGCCCCGGGAGCCTGGACCGGGACGGCAGGTCTGGCAGCGGGTATTGGACAGGCCGCCCGGGGCAGCGGGACGGCAGAAATTTCTGTTCATACGGCAGTTATCCATATTTTAAGAGATCCTTTCTGATGATTCTTTCTCTATTAGTTTATGAAGACTGCCGGAAAATGACAATCCCGGGGATTTCGCGGCGGAATCCCCGGGACAGAACTTCAGCTTATAAGGGAGTAGATCAGGTGTTTTTCAGGACGACAGTTTCTACAATATCGGAGGTATGTTCACAGGCGTCCACGCAGTCTTCCAGATATTTGTAGATGTCTCTCCAAACGATAATCTCCACCGGATCGGTGGTATTGGCGTGAAGGGTGCGCATGGAGTCCAGATACATGCGGTCCCCCTCCTCCTCCAGGCGATTGATCTCGATGAGGCTCTGGCGCAGCTCTTTGGATTTCTTGAAGTTGTAAAATTCTTCCATGGAAAGCTTTACCATTTCGCAGCATCGGATCACCAGCTTTGAAAAACGGACGGATTCCTGACGGATGGATCTCACATTGCACATGTAAAGCCGTAAGACGACGTCCTCGATTTTGTCTGTAATATCATCCAGGTACTGGCTGATGGCCATAATATCTTCCCTCTCAATGGGGGTAATGAAAGCGCGCATGAGTTCTTCCATCAGGTCGTGCTTTTTGACATCCGCCTCGTGCTCTACCTCGTGGATCTCGTCAATGCTTTCGCTGAGATGATCCGGATCAAAATTTTCCAGGATTTTTTCCAGAATTTTCGCGGCCCGGACGGCACAGTCGGCGCACTGTACAAAGTTGTCGAAATAAACCATATCACCTTTTTTAGACATTTTCGATACCTCTTCTTTGTGTATTAAATAAACAGAAACATGAACAGCCTGGCCATCAGAAATCCGATGATACCGCAGCCGGGGAAGGTAAGCACCCAGGTCATCACCATTTCCTTAACGACCTTCAGATTAATGGAAGAGAGCCGTTTTACAGCCCCGACACCCATAATCGCGGTGGTCTTTGTGTGGGTGGTGCTGACGGGAATACCGAACAGGGAAGAAACCAGAAGACAGAGGGAAGCTGCGATATCCGCCGCGAATCCCTGATACTTTTCCAGCTTCACCATGTCCATGCCTACGGATTTGATGATTTTTTTGCCGCCCACGCTGGTTCCCAGTCCCATGACCACGGAGCAGAGGATCATCATCCACACAGGAAGGATGGCTCCTTCCGTGGTATCCTGGCCGTTCATGAGAAAAACGCCCAGAAGAAGCACTCCCATGAATTTCTGTCCGTCCTGAGCGCCGTGCATGAACGCTGTCATGGCGGCTCCGGCGATCTGGCCGTACTTGAAAAAACAGTTGGTCTTCCGGCGGTCAAACCCGCGGCAGATGAAAGTGACTGCTTTGCAGACCGCGTAGCCCAGGGCAAATCCCAGGGCCGCGGAAAGAATCAGTCCGTAAATGACTTTGATCCATTCGCCGCCGTTGATGCCGGACAAGCCGCCCTGAAGAGCGATGGCTGCTCCGGAGAGTCCCGCGATGAGGGCGTGGCTCTCGCTGGTGGGTATTCCGAAGTACCAGGCGGCCACCGCCCAGACTACAATGGCTACCAGGGCCGCGCATAGAGCTACGAGAGCGCTTTGATTGTTGCCGTTGAAATTAACCATGTCTTTGATGGTCATGGCCACCGATGAGTTGATCAGCGTCATCACCAGAACGCCTATGAAGTTAAAGGCGGCTGCCATGAGGATTGCGGGCTTCGCCTCCATGCAGCGGGTGGTGACACAGGTGGCAATGGCGTTGGGAGCGTCGGTCCAGCCGTTGACAAAGATGACGGCAAGAGTTAGTATGACAGAAACCATGAGCATGGGATTTGTCGTAACCTGCTCCCAGAAAGCAATAAAAGATGTGTCCATGTTGATTCTCCCTATATGTTTTTGATTATGCCGCAAAACCTATTATAACATGGAATGTTAAGAATAGGAAAAGAAAAACAAAAATAAATGTAAAATTATTGGGGCGAAATAGAGTGGGATTTTGTGAAAAACAGGGAGAAAGGGAAAATTCCCGAAAAAAGGAGGGCCAGCACCCCTGTAAGGAGTACTGGCATATGAAAAAGAAAATTATATATGAAAAAGTCAGTAGGCTTTTGTTTGACTTTATCATACAGAAGAAGTATGAGAAAAATATGAGTTGGCTTTGAAGGTTTTGTAAAGACTTTATTGACAAAATATGAACAGCCGGATATGTCCGGCATAAGGAGGATATGAAAGACACCATCTGTACGGCAAAAAAGATTTTAACGGGGAATATGGCAGCTCTGCTGCTGTTTGAATTATCCTTCCGGGTCCTGCTGAAAATTCTGTCCGGGGAGACACAGGAGCGGGTTCTGGACCGGATCTTGAAAATGCAGGGATACAGTTATATGACAGAGGATAATTACGGCAGAGTTCTGTCCCATCCGCTGACAGTTCTGACGGCAGTTCTGGCGCTGCTGCTGTTTCTGCTGCTTCTGCTGTTTGAGTGCTGCGGGCTCCTGGCCTGCTTTGAGCGCAGCTGGCGGAAAGAAAAGATCACCATGCCGGGAATACTGCGGGCAGGGGCTGCAGGAGCGCTGAGGGTGATCCGCCGGCATCCCCTGAAATGGATTCCCTGCATGGCCCTTGGAGCCCCTATCCTGTCTCTGAATCTGATTCTGTGGGAAATTTCCGGGGCGGGATTTGGAATGGTAATCCTTCAGAGATTCTGCGCCAGCCTGCCCAGAGCCCTGATGATTCTGGTTCCCGCCGGACTTCTGCTGTTTTCCGCGGCAGGAGCCTTTGCTCTTCCCGAGCTGCTTCTGCGGCCGGATTCTCCTTTTAAACTATGGAAAGTGGCAGGGCGCAGGCTGAAAAACAAAGGGCCGGCAAAGGTGGCCGGAGCATTTCTGTCCCAGGCGCTGGTACTGGGATTTATGGCGGCAGTGTATGCGGCCGCGGCGGCGGTGATGGTTACGGCGGTAAAGTTCGGCCGAAGTCCGGGCAGCGAGGTCAGCGCGGTTCTGATCTACGGGGGCTGGATCCGGCAGGCTGCCGCAGCCGCGGCAGGTTCCCTGGGTACCGCAGCCGTCCTGCTGTTTCTGTATACGTTTTTCGCCAGGGAAGAGAAGACGCCGGTTTCCAGGCCGGCTTCTCCTGAAAGAGGAAAATTTTTGACTTTCCTGTCGGGAAAGCGGATGAAAATCGCCGGAACGGCCCTGATCCTGGCCGGGGAGGGACTGTTTGTTCTTCTGATGATGAGGGGGACGATTCCGGACAAAGCGATTCCGGACAGCACTGTGGAGGTGACCGCCCATCGGGGCGGCGCCCGGATCGCTCCGGAAAACACCATAAGCGCTATGGAGGCCGCGGTAAACGCCCTGGCGGACTACGCGGAGATTGACGTGCAGGAGACCAGAGACGGGGAGATCGTGCTCCTACACGACACCAATCTTTCCCGGGTAACTGGGGTAGACGCGAAGATCTGGGATCTGACCTACGCGGAGGTCAGCCAGCTGGACGCCGGCATCAAATTCCACAAAAAGTTCAGAGGGGAGAAGATTCCGTCTCTGGGGGAAGTCCTGGATTACTGCCGGGGAAAGATACGGCTGAATATTGAGCTGAAATATAACGGGCATAACCCGGATATTGTGCCAAAGGTCGTCCGCCTCATTGAGGAACATGATTTTGTGGATTCCTGCGTGATCACTTCTATGAATTACAGCTTTCTGGAGCAGGTCAAGGAACTGAATCCGGAGATTACCACAGGATATACGCTGGCTATGATCTACGGCAATCCCGCGGATCTTCCGGCGGCGGATTTCTTCAGCGTAAAGCACACATATCTGAACCGCAGATTCGTAGCCCGGGCCCATCTCCAGGGGAAAAAGGTCTGTGCCTGGACGCTGAACTACCAGGGGGATATGAGGCGGATGATTGACTGCGGCGTGGACAATCTGATTACCGATGACCCGGAGCTGGTGAGGAAAGTAGTTCTGGGAGAGACACAGCAGGATCCGTCCTGGCTGGATCTTCTGAAGTACGCCCTGCGCTAAAGGGTTGCCGGTGCCGGACGCCTGTGCTATAATTCAGAAAAGATCCGGAACACAAAGGGGATTTCTGTCCTTGCCATCAGTAAAAACGGGGAGTGATGAAATGAAGCAAGGAGCTGCGAAAGGGGAAGTAAAGCGCCGGCGGCGGACGGGATACTACGATTACAATCTGCTGGCGGCGGTGATTATTCTCATCTGCTTCGGTCTGGTTATGCTCTACAGCGCCAGTGCCTACGAGGCATCCAATAAATTTGGAAATGATATGTATTATTTCGGGCGTCAGGCCGTGATCAGTCTGGCTTCTGTGGGGGCGGCCCTGGCGATTTCAAAAATCGATTACCATATATTAAGTAAGTGGGCGCTGCATCTGTATGTGCTGGCCCTGATCCTCATGGCCATGGTGCGCTTTTCACCTCTGGGGGTAACCGCCGGAGGCGCCAGACGGTGGCTGAATCTGGGCATCCAGTTCCAGCCCTCCGAGATCGCCAAGATTGCGGTGATCCTGTTCCTGCCGGCGGTGATTCTGAAAATGGGCAGGCAGGCAAGCCGCCGCAAGGCTGTCCTCGTTCTGCTGTTTCTGGGTCTCGTGCAGGCGGTGGGAGCCTATGAACTGACGGATAATCTCAGCACCGCTGTAATTATTATGGCTATCAGCGTGGTGATTATATTTCTGTCCCATCCGAAGACCAGGCCGTTCCTTTTGGCTCTGGTGATTATCACGGCTGTGGTGGGGGGAATACTGGCCTTTTTATATCTGAATGTGGAAAGCACAGAGGATTTTCGCCTGAGCCGGATCCTGACCTGGTTCCATCCGGAGGATCATCCGGAAACCGGAGGCTGGCAGGTGCTCCAGGGGCTGTACGCCATAGGCTCCGGAGGATTTTTCGGCAAGGGTCTGGGAAACAGCGTGCAGAAGCTTACCAATATCCCGGAGGCCCAGAACGATATGATCTTTTCCATTATATGTGAAGAACTGGGACTGTTTGGAGCCATACTGCTGCTGCTTCTGTTCGGCTATCTCCTGTACCGGCTTTTTTTCATCGCCCAGAACGCGCCGGATCTGTACGGAACCCTGATCGTCAGCGGAATTTTTGCCCACATTGCCCTGCAGGTCATTCTCAATGTCTGCGTGGTGCTGAATGTGATTCCCACCACAGGCGTGACCCTTCCCTTTGTCAGCTACGGAGGCACATCGGTGCTGTTTCTCATGGGGGAGATCGGCGTGGCGCTCAGCGTGGCCCGGCAGATCCGACTGGAATAAAAGCGGATTGCTCTGCGCCGGGACGCTCCCGAAATCCGCGCCCTGCATGCGCAGTCCGGACTGCCGTCCTGCCTGCTTATGCAGTGCGTCAGCCAAATGTCGAACCGGGGCCGTAAGCGAGCTTACGTCCTCCGCCTCGCCGCTTGGCTGACTTTTATAAAAAACATATTGACAAATGTTGGTTTTACCAGTACACTTTGGTTGTCAAATTATTTTTGGAAGCAAATTGGAGGAAAGAGATTCATGTTAGAGAAAATGCGGCAGATTCTTGCCGAGCAGTTTAACTGCGAGGAAGATTCTATTACGGAAGAGACAAATTTTAAGGATGATTTAGGTGCCGATTCCCTGGATCTGTTTGAACTGGTGATGGCGCTGGAGGAGGAGTATTCCATTGAGATTCCGGCGGACGACCTGACAAACCTCGTAACCGTAGGCGATGTAATTGAGTATCTGAAGGACAAAGGTGTGGAGGCATAAATCCACACCTTTTCTGAATCTTACAGGAATGAATTGGTGTCTGTGCTGCCGGACACGGCTTCCTGGCAAATACGCAGCAGAGCTCCACAGGTACCAGAAAAATCAGGAAGGAGGTACTGGGATGAGTGTTGAGTATTTAAAGAAGATTTTGACAGAGAACAGCGGAATCGTCTGCCTGCTGGGCAGGGCCCAGGCCATTGCCGGGGGATGCGATTTTTACCGGGAAGATTACGCCTATGAGATAGAGACAAAGTACGGCCGTTCTCCGGGAGAAATTTTTTCCAGCTCTTTTTTCAGAAACAGGCCCAAGGCGTTTTATGAATGCTACCGGGAGGAACTGCTGAAAAAAAGGGGCGGCCCGGACGAATGTAATTATGCCCTGAAACGGATGGAGGATGACGGCAGGCTTCTGGGAATTGTCACCAGGGGATTTTTTAATCATTCCCGTATGGCAGGCTGCCGGAATGTGGTGCAGATGTACGGGAATATAGATGCCAATACGTGCCCTCACTGCGGACGGGTCTATGACGGAAAATATATTCTGGAGCATACGCCCCTGCCCTACTGTGAAAACTGCGGGACTCTCATCTATCCGGGAGTTGCCCTTCAGGGAGAGATGCTGGATAATCAGCAGATCACCCGGGCGGCGGATCTCATTGCCCGGGCCAAAGTGCTGCTGGTGCTGGGCACCGGGCTGACTTCCAATCTGGGATCCCTGGTGCGGTATTTCCAGGGAAATCTGCTGGCGGTAGTCAACAGCAGGGAGGAGCTTTCCGATTATAAAGCGGACTGTTTCTGTGAGGGAAACGCGGCGGAGATTATGGCTCAGGCATATCCGGGCAATCATCCGCTGGACGCGGAGGGCAGCGTTTAACCGAATCAGCAGAGCGGATGGTGTAATATCCGCCTGATAAAATGACGGAACAAGAAGGACAGGAGATGATAGATATGAGCAAGACTGTTAGAACCAGATTCGCTCCCAGCCCCACCGGCAGGATGCATGTGGGAAATCTGCGGACGGCGCTGTACGCGTATCTTATCGCGAAACACGCGGGAGGTCAGTTTATCCTCCGGATTGAGGATACGGATCAGGAACGTTTTATGGAGGAGGCCCTGGACATTATCTACCGCACGCTGGAAGAGACAGGCCTGAAGCACGATGAAGGCCCGGATAAGGATGGAGGCGCAGGCCCCTACATCCAGAGCCAGCGCTGCCGGCAGGGGATTTACATGAAGTACGCGAAGCAGCTGGTGGAGCAGGGAGACGCCTATTACTGCTTCTGCAGCAAGGAGCGCCTGGAATCTCTGCGCGCTACCGTGGCGGGCAAAGAGATCGTTATGTATGACAAACACTGCCTGCATCTGTCCAAAGAGGAGGTGGAGGCCAATCTGAAAGCCGGGAAGCCTTACGTAATCCGCATGAATATGCCCACAGAGGGAACCACCTCCTTCCACGATGAGATTTACGGAAATATTACCGTGGACAACGGGGAGCTGGACGATATGATCCTGATCAAATCCGACGGATACCCCACCTACAACTTCGCCAATGTGGTGGACGACCATCTCATGGGCATCACCCATGTGGTGCGGGGCAATGAGTATCTGTCCTCCACCCCGAAATATAACAGGATCTACCAGGCTTTCGGCTGGGAGATCCCTGTATATATCCACTGTCCGCTGATCACCAACGAAGAGCATCAGAAGCTGAGCAAGCGCAGCGGCCATTCTTCCTACGAGGATCTCATTGAGCAGGGATTTTTAAAAGACGCGGTGGTGAACTTTGTAGCCCTGCTGGGCTGGAGTCCGGCGGAGGACCGGGAGATCTACAGCCTGGAGGAACTGGTGAAAGTCTTTGACTATACCCGCATCAGCAAATCTCCGGCGGTGTTTGATATGACCAAGCTGAAATGGATGAACGGCGAATACATGAAAGCCATGGATCCGGAGGAATTTTATGAGAGAGCCCTGCCCTACATGAAACAGGCAGTGACCAGGGACTATGATTTTCATAAGATGGCGGAGATGGTCCGCACCAGAATCGAGGTATTCCCGGATATTCCGGAAATGCTGGATTTCTTTGAAAAAGTGCCGGAGTATGACAGCTCTATGTACGTACACAAAAAAATGAAATCCACCCTGGAAACTTCTCTTACGGTGCTGCGGGAGACCCTGCCCATTCTGGAGGCCCAGGAGGATTACAGCAACGACGGACTGTTCGCTGTTCTTTCCGCCTACGCCTCAGAGAAGGGATACAAGACGGGTCTGGTTATGTGGCCCCTGCGGACCGCCCTTTCCGGCAAACAGACCACACCCGCAGGCGCCACCCAGATCATGGAAGTGCTGGGAAAGGAAGAAACCCTCAGCAGGATCCGGGCAGCCATTGAGAAATTAAGCTGATGGATTACAATGAATCACAGAAAAGGGCGGCAGCCCATCGGGAGGGGCCCATGCTGGTACTGGCGGGCCCCGGTTCCGGTAAAACGGCGGTCATCACGGAACGCACAGCCAGGCTGGTGGGGAGCGGAATCCCCGGAAGCAGGATTCTGGTGGTGACGTTTACCAGAGCCGCCGCCCTGGAAATGAAAAACCGTTTCCGGGAGACGGCAGGAAATTCTGCCGGACAGGTCACCTTCGGCACCTTTCACGGTGTGTTCTACGGGATTCTCCGCAATACCTACCATATCAATGGAAATAATATATTGAGCGAGGAAGAAAAGCGCCGGCTGCTGACGGAGCTTCTGGATCAGTTTTATCCGGAGGAAGACCGGGAGGCGGATCTGCCCTCGGGTCTGGCCCGGGAGATCAGCACCGTAAAATGCGGAAGGATCCAGGTGGAAAACTATTATTCCTCTCTGCTCCCGGAGGAGGCGTTCCGCAGGGTGTATAAAGCCTACCGCCGGTGGATGGAGGAAAACCGGAAATTGGATTTTGACGATATTATGGCGGAATGCTACCGGCTGTTCCGGCAGCATCCGGAGATCCTAAGCCGCTGGCAGAAAACCTTTCAGTACATTCTGGTGGATGAATTTCAGGATATCAGTCCCATACAGTATGATATAGTGAGGATGCTGGCCGCGCCGGAAAACAATCTTTTTATTGTGGGAGACGACGACCAGTCTATTTACCGCTTCCGGGGCGCCAGCCCGGAAATCATGCTGCGTTTTCCCAGGGATTATCCCCAGGCGGGGACCGTAACGCTGAATTTCAATTACCGCTGCACTCCGGAAATTCTGGAAGCTGCCGGCCGCCTGATCCGCCGGAATCAGAAGCGCTTTCCCAAGGACCTGAAGGCTTTTCGGAAAAGCGGAGCGCCGGTGCGGCTGCTGAAGTTTCAGGATTCCAGGGAAGAATTGAAATATGTGGCGGAGGATATACGCAGAAGCCTGGACCGGGGCTGTCCGCCGGAAGAGACGGCGGTGCTGTTCCGCACCAATACCGGCTGCCGCCGCGCGGCGGAACAGCTGATGGCGTACCAGATTCCTTTTGTGATGCAGGATCTGGTTCCCTGTCTGTTTGACCATTGGATCGCCAGACATATTTCGGCGTATCTGCGCCTGGCCCGGGGAAGCAGGCGCAGAAGCGATTTCCTGCTCATCGCCAACAAACCCAACCGGTATCTCTCCCGGGAAGCCTTTCAGAGCGGGGAAGTATCTTTTGAGGATCTCTACCGGTTTTATGAGGATCGCTCCTGGATGGAAGAGCGGATCGAAAAACTGGAGGAGGATCTTCTGGCGCTGAGGAATATGGCGCCTTTCGGAGCGGTGCAGTATATCAGGAAGATCATCGGCTATGAAGAGTATCTGAAACAGTGCGCCGCCAGCCGGCACATGCCGGAGGAAGAACTGTTTCAGATCCTGGAGGAGCTCACGGACAGCGCCCGGGGGTTTGACACAGTCCGGCAGTGGTTCGATCATATGGAGGAATACAGAGAAAAACTGAAGAACCGTCCCCGGGGGCGCGATGAAAACATCAGGGGCGTAGCTGTCTCCACGCTTCACTCCTCCAAAGGCATGGAGTACGACCGGGTTTATATCCTGGATATCTGTGAGGGAGTGATCCCCTGGCACAAGGCAGTACTCCCGGCGGATCTGGAGGAGGAGCGGAGAATGCTCTACGTGGGCATGACCCGCGCCAGAAAAGAACTGTTTCTGGGATATGCCAAACAGCAGCTGGGAAAAACAGCCGCACCCTCCCGGTTTTTAAAAGAAATTTTTCCGGAACAGAAAGAAAGCCTGGGCGGATGACGGTATAGAAAGAACCGGAGGGGAAATACTGTAACAGAGTACAGAAGGGACGGAAAAGAAATGAAAATTTTATTTTACGATACAAAAATCTATGATAAGGAATCTTTTGAAGCGGCCAGAGAACGGTATCCGCAGGTGGAGCTGGAGTATCTCAAGGCGGATCTGACCCCCAGAACAGCGCCTCTGGCTGCCGGCTACCAGGCGGTATGCGCTTTTGTGAGTTCCGATGTGGGAGAGGAGACGGTCCGCGCCCTGCAGAAGGCCGGTGTGCGGCTGATTCTCATGCGCTGCGCCGGTTTTAATAATGTGGATCTGAAGACCGCGAAGGTCTGCGGGATTACGGTTATGCGGGTGCCGGGCTATTCTCCGGAGGCTGTGGCGGAACACGCCATGGCCTTGGCCCTGGCGGTCAACCGCCGGCTGCACAAGGCTTACGTGAAGGTAAGGGAAAATGATTTTTCCCTGAACGGCCTGCTGGGCTTTAATTTCCACGGCAAGACCGCCGGTATTGTGGGAACCGGCAAGATCGGAGCTGCCATGGCGCGGATCTGCCGGGGGTTCGGCATGAAGGTGCTGGCCTACGATGTCTGCCCGAATCCTTCCCTGGAGGGCATGGCCGAATATGTGGATCTGAAGACGCTGCTGGGGCAAAGCGACCTGGTTTCCCTCCACTGTCCCCTCACGGACGATACCTATCATCTGATCTGCCGGGATACCATCCGGGAGATGAAAGAGGGGGCGATTCTGGTGAACACCTCCCGGGGAGCCCTGGTGAAGACCGATGACCTTATCGAGGGAATCCGTGCCAGAAAGTTTTTCGGGGCGGGACTGGATGTGTATGAGGAGGAGACGCCCAACGTTTTTGAGGACCGCTCGGAGCAGATCCTGGAAAGCTCAGTGACGGCCAGGCTGCTCTCTTTCCCCAATGTGATTATTACCTCTCATCAGGGATTTTTTACCCGGGAAGCTCTGGAGGCGATTGCGGAGACCACTCTGGAAAACGCCCTGGCCTTTCAGCGGGGAGAGAAAAATTCCAACACTCTCGGGGAGTCTTGAATCTGACTTTCATGCATGGTAGAATAGGTCATATGGTGGCCGGATCCGGCAGATCCTTCCGGGTCCGGCTTTTGACGTTCCCCGACGGCACGCTTGGCGGGGAAATTGGCCCGGGAGGTAGTGTAATGGAATGCAAACACGCGCAGAGTCTGATTCCCCAGTATATTGCGGACAGACTGTCTCCCAGAGAACTGGAAGAATTTATCCGGCATGTGGAAAAATGTCCGGAATGCTATGATGAACTGGAAACCTATTTTATGCTCAGCGTGGCCCTGAAGCATCTGGATGAGTCCCAGGAACTTTCCTATGACCTGAGAACCATGCTGGCGGAAGATCTGAAAGAAAAGAAGCACCGGCTGTCCCGGGGAAGACGGCGGATCTGGGGCTGGATCATTTTCTGCGGGGCAGGTCTGCTGGCGCTGGTCCTGGCTGCCCTGGATATGGCGGGAGTCTTCACCCTGCCGTTTTGAGAGGAAAGGAGAGATTATGGAGGGAAAACTGGTACTGATCGACGGACACAGCATTCTCAACCGGGCATTTTACGGAATGCCCGCCCTGACGAATTCTCAGGGCAGGCCCACGGGAGCTGTCTACGGTTTTCTGAATATATTATTTAAAATTCTGGAGGAAGAGAAGCCGCAGTATCTCGCTGTGGCTTTTGACCTGCATGCCCCCACTTTCCGGCACAAAATGTACGAGGCCTACAAGGGCACCCGAAAACCCATGCCGGAAGAACTGCGGGAGCAGGTGCCGGTGATGAAGGAAGTCCTGAAGGCCATGGATGTCTGTATCCTGGAAAAAGAGGGCTATGAGGCGGACGATATCCTGGGCACCTGGGCCAGAAAAGGGGAGAGGGAAGGTCTCCTGGTTACCATCGTCTCAGGAGACAGGGATCTGCTGCAGCTGGCTACGGATAGGGTGCTGGTCCGCATCCCCAAAACAAAAGGGGGCAAGACGGTGATCGAGGATTATCACACCCGGGAGGTGCTGGAAAAGTACCAGCTGACCCCGCCTCAGATCATCGATCTGAAGGCTCTCATGGGAGACTCCTCCGACAATATCCCCGGGATTCCGGGGGTGGGGGAAAAGACCGCCACGAAACTTGTGAGCACTTACGGCAGTCTGGAGGAAGCCTATGCCCACCTGGAGGAGATCAAACCCAAAAAGGCCATGGAATCTCTGAGAGACCATTATGACCTGGCGGTGCTCTCAAAAAAGCTGGCCACCATCTGCACGGACAGTCCGGTCTCCCTGGATCTGGAGCAGGCAAGGCTGAAAGATCTGTATACAGAGCAGGCCTATGAGCTGTTCAAGGAACTGAATTTTAAAAATCTGCTGCCCCGGTTTCAGGGGCAGGGCGGAGGCGGCAAAGAACCGGAGGTTCAGATTCTGGAGGAACTGGGCCGGGCGGAAGAAGTGTTTGCCAGAGCTTCCGGGACGGACAAACTGGGTCTGGCCCTGCTGGCGGATCAGGAGATCCGGGGCGTGGCCCTCTCTCTTGGGAAAGAGGAGACCTATTATATTCCCGCGGCCGGGTTTTTAAGCGGCGCCTGGCTGAAAGCCGAGGCGGAGAGAGCCATGAACGGAGCGGGAGAGGTCTGTGTCTTTGATCTGAAAGAGATCCTGAAGCACACAAAGCCGGAAAGAAACGGGCAGTTTTTTGACGCCCGCATAGCGGCGTACCTGCTGAATCCCCTGAAGTCTTCCTACAGCTATGACGATATCGCCAAGGAGTTTGCCGGGACTGCGCTTCCCTCTCAGGAAGAAATTTTCGGCGGAAAGCCGCCGGCGGCCGCGGATATGTCCCCGGAAGCAGCTGCCCGCTGCTGCGGCCTGGCGGCATGGACATCCCGACGCGTCAGCGCGCCTATGATGGAAAAGCTTTGCGGTCTGGGAATGGAAAAGCTGTTCCGGGAGATGGAAATGCCTCTGGTCTTTACTCTGGACGATATGGAAAAGGCCGGCATCGCTGTGGAGGGCGGCGCCCTGAAGGAGTACGGGGAAAAGCTCCAGGAGGGCATCAGCGCTCTGGAGGAGAAGATCTACCGGCAGGCCGGGGAAACCTTCAACATTAATTCTCCCAAACAGCTGGGTGTGATCCTTTTTGATAAAATGAAGCTGCCCGGGGCCAAGAAGACCAAGAGCGGCTATTCCACCGCGGCGGATGTGCTGGAAAAGCTGGCGCCGGAGGCTCCGGTGGTGGCCGATATCCTGGAATACCGTCAGCTGGCCAAGCTGAAATCTACCTACGCCGACGGCCTGGGAAACTGCATTGCCGGGGACGGGAGGATCCATTCCAGTTTTAACCAGACCATCACCGCCACCGGGCGCATCAGCAGCACAGAGCCCAATCTGCAGAATATTCCCGTGCGGATGGAACTGGGACGGCAGATCCGCAAGGTGTTCGTCCCCCGGGAGGGCTGCCTGTTTATCGACGCGGACTATTCCCAGATCGAGCTGCGGGTGCTGGCCCATCTGTCCGGGGATGAAAAGCTGATTGAAGCCTACCGGGAGGCAAAGGACATTCACCGGATTACCGCCTCCGAGGTTTTTCATGTTCCCTTTGAGGAGGTGACGCCCCTCCAGAGAAGAAATGCCAAGGCGGTAAATTTCGGCATTGTCTACGGCATCAGTTCCTTCGGCCTGAGCCAGGATCTCAGCATCAGCCGGAAGGAAGCGGCGGACTATATTGAAAAGTATTTTCACACCTATCCTAAGATTAAGGAATTTCTGGACCGGACCGTGGAGCAGGCCAAAAGAGACGGATATGTGACGACCCTTTTCGGCCGCAGACGGCCGGTGCCGGAACTGTTTTCCGGAAATTTCATGCAGAGGTCTTTCGGGGAGCGGGTGGCCATGAATTCTCCCATTCAGGGCACGGCTGCGGATATCATCAAGATCGCCATGGTCCGGGTCAACCGGCGTCTGTCCGGGGAGGGGCTTAAGTCCAGACTTCTGCTGCAGGTTCACGATGAACTGCTGGTGGAGGCCCCACTGGAGGAAGTGGAGAAGGCCTCCCGGGTTCTGCTGGAAGAAATGAAGGGCGCCGCCCATCTGGAAGTAGAACTGGAAGTGGATATGCACACCGGAAAAAACTGGTACGAAGCAAAATAGAAAAGAAGGATACAAAAGATGAGAATGATCGGAATTACCGGAGGGGTAGGCTCCGGAAAAAGCCAGGTTCTCTCCTGGCTGCGGGAACACTGTCAGGGAGAATTCCTGGAGGCGGACCGCGTCGCCCACCGTCTTATGGCCCGGGGCGGAAGCTGCTATGCTGCCATTGTGGAACTTTTCGGCCGGGATATCCTGGGGAAAGAGGGAGAAATTGACCGAAAAAAAATGGGAAGCCGGGTATTTCAGGACCGGGAACTGCTGAAAAAACTGAACGCCATCGTCCATCCGGCAGTGAAAGCGTATATCCGGGAGGCGGCAGATCGGGCCAGGACCCGGGGAGATAAGTTCCTGTTTCTGGAGGCCGCCCTGCTGATTGAAGAAAAATATGATGAAATCTGTGATGAATTGTGGTATGTTTATGCAGGAGAAGCGGTGAGACGGGAACGGCTGAAAAAGAGCCGGGGATATTCCGATGAGAAGATTGACGGAATGCTGGCCAGTCAGCTTCCCGAGGAGGAGTTCCGGAAACACTGCTGTTTTGTCCTGGACAACAGCGGGGATTTTTCCGACACCGCCAAACAACTGGAGCAGAGGATGAAGATTTATGAGAATGTGTAGTATCGCCAGCGGAAGCAGCGGAAACTGCATTTATGTGGGGAGCGATTCCACCAGCCTGCTGATCGACGCCGGCATCAGCGGAAAGCGGGTGGAGGAAGGCCTGCGCGCCATCGATCGCACGGGAGGAGAGATAGACGGGGTGTTTATCACCCATGAGCACTCCGACCACATCCGGGGGCTGGGAGTGCTGGCCAGAAAATACGGCCTGCCCATCTACGCTACCCGGGAGACCTATGAGGCCATCGCGGGCTGCCCTTCTCTGGGAAAAATTCCGGAGGGGCTGTTCCGGGAGGTAAAGCCGGATCAGGAGGTGCGGATCAAAGATCTGACCGTGGAGCCCTTTTCCATTTCCCACGACGCGGCTAATCCCGTGGGCTACCGGGTGAATCACGGCGGACAGAGCATGGCGGTGGCCACAGATCTGGGGGTTTACGGGACGTACACGGTAGAGCACCTGAAAAATCTGGACGTACTGCTGCTGGAGGCCAACCATGATATACATATGCTGGAGGTGGGAACTTACCCCTACTATCTGAAACAGAGAATCCTGGGGGAAAGGGGGCACCTTTCCAATGAGATGGCCGGACAGCTTCTCTGCCAGGTTCTGCATGACAATATGAAGCGGATTCTGCTGGGGCATTTAAGCCGGGAAAACAATTATCCGGCCCTGGCCTATGAGACGGTCTGCGCGGAGGTCACCATGGGGGACAATCCCTATAAGTCAGGGGACTTTCACATCAGCGTGGCAAAAAGAGACACTGTAGGAGAGCTCATTGAGATCTGAAAAAGAGGAGGAAAGCTGTGAAAAAAACAATTATTACGGTCCTGGGCCATGACCAGGTAGGCATCATCGCCAGGGTATGCAATTATCTGGCGGAAAATCAGGTGAATATCGAAGATATCTCCCAGACCATAGTGCAGGGATATTTTAACATGATGATGGTAACGGATACTTCCCGTTCTGACAAGAGTACCGGGGAACTGGCGGAAGGACTGAAAAAGCTGGGAGAAGAGATCGGCGTGGTGATCCGCTGCCAGCACGAGGATATTTTTCACATGATGCACCGGATATAGGAGGGGCTGACCGATTATGATCAATATGTATGAAGTAAACGAGACAAACCAGATGATTGAGCAGGAGAATCTGGATGTCCGCACCATCACCCTGGGAATCAGCCTTATGGACTGTATTGACGGAAATCTGGACCGGCTGAACCGGAAGATTTATGACAAGATCACCGCGGCGGCCCGAAACCTGGTGGAGACCGGACGGGAGATTGAGGAAGAATACGGGATCCCCATTGTAAACAAGCGGATCTCCGTGACGCCCATCGCCCTGGTGGGAGGAGCCGCCTGCCGGACCCCCGAAGACTTCGCTTCCGTAGCGGAGACCCTGGATCAGGCCGCCCATGAAGTGGGAGTGAATTTTATCGGAGGATATTCCGCCCTGGTGTCCAAGGGTATGACCCCGGCGGACGAACTGCTGATCCGCTCCATACCCCAGGCAATGGCCCGGACCGAGCGGGTGTGCAGCTCCGTCAACGTGGGCTCCACCAAAACAGGCATCAATATGGACGCGGTGAAGCTTATGGGAGAGATCGTAAAGCAGACCGCGGAGAGCACCCGGGACCAGAACTGCATGGGCTGCGCCAAGCTGGTGGTGTTCTGCAACGCCCCGGACGACAATCCCTTTATGGCGGGGGCCTTCCACGGAGTAACAGAGGCGGATGCCATTATCAATGTAGGGGTTTCCGGCCCGGGGGTGGTGAAGCACGCTCTGGAAAAAGTCCGGGGAGAAAATTTTGAAGTGCTCTGTGAGACCATTAAGAAGACAGCTTTTAAAGTAACCCGGGTGGGACAGCTGGTGGGCCGCGAGGCTTCCCGGCGCCTGGGCATTCCTTTCGGCATTCTGGATCTGTCTCTGGCGCCTACGCCGGCAGTGGGGGATTCGGTGGCGGAGATTCTGGAGGAGATCGGCCTGGAAGCGGCAGGCGCCCCGGGGACAACCGCCGCGCTGGCGCTCCTCAACGACCAGGTGAAAAAAGGCGGCGTCATGGCATCCTCCTATGTGGGAGGACTGTCCGGAGCCTTTATTCCCGTCAGCGAGGATCAGGGCATGATCAACGCGGTGAACGCAGGCGCCCTGAGCCTGGAAAAGCTGGAGGCCATGACCTGCGTCTGTTCAGTGGGGCTGGACATGATCGCCATTCCCGGCAGCACTTCCAGTTCTTCTATCTCCGGAATCATCGCCGATGAGATGGCCATCGGCATGGTAAACCAGAAAACCACAGCCGTCCGGCTGATCCCTGCCGTGGGCAAAGAGGTGGGCGATGTAATCGAGTTCGGCGGCCTTCTGGGCAGGGCGCCCATTATGCCGGTGAACCGGTTCTCCTGCGAGGCGTTTATCAGCCGCACCGGCAGGATCCCGGCGCCTATTCACAGCTTTAAAAATTAAAGAGATATAAAAAGTTCAGGCAGCCGGTCAGAGGATCACCGGCTGCCTGGTTTTTTCGTCCCGGAAAGGCTGCCGCGCTTTGTGGGAGCGGACCGCTTCGTAGAGGTTGGAAGCCCGGAAATCGATCTGGTACGCATCCTCCGGAAGATCTGCGGGCCGGGCTTCCAGGGCAAGGCTGCTCTGCCTTTTGATCTCCGACAGCAGCGGGGCCGCGGTTTTGCGAAAGCCCAGGATCCGGACCCTCCCCTCATCGGTGAGGGTCCGGCAGGAGAGCGTTCCGGAAAAATGTTCCGGATTATTTTCACCGGAAAGAACCGGGATTCTCAGCAGCAGCCGCAGAAGGCTTCGCTGGACGGAGGTCCGGGTCCGGTTTCTGGTTTTCAGCAGATCCGTAAACTGGGAGAAGGAAAGAAAGCGGCCTCTCAGGTTCAGCGCCCGCCTGGCCAGCTCCTCCGGAAGATAAGAAGACAGGGAGGCAAGGCTGCTGTCCAGCAGAAGGCATTTCAGGGGCAGGGAAAAATCCTCGTCTTCCAGACAGCCTTCCCGTAGAAGCGCCCCCTGCAGTTCCGGCCAGATTTCCGGGGGAAACTGATTTTCCAGCTCTTTCGCGGCTCCGGCAAGAATCCTCTGACGCAGAGCCGTGGCGGAGCTGAAGCTTTCACTCAGATCCCGGTCGTGGTAACCGCTGCCTGCCCGTTTCAGGGTCCGGGGACGGATGGAACTGTGACGCCGGTTTAAAGCGGTGCAGTATTCCAGCCCCAGAATGTTGTTGGGGGCTTCCAGAAAGGCCTGCAGTTCGAAAGTCCCCGCGGGGAAAAGAGCCGCGGAAAAGTTCTCCTCCAGAGCCTTCCGCCTGGCAAGCGGAAAAGAATCCCCCTGCCTTATAAATCTTCGCAGGGCCTGCCGGTACGCTTCCGGTTCCCGGGTGAGAAGATCAGCCAGAGCCAGGAAGGGTTCGGTTCTGCCTGCCTCGCTTCCGAACCACAGCTCTTTTACCACTCCCAGGCGATCCAGGATCCGCACGGCTTCTCCGGCAAAATAGGGGGCGCTGCCGCAGGCGGCGGCACAGGGCAGCTCCAGCACCAGGTCCGCGCCGCCCAGAAGGGCCAGCCTGGTCCGGACGTATTTGTCCAGAAGAGCCGGCCCGCCCCGCTGCACAAAGCAGCCGCTCATAATAATGATTATATAGTCTGCCCCGGAAAGCCTGCGGGCTTCCCTGATCTGGTAAGCGTGCCCCAGATGAAAGGGGTTGTATTCCGCGATAATGGCCGCCGCATTTGGCCGGCGTGCCGGACGTTCCGTTTCCATAGGCAAATCCTCCTTTTTTCCCTCATCTGCCCTGAAATTATAGCAAAATCTAAAGAAGGCTACAAGGACTGGGGATTGTTCATCAAAAAATACAGTATTTGGGTGTTAAAAATTTAACTTTTCTTGTGAAGATTTGTCAACCGTAATATAATTTAGACAGCGGGCATTGGATGGAGAAGCCAGGCCCGATTCTGACGCCGGCCTCCCGGGGCCCCAGGCGCTAAAATTACTGAAAGGAGTCAATAGCATGCGTTTTATTGACAGAATTAAAGAGAGAGCAAAAGAATGTAAAAAGACCATCGTTCTTCCGGAGAGCGAAGACCGGCGTACCTTTGTGGCTGCCGAGAAGATCCTGAAGGAGGGCATTGCCAACCTGATCATCATCGGCGACAAGGAGAGAGTCAGAAAGGGAAGCCGGGGACGTGACATTTCCGGCGCCGTGATCGTGGATCCCGCCACTTACGAGAAGACCGACGCATATATTGAGAAATTTACGGAGCTGCGTGCCAAGAAGGGAATGACCAAGGAAAAGGCCAGAGAGATCCTGCTGACCAACTACCCCTATTTCGGAGTTATGATGGTTAAGATGGGCGATGCCGACGGCATGGTTTCCGGCGCCTGCCACTCTTCCGCGGACACTCTGCGCCCCTGCCTGCAGATTCTGAAGACCAAACCGGGCACCCGTCTGGTTTCCGCTTTCTTCATTGTATCTGTACCGGACTGCGAGATGGGCTCCCACGGCACCTTCCTCTTCGCGGATGCCGGCCTGAATCAGAATCCCAACCCGGAAGAGCTGGCCGCCATCGCCGAGTCCTCCGCCGAGTCCTTTGAACTTCTGGTAGAGGATCGCGCCAATATCGCCATGCTGTCCCACTCCACCAAGGGAAGCGCGCACCATCCCGATGTGGACAAGGTAGTGCAGGCCACCAAGATCGCCAAGGAAGAATGCCCGGATCTGTATCTGGACGGAGAACTGCAGCTGGATGCCGCTCTGGTTCCCGAGGTTGCCGCTTTCAAGGCTCCCGGCAGCAAAGTGGCCGGCAAGGCCAACGTGCTGATTTTCCCGGATCTGGACGCAGGAAATATCGGCTACAAGCTGGTGCAGAGACTGGGCAAGGCTGACGCTTACGGCCCCATCACCCAGGGAATCGCGGCTCCGGTCAACGACCTTTCCAGAGGCTGCTCCGCGGACGATATCGTAGGCGTTGTAGCGATCACCGCGGTTCAGTGCGCGGCAAACAACTAAGGCCAAAGGCAGATTCAGGTTCAGGAGGAAAAAGAAGTGAAAGTATTAGTTATCAACTGCGGAAGTTCATCCCTGAAATACCAGCTGATTGATTCTGATTCCGAGCAGGTTCTGGCGAAAGGCCTCTGCGAGAGGATCGGAATTGACGGAAGACTGACTTATCAGAAGGCGGGATGCGACAAAGAAATCACCGAGGCGGCTATGCCCAGCCATAAAGAGGCTATCCAGATGGTGCTCCATGCTCTGGTCAACGACAAGACGGGAGCGGTGAAGGATCTGGCCGAGATTGAGGCCATCGGCCACCGCATCGTACACGGCGGAGAGAAATTTGAGAGCTCGGTTATCATCAATGATGAGATGATCCAGGCGGTAGAGGAGTGTACGGAACTGGCTCCCCTGCACAACCCCGCCAACCTGACGGGAATCCGCGTGTGCCAGGAACTGATGCCCGGGGTGCCCATGGTGGCTGTGTTTGATACGGCCTTCCATCAGACGATGCCGCCCAAGGCTTATGTATACGGCCTTCCCTATGAGTATTATGAAAAATACAGAGTAAGAAGATACGGCTTCCACGGAACCTCCCACAGCTTTGTATCCAAAGAGCTGGCGAACTTCCTGGGGCTGGACATCAACCACTCCAAGCTGATCGTCTGCCATCTGGGCAACGGTTCTTCCGTCAGCGCGGTGCTCAACGGCAAGTGCGTGGACACCAGCATGGGCCTCACTCCCCTGGAGGGCCTGGTTATGGGAACCCGTTCCGGAAGCATTGATCCCGCTATCGTAGAGTTTATCGCCAAGAAAGAGAATCTGGACATTGACGGCGTTATGAACGTGCTGAACAAAAAGTCCGGCGTGTACGGCATCACCAAGGGTCTTTCCAGCGACTTCCGCGATCTGGAGGACGCAGCCGCGGAAGGCAATGAGCTGGCGAAACTGGCTCTGAGCATCTTTGCCTACGATGTGGCAAAATATATCGGAGCCTACGCGGCAGCCATGAACGGCGTAGACGCCATTGCCTTTACGGCCGGCATCGGCGAGAACGGGCCGGATACCAGAACAGAGGTTGCCGAGTATCTGGGCTATCTGGGAATCAAGCTGGATGAGGAAAAGAACCAGATGAGAGGCTTCAACAACAAGATCTCCACCGAGGATTCCAAGGTGGCCGTCTGTGTGATCCCCACCAACGAAGAGCTGGCTATCTGCCGCGAGACAGTGGCCCTGGTGAAATAACCGGAACAGATGATATTTCCGCGAGGCCTCAGATCTCAGAGATTTGGGGCCTTGTTTTATCCCGGATCGGGAAAAATCCCCTTGACAAACGGGAACCGCCTATGTATACTGTTTAAAGTGTGATTAGGAGCCGATTATGTTATTGGATTTGACAGAGGTATTGTCCCAGGATGGGAAGATCCTGGAAAAGACCGTTCTACTGGAAATGGACGCCTTTCAGATTCGGACAGGCCGATTTCCGCTGATCCGGAAATCCCCGCTGAAGCTGGAGATTGTCAACACAGGGAACCGGGTGCTGGAAATTGCCGGATATGTGAAGCTGACGGCCGTGATTCCCTGCGCCCGCTGCTTGAGCCCTGTAGAACAGGATTTTGTTCTGGACATACAGCGCCAGGTGGACATGAAGCTTTCTGCCCGGGAGCGGGAGGAGATTCTGGAGGAATCCAATTTTATCGAAGGAAACTCTTTGGATCCGGAGATACTGGTTTGCAACGAGCTTCTGGTCCAATGGCCGATTCGAGTGCTGTGTAAAGAGGACTGTAAGGGAATCTGCAGCCGTTGTGGTGCGAATCTCAATGACGGCGCATGTAGCTGCGATACCGCAGAGCTCGACCCGCGAATGGCTGCAATCCGTGATATATTCAGCAAATTTAAGGAGGTGTAAAAATGTCCATCTGTCCCAAAAATAAATCTTCTAAAGCCAGAAGAGATAAAAGAAGAGCAAACTGGAAGATGTCTGCTCCCAATCTGGTAAAATGCAGCAAATGCGGCGCCCTGATGATGCCGCACAGAGTGTGCAAAGCCTGTGGAACTTATAATAAGAAGCAGGTCATCGCTATGGATGAAGATTGAGAAACATAAAAGGAAGTGCCGGAGACGCTGCTGTCTGTCCGGCGCTTTTTTTGTTTCCTGGAAAGAATACCAGAAAACGGGTTAAACTAAGAGGAACAGTTAAAAAGGAGAGTTGCCATGCCTTCTACGTACGCGCATTTTGTATTTGGAAAAAAAGTTTTCAAAACTCTGCCGGAGCAGTCCAAGGAACTGATCCGCAGACATAAGGCTCTGTATCTTATAGGTCTCCACGGGCCGGACATTCTGTTCTACTATAAAGCCCTGTCTTCCAATCCTGTAAATGATCTGGGATACCGCATGCATGGGGAACCCGCGGCGGATTTTTTTGGCAGGGCTCTGAGTCTTGTCCGGCAGGGGGAACGGAAATTTCTCCGGGAAAGTCAGCTGTCCTATCTGCTGGGCTTTGTCTGCCATTTTGTCCTGGACAGCCGCTGCCACGGCTATATTGAAAATAAGATCCGCCTCTCCGGCATCAGCCATTCGGAGATTGAGTCGGAATTTGACCGGATGCTTATGGTCCGGCAGGGACTGGATCCCCTGCGCCACGGGATGACCGCCCACATTCGGCCGTCGGCGGGGAATGCCCGGGTGATTGCTCCTTTTTTCAGAAATGTAACCGCCGGGCAGACAGAACAGGCCCTGAGGTCTATGATACGATACCATCAGCTGCTGCTGGCCCCGGGCAGGATCAAGCGAGGGATGATCTGCGCAGTTCTGAAGCTTTCCGGAAATTATGAATCTATGCACGGACTGCTGATCAACCGGAATACCAATCCGGACTGTGTGGACAGCAGTCTGAGGCTGACAAAGCTGATGGAGCAGGCGGTGAAGGCTGGCCGGGAACTCTGCGGAAATTTTCTGGAATGCGCGGAGGGTAAAAATACGCTGGATCCGTATTTTAACAGAACCTTTGACGCGGAACGCGGCTGGGAAAAAATACCGGTGCTGCCGGTGGGGGAGGAGCTGTCCTATGAAGTTTAAGCTGAATTCCCTGGAAAAACGATGGGTGCTGTATGATGTGGCAAATTCCGCCTTTACGCTGCTGATATCTACCATTATACCTATCTACTTTAATTATCTGGCCGGAAACGCCGGAGTTTCCGATGTGGATTATCTGGCGTACTGGGGCTACGCCACCTCCGCGGCCACCGTCCTGGTAGCGGTGCTGGGGCCGGTGCTGGGGAGCATTTCGGATTTTCAGAACCGGAAAAAGAGTGTGTTTCTGGGAGTTTTGCTGGTGGGAGCCGCAGGATGCGTGTTTCTGGGCTTTGTCTCTTCCTGGCTCTGGTTTCTGCATAGATGGCGTCTATACCATTATCGACATGGCCACTGCCTACGGAACCGCTCTGGGGTTTGAGACCGACGGCCTGCTGCTGGCGCTGCTGGTGACGCAGATCGCGGCTTTTCCGGCGGCGCTGATCTTTGGAAAAGTTTCCCGCAGGGTCCCGGCTTCCCGGCTGATTCTGATCTGCATTGCCGCTTATTTCGCCATCGCCCTGTACGGAGCCGGGATTACCAGCCAGTATCAGTTCTGGATCCTGGCGGTCTGTGTGGGAGTCTTTCAGGGCGCGGTTCAGTCCATGTCACGCTCCTACTTTGCCAGGATTATACCGGCGGAAAAATCCGGAGAGTATTTTGGAATCTATGATATCTGCGGGAAAGGGGCCTCTTTTGTGGGAACCATGCTGGTATCCGTCATCAGCCAGGCCACCGGCAGGATGAGTCTTGGGGTGGGAGCCCTGGCGGTAATGTTCCTGGCCGGTTTCCTGCTGTTCCTGAAAACAGAACGAATTCCGGATTAAGCCGGAGGAAGCCCGGGCGGTTGAGATTTGACAATCTTCTGAACCCCGTGCTATAATAGCCACGATTGTATAGCCGAAAAAAGTGATAGTATTAAAGAGGTATTGAGTATGAATTTTAAGAAAAAAGGGGCTGTGGCAGCAGTGCTGCTGAGCGGTACACTTCTGTTTTCCGGCTGTTCTTTTTCGGATGTCATGGACCGCTGGATGGGAATGGAAGTGGATACAGTAAATGAATCTGTGGATACTTCTTCCTCGGATCAGGAAGTTTTTACCGTGGATTCCAGTCTGGAAGCGCCTGTCTTTACCAGGGATCTCAGCGGTTCTATGCAGATGACAGTGGATTCAGAGTATACCCTGCATGTAGAGGCGTCGGTCAGCGGCGGAGGAACAGTGACCTATCAGTGGTACAGGAACAATACTGCCTCCAACGGAGGCGGCACTTTGCTGCAGGGAGCTACCGGCCAGGATTATACGGTGGACTCCTCTACCACAGGAACCAATTATTATTATGTGGTCGCCACAAACCGGCAGGGAGACCGAATCGCTATGACCACCAGCGGCATCCAGGGCGTCAGTGTCTGGGATGTGGGCCAGTGGGTTCAGGAGCAGGACGGAAGCTGGAGATACAATCTCACAGACGGCACCCGTCCGGTGTCCACCTGGATGATTATAGAAGGGCAGACCTATTATTTTAATGAAGCGGGCGCCAGAGTGACCGGATGGTTTAAGGTGGGAGACACGGAATATTATTTTAACGGGGAAGGCCAGCTGCAGAGAAACGCCGCGACGCCGGACGGAGGCTCCACCGATGAAAACGGAGCAAGGGCAGCATCATAATATAAAGGCAGGTGGGAGTTATGTCAGAACTGGTAAGAGTGGTGGTTGACGCCATGGGCGGAGACTACGCTCCGGAGGAACCGGTCAAGGGCGCGGTGGAAGCCCTGCGGGAAAATCAAAGCATATTTATATATCTGGCGGGAAAAGAGGATGTGATCCGCCGGGAACTGAAAAAATATACATACCCGGAGGACAGGCTTAAGATAGTGCCTGCGTCTCAGGTGATTGAGACCGGAGAGCCGCCGGCAGCGGCCATCCAGAAGAAAAAGGACTCTTCCCTGGTGGCGGGACTGCAGATGGTGAGAAAGGGAGAGGCGGACGCCTTTGTCTCTTCCGGAAGCACCGGGGCAGTTCTGGTAGGCGGCCAGGTGATTGTCCGGAAGATCCCCGGCGTGGAGCGGGCTCCCCTGGCGCCGCTGATCCCTACGGAAAGGGGAGTGTCTCTTCTGATCGACTGCGGCGCCAATGTGGATGCAAGACCGTCCCATCTGCTGCAGTTTGCCGCCATGGGCTCCATCTATATGGAATATATCCTGGGTGTAAAAAAACCCAGAGTAGCCATTGTCAACATCGGCGCGGAGGAGGAAAAGGGCAACGCTCTGGTAAAGGAGACTTTTCCTCTGCTGAAAGAATGCCGGGATATTCATTTCGTGGGAAACATTGAGGCCAGGGATATTCCCAAAGGAAAGGCCGATGTAATCGTCACGGAGGCTTTTGTGGGAAATGTGATTCTGAAGCTGTATGAGGGCGTGGCCTCGGTGCTGATCCATGAGGTGAAAAAGGGAATGCTGTCCACGCTCCGCAGCAAGATCGGCGCTTTGCTGGTGAAGCCGGCTCTGAAGGAGACGCTGAAAAGCTTCGACGCCAGCGAGTACGGCGGCGCTCCGCTGCTGGGACTGCGGGGACTGGTAGTGAAAACCCACGGAAGCGCCAAGGCCATAGAGATCCGCCATTCTATTCATCAGTGCGTACAGTTCCAGAAACAGGAACTGAATCAGAAGATCCAGCAGTATCTGCGCCTGTCGGACCGGTAACCGCGGCGGGAGGGAGCGCTATGGAGCTGGAAAAATTACAGAAGATCATCGCGTCTGTCCTCAACGTGGATGTCCATGAGATTACGCCGGAGACCACCTTCGCGGAGGATCTGGGGGCGGATTCCCTGGACGGGTTTCAGATTCTGATGGGCATAGAGGAAGAGTTTGACATAACCATTTCCAATGAGGAGGCGGCCGCCATTGTGTCAGTGAAAGACGCGGTGGAAAAAATAAAGAAAGCAATCAGTTAAGGGAAAAGAGGGTGTCTCGGCATACAGCACAAAGGGGCACTCTTTTTTGTCTGGGAGGAGAATATGAGCGATCTGAAGAAACTCAGGGAACTGGAAGAGAAAACGGGGTACCGGTTTAAAAATTTTGAGTGGCTTTGCATGGCCATGCGCCACAGTTCCTATGTGAATGAACACCATATGGGACGGCTGGACTGCAATGAACGGCTGGAATTTCTCGGGGATGCGGTGCTGGAACTGGTGTCCAGTGAATTTCTGTACCGGAATTATCCGGAGCTTCCGGAGGGGGAACTGACCAAGCTCCGGGCCAGTCTGGTCTGTGAGCCTACTCTGGCTATGGACGCCAGAGCCCTGGATCTGGGGGAATATCTCCTTCTGGGAAAAGGCGAGGAGGCCACCGGCGGCCGCAGGAGAGATTCCATTGTCTCCGACGCCATGGAGGCTACCATCGGAGCTGTTTTTATGGACGGAGGTTTTGAGGAGGCCCGGAATTTTGTGCGTCGGTTTGTGCTCAATGACGTTCAGAACAAGCAGATGTTCCAGGACAGCAAAACGATTCTGCAGGAGATGGTTCAGAAGGAATTCGAGGGAGAAGTTTCCTACCGGATTCTGGAAGAGGCAGGTCCGGACCACGATAAAAGCTTCCGGGCCCAGGTGGCTGTGGGAGATCGCCCTCTGGGAGAGGGAACCGGCAGAACCAAAAAGGCGGCGGAACAGCAGGCGGCCTACAACGCCCTCTGCCGTCTGAGAGCGGACAGGTGAGAGCATGTATCTGAAAAGTATAGAAATGCAGGGATTCAAATCCTTTGCCAATAAAATAGTGCTGGAATTCCATGACGGCATTACCGGGATCGTGGGGCCCAACGGAAGCGGAAAGAGCAATGTAGGCGACGCGGTGCGCTGGGTGCTGGGGGAACAGAGCGCCAAGCAGCTCCGGGGCGGCAGCATGCAGGACGTGATTTTTTCCGGGACCGAGACCCGAAAGCCTTTGGGGTTCGCCTCCGTAGCCATTACTCTGGACAATTCCGATCACAAACTGAATGTGGACTATGAGGAAGTCACGGTGACCCGGCGCCTTTACCGCTCCGGGGAGAGCGAATACCTTCTCAACGGCAGAAGCTGCCGTCTGAAGGATATCAATGAACTGTTTTACGATACAGGAATCGGAAAAGAAGGCTATTCTCTTATCGGCCAGGGCCAGATCGACAAGATCCTCAGCGGAAAACCGGAAGAACGCCGGGAACTGTTTGACGAGGCGGCGGGCATTGTAAAATTTAAGCGGCGGAAAGCGGCCACCTTAAAAAAGCTGGAGGAGGAGCAGCAGAACCTGGTGCGGGTGACTGATATCCTCGCGGAACTTACCAGACAGCTGAAGCCTCTGGAGCGCCAGTCGGAGAAAGCAAGGGTCTATCTGAAAAAAAGAGAAGAATTAAAGGTTCTGGATATGAATCTGTTTCTGCTGGAATCCGCCCGCACAGAACAGCAGATCGCTGAGACGGAAGAAAAAAAGAAAAGGGCGGAGGAAGAGCTGAGAACCACGGAGGAGGCATTTGCCCGCACAAAGCAGGAGTACGAGGAAATTGAAAGCAATCTTTCCCGTCTGGATGAAAAGATCCAGGAGCTCCGGGAACAGGCTTCCGGGAACGCCCTGAGAAAGCAGCAGCTGGAGGGCCAGGTACGCCTGCTGCAGGAACAGATCAGCAGTTCCGCGAAAAACCGGGAGCAGTTCGGGCAGAGAATCACTTCCCTGGAAGAAGAGATACGCAGAAAAGAGGAGAGCGTTTCCGGCTTCCAAAGGGAGCGGGAAGCACTGGAAAAAGAACGGCAGGCGGCGCTGGAGGAAAAGCAGACTCAGGAGCAGGCGCTGGACCGGCTGAGGCAGGAGATCGGTGCCCGGGAGCAGGAGGGAGAGAAAGCCAGAGGAGAGATGATCGCCCTGCTGAACCAGCGCTCTTCCACCAAAGGAAAGATCCAGAGATACGATGCCATGCTGGAGCAGATCGGCATCCGCAGGGCGGAATTGGCCGGAAAACTTCTGAGCCTGAAAAGCGGCCACAGCCAGGAGAAGGAGGAGCTGGCCAGCCTGGAGAAGCAGCAGAAGGAGCTGGACCTACAGGCCGCGGAGCTGGAAAAAAAGATGGGGGACAACCAGAGCCGGATTCGCGGGCTGCAGAGCCGGATCGACGAAAAAAGCCGCCAGTTGGACATCGGGCAGACCACCTATCACCGGGAATCTTCCCGGCTGGAGTCCCTGAAAAACATCACCGAGCGGTATGAGGGATACGGAAACAGCATCCGCAAGATCATGGAGCGCAAGGATCAGAATCCGGGGATCCACGGAGTTGTGGCGGATCTGATCAAAACAGAAAAAAAATATGAGACAGCCATTGAGACAGCCCTGGGAGGAAGCCTGCAGAATATTGTCACAGATAATGAGAACACCGCGAAAGATCTGATTGAATACCTGAAGCGCGGACACTACGGCAGGGCTACCTTCCTGCCCCTGACCAGCATGAACCGGGAGCAGCCAAAAGGGAACAGCGCCGCTCTCAGGGAGGAAGGGGTTCTGGGAGCCGCGGCGGATCTGGTGTCCTGCGACGCCATTTACGAGAATCTTACGGCCCATCTGCTGGGCCGGACCCTGGTGGTGGACACCATCGACCATGCCATTGTCATTGGCCGGAAATACCGCCACAGCCTGCGGATGGTAACCCTGGAAGGAGAACTGTTAAGCCCGGGAGGCTCCATGACCGGAGGATCCTTCCGGAACAACAGCAATCTGCTGGGCCGGCGCCGGGAGATCGCGGATCTGGAGGAAAGCGTGGGGGTTTTGAAAAAAGAGATGACCGCCATGCAGCAGGAGATTGACCGGCACCGGCAGGAGCGGAACGCTCTCCGGGAGGAGCAGACCCGCCTCAGCGAAAAGCTTCACAGCCTGAATCTGAAGCAGAATACAGTAAAAGTCAGCTGGAAGGCTGTTTCCGAGAGGGCGGAAAGTCTGCAGGAGGACTACCGGAAGCTGACGGCGGAAAGCCGTGAGATTGAGACGCAGATCTGTGAGATTCAGCAGAACCGGAGCGGGATCCGGGAGGAACTGAAGGAGTCGAAAGACAGGGAGCAGACCCTGCAGGCTGAAGCGGAGAAAGCAGCGGGAGAGCTGGCAGGCCTCCGGGAGGAGGAGCAGGCCCTGGCCGGAAGGGCGGAGCAGACCCGCCTGCGCTGTTCGGAAGCGGCCCAGAAATGCGGATTCCTGGATGAAAATCTGCGAGGCGCCAGGGAAGAGGCAGAGCGTCTGGAAAGGGAAAAACGGCAGCTGGAGGAAAGTCTTGCCGGGGAAGAAAAGGACAGCAGAAAAAAAGAAGAGGATATTCTGGAAATCCGGAAAACCATAGAGGCCGCCGGGCAGATCATTGCCGGGGAGGAGCAGGAAACAGAGGAGTATCTGCGGCAGAAGGAACAGCTGAATCAGAGTCACAAAGCCTTCTTCCGGAAACGGGATGAGCTGCAGGAGCACCGGGCCGGAATGGACAAGGAATGCTTCCGGCTGGGGGCGCAGCTGGAAAAGCTGGAGGAGCGCAGGGAGAGTCAGATTTCCTATCTCTGGGAAGAATATGAGACTACCCCGGATCAGGCGCCGCTTTTTGCCAGAGAGGAGCTGCGGGATTGGAGTTCCATCCGCAAAAGCATTGCCGGCATCCGGGAGGAGATCAAAGGCCTGGGCAGCGTCAATGTCAATGCGGTGGAAGAATTTAAAGAAGTCTCCCAGCGCCACGCTTTTCTCTCAGCCCAGTACGAGGATCTGGTAAAGGCTGCCGATACCCTCCGGGGAATTGTGGCGGAGCTGGACCAGGGAATGCGCCGGCAGTTTACGGAAAAATTTTCCCAGATCCAGGCAGAGTTTGACAAAGTGTTTAAGCAGCTGTTCGGAGGAGGAAAGGGCGCCCTGGAACTTCAGGAGGACGAGGATATTCTGGAGGCGGGCATCCGGATCATTTCTCAGCCCCCGGGGAAAAAACTGCAGAACATGATGCAGCTTTCCGGAGGGGAGAAGGCGCTGACCGCCATCGCCCTGCTGTTTGCCATTCAGAATCTGAAGCCCTCCCCCTTCTGTTTGCTGGATGAAATCGAGGCGGCTCTGGATGACTCCAACGTCACCCGTTTTGCCAGGTATCTTCACAAGTTGACAAAGAATACACAATTTATTATTATAACTCATAGGCGGGGAACCATGACGGCTGCGGACCGGCTCTATGGCATTACCATGCAGGAGAAAGGCGTCTCCACCCTGGTTTCCGTAAATCTGATCGAAAATCAGTTAGACAAATAGCAGGAGGAAGAGGGAATGGGAGAAGAAAAAGTAGGGTTTTTCCGGCGGCTGGTCCGGGGACTGAGCAAGACCAGGGACAGCATTGTCTCGGGAATTGATTCCATTTTCAGCGGGTTTTCCAGCATTGACGATGATTTTTATGAGGAGATAGAAGAGATCCTGGTCATGGGAGATATCGGGATTAACGCTACTTCGCGGATCATTTCCAATCTGAAGATGGAGGTGGCGGAGAAGCATATTAAGGAGCCCTCTCAATGCAAACAGCTGCTGATTGACAGCATCAAGCGGCAGATGGCGGTGGGAGACACCGCCTACGAATTTGAAAACCGAAAATCCGTAGTGCTGGTCATCGGCGTCAACGGGGTGGGAAAGACTACCTCCGTGGGCAAGCTGGCGGGCAAGCTGAAAGCCCAGGGAAAGAAAGTGATCCTGGCGGCGGCGGACACCTTCCGGGCGGCTGCCGGGGAACAGCTCACCGAGTGGGCCCATCGGGCGGGAGTGGAAATCATCGGAGGACAGCCGGGAGCGGATCCCGCCTCGGTGGTCTACGACGCGGTGGCGGCCGCCAAGGCCAGAAACGCGGATGTGCTGCTGTGCGACACGGCCGGCCGGCTTCACAATAAGAAAAATCTCATGGAAGAGCTGAAAAAGATCTACCGGATACTGGAAAAGGAGTATCCGGAAGCGTATCTGGAAACGCTGGTGGTGCTGGACGGCACTACAGGGCAGAATGCTCTGGCTCAGGCCCGCCAGTTTAAGGAGGCGGCTCATGTGACGGGCATTATTCTCACTAAACTGGACGGCACCGCCAAGGGAGGCATCGCGGTGGCGGTCCAGTCGGAGCTGGATATTCCGGTGAAATATATCGGGGTGGGGGAGACTATTGACGATCTGCAGAAATTCAATCCGGATCAGTTTGTGAACGCCCTGTTCCATACAGAAGCAGATGAAAACTGACAGACATGCCCCGCGGGGACGGCGGCAGACAGAGAAGAAAGAAGGATAAACGAAATGCTGACATTGGACAAATTTGAGGAAGCCTCGGAGATTGTAAAAAAAGTAACCCAGGAAACTTCGCTGGTCTACAGCGAATATTTCAGCCAGCAGACAGGCAATAAGGTCTACCTGAAGCCGGAGAACATGCAGGTGACGGGAGCCTACAAAATCCGGGGAGCCTATTACAAGATCAGTACCTTAAGCCCGGAAGAGCGGGAGAAGGGGCTGATTACAGCTTCCGCCGGCAACCATGCCCAGGGGGTGGCCTACGCGGCCAAGGCTTTCGGGGTGAAGGCGGTGATCGTTATGCCCACCACCACTCCCCTCATCAAGGTGGAGCGGACCAAGAGCTACGGAGCGGAGGTGGTCCTGTACGGAGATGTGTACGATGAAGCCTGCGAGAAGGCCCTGTCCATGGCGGAGGAGGAGGGCTATACCTTTATCCATCCCTTTGACGATCTGACTGTGGCTACCGGCCAGGGAACCATTGCCATGGAGATTGTAAAAGATCTGCCTCTGGTGGACTATATTCTGGTGCCCATCGGAGGAGGCGGTCTGGCTACAGGCGTGTCTACTCTGGCGAAGCTTCTGAATCCCAACATCAAGGTCATCGGCGTGGAGCCCGCGGGGGCCAACTGCATGCAGGTATCCCTGGAAAAAGGGGAAGTGACCACCCTGCCCGGGGTAAACACCATCGCCGACGGCACGGCGGTGAAGCGTCCGGGGGAGAAGATTTTCCCCTATCTGCAGAAAAATCTGGACGGCATCGTGACAGTGGAGGATCCGGAACTGGTAGTGGCTTTTCTGGATATGGTGGAAAACCATAAAATGATCGTGGAAAATTCCGGTCTGCTGACAGTGGCGGCCCTGAAGCATCTGGATGTAAAGGGCAAAAAAATAGTCGCTATCTTAAGCGGCGGAAATATGGACGTAATCACCATGTCCTCCGTAGTGCAGAACGGACTCATAGCCAGAGACAGGATTTTTACCATTTCCGTGCTGCTGCCGGATAAACCCGGAGAACTTACCAGGGTTTCCGGCGTTATCGCCAAAGAGCAGGGCAATGTCATCAAGCTGGAGCACAATCAGTTCTACAGTACCAACCGCAACGCGGCGGTGGAACTGCAGATTACTCTGGAAGCATTCGGAACCTCCCATAAGCTGCAGATCATCCGGGCTCTGGAGGAAGCCGGCTATCAGCCCAGGCAGGTGCGGGCCAATCTGTAAAGCGGGGGAAATGCCATGGAAGAGAAGGGCAGTATGCTCTGGGAACAGAAAAAAGAGAAACTTGTAAATCGGCTGGAGGAACTGGCGGCCGGGGATGTGTGCCTGGCATTTTCGGGGGGAGTGGACAGCTCCCTCCTTCTGTATCTGGCCGCCAAGGCGGCGGCGGACCAGGGGAGCAAACTGTACGCGCTGACTTTTGACACCAACCTTCATCCCAGAACGGATATGGAAGCCGCCCGCCGGACCGCGGCGGAGGCGGGAGTTCCTCTGCGGGTCATCCCGGTGGATGAGCTGGCGGAGCTTCCCCAGATCCGGCGGAATCCCCCGGACCGCTGCTATCTCTGCAAAAAGCTGCTGTTTGGCAGGGCGCTGGAAGAGGCCGGGCGGCTAGGGGCAGAGACGGTGCTGGAGGGGACCAACGCCGACGACCTGGATCAGTACCGTCCGGGAATCCGGGCGGTCCGGGAACTGGGGATCAGGAGCCCTCTTGCCGACGCCGGATTTACTAAGGCAGAAGTCCGGAGGTTTGCCGGAGAACTGGGAATCGGCACGGCAGAGCGCCCCTCTTCTCCCTGTATGGCCACCCGGCTTCCCTATGGGGCCAGAATCGATGAAGAAGTCCTGAAGCGGCTGGAACAGGCGGAGAATGCTTTGAGAGAATTAGGATTCGGCCAGGTGCGGGCCAGGCTCCACGGGGAAATCCTGCGGCTGGAGGTAGAGCCGGAAGAAATTCCCCGGGCCGCCGGGAAGGCGGGAAAAATTCTTCAGGCCCTGAAAAACCTGAAGTTCCCCTATATCACCCTGGATCTGGAGGGATTCTGTTCCGGCAGCATGGACCGGAAAATTACCCCTCCGATTCCCTGAGATACCGTTTCTCCAGCAGGCCAAGCAGGCCGTAGAGAGCCGCGGCTATGGCGCAGAGAATTACGATGGAGAGGATTACCATGTTGAGTTTAAAGACCTGGGAGCCGTAAATAATCAGGTAGCCCAGGCCTTTTCGCGCCCCGATAAATTCTCCGATGACTACGCCCACCAGGCACAGGCCGATATTGACCTTGAAGGTGCTGAGCAGATAGGGAACCGAAGAGGGAAGCACCACTTTCAGGAGGCAGGCGCCCTTGCCTCCGCCCAGGGTCTGAACCAGCTTCACCATGTCGGGGTCGGTTTCCCGGAAGCCGGCATAGAGGCTCATAATGGAGCCGAAAAGAGCTACCGACATGCCGGCCACGATGATGGTACGCATATTGGCTCCCAGCCACACGATCAGGAGAGGGGCCAGGGCGGATTTCGGCAGGCTGTTGAGAATTACCATATAGGGCTCCGAAACCTCAGCGAACCGGGGAAAAAGCCAGAGAAGCACAGCCGCGGCGGCGGAAATTCCCGTAACCAGCAGGAAGCTCAGGAGAGTTTCCGCCAGAGTAATGCCGATGTGGGACAGCAGGGACTGGTCCAGCAGCATGGTATGAAAGGTACGGACCAGGTCGGAGGGGCTGCTGAAGATAAAAGAGTCGATCCAGCCCAGGCGGGCGGCGGCTTCCCAGAGAAGCAGGAAACCGGCAAAAACAGAAATCCGCAGGAGGGCGGTCTGACGGCGGCGGCTCCGCAGCTTTCGCAGATAGCGTTTCTGAGCGCTGCTTTCATTCATGGGAGTTCAGCTCCTTCCAGATCAGATTAAAATACTGTTTAAACTCCGGCATATCCCGGGAAGCCATGGGAGTTCTTTCCGGAAGTTTAAACGCAATGGGAATCACCCGCCGGATCCGGGCGGGACGGCGGGTGAGAACGATTACCTGGTCAGCCATGCTCACTGCCTCGGAGATATCGTGGGTCACCAGAAGAGCGGTTTTCTTTTCCCTGCGGATGATCTGCCAGATATCGTCGGAGACGCTGAGACGGGTCTGATAGTCCAGAGCGGAGAAGGGTTCATCCAGAAGCAGAAGAGCCGGATCCAGAGCCAGGGTGCGGATCAGGGCGGCCCGCTGCCGCATGCCTCCGGAGAGCTGGGAAGGCCTGGAATGCTTAAAAGGAGAGAGGCCGTAGGCCTTCAGCAGCCGGTCCACTCTTGCCCGGTTCTTCGCGTCAGCTTTGTGCTGGATCTCCAGCCCCAGCAGTACATTGCTCTCCACGGTGCGCCATTCAAAAAGATGATCTTTCTGCAGCATGTATCCGATGTTCAGTTCTGACTGGGAAAGGCTTTTTCCCTCTATGAAAACGCGGCCGGATTCAGGACGGATCAGGCCGCTGATCAGATTCAGGATCGTGCTTTTGCCGCAGCCGCTGGGGCCTACCACGGCGGTAAAAGTGCCCTGCTCCAGAGAAAAACTGATATCATCTAAAACGGGGGTCTCGCCCCCGGGAGTATGGTAGGACAGGAAAACGTGTTCCAGTTTCAGTAATTCCATGACAGTACCTCCTGTAGGGTATAGTCTATCATATGCAGCAGTTCCACCGGCTGTCAGAAATTGACTGCTTTACCCGCCCTGCCTTTTGTGGTAGTATAGGGAATGGACGAAAAAGGGGCCGTGCCCCTGCACAAAGGACGGAACGATTTTGAGCGACAAAAAGAAGAGGATGTTTAATCTGATATTCCTGGCGGTGGTCTTTCTTCTGACCCTGGCAGGGGTATTCAGAGGGGAAAGTTTAAGCGATCTGATCCGGACGGTGGCGGACGCCGATGGTAAATGGCTGCTGGGAGCCGTGCTCTGCGTGGTGGTTTTTGTAGCTCTGGGAGCGCTGATTATCCGCATCATGCTTGGAAGGATCCGGCAGAAGGCAGGATACGGGAAGTGCCTGCTGTTTTCCGGCATCGGATATTTTTTCGGCAACATTACTCCCTTTGCCGGCGGCGGACCGCCCATGCAGATCTATTATATGAAAAAAGAAAAGATTCCCATTCCGGTGTCATCTCTGGTAATGCTTCTGATTACCCTGATGTACAAAATGGTGCTGGTGGCAGTGGGCTTCGCCCTGATTTTCTTCGGGCAGGGGATTCTGAGACAGTATTTCCGGGGAGTGCTCCCTATTTTCGGCGTAGGGCTGTTTCTGAACGCGGGATTTTCTTTTCTGCTCTGCCTGTTTATTTTTCATCCCAGCCTGGCGAAAAAGGGAATGGTCAAGGGTCTGGGCTGGCTGGAGAAAAAGCGGCTGATGAAACATAAGGAAGGCCGCCGGGAAAAGCTGGAGGCGGCTATGGACCGGTACAAATCTACAGCGGCGTTTTTTAAAGATCATGTTCCGCTGATGATTTTTGTGTTTTTGATTACAGTGGCCCAGCGGTTTGTGCTGTTTGCCGCCACCTGGTTTGTGTACCGTGCCTTCGGGCTGTCCGGGAAATCTTTCTGGCTCCTGGTGATCCTCCAGGCCTCTATTTCCGTGTCGGCGGATATGCTTCCTCTTCCGGGAGGCATGGGGGCCAGCGAAATGATCTTCCTGAAAATATTCGCTCCCGTCTTCGGATCCGCCATGGTGCTGCCCGGCATGATCCTGAGCCGGGGAATCAGCTATTACGCGGAACTGTTTCTGTGCGGGGTGATGACCCTCATGGGCCATTTCTATTTTCAGCGGGGAGAAAGACAGGAGGGATCCGTCAGTGAAACATAATTATCAGAAAGAAATGGAGGAGATTCTGAAGAGAATCCCGGAGGGCGGAAAGCCTGCCCTGCTCCTTCACAGCTGCTGCGCCCCCTGCAGCAGCTATGTGCTGGAATACCTGTCCCGGTATTTCCGGATCACGGTTTTTTACTATAACCCCAATATCTATCCGGAGGAGGAATACCGGCACCGGGTGGAGGAACAGCAGCGGCTGCTCCGGGAGATGCCCTTTCAGAATCCGGTGGATTTCGCGGAAGGACCTTTCGACAGCGGAAGGTTTTATGATACTGTCCGGGGTCTGGAGGAGATTCCGGAGGGAGGTGAGCGGTGCTTCCGCTGCTACGAGCTGCGGCTGCGGGAGGCGGCGGAAAAGGCCGCGGAGCTGAATATGGATTATTTTACCACCACCCTTACCATCAGCCCCTTAAAAAACGCGGAAAAGCTCAATGAGATCGGCATTCGCCTGGGACAGGAGACGGGGGTTCCCTATCTGGTCTCAGATTTCAAGAAAAAGGACGGCTACAAGCGGTCCATCCAGCTGTCCGGAGAGTACGGCCTGTACCGGCAGAACTACTGCGGCTGCGTCTTTTCCAGGAGAGAGGCGGAGGAAAGAGAAAAACGGGCTGCTGCCCGAGAGGAATAGAAGGAGGAAGTCATATGGCACAGCTTTGGGGAGGAAGATTCACCAAGGAGACAGACCGGCTGGTCTACAATTTTAACGCGTCCATTACCTTTGACCGGAAGCTTTACCGGCAGGATATCCGGGGCAGCCTGGCCCATGTGAAAATGCTGGCGAAGCAGGGCATTCTCACACAGGAGGAGGGCAGCCGGATTGAGGAGGGTCTGAAAGGGATCCTGGAGGATGTGGAAAACGGAACGCTGCCCATTACGGAGGAGTACGAGGATATCCACAGCTTTGTGGAGGCCAACCTCATTGACCGCATCGGGGATGTGGGAAAGAAGCTCCATACCGGACGCAGCCGCAACGATCAGGTGGCCCTGGATATGAAACTGTATGTCCGGGATGAGATCGGGGAGCTTGACGGGCTGCTGAAGAAATTGCTGACCACCATCGAAAAGATTATGGAGGAAAACATTCATACCTATATGCCGGGCTTCACGCATCTGCAGAAGGCCCAGCCCCTGACTTTGGCTCATCATCTGGGAGCCTATTTTGAAATGTTCCGCCGGGATCGGGGAAGAATGCACGATATCTATGAGCGGATGAACTATTGCCCCCTGGGGGCGGGAGCCCTGGCGGGCACCACCTATCCTCTGGATCGGGAATACACCGCCTCCCTGATGGATTTTTACGGGGCCACCCGCAACAGCATGGACTCTGTGTCCGACCGGGACTACGTCATTGAGCTGCTGGCGGCCCTGTCCACGGTGATGATGCATTTAAGCCGGTTCTGCGAGGAAATCATTGTCTGGAATACCAACGAGTACCGGTTTGTGGAGATCGACGACGCTTACAGCACCGGAAGCTCCATCATGCCCCAGAAAAAGAATCCGGATATCGCCGAACTGGTCCGGGGCAAGACCGGACGGGTCTACGGGGCGCTGATGTCTCTGCTGACCACCATGAAGGGCCTGCCCCTGGCTTATAATAAGGATATGCAGGAGGACAAGGAGCCTGCCTTTGACGCCATCGACACGGTAAAAGGCTGCCTGGCTCTCTTTGAGGGCATGCTCTCCACCATGAAATTCCGCAAGGACGTGATGGAGGCCTCCGCGAAAAACGGATTTACCAACGCCACTGACGCCGCAGACTATCTGGTAGGCAAAGGAGTGCCCTTCCGGGACGCCCACGGCATTATCGGCCGCCTGGTGCTGCTGTGCATTGAAAAAAACTGTTCCCTGGACGCTCTGCCTCTGGAAGAGTATCAGAAGCTCTGTCCGGTTTTTGAGAAGGATATTTACGAGGCCATCAGCATGAAGACCTGCGTGGAGAAACGCATGACTCTGGGAGCGCCCGGGGCGGAGGCTATGAAGCCGGTACTGGAAGAATACAGAGCGTATCTGGAAAAGTAAAATATAAGCTGCAGGAGATTCCCTTTCGGCCTATCCGGGGCTGGAAGGGAATTTTCTTAAAAAAATAGTTGCATTTTTTGTGCAGTTGGTATAGTATACACATATGACGCACAAATGTACGCGGTATAAATACAAAAAGTGCAGACTGCACAGAAATGAGGAGTAAAAAATGGAAAAAAAGCTGAGAGTCGGAGTGTTAGGCGCCACCGGTATGGTGGGACAGAGATTTATTTCCCTGCTGGAAAATCATCCCTGGTTTGAAGTGGTGACGGTGGCGGCAAGCCCCCGCAGCGCGGGAAAGACCTATGAGGAGGCAGTAGGAGGCCGCTGGAAAATGACCACCCCTATGCCGGAGGCGGTGAAAAAGCTGGCAGTGATGAACGTCAATGAAGTGGAGAAAGTAGCCTCCACGGTGGACTTCGTATTCTCCGCAGTAGATATGTCCAAGGATGAGATCCGAAGAATCGAGGAGGAGTACGCCAAAACAGAAACTCCCGTGGTATCCAACAACAGCGCCCATCGCTGGACTCCGGACGTACCCATGGTAGTGCCGGAGATCAATCCGGAGCACTTTGATGTGATCCAGTTCCAGAAAAAGAGACTGGGCACCGTCAAAGGCTTCATTGCCGTAAAGCCCAACTGCTCCATTCAGAGCTACGCCCCGGTGCTGACTGCCTGGAAGGAGTTTGAGCCCTACGAGGTGGTTGCCACCACCTATCAGGCAATCTCCGGAGCGGGAAAGACCTTTAAGGACTGGCCGGAGATGGTGGAGAACATCATCCCCTACATCGGCGGCGAGGAGGAAAAGAGCGAGCAGGAACCCTTAAGGCTCTGGGGCCATATTGAGGACGGCGTGATTGTAAAGGCGGAAGAGCCGAAGATCACCTGCCAGTGTATCCGGGTGCCCGTGCTCAACGGACATACCGCCGCGGTGTTTGTAAAGTTCCGCAAGAACCCCACCAAAGAGCAGCTCATTGAAAAAATGGTGAACTTCAAAGGGCTGCCCCAGGAGCTGAAGCTGCCCAGCGCTCCGGAACATTTCATCCGCTACATGGAGGAGGATGACCGCCCCCAGGTGCAGCTGGATGTAGATTACGAGAAGGGCATGGGCATCTCTGTGGGACGGCTTCGGGAGGATTCCATTTACGACTGGAAGTTCATCGGCCTCTCCCACAACACCGTGAGAGGAGCCGCCGGCGGCGCTGTCCTCTGCGCGGAGACTCTGGTGGCGAAAAAATATATTCAGGCAAAGTGAAAAAGGTTGTTGAATTTTTAACAATCCTGTGATAGACTGACCGTATAGTGAGCGGAAACCACTATTTTTGTTTTCTCGAAAAGGGGGAAAATGAAATGCCGTTTGATGATGTCAAAAAATTCTCAAACGCCGCTGTTGCCAAAGCTTCTACGCTCCGGGATCATCCCGGCAAGTATTTTATCCGTGCCATGATGGCGGGATTTTTCATTGCCGTGGCTATGATCTACAGCAACGTGGTAAACAGTCTGTTCGCGGACACTTCCGCCGCATGGGGTAAATTCCTGGGAGGCCTGGTGTTCTCCATCGCCGTACTTCTGATTGTGTTTATCGGAAGCGAGCTGTTTACGGGGAATAACCTGGTTATGGCCTTCGGAGCCTATGACCACGCCGTCACCTGGGGACAGACCGTAAAGGTCTGGATTGTCAGCTACATCGGAAACTTTGTGGGATGCTTTCTGTTTGCCGGTATCTGGGTGCTGGCGGGAGGTTCCGGAACCAAGGAATTTTTCGCGGGCATGATCGATGGAAAACTCTCCATTGCTCCCGGGGAAATGTTTTTCCGGGCGGTCCTGTGTAACTTCTTCGTGTGTCTGGCCGTGGCCTGCGGCACCAAATGCAAGGAGGAGGCCGCCAAGTTCCTGATGATTGTCATCTGCATCTCCGGATTTGTCATCGCCGGATTTGAGCACTGCATCGCCAACATGGCCCTGTTTACGGCTGTGGGCTTTATGGTGCCCGGGGTGTCCATCTCCAGTATGCTGTTCTCCATGCTGATCGTTACGCTTGGGAATATGGTGGGCGGCGCTGTACTTCTGGCTCTGCCGCTGCGCAAGATGAGCGCGGACAAGTAGTACATAGCCGTCCGATGCATGAAACGACGGAAAAAAGGCTGTGTTCGGGGTAAAAAACCCGGATGCGGCCTTTTTTCTGTGCAGGCGGGGAAAAGTCTGCTATACTATATACCGAAAAGCCGGGTCAGGATTTTGACCCCGATATCTGACCGACCGATGTTCGGAGAAGGAGGCGGAATGCGGATGAAAGTGGATCTTATTGCAGGTTTTCCCGGTTCCGGGAAAACCGTTTGGATAGACAGATATATCAGATATCTTAAAAACAAAGGGCTGAAAGTGCGGGTGATCCAGATGGATTTCAGTCCGGTGGGAGTGGACGCGGCGATGCTGGAGAAAACAGGCTGCGAGATCGTAGATCTCTCCGGCGTCTGTCTGCGCTGCGGCGGAGCGGCAAAATTTCAGAGTATGCTGATCCGGGGCGCCATGGATGGCTGCGACCGGGTGATCGTGGAGGCTCCGGGCATTTACGACGCAGGCGAATTTTTTGACGCCATGGAACTGCAGGAGGTGAAAGCCTGCTGCCGTGCCGGAAGCATGCTCACGGTGTTGGATCCTCTCAGCGGAGAGGCTTTTGCCGGCGGAGCCGGGTATCTGACGTTTACCCAGATTTTTTCAGCCGGAACCCTGTGGATCAGTAAAAGGGAGCAGGCCCGGGAAGCGCAGGAGGAGCAGCTGCTTGAGCAGGCGGACGGTCTGCTGAAAGAGCGGGGCTTTGCCCCTGTGTCCCGGGAGCGGATCTGCCGGAAACCCCTGGATCAGCTGGAAGGAAAGGATTTTGAGGCATTTCTGGAAGGGGGATGCCGTTTCCCCGGATACAGCCGGGAGAGGAACCGCCTGGGACTGGAATTTGAGAGCCGGGAAACCGCGGATCTCTGCGAAAACAGAGAGGATCTGGAGAAGCGGGTGCGCCGGCTGATGTCGGATCCGGCGTTGGGAAAGGTTCTGAGAGTCAAAGGACATATGCAGGATCTGGAAAGAAATTGGTATGAAGTCAGCGGTTTCCCGGGCGGTGTGCGGGTGGAGCCTGCGGAAACCGGAAGGGGGATCTGTTCTGTGGTGGGCCGGCAGCTCAGGGGCGAAGTTCTGGCGGAGGCGTTTATTCCCAGAAAATCTGTAAGGGAGAAGAAATATGTCTAAAGCGCTGTACATAGCGGAGAAGCCCAGCGTGGCCCAGGAGTTCGCCAAAGCCCTGAAAGAGTCCATGGCCCGGCGGAACGGGTATCTGGAATCGGATCATTCCGTGGTGACCTGGTGCGTGGGACACCTGGTTACCATGAGCTATCCGGACAAGTACGATGAAAAATATAAGAAATGGAGTTTTGAGACTCTGCCCTTCCTGCCGGAGCATTTTAAGTATGAGGTGATTCCGGAGGTGAAAAAACAGTTTCAGATCGTCAGCGGCCTTCTGAACCGGGAGGATGTGGAAACCATCTACGTCTGCACCGACTCCGGGCGGGAGGGGGAATACATCTATCGGCTGGTAGCCCAGATGGCCCAGGTTCACGGGAAAAAGCAGAAGCGGGTGTGGATCGACTCCCAGACGGAGGAGGAGATCCTCCGGGGAATCCGGGAAGCCAAAGATTTAAGCGAGTACGACCATCTGGCGGATTCCGCCTATCTGCGGGCCAAGGAAGATTATCTCATGGGGATTAATTTTTCCCGGGCCCTGTCCCTGAAATACGGCTATTCCGTCACCAATTATCTGGGAGGAAAATATCAGGCGGTGTCTGTGGGCCGGGTCATGACCTGTGTCCTGGGCATGGTGGTCCGCCGGGAGAGAGAGATCCGCAATTTTGTGAAAACCCCCTTCTACCGGGTGCTGGCGAAACAGAAGTACGGCGGCAGAACCTTTGAGGGGGAGTGGCGGGCCGTGGAAGGCAGCGGGTATTTCCAGTCGCCCCTTCTCTATAAGGAAAACGGATTCAAGAAGAAAGAGGACGCGCAGGACTTGGTGAAGCAGCTGGAGGCCATAGTTCCCCGGGAAGCCGCGGTGGAGAAGGCGGAGAGAAAAAAGGAACTGAAAAATCCCCCTCTGCTCTATAACCTGGCGGAGCTGCAGAACGAGTGCTCAAAATTGTATAAGATCAGCCCGGACCAGACCCTGTCGGTGGTCCAGGAACTGTACGAGAAAAAACTGGTGACCTATCCCAGAACTGATGCCAGAGTCCTGTCCTCGGCGGTGGCCAGGGAAATTCAGAAAAATATCCGGGGACTGACCCGGTATGAGCCTGCGTCCGGCTTCGCGTCGGAGATTCTGGAAAAAGAAGCCTACAGGAATATCGGCAAGAGCCGCTACACCAACGATAAACAGATCACTGACCACTACGCCATCATCCCCACGGGCCAGGGACTGCAGAATCTCTCCCGGCTCTCCGAGCTTTCGGGAAAGGTCTACGGCACCATTGTCCGGCGGTTTCTGAGCATTTTTTATCCCCCGGCGGTGTACCAGAAGATTTCCCTGGTCTCCCGCATGGGAAAGGAGGCCTTCTTCTCCAGTTTTAAGGTGCTGGCGGAGGAGGGGTATCTGAAAGTGGCGGGACTGCCTCAGACCAGAAAAAAGGAAGAAGGGGAGGAGGATGCCCTCTGCGGCGCGGATTTTCTTCAGGCACTGTCCGGGCTGAAGAAAGGAAGTGTTCTGCCGGTGGAGGCCTTTCAGATCAAAGAAGGGGAGACTTCTCCGCCCAAGCGGTACAATTCCGGTTCCATGATCCTGGCTATGGAAAACGCAGGCCAGCTTATTGAGGACGAGGAACTCCGGGAGCAGATCAAAGGCAGCGGCATCGGCACCTCCGCCACCCGGGCGGAGATTCTGAAAAAGCTGTTCCATATCAAATATCTTGCCCTGAACAAAAAAACCCAGATCATCACCCCCACTCAGCTGGGGGAGATGGTCTTTGACGTGGTCAACGCCTCCATCCGCCCTCTGCTGAACCCGGAACTGACGGCCAGCTGGGAAAAGGGACTCACCTACGTGGCCGAGGGAACCGTCTCCCCGGAGGAATATATGGGGAAGCTGAATCATTTTGTGGCCCGCCACACCCTGAATGTGCGGCAGCTGAGAAACCAGACAGCCTTAAGGGCCTGCTTTGACGCGGCGGCCATATACTATAAAAAACCGCAGAAAACAAAAGCGGCCGGGAAAGGAGAAGCGTCATAAAATCGAAAAAACACTTTACGAAACGGACAGTTTGTGAGAAAATAGAAAGGAATCTGGGCGCGGCTGAAGCGTCCGGAGCCATACAGTGTTAAACATCAATTTTGAAAGGAGTTACACAATGATTTATTCAAAAGAGGTAGAAATGATGTGTCCGGTACATCAGGGCGTTCATCATGGCGCAGCTCCGATTCCGGAACAGGCAAAATGGGTAAAAGCTAAGGAAGTAAAAGATATTTCCGGCCTGACTCACGGTGTTGGCTGGTGTGCCCCCCAGCAGGGAGCCTGCAAGCTGACTCTGAATGTAAAAGACGGAATCATCCAGGAGGCTCTGGTAGAGACTCTGGGCTGCTCCGGCATGACCCATTCCGCAGCCATGGCTTCTGAGATCCTTCCCGGCCTGACCGTCATGGAAGCTCTGAACACTGACCTGGTATGCGACGCCATCAACACTGCTATGAGAGAGCTGTTCCTGCAGATCGTTTACGGACGTTCCCAGAGCGCCTTCTCCGAGGAAGGTCTGCCCATCGGCGCGGGTCTGGAGGATCTGGGCAAGGGACTTCGTTCCCAGGTTGGAACCATGTACGGAACCCTGAAGAAGGGCCCCCGCTACCTGGAGATGGCAGAAGGCTATGTAACCGGCATCGCTCTGGATGAGAACGATGAGATCATCGGCTACAAGTATGTGAACTTCGGAAGAATGATGGATTTCATCAAGAACGGCGACGACGCCCAGACTGCTCTGGAGAAAGCTTCCGGACAGTACGGCCGCGTAGCTGACGCTGTAAAGATTGTTGACCCGAGAAAAGAGTAATAGAGGAGGAACGAAAAAGATGGCTTTATTTGAATCATATGAGAGAAGAGAAAAACAGGTTCTGGCAAAGCTCGCTGAGTACGGCATCGACTCTATTGAGGGCGCGGCCGAGGTGACCAAGGCTGCCGGCCTGGACGTATACAAGATGGTAGAGGGCATCCAGCCCATCTGCTTTGAGAACGCGAAGTGGGCTTACACTGTAGGCGCCGCCATCGCCATCAAGAAAGGCTGCCGCAAGGCTTCCGAGGCAGCAGCAGCCATCGGCGAGGGACTGCAGTCCTTCTGTATTCCCGGCTCCGTGGCAGACCGCAGAAAAGTAGGTCTGGGACATGGAAACCTGGGCAAGATGCTTCTGGAAGAGGACACCGAGTGCTTCGCGTTCCTGGCAGGCCACGAGTCCTTCGCGGCCGCTGAGGGCGCCATCGGTATCGCCGAGAAAGCCAACAAAGTGCGTAAGAAACCCCTCCGCGTCATCCTGAACGGACTGGGCAAGGACGCCGCTCAGATCATCTCCCGGATCAACGGCTTCACCTATGTGGAGACAGAGTATGATTACTTCACCGGCGAGCTGAAAGAAGTATTCCGGAAATGCTACTCCAAAGATCCGGAGAGCCCCAGAGCGAAAGTAAACTGCTACGGCGCCAACGATGTACAGGAAGGCGTAGCTATCATGTGGAGAGAGAACGTGGACGTATCCATCACCGGAAACTCCACCAACCCCACCCGTTTCCAGCATCCGGTAGCAGGTACTTATAAGAAAGAGCGCATCGAGGCCGGCAAGAAATACTTCTCCGTTGCCTCCGGCGGCGGCACCGGCCGTACCCTGCATCCCGACAACATGGCAGCCGGCCCGGCTTCCTACGGAATGACCGATACCATGGGACGTATGCACAGCGACGCCCAGTTCGCAGGCTCCTCCTCCGTACCGGCTCACGTAGAGATGATGGGTCTCATCGGCGCGGGCAACAACCCCATGGTTGGAATGACCGTAGCCGTAGCCGTAGCCATCGAGGAAGCAGCCAAGGCTGGTAAATTCTGATCGGCGATACAGCCAGAGAAGGAAATATCTGTATGAGAGCCTAAAGGCGGAGAGAGGAAAATTTCCTCTCGATGCCCCGGCCGCGGATATTTCCATTGACAAAAACAGAATCAGAGAAAATGATTTTAAGAGATGTTTCTTTCAAAAATGATTTTAGAGAGACATCTCTTAAATTCGATTTAGATGTATTTGCTGTAAAAATAGTTTCAGGGAAAACAGCAGCGGAGAATCGTTTGAAAAGAAATTCTGCGGAGGTATGGCAAGACAGAAAATGATGGAAGAAATGGAATGGAAAATTCAGAAACTGCAGGAAAAAAACGTGACAATTCTGGATCCCAGGCAAACATATATTTCCCGGGAAGTGGAAATTGACAGAATTGGCAGCGGAAGTATCCTTTATCCGGGAACCCGCCTGACGGGAAAGAGAACCTTTATAGGATCTTATGCTAAAATCGGCACTGAGGGTCCGGCTGCAGTCAGCGATTCTGTAATCGGCCCGCATGCGGAAGTCGCAAGCGGATTTTTATCCGGGACAACACTTCTGCCAAGGGCAAGGGCAGGAGCAAACGCGCATTTTCGTCCGGGAACCTTGCTGGAGGAAGAGGCGTCAACCGCGCATGCAGTAGGATTAAAGCAGTCTGTTTTAATGTACGGAGTAACGCTGGGATCCTTGATTAATTTTTGCGATGTCCTGATAACCGGAGGAAAATCAAGAGTACAGCATACCGAGGTGGGAAGCGGTTTTATTCATTTCAATTATGCCCCCTGGGGGGAGGCCGGTGACAAAGCCACTCCATCCTTGATTGGAACGGTTACGGAGGGAGTCTTTCTGGATCAGCCAAGAATCTTTCTGGGAGGATTATCAGGAATTGTGGGCCCTTCCTCCATAGGATTTGGAACTATGACTGCCGCAGGGCAGGTGATCCGAAAACCGGTAGCCGCGAATCAGCTTCATGCGGAAGCCGGCGTGAATTTGGATAAAGTTTTTTCGGAATCAAATACGCGGCTTTCGGACAGACATTTAAAAAAGATTCAGGATCACAACATAGAATTTCTCGCGCAGTTATATGCGCTGAAAAAGTGGTACCAGCAGATCCGGTTAAAACGCTGCCGGTTCCGGAAGGATAAAGAAATGGAGCTGGTTCTGCAGAGCGCTGTGGAGACAGTGGATGTATGCATAGAAGAAAGAATACTGAGATACAACAAATTTGCCAAAGAATGGAATCTGCGCTCCCTTGAAAAAGATGATTTAAGTGTCAGATTTACAGAATTATCATTCGAAATAAACTGGAAACCGGAACTGGAATATGATCAATGGATATGGCAGTTGGAGCGGGCTGAGAAGGACAGATTGCACGAATGGTTAAAAAAGGATGCGGATCGGATCAAAGGAGATCTGTACGCAATGGTGAGACGCGATCAATAAGATGCCGGGGCTCCAAGGCCTAACCTCGGGTATGAGCAAGCTCTGTGAGGTTAGGCCTTGGAGCCCCGGGCAGCATCTGAAAGAGTTTTGAATCATGGCTGAACAGCATAAAACTCATTCCACAAATCCTCTGCCGTATCCGCGCTTTCCTGCCAGTCATTCAAATACCATGATGTGACCTTTCCCTGCTCATCACAGGATAATTCAAGGCGCAATACCCGGTTCGGCTGGAATACAGGTTTTACATAAATGCCCTGTTCTCCTTCGTCCAGTCTTATCCACTTGTTTCCTCTTTCATCGTTTAAAAGTGCATGGTCAAAGGTATCTATACTGTCTCCGAGCCGGCATCCGTTTAATGTGACATCCGGATTGCCCTCGTTTTTCATGCTTAGCTGATACGGAAGAAATTCCAGGTAAAAGCCGTCTCTGACATAGGAATTACCACGGAGAGTATCCCATGAATCGGTATGCTCCATATTCAAAACCTCTATCAGAGGTTCATAGGAATACAGATAAGCCGACAGCTCGACGGGAATGTCTTCTGTATTTTCATGGATTTCAGGCGCGTAATCGCCATCTCTCCAATTTGACCAATACCAGCTGGTGACTGCTCCGTCAGCTCCAAACTCTAAATTCAGCCAGTATGTATGATCCGTTCCCTGCATTACATAATTTTCTTTCATTCGGTTTCCTTCTCTCTTCCAGCCGTTATCCATGAGATTTTTCTCAAATATATCGATATCATCGCCTATGGTACATCCATAAAGCTGCACAATTTCGCTGCCGGTGTCTGACATACTGCAGGCAGGATCACCGATGGAAGCGCCGGTGGAATAAGTTATACTGAATCCGTCTTTTTCATATCCCACATTTAAGTTTGGGTTTTCAACCGGTTCCATCTGAAGCAGGGTTTCCAGTTCCCGGTATTTTTCAAAATATTCTGAGATTTCTATGCCCTGAGGAGCTGTTTCTCCGGATGGGCTGCTTGGCGCATCTGTCGGAATTGTATCATTTTTTATCTCGGATTCCGAGACGGGATTTTTTATTGATCTGTTGTCTGATGCTGAATGGTCATCCCGCGCAATGGAACAGCCAATAAGACCATTCAGCGCCACAAGAGAGAAGATAATTGCCAATGCGATGGGAACCCCTTTTTTTCGTTTATCGGCATGCATCATATAAATCACCCTTTCTTTAAATTTCGCGGTGCCGTCGTTCAGATCAGCGGCAATCTCACCGGCGGGTTTCTTTTCTGCCGCTGTTTTCAGGAGCAGCTTTCCGTAAGATATTTTTTCCTCTCTGCTGGCTGTATATTCCATCACGCGGCTGTCGCATAAGGATTCCAGGTCGCGTCCGGCTTCCCTGAACATAAGGTTCAGCAGAGGATTAAACCAGCAGATAGTCTTTACTGTGAGCAGAAACAGCTTATACAGGATATCTTTATGCAGATAGTGGTTCATCTCATGGACAAAGATCAGTTCCAGTTCCCGGCTGTACTTTGCTTACTTTCCTCGGAAGGTAAGCCTTTCCGATCTTTTTCGGATGCAGGTTTTTTGTCTGCCTCTGCATGCGCCGCGTCAGAAGAAGCTTCCGCCGGATGCCGCAGGTATATATTCTGAGGAATCCGCACCTGGATTACCGGATCAGTGCTTATCAGATCAAATGGAAAGAGAAGAAAAACAGCCACAAACAGCCATACAAAATATTTCCACCTGACGGAATACTTATTTTTGAGCAGACGAGAAATCAACAGTGCCGCGAGAATAAAAACCGCTGCCAACAGATTGATTTTTATGATATTTATCAGCATAAGAATCCCCCCCTCTGAATATTTAAAACTACGTTTGTAGTATGTGCTTTTATTATATATCACTTATGTAGTAAATGCAATTATTTTCTGTCTGTATTCAGAAGAAAAATACAGACCATTTTTTACCAAAGAAGAACATTGCTGATTTCATGCCGCTCTGCTATAATGGATGCGGAACGATATCATTACAGTTTTAGAGAATAAGGAGGTTTCATTTATGCCGACGATTACTGATACCATCCGTTACGTGGGGGTCAACGATCACCAGGTGGACCTGTTTGAGGGCCAGTATGTGGTTCCAAACGGTATGTCCTACAATTCCTATGTGATCCTGGATGAGAAAGTGGCTGTCATGGACACGGTTGATATTAACTTTACCCATGAGTGGCTGGACAACATCGCCAATGTCCTGGAGGGACGGAAGCCGGACTACCTGGTCGTACAGCACATGGAGCCGGACCACGCGGCCAACATTCAGAATTTTGTCAACACCTATCCGGAGGCAGTGGTTGTTTCCACAGAGAAGGCCTTTGCCATGATGGACAATTTCTTTGATATGGACATTGAGAACCGCAAGCTGCTGGCGGAAAACGGCGGATCTCTCTCCCTTGGGAAGCATGTGCTGAATTTTGTCTACGCCCCCATGGTACACTGGCCGGAGGTTATGGTGACCTACGAGAGCACAGAGAAGGTGCTGTTTTCCGCGGACGGCTTCGGCAAGTTCGGAGCCCTGGATGTGGAGGAGGACTGGGACGATGAATCCCGCCGGTATTTCATCGGCATTGTGGGGAAATACGGCAACGAGGTGCAGAATCTTCTGAAAGCTGCTTCCGGCCTGGATATCGCCATGATCTGTCCCCTTCACGGTCCCATTCTGAAAGAGAACCTGGGCCATTATCTGGAAAAATACAACATCTGGTCTTCCTACTCCGTAGAGTCCGAGGGAATCATGATCGCCTACACCTCCGTATACGGACACACGAAACAGGCGGTGGAGATTCTGGAGGAGAAGCTGAAAGCCAAGGGCTGCCCCAAGGTGGCGGTGTACGACCTGGCAAGATGCGACATGGCGGAAGCCGTGGCCAGCGCTTTCCGCTACGGAAAACTGGTGCTGGCAACCACCACCTACAACGCCGGCATCTTCCCCTTCATGCGGGATTTCATTGAGCATCTGACAGAGCGGAATTTCCAGAACCGCACCATCGGGCTTATTGAAAACGGATCCTGGTCCCCCATGGCGGCCAAGATTATGAAAGAAATGTTCGCGGACAGCCAGAAGATCACCTGGCTGAATCATCAGGTGACCATCTGGTCCGGCGTCAAAAAGGAGACCAAAGACCAGCTGGAGGCTATGGCGGAGGAGCTCTGCAGAGAGTACATCGCCCAGTCTCCTGACGCGGCCAACAAGAACGACCTTACCGCTCTGTTCCGCATCGGCTACGGCCTGTACGTGGTAACCTCCAACGACGGCAAGAAGGACAACGGCCTCATTGTCAACACCGTGACCCAGGTTTCCGACAACCCCAACCGGGTGGCGGTCAACATCAACAAGGCCAACTATTCCCACCATGTGATTAAGCAGACGGGAGTCCTGAACGTAAACTGCCTTTCCGTGGAAGCCCCCTTCTCGGTATTCCAGAACTTCGGCTTCCAGAGCGGCCGGGTGGCGGACAAGTTTGCCGGCTGGGCGGAGGTCCGCTCTGACAACGGCCTGCGGATCCTTCCCAAATACATCAACGCCTGCTTCTCCCTGAAAGTGGAGCAGTATGTGGATCTGGGAACCCACGGCATGTTTATCTGCTCCGTGACCGAGGCCCGTGTTATGAGCGATAAAGACACCATGACCTACACCTACTATCAGACCAACGTAAAGCCAAAACCCAAGACCGAGGGCAAGAAGGGCTTTGTCTGCAAGGTGTGCGGATACATCTACGAGGGAGACGTGCTGCCGGATGACTTTGTATGCCCCCTGTGCAAGCACGGAGCCATTGACTTTGAGCCGATCCAGTAAAGAAGCATAGACCTGACAGAAAAGGAGACATGGCCGGATGAGAACCATCCGGGGAACCATGTCTCCTTTCTGTTATCTGTGTTTTCTTGCCGCGGCATAGGCGGAGGCCGCCATGCCGGCCAGGGCGGCAGTGAGGAGGATGGGACTCAAGAGATCCCAGAGATCCGCGCCGCCTGAAAAAAAGAGAATGCAGCAGGCCAGGGGGTAGAGAACCAAGACAGCCAGAAGGAAAATCCGCAGGACGCGGCTGATATAGAACCAGTTTCGGTTGCTGAAGGATAAGCCGGGCATATGAATGCGGAAGGGTCCCTGGGTAAAATAGTCGATTTTGTTTTGATCGTAATAGGGAGGAAGCTGTCTGGGAATCAGAAAGCAGAGCCAGACCCCGAAGAGGAGCATCATAGCTGTGATCTTCATCAGCTCCTTCAGCTGTTCCCAGGGCAGGCCGCAGCGGAACAGCAGGAAAACCAGCTCTTTCTGGGTCATATGCTTTTCCCTGCGGAGCCTGCGGATCAGATCTCCGAATTTTTCGTTGTCTATTCGAGTCATTCATTTTTCCTCCTGCCATGATTGTACCTTCCGGGGCGGAAAAATGCAATCTACCCGCAGGAGAGTCAGAGCTTCATAATCGCCTTTACCGCCTCCAAGGTGGAAGTCTCCGGGATCAGCTCAAAGCCGATGAGGCCGGTATAGCCGCTTTCCTCCAGGCAGGAGAGAACCTTGGCGTAATTGATCTCTCCGGTGCCGGGCTCATGGCGTCCGGGGGCGTCCGCCACATGAATGTGTCCCAGCTGATCCGCGTACCTGCGGATGTTGTCGCAGAGACTGCCCTCATTCAGCTGCATGTGATAGGCGTCGTACAGCACTTTCAGCTTCGGGGAGCCGATAAGGCGGGTCATCTCAGCGGCCATGCGGGTGGTCTGCAGATAATTTCCCACATGGTCCGTGGTGACGTTCAGAGGTTCCAGATTCATCTGAATCCCGCTTTCCTCTGCGATCTTCGCGCATTCTATCAGAGTGCCGAACATGGTGCAGAGTTTTACGGTGTCAGAGAGATTCCGGTAATCGTTGATTACAAGGCCCCCCTCTCCCAGGCCATTAGAATGGATGGTCACGCTGCGGGCGCCTGTCTTTTGGGCGGCGGCAACGGACTTTTTCAGGAATTCCAGATAATCTGTTTTTTGGGCGGGATCAATGAGGGAGAGTTCCGCGTCTCCGTTAAAACCGGAAATGCCGATGCCCGCCGCTTCCGCGGCAGCCTTTACTGCGTCCAGATCTTTGTCTGTCCAGCTCCAGAATTCCACAAATTCAAAACCATCGTCTTTGGCAGCCTGGAATCGGTCCAGAAAGGGAATTTCACTGTACATGGGTTCGATACAGGCGGATTTTAAAAATTTCATTGGGTACCTCCTTTGTCGTTTTAGAGATTATAGGTTGGGCTTTGCACATGTTCTGTGCTTTGCACATAAAATAAATCATTCTCCCGCAAAAGTCAAGCCTTCGGGATAAACCGGGAAAAATTCGGCATTATGCGTAAAAATTCAATACGTTTTTTTACATTGACAAAGGAAAAGCCCGCGATTACAATAGAACAAATATGTGCATAGCACATAAAGCTGTGGGCAGGAGGCTGAAAATGGGAAAAAGGGTTACAATCCAGCAGATTGCGGAGAAGGCGGGAGTCTCCCGGGGAACCGTGGACCGGGTGCTGAACCGCAGATCTTATGTCAGCGAGGAGGTGAAGGCCAGAGTGCTGGCGGTGATTGCCGAGACGGGTTATATCTCGCCGAAAGAATTGTACCGGCAGAAAAAAGAAGCGGCCGCCGTCCCTCTGAAACTGGGGGTTCTTCTGCCTAACTGGGGCGATCAGTTCCGGGAGGAGGTGGAGAACGGGATCCGCAGAGCCAGCCGGGAACTGGAGGAGCAGAATGTGCAGGTCCTGGTCCGCCGCTGCCGGACGGAGATCCCCCAGGAGGCAGTGGAGCTGCTGGATGAACTGGCAGCGGAGCAGGCGGAGGGAATGGCGGTCTGCGCTCTGAATGATCCCGCCATTGAGGCAAGGATCAACGCTCTGGAGGAGCAGAAGATTCCCTGTGTTACCTTTAACTCGGATCTGCCGGGAAGCCGGAGGCTGTGTTTTGTGGGACAGGAAATGAACAAAGCCGGCAGGATTGCCGGAGAACTCATGAGCCGCTGCGTTCCTCAGGACGGGATTGTGCTGGCGGCGGTGGGAAACCGGCGCTTTGACGGCCACCGGCAGAGGCTGGAGGGATTTTGCAGCCGCATGGAAGAGCGGGGATTCCGGCCGGAACAGATCCTGACGGCGGAAACCTTTAATGACTATGAGACGACCTGCATTGTGGTGGCGGAGATGCTGCGGGATCATCCGGAACTGGCGGGAATCTATATGGCTAATCTGAATGTTTCCGGCTGCGCGGAGGCGGTTCGGGCCGCGGGAAGAAAAGGAGAGATACGGGTGATCTGTCACGATATCAATGAGAGCATCCGCCGGCTGCTTCTGGAGGGAAGCGTGGACTTTACCATTCCCCAGGATTTTGAGCAGCAGGGTTATCTGCCGCTGATCCTTCTGAGGGACTATCTCCGCCGGGGGATCCCGCCGGAGGCAGGACGGGCAGGAGGCGGGATCGGGATCCTCTGCGCGGAAAACCTGTGAAAACCTTGCAATCGAAATCCCTGTATTTTATAATGCCAGTAAACCATATCGGTGCCGCGGCGCCGGACTGACAGAAAGAAGGAAAATAATTTGAAAGCGCATCAAACAAATTTTTCCCAGGGAAGCGTACAGAAGAATATCATGCAGGTGATGCTGCCCATGATGGTGGCCCAGCTTCTGAATCTGCTCTACAATATTGTGGATCGGATGTACATCGGCCAGATGAAGGATGTAGGAACCCAGGCACTCAGCGGTCTGGGGCTCTGCTTTCCTATTTTAATGTTTGTGACTGCTTTCGCCAATCTGGTGGGCAGCGGCGGCGCGCCTCTGTGCGCCATGGAGCGGGGAAAGGGAAACCGGCAGGAGGCGGAGCGGATCATGTGCAATTCCTTTTTCCTGCTGCTTCTTCTGGGGGCGGGGCTCACCATTGCCGGGCTTATCTTCCATAAGCCGCTGCTGTACCTTTTCGGGGCCAGCGACGCTATCTATCCCTATGCCAGAGACTATATCATGATCTATCTGTGCGGCAGTATTTTTGTGATGATCGCTTTGGGGATGAATCCCTTTATCAACAGCCAGGGGTTCGCCCGGGTGGGGATGCTGACAGTGCTGCTGGGAGCCCTTGCCAATATCGCCCTGGATCCGGTGTTCATCTTTGTGCTGGGCTGGGGCGTCCGGGGAGCGGCCTTTGCCACCATCCTTTCCCAGTTCCTTTCCGCGGTCTGGGTGGTGGGGTTCCTGCGGGGAAGGAACGCGGAGCTGAAGCTGCGGCGGGAAGAATTCCGTCTGGAAGCCCGGCGGGTGAAAAAAATCCTCAGCCTGGGAACGGCGGGGTTTGTCATGTCCTGCACCAATTCCGTGGTTCAGGCAGCCTGCAATTCCATGCTGCAGACCTTTGGCGGAGACCTGTACATCGGCGTCATGACGGTGGTGAACTCCATCCGGGAGATCGCCCAGACCCCGGCGCAGGCCATGGGGGACGGGGCTTCCCCGGTCATGAGCTACAACTACGGGGAGGGGCAGTGCCGAAAGGTGAAGCGGGGAATCTGGTTTATGACTCTGCTGACCGTGATCTATCTGGCAGCCATGTGGCTGATCCTTTTTCTGTTTCCAAGGCTGTTTATCAGCATATTTAACCGGGATCCGGAGCTGGTGGAGACGGCGGTGCCCTGCCTGCATCTGTATTTCTTCGGCTTTTTTATGATGGCCTTCCAGATCGCGGGGCAGAGCGTGTTTAAATCCCTGGGAAAAGCCAGGCAGGCTATTTTTTTCTCACTGTTCCGGAAGATTATCATTGTGGTGCCCCTGACCTTTATCCTGCCCAGGGTGGCCGGCCTGGGGGTCATGGGGGTCTTTCTGGCGGAGCCCATCTCCAATTTTATCGGCGGAGCCGCCTGTTTTATCACCATGTGCGCCACCATTCTGCCGGAACTTAGAATTGACAATGGTCGAACCCTGTAGTATAATGTCAAGCAATTGAACAAGATAGAGGTGCGGAGCTCATCAGTATCCTCCGGGAGGCGCCAGAACGTCTGAGAACTGGGGAGAAAGGGTGTTCCGCCGAAACGGTGAACCGGTCTGGCTGTTCCCCGTTGGTTGCCGGCAGAAGATGCCGCCGACTGTCACTTTGTGTGGAGCGCTATCGGTTTCTCTATACCTGAATCTGAGACCTGGAAACGACTATGGTGTTGTGCGCTGTAGTCGTTTTTTGCGCATTGCACAGCAGTTACATAAGAAAGGAAAGGATACGTTATGAAAAAGAGAATCGCTGTATTGATGGCACTGATGATGACCGCCGCCCTGGCTGGCTGCGGAAGCAAGGATGAGGGAGAGGCCGCAGGCGGAAGCTCTGCAGGGGCTGATTCTTCTTCCGCCACCTCAGAGTCCCAGACGGAGGGAGAAGAGTCCGGAAGCGGTTCCTCCGGCGTGGAGGACGGGGTGCTGACCATCGCCATGGAATGTGCCTACGCTCCCTATAACTGGACCCAGACCGACGACTCCAACGGAGCGGTTCCCATTAAAGATTCCAACGAGTACGCCAACGGCTACGATGTGATGATGGCCAAGAAGATCTGCGAGGCCAACGGCTGGGAGCTGGAAGTGGTGCGCACCGACTGGGATTCCCTGGTTCCCGGAGTACAGTCCGGTACCTATGACGCAGTCATCGCCGGTCAGTCCATGACCCAGGAGCGTATGGAAGAAGTAGATTTCGCGGGCCCCTACTATTACGCCTCCATTGTCTGCGTTACCAAGAAGGACAGCCCCTACGCTTCCGCCCAGGGTATCAGTGATCTGTCCGGCGGCACCTGCACCGCCCAGATCGCTACCATCTGGTACGATTCCATGCTGCCCCAGATCCCGGACGCCAAGATCCAGACTGCCGCGGAGTCCGCGCCGGCCATGCTCATGGCTCTGGAAACCGATACCGTGGACTTTATCTGTACGGATATGCCTACCGCCATGGGCGCCTGCGCCGCTTATCCGGATATGACCATTCTGGACTTCTCCGACAGCGAGGACGGATTTAAGGCTGATGAGGGCGATATCAATATCGGCGTTTCTGTTATGAAAGGCAACACAGAGCTGAAAGACGCCATTGACAGCGTGCTTTCCACTATGACCGCGGATGACTTCAATGAGATGATGAACGAGGCCATTGAAATCCAGCCTCTGAGCCAGGAGTGATCTGAGGCGGGAGAAAGGAGCAAAAGTTTATGCAGAAGCTGATTGAACTCGGCTCAGATATGGCGTCTCTCTGGGGAGAATACTGGAAAAGCTATCTGAACGGTATCGCGAACACCCTGATCCTGGCTCTGGTAGCCACCGTCATCGGCTGTCTCATCGGATTTGTATGCGGTATCCTGCAGACCATTCCCCACTCCAAGAGTGATCCGCCGGTAAAGCGGTTCTTCCTGGCACTGATCCGGGTGATCGTCCGGGTATATGTGGAGGTGTTCCGGGGAACGCCTATGATCCTGCAGGCTGTGTTTGTATATTACGCGCTGCCCTATTTTACAAATAATCAGGTAAGATTTTCCAACGTCTGGCTGGCGGCGATCGTTGTTGTTTCCATTAACACCGGCGCCTATATGGCGGAATCCGTCCGGGGCGGCATTCTGTCCATTGATCCCGGACAGACGGAAGGGGCCAAAGCCATCGGCATGAATCACTTCCAGACCATGCGGTATGTGATTCTGCCCCAGGCCCTGCGGAACATCATGCCCCAGATCGGCAACAACTTTATCATCAACATTAAAGACACCTCGGTTATGTTTATTATTGCGTTTACGGAGTTTTTCGCCGTACACAGAGGAGCTGTGGGAGCTACCTACAAGTATTTCCCATCCGCGACCATTGAGATGATCGGGTACCTGTGCATGACCCTGACCGCTTCCTTTATCCTGCGCTGGGTGGAGAAGAAGATGGACGGTTCAGACAACTATGAACTGGTGAAGGAGGATCAGCTGGTGCTTACTTCCGGTACTTACAATCATCCCCAGAAGGGAAGTCCTTTTGACGAGAAGAGCAAGGAGTACCGGGATCGTCTGGAGCAGAATCTGAAACACGGAAGGAACAGGGGGGAGCGATAATGAGCAGCGAAGCAATTTTAGAGATCCGGCATCTGTCCAAAGCTTTTGGAAGTCATCAGGTGCTGAAGGATATCGATTTTACCGTCCGTCCCGGAGATGTGACCAGCATCATCGGAGCTTCCGGCTCCGGAAAATCCACCCTGCTACGGTGCGTCAACCTGCTGGAGACCCCCACAGGGGGAGATATCTTATTCCACGGGGAGAGCATTACCGGCAGGCAGGTAGACGCCTCCGGTTACCGGGCCAAAGTAGGCATGGTGTTCCAGTCCTTTAACCTGTTCAACAACATGACGGTGCTGGACAACTGTATGATCGGCCAGATCAAGGTGCTGAAGAAAGGAAAGGACGAGGCGAAGCAGAACGCCATGAAATACCTGGAGCGGGTAGGAATGGCGCCCTACATCAACGCCAAGCCCCGGCAGCTGTCCGGCGGCCAGAAGCAGAGGGTAGCCATCGCCAGAGCCCTGGCCATGGAACCGGAAGTGCTGCTGTTTGACGAGCCCACCTCCGCCCTGGATCCCGAGATGGTGGGAGAGGTTCTGGAGGTTATGCGGGGCCTGGCGGACGAGGGCATGACCATGCTGGTGGTGACCCACGAGATGGCTTTTGCCAGGGACGTGTCCAACTACGTAGTGTTCATGTCCGAGGGCGTCATCTGCGAGGAGGGTGACCCGAAAGAAGTATTTGCCAATCCCAAAGAGCAGAGGACCAAAGAGTTCCTGTCCCGGTTTGTAAAGGGATAACCTGAAAAATAAAAAGAGATCCCCTGACAGAACGCGCAGATCCGCGTGAGCTGTCGGGGGATTTTTCGATTGACGCTATCTCTGTATTTTTCCGGCTTTGATTTCTTCCATCCAATGGAGCACATGATTCCGGAACAGCAGCAGATCCGGATTGTCCAGGTCCTCCTTCCGGGTCAGCATGCAGGTGGTCCAGCGGTAGCTGCCGTCACAGAAGGGGATGGTCACCAGCTCCGGATCCCGCATATCCTCGAAGATAAAATCCACGGTGACAGAGATCCCTTTGTTCTGCCGGACCATTTTGTGGCACAGGGAGAAGCCGCTGGTCTCAAAAAAGATGTCCGGCTCAAAGCCAGCCTCCCGGCAGCGGCCGGTGATCAGGTGGTAGATCTGAAACTCGCTGCTCTCTATGTACAGCCGTTCTCCTTCCAGATCCCGGATGGTGACGGCCTCTCTGCCGCTTAAAGGGTGCCGGCGGTTGACCAGCAGCTTGATCTCAAAGGATTCCAGCTTCTGGAGGGAACAGTCCGGCAGGGAAGCCGGGGCGATGGTAAAGGCTACATTTCCCTCCTTGGCGGAGAAAAGGCGTTCCACCTGCCTGTCCGGGTATTCCCGGTAATGGAAATGAATTTCCGGGTGCAGCCTTTTAAATTCCCCGATGCACTCCGGAGTCACCAGCCGCAGAATGCCGTAGGCGGAGAGCAGGTCGATCTCATGGTTCTGCCGCTGGCTGATGGATTGGATGCCCCGGCGGATGGAGTAATACTGTTTCAGGAAATCATCCAGATGTTCCTGCAGGTAGCTGCCGGAATCTGTAAGGGAGATCCCGGAGGAACTGCGGTTTAAAAGCCGGGCGCCCAGCTCCTGCTCCAGGGTTTTCAGGGCTTTGCTCAGGCCCTGCGGGGTTATGTACAGCTGCCTGGCCGCCCGGTTGATGCTGTGTTCCCGGCAGACAGCGGCAAAGTATTCCAGATCCTGTATGGTCATATTCCCTCATCCTCCCGTAAACGCAAGATTCGCTTCTTCTGCCAGTATACCACGGATTCCGGCAAAAGGGCAGGAAAAACAGGTATCAATCAAAGGTTGTCTTCCGGAAACTGTCTGTTGATTCCGGTTCTGCGACAAGTCTGTTAAAATATAGACAAACAGAAGAGCAACCGGAAGTTCTATTCAGGGAGGAACATGTATGAGTGATTTTAAGCTGACGACCATTGACGAGTTCGACGCAGCCACAGAGCGGCTGCTGGAGACAGGCAGAAAGGTGGGGGCCGATTCCTGGCAGATGCGGGTAAAAAATCAGACCCCCCACTGCAAATTCGGGGAGCAGGGCATTTGCTGCCGCATCTGCTCCATGGGACCCTGTCGTATTACTCCCAAAGCCCCCAGAGGAATCTGCGGCTGTGATGCTGACGGCATCTCCGGCAGAAATTTCCTGCGCTTTGTGGCCGGCGGAGCAGCCACCCATTCCGATCATGGCCGGGAAATCTGCCACACTTTGAGCACCGTTTCCGCAGACGGAAACTATAAGGTAAAAGATCCGGAGAAGCTCATCCGGATCGCCAAAGAGTGGGGTGTGGAAACCCAAGGGAAAGATATTTATGACCTGGCCCATGAGATGGCGGAGCTGGCTCTCCTGGAATACGGAAAGCCCCATGGAGTGCAGCGCTGGCTGTCCAGAGCTCCCAAACATACCCAGGAGATCTGGCACAGAGAGGAGATCGAGCCCAGAGCCATTGACCGGGAGGTTTCCACGGCCATGCATATGACTCATATGGGCAATTCCAGCAAGGCGGAGGCCCTGGTGCGCCAGTCTCTGCGCACCGGTATGTCCGACGGCTGGGGCGGCTCCATGTGCGGCACCGAGTTTTCCGACGTTATGTTCGGAACTCCCAAGCCCGTTGACACAGAGGCCAACCTGGGGGTTATGAAAGAGGACTGTGTCAATATTATCGTTCACGGCCATGATCCCAGTCTCTCAGAGATGATCTGTGAGTACGCGGAAGATCCGGAGATGGTGGCATTGGCGAAATCCCTTGGTGCCAAGGGGATCAATGTCGCCGGCGTATGCTGTACCTCTAATGAGGTCGCTATGAGGCGCGGCATACCCATGGCAGGAAACTTCCTGCAGCAGGAGAACGTAGTGCTCACCGGAGCCTGCGAAGCCATTGTGGTGGACGTACAGTGTATTTTCCCTGCGCTGGGTCCTTTGAGCAAGTGTTTCCACACCAAATTCATCACGACCTCTCCCATCGCGCAGATGCCGGATTCTGACTTCATCCGCTTTAATGCCAGAACCGCGGGCGAAAACGCCAGGAAAATCGTGCGCACCGCTGTGGAGAACTTCGTGAACAGAAAGCCGGAGCTGGTACATATTCCCCAGCTGAAACAGAAGGCCACCGTAGGATACTCGGTGGAGGCCATTATCAAACAGCTGGACAAAGTGGCCAACTCTCAGGCGGAGCCCACGGGAACCACCAAGCCTCTCATTGACTGCATCACCTCCGGGGTCATCAGAGGCGTGGTTGCCATGGTGGGATGCAACAATCCCAGAGTCCGTCCGGACTCCGCTCATGTGGAACTGATGAAGAAACTCATTAAGCACGATATCCTGCTGATCCTCTCCGGATGCTCCGCCCAGGCAGCCGCCAGAGCGGGACTGATGGACAAGAGAGCCAAGGATCTCTGCGGCGCGGGACTGAAGAGAGTCTGCGAGCTGGCGGACATCCCGCCGGTGCTGCACATGGGATCCTGCGTGGATATCAGCCGTATGGTGGTGCTGGCTTCCAAAATCTCCATTGATTCCGGCCTGAACATTTCCCAGCTGCCCATCGTTGGCTGCGCGCCGGAGTGGATGTCCGAGAAAGCCGTATCCATCGGAAACTACGTAGTAGCCACCGGTATCGACACCTTCCTGGGTGTTGCTCCCCAGGTGACCGGCGGACCCAAGGTGACGGAGCTGCTCACCGGCGGCATCCGGGACTGGGTGGAAGCTGCCTATACGGTGGAAACCGATATCGAGAAACTGGGAGATCTGATGATCCAGAGGATCGAGGAAAAGAGAAAAGCTCTGGGAATCTGATTTTTCTGAATTTACGTAAAAGACTTCGGGGTGGGAGACTGTTTTTAGTCCCCCACCCCGAAGTCTGTCCGTTCATATAAAACTTCTACGGCGGGATCCTCCAGGAGATACGCGTACTTGTCCATGAACCAGTCCACCAGCGCCTGATCCCGTTTCACATCCGTGCTGTTGTCGGTGAAGACGTTGATAGTGCCCCGGGGAAAATATTTTTTCAGCAGGCGGATGTCCTCGTCGATCATTTCTTTCGTCTGGCCTTTGATCCCCACCATAAGGCAGGGGGATTCAAACCACCGGCGGACTTCCTTTGCGCTGTGAAAATCCGCGTGCTTGTTCAGATAGTTTTCCCGGAAGTCATAGTCAAAGGTCTCCACCCCGATCTTGAAGGTAATGGGGACGCCCATGAAATCCCGCATTTCCTGCAGGTGCTTCCGGTACATCCAGTGGGCTTCAAAGTACAGGTGGCGGATGTTCTTATCCCGGAGGATCCGCCGGATCTCCTCCAGGGTCTCCCTGGGCAGTTCAAAGCAGCTGCCGGAGTTGATGACCTCCAGGACCCCGAATTCCCCGGTGACCCGGGAGAGGACCCGGCGGTTGAGAGCGAGCATGGCCTCCCTGTCCCGGGAGTTGTCGTCAATGTAGTCGCAGAAGCGGCATTTCCCCCAGGCGCAGGGACGGCCCTGCAGCAGCACGATCTCCCGCTGGTTTTTATTGGTAATGCGGTTGTACCGTTCCATAATCACGCTCCTTTTTTCTGTGCGGACTCCTCCTCGGTGTTCCGGATCTTCCCCCGCAGGGACTGAGGCAGGGCGGACAGAAGGAGAACCGCCAGGACCAGACTGATGAGCCGGTCCAGGAAGTCCGTGGCCCCCTGGACCACACAGACGCTGGCGGTGAGGCTAAGGCCCGCCCCGTGGAGCAGCTGCACCAGCACTGTGGAGCCGGAGGAGGTGATTCCTCCGAAGACCAGAGCGGTAATGGCGGAGCTGATGACCGTTCCCGGCAGGGAAATCAGCAGGGATGCCGGCAGGATCCGCCGCATATCTTTTGCGCCGCCGGGGCGGAACAGATGGAAGGCCAGTCCGGTGAGCAGGCCGGTGGCCAGCTGCACCGGCAGGTAGTAGAAGGCGTACACATCCGTAGTGCATCCGCTTAAGACGGCGCTGACCGCCCCGGGCAGCATGCCGTACACAGGTCCCAGCAGGGCGGCCCCCAGCATGGTGCCCATGGAATCCAGATAAACGGGAAGCCGCAGGGCCAGGGCCAGATTGGCTCCCACCAGGTTCAGGACCGCGGCCAGGGCAAGAAAGCAGAGACCGGAGAGATTCAGCTTTTTCACTTAACAATGCCTCCCATAAGCCGGGCCAGCATGGGGCGCAGTTCCAGGGGATCCTTCTTCAGAAGCCGGGAGAAGAAAAGCACCATAAAGCCCAGGGGATCCGCCTCTGTAAGAATATGGCAGTTGGGAGCCTTTTTCCAGAAATGTTCCGCGTCCACTACGCTCTGGCCGATGCAGAGCCCTTCTGTCTCCACGGTGGTGTAGGCGGAAAATCCACGGCACAGATCCGGATCCAGGAAGTACGCCACAGCCAGGGGATCGTTGATGACACAGCCGATGAGGCCCTCCTGCTGCCAGTGAAAATCCATGTAGAAATCTGTCATGTCCCGGACCAGGGCCCCGATCCAGGGATTCAGCCGGCACAGGTAATCCCGCAGGTTGGGTGTCAGCACGATCTGCCGGGTTACGTCCAGGCCGATCATCTGGATTTCTTTTTCCGCCAGGGCGGGCAGGGTCTCAAAGGCTTCAAAGACCGCTCTGGCGGCGTGGGGATCGCACCAGTAATTGTATTCCGCCACCGGGGAACAGTTGCCGTGGCTGTGGTAGTTTCCGCCCATGGAAACCAGCCGGTTCAGTCCGGCGAAGCACTCCGGGTGAAGTTCTGCCAGTCGGGCCAGGTTGGTCATGGGGCCGATGGCGATGATGGAAATAAGATCGCCGGTTTTGGCTGCTTCGGACAGGGAAGAGGCCAGAAATTCCACCGCGCCTTCTCTGGGCCGTACCTCTGTGACCGTGGGATAGCGCAGGTTTCCAAGACCGGTTCCCCCGTGGGTCTCTGTGGCGTCTTCATAAGGGCGTTCCAGGGGCTTTGTCTCTCCCGAATAGACGGGGATATCCAGGCGGCCCATCCATTTCAGAATCCGCAGGGCATTTTCCACACCGGTTTTCGCGGGAACATTTCCGCAGACCACGGTAATGCCCAGTACGTCCAGTTCCGGGGAGGACAGGGCCAGCATCAGGGCCAGGGCATCGTCAATGCCCGGGTCGCAGTCAATGATAACTTTCTGCTTTGCATTCATTCTCTCATCTCCTTTGATCTTGGTTTTTTATCCTGGGAAGTTCTCGAACCAGTCCGGCAAAAAACAGTTCTGCCGATTGTATAAATGCAAAATGATGATACCATAAAAAGTGAAGTTTCTACAAGTTAAACCTTTGTCTTCCCTGTGTCACAGAAACATGGCGAATACCGAGGCGGCGGCCACTGTAAGGATGCCGGACACCGCGATGGACAGGCTGCTCATGGCACCCTGGATCTCGCCAAGCTCCAGGGCTTTGGAAGTGCCTATGGCGTGGGCGGAGGAACCCAGGGCGATGCCCACCGCGGCCGGCTCCTGGATCCGGAACAGCCGGCAGACAAAGGCGGACAGCACATTCCCCAGAATGCCGGTGACAATGATGACGGCCACCGTAATGGTGGTAATGCCGCCCAGTTCTTCCGACACACCCATGCCGATGGCGGTGGTGATGGATTTTGGCAGCAGGGTCACGTACTGTTCATGGGTCAGTCCGAAGAGGATGGACAGGGCCAGAACGCTGGCCAGGCTGGTGAGAACCCCGGAGAGGATTCCGGCGGCAATGGCTTTTGCGTTGCGCTTCAGCTGCTCCAGCTGTTCATAGAGGGGAATGGCCAGGCAGACCGTGGCGGGAGTCAGCAGATAACTCAGATACTGGGCCCCCTGATTGTAGCTCTCATAGTCAATATGGAAAAATACCAGGATCAGCATCACTGCCAGGATGGAAATCAGCAGGGGATTAAAAATCGCCAGTTTCCACTTCTTTTTCAGTAGCACTCCCAGCTCATAGGCCAGAACGCTGACCGCTACGCCGAAAAATACAGAATCGCACAGCATTTCTTTCATGAATCTTTCCTCTTTTCAGAACGGATCACCCGCTGGGTTACCCGGCCGGAAACCGCCATCACCAGGATGGTCGTCACCGGGACAATAACCAGCAGAGGGATCAGCATGGGTTTCAGCACTCCCCAGGATTCCAGCAGGCCCACCGCCGCTGGGATAAACATCACGGGCATGATATCCAGCAGGAATTTTCCTGCTTCCCGGACGGAGCGCAGGGGCAGCAGATGGGTACACAGGGCGGCCAGCATCAGGATCAGGCCGTAGATGCTGGCGGGCACCGGCAGAGGGATCAGCGCGTGGCAGATCTCCCCCAGGAAAGAGATAAATATAATAATGGCAAACTGTTTCAGGTACTTCATAGGTGTTCCGCCTTTTCAGCCCCGGAGAAATACCCGGTAGGCCCGGTAGGTCTCGTAGACGTCGATCTTGCTGGTGATCTCAAAGGGAGCGTGCATATTCAGCACCGCCACGCCGCAGTCAATGACTTCCATGCCCAGATTGGCCAGAATATAAGCGATGGTACCGCCGCCGCCGGCGTCTACCTTGCCAAGCTCCGAGGTCTGATAACCGATTCCCCCTTTGTCCAGAATGTTCCGCAGCCAGGCAATATATTCCGCGTTGGCGTCGTTGGAGCCGGACTTACCTCTGGATCCTGTGTATTTATTAAAGACAGGACCGCGGCCCAGATAGGCGCAGTTGTTTTTGTCCATGACTTCCGGATAGTTGGGATCGAAGGCGGCGCTGACATCGGAGGAGAGTACTTTTGTATTCCGCAGAGCCCGGCGCAGAGCCAGCTCGCTGTAACAGCCGCAGGCATTCATGACTTCAGCCACTGTGTCCTCAAAAAAGCGGGAATGCATGCCGGTGGCTCCTACGCTGCCGATTTCCTCTTTATCTGTCAGCAGGCAGACGCTGGTATACTCCGGATTTTCCATTTCTATCATGGCCCGGAAGGAGGTGTAGGCGCAGACCCGGTCATCCTGTCCGTAGGCCATAATCATGCTGCGGTCCAGGCCGTAGTCCCTGGCGGGACCGGCGGGCACTGCCTCGATTTCCGCGGAGATAAAATCCTCCTCCTCTATACTGTACTGTTCTTTGAGAAGCTTCAGGATTCCGGCCTTCACCGCGTCCTTATTTTCTCCCTCCAAGGGGCAGCTGCCGGCCAGAATGTTCAGATTTTCTCCTTCTACACACTCCCGTGCTTTTTTCTCCATCTGTTTTCCCGCCAGATGGGGCAGCAGGTCAGAAACCCCCAGCACAGGATCATTTTCCCCGTCTCCCAGGGAGAGCCGGACCACAGAACCGTCTTTTTTGACGATTACCCCGTGAAGCGCCAGGGGAAGGGCGGTCCACTGGTATTTTTTAATGCCGCCGTAATAGTGAGTATCCAGCATGGCCAGTTCTCCGTCCTCATAGAGGGGGCGCTGCTTCAGATCCAGACGGGGAGAGTCAATGTGGGCGCCCAGAATCCGCATGCCCTCTGTGACGGGGCGTTTTCCGATCTGAAATATCAGCAGGGCTTTTCCCATCATATCCGCGTAAACTTTGTCTCCGGAAGCCAGAGGGCGGTTCTCGCGGATTACATCCGAAAGTTTCTGATACCCCCCGGCCTGCAGCCTGTCCGCCATATAGGACACACATTCCCGCTCGGTCTTGCATGCGGTGAGAAAGGCCCGGTAATCTTCACTGAAGGCGGAAATTTCCTGCCGGGCGGCAGTTTTATTCCAAAGATTTTCTGATACCATATTTGTCATCTCCTTTTATATGTCGGTCAGAGAGAAGCTCTCTCTGCCCACGCTATTATAGACTCTTCTTTTTTCTTTGACAAGATGAAGGAATAAGTTTTGTCCTTTCAGGAGAGAGGGAAGCGGCTTGCGAAGGAGAAAAAAATCCTGTAAAATAAAACAGAGACGCCGGAAACGGTGGAAACGAAAAGAAAGAGGGCAGCGTTATGCATGACAGATTGACACAGAGCGATATTGATAAAATGCAGGAGGAGATCGAGTACCGGAAACTGGTGGTCCGGAAAAAAGCCATTGAGGCGGTAAAAGAGGCCAGAGCCCAGGGGGATCTCAGTGAAAATTTTGAATATTACGCGGCAAAGCGGGAAAAAAATCAGAATGAGAGCCGCATCCGATATCTGGAGAACATGATCAAGACGGCGGTGCTGGTCACGGACCGGTCCAAAGAAGATGAGGTGGGACTCAACAAACGGGTGAAGATTTACTTTGAAGACGATGATGAGACGGAAGAGTACAAGATCGTCACCGCGGTTCGGGGAAATTCCCTGAAAGGCCTCATCACCCCGGAATCTCCCCTGGGGGCGGCCCTTATGGGACATCGGGCCGGAGACAGGGTCTATGTAAAGATCAGCGACCGCGCCGGCTATTATGTGGAGATCCGTTCCATCGAAAATACCGGTGAGGAAGCCACGGATGAACTGCGGAAATTCTGATTCAGAAAAGTCTGTGAAAAAAATCTGAAAAAGAGTGAAGATTTCATGAAATCCCGGCAATTTGCTTGACTTTGCCAGGGGGTTAGGCGATACTGAAAAAGAGTTACTGCAAATGAAAGACAGGAGGAGATACTATGCGGGAGGTGAAACCACCGAAACGGCCGATCATGTTCTATTACGGAATCGCTTTGATCGTGCTGTTGATTTTAAATATGATCCTTGTTCCTCAGCTGGGCAAGCCGAAGGTGACGGAAGTAGGCTATGGACAGTTCATTCAGATGCTGAACGCGGATGAGATCAAGGAAGTGGAGGTGGACTGGCAGAAGGGAGTCATTACCTTCGGGGACACTTCCGATCCGGAACAGTATTATGAAACCGGACTGATGGACGACTACAAGCTGACGGACCGTCTGCTGGAGGCCGGGCTGGAGGAGTTTTCTTCACCTATTGTGGAGCAGATGAACCCTATTTTAAGCGCGTTGATTTCCGTGGTTCTGCCCATCATTCTGATTGTGATTGTGGGACAGCTGCTGATGCGCTCCATGATGAAGCGTATGGGCGGCGGCATGGGCAACGCCATGAGCTTCGGCAAGAGCAACGCCAAGGTGTATGTCCAGTCAGAGACCGGCATCAAATTTTCGGATGTGGCCGGGGAGGATGAGGCAAAAGAGATTCTCAAGGAGATTGTGGATTTTCTTCACAATCCCCAGAAATACACGGAGATCGGAGCCAGGATGCCCAAGGGCGCCCTTCTGGTGGGCCCTCCGGGAACCGGCAAGACCCTGCTGGCAAAAGCCGTGGCCGGGGAGGCCAACGTCCCCTTTTTCTCCATTTCCGGTTCGGAATTCGTGGAGATGTTTGTGGGCATGGGCGCGGCCAAAGTAAGAGATCTGTTCAAACAGGCCAATGAGAAGGCTCCCTGTATTGTGTTTATCGATGAGATTGATACCGTAGGAAAGAAGCGTGACGGCGGCGGCCTCTCCGGCAACGATGAGCGGGAGCAGACCCTGAACCAGCTGCTGTCGGAGATGGACGGATTTGACGGCAGAAAGGGCGTCATCATCCTGGCGGCCACCAACCGTCCGGATTCTCTGGATCCCGCCCTGCTGCGTCCGGGACGCTTTGACCGGAGAGTTCCGGTGGAGCTGCCGGATATGCAGGGCCGGGAGGAGATCCTGAAGCTCCATGCCAAAAAGATCCGTATCAGCGACAATGTGGATTTCGGAGCGGTGGCCCGGATGGCCTCAGGAGCCAGCGGCGCGGAGCTGGCCAATATGATCAATGAGGCGGCTCTGCGGGCAGTCCGGGACGGCCGGAAGTTTGTCTGCCAGGCGGATCTGGAGGAGAGCGTGGAAGTGGTCATCGCCGGATATCAGAAGAAGAACAAGATCCTGACAGATAAAGAGAAACTCATCGTGGCGTATCATGAGACAGGACACGCCCTGGTGGCTGCCATGCAGACCCATTCGGCGCCTGTTACCAAGATTACCATTATTCCCAGAACTTCCGGAGCCCTGGGCTACACCATGCAGGTGGATGAGGATGACCATAACCTGATGAGCAAGGAAGAACTGGAGAACCGGATCACCACCTTTACCGGAGGACGGGTAGCGGAGGATCTGGTCTTCCACTCCGTCACCACCGGCGCGGCCAATGATATTGAGCAGGCCACTAAGCTGGCCCGGGCCATGATTACCCGGTTCGGCATGAGCGATGACTTCGGCATGGTAGCCTTTGAGACCGTCACCAACCAGTATCTGGGAGGCGACACGGCTCTGATGTGTTCGGAGTCCACTTCGTCCAGAGTGGATCAGATGGTGATTTCCTTTGTAAAACGCTCCTATGACCGGGCGGTGGAGATTATCCGGTCCAATATGCCGAAGCTCCACGAGCTGGCAAAATATCTGTATGAAAAAGAAACCATTACCGGGGAAGAATTTATGGAAATTCTCAGCCGGAGCCCGGAGCAGCTGACTACCACAAAAGTTTCTCCGGAGGAGGAGACGCAGCCGTCGTAAGAACCGGCGAGAGGTTAGAGGATGAAAAAGAGGGAGGATGAAAGCATGGCGGACAAACTGTATGACATGATGGACTGGGCGGAGATCGAGGCGGTCCAGTATTCAGAGGAAAAATATCCCAGAAATATTCTGGGGCCCAGGGTGACTCCGGAGGGAATTCTGATTCAGTGTTTCTTTCCGGAGGAGGAGAAGGTGTCTCTGCGGACCCTTTCCGACAGGAAGCTGCACGCCATGACCGAGGAGGACGGAGGCTATTTCGCCATCCTTCTTCCGGGGAAAAAGATTCCCAGATATACCTTTGTCCTGGGGGATAAAAAGGAGGGCAGAGAGATCTATGACCCCTATGCCTTTCCCTCCCAGATTACGGAGAAGGAGGAGGCGCGTTTCCAGGCGGGCATCTGCTATGACATCTATGAGAAACTGGGAGCCCATCCCATGACGGTGCAGGGAGTGGAGGGCGTGAATTTCGCCGTTTGGGCCCCCAACGCCCTGAGGGTTTCCGTGGTGGGAGATTTTAACCGCTGGGACGGCAGAACCTGCCAGATGCACTGCCTGGATTCCGGGATTTTTGAACTGTTTATTCCCGGGCTGAAGGCCGGAGATCTGTACAAATACGAGATCAAGGCCAAAGGCGGCCTGACCTATCTGAAGGCGGATCCCTATGCCAACGCCGCCCAGATGCGGCCGGATACCGCCTCGGTGGTGGCGGATCTGCGGGACTATGAATGGCAGGATCAGGAATGGATGCGGACCCGGGGAGAAAAGCAGGGGTACCAGGATCCCATGTTTATCTATGAAGTGCATCTGGGCTCCTGGAAAAAGCCGAAAGAGGGAGAAAAAGAATTTTACAATTACCGGGAGCTGGCGCCGCTTCTGGCGGAATATGTAAAGGATATGGGATATACCCATGTGGAGCTGATGCCGGTAATGGAGCATCCCCTGGATGAATCCTGGGGCTATCAGGTGACGGGTTACTACGCCCCCACCAGCCGCTACGGAAGCCCCCAGGACTTTATGTATTTTATGGATTACATGCACCGGGAGGGCATCGGAGTGATCCTGGACTGGGTGCCGGCCCATTTCCCCAGAGATACCTTCGGGCTGTCCGCCTTTGACGGCACCTGTCTGTACGAGCATCAGGATCCCAGAAAAGGCTTCCACCCCCACTGGGGAACGCTGATCTACAATTACGGCCGTCCGGAGGTGAAAAATTTCCTGATTGCCAACGCCCTGTTCTGGGCGGACAAATACCACGCCGACGGCATCCGCATGGACGCGGTGGCATCCATGCTGTATCTGGACTACGGAAAACAGGACGGAGAATGGGTGGCCAATATTTACGGCGGAAATGAAAATCTGGAGGCCATCGAATTCCTGAAACATCTGAATTCCATTTTCAAGAAGAAATATCCCTCCGCCCTGCTGATCGCGGAGGAGTCCACCGCCTGGCCCAAGATCACCGGAGATCTGGAGGATGAGGGACTGGGATTTGACTACAAGTGGAATATGGGATGGATGAATGACTTCCTGAATTACATGAAATATGATCCGGTTTACCGGGGTTCCCACCACGATGAGCTGACCTTCAGCATGATCTACAATTACAGCGAGAGATTTCTCCTGAGCCTCTCCCATGATGAAGTGGTCCACGGCAAGGGCACGCTGGTGCAGAAGATGCCGGGAGAATATGAGCAGAAACTCTCCAATCTGCGGCTGGCCTATGGCTATCTGACCGCCCATCCCGGCAAGAAGCTGCTTTTTATGGGGCAGGAGTTCGGGCAGGATATGGAATGGGACGAGAAAAAAGAACTGGACTGGGAGGCTCTGGAGTATCCCGCCCACACCCAGATGAAAGATTACATGAAAGCCCTGCTTCATCTGTACCGCAGCTGTCCGGCCCTGTACCGGGATGACTTTAAGACGGAGGGCTTCGAGTGGATCAACTGCCTGGAGTGGGAAAAGAATCTGCTGGTTTTCCTGCGGAAAACGGAGAAAGAAGAGGATACCCTGCTGGTGGTCTGCAATTTTTCCAACGTGGTATACGAAGACTACCAGGTGGGCGTGCCCTATCCGGGCAAATATAAGGAGATCTTCAACAGCGACTCCGCGGTTTACGGAGGGGCTGGAAATGTAAATCCCCGGGTAAAAATGAGCCGGGACCAGGAGTGCGATGAGAGAAAGCAGTCTATTAAAATTAAGGTTCCGCCCCTGGGCATCTCCATTTTCCAGTACACCAAAGTGGTGGAAAAGATTTCCGACAACAAGACGGCCAGGAGGAAAAAGCGTCCGGCCGTCCGAAAGAGAGATCTGAAAAAAGAGCTGCAGGAGAAAATTGCCAAAGAGGAGAAATAATTAAAGTATGATTCGATGGGAAGATGTGGAGGCCTGGATCCGTAATACCGGTGCGGCAGTCTTTGATTTTCTGGTAAAAATGGCCGTGTGTATTCTGGTATTCCTGGTAATCCGCAGGGTAACCAGAAGGCTCTGCCGCTGGCTGCGGAAAAAAATGGATCAGTTCCATGTGGAGGCCTCCCTGAACAGTTTTGTGATCTCCATCCTGTATTACGGAGTGCTGATTCTCACGGTGGTCACCATGATTGTGCAGCTGGGCATTGTGTCAGAGGCATCCATCGCGGCGGCCATCGCCTCCGCGGGCGTGGCGATTTCCCTGGCCCTGAAGGGAGGCCTTTCCAACTTTGCCGGCGGCATTCTGATCCTGTTCCTGAAGCCTTTTAAGGCCGGGGATTACATTCTGGTGCCGGAGGAAAACGTGGAGGGAACCGTCCGGAAAATAGAAATGTATTATACCACCATCACCACCGTGGACAACCAGGTGGTAAAGATCCCCAATTCCCTTCTGACGGACAATACCATCACCAACGTTACGTCCATGGATAAGCGGAAGCTGGAAATCAAAGTCGGTGTATCTTATGACACAGACCTGAAAAAGGCCAAGGAAATCCTGCGGCAGCTGCTGGAGGAAGATCCCCGGGCGGAGGAGCAGGACCGGCAGGTCTTTGTGGACTCCCTGGGGGACAGTTCCATTGTCATCGGCTTTCGGGCCTGGGTGAGGACGGAAGATTATTGGGCCGCTAAGTGGGATATGAACGAGAAGATCAAGGAACGATTTGACCGGGAGGGGATTGAGATCCCCTATAATCAGCTGGACGTCCGGATCCGGGAAAAAACACAATAGCAATCGGAAGAAAAGAGAGCGCGGGCGGCTCTCTTTCTTTTTTTGGGGAAAATCACCGCGGCAGAGGCGTATGGATCTGAATTTTTCGGATATTTTGCTAAAAGGATTGCGCCAAAAACTGGAAAATGGTATGATAACCGTATATTTGGGCCGGAAAATCTGATTTTCAGCCTGAGAATTTAAAAGGAAGGAGTAACAATGGGAACCGTGAAACAAAAAAGCAAGAAAGCCAAATGGGTTGCCCTGGCCTGTGCCCTGTCCATGACAGCGACAGGAGTCCTGCCTGCTCTCGGAGCCCCGGAGGAGGGCGGCACGGAGCCGCTGGACAACCAGGTGCTGGATCTGGAGTTCGAAAACGATCTGACAGACGGCAGCGCGCTGGAAAATCAGGTGAAAGCTTCAAATGAAGCCTATGAGTTTGTGGACGGCGTGGGAGGAGGCCGGGCTGTCTGCCTCACCGGCAGCACCTACCTGGATCTGGGAACATCGGAGGAGCTCCAGCCGGAGAATCTGACCCTTTCTTTCTGGATCAATCCCAACGCGCCCATTACCGGGGAGCAGATTATTTCCTGGAATAAGCAGGAGTATTACACCGACGGCTGGTATCTGACTATGGAGAATGACAACACGCCGCTGGCGCTTTCCGTAGGCGAGGGGGCCAATGCAGGCCAGCCTTACAAAGTCAGCGTGAAGGGCAGCCGGTCCGAGTTCTTCCCGGTGGGAGAATGGACCCATGTGGCTGTCACCTATGACAGCGCCACCAAGGAGGTAAGCTTCTACCGAAACGGCGTGAAGCAGACTTCCAATATTGATTATGCCGTGGGAGAGGGCCGGGACGGTGTTCTGGGCTCCGATCCGAAGATGCAGAAATCCATCGGTTACAACGGGCCGGCTTACGGATATGCCTACCTGAACGCGTCCCTGGATCACTACGAGCTGTTTAACGATGTGGCGGATCAGGATCAGGTAACCGCTCTCTATGAGGAGTATCTGACTCCGGAACCGGAGGGACTGGCCAACCAGGTGCTGGATCTGGAGTTCGAGGGCAGTCTGGAAGACGGCAGCCCGGAACAGAACCAGCTGAGCGTCAGCGGCAGCGGCTATACATATGTGGACGGGGTGAACGGCGGCCAGGCCTTAAGCCTTACCGGCGGCACCTATGTGGATCTGGGAGGCAGCACGGCCCTGCAGCCCAGGAATCTGACCCTGTCCTTCTGGATCAACCCCAATGAGACTATGACCGGGGAGCAGATCATTTCCTGGAACAAAAATGAGTGGTGGACCGACGGGTGGTATCTGTCCTCTGAAAATGACAATACCCCCCTGGCCCTTTCCATCGGACCGGCCAGAAGAGAGGGCCAGCCCTACAAAGTCAGCGTGAAGACCAGCCGGTCTGAGTTCTTCCCGGCAGGGGAGTGGACCCATGTAGTGGTAACCTACGACAGCGTCAGCAAGGACGTGGAGATCTACCGCAACGGTATTGCCCAGGCCACCAGCACAGACTATGGAATCAGCGGAGAATCCACCGGTATTCTGGGCTCCGATCCTGAGATGCAGAAATCCATCGGCTACAACGGCCCCAACTACAAGGCGGCCTACCTTAACGCGGCTCTGGACCATTACGAGCTGTTCAACGATGTGGCTACCCCGGCGGAGGCCATAGGCCTTTACGAAGAGCAGGGCGGCGTCATTGACAAGGCCCAGATTGCCAGAGAGGATCTGGAGGCTCTGAATATTTCCGCGGAGACCAGCCGGAATCTGATCCTTCCCACGGTGGGAGAGAAGGGTTCTGTAATTACCTGGGAAGTCATCGAAGGAACCGCCATGGATGCCAGCGGAGTGGTGGACAGGCCGGCGGTAGGCGAGCCTGACGCAAAGGTGACCCTGCGGGCCACCGCGGTGTTTATGGAGGGAGAACCCCAGACAAAGGACTTCACCGTGACGGTGCTGGCCCAGAAGCCTCTGGATCTTTCCGACACCAGCCTCATGGATGAGGTGGTACTCACCGATGATTATCTGGTAAACGCCTTTACGAAAGAAAAAGAATACCTGCTGAGCCTCAGCGCCGAGAAATTCCTCTACGAGTTTTATAAGGTGGCAGGCCTTGAGCCCACCACGGATTCCGGCTACGGCGGCTGGGAGAGAACCGGGTCTTCCAACTTCCGGGGACATACCTTCGGCCATTATATGTCCGCTCTGTCCCAGTCTTATCTCAGCGAGGACGATCCGGAGGTAAGGGCGCAGCTCATGGAGCAGATCAGCGACGCTGTTTACGGACTGAAAGAATGCCAGGACGCATACGCGAAAATGTACCCCCAGAGCGCCGGCTATATCTCTGCCTTCCCTGAGGGCGTGCTGGCCCGGGTGGACGGAGGAACCTCTCCCACAGCGGACGACGGCACTGTGCTGGTACCCTACTACAACCTGCACAAGGTTCTGGCAGGCCTGCTGGATGTATCCCGGAACGTGGATGATACAGATGTGAAGAATACGGCCATTGAAGTGGCGGAAGCCTTCGGCGAATACCTGTACAACCGCTGCACCAATCTGCCGGATGTGACGGTTATGCTGCGGACAGAGTACGGCGGCATGAACGAAGCTCTCTATGAACTGTACCGGATCACCGGCAACGATCACATTAAAGAGGCGGCGGAGTGCTTTGACGAGACGGCCCTGTTCCAGCAGCTGGCAAATAATCAGGATGTGCTCAGCGGCAAGCATGCCAATACTACCATTCCCAAATTTACCGGAGCGGTGAAACGGTACAGCGTGCTGACAGAAAATCAGGAGTACTATGACAGACTGACCCAGGAAGAGAAGGACAATCTGGAGATGTACCTGACCGCCGCGGAGAATTTCTGGGATATTACCGTAAATCACCACACCTACGTTACCGGCGGCAACAGCCAGAGCGAGCATTTCCACGATGCGGATGCGCTGTGGTACGACGCAACTAAGGGATCTTACGACGGCGCCCTGACCTGCGAGACCTGCAACACCTACAACATGCTGAAACTCACCAAGGCTCTCTACGATCAGACCCAGGATCCCAAATATCTGGATTTCTTTGAGAGAACCTTTACCAACGCCATTCTGGCTTCTCAGAATCCGGAGACGGGAACCACCATGTATTTCCAGCCCATGGCGGCGGGATACAACAAGGTTTACAACCGTCCCTTCGATGAGTTCTGGTGCTGTACCGGAACCGGCATGGAGAATTTCTCCAAGCTGGGAGATTATATCTACCAGATCAAGGGGAACACCCTGTATGTCAATATGTTCTACGGCTCTTCCATTGAGGATCAGGGACTGGGCGTGAACCTGGTTCAGGATGCCAATATGCCCAACGAGGATACGGTGACCTTTACCGTAGAAGAGATTGCTGCGCGCACAGACATCGCTCTGCGTCAGCCCGGCTGGCTGGCAGGAGAACCTGTAATCACTGTAAACGGAACCCGGCAGAACCTGACGGCGGAGAACGGCTTCTTTGTCCTGACAGGCCTGCAGGCCGGGGACGTAATCCAATACACGATGCCCATGGAAGTGGAGGTTGTGGAAGCGCCCGACAACGCCAGCTTTGTGGCCTTCAAGTACGGCCCGGTAGTTCTGGCGGCGGAACTGGGGGATAAAGACATTGAGGCATCCCAGGCCAACGGCATTCTGGTCCGGGTGGGAACCGAGGACACAGAGGCCAAGGACACTATTACCATCCAGAATATGTCTGTGGATGAGTGGAAGGCCAATATCGCGGAAAATCTGGTGCGCGTCCAGGACAGCGAGGATGGAAACATCCAGTTCGCCCTGAAAAACACTGATTCCGAGGAACTGATTTTCAGCCCCTACTATAAGATCCATGACCAGAGATACGGCATCTACATGAATCTGGAGGAGCCGGATTCGCAGGCTTCTCAGGACCGGATCCTGGCGGAGAAGGAGGAACTGAGAGATCAGGAGATCAGCGTAGACTATCTGGACAGCTTTGACAACAACAACTCCGAGTTTGCCAAAAATCTGCAGACCGGAGGAGATACCAGCGTAGGAAGCTTTAACGGACGGACCTTCCGCCACGCCAACGCCCGGGGCTGGTGGAGCTACGATCTGGCGGTAGATCCCGAGGCGGAACACAATTACCTGGGATGCACCTGGTATTCCGGAGATTTGGGCCGCAGCTTTGAGATCTATGTCAACGATCAGCTGCTGAAGACGGTGCAGATCAACAACGCGGCGGGCACCAATGTGTTCTATGAAGATCTGTATGATATCACGGATTTCATTCCGGAGGGAGCTGACACGGTGACCGTGAAGTTCCAGAGCACCGGCGGCTATGCCGGCGGACTGTTCGGAATCCGGGTTATTACCTCTACGGAATACGATCATGACGCCAGACTGTCCGGCCTGGAATTCAGCGCAGGCACTCTGGAGCCCACCTTTGATCCCGATACCGCAGAGTATACTCTGACGGTAGACAAGGATACGGAAAGCGTCAGCTTCCTGGCCTCCACCATGAAGGAGAGCGGCCTGGTCTACATTGGCGATATTCTCTTTGACAACAGCAATGAAAGACTGGTGGTTCTGGACGGGGATGAGACAGAGATCGTACTGACCTCCTATGCCCAGGATCATGAGACCGCGGAGACCTACAGGGTGACAGTGGTGAAAGCAGAACCGACGCCCGACCCGGATCCTTCGGTGACGCCTGACCCGGATCCCACGGAAACACCCGACCCGGATCCCACGGTGACACCCGATCCGGAACCCACGGAGACGCCTGATCCGGAACCCACGGAAACACCCGATCCGGAACCCACGGAGACGCCCGATCCGGAGCCCACGGAGACGCCCGACCCGGATCCCACCCAGGAGCCTACGGGAACACCCACCCAGGAGCCTACGGAAACGCCGACCCAGGAGCCTACGAAAGAGCCTTCCGGGGTTCCCTCAGGAAAGCCCGGCGATAAGCCGGATCCCTCCGGTACGCCGGGAGGAAGCGGTTCCGGCCAGGGAACCTCCCAAGGCGGATCATCGGCTCAGACCGGCGATTCCACGGATATTATGCTTCCCTGTGTGACGGCTGCCGCAGCGGCACTGATCCTGAGCGCGGCTGTCGTAATCCGCAGAAGAAAAGATTTCTAAGCGCCGGATCCATGAATTCCTGAAATAAGGGATTCGCAAAAATTCCTTGCAATTAGCGCGGCAAGGTGCTATACTGAACATGTTATGATGTTACTGGCTGAAGAGTGGACGCAGGTCCACTCTTCTTTGCTGAATGGAAAAGTAGAGATTTTGCGGCGGAATGTCCAATGAAAAAGGTGGTGAGGAGATGAGCAGAAAAGATGACTATGAGCAGAGAGCAGAAAAGCTTCTGACCCCCATGGTGGAATCCAGGGGCTTTGAGCTGGTGGATGTAGAGTATGTAAAGGAAGGCGGGAACTGGTATCTCAGAGCCTATATCGACAAGGAAGGCGGCATTACGGTGGACGACTGCGAGGCAGTGAGCCGGGAGTTCAGCGACTGCCTGGACCGGGAAGATTTTATTGAAGATTCCTACATCCTGGAAGTCAGCTCACCGGGTCTTGGCCGTCCGCTGAAAAAGGAGAAGGATTACCGCAGAAGCCTGGGAAAAGAGCTGGAAATCCGTACTTTCCGGCCGATTGACCGGCAGAAGGAATTTTACGGCATACTGAAGGCATACGATGATAGCAGTGTGACGATTGAGACGGAGGAAGGGCGGGAGATGACCTTTCAGAAGTCAGATCTGGCACTGATCCGTCTGGCATTTGATTTTTAAACGGCGGGCTGCCGGCGCGGCCGCCATCATCAGGAGGAATTAAGAAAAATGAACGCAGAATTGATCGAAGCACTGAACGTTCTGGAAAAGGAAAAAAATATCAGCAAAGAGACTTTGCTGGAAGCCATTGAGCAGTCTCTGCTCCAGGCCTGCAAAAATCATTTCGGCAAGTCTGACAATGTAAAGGTAAACATCAATCCGGAAACCGGGGACTTCTCCGTGTTTGCCGAGAGAGAGGTTGTGGAAAATGTGGAGGATCCGGCCCTGCAGATCAGTCTGGCGGACGCCAGAATGCGGGATCCCAAATACGAGATCGGCGATATTGTCAACGTGGAAGTGAAATCCAAAGAGTTCGGCCGTATTGCCACCCAGAATGCCAAGAATGTGATCCTGCAGAAAATCCGGGAGGAAGAGCGCAGCGTCCTGTACAATCAGTACTATGAGAAAGAGCACGATGTAGTCACCGGGATCGTGCAGAGATACCTGGGCAGAAACCTGAGCATCAATCTGGGAAAGGTGGACGCCCTGCTGACGGAAAACGAAATGGTGAAGGGAGAGTCCTACCGCCCCAACGAGAGAATCAAGGTGTATGTGCTGGAAGTAAAAGACACTCCCAAAGGCCCCAAGATCCTGGTTTCCCGGACCCATCCGGAGCTGGTAAAACGGCTGTTTGAGGCGGAGGTCGCGGAGGTCCGCGAGGGGATCATCGAGATCAAGAGCATTGCCCGGGAGGCAGGATCCAGAACAAAGATCGCCGTCTGGAGCAACGACCCGGACGTGGACGCCGTGGGCGCCTGCGTAGGCATGAACGGCGCCAGGGTCTCCGCGGTGGTAGACGAACTGAGAGGCGAGAAGATTGACATTATCAACTGGGATGAAAATCCGGCTCTTCTCATTGAAAACGCCCTGTCCCCTGCCAAGGTCATTTCCGTTATGGCAGATCCCGACGAGCGGACCGCGGAAGTAATAGTTCCCGACTATCAGCTTTCCCTGGCTATCGGCAAGGAAGGGCAGAACGCCCGCCTGGCGGCCAGGCTGACTGGATTTAAGATTGACATCAAGAGCGAGACCCAGGCCAGAGAAGCCGGTGATTTTGATTATTACGAGGAAGAGGACTACGACGAAGAGTTTGAGGAAGACGGCTATGACGAAGGATCCGCCGGCGCTGAGGAAGAAGACAGCCGGCCGGAAGAAGAATAAAGAAGCGGGAGGAGTTCGTTGAGTACGGTGCGTAAGGTGCCGATGCGCAAATGCGTCGGATGTGGAGAGATGAAAAACAAAAAGGAGCTGATCCGGGTTCTGAAGACCCCGGAGGGAGAGATTCTGCTGGATGCCGGCGGCAGAAAAAACGGCCGGGGAGCCTATCTCTGTCCCAGTTCGGACTGTCTGAGAAAGGCAGAGCGGAGCAGAGGGCTGGAGCGGTCCCTGGGGGTGCGGATCCCTCCGGAAATCTATGAGAAGCTTCGAAAGGAGATGGATCAGCTTGGAGAATAAAAAGGCGAGATTTCTCATCGGTCTCTCCATGAAAGCGGGAAAGATTGCCAGCGGTGAATTTGCCGTAGAGAAGGCTGTGAAACAGGGAACCGCCCATCTGGTGATCCTGGCGGAAGACGCTTCCGGCAACACGGAGAAGAAATTCCGCAATATGTGCAGCTATTACCGGGTGCCCCTGGTGCGTTTCCTGGACAAAGAATCCCTGGGAGCCGCCATCGGGCGGGATTACCGGGCCTGCGCCGCGGTGCTGGAGGAACATCTTGCGGAAGAGATCAGACAACGGCTGGAAGAGCAGCAACAACAGTAGGAAAGGTCGGTGCGTCAGATGCCAAAAATCAGGATACATGAGCTTGCCAAAGAGCTGAATGTAGACAATAAAGCAGTCATGGATTATTTAAAAGAAAACAGGATAGAGGTCAAGAGCCATATGAGTACACTGGAAGATAACCAGGAGGCCATGGTAAGGAAAGCGTTTTCCAGCCGGCCTGCAGGAAAAGAAGAAAAACAGGAGGCAGCCCCCAAAAAAGCGGAGGCGCCGAAAAAGAAAAATATTATTCAGGTATTCCGTCCCCAGAATGCTACTACCAAGGAAGCCCGGAATTCCAGAAGATTTCAGAATGACAGAAACGGAAACGGCCGTCCCCAGCACGGGGAGCGCCGGGGAATCGAACGTCCTCAGGCTCCGGAAAGAGAAAAGGCAAGAGCAGCTTCTCAGGAGCACGGCGCGGTCCGCGCCCAGAGCCAGGAGAAGCCACAGACTCGTCCAGCAGGCAATCAGCCGGAGAACCGGGAATCCCGCCCCCAGGCTGCTCCTTCAGGTTCCGGCGAGCGCCAGAACCGTCAGGGAGACAGAGGCCAGGGCAGCCGCTCTTTCGGCGACCGCCAGGGAAGAGGCGGAGACAGATCCCAGGGAGGCCGTCAGGGAGACAGAAGCCAGGGCAGCCGTCCCTTCGGTGACCGCCAGGGAAGAGGCGGGGACAGATCCCAGGGAGGCCGTCAGGGAGACAGAAGCCAGGGCAGCCGTCCTTTTGGCGACCGTCAGAACCGTCAGGGAGACCGCCCCGGTTTTCAGGGACGGCCGGACCGCAGAAGCGATGACGGCAGAAGAGGGTTTGACAGCCGGGGCAGAGGTCCCAGAAGCGATCGGGAGAGAAAGCCCCAGGAGGTTATGGATATCGGCCTGAAAAAGCCCTCCAGAGAGGCCAGCAGCTATAAGGACAGAGACAAAGACAAAAATAAGGATACCCTGCGGGAAAATAAATTCGCCAACGACCGCCGCGCGGGCAGCGGAAACCGGCCCAATCAGGGACGCCGCCAGCAGCATGCCCTGCCCAAGGCCCTGCAGAAGCCGGTGCATCGCCAGAAAGAGGAAAAACGGGAGGAGATCAAGGAGATCACCCTTCCGGAGAAGCTGACCATCCGGGAACTGGCGGAAAAAATGAAGATGCAGCCGGCAGTGATTGTAAAGAAACTGTTCCTGGAGGGCGTCATGGTGACAGTCAACCAGGAGATTGATTTTGAGAAGGCCCAGGAGATCGCCCTCGGCTACGATATCATCGCCGAGCCGGAAGAAAAGGTGGATGTTATCGAGGAACTGCTGAAGGAAGCCGACGAGGACGAGAGCAAACTGCAGTCCCGTCCGCCGGTAGTCTGCGTTATGGGCCATGTAGACCATGGAAAAACTTCTCTGCTGGACGCGATCCGCAACGCCCATGTGACAGACCGGGAGGCCGGAGGCATTACCCAGCACATCGGCGCCTATGTAGTGTCTATCAACGGACAGAAGATCACGTTCCTGGATACGCCGGGCCATGAGGCTTTTACCGCCATGCGTATGCGGGGAGCCAACTCCACGGATATCGCCGTGCTGGTGGTGGCGGCGGACGACGGCGTTATGCCCCAGACCGTAGAGGCTATCAATCATGCCAAGGCGGCCGGCGTGGAAATCATTGTGGCGGTCAATAAGATCGACAAGCCCGGAGCCAACGTGGATCGGGTAAAGCAGGAACTGTCCGAGTACGGACTGATTCCGGAGGACTGGGGCGGCAGCACGATCTTTGTTCCGGTTTCCGCAAAGACCCATGAAGGTCTGGACAATCTGCTGGAGATGATCCTGCTCACCGCGGAAGTCATGGAACTGAAGGCCAATCCCGACAGAAAGGCCAGAGGTCTGGTGCTGGAGGCCAAGCTGGACAAAGGAAAAGGTCCGGTGGCAAATATTCTGGTACAGAAGGGAACCCTTCACGTAGGAGATTACATCGCCGCAGGCGCCTGCTCCGGAAAAGTAAGAGCTATGATGGATGAAAATTCCAGAAGACTGAAAGAGGCAGGCCCCTCCACACCGGTGGAGGTACTGGGTCTGAGCGATGTGCCCAACGCGGGAGAGATCCTTGTGGCTACCGAGACAGACAAAGAAGCCAAGAATTTCGCGGCTACCTTTGTCTCTGAGGGCCGGAACCGCCTGCTGGAGGAGACAAAGAGCAAAATGTCCCTGGATGATCTCTTCAGTCAGATCCAGGAGGGCAGCCTGAAAGAACTGAACATCGTGGTCAAAGCGGATGTGCAGGGCTCTGTGGAGGCGGTGAAGCAGTCTCTGCTGAAGCTGTCCAATGAGGAAGTTGTGGTGAAGATCGTCCACGGCGGCGTGGGCGCCATCAATGAGTCCGATGTCACCCTGGCGGCAGCGTCCAATGCTATCATCATCGGCTTTAACGTCCGTCCCGACGCTACGGCCAAGGCCATCGCGGAGCAGGAGGGCGTGGATGTCCGTCTGTACCGGGTAATCTATCAGGCCATTGAAGATGTGGAGGCCGCCATGAAGGGAATGCTGGATCCGGTTTACGAGGAAAAAGTCATCGGACACGCGGAGATCCGTCAGCTGTTCAAGGCTTCCGGTGTGGGAACCATCGCGGGAAGCTACGTCATGGACGGAACCTTCCAGAGAGACTGCAAGGTGCGCATCAGCAGGGAAGGAAAGCAGATTTTCGAGGGGCAGCTGGCTTCTCTGAAGCGGTTTAAGGATGATGTCAAGGAAGTAAAAGCCGGCTACGAATGCGGTCTTGTCTTTGAGGGATTCAATGATATCCAGGAACTGGATCAGGTAGAAGCGTATATTATGGTGGAAGTTCCCAGATAATCATAAATAAAACAGAGGGATGGAAAATTGAGAAAAAACAGTATCAAAAACACCAGGATCAATGCGGAAGTCCAGAGAGAGCTGAGTTCCATCCTCCGCAGTGAGATCAAGGATCCGAGGATCGGCATGATGACTTCGGTGACGGGAGCCCAGGTGGCTCCTGATCTCAAGACCTGCAGGGTTTATATCAGCGTGCTGGGGGATGAGAGGGTCAAAGAGGAGACAATCCGGGGCCTGAAGAGCGCGGAGGGTTATATCCGCCGCATGCTGGCCCGGAATCTCAATCTCAGAAATACCCCGGAGCTCACCTTCGTGCTGGATCAGTCCATTGAATATGGGGTGCATATGTCCAAACTGATTGATGAGGTTGTGGAAAAGGAGAAGGGTGGAGAAGATGAATAATCTTGCCGAATGTCTGAAAGGAGTCCGCACGGTCGCCATCGCGGGTCATGTAAACCCCGACGGCGACTGCATCGGCTCCTGTATGGGAGTGTATCTGTATCTGAGGGACAATTTTCCGGACATCCGGGCGGATGTCTACATGGAAAAGCCCAGGGAGGTTTTTTACTACATAGAAGATCTGGATCAGGTCCGCACAGAATATGACGGAAGCGTGTCCTATGATCTTCTGATCCTGCTGGATATCAGCAGCAAAGACAGGATCGGCGTGGCCGGTCCCTGCGCGGAGACGGCGAAAGCAGTGCTCTGTCTGGATCATCATGTGACCAACAAGGGGCACTATACCTGGTTCCGCAATGTTCCCACAGCCAGTTCCGCCAGCGAAGTGGTGTTTGACTTTCTGGAGGAGGAGAAGATCAGCCGGGCCTGCGCCGCGGCGCTGTATACCGGCATTGTCCATGACACCGGGGTATTCCAGTATTCCAGCACTTCTCCGAAAACCATGCGGATCGCCGCGGCGCTGATGGAAAAGGGAATCAATTTTTCCAGAATCGTGGATCAGTCCTATTATCAGAAAACTTATGTGCAGAATCAGATTATGGGACGCACTCTCATGGAAAGCATTATGCTCATGGAGGGCCGCTGTATTGTGGGGATTGTGCGGCTGAAAGAAATGAAATTTTACGGGCTGAATCCCAGCGATATGGACGGGATCGTGGCGCAGCTGCGGAATACCATCGGCGTGGAAGTGGCGATTTTCCTGTACGAGCTGAAGCTGCAGTATTTCAAGGTCAGCCTGCGCTCCAAAGAAATCGTGGACGTCAGCCAGATCGCCGGGGTGTTCGGCGGCGGCGGCCATGTCCGGGCAGCGGGATTCAACATGCGGGGCACGCCCTACGATGTAATTAACAATATCACTCCCTATGTGGAAGAACAGCTTGAGGAGTACCATGAGGCCAATGAACGGAATTCTTAATATCCGCAAGGAACCCGGATGGACCTCCCACGATGTGGTGGCGAAGCTCAGGAGAATTCTGGGACAGAAAAGGATCGGCCATACCGGCACCCTGGATCCGGACGCGGAAGGGGTGCTGCCGGTCTGTCTGGGAAAAGCCACCCGGGCCGCGGACATGCTTACCGACCAGACCAAAACCTATGAGGCGGTGCTTCTGCTGGGCGTAGAAACAGATACCCAGGATGCCGGGGGAAAGATTCTGGACAGAAGAGAGGTTGTCTGTACCCCCGAAGAACTGTCGGAATGTGTTCACTCCTTTTTGGGAGAACAGCTTCAGATTCCGCCCATGTATTCCGCCCTGAAAAAGGACGGAAAAAAACTCTATGAACTGGCCCGGGAGGGAAAGACGGTAGAGAGAGAGCCGCGGAAAGTGCGTTTTTATGAGATTACCCTGCTGGAGACAGACCTTCCCCGGGCGAAGATCCGGGTCACCTGCTCCAAGGGAACCTATATCCGGACTCTGTGCAGCGATATAGGAGCCAGGCTGGGCTGCAAAGCCTGCATGGAGCATTTGGTGCGGACCCGGTCAGGAGGGTTCGCCCTGGAGGATTCCAGAACTGTGAGCCAGGTGGAGGCGCTGGCCGAAGAGGGGCGCTTGGGAGAGATCCTGTATCCGGTGGACTGGATTTTCCGGGAATACCCGGCGGCCAGGACAGAGCCGGAAGCAGACCGTGCGGCTAAAAACGGAAATCTTCTGCAGGAGAGCCAGTTCCGGTGGGAGGGAAATCCTCCGGGAGCGGGGACGGAAAATCTGCGCCTGTACGACAGCGCAGGGGTTTTTCTGGGATTGTACCGCCTGCAGCGGGGCAGAAAATGGATCCGGCCCGTAAAGATGTTTTACGATGGTCAGGAGCAGCAGACGTGAGGTGCGGAAAGCTTGAAATATATAAAAGAAATTGCGGAATTTAAAGCGGAACAGAAAAGCGCGGTGACCCTGGGAAAGTTTGACGGGGTTCACCGGGGGCACAGAAAACTGATCCGCAGGGTACTGGAGGCTGCCGGTGAGAGACAGCTGACTCCCACGGTATTTACCTTTGATGTGCCGCCCCAGGCGGCTCTTGGCGCAGCCAGGTTTCAGACGCTGATGACCAATCAGGAGAGGAGAGACTTTCTGGAACAGCTGGGGATTCAGACTCTGGTGGAAGGCCATTTTTCAGAACTGAAGGATATGGAAGCGGAGGCTTTTGTGAAGGAGATTCTGGTGGACCGCCTCAAGGCGGTTCACTTTGTGGTGGGACCGGATTTTCATTTCGGTAAGAACCGCAAGGGCAGTCCGGAATTTCTGAAACAGCTGGGAGAGACCCTGGGCTTTACTGTGGAGATCCTTTCCAAGGAAATGGACGGAGAGCGGGTGATCGGCAGCAGCTATATCCGGGAAGAACTCCGGCAGGGGAGGATAGAAAAGGCCAACCAACTGCTGGGATACACGTATTTTATTACCGGCCAGGTGGTTCACGGCAGGCACCAGGGAAGCGGATTCGGATTTCCCACCATTAATCTGATTCCTTCTCCGGAAAAGCTTCTGCCTCCCAGAGGCGTCTATGCCTCCAGAACAAAGATTGCCGGAAAGGTATACCAGGGAGTCAGCAACCTGGGGGTTAAGCCCACAGTGCGCGGAACCTTTGAGGGACTGGAAACCTACCTTTTCCGCTGTGACGAAGATCTGTACGGACAGGAAGCCCGGGTAGAGCTTCTGGCGTTTCTCAGGCCGGAAGAAAAATTTCCCTCTGTGGAAGCCCTGAAGCAGCAGCTGAGGAAGGATGTAAAGGCGGCGGAGCGGATTTTCTGACGCCTGCGCCGGGGACGGCTTTGTTCTTGACTGTAAAGTTTTACTGTGCTAAAATGTCCTTAGTTGACGCGGGAGGCATAAAAGCATGAGTAAAAATATACATACCGAGGCGGTGGATCAGCTGTTTGAAGCGATCCTGTGTCTGAAAAACCGGGAAGAGTGCTATACATTTTTTGAGGATGTATGTACCATCAATGAACTGCTGTCTCTTTCCCAGCGTTTTGAAGTGGCGAAGATGCTCAGGGAGAAGAAGACCTATCTGGAGATTTCCGAAAAAACCGGGGCGTCCACGGCCACGATCAGCCGGGTGAACCGGTCGCTGACCTACGGCAATGACGGATACGAGATGGTTTTCAAGCGGTTAGAGAAAGAATAGCAGGGGCGCTTTTGGGCGCTCCTTTTTTGCGCGATACGCCTGCGGGAGCAGTGAGCTGAGCGCGGGTACCCCGCGGATCGGCCAGAGTCCTGAGAAATTGCATTTCAGAGGCGTTTATGGTAGAATAGCTACGTGCTTTTCGGGGGTGACTGCTGTCAAGTCTGAAACAGCTGTGAAGAGTAACCTTCTGATAGATATTCCGATGAAAATGGAGAATACTGACTATGATCGCATTGATTGATTATGATGCCGGCAATACCCGCAGCGTAGAGAAAGCCCTGAATTTTCTGGGGGAGGAGTCTCTTCTGACCCGGGACCGGGAGGCGCTTCTGCGGGCGGACAAAGTGATCCTGCCGGGAGTGGGAAATTTCGGCGAAGCCATGGAAACCCTGAACCGGTACGGCCTGATTTCCGTGATCCATGAGATCGTGGAAAAAAAGACCCCGTTTCTGGGTATCTGCCTGGGCCTGCAGCTTCTGTTTGAGGAGAGCCAGGAGGCGCCGGGGATTCCGGGGCTGGGGATTCTGAAAGGGAAGATCCTGAAAATCCCGGCGGGAGAGGGACTGAAGATTCCCCACATGGGCTGGAATTCCCTGGAACTGAAAAATCAGGGCCGGCTGTTTGCGGGGATCCCGGAAGGGGCTTACGTGTATTTTGTCCACTCCTATTATCTGAGGGCACAGGAGCGGGAGATTGTAAAGGCCTCCGCCCGCTATGGGGTGGAGATCGACGCTTCGGTGGAAAAGGACAATGTGTTTGCCTGCCAGTTCCACCCGGAGAAAAGTTCCGGGATCGGACTGGCCATTCTGAAAAACTTTGTGGATCTGGGGAAGGGGGAGTGACAGATGTTTACAAAACGGATCATCCCCTGCCTGGACGTCAATGAGGGCAGGGTGGTAAAGGGCGTAAATTTTGTAAATCTGCGGGACGCCGGGGATCCGGTGGAGATCGCCGGGGTCTACGACCGGGAGGGAGCGGATGAACTGGTTTTTCTGGATATTACAGCCTCCAGCGACAACCGGGCCACGGTGGTGGACATGGTGCGCAAAGTGGCGGAGAAAGTGTTTATTCCCTTTACCGTAGGCGGAGGGATCCGCACGGTGGAGGATTTCCGGGCCATTCTCCGGGAGGGGGCCGACAAGGTCTCTGTCAACTCCGCGGCCATTAACCGTCCGGAGCTGATCAGCGAGGCGGCGCTGAAGTTCGGCAGCCAGTGCGTGGTGGTGGCCATCGACGCCAGACGGACCGGGGATTCTTTTCATGTATACAAAAACGGCGGCCGCGTCGATACCGGCCTGGACGCGGTGGAGTGGGCCATGCGCGCGGAAAAGCTGGGAGCCGGGGAAATCCTGCTGACCAGCATGGACTGCGACGGCACCAAAGCCGGCTATGACATTGAACTTACCAGTACCATTGCAAAGTCGGTGGGGATCCCGGTGATCGCCTCCGGAGGAGCGGGGACCGCGGAACATTTTTATGACGCCCTCACGGAGGGAAAGGCGGACGCGGCTCTGGCCGCCTCCCTGTTCCACTACAGGGAACTGGAGATCCGGGAAGTAAAAGAATATCTCCGGAGCCGGGGGATTTCTGTGCGTCTGTAAAGTATGCCATCAGGGAGGAATGAGAGTATGCCGCCAATCAGCGGAGCCTGGGCCAAGGCCCTGGAGGGAGAATTCAGAAAACCCTATTACAAAAAATTATTTGAAACTGTGTCCCGGGAATACAGGACCCACCGGGTCTATCCCCCGGCGGAGGATATTTTTAACGCCTTTCATCTGACGCCCCTGGAACAGGTAAAGGCGGTGATCCTGGGGCAGGATCCTTATCACGGGGAGGGCCAGGCCCAGGGCCTGTGCTTTTCCGTACGGCCCGGAATAGAGATTCCCCCTTCGCTGGTCAATATATACCGGGAGCTGGAGGAGGATCTGGGCTGCTATATCCCCAACAACGGATGTCTGGAGAAATGGGCCCGCCAGGGAGTGCTGCTTTTAAATACAGTGCTGACGGTCCGGGCCCATCAGGCCAACTCCCACCGGGAGATCGGCTGGGAAGAATTTACGGACGCGGCCATCCGGGTTCTGGCGGATCAGGACCGGCCCATGGTCTTTATACTTTGGGGCAGGCCGGCCCAGATGAAAAAAGCCATGATCCACAATCCGGCCCATCTGGTGCTGGAAGCGCCCCACCCAAGTCCCCTTTCGGCTTTCCGGGGATTTTTCGGAAGCCGGCCGTTTTCGCGGACCAACGAATATCTGGTGAAGAACGGACTGGAGCCTATAGACTGGCAGATTGAGAACATAACCGGGCAGACATAAAGCCGCTGTCCAGAGGAGAGAAGACATGGGAAAGAAAAATTCCTTGATAAAAAACGCGTCGGTGCTGATGATCGCCTCCATCATATCCCGCGTCATCGGACTGATCTACCGGCGGCCCCTGGGAGAGGTGCTGGGGCCGGTAGGCCTGGGATATTACGGGTACGCCAGCAATCTGTATTCGATTCTGCTGCTGATCTCTTCTTACAGCATTCCCATGGCGGTTTCCAAGATTGTCTCGGAGCGGCTGGCTCTCCGTCAGTATAAAAATGCCGGAAAAGTGTTCCGGGGCGCTCTGATCTACGCGGCCATTGTGGGAGGCGCCACTGCGCTTGTCGCCTTTTTCGCGGGACGGTTCCTGCTGCCGGTAAATCAGCAGAACGCGGTTCCCGCCCTGCAGGTGCTGGCCCCCACCATCTTTCTGTCAGCCATTCTGGGAGTATTCCGGGGATATTTTCAGGCTCATCAGAACATGACGCCCACCTCCGTGTCCCAGATCCTGGAACAGATTATGAACGCCATCGTCAGCATTGCCGCGGCAGTGCTCCTGATCAACAGCTTCGCTCCACCGGGAGAAGAAGCGGTTTACGGAGCGGTGGGCGGCACTCTGGGCACGGGAGCGGGAGTGGTGACCGGCTTGGCTTTTATGCTGCTGGTATATTTTATGAACCGGAATGTGCTGCGGCGCCGCATGGGAAGGGACAGGAACCGGGAAGCGGAGAGCTACGGCTCCGTATTCCGGACTATCTTTTTCCTGGTAACTCCCATTATTTTTACCACCTTTATCAACAACGCCAGCACCTACCTGGACAGCTATATCTTTTCCAGCATCCAGGGATTTCACGGCTTCAGCGGAGATCAGATCTCCGCGGCCTACGGAGAATTCAGCAACTATTATCTGCCGGTGATCAATATTCCCCTGGCTATGGCTTCCGCCAGCGCTTCGGCTATGATGCCGGAAGTGTCTTCTGATTTTGCTCTGGGAAAGAACAGGGAGGCCAGCCGCCAGATCAATCAGACCATCCGGCTGACTATGTTCATCAGCATTCCCGCCACGGCGGGCATGATGGTTCTGGCAAAGCCCATTATGGGGGTGCTGTTCCCGGCTTCTTCCGCTCTGGCGGCCAACCTGCTGATGACCGGGGCTCTCTATGTGATCTTCTCAGCCCTGGCCACCATTACCGGAAGCGTGCTGCAGTCTATCGGACAGCAGAAAACCGCCCTGGTCAACGCGGGAATTTCTCTGGGGATAAACCTGGGAGTGCTGACGCTGCTTCTCCTGCTTTTCCCGGGCCTGGGCATTTACGGGGTGATGCTGGCCAACATCCTGTTTTCGGCGGTAATCTGCGTGCTCAACAGCATGTCGATCCGGAAGTTCCTGGGCCACAAAAACGAGTGGAAGAAGACTTACCTGCAGCCTGCCATAGCCTCCGCCGGCATGGGCCTGCTGGCTGCCGGGGTATACTACGGACTTTTCGCCCTGACCCGCCGGCCCTTTATCGCTTTGATGATCGCTGTGCTGCTGGCGGTGGCCGCCTACCTGATTCTTTATGTGGTGGTGACCGGTACCGGGGAAGAGGAAATGAGGAGATTCCCCATGGGAGGAAAAGTGGTTAAGATACTTCGGATACTGAAAATCTATCGCTAAAGTTCCTCGGAACAGAAAGGGAAGAGATGTCGGGAAGAAAGAAGTACAGAACAAAGAAAAGTTATCTGGGACAGAATATCCGTATGATCCTGTGCGTCCTGCTGACGCTGCTGGCGGCGGCGGGGCTGCTGCTGAACGCTCTGCTGGATCAGGAGATAGGGAGGATGATCCGGGCGGACATTGATTTTGCCAATGTGGCGGTCAATTCCTCTGTGCGGGAGAATTCCCCGGATACCCGGGGGTACCGGACCATCGCCCTGGTGGGAGTGGATTCCCGGGATGAGTCGGAGGCCGGCGGCAACAGCGATACCATGATGATTCTTTCTATCCATAAGGATACCGGAGAGGTGCGGATCGCTTCCCTGTACCGGGATACCTATCTGCGGATCGGCCAGGGGGATTACCAGAAGGCCAACGCCGCCTACAACCGGGGAGGCCCGGAGCTCTTTCTGAGCATGCTGAACACCAATCTGGATCTGAATATCACAGATTTTGTCACGGTGGATTTCTCCGTCATGATCGATATGATTGATATTCTGGGCGGCATCGATATGACCCTTACCGCTGATGAAGTGGTAATGATGAATGATTACTGCCAGGGAACTTCGGAGATCACAGGAAAACCCTACGAGGCCATTGAGCCGGAAGTGGAGGGCACCTACCATCTGTCCGGAATCCAGGCGGTATCCTACATGCGGATCCGTTACGGATACGGACTGGAATTCCGCCGGACGCTGCGGCAGCGGGCGGTGGTGCTGAAAATGGTGGAAAAGATGAAAAGCGCCAGCCTGCCCACTCTTTACCGGCTGCTGGACACGCTGCTGCCGGGAATCTACACGAATCTGACCAAAGAGGAGATTCTGCCCCTGGCCCTGGCGGTGAAGAAATATACCATCAGCGACACCACCGGTTTTCCTTTCGACCATGTGATGGGAGAACCTGCCATTGCCGCCACGGGTATAGACTGCGTCCTGCCGGTTACGCTGGAAACCAACGCGGCAAAGCTGCATAATTTCCTGTACCCGGATCTGCCCTACACGCCTTCGGAGGAACTGATCACTTACAGCGATTACATTACGGAAATCACCGGATACGGGGAGGCGGATATCCCGGAGAGCTCCGCGGACGGCGGGGAGATGCCCTCCTGACCCGGCGCCTGCTTCAAAAGCGCGGAAAGGCAGTGCGAGAATCATGGAAGAGAATAAAAAACAGGACGGATTCAAAGACGAAGAATTTTTTGTGATACCCACAGAGTCATTCAGCCCCCTGGCCCAGCATCCGCTGGTCCGGGGACTGTATCTGACGGATGTGGGGTTTTTTCCCCATGCCCTGCACCATTACCGGGAGAGAAAAGAGGGGGCGGACGCCTGCATCCTGATTTACTGTACCCAGGGGGAGGGATATATTCATGTGGGGGGAAAGGTATACACCATACACCGGCAGGAGGCATTCTGCATCCCCATTCATGAGCGGCACCGGTACTATGCCAGCCAGACAGATCCCTGGAGCATTCTCTGGGTTCACTTTAAAGGAGAGAATGTCCGATATTTTCCCCTGGATCAGCCCAAGGTGGTAAAGGTGGCCTCCCAGGCGGCGGACAACCGGATCATGACCCTGTTTCAGATTCTGTTCAGGGTGCTGCGCAGAAATTATACCCAGGGGAATTTTATCTATATTTCCCAGGTGCTCTCCCTGATTCTTTCAGAGATCTATTTTCGGGAACAGGGGGACGGCACGGGAAAACAGAACCGGCATATTACGGATATGGTCCACTATATGTACCGGCACCTGGACCGGCCGCTGGATCTGACGACTTTAGAAAAAGAATTTCATCTCTCCCGGAGTTATATCAACGCGGTCTTTAAGAAATACGCCGGCCGTTCCCCCATTGATTTTTTTCTGAATATCAAAATGCAGGAAGCCTGCAAGCTGCTGCGCTCCACCAAGCGCACGGTCCAGGAGATCGGAGCGGAACTGGGATATGAGGATCCTTTTTACTTTTCCAGAGCCTTCCGCAAAGTCATGGGGGTGTCCCCCCGGAAATATCGGGACGGGGAGTGAAAGATAGTCCATGTGTGTGGATGATATGGCATTCCTGTCCGCTGCTTCCGCTGGTAAAATAAAAGGCAGATAAAGAAAAACAGCGCAGACTGTAAAGGAGAGCGGAGGTAAGAAGATATGACAGGAAGAGAAAGATTGATCGCGACACTGAATCATCAGCAGCCGGACCGGACGGTCATTGATCTGGGAGGCACCAGCCAGACAGGAATCAATGCCAGCGCCCTGTACCAGTTCCGCAGGGCCCTGGGACTTCCGGAGAAACCTATTAAAATCATTGAGCCGGGACAGCTTCTGGGAGAAGTGGATTATGATGTGATCAACGCCGTGGGAGCCGATGTCATCGGCCTGCTGAACCCGGTAAACTTTTTCGGATACAGGAATGAAAACTGGAAGCCCTGGCAGATGGACGACGGAACTCCTGTGCTCATGGGCGGCGGCTTCGAGTATGACGAGGATGAGAAGGGCACTAAGTTTGTATATCCCCAGGGAGACAGAAGCGCGGAGTACTCCTCGATGATCCCCAAGGGCGGAAGCTTTTTTGACGCGGTGCCCAGAGAGAAATTTGATTTTGATCTGGACGAGGAGGATCTGACTCCCCTGGAAGATTTCAAAGAGGATTTCTCCGTGGCGGACGATGAAACCGCAAAGTACTGGGAAGCGAAATCCTATGAGCTGTACAACAATACCGACCTGGGCGTAGTCGGCATGCTGGGAGGAGGCGCCCTGGGGGACGCGGCAGTGATTCCCGGACCGGCTGTCAAGCATCCCAGAGGAATCCGCCGGGTGGACGACTGGCTCATGGCGCACGCCATGTATCCGGATTATATTAAAGCTGTCTTCCGGTATCAGACAGATATTATGCTGAAAAACCTGCAGATCTACAAAGAAGCCGTGGGGGACAGAATCCAGGTGGTCTGGATTTCCGGCACGGATTTCGGCAACCAGAGAGGCCCTATGATCAGCCTGAATACCTTCCGTGAACTGTACAAACCCTTCTACAAGGAAATCTGCGATTGGGTGCATAAGAATACCAACTGGAAGACCTTCTTCCACACCTGCGGCGCGATCTATGATTTCCTGGACGACTTCGCGGAGATGGGACTTGACTGTCTGAATCCTCTGCAGCTCTCCGCCAACGGTATGGATCCGGTGAAGATCAAAGAGAACTACGGAGACAAATTTACCTTCTGGGGCGGCGGCGTAGATACCCAGCGCGTACTTCCCTTCGGAACACCGGATGAGGTGCGGGCCCAGGTGCGGGAGCGCATCGACATTCTGGGCAAAGGCGGCGGATATGTGTTCAACACCATTCACAATATTGTGGCCGGTGTTCCGGCAGAAAATCTGCTGGCTATGTATGATGAGGCAAAAAAATAATTCAAACAGGGGCAGGTATGACTCATGCGGGTCATGCCTGCCCCTGAAAGTTTTTTACGGGGACTATACCAATCAGGGATTATTATAAGGATTTTTTTTGCGGAGCATGCCGGGGAGCCGGTATTGCCGCATTTTTTTTGAAAAAATACAAAAAGAATACAAAAAGAATACATTTCTCGTGTATGATAGAAGACAGAAGGCAGGAGGGAGAAAGATGAAACTGAAAATTCTCATTGTGGAGGATGATAAGCTGCTGGCAGAGGCAGTGAGCGACTATTTTAAGGGAAAAGGCTGGGAAACCAGGACAGAGGGCGAGGGGGATGAGGCAGTCCGCGCGGCGGAGACTGCCGGTTTCCAGATGATCCTTCTGGATGTGATGCTTCCGGGAATGGACGGTTTTGAGGTGTGCCGGCGGATCCGGAGGATCAGTGATATTCCGATTTTTTTTATTACAGCCAGGGTGCTGGAGGAGGACGAACTGTTCGGCTATGCGGCGGGGGCCGATGACTATATTGCGAAACCCTTTTCCCTGCCGGTTCTGTATGCCAAGGTCATGGCTATGATGACCAGGATCCGGGGAGAGCGGCCTATGGAAAAAGTCCGGGGAGGAAGTGTGGAGATCAATATAAGAGCCAGAACGGTCCGCATCCGGGGGGAGGAGAAACAGCTGCAGCCCAAAGAATACGAGCTGCTTCGTTTTTTTCTGGAAAATCCGGGCCGGATTTTTACCAGAGAGCAGCTGCTGCTGCGGTTCTGGGGCTATGATTTTGGAGGCAGCAGCCGGGTAGTGGACAACCATGTAAAAAATCTCCGGAAAATTCTTATGGGCAGCGGCTGCGCCATCCGGACCGTGCGCAGTTCCGGGTACAGAATGGAGGTAGGGGAGTGCTGAACAAAATTCGCAGGTGGGCAGAGGGAAAAATCCGGAATACGGGAAAAGCCGTGGTGCGGACGGTGGTTTTCGTATTTCTGGCTGTTTATTTTCTGAGTATGCTGCTGTCCACCTATCTGATGCAGAGAGAATTCGCGGAGGAATACCGGCAGGCGGAGGCGGAGATCGCCGGTCAGTTTCAGGTCAGTCAGACGGCGTCTGAATATTCTCTGCAGATGTCCCTGGTGTTTCGGAATCAGGTGTCAGTTCAGGACTTTCTGTGCGACATTTTATACCGCCAGGAGCTGGCTGGCGGCAAGGGCAATCATCTGATCTCCGCCGCTGTCTATAGCCAGCAGGGGGAACTGCTGGTGCAGAGCGAGCCTATGCTGGGGGCGGTCTCGGAGAAGGGGACGAAGTACAGATACAAAAGCCTGTCGGACTATTTGACAGAAGAACAAATTGCCTGCCTGGCCTGGTACAAGATCCAAAACGGGGAAATAGAGATGCGGGATACCTTCCATCAGTATGCGTTTGACATTCTTCTGGCCCGGAACCGGAAGGATCCGGCCAGGATTCAGGTGTGGGAGGAAACCTGGGAGCAGTTTGATTCCCTGGAGGAGTACAATGAGAAAAAACCCGTTTCCGTCCCCTTTTCTTCTACCATGACGACTGCGGAGGGGGATTTTTTCGGCAAAATGAAGGAAAAACTGGTCTGGCGCTGGGTGAATCCGGATGTGCCGGAAGAACAGCAGGATCCCACAACCTACCAGGGGCCCAGCTTTCTTTGGGTTCCGGCCGGAGAAGCAGGATACAAAGCCTGGGAAAAATGGGAAAACAGCGCCTATCTGCAGCAATTTCCCGGGCATCTGGATGAAAATCAACTTCGGGAAGAAGTCAGCCGGGAAGGCTGCCGCAGGGAGAGAAAAATCTTTTTCAGTCTCCAGCAGGAAAATGGACCCACGTATCTCCTGACCATCCGCAGTGAGTCTCATCCCTGGAAGGCCGCTGTGGATCAGCTGAAATATGTATATCTCATCAGTTTTCTGTTTGTGGCCGGCTGCGGGATCTTTACCCTGCGGGTGCTGGAGAAAACCTACAGCCAGAGGGCCAGGATGGAGGAGCAGAGGAAAGATTTTATGAACGTGATGGCCCATGAAATCAAAACGCCTCTGGGGGTGATCCGGGGATTTTCAGAGAATCTCAGAGAAAATCCCCATTCGGAAAAAAGAGACTATTATCTGAGCCAGATGATCCGGCAGACAGAGGAGATTGATACCCTGGTAAAGGATATGATTACAGTAATCCGCATGGACTGGGAACAGCTGGAAATAAAAAAGACGCCGGTTTCGCTGTGGGAAGTGCTGGATCGGGAGCTGGAACGGCTGGCGGTTCTGGCGGAGGAAAAGCGGATCCAGATCATCAGCTGTCTGGAGGAGGACTGGATCCTGCCGGGAGACCGGCGGTTTCTGGAAGAGGCTTTTTATAATCTGCTGTCCAACGCGGCAGCCTATAACCGGGAGGAGGGCAGAATCCGGGTGATTCTCACGGAAGGGAGCTGTGTCGTTGAGAATACCGGAAAAAACATTCCGCCGGAACATCTGCCCCACCTCTGCGAGATGTTCTACACGGTTCAGGCGGGAGCCGGGGGGAGAGAAAAACATCTGGGAATGGGACTGTATCTGTCCAGACAGATTTTCCTGCGGCACGGCCTGCAGTTAAAAATAGAAAATACAGAGGAAGGAGTCAGAGTAACGGTAGAAAAGTAACAGGGCGAGGGAGGTGAAGAGATATGAAGCTGCTGGGACACAAAATCAGCAAAAGCGGGGCGCTGCTTTTTTTCAACATGGTATTGGTCTTTGTATCGGCGCTGCTGGTTTTGTCCAATATCCGCGCCAGAAACGAACTGGAAGAAAGCCGCCGGGGATTTTATTCCGAAAACGCGTACTATCTTGACAACGAAGAGGGAACTTTAGAAGAAATCCTTGCAATCCTGAAAAAGGAGGAGTGGAAGGACGGGATCCTCTATCTGCAGAATCTGGATATGGAGTCGGACACCCGGGGGATTTACTACAAAGGGGAGATCCGGAAACTTCCCCTGATCTCCGGGCGGTATCTCACAGAAGAGGAGACAGCAGGCAGAGAGCGCAAGGCCATGGTGGGTCAGCGCTATGAGAAAGACATCTATCAGGAGGACGGGAAAAGCTGCATCGATATTCTGGGTCAGAAGTTTGAGGTGGTGGGGATTCTGGGCAGCGCCCAGGCAACCCGGCTGGACAGTATGAAATGGATTCCCCTTTCCGCTGCCGCGGAACTGGCAGGGCCGGAAGGGGAGTACGTGGCAGACGGCAGGACAGAGGCTTCCATCGAAAACAACGCGGAGCTGCTGAAGGCAGTGATGGTTACGGATCCTTCCATGCAGACCGTCTCGGTATTTACCGATACCGGAGAAGAAAAGGCGTTTTCTTTTCCGGAAAGGAACAGAAATGTAGTGGAAAAAATATACGCGGCCATTGTCTTTTCCTTTGTTCTGAATATGCTGCTGGCCGGATCCTCCTGGTCCAGGAGCCGGAACCAGCAGATCCAGGCGGAGAAGATGCTGGGCTTCTCCGGGGGAGAAATTCTGCTTTCTCTCTTCGGAAAATATTTCCGGATCGCTTTTGCCGCCCTGGGAGTTTCCGCGGCGGTGATCGGGGCCATGATTCTGTCGCATGTCATAACCGCCGTAGGCTGGGAGGAAGTTCTGCCGGCTGTAGGGGCGATCCTGGCCGGAGAGCTGGCAGTGGTTACCGCCGGTCTGGCCGCGCGGATCGGAAGCAGGAAGATTTCACTGAAGAGAGGGTAATTTCGGAGCCTGCGCCGGTATCACCGTTTTGTTTTTGATGAGAAAATTGAAAAAAGAAGAAATTGAGGAACGGATAGGAGGGAAAAGGAATGGCATATATAGAAGCAAAAGGAATCCACAAAACCTTCGGAAAAGGGGAGGGAGCAGTGCACGCCCTCCGGGGGGCTTCCCTGTCCGCGGACAAAGGAGAGATGGTGGCGGTAATGGGAAAAAGCGGCTCCGGGAAATCCACTCTTCTGAATATTATCGGCGGCCTGATGACAATGGATGACGGGGAGTTATATATCGGCGGTGAAAAAGTAGATTTCCGGAAAAAGAAATATCTGCTGAACTACCGGAGGAAAGAAGTGGGGTTCGTGGTGCAGTATTTTGCCCTGATCGAGGATATGAATATCTATAAAAATGTGTCCCTGCCGTTAAAATATCAGGGCATGAAGGGGAGAAAAATCCGGGGAAAAACCATGAAAATGCTGAAAAAACTGGGGATCGCCGATAAGGCCAGATCCTATCCTTCCGAACTTTCCGGCGGGCAGCAGCAGCGGGCGGCCATTGCCAGAGCCCTGGTAAAGGATCCGGCCATTATCCTGGCGGACGAGCCTACGGGCGCCCTGGACGAGGAAACCGGGAAAGAAGTCATGAGGCTTCTTCAGGAACTGAAGATGAAAGATCGGGTGATCCTTATTGTGACCCACGATGACAAGGTGGCGGAGTACTGCGACCGGACGATTTATCTCAGGGACGGAGTTCAGGTATAAGCGGCAGCGGGGAAAAAGAGGTTTCGGAAAAGGGGTGAGAGATTTTGCGAAGTGTGTGGGAGGAACTGAAGCATAACCTGAAAAGGGGATTTTTTATCAATCTGATCCTGGCGGTCCAGTTCGCGGTGCTGTTCTGGCAGGGAACCAATATTGCCAGCTATTTTCTGGATCTGCCCACTACGTTCAGCACAGAGAACATACGGGGAGATTCCGCTTACTATTCGCTGCATTACTGGATGAGCAGCGAGGAGGATTACCAGTACGCGGGAAATGTTTCCGAGAATCCGGATTACGAGTCCAATCAGATCCAGGTGCTGGCGGAGCTGCGCTCGAATCCCGAATATCACTATATGGCTTTTGACGGTACCCAGGGGCTTATCGCCTATGAAGAGCTGGAGGGCCGGTTCAGCCAGCAGGACCTGCTGGATTTCTACGCGGGTTCCGAATATCCGGGCAGTTTCCGCCCGGAGGAAACTCCGCCGGATTCTCTGACATTCTCTATGTCCGGCATGAATCTGCTGGAGGTGAATTGTTTTTCCATAGATCAGGCTGCCATGGAGGAATACCGGTTTCAGGTTTCAGACGGACAGCTGTTTGGGGAGGAGGATTTTCTGTACCGCTGGGATCAGGAAGAAATTCCGGTTTTGCTGGGCCACGCCTATGGATCGGGCTTTCAGCCCGGGGATGTGATCCGGGGATTTACCTATTCGATTCCCTGCCGGTTTAGGGTAGTGGGCATCCTGGAGAAAGGAACCGCTTACATCAGCGATATGTTTGCGGACAATGCCGAGCCGGCCTCGCTGGATTATTCCATGATCGTTCCCTATGTGCTGCTGGAAGAACCGCCCAGGAACTATGAGGAAGAGGGGTTTTCTGAATTTAACAACAGCAAGGCCCTGGAAGGCATCATTGTAGTGGACGCGGATACGCCCCGTTCGGAGGTAAACGCCATCGCCAGAAAAATCAGCAATCTTTACGTGGAGCACGGGCTGTATCCGCTGTTTACATCAGAAGCCCCCAGAGGCATGATGGTGTTTAAGACAGAATCCGAAACCACCATGCAGATACTTCTGGGAGCCAGTGTCATCATGGGAGTAATCAGTATCGCCGGCATCTGCATGAGCATCATCAGCAAGCTGAACCGCAACCTCCAGCGGTACGGCATCGAGATCATGAACGGCCAGAATCCCAACTGCATTCTGGGAGCGTTTCTGCTGGAGATCCTGCTGGTCATCGCCGCGGGCCTGATCTTTAACCTCTGGTGGTACCGGATAGAAATCAGCGTGAACCGGAACTTCTATCTGGTCATCTTCGGCCTGGCCCTGATCTGCGTGGGAATCACCTCCGCCATCTTCATCCGCAGACTGAGAAAAGTAGACATCGAAGAAATCCTCAGAAGCGAAGAATAGCAGCAGGATTTATCCAAAGAATAAAATTAAAAAAGAGAAACAGTTGAAAACCCATATCGATTGTGGTAAACTTTGAAAAAACAAAAGAGGACTGTTTCTCTTTTTTTTTGCGCGTAGGCAATGAGCCGTGCATCCAGGGAGCGGGGCAGTCCATCAAATGCTCGCATTTAGGATGGATTGGCCCGCTTTCTGGATATAGGGCGAAGCCCGCGGGCCTGCGCGCACGGGAAGCAAAAACACAGGGGCAAACAAGGAAAGGACAAGGAGCGAATATGAAAGCTTTTCTGATTTTGGAAGACGGACATGTTTTCACCGGGACCAGCATCGGTTCGCGGAAGGAAATTATCAGTGAGATCGTCTTTAACACTTCAATGACTGGTTACCTGGAGGTCTTAACCGACCCGTCTTATGCCGGACAGGCTGTCTGCATGACTTACCCCCTGATAGGAAATTATGGAATCTGTTACGAGGATCAGGAATCCCTGCGTCCCTGGCCGGAGGGCTACATTGTCCGGGAGCTTTCCCGGATGCCCAGCAACTTCCGGAGCCAGGACACCATTCAGAACTTCCTGAAGCGTTTTGATATTCCCGGTATTGCCGGCATCGACACCCGGGCTCTCACCCGGATTCTCCGGGAAGAGGGCACCATGAACGGCATGATTACCACCAACGAGAATTACGACCTGCAGGAGATTCTGCCCAGATTAAAGGCTTACCGGACCGGTAAGGTGGTGGAAAAGGTAACCTGCTCCGAGCCGGTGAAATGGAAGGGAACCGGCTATAAAGTGGCCCTGATGGATTTCGGGGTTAAGAAAAATATTCCCGCGTCCCTGAACAAGAGAGGCTGCCAGGTGACGGTGTACCCGGCTCAGACGCCGGCGGAGGAGATCCTGGCCGCAAGGCCCGACGGCATCATGCTCTCCAACGGCCCCGGGGATCCCAAGGACTGCGGAGACATCATTAAAGAAGTAAGAAAACTGTATGATTCCGATGTGCCCATCTTTGCCATCTGCCTGGGACACCAGCTTATGGCCCTGGCTACGGGAGCGGATACGAAAAAGCTGAAATACGGCCACCGGGGCGGCAACCATCCGGTGAAGGATCTGGCCACAGGCCGGGTCTACATTACCTCGCAGAACCACGGCTATGTGGTGGACACCGCTACTCTGGACCCCAAAGTGGCGGAGCCGGCCTTTGTCAATGTCAACGACGGCACCAATGAGGGACTGCGCTACATCGGCAAAAACATCTTCACCGTCCAGTACCATCCGGAGGCTTCTCCGGGTCCCCAGGATTCGGCGTATCTGTTTGACCGGTTTATTGACATGATGGGAGGAAAGAAATAATGCCAAAGAATCCAGACATTAAGAAGGTACTTGTGATCGGCTCCGGCCCCATTGTCATCGGACAGGCGGCGGAATTTGACTACGCGGGAACCCAGGCCTGCCGTTCCCTGAAGGAAGAGGGCCTGGAGGTGGTGCTGCTGAACTCCAACCCGGCCACCATCATGACGGATAAAGATATCGCGGACCGGGTCTACATTGAGCCTCTGACCGTGGAGGTGGTGGAGCAGCTGATCCTGAAAGAAAAACCGGACAGCGTGCTGCCCACCCTGGGAGGCCAGGCGGGCCTGAATCTGGCCATGGAGCTGGAGGAGAGAGGCTTCCTGAAGGAAAACAACGTCCGTCTCATCGGAACCACTTCCTCCACCATCCGCAAAGCGGAGGACCGGCAGGAATTTAAAGATACTATGGAAAAGATCGGGGAGCCGGTGGCGGCTTCTCTGGTGGTGACCAATGTGGAGGACGGCATCGCCTTTACCAATACCATCGGCTATCCCGTGGTGCTGCGGCCGGCCTACACTCTGGGAGGCAGCGGCGGCGGCATCGCCCACAATGAGGAAGAGCTGGTGGAGATTCTCTCCAACGGCCTCCGTCTCTCCCGGGTGGGAGAGGTGCTGGTGGAGCGCTGCATCGCCGGCTGGAAAGAGATCGAGTACGAGGTCATGCGGGATAGCGCCGGCAACTGCATTACGGTCTGCAACATGGAGAACATCGACCCTGTAGGCGTCCACACCGGAGATTCTATCGTGGTGGCTCCCTCCCAGACCCTGGGAGACAAAGAGTACCAGATGCTCCGTACCTCCGCCCTGAACATTATCAGCGAGCTGGGCATCACCGGCGGCTGCAATGTGCAGTACGCCCTGAACCCCGACAGCTTTGAATACTGCGTCATCGAGGTAAATCCCCGGGTCAGCCGTTCTTCGGCCCTGGCCTCCAAGGCCACCGGCTACCCCATCGCCAAGGTGGCGGCCAAGATCGCCCTGGGCTACACCCTGGACGAGATTCCCAACGCCATTACCAAAAAGACTTATGCCAGCTTTGAGCCCATGCTGGACTACTGCGTGGTGAAGATCCCAAGGCTGCCCTTCGATAAGTTCATCAGCGCCAAGCGGACCCTGACCACTCAGATGAAAGCCACCGGGGAGGTCATGAGTATCTGCAATAACTTTGAGGGAGCCCTTATGAAGGCCATCCGCTCCCTGGAGCAGCATGTGGATTCCCTGATGTCCTACGACTTCACCGGCCTTTCGGAGGAAGAACTCCTGGAGCAGCTGGAGATCGTGGACGATATGCGGATCTGGAGGATCGCCGAGGCAGTGCGCCGGGGCGTTCCCTATGAGAAGATCCATGACCTGACCAAAATCGACTGCTGGTTCATTGACAAGATCGCTATTCTGGTGGAGATGGAGCAGTCCCTGCGGACAAAGGAACTGACGGAGGAGCTGCTGCGGGAAGCCAAGAGAATGGAGTTCCCGGACTATATCATCGCCCGGCTTTCCGGAAAGACCCAGGAGGAGGTCAAAGCCCTGCGGAAGCAGTACAACATTGTGGCCGCCTACAAGATGGTGGACACCTGCGCCGCGGAGTTCGCCGCCACCACTCCCTACTATTACTCGGTGTACGGCGGGGAAAACGAGGCGGTGCCGGAAAACACCGGTAAGAAAAAAGTCCTGGTGCTGGGCTCCGGCCCCATCCGCATCGGCCAGGGCATTGAGTTTGACTTCTGCTCCGTGCACTGTACCTGGGCCTTTGCAAAAGAAGGCTACGAGACCATTATCATCAACAACAACCCGGAGACCGTCAGCACGGACTTCGATATTGCCGACAAGCTGTACTTTGAGCCTCTGACTCCCGAGGATGTGGAGAATGTGGTAAACAACGAGCATCCCGACGGGGCCGTGGTGCAGTTCGGGGGACAGACCGCCATCAAGCTGACGGAGGCCCTGATCAAAATGGGCGTGAAGATCCTGGGCACCTCCGCGGAGGATGTGGACGCCGCCGAGGACCGGGAGCTCTTTGACCAGATTCTGCAGAAGTGCGAGATCCCCAGAGCCGCCGGCCACACGGTGTTTACCGCCGAGGAAGCCAAGGCGGCGGCCAACCAGCTGGGCTATCCGGTGCTGGTGCGCCCCTCCTACGTGCTGGGAGGCCAGGGCATGCAGATCGCCATTAACGATGAGGATATCGAGAAATACATCGGCGTCATCAACCGCTACACCCAGGAACATCCCATTCTGGTGGACAAATACCTGGAGGGCAAGGAGATCGAGGTGGACGCCGTCTGCGACGGGGAGGACATTCTGATCCCCGGCATTATGGAGCATATTGAGCGGGCCGGCATCCATTCCGGGGACAGCATCTCCGTGTATCCGGCCCAGAGCATCAGCCAGAAGGCCAAGGAAACCATTGAGGAGTACACCAGAAGGCTGGCCCGGTCTCTGCACGTACTGGGCATGATCAACATTCAGTTCATCGTGTACCGGGAACAGGTGTATGTGATCGAAGTAAATCCCCGGTCTTCCAGGACCGTGCCCTACATCAGCAAGGTAACGGGCATCCCCATTGTGCCCCTGGCCACCCGGGTGATCCTGGGCCACAAGATCCGGGAAATGGGATACACCCCGGGACTGCAGCCGGAGGCGGATTACATCGCCATCAAGATGCCGGTGTTCTCCTTTGAAAAGATCCGGGGAGCGGATATCAGCCTGGGACCGGAGATGAAGTCCACAGGAGAGTGCCTGGGTATTGCCAGGACCTTTAACGAGGCTCTCTACAAGGCCTTCCTGGGAGCAGGCATTAACCTGCCTAAATATAAAAACATGATTATCACTGTCCGGGACAGCGAGCAGCAGGAGATGCTGCCGGTGGCCAGGCGGTTTGAACAGCTGGGCTATAAGATCTACGCCACCCGGGGCACTGCCCGGATGCTGCAGGAAAACGGAGTCCACGCCATCCGCACCAATAAGATCGAGCAGGACAGCCCCAACCTTATGGATCTGATCCTGGGGCACAAGATCGATCTGGTTATCGATATTCCGGAGCAGGGGGTGGAGCACGCCAAAGATGGATTCATCATCCGCCGGAATGCCATTGAGACAGGGGTCAATGTGCTGACTGCCGTGGATACGGCGGAAGCTCTGGTAACCTCTCTGGAAAATACAGATATTAAGAAACTGGAACTGGTGGATATCGCCACCATCGCCGGCAGGTAATCCCTCCGGCGGAGCCGGGAGAAAAACAGGTGTTTCTCCCGGCAGTTTTGGTATATAATGAGACAAGGACAAAACGGAGAAGAGAAAATGGAATTAGTGGAATTCTTTAAGGTAGTGATCCTTGGCATTGTGGAGGGCATCACCGAATGGCTGCCCATCAGCAGCACCGGCCACCTGGTTCTGATGGATCAGGTGGTGAATCTGGCAGCCAGCGACAGTTTCAAAGAAATGTTTAATGTAGTGATTCAGCTGGGAGCTATTCTGGCGGTGGTGGTCCTCTATTTTAAAAAGCTGTGGCCCTTCCACAGCCGGCGGCAGGAACCGGCAAAAACCTGGTTCGCCAACCCGGCCCAGTCCGGAGCGGCGGCAGGCTTCCAGAAATTTGCCGACCGCTATCTCTACATGGATAAGATCGTTATGTGGCTGAAGATCGCCGTGTCCTGCCTGCCTGCCATTGTCATCGGCCTTCCCCTGGACGATTGGGTGGAGGAGCATATGCACCGGCCGGCGCCCATTGGGGCGATGCTGATTCTCTACGGCGTGCTGTTTATTGTCGTTGAAAATTACAATAAACGCAGGACTCCCAGAATCAGAAAGATCAGCCAGATCACCTGGAGGGACGCTCTGCTCATCGGTATTTTTCAGGTGCTGGCTATTATACCCGGAACCTCCCGCTCCGGAGCAACTATTGTGGGCGGGATTCTCATCGGCATGTCCCGGACCCTGGCGGCGGAGTATACTTTCTATCTGGCGGTGCCCACCATGCTGGGAGCCTCTGCCATGAAGCTGGTAAAGTTCGGCCTGCATTTTACGCAGACGGAAGCATTGACCCTGATTCTGGGCATGGCGGTGGCCTTTGTGGTTTCCATCCTGGCTATTAAGTTCCTGATGAGCTACATCAAACGCCATGACTTCAAGGTCTTCGGCTGGTACCGGATCGCCCTGGGCGCTCTGGTGCTGGTACTGTTTTCCGCAGGATTTTTAAGAGCATAAAGGAGGAGCAATGTGGAAATTTTAACGATTATCAAAGGATTCATTATCGGCGGCAGCATGCTGATTCCCGGAGTCAGCGGCGGCACCATGGCCATGATTCTGAAACTGTACCGGAGACTGATTACATCTATCAGCTCCTTTATGAAACATAAAAAAGAAAGCGTTCTGTTTCTGCTACAGTTCTGCATCGGGGCGGGAGCGGCCTGGCTGATTCTGTCCCGGCCTATGGTGGCCTTAAACGGAGCCTTTCCCAAACAGATGGCCTGTTTCGTGGTGGGAGCCATTGTGGGCGGGATCCCGGTGATCTACCGGGAGACGAAAGAGACAAAATTCAGCATCTGGAGCCTGGTGTTTCTGGCCATCGGCCTGGTACTGGTCTTCGGCCTGGCGGCCCTGCCCCGGAACGGATTTGAAAATTCCGGAGCCGGTCTGGGCGGCGTTATGATCCAGTTCCTGGCGGGTATTCTGGGGGCCCTGGCACTGATCCTGCCCGGAATCTCTTTTTCCTCCATGCTCTATATGATGGGCGTGTATGATTTCATCTGGGGAGCTGTGGGCAATCGGGACGTTGTGGCCCTGCTGCCCTTCGGCCTGGGCATGATCATCGGCATCCTGTTCCTGACCAAATTTCTGGACGTGGCTATGACCCGGTTCCCCCACGCTACCTATATGATCATTCTGGGCTTTGTCATAGGCTCAATCTGGGATATATTAAAGGAAATGCCGGCAGCGCCCGCGGGGGTGGAGATCCCCGTCTGCATCGCCCTGATGGCGGCGGGATTCCTGATTATTTATCTGCTGTCCCGTACGGAGGACAAATACGAAAAAAACAGCCAGTGACAGCAAACCAGGAGGGGAAGGAGACATACAAATGAAAATTCTGGAAGAGCGGATCAGAAAAGACGGAGTAGTGAAAGCGGGAAATGTGCTGAAGGTGGACAGTTTTCTCAACCATCAGATGGATGTGGAGCTGTTTAATGAGATGGGCCGGGAATTTAAACGTCTGTTCGCGGACCGGCCCATTAACAAGATCCTTACGATTGAAGCCTCGGGCATCGGCATCGCCTGCATTGTAGCCCAGCATTTCCAGGTGCCGGTGGTTTTCGCGAAAAAAACCCAGAGCATCAATATCGACGGAGAGGTGTACACCACCAAGATTGAATCCTTTACCCACAAGCGGGTATACGATGTAATCGTTTCCAAAAAGTACATCGGGCCGGAGGATCATATTCTGATTATCGACGATTTCCTGGCCAACGGCTGCGCGGTTCAGGGGCTGATTAACCTGATCCGGGACGCGGGAGCTACGGTAGAGGGAGTGGGCATTGCCATTGAAAAGGGCCAGCAGGCCGGTGGCAGAATGCTGAGAGACCAGGGAATCCGGGTGGAATCCCTGGCCATCATAGACAGTATGGACGATGCTGCCGGAGAGATCGTGTTCCGGCAAAACTGAGAGTCAGCAGTTCCCCGGGGGCTTCGGCGGGGGAGGAGGCGGCGGAATCTCCACCAGGATAATGTCTTCCCCGATCTGACAGATGCGTTCCCAGGGAATGACAATGTCGTTTTCCCGTCCCAGAAGGCCGCAGAATCTGGCGGCTCCCGGGACGACCAGAGCAGTGATCCGGCCGGTGCGGCTGTTGAATTCCACATCCGCCGGACAGCCCATGGAACTGCAGGTGCAGATGTTGATAATTTCCTTCTGCTTCAGATCAATGAGGCGCATGGGAACCCCTTTTTTTTAAGTATATGATGGATGGGAGGCCAGATAGAAGATGAAATGCCCCTACTGCAACCAGGACAATACCCGGGTGGTGGATTCCAGGCCGGTGGACGACAACAACGCCATCCGCAGAAGAAGAATGTGCGATGAGTGCGGAAGGCGTTTTACCACCTATGAAAAGGTAGAGACGATTCCCCTGGTGGTAATCAAGAAGGATCAGAACAGAGAGCAGTATGACCGCTCCAAGCTGGAAGGGGGGATTCTGCGCGCCTGCCACAAACGGCCGGTGCCGGTGCAGGAGATCAGCCGACTGGTGGACCGGGTGGAGACAGAAATTTTTAACAGGGAAGAAAAAGAAGTGCCCAGCACCGTCATCGGAGAACTGGTGATGAATTACCTGAAAGATCTGGACGCGGTGGCCTACGTGCGGTTCGCCTCTGTGTACCGGGAATTTAAGGATGTCAACACGTTTATGGATGAGTTGAAAAAAATGCTGAATTGAGGACGGAAAAGGTTGCTCTTTTCTGTGGAAAATGGTATACTACATTAGTCTATAAAAATTGCTTTAACGCGTCAAAGCGTAACGCTTTTTATGGATAAAGCTATGAGTGAAAAGGGAGGATCTTTTTATGAAATGGAGAAAATTTACCGCAGTATGCTTTTCCGCTGTTTTGGCGGCAGGATTGCTGGCAGGCTGCGGAAATAAGGAGGAAAACGGCGGCGCCCAGTCGGACAGCCAGTCTTCCGCCAGCGTTTCTCAGGCGGGAGGATCGGAGGAAGGAACCTCAGAGAAGCCGGCAGCTTCCGATACGGTATACAAGATAGGAGTTCTGCAGCTGATTCAGCACGATGCTCTGGATCTGGCCAACAAGGGATTTTTTGAGGCCCTGGATGATCTGGGGATCCAGTATGAGGAGGATCAGCAGAACGCCAGCGGCGAGCAGTCCAACTGCCAGACCATCGCTTCCGGGTTTGTCAATGACGGAGTGGATCTGATTTTTGCCATCGGCACGCAGGCAGCCCAGTCTTCCGCCGCGGCTACCGAGGATATTCCCATTGTCCTGACAGCCGTAACAGATCCGGCTTCCTCGGGACTGGTGGAGTCCAACGAGGCTCCGGGGAAGAACGTTACCGGCACCTCCGATATGAATCCGGTTACGGATCAGATCGCTCTGGTGAAACAGCTGGTTCCGGATGCTGAGACTGTAGGCATTCTCTACAATTCCGCGGAGTCCAATTCCGAGATTCAGGCGGAGCTGGCGGAGGCTGCCTGCGAGGCTGAGGGATTAACCGCAGAGCGGCTGACTATTTCCAGTACCAACGAGATCCAGACAGTGGTTACCTCCGCGGTAGGAAAGATAGATGTGCTCTACGCGCCCACCGACAACATGATCGCCAGCGCTATGGCTACTGTGGCCATGGTAGCCAACGAGAACGGCCTTCCCACCATTGTAGGCGAGCCCGGCATGGTTGCCAACGGCGGCCTGGCTACTTACGGCATTGATTACGAGGCTCTGGGCTATCAGGCAGGAGAGATGGCCGCCCAGATCCTGACGGAGGGCGCCGACCCGGCGGAGATGCCCATCGGCTATCAGGACAGCTCCCAATGTGTATTCCAGGTAAACGTGGATACAGCGGAAGCCCTGGGAATCGATATTTCCGGACTGGACGCGGAGCAGGTGCACACCACGTCCAACGCGGAATAAACAGAAAAGAAAGACAGAGGTCAGGGCCGCCGACCGGCGGCCCTGTTTCCTGTGAAGGAGGAAATATATCATGAGTTTACTGCTGAATCTTCAGGACGCGGTGTCCCAGGGAATTCTCTGGGGCGTCATGGTTCTGGGGGTCTATATTACCTTCCGCCTCCTGGATGTGGCGGATCTGACGGTGGACGGCAGCTTTGCCACCGGAGGCGCGGTCTGCGCCGTTCTGCTGATTAACGGCTGGAATCCGGTAATCGCTACAGTTATGGGGATGCTGGGAGGCGCCGCGGCCGGAGCGGTCACGGGCATCCTGCACACACTCTGCGAGATTCCCGCTATTCTGGCGGGAATTCTGACCCAGCTGGCCCTGTACTCCATAAACTTAAGGATCATGGGCAAGGCCAACGTCTCCATGGCCAATGTGGATTCTATCTTCAGCTGGCTGGTGGACGCCACCGGCTGGAAGCAGAGCCAGGCCGCCCTGCTCATCGGCGCTGTCCTGGCGGTTCTGATTATTCTGGCGCTGTACTGGTTCTTCGGCACGGAGATCGGCGCCGCCATCCGGGCTACCGGCAACAATGAGGCCATGGTCCGGGCTCTGGGAGAGAACACCAAAAAGATCAAAATTATCGGTCTGGCACTGTCCAACGGACTGGTGGGCCTCTCCGGCGCTCTGATCTGCCAGAGCCAGAAGTTCGCGGATGTAAACTCCGGTCTGGGAGCCATCGTCATCGGCCTGGCAGCTATAGTCATCGGTGAGATCCTGCTGGGACGGCTGCATTCCTTTGGCAGCAAGCTGGCCGCCGTGGTGGTGGGAGCCGCCATCTACTTCATGATCCGGGCCTTTGTCATCTGGCTGGGCCTGAACACCAATGACATGAAGCTGATTTCCGCGGTGATCGTGGTGCTGGCTCTGTCCATTCCGGTATTGTCCCAGAAATGGAAGATCCGCCGGTCCTATGCGAAGGGAGGACAGTGAGATGCTGCGAGTTCTGAATGTAGAGAAGACATTTAATAAAGGAACCATCAATGAGAAGAGAGCCCTGAACGGCCTGAACCTGGAGCTGCAGGACGGGGATTTTGTTACTGTCATCGGCGGAAACGGAGCGGGAAAGTCCACCATGCTCAATGTCATCGCCGGAGTATATCCCATTGACCGGGGCCAGATTATTCTGCACGGAGAAAATATTTCCACCTGGACGGAGCACAAAAGAGCCAGATTTGAGGGGCGTGTGTTCCAGGATCCCATGAAGGGGACCGCCGCCAACATGCAGATTCAGGAAAATCTGGCCATGGCCTACCGCCGGGGCCTGAAGCGCGGACTCAAATGGGCCATTACCAAAGAGGAGCACGCCAGATATCATGAAGCTCTGAAAACGCTGAATCTGGGACTGGAGGATCGGATGACCGCCAAAGTAGGACTGCTCTCCGGAGGGCAGAGACAGGCTCTGACACTGCTTATGGCTACCCTGAGAAAACCGGAGCTTCTGCTGCTGGACGAGCACACGGCGGCTCTGGACCCCAAGACCTCAGCCAAAGTGCTGGAGCTGACCCGGCAGATTGTGGAGGAAAATAAACTTACAACCCTGATGATTACCCATAATATGAAAGACGCCATCCGTATGGGCAACCGTCTGGTGATGATGCATGAAGGGCGCATTATCTATCAGGCCTCCGGGGAGGAAAAAGAGCATCTTCAGGTTTCCGAGCTGCTGGAGAAATTCGAGCAGGCGGCGGGGGACGCCTTTGCCAATGACAGGATGATTCTCGGATGACAGGAAAAAGGATTTTATGTGTCCAGGCTGCCGGAAAAGAGGCGGTCTGGGCACTTATTTTTACTTTACTTATTGTCTGAAAAATGTTAAAATATTTATTATATATCTTCCCGAGGCCAGTTGGATGATTTCATAACACGAAACATTTCGCCGGCTGGCAAAATGATTCAAGACCTTCGGGGCTCCCAAAAGGAATCGCAATAGAATATTCTGCGCGGACACGGCTGTGTCGGTGCCTGGAATTCTGTTTTCGGGACAGCAGCTTGTAAACGAGGGGTGAGACAGAAGAAACCGCCGCGGCGGACTGACGGAAAGGAGAGGATAGAAATGAGTTTTAACATGAAAGTAACACCGGAGCTTTTGGAACTGACAGAGGAGTGCGTCAGAAATTCCAGTATTGATCCGTCTCTGTACGGAAAATACGATGTCAAAAGAGGTCTCAGGGACATTAACGGGAACGGAGTTCTGGCGGGCCTGACGGAGATTTCAGATATTATTGCCTTTAAAAACGTGGACGGAGTCAAAACACCCTGCGACGGCGAGCTTTACTACCGGGGAGTTAACATTGTGGATCTGGTCCGGGGATTTCTGAGCGAAGGCCGGCTGGGATTTGAAGAGACAGCGTATCTGCTGCTGTTCGGCAAACTTCCCACGGAGGCCCAGCTGGGGCAGTTTAACGAGATCCTGAAGGCGCAGCAGTCCCTGCCCAAGAATTTTGTCCGGGATGTAGTCATGAAGGCTCCCAGCAGGGATATGATGAATACCCTGTCCAGGAGCGTGCTGACTCTGTACGCGTATGACCACGCGGCGGACGACACGTCCCTGCCCAATGTACTGCGGCAGTGCCTGACCCTGATCGCCGTATTTCCCATGCTTTCGGTGTACGGCTTTCAGGCCTACAATCATTACATGATGGGCAAGAGCCTGTATATTCACAATCCGTCCAAAAAGCTTTCCACTGCTGAAAATATTCTGCGGATGCTGCGGCCGGACAAACAGTATACGCAGACCGAGGCCCTGGTGCTGGATCTGGCTCTGGTGCTCCACATGGAACACGGCGGCGGCAACAACTCCACCTTTACCACGCATGTGGTTTCCTCCTCGGGGACGGATACCTATTCCACGGTGGCCGCGGCCCTGGGCTCCCTGAAAGGACCCAAGCACGGCGGCGCCAATATTAAGGTGGTCCGCATGGTCAACGATATGAAGAAAAACGTAAAAGACTGGACAGATGAGGAAGAAGTTTCCGCTTATCTGCGCAAACTGCTCCACAAGGAAGCCTTTGACCGGAAGGGCCTTATCTACGGCATGGGCCACGCGGTATATTCCATCTCGGATCCCAGAGCCACTATTTTCAAGGCTTTTGTGGAGAAGCTGGCCAAGGAAAAACACAGAGAAAAAGATTACGGGCTCTATTCCATGGTAGAGCGCCTGGCACCCAAGATCATCGGGGAGGAGAGGCATATCTACAAGGGAGTGGCAGCCAATGTGGACTTCTACAGCGGATTTGTGTACAGCATGCTGGATCTGCCTCTGGAGCTGTTTACCCCCATGTTTGCCTGCGCCAGGATTGTGGGCTGGTCCGCCCACCGCATGGAGGAGCTGATTAACGCGGACAAGATCATCCGTCCCGCTTACAAGAATGTAAAAGACCATATCTCCTATGTGTCTCTGAAAGACAGAAAATGAGGTGCGAGCCATGAGTGAAGAAGGGCTGATCCGGGCCGGAATGGTTCTGGAAGGCGGAGCCATGCGGGGGATTTTTACCGCCGGTGTGCTGGATTACTTGATGGAACAGGAGCGCTGGTTTTCCTACGTGGCGGGGGTATCCGCCGGATCCAGCAACGCGGCGGATTACGTTTCCCGCCAGATCGGTAGGACCCGGGACTGTATGGCGGTTAAAGATAAGGATAAGAGATATATACACTCCAATCCTCTGGAATTTCTCAGAACCGGAGAAATTTTTGATATGGATATGCTGTACAACCGGTATCCCAACGAATTGTTTCCCTTTGATTATGAGACCTATTTCCGGTCGGACATCGACTGTGAACTGGTACTTACCAACTGTCTTACCGGAAAGGCGGAATATCTGGATGACCGGGAAGACAGAAAGCGGCTGCTGTCCCTGATCGCGGCTTCCAGCAGCATTCCCCTGATGAGCCGCATGGTGGAAGTAGACGGAACTCCTTACCTGGACGGAGGACTGGCGGACTCCATCCCCATTCTCCGGGCCATGGAAAAGGGCTACCGCAAAATTCTGGTAGTGCTCACCAGAGAAAAGGGCTACCGGAAAAAGGAGAAAAGCCCGGTCCGCCATCTGGTCAGACTGTATTACCGGAAATATCCGGAACTGGTAAAGACCATTGTCAACCGGGGGAAAGTCTATAACCGGACCATGGAACTGGTGGAAAAATGGGAGGAGGAAGGGAAGATTTTTGTCATCCGTCCGGAAATGCCGGTGGTTTCCAGAACCGAGCAGGACTGCGAGAAACTTCTGGCCTTCTATCAGCACGGCTATGACCGGATGAAGGAACAGTACAGCCGCCTTATGGATTATCTGGAGGTAAACCGGTGAAGGGCCGGGGCCTGCTGTCAGCCTTTTATCCGGATGAGTGGCGGGAGTCCAGCTACGGGCTTCCCTATGAAGAGTGGTATGAGAGAGGCTACCGGGGCATTATCTTTGACATTGACAACACCTTGGTGCCCCACGGGGCGCCGGCGGATGAGAGGGCGGTGCAGCTTTTTCAGAGACTTCACCGGATTGGCTATGAGACCTGTCTCATTTCCAATAACCAGCTTCCCAGGGTCAAACCCTTTGCGGAGGCAGTGGAATCCTGGTTTGTGGAGGACGCCCACAAGCCCTCCACCCGCAATTATCTGAAGGCCTGCCGGCGGATGGGCCTGCCCAAAGAACAGGTGCTTTTTGTGGGAGATCAGCTGTTCACAGATGTCTGGGGAGCCAGAAGAGCAGGGATCCGCAGCATTCTGGTGAAGCCCATTCACCCCAAGGAAGAGATCCAGATTGTGCTGAAGCGGCAGCTGGAACGCGTCGTCCTGTTTTTCTACAAACGAAATCAAAAAAGAACATCTTGAAAAAACAGGAAAAGTGTTATAGAATAGCTTTGGGTTTGCCGCGCAGGGGCGCGGTGCTTACGATGAAGGAGGAATACCAGAATGATATCAGCAGGAGATTTCAGAAACGGCATTACCCTGGAGATTGACGGGAACGTCGTTCAGATTGTGGAATTTCAGCATGTAAAGCCCGGTAAAGGCGCGGCGTTTGTGAGAACAAAACTGAAAAATGTCATCAACGGAGGCGTTACGGAGAAGACCTTCCGTCCTACAGAGAAGTTCCCTCAGGCCCGCATTGACCGGGTGGATATGCAGTACCTGTACAATGACGGGGATCTGTACTACTTTATGGATGTGCAGACCTACGATCAGGTGGCTCTCAATAAGGAGACCATCGGGGACGCGCTGAAGTTCGTGAAAGAAAACGAGATGGTAAAAGTATGTTCCTACAACGGCAATGTGTTCGCCATTGAGCCGCCGCTGTTTGTAGAACTGCAGATCACGGAGACAGAACCCGGATTCGCGGGCAACACCGCGCAGGGCGCTACCAAGCCGGCTATTGTGGAAACCGGAGCGCAGGTAAGCGTTCCCCTGTTTGTAAACCAGGGAGACGTGATCAAGATCGACACCAGAACCGGCGAGTATTTAAGCCGGGTATAAAAGATTTTTACGGCAGGCGGGGCCGGCGCTGCGGCTCCGCGGCCGGATATTTCACATTTCTATTTCTCGTCCGATATCGGACCTATTTCCATTGTGTTTTAAAATTACATCAGAATCATCGGGCTCTATGAGCGGCAGAGCGCGCCGGTCTCTGACCTTCCCCGCGCTTTTGCCGAAAATTGCCGTCCCCGCGGGGAACAATCATTATTCAGCAGAAAGGAAGGTTATTGGGATGAACTACGAAAAATTTTGTCAGGAACTGGCAGAAGAGGTCAAAAGACAGGCGGGAAGGGAGCTTCGGGTAAAACTCCAGAAGATTTCCAAAAACAACGGCGTGGAGGCGGATGCCCTGGAAATTCAGGCGCCCGGCAGCCGCTTTTCACCGATCCTGTATCTGGAGGATTTTTACGAGCAGTATCTGAGAGGAGTGGGCGTCTCCCATCTGGCGGCGCTGATGCTGGACTGCTATGAGGAGTTCAGGAAAAATCCCCCTGCCAGTGAAAAACTTTTTTTTGAAACCTATCAGCAGGCGGCCCCGGAAATTTACTGCAAGCTGGTGAATTATGAAAAGAATCTTTCTATGATGGAGCAGATCCCCCATGAGCGCTGGCTGGATCTGGCGGTGGTCTACTATTACCAGATGGAACTGCCTAAGGAAGGGGCGGCCACCATTCTGATCCGCAATACCCACCTGAAGCAGTGGAATATTCCCGGAAGCCGGCTGCGGCGGGACGCCTGGGAAAATACCCTGCGCAAGCTGACACCCACCTGGAAAAATCTCTCCGAGGTTCTGGCGGAAGAAGCGGATTTTCAGCTGGAGGAAGATCAGGAGCCGCCGGCGCCGGTTTATCTGCTCACCAATGTAAAGAAATGCCTGGGAGCCATCTGTATCCATTATCCCAGGATGACGGAGATGATTGCCGGCCGGCTGAAATCGGATTACTATGTACTTCCAAGCAGCATTCACGAATGTCTGATTCTTCCGGCGGAAGGGTTTTCCGGATCCCAGCTCAGAAGCATGGTGCGGGAGATCAATGAAACACGGCTGCCGCCCCAGGAGGTGCTGTCAGATCAGGTATATTTCTACGACAGGCACCTCCGGAGGCTGACGGTCAGCCGGGAACTCTGAGTATTTAAAAATTCTATTCTTCCATAGAAGTTTCTTCTGCCGCTTTTTTTGCGGCGTCTTTCATGGCTTTTCCCTGGCGGACGGCCGCTTCTCCTTTTTTCGCAAGGGTATCCACCACATTTTTCGCCGCTTCAGCGGTAGTGGCCATGGCTCCGATCCCTGCCATCATAGTTTTTTTGATTCCATTTTCCAATCCCATGTTCTGCTCCTTTCCCGGGCTTCTCTGCGCGCCCGTAAATCCCGCACCTACAGTATGGGAAAAAGAACGGATTTTTATGCGCAAAACTCCATCCCGAAACCAGGAGCAAAAATTCCGGCGGAGCGGATCCGCTGTTTTTATAGATGTCACTTAACATATCAACAGAAAGGAGTAAAAAGTAATGAGCAAAAAAATGAAAAAAGTCCGGGCCGGAGTTCTGGCGTTTCTGCTGGCGGCAGCGGCGCTGTTTGCCACAGGTTTTTCCGCTTTGGCTGAGCCGGAGCGGGCGGGCAGCTTTACTTCGTACCGCACGGCGGACGCTTACCGGGCGCTTCAGATCGGAGAGAGTTACGGACTGGCCTATGAAGAAGGGCAGACCCTCTATGCCCTGGCCGCGGAACGGGACAACGCCCTGCTGGATTCCTGGAGGGAGGGGGTGCTTCAGACCGTGGAAGGAGTGCCCATCTTCTGTATTGAGTCGGACGCTTCCTTCAGTACCACGCCCAGTCCTACGGTTTATGAAGGGTTAGACTATCTGTCACAGGATCTGATTACACGGATCGCTGTGGGGCTGAAATGGATGGAGGATCAGATGGATCAGCTTTCCAATAATCAGACAGATTTGTATTTCTTCCAGCAGTGTCTGGTATGGTCCCTTCAGGACGCGGCGGGGTATCAAACTTACGGGGAACCGGCAGTCTATGTGCCGCCTTACACGGCTTCTCACAATGGAGATCTTTCTTTTGCCTGCGCCTTTGTCCGGCAGGCAATGAATTACGCGGAGGAAAACGCCGGCCGCTTTAAAGGGTATGCCAAGGTCCTGGATAATCGGTACACCCAGCAGTGCGCGGTCTTTCTGACGGAAGAACTGCCCTCGGAGGGAAGTCTGGAGATCCGCAAAGCGTCTGCCCTGCCGGAACTTACGGAAGGAAATGCCGGTTACTGTCTGGAAGGGGCGGAGTTTACCCTCTATGAGGCAGGTACAGATATCGAGGCGGCAAAGCTGGTGACCGATGACCGGGGATACGCCAGGGCGGAGGGCATAGAAGAAGGATCCTACGAGATCCGGGAAACCCGGGCGCCGTCGGGATATCTTCTGGACAGCCGCAGGTATCCGGTGACCATCACCGCCGATGCCGTATACACCTTCGAATGCCTGGATCAGCCGGGAAGAGATCCCCTGGAACTTCTGCTGATAAAGCGGGACAGCGAGACAGGCGCTCCCCAGGCGGGAACCACTCTGGAGGGAGCCGAATATACCGTGCGCTATTATGACGGAGAGTATGCCGGCGATCCCAAGGAGCCGGGACGGGAACCAAAATATACCTGGATATTCCGGACAGACGCGGAGGGAAAGATTTATTTCTCGGAGGACTGGAAAATCGGCGGAGATCCGCTTTTGCTGGATAAGGAGACCGGAAAGGCCGTGGTGCCGGTGGGGACTCTGACTATTCAGGAGACAAAAGCGCCGGAAGGATATGTTTTGGATGATACGGTATATACGGCAGAAACCACTGTGGAGAATGGCGTCTCCGCAGTGACCGAAGGCCTTCCCAACCAGGAAACCCGGGCGGCCAAGGAGCAGATCATCCGCGGGGATCTGTCCTTTGTAAAAGCGGACGGGGACAGCCGGGAGCCTATGGGAGGAATCCCCTTCACCCTGACGTTCCTGGATACCGGGGAAAGCCACCGGATTTTTACGGATGAAAACGGATATTACTCTACCTCCAGCAGCCATGTGCCCCATACGCAAAACACCAACGCAGGCGCCTCCCCGGAAGACGGCGTATGGTTTGGGGAGGGAGAGCCGGACGACAGCCGGGGCGCCCTGCTTTACGGCACCTACCTTCTGGAGGAAGAACCCTGTGAGAAAAATCAGGGAAAAGAACTGATTACTATGGAATTTACTGTGTCCGAAGAAGGAGAGCAGATCAATCTCGGCACGGTCAATAACTATACAGTCGCGCTGCGCACCCGGGCGCGGGACGGGGAAACCGGAACCAGCACCACAGCGGCCCGGAAGAATGCTTCTATTATAGACACAGTAACTTACGAAAATCTCACAGCGGGAGAAACCTATACCCTGCAGGGGCAGGTGATGGTAAAGGAAACGGGAGAAATTCTGCTGGATCAGGGGAAGCCGGTGGAAGCGGAACTGGAATTTACGCCGGAGGCTTCCGCGGGAACAGTGGAGATGACCTTTACCTTTGACGCCTCCGATCTGGCGGGACAGAATCTGGTAGTGTTTGAAACCCTGAGCCGGGAGGGCCGGAAGATCGCTTCCCACAAGGATTTCGATGCCGCGGAGCAGACCGTTTCCGTGCCGGAGGCGCGGACTTCTGCCCTGGATCAGGCCACCGGCAGCCATGTGGGAACGGTCTGCGGCCAGGGAATCATTGCGGATACCCTGGAGTACCGGGGGCTGACGCCCGGAGCGGAATATCGGGTGCTGGGGACGCTGATGGATCAGGAGACGGGAGAAGTTCTGCTGGATCATGGAGAACCTGTGAAGGCAGAGACAATTCTGGTTCCTGAGAAAAGAGAGGGAAGCGTGGAACTGATCTTCCGGTTCGACGCCTCCGGGCTGGCCGGAAAGACAGTGACGGCCTTTGAAACCATTTTTTATGAAGACCTGACGGTGGCTTTCCATGGGGATCTGAATGATGAAGAGCAGAGTGTGCATTATCCGGCAGTAAGGACAGAGGCCTTTGCGGATGGAAGCCATGAGACAGAAGCCAGGGGCCTTGTGAAAATCCGGGATGAGGTTTCCTATGAAAATCTGATTCCCGGAGAGACCTATGAGCTGCAGGGAGTTCTGATGGATCAGGCTTCCGGAAAAACCCTGGAGATTGACGGCCGGGAAGTGAGGGCGGAAAAAACCTTTACGCCGGAGGAATCCTCAGGAACCGTTTTTATGGATTTCAGCTTCCGGGCGGACGGACTGGGGGGAAAGACGCTGGTGGTCTGTGAAGACCTCTGCTATAGGGGAAAGACAGCAGCCGCCCACCGGGATCTGCGGGATGAGGCACAGGCGGTCTTCCTTTCCGCGCCGCCGGTAAAACCGGAAACTCCCGGAACCGGGGATCATTCCGGAACCGCGGCAGCGGCTGCTCTCCTGGCAGCGGCAGGCACAGGAGCGGTTCTGCTGCAGGCTCAGAGAAGAAAAGCCGGACAGGGCAGATAGGGGGGCTTTTCAAAGAAAAACGCAAAACGCTTGACGGCTTGGGAAACATGTGCTAATATAATAGCCGCAGGTGTTTTGCGTTTGTAGCTCAGCGGATAGAGCAACGGTTTCCGGTACCGTGTGTCGGGGGTTCGAGTCCCTCCAGACGCGTTGTGAGGAACCGGATCATTGTATCCGGTTCCTGTTCGTATCACGGGAAATTGCCGAACACGCGGCTGGATCGAAAAGAGCAGCCAAACCTGCAGTAAAGGGGAAAACATGGAAGATAAGGGGAAAAAACCACAGAGAAAAGAGAATGCCTTTCGGGAGTGGGTGTCTGACAATCTCAGATATATTCTGCTGATTCTGGGAATCGCGGTGATCATTGCCGCGGTGATCCTGGGAATCCGGCTGATTTCCGGTTGGAGCGGCGGACAGAACCGGGAGCCGCAGGCGGTATCCCAGTCCAAAACGCCGGAGCCCACGCAGGAGCCGGAGGAGGAAACAGTTACTCCCACACCGGAGAAGACAGAGACACCCACACCCACGCCTGAGGAGACGGCAGAGCCCACACCGGAGGAGACGGAAACGCCGGCGCCTACGCCGGAGGCAGCCGAGACGCCGGAGCCTTCACCCGCCGAAACGGAACCGGAAGAGACCGGAAGTCCGGAACAGGAGATCCAGAATCTCCTCACCGCCTACTATCAGGCTCTTTCAGATAAAAATCCCGACGGACTCTCCGGGCTGGTGGACAGTCTTACAGCGGAAGACCGTCAGGCTGTGGCGGAAAATCAGGTGATCGCCTCCTACAGCGGTGTGCGGACCTATGTGTATGCGGGAGCGGATGAAAATTCTTACGTTGTGCTGGCTTCCTACAATTACAGGTACAGCGGATATGACCAGTCATTGCCGGCGCTGACCCAGTTCTATGTGTACGGGGACGGCAGCGGGAATTACTGGCTGGCTTCCGATGTGCCGGACAGCGCCGCGGCGGCCAGAGTTCAGGAAGTACTGGGGATGCCCGAGGTGCAGCAGCTGATCAGCGATACACGGGCAGCCTATGAATCCGTGCTGGATTCCGACAGCAGCCTGAAAGCTTATGCGGAGAGTCTTTCATAAAGAAATACGAGAAACAGAGAAGAGGTTGCCTTGGGCCGGGAATAGGCTTAAGGCAACCTTCTTAGGTAAGGGGAATCTTATGCGGATCAATAAATATCTCAGCGAAGCAGGGCTGTGTTCCAGACGGGAGGCGGACCGCCTCATCCGAGAGGGCCGTGTGACGGTGGAGGGCGTTCCCGCCCGGGCAGGCATGCAGGTGGAGGAATCCGCGGAAGTCTGCGTGGACGGAAGGCCGGTGCGGGGAAGAGAAAAAAAGGTATACCTGAAATTTTACAAGCCCAGGGGCGTCGTCTGCACCGCGGACCGGCGGGAACCCGCCAACCTCACCGAATATCTGAACTATCCGGTGCGGATTACCTATGCCGGGCGGCTGGACCGGGACTCGGAGGGACTGCTGCTGCTGACCAATGACGGAGAACTCATCGACCGGACCATGCGGGCCAGAAACGGCCATGAAAAAGAGTACGAGGTCACCGCGGAGAAAGAATTTTCCGATGCGTTTCTGGAAAAAATTCAGAGGGGCGTGTACCTGCGGGAGTTGGGAGTGCGGACCCGGCCCTGCAGGGCCGTACGGGTAGACCGGACCTGTTTCAGGATCGTGCTGACCCAGGGACTGAACCGGCAGATCCGGCGCATGTGCGCGGCTTTCGGAGTAAGGGTCCGAACCCTGAAGCGGGTCCGGATTCTGAACCTGGAACTGGACGGAATGAAACCGGGAGAGCTGAGAGAGCTGGAGCCAGAGGAACTGCGGGAACTGCAAAAAAGAGTGAGAGGGAACGGACATGGATGACATAAAACGGATGAAAGAGCTGGCGGAACTTCTGAATCGGGCGGGAAAGGCCTATTACGCGGAAGACCGGGAGATCATGAGCAATTACGAGTATGACAGCCTCTACGGGGAGCTGGAGGAACTTGAGAAAAAGACCGGCACAGTTCTGGCGGGATCGCCGACTCTGAAGGTGGGATATGAGGCGGTGGAGGAACTTCCCAAAGAGACACATCCGGCCCCGATGCTGTCCCTGGACAAAACCAAAAGCCGGGAGGAACTGCGGGCTTTTATCGGAGAGCACCCCTGCCTTCTGTCCTGGAAAATGGACGGTCTTACGGTAGTCCTTACCTACCGGGAGGGAGAACTTTTTAAGGCAGTCACCAGGGGCAACGGGATTGTAGGGGAAGTGGTCACCAACAATGCCAGGGTATTTGTAAACCTTCCCTTGCGGATTCCCTATCACGGGGAACTGATTCTCAGGGGGGAAGCTTTTATTACGTATTCCGATTTTGAAAAGATCAACCAGGAGATTGAGGATGTGGACGCCAGGTACAAGAATCCCCGGAATCTCTGCAGCGGTTCGGTGCGGCAGCTGAACAACGAGATCACTGCCAGACGGAGAGTTCATTTTTACGCCTTCGGCCTGGTACAGGCGGAGGGAGTGGATTTTCAGAATTCCCGAAAGGAACAGATGGAGTGGCTGAAAAGCCAGGGCTTTGAGTGCGTGGAATACCGGATGGTCACAGGAGATACGCTGGACGAGGCCATGGGATACTTTGAGGATCAGGTGGGGAAAAATGATTTTCCGTCGGACGGACTGGTAGCCCTGTACGATGACATCGCCTACGGGGACAGTCTGGGAGCCACCGCCAAATTTCCCAGAAACGCCTACGCCTTTAAATGGGCAGACGAGATCCGGACTACCCGGCTGCTGGAAATTGAGTGGAGCCCTTCCCGAACCGGGCTTTTAAATCCCATTGCCGTTTTTGAACCGGTGGAGCTGGAGGGAACTACCGTGTCCCGGGCCAGCGTCCACAACCTCAGTATTCTGCGGGATCTGGAACTGGGCGCGGGGGATGAGATCCAGGTGTATAAAGCCAATATGATTATTCCTCAGATTGCGGAGAACCTTACCCGCAGCGGAGTCCGGGACATTCCAGAGCACTGTCCCGCCTGCGGGGGAGAAACCAGGATCAGCGACCGGGAGGGAGTGGAGACCCTGTACTGCGCCAATCCGGACTGTCCGGCCAAGGCTATGAAGGCTTTTACCCTGTTTGTAAGCCGGGATGCCATGAACATCGAAGGCCTGTCGGAGGCTACCCTGGAAAAATTCATGGCCCACGGGTTTATCCGGAAGTTCAGCGATATTTTTCAGCTGGACCGGCACCGGGAAGAAATCATAGCGCTGGACGGATTCGGCGAAAAATCCTATGAAAATCTGTGGCAGGCCATTGAACGGGCCCGGGAGACTACTCTCCCCAGGCTTATCTACGCGCTGGGAATCCCCGGCATCGGCATTGCCAACGCCAAAGTCATCTGCCGGGCGTTCGGCTCCGATCCGGAAAAAGTCCGGACCGCTTCCCCGGAGGAGCTGGACGAGATCGACGGCATCGGCGAGGTGCTGGCCCGGGGCTGGGTCAGCTGGTGGCAGGAGGAAAAGCACCAGGAGGAATTCCGGCAGATTCTGGAGCAGGTGCGCCTGCGGAAAGAGGAGGAGAGCCAGGAGGAAAAGTTAAAGGGAAAAACCTTTGTGATTACCGGAAGCCTGGAGTACTTCTCCAATCGGAACGCTCTGAAGGAGCTGATTGAAAAGCAGGGGGGCAAGGTCACCGGAAGCGTTACGAAAAAGACAGATTATCTCATCAACAACGACAGCCAGTCCTCTTCCGCGAAAAATAAAAAGGCCCGGGAGCTGGGAATCCCGGTGCTGACGGAAAAAGAATTTCTGAATCTGCTGGATGAAGAAGAAAAACTGTGATATAGTTAACCTATTGACGCTGTTCGGAATTTTGCGAAGCGGCCCGGGGCCTGCTTTGCCGCATAGATAAAAGGAGAAAACCATGCCAATTAAGATACAGAGCGATCTGCCCGCCAAGGAGATTCTGGAAAAAGAAAATATTTTCGTCATGGATGAGATACGGGCCCAGCATCAGGATATCCGCCCGCTGCAGATTCTGATCCTGAATCTGATGCCCCTGAAGGAGGAGACGGAACTGCAGATTCTGCGGTGCCTGTCCAATTCTCCGCTGCAGGTGGATGTGACCTTTATGATGGTTTCCAGCCATTCCCCCAAGAACACATCCTTAAGCCATCTGAATAAATTTTACGTACATTTTGACGACATCAAACGGGATTATTTCGACGGCATGATTATCACCGGAGCGCCCATTGAATTTCTGGAATTCGAGGAGGTAGACTTCTGGAAGGAACTCACCGAAATCATGGACTGGACAGACCTCCATGTGACTTCCACCATGTACCAGTGCTGGGGCGCCCAGGCAGCTATGTACTATTTCTACGGCATTAAAAAACGGATCCTGCCGGAAAAGAAATTCGGACTGTTCTGGCACAAGGTCAACGACCGGAAAATCCCTCTGGTGAGAGGGTTTGACGACATGTTTCTGGCTCCCCATTCCCGGCACACGGAGGTGCGGCTGGAGGATGTCAGAGCCTGCGAAGATATCACCATCCTGGCGGAATCCAGAGAAGCCGGATTTTTCCTGGGCATGGCGGAGAACGGCCGGAAAGTGTTCATCCAGGGCCATCCGGAGTACGATCGGGTTACCCTGGATCAGGAGTACAAGAGGGACCGGGCCAAAGGGCTGGAGATCGCTCCGCCGGAGAACTATTACCGGGACGGAGATACGGAGGTACGGCCTCTGCTTATGTGGCGGGCCCATTCCACCAACCTGTATATGAATTGGCTCAACTATTATGTGTATCAGATCACCCCGTACAATCTGTACGGAGCCCCGGAATTTGGCAAATAATCAAATGTCAGTATTCACAAATTTATGACTTATACCCGCAGGGCACACCGTAATGCAAGCCCTGCGGGCGAAGACCTTTATTTATTGATTGATGTTTACAGCTTAGAGCTGCGTGCCTGATTTGTTCTGTGAGAGCTTCTTTTTCCGTTTATGCGTGTAATACAGCAGGGCGCAGAAAACCATAAATGCGGTCGTGGAAAGGCTGACAGGATACACGTTCATGATCGTCTGGAATGTGGGATCCTGTGGGAAGACAAATTGAACCCACATAAAACGTATACCGCATACGCCGATAATTGTCAGAATCGCGGGAACCATGGATATCCCCAACCCCCTCAGATAACCGGACATTACCTCGTATAGCAGACTGAACACATGAGCCCGAACGATTGCCATCAGGCGAATATAGCCTGTCGACACGACCTGTGGGTCGCTGTTAAACAAGGCAAGCAGGCTGTGGCCGAAAAAAAGAATCAACATGATTGCCGCGGCCAGCACAACCAGCCCTTCCACAATACAGAGGGCCAGCGTTTTACTGCACCGTTTCATGTCACCTGCGCCAAAATTCTGTCCTACAAAGGTCGTGCATGCCTGGCTGAATGAGTTCAGAATGTCGTAGGTAATAATTTCCAGGTTGTAGGCGGCACTGGATGCTGCCATTACAATCGTACCAAGGCTGTTGATGGATGACTGGATCACAATATTGGAGAGGGAAAATACCGCGCTCTGGATCCCGGCGGGTAAACCGATCTTCAGGATCCGCCCCATGCTTTCCGGATCAATCTTCAGGTCTTTGACTGACACATGAATTTCCAGCTTTGAATGCCTGAGCTTCCAAAACAGGATCAGGGAACTGACGCAGTTCGAGATCACGGTTGCGATTGCCACCCCGTTTACTGTCATGTGCAGGACAATGACAAAGAAAAGGTTCAGCACAACATTCAGGCAGCCGGAAAAGGCCAGGGCAAGCAGGGGCGTTTTTGTTTCGCCGATACTGCGGAATATGGCAGCCTCAAAATTATAGAGCAGGATGACAGGCATCCCCAGAAGGTAAATCCGCAGATAGAGAAGTGCCAGCGGGAAAACATCCTCCGGCACCTGCAGCAGTTTCAGAACCGGCGCGGCTGCTAATTCGCCTGCAAGTGCAATCAGAAGGCCCCCGGCCAGCGCAAGGATAATGGACGTATGCACGGTTTTTTGGACAGAGGTTTTGTCACCGCGTCCGATCGCATGTGCAATGGCTACATTTGCTCCAAGCGCGATTCCAACGAACAGATTCACGATCAGACTGATGATCGAGCTGTTTGCCCCCACTGCCGCAACGGCTACCGTCCGTTCCGTGCCGGTGAAATTACCGACAACCGCGATGTCGGATGCATTAAATAATTGTTCCAGGATTGCGGTTGCTGCGACTGGAAGAGCAAATTGTGGGATACGGCTCCAGATCGGCCCGTGAAGCATGTCAAGCTGGTGTGCTCTTTTTACAGAGCTCATGATATATAGCGCCTCCTTTTTTAAAAATCAGTTATAGACTGATGGGTTGGTCTGCATCCATTTCAGATTCGTGCAGGCCTTAATTCCCTGTACAGTCTAATCCTCCATTGGTTTGTTGTCAAATCTGTCTCTGTGGGCAGATTCCCGCGGGGCGTTCTTCTGATTATGAGTCTGCAGATCCATAAGAAAAGCCGTCCGCTTAATCTCCAGCAGGCGGCTTAAAATTATGATTTTAATGAAAATGCAACTCCGAGAAATCTATTTGGAAATCGCTGTAAATGCTTACCGTGATCTTATCATGGAAGGTATAAGATCCTGCCTTAAAATGCTCTTCTTCCAGACAATATACAAAAACATTATTTTTGTCCGGATCCACAATCCAATATTCCCTGACACCGGCATTGGCATAAAGATTTAATTTGAAAATATAATCGTGACTCGAATTATTCGGGGAAACAATTTCAATAATCCAATCAGGGGCTCCGGTGCAGCCTTGTTTTGTCAGCTTATCCGGATCGCAGACTACACTGATATCGGGTTCAACAACTGTTCTTTCATTTAATTTTACGGCAAACGGAGCCGGATAAACACGGCATGGGCCATTCTTTTCTTTGAGATAATTGTGGATTGTACCGGAGAGCTCCATTAAAATTTCCTGATGGATGCGTGAAGGCGCTGCCTGGTTATAAATAAAATATCCGTCAACCAGTTCGGCCCGTATATTATCCGGCAAATTATAGTAATCCTCCGCTGTGTACAATTTGTTCCGGGCTAATGGCAAGAAAATTCCTCCTTTCAGCAGAAAAATAAGTTTCTACAAATATTTTAACATGAAACAATACGGAATGCGATCTTATTTTAGCGGGTTACTGTTGCGCAGCCCCTGATTTATATGTGCCGCTCATGTCGGAATTGTGATAAAAGTGGAAGAATAGTCAATCACCGTCATAGAAGGCAATGAATGTAATGCATTCAAAAGAGCGGTCTGGAAAGAATCCCGAAGAAGTTTGCAGCTGAAGTGGTTTTTGTGTCACAGTAAAAATAAATCCCCTGCCCGAAACTTCAAAGAGGATGGGGGAATGGCTCAACTAATTATTGATACCTCCTGGGTCTTCCTCAGGAGGTGCCGGGCCAAAACAGGATGTCTTGCCTTGTTCCCCGTGAAATGATAAAATGAACCGAACAGGCAACAGGAGAATGGCAGGAAAACATACGAAGGAGAGAACAGATGCCCGTCGACATGAAAAAAAAGATCGCAGAGGCTGCCTTACGTCTGCTGACGGAGAAAAAGGCCAGAAAACTTACAGTAAAGGATATTGTGGAAGAGTGCCACATTACGCGGCAGTCCTTCTATTATCATTTCGAAGATATTCCGGATCTGCTGCGGTGGGTGCTGGAGCAGGGGCTGGAGCGGATGATGGAAGAGACTCAGGCGAAGAAAAACGGCGAGGAGAGCATCCGATATTTTTTCCTGATGGCCGTCAACGCCATGCCGTATGTGCGGAAAACCATGGAATCCAATTACGGCGAAGAAATGGAGCACCTTCTGCGGCAGCAGATTTTCCGTCTGTTTGAGAGGGCTGTGGAAGAAGCGCGCCTGTATCAGAGCTGCAGCCAGTCGGAGCTGAAGCTGATTCTGCGGTATCACAGCAGCGCCGTCATTGGTCTGCTGCAGGAATGGACGGAAGAAGATACCAGGAATCTGGATCAGATCGCCCACGAGGTTTATCAGCTGATTACGGGCGGCATTTCTCCTTTTTCTGAATAACAGTCTGTGACAGTTTGGCCGAAGTGTAAAAAAGCTTTACACTTCGGCTTTTCTGTATAGACACGGCGGAAATTGTGACAGTTGTAAGAAAATGAGGGAAGGATAAAATAGAGCATGTGGAGAAGAATATTTCCCATAAAGATACGGAAGGAGAGCCGCAGGCATGGCACAGGGAATTTTGAATGCGAAACTGGATGAGCTGGACAGGCAGCTCCGGAAGATACAACGGAAAATACAAAAGAGCGGTTCGGCAAATCCGGCCCGGCTTCGGGCAGATCTGGAACAGGTTCGGAAAGAGTATGCGGAAAATGAGAAAGCGCTGCGGAACCGGCTTCGCTTTTCAAGATCCGGGGTGGTGACGGGTCTTTCTGTATCCTACAACCAGGTGGAACAGATCATTCAGGAGACAAAAAATAAGATGAAAATGCCCGGCGGCGGCCAGGAAGCGGAAAAGGAAGAGAAAATACTGCTGGCGGAATACGCGCTGGACTTTGCCATGCAGGCTGCGGAACGGGCGCTGCTGCTTTCACTGGAAGCTATGGAAGCGCAGACGAAACAACAGGAAAAAAAGGAGGAAACGATGCCATGAAAGAGGTAAAAAGTCCCAGAAAACCGCTGATTTATTATTACGGAATTGTTCTGCTGGTGCTGCTGCTGTTTAACCTGCTGGTGACGCCGCTGCTGTCACAGCGGCAGGTGCAGGAGGTGGACTACGGAACCTTTATGAGTATGATTGACGAGAAAAATATCGGAGAAGTAGAAGTCAGCGATTCCAGCATCGTGTTTACAGATAAAGAGGGAACAACGGTCTATGAGACGGGCGCCATGGAGGATCCCGGCCTGACGGAACGGCTGTATGCCTCCGGCGCGGTCTTTGCGAAGGATATTGAGCGGACCATGTCCCCGGTGCTCAGCTTTCTGCTGACTTTTGTGCTGCCGATGGTGATTTTCATCGGTCTGGGGCAGTATATGAGCAAAAAGATACTGCAGCAGATGGGCGGCAAAAATTCTATGTCTTTCGGTATGGGGAAGAGTAACGCCAAGGTGTACGTGCAGTCTACGGAGGGCATCCGCTTTGACGATGTAGCAGGCGAGGATGAGGCGAAGGAGAGCCTGGCGGAAATTGTGGACTATCTGCACAATCCGAAAAAATACACGGATGTGGGAGCGTCCATGCCTAAGGGCGTCCTTCTGGTGGGCCCTCCCGGCACAGGCAAGACCATGCTGGCCAAGGCCGTGGCCGGAGAGGCGAATGTCCCGTTTTTCTCCATATCCGGTTCGGAATTCGTGGAAATGTTTGTGGGGATGGGCGCGTCCAAGGTGAGGGATCTGTTCCGGCAGGCCAAGGAAAAGGCCCCCTGTATCGTATTTATCGATGAAATCGATGCCATCGGAAAGAAGAGAGACGGACAGTACGGCGGCAATGACGAGAGAGAGCAGACACTGAATCAGCTGCTGACGGAGATGGACGGATTCGAGGGGAACAACGGCGTCATAATTCTGGCGGCCACCAATCGGCCGGAATCTCTGGATCCGGCGCTGACCCGTCCGGGCCGTTTTGACAGGCGGGTGCCGGTGGAGCTGCCCGACCTCCAGGGCCGGGAAGCCATCCTGAAGGTTCATGCGAAGAAAATTAAGGTGGCCGACGATGTGGATTTTCACACCATCGCCCGCATGGCTTCCGGGGCTTCCGGCGCAGAGCTTGCCAATATCATCAATGAAGCGGCTCTCCGGGCGGTGCGGAGCGGTCGTACCGTAGTGAGCGAGGCAGATCTGGAGGAAAGCATCGAGGTCGTAATTGCCGGTTATCAGAAGAAAAATGCCGTTCTGTCCGACCAGGAAAAGCGGGTGGTGGCTTATCACGAAATCGGCCATGCGCTGGTGGCAGCCATGCAGAGCCATTCCGCGCCGGTGCAGAAGATTACGATTATCCCCCGGACTTCCGGGGCCCTGGGTTATACCATGCAGGTGGAGGAAGGGGACAAATATCTGATGACGAAACAGGAGATCGAAAACAAGATCGCTACCTTTACCGGAGGCCGGGCTGCGGAGGAGGTCGTGTTCCGGGAGATCACTACCGGCGCTTCCAATGACATTGAGCAGGCCACAAAGCTGGCCCGGGCCATGATTACCCGGTACGGCATGAGCGACGAATTTGACATGGTGGCCATGGAAACCGTAAACAACCAGTATCTGGGCGGCGACACGTCGCTGGCCTGCTCGGCGGATACCCAGAAGGAGATCGACAGGAAGGTGGTGGAACTGGTGAAGGCGCAGCATGAAAAGGCGAAAAAGATTCTGCAGGAAAACCGGGAGAAGCTGGATGTGCTGGCGGAATACCTTTATGAAAAAGAGACGATTACCGGCGGGGAGTTTATGAAAATTTTAAACGGGCAGGAGGAGTGAAAAGATGAGAAGACGTTCCGGATACGGCTGGTTTGAATTAATCATTGGAATAATGCTGGTGGTGCTGGGGATCTTTACCTTTATCCGGCCGGGAAGCACGCTGACGGGCATCGTGATTCTCTACGGCCTGGTGGCAGTCATCACCGGTATTTCCGATCTGATCTTTTATGTGAGGACAGAGAGATATACGGGTTTCGGCCCGGCGGTGTCCCTGATTTCCGGAATATTCAGCATCATGGCAGGCGTCATGCTGCTGGTATATCCGGGAGCTGGCCGCTGGGTCATGGTGCTGCTGCTGCCCCTCTGGTTTATCGCCCACTGTGTGTCCCGTCTGTCCCATCTGAATTTTATCCGCGTGACGGCAGGAGAAATTTACTACTGGTTTGCCCTGATCGTGAATATCATTGGCATTATTCTGGGAATCATGATGATCGCCCGGCCTATGCTGTCATTGTTCTCAGCGGGCTTTCTGATCGGCACGTATCTGATTCTGCTGGGCGTGGATAGTATTATGGTAGGAGCCGGGAAACTCGGGTCCCGGTAGTACGGTCAATGGTTGCCTGTCTTTTTTTAATCAAGAAAAGCGATCCATTAACTCCCCGGCGGAATAGAGGGCTTCAAATAATCCGTGGCAATAAAGCTCCGGATCAAAGCAATCCCCCAGGATTCCGGAAAGCCGCTGCCGCAGGGGGGCGGCTTCCGGAGAAATATACCAGCGATACAGGATCTGGCAGGAAGTGTTGATATGGTTCCTGTAGGAACGGTAAAAAGGGCTGATTTCCGCGACGATCTCACTGAGCCTTGAAGAATATATCTTTACCTCCGGAAGGAAAAAACCGGTGTAATTCTTTTTCCAGAAAGACAAAAGAGAATCGTTTTCCAGAAGCGAAGACAGCCCGTCCCGTATTTCCCTTGCATAATCCTCGCACTGTTCCTGGCGAAGAGAAGAGATCCTGTCATAATGCATGGAACGCTGGGAGAGTATACGCCCGATCTGGGGCAGGCGCAGGGCCTGCAGGCTGGAAAATAAAATCGAATAATCCTCCGGACAGATTTTTTCAGCTGTCCGGTTCAATTTGTCCCAGAGATATTGTTGGTATTCGGTAACCAGGCCATCCGGCAGGAACTGATTCCACAGGAAACGGTTTACCAGAAGAATGGCGTCGCCGCCCATATCCGGATAAAGATCGCCGGGGGTTTCCGGAATCCGGGTGCCGGAGGTGGCGGAAAAAAGCGTATCCAGATCCGGGTGAAGAGGCAGGTCATCGAGAATCTGGTTTAGCCCCGAGAGAACACAGCTGCAGTGGGCTGCCTGCTGTTTCAGCCGGATCACCTGCCAGGTCAGAAAAAATCCGGCTGTGGAAGGCTGTTCCAGCAGGGAGCGGATCACGGGGATAGAAAGACCTGCGTTCCGGTATTTTTTAATCAGCAGAAGCCGTTTTTCCTCTTCCTCTGAAAACTCATAATAACCGCTCTCCGGAGCCACGTCCGGGCGGAGCAGCCCCTCTTTTATATAAAAATGAATGTTTCGTTTACTGATCCCTGTTTTGCCGCTGATTTCCCGAAGTTTCATCCAATCTTTCCTCCTGTTCCTGATTGCCTTATAAAAAGTGTACATCTAAATGTACGCTTTTTCAATGTGTTTATGTATAACCAGACCTATCTTTTGTGAAATGTGCACGAAATACTCTTTGAGTTCGGAAGTCTGCGCTGTGAAATTTGTGAAAGATTCCCTTTTGACTTTTCAGATGATGTACGGTGTAAACTGTATTAAAACCATAAGCAGAAGAGGAGGTTGAAGCCATGTATGAAAAACTTTTCACCCCCATACGAATCAAGGGGCTGGAACTGAAAAACAGGGTGATACTGCCGGCAATGGGAACAAAATTTGCCGGAAAAGCAAGCTATGTAACGCAGCAGCTGATCGATTACCATGTTGCGCGGGTAAAAGGCGGATGCGGATTGAATATCGTAGAGGTATGTTCCGTGCATACGCCAAGCGCACCGAGAGGATTCCTTTCCATAAGTGAGGACGAGTATGTTCCGGGCCTTAGGAGCCTTACCGACGCCATTCACGCGGAGGGAGGAAAGGCCGGACTGCAGCTGTGGCAGGGGAGTCTTGCCGTAGGAATGGATCAGACGGCGCAGATATTAGTCGCAAGCGATATGCCGGTAGGAAACGGGATTACACTCCCTGGCATTACGAAAGAGCAGATCGCTGAAATAGCGGAATGCTATGGAAAGGCCGCGAAAAGGGCGGTGGACGCTGGATTTGACTGCATAGAATTCCATTGCGCTCACAATTATCTTCCGCATTCCTTTTTATCAGGCGGCATCAACCACAGGACGGACGAATATGGCGGAAGCTTCGAAAACAGAAGCCGTTTCCCGCTGGAGTGCATCCGCTCGATCAAGGAGAATATCCCCGAGGATATGCCGCTTTTCATGCGGATCGACGCGCACGACGATTATCTTGAGGGCGGGCTGACCATAGAAGAGGTCATAGAATTTTGTAAGCTCGCGAAGGAAGCGGGTGTGGATGTCCTGGATATATCAAGAGGAAATATTCTGTCAGCAGGTCTGAAATACGAGGTGCCTCCCATCGATATACCGAAGGCGTTTAATATTGAAAACGCCGCTAAAATACGGAAGGCAACCGGAATGCTTACGGTGGGGGTAGGACGTATCAATACCCCGGAGCTGGCAGAGCGTATCCTTGAAGAAGACAAGGTGGATATGGTTGTTATGGGACGGGCGCAGCTGGCCGATCCTGAATTCTGCAGCAAGGCCAAGTCCGGGAATATAGACGATATTGATTACTGCGTAGGCTGCAACCAGGGGTGCTATGATGGGTTCGAAAGCCAGGATTCCCCCTGTATCACATGTTTACGGAACCCGGCCCTGGGAAGAGAAAGAGAGTGCGAGATCGTTCAGACAGATAAGCCGGAGACGGTCCTTGTAGCAGGCGGGGGGATCGGCGGACTTGAGGCCGCGATCATCCTGAAAAAGAGAGGCCACAGCCCGATACTCTGTGAAAGCACAGATAAGCTGGGAGGGCAGTTCCTGACGGCAGGTGAAGCTCCCAGAAAAGAGGAAATGAAAAACGCCGTTATGGCAATGGCGGAAAAGGCGAAACGCCTTGGCGTGGATATCCGCATGAATACAAGGGTTACCCCGGAACTTATAGAAGAAATAAATCCGCATACGGTAATCAATGCCATAGGAGCTGTACCAATCATCCCCGATATTCCCGGAAAGGATAAAGATTTTGTCGTGGATTCCCACGATGTGCTTGACGGAAACGTGAGTGTAAACGGAAATGTCGTTGTGATCGGCGGCGGAATGGTGGGTATGGAAACAGCAGAGTACCTTGCCGGCAAAGGAGCGAAAGTAACCGTTCTTGAGATGATGAAAGAGTTCTGCGCCGACATGGGCTCTACACGTAAGATCTGCGTGACTGAAAGCATATATCAGGAAGGGATCACTCCTGTAACGGAAGTGAAAGTAACAGGGATCGAAAATGGAAGAGTCGTTGGAGAAAAAGACGGCCAGAAAGTTGAATTTCCGTGTGACTACGCGGTGATAGCTGTCGGCGCTGTAAAACGCGATGGAAGCGCGCTTGAAAAGAAGTGCAATGAGATGGGGATTGGCTATTATGAGATCGGCGACGCCGGGATGGCAAGGCGGGCGCTCAACGCAACAAGAGAGGCTTTTGACGCGGCCCTGAATTTTGACAAGCCGGAAGAGCATGCGTATGTAAGCCGTCCGAAGAAACTTGTATTTGTAACGGGAGCGACCGGCACCATGGGACAGGAGACCATGAAGCAGCTTCTTGCCAGAAGCAGCCGTTTTAAAGTAAGAATCCTTGCCCGCCCCTCTGAAAAGAACAAAACCCTGCTTAAAAAATACAGATGCCCGTCTCTTGAGATCGTTTGGGGAGATATGGCCGACTATGAAACCATAAAGAAATGCGTTGACGGAGCGGAATATGTGCTGCATATAGGAGCCATGGTGTCGCCCGCGGCGGACCAGTATCCGGAAAAAACACTGTATACCAATATCGGCTCTACTCTGAACATCATTAAGGCGATCAAAGAACAGCCGGATCCTGATAAGGTGCATCTGGTCTATGTGGGAACGGTCGCCATGACCGGAGGACGCACGGAACCTGTCCACTGGGGGCGTGTGGGAGATCCGATGAATCCTTCTATTTTCGATTACTATGCGCTTTCCAAAGTCTATTCCGAGCTGGCGCTTTTTGAATCCGGGCTGAAGCACTGGGTATCCATCCGCCAGACGGGGCAGCATCCCAGCAACGAGGGCGCGGGGGAAGAGCCGATCATCTTCCATCAGCCGCCCAACAATGTGCTGGAATGGAGCACTTCCATCGAGTCCGGAATCTGCATGGCAAATGCCTGTGAGGAATGGGTGCCGGAATCTTTCTGGAGAAAAGCCTATAACCTGAGCAGCGGGGCAGGCTACCGGTTAGCCACCTGGGAACTCATGGATCTTAACCTGGAAGCTTTCGGGCTTGGCCTGAAGGATCTGTTCGACTGCGATATGATCGCCCAGTACAATTTCCATGGACACTACTACAGCGACGGGGATCTGCTGGATGACGTCCTGCATTTCCGCTGTATTCCCGCGGAGCAGTACTGGGGAGGCGTAAAAGAGGAGATGCGCCGTATGGCTGCCAATCCCATGATCCGCGCCATGTTCCCCACCGGAGAGCAGATGAAAGCCCACAATATAGAAATCGGGCATAAGCGGATGGGAACCTACTGGATGTTTGAAAATAACGAGGAAAACTGGATCAAAGCCTTCTTTGGTTCCAGGGAGAAACAGAAGGCCATTGGCAGCTGGGACACCTACGATCTGCATCATCCCAGCGAGGAGGTTACCTATCTGGACCATGGATACGACGAATCCAAAAAGCTTGAGGATCTGACCCTGGAAGATCTGCGGAAAGCAGCCGAATTCCGGGGCGGAAAATGCCTGGCAGAGGAAATCCCGGATATTTATACGCCGATCCCCTGGCAGTGCGCGGACGGGCACGAATTTCGGATGTCGGTGAACGCGGTGCTGCAGGGAGGCCACTGGTGTCCGGAATGCCTGAAGCACGAATGGCGCTACGGAGAGATCGCGAAGAAAAATCCCTTCTACGCGCAGGTATGGACGCCGATCCATGGGGAGGGCGACGATTATGTGATTCCCATGGATTACAGCGGGTATGATATCTCAAAAGAACTGAAAGAAAAGCTGGGACTGTAAAAGAACGCAGGCTATGGGGAAGCCGCTCCATCAGGATTTGTCAGGGATAGTATAAAAGATCCGGACGATATTTCCGGAGGGCAGCTGGTCATATAGTATTAATCCGTTAAATTGGAAGACTGACAGCACGCCCGCGGACAAAGAATTAAACCTGGGCGCATGCTTTACTGATTATGAAGGAAATATTACTGAGGAAATCCCGCATTTGACCGGGGCCTATATTGATCCGGAGAGGGGGGCTTTAAAAGTAACAGATGTATCACCGGAAGATTATCCGGCCGCGCTGTCGTTTTTACAGGAAGGAGAATATCATATCTACGATTATCAGTTTTTCTACAGAAATCTCCAGGAGAATGTGAAAAAACGAGTGGAGGCATATTTGGGATGATATTTTTTCAATATAGGTGTTAGAAAAATCCTGCCGGAAGTTCTGTAAAACAAAAAAGTGCCGCCAGTTCCTCTTTTTGAGGTGCTGACAGCACTTTTTCTGTATGAATAGTGTTATATTTAAGATGATGTTGAGGTCAAATTAAAATTTGACCTCTTGACACCACGGATTGCTCCGCGCTTTGCGCTCTCACAATCCTAAAACACCTCAAATCCGCGCATTTTTTTGCAAAAAATGGCTCCTTTTCGGTGTTTTGCGGGTCAAGTCGATATGCTTTTTCATGCAGACATGAAAAGCATATCTATTTGACCCTGGTGTATTAAGATGCCAGGGTCAAAAGGCCTAGACCCACATGAGCTTGCTCATAAGTGAGGTTAAGGCCTTGGGACCCACCCTAATATGAGCATAAAAGTGGGATGCATATCCCACGATATGCGAATATTGGGTGGGATTGTGGGAGGGTGCAGATCCAAAATATTTCACTTTTATATTGTTCTTGACTTTTCTGAAAGATCGGTTATATATATACGTTAAAGCAAACAAGATTCCCTGAAAGGTGAAAGTATCCTGAACACTTCTGTTTGCTTCGGCATCCCTGTATTCTTATGAACAAGAGAGGAAAAGACATGCTTAAAATTGAGAATCTCACAAAAACCTACGGTACGAAAAAGGCTGTGGACAATCTGTCCCTGCATATCCTGCCGGGCCAGATCTACGGTTTTATCGGGCACAACGGCGCCGGAAAAACAACCACGATCAAAGCCTGCTGCGGGATCCTTCAGGCCGATCAGGGGGAGATCTATATCAACGGCGTTTCTGTGAAAAGCGATCCCCTGACCGCCAAAAAGTGCCTGGCGTATATTCCGGACAACCCGGACCTTTACGAATTCATGACCGGCATACAGTTCCTGAATTTTGTCGCGGATATTTACGGCGTAAGCGCCGATGTCCGCCAGGAGCGCATCCGCAGATACGCGGATATCTTTGAACTTACCCAGGATCTGGCGCAGCCGGTTTCCGCGTATTCCCACGGAATGAAGCAGAAACTGGCCATCATTGCCGCCTGGCTCCACGAGCCCAAACTGATCATTATGGACGAGCCCTTTGTAGGCCTTGACCCGAAAGCCTCCCACACGCTGAAGCAGATGATGAGAGAGGTGTGCGACCGGGGCGGAGCGATCTTTTTCTCCACCCATGTTCTGGAGGTCGCCGAGAAGCTCTGCGATAAGATCGCCATTATCAAAAACGGAGTCCTGATCCGTTCCGGCTCCATGGAGGAAGTAAAAGGAGACTCTTCGCTGGAAGAAGTATTTCTGGAACTGGAGGCGGAAAAATGACCAGAGTTTTGCTGAAAAAACAGATGCTGGAGGTTTTTTCCTGGCTGTACCGGGACAACAAAAAGGGGACGAACCGGTCGAAAGCCGGGATCATCGGATACAGCGTGCTTTATTTATGCCTTTTTGCCGTGGTGGGGGTCATCTTTTTTATGACGGCGTATACCATGGCGCCGCTGATCACCATGGGCTTCGGCTGGCTGTATTTCGCCATCATGGGTCTGATCACCATCTGTATGGGGGTGGTGGGCAGTGTCTTTAACACCTACGCGTCCCTGTATCTGGCGAAGGACAACGATCTGCTGCTTTCCATGCCGATCCCGTCGCGCAGGATTATTTTTGTCAGGCTTTTTGGAGTGTTTATCATGGGCCTGCTGTATGAGCTGATCGCCCTTGTGCCCACGCTGATCGTCTGGTTTATGAACGTGGAGTTCGGTCCGGCTGTTTTCTTCTGTACCCTGATCACCTCCGCCATGATCTCGCTTTTTGTGCTGGTCCTGTCGGCGGTGCTTGGCTGGGCAGTCGCTCTCATCTCCGGAAAGATGCGGCGCAAAAACATAACGACGGTGCTTCTGTCCCTTGTGTTCCTTGTGGCCTATTTCTTATTTTACTCCAAAGCCTTCGATTACCTGCAGGCCATCACAAGCAGCCCTGAGGGCGCCGGAGCTATGGTGAAGAACGCCCTTTACCCCTTCTATCAGATGGGGCTTGCCGCGGAAGGCAATATCACCGCCACGGTCATTTTCGCGGTCTTCGTCTGCGCGCTGTTTGCCCTGGTATACGCGGGAGTCTCCCGTAGCTTTATCAGACTCGCCACCGCCAACAAGGGCGCGGCGAAAACAAAATATAAAGAGCGCAGAGCCAGAATGCGCTCCGCGGATACCGCTCTTCTGATCAAAGAGCTGAAGCGGTTTACCGGGAGCGCGGTCTATATGCTCAACTGCGGCCTGGGCCTGGTGTTCTTTATCGCCGCTGCCATCGCTCTGCTGTGGTTCCGGGAGGACGTCTTCCGTGCAGCCTGTGAACTGGTGGGAACGGATAAAGACGCTCTCTGCCTTGCGGGGGCTGCCGCTGTGTTTGTCCTGTGCTCCATGGTGGATATTTCTTCTCCCTCGGTTTCCCTGGAAGGGAAAAATATCTGGATCGTCCAGTCCCTTCCGGTTTCGCCGGCCCAGGCGCTTATGGCCAAGGTGCGCCTGCATGTGCTGCTTACCCTGGTTCCGGCCGCCGTGTTTTTCCTGGTCGTGGAAATCCTGGTTCGGCCCTCCGCTGCTATGGCCCTGCTGTTGCCGGCGGTTTCTGTGCTTTATATCCTTTTCTCCGCGGCCTTCGGCGTATTTCTCAATCTGAAAGCGCCCAACCTTACCTGGAAAAATGAAACGGTCCCCATCAAGCAGAGCATGAGCATGGTGGTATCCATTTTTGGAAGCTGGGGGATCACAGCCGCTCTGTGCGTTCTTTACTTCCGCCTGGCGGGGATTTTCAGCCCTGCGGGATACGCGCTGCTGGTGGCCGCGCTGTTGCTGGTTCTGTCCATTCTGCTTCTCCGGTGGATCAAAACCAGAGGCGCGGAAATCTTCGCTTCTTTATAAGAGCGTATGAAAAAAGCCTTCCGCTCACAGGAACTCATAAAGAATTCCTGGGGCAGAAGGCTTTTTCTGATGGTGCGCCTGGCGGCGCACGTTTCTTAAGGTTGCAGGAACTGCAGAAAAAGTAACGCTGCTCAGCGGCATCAAAGCTGTATTTACCACCAGAAATCTGATCGTTGTCTGCCTGGCGGGATTCTTCTACATGTTTCTGAACCTAGGCGTTTCTACCTGGGCTAATTTTTGCCGCCTAAAAATAAAAAAGCCTTGTTTGTGACGCTGCGTAATGATTTATAATAGGTGTCAGGAGGTAAATAATGATGGCAAAGTACAGAGCAATTCCGCAAGGATTTATGACAGTCGGCGAAGTAGCAAAGAAAATGGGCGTTACCGTCCGTACTCTGCAATACTATGATAAAGAAGGTCTGCTTTCCCCAACGGCAGAAAGCGAAGGCGGACGCAGGCTTTATACCGATAAAGATCTGATTACACTTCATCAGATTATATCTTTGAAATCCCTGGGCTTTTCTTTGAATGATATAAAAGAGCGGCTGATTTCTTTGGAAACACCGGCTAACGTTGCAAATGCTCTTACAGAGCAGGCAGATGATATACGCAAAAAAATAGAACAGCTTCAGGCTTCTTTGTCGGCAATCGAACAGTTAAAAGCAGAAGTTTTGCAGATGCAGACGGTCAATTTTAAAAAGTATGCCGATATTATTGTCAATCTGCAAATGAAGAATGAATTTTATCCTCTTATTAAGCGTTTCGATGATGATACGCTCGACCATATACGCAGTAAATTTGATAAGGAAAGCGGCTTGGATTTTATGGACAGATTTAACCGCCTGAGTGATGAAATCGTACAGCTTCAAAAAGAAAATGTACCGCCTGAAAGCGAAAAATGCCAGAAGGTTATGAAAGAATATTGGGGCTTGATTGTGGAGTTTACAAATGGCGATATGAGTATGCTTCCGAAATTGATGGAAGTCGGCAGCATTGATACCGCCGCAAACGCTTGGGAAGAAAGGCAAAAAATCGTCAATGATTATGTGGGCCCGGCTTTGCAAGTCTATTTTTCAAGACTTGGAATAAATCCATTTGAGGAGGTGGAACCTTGAAAGACGCAATACAAGTTCGTGAATTAAAGAAAAGTTACGGAAGCCATATGGTTCTCAAAGGGATTGATTTTCAAATTGAAAAAGGAGAGATTTTTGCTCTGCTCGGCGTAAACGGCGCAGGAAAAACGACAGCGCTTGAATGTATCGAAGGCTTAAGAAAATATGACAGCGGCGCGATTACGGTAAATGGGAAAATGGGTATTCAGCTGCAGTCATCCTCTTTGCCGGCCCATATAAAGCCCATGGAGGCTGTAAAGCTGTTTGCGAAATGGAATAAAACAAAAATTGATGATGCCATGCTTGACGGTCTTGGTATCAAAGAAATAGAAAAAAAGCAGTATATACAATTATCCACAGGACAGAAAAGACGGTTACATCTTGCCCTTGCGCTTATCGGCAATCCCGATGTTATTTTTCTCGATGAGCCGACTGCGGGACTTGATGTCGAGGGTAGACTATCGCTCCACGATCAAATCCGAAAGCTCAAATCACAGGGAAAAACAATCGTCTTGGCAAGTCACGATATGGCGGAAGTAGAAACCTTATGTGACCGCATTGCTATTCTAAATAGCGGAAATATTGCCTTTTGCGGTACAGCTTCGGAACTGACCGATCGGGTTGGGAGAAAATATTTTATCCATATCAAGACGCAGCAAGGAGACAACACTTATGAGACGGACAATATCGAAGACACTTTGATTTCTTTACTGAATGAATTAAAACAGAAAAAAATCCATGTATTAGATATTAAAGTAGATTGCGGTACGCTGGAACAGCATTTTATCGAAATGGAAAGGAGGGGAGCTTAAATGAACGGCCTTTTATATGGCGTGGCATTACAGTGGAAGCTTGATATACGCAGTAAATCTTTGTTGGTAACCTGCTATATCGTTCCGCTGATTTTCTTTCTGCTTATGGGTGGTATTTTTACTTCTGTTATGCCTGAAATGAGAAGCACACTGATACCGTCTATGATTGTGATGTGCGTTTCAATGGGAGCGTTTATCGGGCTTCCGCCATCATTGGTTGAAACTTATGGAAGTGATGTGAAAAAGGTTTATAAAGCAAATGGGGTACCTTTATATTTAGGTCTTGCTGCAATGTTTCTTTCTGCGTTTGCGCATTTGATGATTAGCTGTACCATTATATTATTGCTTGCCCCGATTCTGTTTGAGGCGGCTTTGCCGGTACAGCTTCCGTTTTTCTTTCCTGCGCTTGCCATATACATCATTGTGTCGCTGAGTATTGGAAGTATCTTGGGGTTGGCTGTAAATAATCAGGCAAAGCTGACAATGATAGCGCAGCTTATGTTTTTGCCCTCAATTATGCTTTCGGGGATTATGTTCCCTATTGACTTGCTGCCCGATTTTCTGGAATCTATAGGGCGTATTTTTCCCGCTTCCTGGGGATACAGATTGATGTTAGATCATGGCTTTTGTCCTGAAAATCTATGGTATTTCATTCTTGCATTCTGTGGGGCAATCATTATATGTGCAATACTTTTGAATAAGCAAAAATCCAAATAGGCAGGGGAACAACGGTTTGAATTTTATGAGTGAAAGATATAGTAAGTATCCCAGAGCATGAGGAAGAACCTTACGAATTTAACATCAGATCAGCAAAACCATATCATTTAACGAAAAAGGTCAGCGCACTTTCTGCAGCGCATAAGCAGGCCTCCCTTAATTGGCACAATCTTATTAGTTTTTGACGCGATCCATTCTGTTCAAATATCTTTGAGAATTTTATTATTTAGTGCGGGATCAGAGAGAAAGTCAAGGAAGATACTTCGAGAGAAAAAAAGACGGAGACATTGAACAGGAGGCGTAAAATCATGGAAGAAACAAATGGAAAAATGACATCCGGTAAGAAAAAGTGGGGAACGCTGATCCTTATGGCAGTTATGTTCGGGCTGATCGCAGGCGGCATTATGTATGACGTAAACGCAGTGGGCAGCAGGATCAGGCAGAAGGCGCGGGAACAGGGATGATCGTCGGCAAAAACGATTCAGAACTGCTGATCGCCACCAATAAAGGTGTTAGGAGCAGGATATTAACAGTGATTTTTAGTTGAAGGTTGACAGCAGAAACAGAAAATGCTAAAGTGTAGAAAACCTTTGAGGAAGAGCAAGTAGCTTCAATGGACGCTTTACAGAGAGCCGCAGGCGGTGGGATTGCGGTAAGCCGGACTTGGAGTGAATGGGCTTCTGAGGGCGGGCTGAAAGGGTGAGTAGGCGAGCCGGAGAACAGACTCCGTTATCAAAGAAAGCATATGTCAGTATGCATGAGTGGATACAGATGGATTGTATCAAGCCGGGTGGCACCGCAGGAGTTATTTTGAAATTACAGCTCTTGTCCCTGCAGATTATTGTATGGGACGAGGGCTTTTTGTTTTGCCCGGATCCCGAAATGGAAAGGAGAAATGCATGATGAAACTGGAAAATTATGAAGTACATCTCCCGAATTATTCTATCGGGGACAGGATTTATGACAAGATCGGACCGGTCTGTGAATCCTACGGGAAGAAGGTCCTTGTGATCGGCGGAAGGAAAGCTCTGGACGCGGCTTACGGCAAGATCTGTTCTTATGTGGAGAAAACAGATCTTCAGATCATCGGAAAAGAAATCTATGGGGAGAACTGTACATATGCCGCAGTGGAGCATCTGCGCGGCCTGCCGCTCTATCAGGAAGCGGACATGGTGTTCGGAGTCGGCGGCGGCAAGGCGCTGGATACGGTGAAATGTCTCTGTATCACGGATGACAAGCCGGTTTTTGCGTTCCCTACGATTGCGTCTAATTGCTCTGCATGCACATCGGTCTCCATCATGTACAATGAGGATGGGACTTTCCTGAAACCGCACTTCTTTATCAGGCCGGTGATGCATTCTTTTATTGACACAGAGATCATCGCCAAGGCGCCTGCCCAGTATATGTGGGCGGGGATCGGGGATACCTATGCGAAGTATTATGAGGCTGTGATCTCATCCAGGGGGGAGCGGCTGGAGCATTTTACAGCCCTTGGAGCAGCAGTGAGCCGTATGTGCCGGGATCCGCTCCTGGAGTATGGCCCGAAGGCGCTGGAGGATCACCGGAACGGGCGCTGTACCTATGATGTGGAGCAGGCGGTGCTTGCCATTATCGTGACCACGGGGATCGCCTCCATCTTCCTGACAAAGGATTATACGCCGGACTACAACAGCGGTCTGGCACATGCGGTTTTTTATGCCCTGACGGCGTATCCGGTGATCGAAGAGCGGCATCTCCACGGGGAAGTGGTGGGATTCGGCGTGCTGCTGGCGCTTCTTGCGGATGGACAGGAAGAGGAATTTGAGAAGATCTACCGGCTGAACCGCACATTAGGGCTTCCGGTATCCCTGGAGGAGATTGAGATTACAGAGAAACAGTGGGAAGAATGCAGGAAGCGGATCCCGGATATGTCGGACGTAGCCCACTATCCATACAGAGTAACGGAAGAAATGCTGACAGAGGCCATGGCCAGGCTGAAAGAAAGGGTGAGAAAAGATGCAGGCAAAGAAGAATAAAAATACAGCGGTGATACTGGGGGTGGCTTTCGTATGGTTTACCACACACTTTGGCGGCGGCTTTGCCTCCGGGGCACAGATTTACAGTTATTTTGTAAAGTATGGGATCGCATGTCTGATCCTGCCGGTGCTGGCGATGGTTTACAACGGCGTCTTTTTTGCCTACAGCCTCCGCTTTGCAAGAAAGCATGAGGTGTATGATTACCGGTCCTACAACAATGCTTTTTACGGGCGGTTTGCCCCGGTATTTTCCAACCTGTTTGAGGTCCTCTATATCTGTGTGATGTGCGTGGCGCCGGCGGTTGCCTTTGCGACAGGCGGCGCTACGCTGAGCGCCCTTACCGGGCTTCCGTATCTGCTGTGTACGTTCCTGATCGGAATTTTTATCTTTGCTGTGGCTGTGTTTGGAACAGACCTGGTACGGAAAGTGGCTTCGATCCTGTCCATATGCATCATTGCAGGCTTACTGATCGTTTATATTCCCAATATCGCGTCGGGTATGGACGGAATTGCCAAGGCGGCAGGGAGTATGAAATCAGCAGAACTTCCGCTGGGGAGCGCGGTTTATTCCGCATTTCTGTACGGGACCTTTCAGCTGTCCAATATCGCTGTGTTTGTCCAGCATGCCAGCTCTTTTGAAAAGCCTTCTGATGCAGAAAAAAGTATGGGCGCCGGAATTGTGGTGAATGCCCTGATGATGGTTATGGTCGTCCTGGGACTGATGACCGTATCTGCCGATCCGGGCATGGCAGACGCCAGCGTTCCCACACTCTTTATGGTGCAGAAGGGCGTGGGGGCTTCTTTCATGACTCCGCTGATCTCCCTGCTGATCATCCTGGGGGCAGTGTCTACTGCGGTAAATATGGTTGCGGCCATGGTAAAAAGGATCTGCAAAGAACAGAGGAAACCAGCGGAAACTTCCCCAAAGCCAAAGATCGGAAAAAAAGAGATCGCCGCGGCGCTTATCTGCTGTATCGTAGATTTCGGCATTGCCCAGTTCGGTCTTCTGACTCTGATCCAGAAGGCATACAGCCTGATCGCTTACCTTGCGATCCCGGTCATCCTGATCCCCTATATTGTCCATATGATCGCGACCAGGATGGATACGAAATCCCCCGGGAGGAAACCGGATCAGTCGTCTTCTTCCAACTGAGGCAGGATCCTCTGCATGGATTTCTCGAATTCCGCGTCGGAAGAATTGTGGAACAGGATCAGGTCATGTCCGGCATCCAGACGTTCCAGCGGCTTCGGGATGGAGAAGTCAACAGTTTTGATATATTCATCCCAGTGTTCCAGTTTCCATGTATCCCGGTCAGAATTGCGCTCGACCATTCTCTGGTGGCAGACTTCCGGGTCTGTCACCACCCAGATGATCACAAGCTTCGCTCCTTTTGTCCGGAGCTTTGTGCGGAAACGCTCCAGAGTTTCTTCGTTATGTACCTCTTTGGTAAAGGGGGCGTTGATCAGCACAATATCGTCGTATTCCAGGGCTTCCACGCCGATATCCACGATGGTTTCATATTCGTAGTCCCGGATATTTTCTTCAAAGAACCGGGAACTGCGGTTTACCGGCTCATGGGCGGCTGCAAATACCCGGTTGGACAGGGGGATCAGGGTGTCTTTGTCGAGATGCACCACATGTTTCAGGAGAGGGTCAGATACCCCGATGCTTGCATCGCTGCCGGTTCGATGCCCCGCATGCCCGCATCGGGGTTTTTGACTCTATATCTGGCGAGTGTTTTTGTTTTTTATCCGTCTTTGCGGCAGAGCTTCCTCTTATTTGTAGCTGCCGTATTTCAGCGTGGTTTCGTACCAGGCATCGAAATTTTCTTCCTTGTATTCATCGATTACGATGGAACTATCCATGATAAAGCCGCCGCCCGGCGCGCAGGCATCCAGCATTCTCTTGGTTTTTTCTATAATGTCCTCCTTTTTGCCGTAAATCAGATCCGCAGTAGGAAGATTGCCGCAGATGCAGGCGGTATCGCCCAAGATCTTTTTCGCTTTAGCAATATCCACTTCTTCAAACATGAAAATACATTTTCCCTTGGGAACCTGTTTCATGATTTCCAGACGGGTATTGTAAGGCCCTTCGCAGAATACATAAGGAACCATGCCGCAGGCAATGATTTCTTCAATGACCCGGTAGAGGGAAGGCCAGTAGAATTTTTCGTAGGTCTCATTGCTCATCATGATATCTGTGCCGCCATGGAGGGGCATAAATACATATTTTACGCCATTTTCTTTCAGCCCGTGTACACTTTTCACTGCGATTTCCGTAAAGAAGTCGATGGCTGCCAGCACTTTGTCCGGCACCTCAAAGATATCCATCGGTACATTAATGTAGCCGCGCAGGTTATCCGCAAGCATATCATAAGGCGCGTTCTGCCCCAGAGTGCAGCCGGGAGGCGTCTGCAGCTCCTCCGCCAGCTGGATCAGTTCTCCCTGGGCGGCGACCCATTCATTTGCCTTTCTTCCGGCTTCCATCAGGGCTACCAGCGCTTCCTTCACTTCCGGATCGGTGAAAATGCCGAAGGATGCGTAGTGGCCGAATTCCACCACATCCTGAAAACTGACTTTAGCCAAGCCTGCCAGTCTTTTGTGTCTGCGGGGATACACCTTTGTCATAAAAAATTTTGACGGATCGCGGAGAAATTCATCGTATTCATCCATCTGCAGATACGTAATATCGTTGATCTGGTAACCGGAACTGCGGCTCAGGCATCCGCTGGGGCCCGGCCAGTTGATGGCAACTGAATCCAGGGCTTCCAGAACTTTGATGGGGTAAGCAGCCGGATTCCAATATAAATCAATATCGTAGTTGCTGAGAAAATGAGTGACGCCGTCCTTCATATTCCTAAGATCCATCAACCCCTCATACATGCTGATCCCACTGGCCTGAACGTAGGCGCCGTAGCCGAATTTCGGCGCGAAAGGAACCCGGTCTCCTTCCTGTAATGCAACCGCCGCATTCACCCGTGCCTGTTTTTGTTGGAATTTGTCTGCCATAAGCAACCTCCTTTTTGGTATTTTGTGTAGATATGTAAATTATAGCTGATATTCCCGGTGAATACAATGAAGGATTTATAAAAGAGCTAAATTCTCTTGCGTTTTCCTGGGATTTTTGGACAAATAGACGGACCCTGAGACTGTGAGGCGTTTCCCGGTTACTTCTCTGACAGCAAAAAAGAGGACCGGCACCGGCCTGAGGCCTTTGTGCCAATCCTCTTTTTTCACCACCCGGCGGGCTTAAGCGTTCTCCGCAGTCTCTTCTTCCGCTTCAGGAGCCGCGTGGACTTCTGTTACCGTGGCCACATCCGCTTCCGGATCGGTCTGCAGATCAATGTTCTCGTCTTTGGCGATGGCGAGATCTTTTACCTTTATAATATCCCCGGCTTTCATACCGACCACATCCACCTCGATCTTGTCTACCAGATGGGCGGGATCTGCCCGGTAAGCCACTTCATGAAGAAGCTGCTGAACAACGCCGGTGTTGACCATTTCGTGGTTGAGCAGGAAAATCTCCGCTGTGGAATGCACCTTCTCGCCCTTTACCAGGGCCTGAAAATCCATCTCATCAATCTGATTTTTCATGGAATCATACTGAACTTCCTTGATGAGAACGTTGTGGACGGCGCCATCCACATCCAGCAGGATCTGGCTGCCTTTGCCATTGGTTTTCAGAAGCTTTTCCGCGGCGGTCTTTTCAATCTTTACAGGGATGGAACCCTCTATCTCCCTGCCGAAAACATTGCCGGTTACATAACCTTCTCTTCTCAGTCTCTTTGCCTTGACGCTCATGTCTCTTTTTTCAGCTTTTAAAGTATTCATTTACCTTTTCCTCCAAAATCTGAATGCCCGGCAGAAGGTCTGTGAAAACGCGCAGACGCTGTCAGGTATGCTGTCTTCTTGTTACAAATGTATTATAACACGCATTCAAAAATAATTGTGCCGAAAATCTGAAATTGTTTTAAATTTTTTTGTACAAATTTTTACAATCCGAAGAATGGGTAAATATTTTGGGGGATTCTGTTGACAGCCGGGAAAAGAACAGTATAATAAAACTGATGTTGATGCCGACAAAATTCGGCGGATAATTACACGAGGGCCATGGAGCGCTGGGGAGAGCATCCATGGGTATTTTATTTTTATTGAAGGGGAGTCTATGTCGTTTTCCAGTTTATTTTTCTTGTTTTTCTTTCTGCCGGTTTTTCTTCTGGCATATTATAAAACCACGGGGATCAGAAAAAAGAATATAGTGCTTCTGGCGGCCTCGCTGATTTTCTATTGCTGGGGGGGAGTGCGCTACCTGCTTCTTCTGCTGGCAATGACTGCGGTGGGCTGGCTGAGCGGACTGCAGATCCGGAAATATCCCGGAGAGGACAAAAGAAGAAAACGATGGCTGATCCTGTCTGTGGTTATTTTTCTGGCGGTGCTGGGGATTTTTAAATATACCGGATTCTTCCTGGGAACCTTCGGAGCGCTGTTCCGGGTTTCCGGCGGGGTGGAGATCGCGCTGCCTCTGGGAATTTCTTTCTATACGTTTAAGCTCATTTCCTATGTGGCGGATGTTTACCGGGAGAAGACAGAGCCGGAGGAGACCTACTGGATGCTGCTTCTGTACACCAGTATTTTTCACCAGTGTACCCAGGGACCTATTGTGCGCTATGAGCAGATGCAGACAGAGCTGCGGGAGCGCAGGATGACCTACAGCGGTTTTCTGGAAGGAGCTGTGCGGTTCTGTGTGGGACTGGGGAAAAAGGCGATTCTGGCTGACCACTGCGGAGAGATGGCCTCCGCCTTCCTTCCTCTGGACGGGAATGTGGCCTCTGCCCCGGCTGCTGCCGTATGGCTGGGTTCTCTCTGCTACATGCTGCAGCTGTATCTGGATTTCTCCGCGTACTCGGATATGGCTTTGGGGCTGGGACGCATGGCCGGTTTCCATTATCCTGAAAACTTTAACTATCCCTATATGGCTGTCTCTGTGAAAGATTTCTGGAGGCGGTGGCATATCAGTCTGAGTTCCTTTTTCAGAGATTATGTCTATATCCCTCTGGGAGGAAGCCGCTGCAGCCTGCGGCGCACTACGCTGAACCTGCTGGCAGTCTGGGCGTTAACCGGACTCTGGCACGGAGCCAGCTGGAACTTTGTACTCTGGGGAATTTATTATTTCGCCTTTATCGTGCTGGAGAATTACTGGAAGCGCATAGGATTTCAGATGCGTCCGGCGCTGAGCCGCCTGTATACCCTGGCGGTGGTGTTCTTCGGCTGGATCTTTTTCCGGTTTGAGGATTTCGGCAATATGGGGCTGGCTTTCCGGGGACTGCTGGGACTCAACGGAAACGGGTTCACCAGCACGGTGACAGCCCTGACGCTGAAAAATAATATTCTGTTCCTGATTGTCGCTGTCCTGGCAGTGACGCCGGTGCTGCGGACAGCCGCGGACTTTGTTTCTAATCTGGGACAGAACCGGCAGAGAACGGCGGTGGTGATCCGCGGAATTTCTATCGGAGGGGCAGCCCTGCTGCTGATTGTTTCCGTGATGATGCTGGCGGGCAGCAGCTATACGCCTTTCCTCTACAATCAATTTTAAAATTGCCGCGCGAAACGGCGGGAGAACAAACATAAATGAGAAAATATCAGCGGAAATTTTTGACGGAAAAATACAGAAGACTGAGAAAAAAAGTAAATCAGACCGGCATCCGGGTGTTTCTGGTGCTTTTAGGAGCCGGATTCGCGGTGGGACTTTGCTTTCCTCTGCGTCCCAAACATTCCGAAATCGAAAAAAGAGACCTGGCCTCTTTTCCCGGACTGACTGCCGCAGGCCTCTGGGACGGCTCCTGGTTCACGGATGTGGGAACCTGGTATTCCGACACCTATCCTTTGCGGGAAATGCTGATCGGCGGTGCCTCCAAAGTGGAGGGGCTGTATGGATTTCAGGGAGAACAGATCGTGGCGGGATCCGCCCAGACCGCGGACGAGGTGCCGGATGTGGAGGAGGACGCGGTGGTGACACCGGCGCCGGTAGCTACCTCTACCCCCACGCCGGAGCCCACGCAGGAACTGGAGGACGGCACCATCCATGAGGAGCCGGAAATGGCGGGGGATGTGTATATTGCGGGAGATACGGCTTTTGAGCTTTACTATTTCAGCCAGGCCAGCGCGGACGCCTACGCCTCCATGGTCAATACGGTACATGCCAGGCTGGGAAGCGGCGTCGGGGTTTATGATCTGCTGGCGCCTACCAGCTTCGGAGTATGTCTGGACGAAAACATCCAGGAGCAGATGGGGGCTTCCAGCCAGAAAGACGCCTTTCAGTATATTTACAGCCGTCTGGATCCCGGCGTGAAAAAGGTGGATGTCTTTGACGAACTGGTGCGCCACAACGCTGAGTACATCTATTTCCGCACAGATCACCACTGGACCCAGCTGGGCGCCTATTATGCCTATCGGATTTTCGCGGAGCAGAAGGGCATCAGGCCCCACGAACTTTCCGAATTTGAACACCGGACCTATCCGGATTTTCTGGGAAGCTTCTACGCGTACAGCAATCAGGCGGAGGCTTTGGCCGCCAATCCGGATACCCTGGAGACCTACACGCCCATGGGCACCAATGACGCGCTGATTCAGCCGGCGGAGGGGGAGCCGTTCCAGTGGTTTGTGGTCAGCGATGTGACGGATTACGCCCCGGGGGCCAAGTACAGCAGCTACATCGGAGGCGACAATCCTTTTACCACGATTCAGAACCCCGGGATCCAGGACGGATCTTCCTGCGTGGTGATCAAGGAGTCCTACGGCAATGCCTTTGTTCCCTGGCTGGTGGATCATTATCAGAACGTGTACGTCGTGGATTACCGGTACTATACCGGAAACCTGACCCAGTTTGTGAAAGAGCATCAGGTGGACGATGTGATTTTTGTCAACAATGCCAGCGCCATTACGGAAAGCCGGGCAGGCACCATGCTGTCCCTGTTTCCGGAGGGATGAAAGAACAGAAGAAGATTCAGAATCAAAGGAACAGACTTCTCAGAAATGGGAGGTCTGTTTTTTAAAAATAATATACCTTGACAGATGAGGTATGATAAAGTATGATGTAAAACAGGAAGGGAGGTAAACCTATGTCTATCACATCGGATATTATCCGGGGCCATACGGAAGCCATTATCCTGTCCCATCTCATGGAAAGGGATAGTTACGGATATCAGATTAACAAGGATATCCTGGAGAAGACGGACAGCCGGTATGAATTAAAGGAAGCCACCCTGTACACCGCTTTTCGAAGGCTGGAGCAGGCAGGTTATATTACCGCTTACTGGGGAAACCAGAAAACGGGAGCCAGACGGAGATATTACTCTATCACCCCGGAGGGGAGGGCCGCCTACTGCGGCTACAAGCGGGACTGGGAAGAAGCCAAAGAGCTCATTGACAAATTATTGCGATAGGAGAGGCAGAAAATGAAAGAGAGACTGAGAACATTCATGGACGAACTTTTAAAGGACGTTCCCAAGAGCCGGAAGGTTCTGGAATTGAAAGAAGAACTCATCGGCAACATGGAGGAACGGTACGAGGACCTGATGGGCCAGGGATACCGGGAGGAGGATGCCTACCAGTGCGCGCTGGATTCCGTTGGGGACGTGCGGGAATTATTTCGGGAATTCACGGAGCCCCTGGACGCGGCTGAGAGGAAAGAGGAGGATTTTGCCGTCCGCAGAAAGCGTTCCCTGCTGAACGCGGTGTCGGTGAGCCTGTATATTGTAGGGTTCGCGGTGTGGATGATTATAGTAGCCATCGGCTATGGGGTCAGTTCCACCGGGGAGGTGGATGTGGTTTACGGCCTTACGGGATTTATCGTTATGCTGATCTTTACAGCTGTGGCCACCGGCATGCGGGTGTATTGCTCCAGCCTTTACGGGAAATATCAGAAGTATGAGAAGAAGGACGACACCATTGTGGAGGAGTTTAAGGAGTGGAAAAGCGGCACAGACCGGAACCGGGAGATGCGCAAGGCCATAGATTCGGTGATCTGGCTGCTGGCAACCATCCTTTATTTTGTCATCAGCTTCGGGACCATGGCCTGGTATATTACCTGGGTCATCTGGCTCATTGCTCCCTGCGCGCAGACCATTGTACATCTGGTGATGGAGCAGGAGCGGAAGTAGGGGGCCGGTATGAGAAGAGGAAAAATCGTATTGATCCTGCTGCTGGCCGCCATTGCCTGCTTTCTTACGGGGGTCCTGATCTGGGGCATCCGGGCGGGACAGGGAGAGTTCGGGGAAAGCCTGCGGCGGAGCTTTTCCATAGGCCGGGGGGAGCATACCCAGGAAGTGGATCTCTCCGGGATCCGGGAGATCTGTCTGGACTATGGTTCCGTAGATCTGCAATTTTCCCGGGGAGGCGGCAGCCAGATGGTGTTGACGGAAATCTTTTCCGGGGATCCCAAGGAGGAGAATTTTGCCCGGATCCTGCGGGATGAGGACAGCGGCCGGGTGACGGTCACGAAGGGAAAGGACTACGGGGCGTTCTGGTTTTTCAGTTTCGGCAGCGGCATCAGCCGGGCGGAGATTACTTTGCCGGAGGAGTACGCGGGAAAACTTACGGTGGTCACCGGCAGCGGCAATGTGGAGGCGGACAGCCTTTCCTGCAGCAGCCTGTCCCTGACTGCCGGCAGCGGGGACATCCGGCTTGACCAGCTGGACGCGTCTCTGACCGTGCATACCGGCAGCGGCAATCTTCAGACTTGCGGATGCCGGGGAAACCTGGAGTTTGAAACCGGTTCCGGGGATGTACGGGCAGAAAACCAGGAGGGAGCGGTCCGCGGTTCTACCGGCTCCGGGGATGTGGAACTGCCCGGGGGAAGCGGCAGCCGCGCTGTAAAGACAGGTTCCGGGGATGTGCTTCTGGACTGCGGCGGAGAAGCGATTCAGGTGGAAACCTCCAGCGGAGACGTACACATCCGGAATCTGGCGGACGTTTCCTTCAGCCTGGAGACGGAAACCGGTTCCGGAGATCTGGAAGGGGCTGTGTTCCGGGAACTGGGAGCGGATGAGGACGCAAAACGATTCCAGGGTGTTTATGGATCCTCCCCGGAATTTCAGATCATCCTGCGGACCGGCAGCGGGGATATGCGGCTGGAGTGACAGGAGTCCTGCAGGAAACCCATGCGCTGCGATTTATAAAAACGATCCGACAAGGAAAACAGAAGCTACTATAGAATGATGTTGGGGTCAAAAGCCCCCAACTATGATGCCTGCGGATTGTTCCGTGCTGCGCACTCCCACAATCCTACCCAATATTCGCATATCGTGGGATATGCATCCCACTTTTATGCTCATATTAGGGCGGGTCCCAAGGCCTTAATCCCACTTATGAGCAAGCTCATGTGGGTTTAGGCCTTTTGACCCTGGCATCATAGAATTTAATTTTGTGAATGAATATAGAAGTGCTGCCGGGCGGCTGTATGGTCCGGCGGCATTTTTGTGCAGAATTCCGCTTGACAATCCAAAGAAATATTATATACTTTAGTAGTCAAACTATTTTAGATTAAAAATAAATGGAGAATCAGTATGAATGGAAGAATATGCGGCACGGGCTCCTATGTACCCGGCAAAGTACTGACCAACGATGACCTGGCCCAGATGGTGGAGACCAACGACGCCTGGATCCAGGAGCGCACGGGAATCGCCAGACGGCACATTATTTCCGGGGAGGAATCCACAGCCACCATGTCGGCGGAGGCTTCAAAGAAAGCCCTGGAGATGAGCGGCATTTCCCCGGAGGAGATCGACATGATTATCCTTTCCACCGCCTCCCCCAACGCGGTAGTGCCCTGTGTGGCCTGCCAGGTCCAGGAAATGATCGGGGCCAAAAACGCGGTGTGCTATGACCTGAACGCTGCCTGCAGCGGTTTCGTGTACGCCTACTGCACTGCCCAGGCCTTTATCCGCGGCGGGATCTACAAGACCATCCTGATCATCGGAGCGGAAAGCCTTTCCAATCTGGTAAACTGGACGGACCGGAGCACCTGCATCCTTTTCGGAGACGGAGCGGGAGCGGCAGTGCTTCAGGCGGATCCGGAGGCGCCTTTTGAGTGCGTGCTGCATTCCGACGGCTCCCGGGGCGAGGCCCTGGCCAAGGCAACCCCCTACACCCAGGGACTGCCGGAGGAAGCCTATAATATGACCATGGATGGCAAGGAAATCTTTATGTTTGCGGTGAAGCGAATCCCGGAGGTAGTCAGGGAGCTTATGGAAAAGCTTCCCATCACAGCCAATGATATCGACACCTTTGTGCTCCACCAGGCCAACGCCCGGATCGTGGAGGCGGCGGTGAAGAAGATGAAGCTGCCCCTGGAGAAGTTCCCCATGAACATGCATGAATATGGAAATACCTCTTCCGCCAGCGTGCCCATCCTGCTGGATGAGCTGAACCGGGCAGGCCGGTTCAAAAAAGGCGACAAGCTGGTGATGGTCGGCTTCGGCGGAGGCCTTACCTGGGGAGCCGCTTATCTGGAGTGGTAAGAGAGGAAACAACAAGATTAATTTATAGAAAGAGAGAGGTTATCACAATGCAGACGGAAGTGACAAAGTTGCTGGGAATCAAGTATCCGATCATCCAGGGCGGTATGGCCTGGGTGGCGGAGCATCATCTGGCCGCGGCAGTGTCCGAGGCAGGCGGTCTGGGACTGATCGGAGCGGCCAACGCTCCGGCGGAGTGGGTCCGTGAAGAGATCCGCAAGGCCAAAGAACTGACGGATAAACCCTTCGGCGTGAATATCATGCTCATGAGCCCCTACGCGGACGATGTGGCGAAAGTAGTGGCTGAGGAAGGGGTGAAGGTGGTTACCACCGGCGCGGGAAATCCCGGCAAGTATCTGGCTTCCTGGAAGGAAGCAGGCATCTGCGTGATCCCGGTAGTAGCTTCCGTGGCCCTTGCCAAAATGATGGAGCGGGCCGGAGTGGACGCCGTGGTGGCGGAAGGAACCGAGTCCGGCGGACACATCGGCGAGACCACTACCATGGTACTGGTTCCCCAGGTAGTGGACGCGGTGAAGATCCCGGTGATCGCGGCCGGCGGTATTGCCGACGGCAGAGGTATCGCGGCAGCCTTTATGCTGGGAGCCAAAGGCGTACAGCTGGGCACCCGGTTTGTGGCTTCTAAAGAAGCGGTGGTGCATCAGAACTACAAAGACTACATTGTGAAAGCAAAAGATATTGATACCAGAGTCACCGGCAGAAGCACCGGCCATCCGGTGCGGGTTCTCCGGAACGCGGTGACCAAGGAGTACCTGGAGCTGGAGAAGAAGGGAGCCTCCTTTGAGGAGCTGGAAAGCCTGACCGTAGGCGGCCTGCGCCGGGCGGTGCAGGAGGGCGACACCAAGACCGGAAGCCTTATGTCCGGACAGATCGCCGGCATGATCCGGGACATCCCCACCTGCCAGGAGATTATCGACCGTCTGGTAACGGAAACTGATAAACTCATGAAAGGAACCGGAATCTATGAGTAAGACAGCATTTATCTTCCCGGGCCAGGGGGCACAGGCCGCCGGCATGGGAAAGGATTTTTATGAAGCATACCCCAAAGCGGCGGAGATCTACGATATGGCCTCCGACCTGCTGAAGCTGGACATGAAAGCCCTCTGCTTTGAGGAGAATGACAAGCTGGATCTGACGGAGTATACCCAGGCAGCGCTGGTGACCACCTGTCTGGCTATGGAAAAAGTCCTGGAGGAGGCCGGCGTGAAGCCGGACATTACCGCGGGGCTGAGCCTGGGCGAGTACTGCGCCATTCATGCGGCAGGCGGCATGAGCGCCGCCGACGCCATCCGCACCGTCCGGGAGAGAGGCATCCTGATGCAGGATACGGTTCCCGCAGGGGAGGGGGGCATGGCGGCTGTGCTGGGCATGGAAGCCGCAGCCATTGAAGAGGGCCTGCGGGGCATCGAGGGAGTCTGGATCGCCAACTACAACTGTCCGGGACAGATCGTGATCACCGGCCGGAAGGCGGCGGTGGAGAAGGCTTCCCAGGTGCTGAAGGAAAAGGGCGCCAGAAGAGTGCTACCCTTAAATGTCAGCGGACCTTTCCATTCCCCCATGCTGGAGCCTGCCGGGGAAAAACTTCTGGAGACTCTGAACCAGGTGGAATTCACCCCTCTGCAGATTCCCTACGTTACCAACGTGACGGCGGAGCCGGTGACGGACATCCGTCTTACCAAAGAGCTGCTGAAGCAGCAGGTATCTTCCTCTGTGCGCTGGCAGCAGAGCATGGAGTATATGCTGGCAAACGGAGTGGATACCTTTGTGGAGATCGGACCGGGCAAGACCCTGACGGGCTTCCTGCGGAAGATCGACCGCAGCGCCGTGGTTTATCAGGTGGGCACCTGCGGAGATATGGAAAAAGTGGCTTCGGCCTTAGCCTGACAGGAGGAGCAAGATGGCAGAGAAAAAAGTTGCCGTAGTGACAGGGGCGTCCCGGGGGATCGGGAGAGCCATTGCCCTGGAGCTGGGCAGAAGAGGAAATTTTGTGGTGGTGAACTACAACGGCTCCGCGGAGAAGGCGGAGGCAGTCAAGCAGGAAATCCAGGCGGCAGGAGGAGAAGCCTGCGCCATGCAGTGCGACGTATCCGACTACGGAGCCTGCGAAGCCTTTATAAAGAACATCATCAAAGAATATAAGCGCATCGACATTCTGGTAAACAACGCGGGCGTCACCAGAGACGGCCTGCTGATGCAGATGAAGGAGGAGGACTTCGACACGGTGGTAGACACCAACTTGAAGGGCGCCTTCCACACCATCCGCTTTGCCGCCAGACAGATGCTGAAGCAGAGAAGCGGCCGGATCATCAATCTGTCCTCCGTGGTAGGCCTCAGAGGCAACGGGGGCCAGGTAAACTACAGCGCTTCCAAGGCGGGGATCATCGGCCTTACCAAATCCGCGGCCAAGGAACTGGCCTCCCGGGGCATTACGGTCAACGCCATCGCCCCCGGATTTATTGAGACGGAGATGACAGCGGTGCTGCCGGAGGAGACCAAGGCGGCCACCTTAAAGGAGATCCCCCTGCAGAAATTCGGAAAACCGGAAGATGTGGCCCAGGCCGCAGCCTTCCTGGCCTCTGAGGAGGCAGCCTATATAACCGGGCAGGTGCTGTGCGTAGACGGCGGCATGGCCATGTAAAGGAGAGAAGAAAATGAAGAGAAGAGTAGTGATCACCGGTCTGGGAGCCGTAACGCCCCTGGGCAATAACGTGGACGACTTCTGGGCAGGCATCCGGGAAGGAAAAGTGGGCATCGGTCCCATCACCAAATTTGATACCACCGATTACAAGGTTAAGATCGCGGCGGAGGTCAAGGACTTTAAAGCCGCGGACTATATGGATTTTAAAGCAGCCAAGAGAATGGAAAACTTCTCCCAGTACGCTGTGGCGGCCGCTAAGGAAGCTTTTGCCATGGCAGGCCTGGACATGAGCCAGGAGGACCCCTACCGGGTAGGCGTTATCATCGGCTCCGGGGTGGGAAGCCTTCAGGCCATTGAGCGGGAGCACCAGAAGCTGCTGGAAAAGGGACCGGCCAAGGTAAACCTGATGCTGGTGCCCATGATGATCTCCAACATGGCGGCGGGCAACGTATCCATCCAGCTGGGCGCCAGAGGCAAGTGCACCGACGTGGTCACCGCCTGCGCTTCCGGAACCCACAGCATCGGCGACGCCTTCCGGGCCATCCAGTACGGGGACGCGGAGGTCATGATCGCCGGAGGTACGGAGAATGCCATTACCCCCATCGGTGTGTCCGGGTTTACCAACCTGACCGCCCTGACCACCTGCAACGATCCGGAGCGGGCTTCCATCCCCTTTGACAAGGACCGGAGCGGCTTCGTGCTGGGAGAGGGAGCCGGTATCGTGATCCTGGAGGAGCTGGAGCACGCCAAAGCCAGAGGAGCTAAGATCCTGGCGGAGATGGTGGGCTACGGCGCCACCGGCGACGCCCACCATGTGACCGCTCCCATTGAGGACGGTTCCGGCGCGGCCAAAGCCATGAGCCTGGCCATGGAGGAAGCCGGGGTGCAGCCGGAGGATGTGGACTATATCAACGCCCACGGAACCAGCACTCCCTTAAACGACCTGTCGGAGACCCGGGCCATTAAGCTGGCCTTCGGGGAGGCGGCATACAATGTGAAGATCAATTCCACCAAATCCATGATCGGCCATCTGCTGGGAGCAGCCGGCGGCGTGGAGTGCGTGGTCTGTGTTAAGAGCCTGATGGAGGGCTTTATCCACCAGACCGTGGGCAGCAAAGAGACCGAGGGCGAGTGCGACCTGAACTACTGTATCGGAGCGCCGGTACAGCAGGAGATCCGCTACGCCATGACCAACTCTCTGGGATTCGGCGGACACAACGCCACCCTGCTGCTGAAAAAATGGGAAGGCTGACGGAGGTGCCTGAAAACATGAACGTTGAAGAAATCAGTAAGATCATAGAGGTATTTGCCAAATCCGGACTGCAGGAATTTTCCTATGAGGAAGGAGACGTGAAGCTGTCCCTTCAGGGCAAACAGAACGCCCCGGCGGTCAGCGCCGCTCCCGTGGTGATGACAGCGGCTCCGGCACCGGTTCAGAATCCGGCTCCCGCTCCGGCGGCGGAAACAGCTCCGGCGGCAGAGGAGAAGGAAGGGCTGCTCATCACTTCTCCCCTGGTAGGCGTGTTCTACGCCGCCCCCTCGGAGGAGGCGGAGCCCTACGTAACTGTGGGGTCCACGGTGCAGAAGGGCCAGATCGTAGCCATTGTGGAGGCCATGAAGCTGATGAATGAGATCGAGAGCGATTACAGCGGAACCGTGGCGGAGATCCTGGTGGAAAATGGTCAGGCCGTAGAGTACGGCCAGCCCCTGTTCCGGATCGTGCCTTAAGGAGGATACAGATGAACAGTCTTGGAATTGAAGAGATCAAACAGATCATTCCCCACCGGCATCCGTTTCTGCTGGTGGACGCCATTGAAGATTACGAGCCGGGAGAATACGCTGTAGGCTATAAGTGCGTTACCTACCGGGAAGACTTTTTCGCCGGCCATTTTCCCGAGGAGCCGGTAATGCCCGGCGTGCTCATCATCGAGGCCCTGGCCCAGGTGGGAGCGGTAGCCATTCTCTCTCTGGAGGAGAATAAGGGCAAGATCGCCTTTTTCGGCGGCATCGACAAGTGCCGTTTCAAAAATAAAGTCCGTCCCGGCGACAAGCTGAGACTGGAGACAAAGATCATTAAGCGCAAGGGCCCCGTAGGCGTGGGCGAAGCCACCGCCACCGTAGACGGACGGGTGGTGGCCAAGGCAGAGCTTACCTTCATGATCGGATAAAAAGAGGAGAGTATGATAAAGAAAATTTTGATCGCCAACCGGGGAGAGATCGCCGTGCGGATCATCCGGGCCTGCCGGGAAATGGGCATTGAGACTGTGGCCGTATATTCCGAGGCGGACCGGGACGCCCTGCACACGCAGCTGGCGGATGAGGCCATCTGCATCGGACCGGCGCCTTCTTCCCAGAGTTATTTAAATATGCAGCAGATCATCAGCGCTACCATCGTATCCGGGGCGGATGCCATCCATCCGGGCTTCGGCTTTCTGTCGGAGAACAGCAAGTTTGTAAAACTCTGCGAAGAATGCAATATTACCTTTATCGGCCCGGACGCCGCCACCATCGACAAGCTGGGCAATAAGTCCGAGGCCAGAAATACCATGATGGCGGCGGGGGTGCCGGTGATCCCCGGCACCACGGAACCCATCTACGATGTGCGGAACGGCAAAAAAGAAGCCAGGCGCATCGGGTACCCGGTGATGATTAAGGCCGCCCTGGGAGGGGGAGGCAAGGGCATGCGCGCCGCCTTTACGGAGGAGGAGTTTGACAACGCCTTCCAGACCGCCCAGACCGAGGCCAAGAAAGCTTTCGGGGACGACACCATGTATATCGAGCATTTCGTGGAGCATCCCCGGCACATTGAGTTCCAGATCCTGGCGGACAGCAAGGGCAACGTGATCCATCTGGGAGAACGGGACTGCTCCATCCAGAGAAACCACCAGAAGGTCATCGAGGAAGCCCCCTGCCGGGCCATCTCCGACAAACTGCGGAAAAAGATGGGGGAGGCGGCGGTGAAAGCCGCCAAAGCGGCCCATTACGTCAACGCCGGCACCATCGAGTTCCTGCTGGAGAAAAATGAGCAGTTCTACTTTATGGAAATGAACACAAGGATCCAGGTGGAGCATCCGGTGACCGAGTGGGTAACGGGGCTGGATCTTATCAAGGAACAGATCCGCATTGCCTCCGGGGAAGCCCTGTCTGTGTCCCAGAAGGATATCAGGATCTCTGGCCACGCCATCGAGTGCCGGATCAACGCGGAGAACCCGGACAAAAACTTCCGGCCCTCCCCGGGACGGATCGAAAGTCTGTATCTGCCGGGAGGCTGCGGGGTGCGGATGGATACCGCCGTGTACAGCGGCTACACCATTCCCCCCTACTACGATTCCATGATCGCCAAGCTCATTGTCCACGGCAAAGACCGGAGGGAGGCCATTGCCAAGATGATCAGCGCCCTGGGGGAAGTGATCGTGGAAGGCATCGACACCAACGTGGATTATCTTTACCGGATCCTGAACGAGCCGGATTATCAGGCGGGACGGACGGATATTGAATATCTGAACACCCACCATATCTGAAAGCGGGAATAACAGGCTATGGAATGGAAAGAATTGTTTAAAAAGACCAGACGGCCGGAAACGGCTCCTGCCCGGACCAGCCGGGGAGGCGCGCATCCGGAGGTGCCGGAAGGTCTCATGAAAAAATGCAACGCCTGCAAGTCGGCCATCCTGACAGAGGACGTGCGGAACAACTATTATATCTGCCCCAAGTGCCACAACTATTTCCGGGTACACGCCTACCGTCGGGTGGAAATGATCGGGGATCCGGGCAGCTTTGAGGAGTGGTTCGCCGGCATCCAGGAGAGCAATCCCCTGAACTTCAAGGGTTATCCCGAGAAGCTGGGGGCTCTGAAGGAGAAGACCCGTCTGGACGAGGCGGTGACCACCGGACGGCTGACCATTCAGGGCAGCCCGGCGGCAGTAGCCATCTGCGACGGCCGTTTCCTCATGGCCAGCATGGGCGAAGTAGTGGGAGAGAAGATCACCCGGACCGTGGAGCGGGCCACAGAGGAAAAACTGCCGGTGATCATTTTCACATGTTCCGGCGGAGCCCGGATGCAGGAGGGCATCGTGTCTCTGATGCAGATGGCAAAAACCTCCGCGGCCCTGAAGCGCCACAGCGATGCGGGTCTTTTATACATCACGGTGCTGACGGATCCCACCACGGGAGGCGTCACTGCCAGCTTTGCCATGCTGGGGGATATTATCCTGGCGGAGCCGGGAGCCCTGGTAGGCTTTGCCGGCCCCAGAGTCATTGAGCAGACCATCGGCCAGAAGCTGCCCAAAGGCTTCCAGCGGTCCGAATTCCTGCTGGAGCACGGCTTTGTGGACCGGATCGTGGAGCGGGAAGAGATGAAAGAAGTCCTCTCCCAGATCCTGAAACTCCACGAGGACTCCGGCAAGGTGGCCTTTGAGATGAACACCCAGGTGGATACCGGGGACATGCGGATCCATCACAAAAATCCCGAAAAGACCCTGACTGCCTGGGACCGGGTGCAGCTTTCCCGCAGGAAAGACCGGCCGGTGGGCAGCGACTATATCCGGGGTCTGTTTACGGATTTTATAGAATTCCACGGAGACCGTTACTTTAAGGACGACAAGGCCATTGTAGGGGGCATTGCCCGGTTCCACGGGACTCCGGTGACGGTCATTGCCCAGGAAAAAGGTAAAAACACCAGGGAAAACATGATGCGGAACTTCGGCATGCCCTCTCCGGACGGCTACCGGAAGGCCCTGCGGCTCATGAAAGAGGCGGAAAAATTCCACCGGCCGGTGATCTGCTTTGTGGACACCCCGGGGGCCTTCTGCGGCATGGAAGCCGAGGAACGGGGACAGGGGGAGGCCATTGCCCGGAACCTGTACGAGATGGCGGCGCTGGAAACCCCGGTGCTGACCGTCATGATCGGCGAGGGAGGCAGCGGCGGCGCTCTGGCCATGGCTGTGGCCAACGAAGTGTGGATGATGGAGAACGCCACCTATTCCATCCTTTCCCCGGAGGGCTTCGCCTCCATCCTCTGGAAGGACAGCAAGCTTGCTCCGGAGGCTGCGGAGGTCATGAAGATGACCTCCCGGGACCTGAAGGAGCTGGGCATTGTGGAAGAGGTGATCCGGGAGCCGGAAGGCCTGTCCCTGGAAAACATGCGTCCGGTGCTCTGCGCCCTGCGGGTGAAGATCGACGGATTTTTGCAGAAATACAACACCATGTCCGGCCGGCAGCTGGCCGAACAGCGGTATCAGAGATTCAGAAAGATGTAGGAAATCCGTTCCCTCCGGAAAGGACCGGAGGGGACGGCGGGAAAAGCGGAAAGCGGGAGAAAGAGATTGAGCGCACGGGAAACCATCAACGGCGTGCTGGTGTATCTCTTCAATGAGATCTGGGAACTGGAAGAACGCGCCATTATCACGGAAGAATTTCAAGACATCACCAACAACGACATGCATGTCATCGAGGCGGTGGGACTGGAGGGCAACAACATGTCAGCCATCGCCAGAAAGCTGAACATCACCATGGGCTCCCTGTCCACGGCCATGAACAGCCTGGTGAAAAAGCATTACGCGGAGCGGAACCGGAGCGAGTCGGACCGCCGGGTGGTGAACATCCGGCTGACCTCCAAGGGACGGAAGGCCTTTGACTACCACCGGCAGTTTCACGACCGGATGACAGAGGCGGTCCTGGCTCACTTAAGCGAGGATCAGGTGAAGGTCCTGGCCCAGGCCCTGGAAAATCTTACCGCCTTCTTCCGTTCCTACGGAAAAGAAACCAACAAGAAAGGATGACCCACATGCTGTTTACCGATTGTCTGCTGCACGCCCTGGAGGATACCGCCAGGCTGCTGCCCTTTCTGTTTTTAACGTATCTGGTGATGGAATACCTGGAACAGCGGGCGGGAGAGCGCTCCGCCCGGGCCGTCCGCCGGACGGGACGCTTAGGTCCCCTGGCAGGAGCCGCCCTGGGGGCGGTGCCCCAGTGCGGATTTTCCGCCGCGGCCTCCAGCCTGTACTCCGGAGGTCTGATCACCGCCGGCACCCTGATGGCAGTCTTTCTGTCCACTTCGGACGAAATGCTGCCCATTTTTATCTCCGAGGCGGTGAACCTGGGAACCATTCTGAAGATCCTGGGAACCAAGGCGATCCTGGGAGCCGTCACCGGCTTTCTGCTGGATATTCTGATCCGCAGGTTCCGGAAAAAAGAGGTCCACAAGGACATCCACGACCTCTGTGAGCAGGATCACTGCCACTGCGAGGAGGGCAGCATCGTCAAGTCCGCCCTGCGGCACACCCTGCAGATCGCTCTTTTTCTGCTGGTGATCTCCCTGGCCATTGAACTGGCCATCCACCTGCTGGGCGAGGAAGCCCTTTCCGGCTTCCTGACCGGCAAGCCGGTGCTGGGCGTCTTCCTGGCGGCCCTGGTGGGGCTGATCCCCAACTGCGCCTCCTCGGTGGTGGTGACCCAGCTGTACCTGGCAGGGATCCTGGGAGCCGGCCAGATGATGGCCGGGCTGCTGGTCAGCAGCGGCGTGGGCCTGCTGGTACTGTTCCGCACCAACCGGAACCTGAAAGAAAACCTGAAGATCACAGGAGTCCTCTACGCCGCCGGCGTATTCTGGGGCCTTCTGATGGAAGGAATGGGAGTAACATTCTGATGACCAATACAAAGGAAAAGATCCCGGCCTGCCCCGCTGCCGGAAAGTGCGGAGGCTGCGCCTACCAGGGGATCCCCTACGAAGAACAATTACAGAAAAAGAAAGAACAGGTCAGGCGGCTTCTCCGGGACATCTGTCCCGTGAGGGCCGCTGTGGGCATGGAGGACCCTTACCACTACCGGAACAAGGTCCATGCGGCCTTCGGCCGCCTGCGGGACGGCCGGATCATCTCCGGCATTTACCAGGAGGGCACCCACAAAATCGTGCCGGTGGACAGCTGCCTGATCGAAGATCAGACGGCGGACTCCATCATCCGGGACATCCGGGGACTGCTGTCCTCCTTTAAGATCAAGATCTACAACGAGGACAGCGGCTACGGTCTGCTGCGCCACGTGCTGATCCGCCGGGGCTTCGCCACCGGACAGGTGCTGGTGGCGCTGGTGCTGGCAAGCCCCATCCTGCCCTCCAAAAACAACTTTGTCAAAGCCCTGCGGAAGCTGCACCCGGAGATCACCACCGTGGTGCTGAACGTCAATGACAAAAAGACCAGCATGGTGCTGGGCGAGCGAAACATCACCCTCTACGGCAAGGGCTACATTGAAGATATTCTCTGCGGCAAAACGTACCGGATCTCTCCCGGCTCCTTCTACCAGGTGAACCCGGTGCAGACGGAGGTCCTGTACCGGAAAGCCATTGAACTGGCAGGCCTCACCGGCAGAGAGCGGGTGCTGGACGCCTACTGCGGCATCGGCACCATCGGCATGACCGCCGCGGACCAGGCGGGAGAAGTGATCGGCGTGGAACTGAACCGGGCGGCAGTCCGGGACGCCATCAGCAACGCCAAGGCCAACGGGGTGAAGAACATCCGCTTCTTTGCCGGGGACGCGGGAGACTTTCTGGACGACCTGGCGGCCCGGGGCGAAACCGTGGATGTGGTCTTTCTGGATCCGCCCCGGGCGGGCAGCACGGAAAAATTTCTGAACGCCGTGGCCCGGATGGGAGTGGAGCGGGTGGTATACGTGTCCTGCAACCCGGAAACATTGGCCAGGGATCTGAAATATCTGAAGAAAAAAGGGTACCAGGCGGAAGGGGCCTGGGTGGTGGATATGTTTCCCTGGACAGAGAGCTGCGAGTGTGTGGTGAAGGTGGGGAGAATGTAAAGGATGGCGGTATGAAACATTCTGAATGGATCCTGGAAATGGTTCATAACTACTGCGGAAAGCTCTATTTTTTTAGAAGTAGAGGCGGATTACCGGGTTCAGATTAAAGTACGCATTAACAGAGATCTGATCTGGACAATGAATGAAAAGATAAATAGACGCTTAAAAAATACACCAAATTTTCTGGAATGGAGAGAATTGTAAACCTTCATTTGCAGATACTATTCTTTTAAGGATGGTGTTTGTAAATGAAGGTTTTTTGTTTTCATATTCAGTAAATCTATCTAAATTATTTTTTTGAAAATAGATATTTTTAACAAAATATCAGGAAAGAGTAAAGGAAGCAGATCACCGAAAAACAGGTCTATCAATTCCTGATGGAATTTGATATGATATACGGAAAGATGACAGATCTGGAAAAAGAATTTATGCGGATATTTTTTGCATACAGGCGCTGTTTGATGTTACGAGAGAAAACTTTGCGGCCTGCAAATTGAAAGCAGACATAGTGGAAATTTGCGGTATCATGAAATATGTCAGGAGATTTGGATTAGTGTAAACAAACAGTATTTGCAAGGCAGAATGATATGAGGATAGAAGAAATAAAACTGAACAAAAAGCGATATCTTCCATTATTGTTACTAGCAGATGAGCAGGAAGACATGGTGGAACGATATCTTGATAAAGGCATAATGTATGTGTTAATTGATAATGGTGTGAAAAGCGAGTGCATTATTACTGATGAAGGAAACGGCATTCTTGAAATTAAAAATATAGCTACTGTCCCGAACTACCAGGGGAGAGGATATGGAAAAGCTCTAATTGATTTTGTAGCAGAAAAATATAAGAAACGATATTCGGTTCTTCAAGTTGGAACAGGGGACAGCCCTTTAACAATTCCATTTTATGAAAAATGCGGATTTTCTCGTTCGCATAATATAAAAAATTTTTTTGTGGATAATTATGACCACCCAATATATGAGTATGGTATACAACTAATAGATATGGTCTATTTGCAAAGAAAGATATGATTTTCCCACTTATCGAAATGGTACATTGGATCAAAATGTAGATTTGGGTTAGATATTCCTGCAGACACTGTTGATCAAGGCAGTCGATGCAGCAGATCCACTAATTTACTTGTATATTTAATGCAGAACATGAATTCTTTTACAAAGAAAAAAATATCGCATATAAAACGGAATTCTTAAAAGAAAAGCAGCCAGGATGAAAACATGAATAATCAAACAAACCTCCAGCACGGCCTGGAAACGGCCTTTATCAATAGAAAGTACTATTGATCTGTTTACACGATATCACTCATCTGTTTAACTACAAAAATGTCAGAAAATCTGACATTTACTGTCGACTTTCAAAGCGAATTTGCATATACTTATTTACAGAGGAGGTGAATTCCATGCATGAGAGATTAAAGGAAGCAAGGAAATATTTGAAGTTGTCGCAGGAGTTTGTTGCTCGTCAGATGCATCTTTCCAGACCAACGATCAGCGCGATTGAATCCGGACAGAGAAAAGTTACAGCAGAGGAACTTGCGGGATTTTCTAAATTGTATGGAGTAAGCGTTGACGAATTAATGTATGGGAAGACATCCGGTGATGCGCAGGTAGAGATGTTTGCCCGTGCTTTTTCAGAGTTGTCTGATATGGATCGGAAAGAGATTATGAATCTCATTGATTTTAAACGCAGATATAAGGAGACCATGAATGGTTAATGAATCGAAGAATCTTTATTCTCCTGGAATGTCTCCGCATGCATTGGCGGCAAAAGTCCTGAAAGACAGATGAAAGTTATGAGGATATCATCCAAGTAGTTGGACATGCAGAACTGTATGACTATATATTGGAAACAGAGGATAAACTGACGATATACAAGCTGCTGGATCTGAATAAAAAACTGTTCCAGTATGCGCATTACCCAGAGGAAGCTGGGAAGACAAGGATTGATAATAATCTTGTTTTAGGAGCTAAATTTGAAACAGTTGATTGGCGTGAAGTTGCAGCAGAACTGGTAAAATTGCAAAATCCGGTGGAAGATTTGGTGCGGGATGCAGATCGACTGACAATCAGTGAATATGTATTACAAGCGTTAAAGATCCATCATCGGATTACTCAAATCCATCCATTCAGAGATGGTAATGGAAGAAGTTCCAGGGCAATGTTAAATTGGATGCTGAGGAAAAAAGGATTGCCGCCGATATATTTTAAGTTTCCAGAAAAGGAATCATACTATATGGCATTGGAACGAGCAGATAAGCATAGAGATTATTCAGAGTTATTGCGGATAACAATCCGTGAACTGTTCAGAACTATAATGTGGGCAAAGAAAAATTAGGCTGATGGAGAAATCCACCGGCCTTTTTATGTCGTAAAATTTACTATGCATCGTGATTTTATCTGGTAAAAATATTGAAAAATTTTTTTTGGAGAGGGTAAAAATCCTATCTTTTTTATTGCCTGTGACATGTAAGGAAGACAGCTTCCTGCAGAGAGAGGTGAGAGGATGAAACGGATCACAAAGATTGCGGAGAATACATCCCTTGGGAAGAAGAAAATCAGAGTGGCTGCCTACTGCCGGGTGTCTACAGCCAGTGAGGAACAGCTTGTCAGCCTGGCAGCGCAGAAAGCCCACTATGAGAACTATATCAAGTCCAATGACGAGTGGAAATTTGCCGGACTTTACTATGACGAAGGCATCTCTGGCACAAAGAAGGAAAAACGGGATGGGCTATTGCCTATGGTTGCTGCCTGTGAGCGGGGAACGATTGATATGATCATTACCAAGTCCATCAGCCGGTTTGCCAGAAACACACTGGATTGCCTGAAATATAACCGGGAACTGAAGGAGAAGAACATCCCGGTTTTCTTTGAAAAAGAGAACATCAATACCATGGATTCCAAGGGCGAGGTGCTGCTCACCATCATGGCGAGCCTGGCACAGCAGGAAAGCCAGTCTTTGAGCCAGAACATTAAACTCGGCCTGCAGTACCGCTTCCAGAATGGAGAGGTTCGTGTCAACCACAGCCGGTTCCTGGGTTACACAAAGGATGAGGAAGGAAACCTGATCATAGAGCCTGCGGAGGCGGAAGTGGTAAAGCGGATTTACCGGGAGTACCTGGAAGGGGCAAGCCTGCTCCAGATCGGGCGTGGCCTGGAAGCAGACGGGATTCTTACCGGGGCCGGGAAAACGAAGTGGCGTCCAGAAACACTGAAGAAAATCCTGCAGAATGAAAAGTATATCGGAGACGCTCTTTTGCAGAAGACCTATACTGTGGACTTTCTCAATAAAAAGCGGGTGCAGAACAAGGGGATTGTCCCACAATATTATGTGGAAAACAGCCATGAGCCCATCATTCCCCATGACCTTTATATGCAGGTGCAGGAGGAAATGATACGGCGGGCGAACCTCCACAGCGGAACCAACCGAAAAAAGAGGGTTTACAGCAGCAAGTATGCCTTATCCAGCGTTGTTTACTGCTCCAAGTGCGGCGAGATTTACCGCCGTATCGCATGGAATAACCGGGGAAAGCACTCCACCGTGTGGCGGTGCTGTACCCGTGTGGAACATGGACCAACCGCCTGTGACGCACCAACTATTCAGGAGCAAGATCTGCAGGCAGCGGTGCTGCAGGCGATCAACCCTACACTTGGCAATAGGGAAAACATGATGGCTACTCTCCAGGAGAACGTAGAAGCGGTGATCCGGCAGGAGGATGAAACTTCATCGGAAGGGATTGAGGCCAAACTGCAGGAACTGCAAAAGGAACTTCTGAAACTGGCGAATTCGAAAAAGGATTATAACAGTGTTGCGGATGAGATTGACAGGCTGCGGGAATTGAAACAGAATGCCCTGGTGGAGAGCGCCGAGCGGGAGGGACTGAAACAGCGGATCAGGGAGATGCGGGAGTTTCTGGAACAGCAGTCCACAGAGGTCACGGAGTATGATGAACTGCTGGTGCGGCGGCTGATTGAGAAGGTCACGGTTTATGATGAGCGGTTTGAGGTAGAGTTCAAATCCGGGGCAAAGGTGGATGTGGGGAGGTAAATAACAGAATGAATGAGGTGCCTTGTGGCTTTTGAAATGGCTGCAAGGTGCTTTTTTAATAGGCTGTTAATTTTAAAGAAGGTAGCTTGTGTTTATCAACCATAGGGTTTATAATTGTACTATGCTGATGGAGGTGGAAAATGACAACATCGGATATGATCAGAGAATTGTGTGACAGAATGAATATCAGCCTTGCGGAACTTTGCAGACGGATTGGACAGACTCCGCAGAATTTTAATAAGAAGCTGCAGCGTGGCACCGTATCCTCTGAGGAAATGTCGAAGATTGCAGAAGTGTTAGATGTCGGATATGAGCAGGCGTTTGTGTTGCCGGATGGATGTGAAATAAAAATAGGTAGCAATAAATAAGGAGAGAAAGTGTATTATGCCAGGAGCCGTAATAACGAAACAGGAAGAAGGAATATTCTTGATGCTGTTTAATAGAAGCGGATATGTTCTAAACTTCTCAACTAATGATTTTGATGTGTTTACAACAAACAGCATAGGAGAAACGTTATATGCGGAGTATAGTCTTTCAAAAGGAAAGTCTCTTATAGCATACTTGAATAGTGCATCTGATGTGAATAGGTTTAAGTTGCTTTCTGATTTATTTCATTATTATGAAGAGAATATGGAATATGAGTACAATGAAAATTATGAGGATGATTTGTATTGGGGAAGAACGCCATGCGAAGCTGGCAGTTGGAAGTAGCATTACATTCGTTGATTTTATTTGGAGTACATATGAGAAACAAAATTAAATCAGTATGTCACACGATTTAATGAAAAATGAAAGCTTTTCTTGATATTATGCGGGATGAAAATGATAAAAAGTGTCCTATATGTCAGAATTAAACTGATGTGCTAAAATTTGATGCCAGATACTTAATAAATAAACGAGGGAGCGGATTAGTACGAAAGAAGTCTATAAATATAATCAATATACAAAACAAAATGTAAGACACAAAGCAATTTATAAAGCAGTAGAAATTTTAACGGCAAAAAGAGAACAGTCATGTTGTGTTGAGAGAAATTATGTGCGCAAAATATATGATTATTATACTTTATCAGAAGATATTAGCCAAAATAAAGCGGAGGCTGAGAAAATCAATATTTCTTATATAACAAATTGGGAAAAATTACACGATTCATTAATAGGCACAAAAAGACCAGAAGAGTTGATGGTTTGCTATTTAAGCGGTCCGGAGCCAAGTAATGATTTTAAGGAATTAACTAATTTGGGAGTATTACCTCAAAATATATGGGCTTTTGAATCTGATACTCAAGCATATAAACAGGCAATAACTAATTTTGAGCAAGGAGAGTATCCTCAGCCTAGAATTTTAAAGCAAAATATTGAAACCTTTTTTCAGCAGACACCTAAAAAATTTGATGTTGTATATATAGATGCATGTGGAAGTGTACCATCTGCTCAACATTCATTAAGATGTGTTTTTTCATTATGCTTAAATCATCGCTTAAATTCACCAGGAGTAATTATAACAAATTTTGCTATGCCTGATATTACGAAGGATACAATCAATGATTATTATGAAGTAGTATCGCAATATATGTTTTTTAAGAAATATCCTTCTGAAAAATTTGAAATAAATGAATATGGAATTGTAAGTGAAAAATATAATCAGCTTTTAATAAAAGTGAAAGAAAATTTCAGTTACTATTATGGAGAATATATATCAGCAGTTCTGCGTGATATTCCAGCAGTTATAGTTCCTTTAGAAAGAATTGTACGTAATCCATATTTAAATCAAATATTAAATTTAACAACAATAGATAGCAAAAACGATGAAGAATTTATATATTTATCAAAAGGAAATTCTATAGCAAGATATTTTTTTACAGTAAATTGTCTTTTGAAGAAGAAAATTTTAGGAGAAAAAAGTCAATGTTTTCTAGGAGAAATAGGCGATTATAGCGATTTGTTAAAAGGACTAAAAATAATTGTACTATTAAGAAATGAAGAAATTAAATTAAAAGAGGATGTTGAGGAAATAAAGAATTTTTTTGAAGCAGAAGGAAATGTATATCAATTCTTGGACAAACCACATAGTAATTTGTTCTTTGATATTATACTCAATCAACTGTCCTATCCGATGCATAATAATGTCTTACATACTGCCCGATATCATTATATAGCGAAGACGAATCTTATGTTTACAGATGTGACGATATATGACGAGTGTAGATACATTTATGAATGGCTTCCAGGTCTTCATCAAATTATATCCTCTTTTAGAGATAAATCTTGGCAGTATGTTTTTCGATTTGCATTAGATGGATTGGTAAAAATGAGACAAAATTATAATAATGAATTCTTTTTTCAAGGGTCGATTATTTCGAACTCGGTTGATGGATTTTCGAGTAAGAAATTACAGGAAAGAGTGCAAATAAAATAATTATTTAAACTACAGGAGAGATTACAATGTCAAAGATACAGTTGGATTATTCTGATATTACAGATATTTTTAAGGAAAAGTTGAAGATTGAAAATATCGTTAAAAAAGTTTCATCAATTTTTTTAAACCAGAGATATTCAGGAAAAATAAATTATAAACCATATTTTCAAAGAAATTATGTATGGGATGAAGAAAAAGCTACATATTTCATTGAAAGTATTTTATTAGGAACGGAAATTCCACCTTTGGTTTTATTTCAAACTAAAGATAAAAATGAGGTTATAGACGGAAGACAAAGATATGAAACTATAAAGCGCTTTTTAGAGGATAAACTTGTCTTAAAAGGTAAGGGATTACATAGTCTAAAAGTTCTTGAAGGGAAGAAATACAGCCAGTTAGGCGAGAGTACCAGGGAATTATTTGAAGATACAAGGATTCGTATCTTACAATTTAATGTAGTTGATGAGCCAAAATTGGATGAAGAAAAAGAGGAAAAAATAAAAAAGGAAATTTTTAGACGATATAATTCTGGAATTACACCATTGCAGAAATATGATATTGACAGAGCAGCATATATTGATGATAATCTGTCAAATCAATTGTACAGCAAAATATATAATGATAATAAACTTTATGATTTTTTATGTGAGATCATCCTTCCTAAAAGTAAAAAGAAAGCAAATAAAAGGGATAAAGTAAATATAGTGGTTTCTTTAGTTAGAAATCTTATAACGCTACCCCTAATTCCGATATATAGTTATTCAAAAGGCAGTTCAAAAGCGGAAATAATATGTAAATATTATTATGCTCAAGTGGCAAATGAAAATGAAACAAAAATATTGGATAAATTTACTGCGGTTATAACGTATTTAATTAAATTTAATACAATATGTAAAGAGAAGAATGCTTATTTATGCAATAATAATTTATTTTATGAAGTTTTATATTGGGCAATAGATATTGTTTTGGATAATGATAGGGAAATTAGTGATGATAATATTGAAAAAATATTTGAGTATATCAATAATGCAGAATGTTATCCAAAATTATGGAATCATATAATAAATAATTCTCAGAAAAGTATGGAGTTGATTTTTGAATCCACTGGTAGTCATTATTATTCTGCGATTAATAATAGATATAATTTTATTGCAAACATATTCCAAGATGTTTTTGAAATTGATTTTCAAAAATATATGAAAAATACTGATGTTTTTTCAAAAATGATGGAGTCTACAAGTGAAAAAGATGAGATTTCACATTATAAAATTAATAAACCATTGCCTGAGACCTTAACTATAGAAGATATTATTTCAGATATGAAAAAATCTAGATTTTTGATAAGACCTAATTATCAAAGATCTGAGGTTAAGAATATACAGAAAGCCTCTTATTTGATGGAAAGTATTTTATTGGGAATAAATATACCACCATTATTTATTTATAAAAGAAGAGATAAGATAAAAGAAGTGGTAGATGGTCAACAACGTTTACTTACGATATTGGGATTCTTGGGAAAAACATATATAGATGAACGTGGAGAGACTGTTTGCACTGATAAAGATAAATTTAGATTATCCAAATTAAAAATACTTTCTGAATTAAATGGGAAAACTATAGAAACGGTAGGAGATAAATTTGAAGAGAAAATTTTAGAATTCCCGATGGACATCATTGAGATAGATGCAGAACAGAATCCTGACTTTAGCCAAATAGATTTATTTCTTCGCTTGAATACAAAACCGTATCCTATAGAAGAAAATACTTTTGAAATGTGGAATGCATATGTAGATAAGGATATAGTTATAAAAGTAAAAGAAATTGCAGCCAAATATGAAAAAAGAGTTTTTAGAGCTAGAGATACTCGAATGAAATTAGAAGAATTAATAACATCATTGGGATATCTAGATTATAGAATGAATCAACCACATACAGAAATAATAAATCTTTTAAATATATATAAACGAAATGATAGGATGTGCGCTAGAATCATGAGTAAAAATAATGTAACAAAAACATTGAGCGAGTTATCAAACACTAATCCTATGGCATTTGTTAAAGCACTTGAAAATGTAGAATTATTTGTAAATAAAATATTAATATTAATAGAAGACGATCCTGAAAAATTGAGGGAATTGTTCAATCATGCCAAGAAAGGAGTTCCTTATAAGACAGATCAGAATTTTTATTTTTTATGGGCTTTGCTTTTCAAAATTTCTATAGAAAAACTTCAAAAAAGAAGACAAGAAGAATCAGAGAGAATATCAAAAATCTTCTCTCTGATTCAAAAGACACCAGCCGATTATACAACGGAAATGTTCTTAAGTGAATTATAAAATAAAGGAACTGATATGTCCCACATACGACCGAGAGGACAAAAACCGTCGTGGATCAAGTCGGACGAACCTCCCAGCAAATGACGTACTTTCTGTCCTCTCGTGCCAGCCAGTTCTAGGGAACAGATCTATTTATTTACATATATTTTTCGGCAGAGCAAAAACCACTTTAAAAGAGTAAAAAAATATCGCATAATAAAATTGAAACCCTAAAAATAAAGCAACCAGGATGAAAAAATGAATAACCAAACAAACCTCCAACACGGCCTGGAAACGGCCTTCATCAACCAATCTATTCCCTCCAACCTGGCGTATCGCCCAGAGTTTGTCTCCAATGATTACCGTCAGGGCAAGAGAGTGATTTCTGCAGTGGAACAGGAGCTCCTGAATTGTCAGGAGTTCTATATTAGTGTGGCGTTTATTACTTTGGGCGGGATTACCCCCTTATTGCAGACGTTGAAAGAATTAGAGCGCAGGGGGATTCCGGGGAAGATTCTCACCACGGATTATCTGGCGTTTAATGATCCGGCAGCCCTGGACAAGCTGCATTCCCTGAAAAATATTGAACTGAAGATGTTTGTGACCCATGGGGATAAGGATGGATTTCATACTAAGGGATATATTTTTCGGAAGGAAGAGATTTACCGGATCATCATTGGCAGTGCCAACATGACTGCCGGTGCTCTGAAGGTGAACCGGGAGTGGAACACCAAGTTGGTGGGATTGGAAACCGGAGAAGTGGTGGGAGACATTCTTCAGGAATTCCGTTCTCTTTGGGAGGATACCAACAGCCTGGCGTATGAGGAGTTTATTGAGGATTACCGGGTCAGATATGCGCTGGTGAAGAAACAGAAGGAGGTTGCCAGGGAGACTGTACCGGTGTCTCTGGAGCAGTACCGTCTGCAGCCCAATGCCATGCAGACGGCCTTCGTGAGAAATATTCGCAAGCTGGTGCGGCAGGGAGCCCGCCGGGCGCTGCTGATTTCTGCCACCGGAACCGGTAAAACCTATGCCTCCGCCTTTGCGCTCCGGGATATGCATCCGAAAAAAGTGCTGTTTCTGGTGCACCGCGAGCAGATTGCCCGGCAGGCACTGGCCAGTTATCAGAAAGTCTTTGGCCCCCGGAAGGACGACGGTTCGCCCTGGCGTTACGCCCTGCTTTCCGGCCGCACGTCCGGGAAATTGGAATCCATCTGCCAGGCGGATCTTGTTTTTGCTACTATGCAGATGATGAGTCGGGATTCCGTGCGGGAAGCCTTTTCTCCGGAGCAGTTCACAGTTATCTGCCTGGATGAGGCCCATCATTCCGGCGCGGAAAGCTACCGGAAGATTATGGACTATTTCCGGCCGGATTTCTGGCTGGGCATGACGGCCAGCCCGGAAACTAACCGTTTTGATGTATATGAGATTTTTGATCATAACATCGCCTACGAAATTCGTCTGCAGCAGGCATTGGAGGAGGATCTGCTCTGTCCGTTCCACTATTTTGGCATCACGGATCTTACCATTGACGGCCGGGCCATTGGCGATGAGGAGGGAGATTTTCGGGATTTTAACCGGCTGGTCAGCGACCACCGGGTGAATTATGTGCTGGAACAGGCGTCCTATTACGGCCACAGCGGAGACCGGGTCAAAGGTCTGGTTTTTTGCAGCCGCAAGGAGGAGGCCTGGCTGCTCTCCAAAAAGTTTAATGAGAGAGGCCTGCGGACGGAGGCCCTCACTGGAGAGGACAGCGAGACCCGCCGGGAGGAAGTCATTGAGCGCCTGGTGATGGAGGTGCCGGAGGACCAGAAGGAAACCGCAGACTATCTGGACTATATTTTTACCGTAGATATTTTTTCCGAGGGCGTGGATATTCCGGAGATCAATCAGGTGATCATGCTCCGGCCCACCCAGTCGGCCATTGTCTTTGTCCAGCAGCTGGGCCGGGGACTTCGGAAATCCCCCGGCAAAGAATTTGTGGTGATTTTGGATTTCATCGGCAACTATAAAAATAATTTTCTGATCCCCATTGCCCTTTCCGGGGACCGCAGCTACAATAAAGACAACGTGCGCCGTTATGTTATGGAGGGAGACCGGGTGATCCCCGGAGTGTCCACCATTCATTTCGACGAGATCAGCCGCCGGCGAATTTTCGCGGCCATTGACGCCGCCAATTTCAGCGACATCCGGCTGATTCGGGAGAATTACACAAATCTGAAATACAAGCTGGGCCGGATCCCTGCCCTGAAGGATTTTGACCTCTACGGGGAAATGGATGTCTGCCGGATTTTTGACAACAGCAGTCTGGGATCTTACTACAAGTTCCTGGTAAAATACGAGAAGGAATATACGGTGCGCCTGTCCAAAGAAGAGGAGAAGATTCTTGAATTTGTCTCCCGAAAGCTGGCCTCCGGCAAACGGATCCACGAACTGGAAATGCTGAACCGTCTGCTGGTGTACCGCCATGGGATTTTGCGGATCCTCAGCAAGAGCCTCCGTGACAACTACGGGATTACCATGGATGAAAAGACCCGAAAAAATGTAGTCAATGTTATGACCAACGAATTTCCTTCCGGATCCGGAAAGAAAACCTATGAAACCTGCGTTTTCATCCAGAAGGAAGGAGAGGAGTACGGAATCTCCCGTAACTTTGCCCGCATGCTGGGCAACCCGGAATTCTATCAGATTCTGCAGGAGCTTATTGATTTCGGCATTTCCCGGTACCGGCAGAATTTCAGTCTCCGCTACCAGGATACGGAATTTGTCCTTTACCAGAAATATACTTACGAGGACGTCTGCCGTCTGCTGAACTGGGAGAACAACGAAGTGCCCCTGAATATCGGCGGTTACAAATTCGACAAAAATACCAGGACCTTTCCGGTTTTTATCAATTATCATAAGGAAGAGAACATCAGCGACACCACCAAGTACGAGGATCATTTCCTCAATACCGGAACCCTCATGGCCGTTTCCAAATCCGGCCGTTCCCTGGAATCAGAGGACGTTCAGAACTTCCTGCACGCCAGGGAGCGTGGGATTGACGTTCATCTGTTTGTGAGAAAGAATAAGGACGACAAAATCTCCAAGGAATTTTATTACCTGGGAAGAATGGCCGCCACCGGCAGAACCCGGGAATTTCAGATGCCCAACACCACCAAGACGGCAGTAGAGATCGAGTGGAATCTGGACACTCCGGTTCGGGAGGATATTTACCAGTACATCATCAGCTGAATACAGAAGAGAGGAATCAAACATGAAAACAGTCAGAGTTGCAGCGGCCATTATCCGCTCCGGCCATAAGATATTTGCCACCCAGAGAGGCTACGGAGAATTCAAGGACGGCTGGGAATTTCCCGGCGGCAAGATCGAGGCCGGGGAGATGCCCCAGGAGGCTCTGGTCCGGGAGATCCGGGAAGAGCTGGACGCGGAGATCCAGGTGGGAGAGAAGATCGACTGCGTGGAGTACGATTATCCCGCTTTTCATCTGTCCATGGAATGCTTCTGGGCCCGGATCCGCTCCGGGGAATTGACCTTAAAAGAACACGAGGCCGCCAGATGGCTCTCCCGGGAAGAACTGGACAGTGTGGACTGGCTGCCGGCGGATCTGTCGCTGATCCGGAAGATCCGGGAGCAGATGCAGGCGGAAGAAGGAATGCTCTGAGGCTCTGCAGAAGTTTTCTTAATTCAAGCATTGCACTTCAGCGGCACATGCAAAGCAGAAGAAAAAGTGAACATTACCCCAAAAAGCGAACATTGAAGATGAAAAAGCGAATATTGAAGAAATAAAAGCGAACATTGAAACCCTGTTTACACCTAAAACGGCTTGTCACATTTATAAATTATTGGAAAAATTTGGCTGTCAGACCGTCTTCGGCAGATCAGATGTTCAGAAAATTCTTGGCCTGAAACCGACCAGAAGTACGGAGCTGCTTCGTGAGATGGCTGCGCGCGAAATGATTGAGCCGGTATCCGGCTGCGGAAAAGGAAAATACAGATTTAAGAAGAAGAAAAACTGAGTTTCAGAAAGGGTAAACGATGAGATTATTTATTGCCATTCAGCTGTCAGAGGAAATGCGGAAGGCTCTGGTGGACTGCCTGCACGACCTGAAAAAGCAGGGGGTGGAGGGAAATTACGTGCCGGCCCAGAACCTGCATCTGACCCTGGCTTTTATCGGAGAGTACAGGGATCCGGAGCAGGTGAAGCGGATCCTGGCGTCGGTTCCCCTGCCGGCCTTTCGGCTGGCCCTGTCCGAAAAAGGAAATTTCGGAAACATTCTCTGGGCAGGAGTAAAGGGAAACCAGAAACTGAAAACCTATGTCAGAGACCTGCGGGCGGCTCTGAAGAACGCGGGTATTCCCTTTGAGGACGACCGATTTACTCCCCATATTACCCTGATCCGCAAGGTGTCTGCCAGAAGCCCCTACCAGGTCCATCTGCCGAAAGCCGAGATGGAGGTGAAAAGGGCTTCCCTGATGAAATCGGAGACGAAAAATGGGAAGGTCACATATCGGGAGGTCTGAGTAAAAGCAGAAAAGGGGACAGCAGTTCACTGGAAATGGTCTATGCCAGTGTTTGGGGTTTTGAAGGAGCGGCTATCGGTAAAAGATAAAATAAGGGAAGAGTCGGCAAGAATGCAATCTGCTGGAATACGGATTGCAAAATGTTGCTGACACAGTAGTCGTACTTTGCACCCTTCTTCCTATCCGGCATGGGAGCCGTCTTTTGCAGAACCTATCCTTTCAGACATTGATTTGTAATACAACGAATCGGATTGCGGTCATTATAGAGCGATACAGCGGATAGGGTGGGATAAAGAAGTAGATATAGTGCGGGCATTAGCCGAGAATATAAAGATCGTAAATGAAGCGATGAAAGTAACTCAGTTGGAAAGATATTAAAATCGGACGAATAAAAAGATGGATTTCAGCGACTTGAGTGGAAAAATACAGACCTATTTTACTTGAGTCCGCCACTTGGGAGGGATAGAAAACACGTATTTTGGTAAATAATAACAATGCATTGGCGGAGAAGTGCGAATCATAAGCGATCATAAAATTCCCAGGAGATTCGCACTAGATTTTACAGGAAAAATAAGAGAATAGAACAGAAATTCGCATTAATAGGCTTGTATTAATACAATAATATTGTTATAATTGCATAGACAATCACGGAAAATGGTAGAAAAATTGTACGTGATTGCTGTCGCTCCCCATACGGGAGCGTGGATTGAAACTGTGCAATATAAGCCTGATAACTGTCATTCGTCCGTCGCTCCCCATACGGGAGCGTGGATTGAAACCGATGTATTTGCAAAATTGTCTGTATGTGTTTCCGTCGCTCCCCATACGGGAGCGTGGATTGAAACGGCGTATCAGTGGGGCGTATATGTTACCGCCCATGTCGCTCCCCATACGGGAGCGTGGATTGAAACAATCATTATAGCATTGATTTTTAATGCTATCGATGTCGCTCCCCATACGGGAGCGTGGATTGAAACACCGGACTCTCGTAATGCCTGCCTATAGATATCGTCGCTCCCCATACGGGAGCGTGGATTGAAACTTGATGTTTAAATATATGCTTGATACCCTGGAACAGCCATTATCACAGAAGCTAATCAAACATTCCATTTTGAGTTAAAAAGCGGAGTTTTTGCGGATCGGGCAAACGGTTCCGCGATTGGAGATTACAAAAAACGGCAGCGGAATATCATCGGAATCTATGAGACCGTATACCTGGAAGACATTCCATTGAAAATGCAGGAACTTTTGCAGTGGCATCATAGCTGCGACATATCATTAGCTGTCCTGGCTGAATTTCATGCGCGTATTCATCCCTTTCAAGATGGAAATGGACGAACGGGACGGCTTATTTTGTTTAGGGGATGCCTGATAAATCGTTTGGTTCCTTTGATTATCATGGATGAAACCAGGATGGAATACCTGGATGCTTTGGCGAGTTACCGCAAAGGACAAGGCATAGATAAATTGACATTGCTGTTCCGGAAAGAGCAGAAATCCTATGAGGAAAATGCAGATACTTTATGTGAAAATACAGGGCGCTGCTCCATAGATGAACAAATTCATCCGTGAAACAGCGCCCGGTATTCTTTGGCTATTGCAAAACTTATTATTTCAATCCACAGGTTTCAGTTCCTGACTACGAGTTTATTAACAAAAAAAGAAATTCAATAAATCCTAGTGAAAATTTATTTCTCAATAAATTTTGTAATAGTATAATGACTTTTTGCTATGAAAAGAGCATGTTAAAAAGCAAAAAGAAGCAGTTAAATATCATGATGTGACGTTATATTATGTGCAAACTGTGGAATAGGAGGGGGAGAATACGAGTTCATATCAAAATAAAATTATCGCTTAGATCAAAGAAAATTACGCAAGTTTGGAAGAAGGGATTGTGGAATAACTCTATTTTGAAGTGGAAAATGGAACAACAATCGGCCATTACTGCGAAAAAATATGGAGCGAGATGTTTAAGCGCATCATATCCCCAAAATTTGTGATCGAACAGTCGGTCTTTCTTATTGATTCAAAGGGAAATGTATCAAATGGAGTAGATCTGGCGATTTTTGACGAAATGTACACTCCTTATATTTTCAGATATTATGACCTGAAATTTATACCTCTTGAGGCGATGGCTGTGGTCGTTGAATGCAAAAGTAAATCTTGGGAAGCAGAAAAGCTTGAGAAATGGTTACAGAGTATTTCTGCGTTGAAAACATCATTTGATCAGAGGTCATTTACCCGGTTGGCAATGAATATTGCATATGAACCTGTGAAAACACAGAAGGCAATGCGTCCGCTCTGCGTTTTATGATGCATGAATGAGCAGAAAAAGGAGCTTTCAATAAAATCGGAGATGAAGTTTGATGTAGTCATCAGGGCATTACAGGAAGAGAAAAGACTCGACATCAAATGGGATACGGAATAGAAAAACCTGTATGACTGATATCGCTGTCTGAATCAGATTCTTATGCTGCTTAATAATCCGATGCTGTCTCAGGGTCTGGGTTTCGGAAAATAAATCAATATAAGGAGTACCGAATCATCAAATTCCGACAGTATTTGATCAGATTTTGAATATGCGGATATCTGTGGAAAATCTTATTACAGATGAGGCCGTGCAGGGGGGTGAAATATACCTCTTTCTGTGATATGATTACAAAAGTATATCATAAAACAGAAAGGGGTATTTTCTATGGGAAATACGTCTGATTATAAACGGAACGGTTCAGCAAAGAAACCGTTAAACCATATAAATCTGGGCCTTTTGGCCCATGTGGACGCGGGGAAGACCACCCTGTCGGAGGCGGTGCTCTACCTGACGGGCAGCATCCGCAGGTTGGGCCGGGTGGATCATCAGGACGCTTTCCTGGACACGGACGCCATGGAGAGGGCCAGAGGGATTACCATATTTTCCAAGCAGGCGGAATTCACCCTGGACGGATGGCAGGTGACTTTGCTGGACACCCCGGGCCACGTAGATTTTTCCCCGGAGATGGAACGGACTCTGCGGGTGCTGGACTACGCTCTGCTGGTAATCAGCGGGGCAGATGGAGTTCAGGGGCAGGTTTACACCCTTTGGAAGCTGCTGAAGCATTACCGGGTGCCGGTTTTTCTGTTTATCAACAAGATGGATCAGCCGGGCACAGACAGGCAGGCGCTCATGGAGGAGATCCGGCGGGAACTGGACAGCCGCTGCCTGGATTTCGGAGCGGATCCGCAGGCTCCGGAGATGCAGGCGGAGCTGGCCCTGTGCAGCGAGGAGCTGATGAACCGGTATCTGGAAGGGGAGCCGGTGACGGAAAAAGAGATCCGGACCCTGGTCCGCAGCCGGGAAGTCTTTCCCTGCTACTTCGGCTCCGCCTTGAAGGTACAGGGGGTGGAGGAGCTGCTGCGGGGCATGGAGCGATACATGGAGCCCCGCCTTTATCCGGAAGCTTTCGGAGCCAGAATTTTTAAGATTTCCCGGGACGCCAAAGGCGAACGGCTGACCTGGATGAAGATCACCGGAGGCAGCCTGAAGGTAAAGACGCTGCTCACCGGTGAGGGGGAGGAGCCCTGGAAAGAAAAGGCAGACCAGCTGCGGATCTATTCCGGGGCCGGCTATCAGCTGGCTCAGGAGGTGCCTGCCGGATGTATCTGCGCGGTCAGCGGCCTGACCCACACCCGGGCGGGCCAGGGACTGGGCTTTGAAGCGGGCGGGGAGCCGGAACTGCTGGAGCCGGTGCTCACCTACCGGGTGCTGCTGCCGGATGACACGGACGCTTCCAAAGCCCTGGAAGCTCTGCGGCGGCTGGAGGAGGAGGAACCCATGCTGCGGGTGTCCAGAGAGGAGCGGACCGGAGAACTTTTCGTCCGGGTCATGGGCCAGGTGCAGCTGGAGATCCTGCAGAAACTGCTGCAGGACCGGTACGGGATTTCAGCTTCCTTCGGCACAGGCACCATTGTTTATAAGGAAACGATTCGGCGTCCGGCAGAGGGGGTGGGGCATTTTGAGCCGCTGCGCCATTACGCGGAAGTCCACCTGCTGCTGGAGCCCGGGGAGCCGGGAAGCGGTTTGTCGGTGGAGAGCCGGTGCCGGGAAGACATGCTGGATGGAAACTGGCAGAGACAGATTCTGAAAAACCTGGAGGAAAAACACCACAGGGGCGTTCTCACAGGCTCTGAGATCACAGATATGCGTCTGATTCTCATTGCCGGACGTTCCCATGAGAAGCACACCGAGGGGGGAGATTTCCGGGAAGCCGCCTGGAGAGCCGTGCGGCAGGGCCTTATGTCCGCGGAAAGCATTCTCCTGGAACCGGTGTACCAGTTCCGGCTGGATCTGCCGGCGGAAAACCTGGGGCGGGCCATGTCGGATCTGCAGCGGATGGGAGGAAATATGGAGCCGCCGGAAAACCACGGCAGCCAGGCGGTGCTGAAAGGGACCGTTCCTGCGGCCTGTCTTGTGGACTATCAGGAGGAACTTCGGGAGTATACCAGAGGACAGGGGCGTCTCACCTGCACCCTTCGGGGATATGAGCCCTGCCGCAATCCGCAGGAAGTCATAGAGGCCATAGGCTACGATCCTGATCGGGATCTGGACAACCCCTCGGCCTCCGTCTTCTGTTCCCACGGAGCCGGGACGCTGGTGCCCTGGGATCAGGTCCGGGATCATATGCATGTGGACAGCGGCTGGAGACCCCGGGAGGAAGGGCAGGAAACAGAGCCGGATTCCCCGGGGATCCGGTCAGGCGCCGGAAAAAGATCCGGGACAGGAGATTCCGGCGGATTTCTGGAGGGAGAACTCCGGGAACAGGAGTTGCGGGAAATCTTTGAACGAACCTATGGCCCCATCCGAAAAAAAGAAGGCGCCGCGGATCCGGGGCTTACCTCCGGAATCCCCGGCTGGAAAAGAAGCGGCAGCCGGAGAAAAGAGGCGGCGGAGACAGGGATTTCTGACCGCCGCGGCGCGAAACAGCGAAAGCCCGGCCGGGAATATCTGCTGGTGGATGGGTACAACATCATTTTCGCCTGGGAAGAACTGAAGAAGCTGGCGGAAAAAAACATGGACGCGGCCCGGGACAAGCTCATGGATATCCTTTCCAATTTCCAGGGATACCGGCCCTGCACCCTGATTCTGGTCTTCGATGCCTACAAGGTGCCGGGAGGTCCCGGGGAGGTCATGAAATATCACAACATCTACGTTGTGTATACCAAAGAGGCGGAAACCGCGGACCAGTATATCGAAAAAACGGTCCACCGGATCGGACAGAAGCATTCCGTCACCGTGGCCACCTCCGACGCCCTGGAACAGGTAATTATCCTGGGGGCGGGAGCTGTGCGGCTGTCCGCGGCAGGACTGCTGGAGGAAGTAAAGGAGGCGGAACAGGAGATCCGCAGGGAATATCTCGGACGGAAGAGCAGCCGGGGAAACTATCTTTTCGACGGGGTACAGGCGGAACTGGCGGAAACCCTGGAGACCCTGCGGCTGAAAAAAGACGCCGGAGACTGAATCCGCGGGAGATTTACCGGCGAAATCCAGGAGCCAGCTTCTGATAAAAAAAGGAAACCAAAGGCTGGGAAAGCGAGTCCCGTCGGAGATAGGACCAGATGGCATGGATCACCCGCCGGGAATACCTTTCCAGCCGGGCCGGGGAAGTAAGCCGCAGCGTTCTGCCGGGAAAGACCGGGGGCAGAGGCCGGGAGCTGCCTGGCGGATCACCCGCCGGATGGTGTCGTTGCTGACCCGGGCGCCGCAGGCAACCAGAACCCTGCTGGCCCCCTCGTCTTTGAGAAACGCGCTGAGAGCCAGAATCAGGGCAGTCAGCTGCCGGCTGCGGACCTGCCAGCGGTCCGCCGGAAAAAGGGATTCCATAAACACCTTCTGGGGACAGCGGGGATTCACACAGTCAAATTTATAGGCGGTCATCCGCAGACAGGTATATTTCCGCCGCAGGGGAAGCGTCTGGATCCGGCGGTGATAGGTGGCGTGGAGAGAAGCACTGATCTGGTCGCAGCAGGGACAGGCCGCGGTATGGGCAAGAGACCGGGTGAAAATATGAATCTCCGAGGCGGATTCCCGCACGGAACATATCGTCTGCAGCGGACCGGCAAGGCGGCGGAAATACAGAAATTCTTCGGGAAAGAAAAAATGATTTTGCTGAACTCTTGGAAGAATGAACATATTCTCGGGTCTACCTGTGAAAAAACAGACCGGCTCAGCGGTCCTGCATGATTGGCGGTTCTGGCGTAAGTTTCGGCGCTTGACAGTTCCGGGCAAAGCGCATAGAATAAATACCGCATGGTGCCGCGAAAGGCTGTATCCCAAACGGCAGACAAATTATAGCAAAAACCGGCAGGCCTGTCCAGGGATCCCGCCGGGAGAGGGCATGTACCGTGAGTTTCCCCGCAGGGAAAAACCGGAAGAATCCTTCACAATATTTTACAGCCTATAATCTTTGGGCGCCATTGCCGAACCCAAAAAAGTATGGTACTATTAATTCTGGCATCTGCACACCGGCAGGCATCTGGGGCGGACATCAACGTGCTGGTCGCAAAAGCGGCAGATTAATCAGATGTAAATGGCTGGTGATAAGATTTATGAAACTACGTTTTGAAAAACTCGCGCAGAACAGAGAGGCTCTTGTGAGAGGGCTTCTGCTGCTGTTTCTGGATATCGCGGTGGTGATCGTCAGCATGACGGGAGCCCTGTGGATCCGGTTCGATTTCAGCTTTCAGAAAATCGAACCGCAATTCTGGCATTCTATACGGGAATACATGTGGTTCAATGTGCCCTGCACCATTGCGGTGAACGCCCTGTTCCGGATGTATACCAGTCTCTGGCGCTTCGCCAGTATCGTGGAACTGAGAAATCTGGTTCTCTCTGTGCTGGTCTCCTCCGGCCTGCAGCTGGCGGGCCTGCGGATCCTGCGGCTTAGGGTCCCCAGAAGTTATATCATCATCTATACCCTGCTTCTTCTGGCGCTGATGATTATTCCCCGGTTTTCCTACCGCTTTCTGCGGATCAACCGGCGTCGGAGAGAATTCTCCAACGCCAGTCCCATTGTGACCATGGTGGTGGGGGCCGGAGCCGGCGGGTTCATGATGATCCGGGAAATGAAAAACAGCAAGCACCTGAACCGGAAGATTCCCTGCATCATCGACGACGATCCAAAAAAGATCGGCACCTGGCTTCAGGGCATCCCGGTAGTGGGGAGCAAGGAAGACATTCCTGCCATGGTGAAAAAGTACGAGATAGAAGAGATTGTCATCGCCATTCCCACCCTGGCGCCGGACAAACGCAGGGAACTGCTGGAGATCTGCCAGCAGACCGCCTGCAAGATCCTGATGCTGCCCGGCATCTACCAGATGGTGAACCAGGAGGTGGATGTATCCATGCTCCGGGAAGTGCAGATCGAGGATCTGCTGGGCCGGGATCCCGTCCGGCTGAAAATGGACGAGATCGGGGCATATATCGAGAACAAAGTGATCCTGGTTACCGGGGGAGGCGGTTCCATCGGCAGCGAGCTCTGCCGTCAGGCGGCCCTGCACAACCCGAAGCAGCTGATCATTCTGGACATCTACGAAAACAATGCCTACAGCATCCAGCTGGAGCTGAAGAAAAAATATCCGAATCTGGATCTGGTAACCCTCATCGGCTCGGTCCGGGACAAAAAGCGGGTGGAAGAGATCTTCCGGCTCTACCGGCCGGAGATCGTCTGCCACGCGGCGGCTCACAAGCATGTGCCCCTGATGGAGGACAGTCCCAACGAGGCGGTGAAGAACAATATTCTGGGCACCTATAACGTGGCCACAGCGGCCAACAAATACCATGCCCGGAAAATGGTGCTGATCTCCACGGACAAGGCGGTGCGGCCCACCAACGTCATGGGAGCTTCCAAACGGATCTGCGAGATCATCATCCAGGTGTTCGCCCAGTTTTCCTCTACCGAGTACGCGGCGGTGCGTTTCGGCAACGTGCTGGGCAGCAACGGCAGCGTCATCCCCCTGTTCCGGGAGCAGATCAAAAACGGCGGACCGGTGACCGTGACCCATCCGGACATCATCCGCTACTTCATGACCATCCCCGAGGCAGTGAACCTGGTGCTCCAGTGCGGAGCCTACGCCAAAGGAGGGGAAGTCTTCATTTTGGATATGGGCGAACCTGTAAAGATCCTGGATCTGGCAAAGAAAATGATCCGCCTGTCCGGACATGTGCCGGGCAAGGACATTGAAATCAAATTTACCGGGCTCCGCCCCGGAGAAAAACTGTACGAAGAACTGCTCATCGATGAGGACAATCTGATTGATACGGACAACAAGCGGATCTTTGTGGCCCAGATGGGCAGGCTGGATCCGGTGGGAACCATACGGAAAATCAAAAAACTCATTGACAGCGCCTACGGGGAGACAGATCAGATCCGGGAGCAGATCAAAGAACTGGTGCCGGAGTATCATGAAGAAAAGGCAGCTGAGGCAGAGATTTGATGAAAAACAATAACAATAAGGCAAAACAAAATCAGCTGGATCAGCTGATCCGGGACGACGCGGTTCGCGCCGCGGACATTCCGCCGGAGCTGGTGACCGGCTATAAAGGAATTTATAACCGCATTGTAAAGAGAATCCTGGATCTGATTTTTGCTCTGATTCTGCTTGCGCTGACTTCTCCGGTCTTTCTGATCCTTTCAGTAATGATTGCGGCGGACACAGGATTCCCTGTTTTCTACCGGGCCAACCGGGGAGGGTACCGGAATAAGGATTTCCGGATCTTTAAATTCCGGACTATGGTACAGAACGCGGATCAGATCGGAGGCGGAACCACAGCCCTGCATGACAGCCGTATTACCCGGGCTGGAAATTTTCTGCGAAAAACCAAATTGGATGAATTCGCCAATCTGCTCTCCATTGTGACGGGAAATATGAGCTTTGTGGGGCCGCGGCCTGAGCTGCCCCGCTATACGGAACAGTATGAGGGGACAGAAAAGTTAATCTTTGAGGTCCGGCCCGGAATTACGGATTACAGCTCCATTGAATTCATCAGCCTGGATGAGATTGTGGGGGCGCGGAACGCGGATGAAGCATATGAAACAAATGTTCTGCCGAAAAAAAACAAGCTGCGTGTCAAATACGCGGCTGCCGTTTCGTTTTCCACAGACTGCCGCCTGTTTTTTAAGACGGTGGGAAAGGTTCTGGGAAAGACGGAAAAAGTTCTTCTGGAGAGAGAAAAAAGGAAGTAAAACAGGATGGAATACATTACCTTAAAAAATTCAGATTTAAAGGTATCCCGGATCTGTATGGGCGGATGCCCCTTGGGACAGTACGGCTGGGGAGCGGTGGAGGAGCAGGAACTCCTGCGCACGGTTCAGGCAGCGCTGGATGCTGGCATTACCTTTTTCGATACGGCAGACACCTATGGTCTTGGCACTTCGGAGAGAACTTTGGCCAAGGCTCTGAAAGGCCGCCGCAGTGAGGTGATCCTGGCAGACAAATTCGGCGTCCGTGTGGAAAACGGCCGCACCTTTTATGACAACAGCCCAGGGTGGATTGAAACAGCTCTGCGGGGCAGCCTGCAGCGGCTGGAAACGGACTATATTGATCTGTATCAGATCCATTACCGGGATTCTTCCACTCCCATCGGGGAGGTGGTGGAGACCCTGGAAAAGATGAAGCAGAAAGGATATATACGATTTTACGGCCTTTCCAACATTCATCAGGAGGATCTGGGGGAATTGGCTCCTTACAGGGGCCGTTTTGCGTCTTTTCAGGATGAATACAGTCTGGCCTGCCGCAAAAATGAACAGGACATCTTTATGGCGCAGAAAGGTCTGGAGCTGACTCCCATGACGTGGGGCAGCCTGGGACAGGGCGTTCTGACGGGAAAATACAGCCGGGATTCTGTATTCGGCAGCAATGACCGGAGAAGCCGGGATGTTTATGTGAATTTTCATGGGGAAAAGCTTCTGGAAAATCTGCGGATCGTGGAGGCCATGCGGCCGCTGGGGGAGAAATACGCAAAAAGCCTGGCGGCGCTGGCGATCCGTTTTATCTTGGACTATATACCTGATTCCGTGGTGCTGTGCGGAGCAAAGAAACCGGGGCAGATCCGTTCAAATGCGGAGGCGGCGGACTGGAAACTGGAAAAAGAGGATTTAAACCTGCTGGAACAGGCGTCGAGATCCGGGCAGGGATTTAGATAAAGGATGGTGCAGGGAAAATGAAAAGTGAAGAACTGGCGTGGAAAATCCGGCGCCATGGTATTGAAATGACTCATCTGTCGGGGGGAAGCCATATCGGAGCGATCCTTTCAGCAGCGGATATTCTGGCGGTGCTTTACGCGGAGGTTCTGCGTTACGACCCGGAACAGCCGAAATGGGAGGAACGGGACAGAATGATTCTGAGCAAAGGCCATGGGGGAGCCGCCATTTACGCGGCTTTGGCGGAGAGCGGCTTTTTTCCGGTAGAGGAATTGAAAACGCACTACCAGAACGGCAGCAGGCTGTCAGGACATGTATCCCATCATCTTCCCGGCGTGGATTTTTCTACGGGCTCCCTGGGCCACGGACTGTCCGCGGCGGCAGGCATGGCCTACGCCATAAAAAAGGACGGGCGGAAGCCGAAAGTTTACGTAGTTCTGGGAGACGGAGAGTGCGATGAGGGCTCTGTGTGGGAGGCGGCTCTGTTCGCGGCTCATTTCCGGCTGGACAATCTGATTGCCGTGGTGGATCACAATCACATGCAGTCCCTGGATTTCTGCGAAAACACCCTGGAGCTGGAAGATTTTGGGGCAAAGTGGAAAGCCTTCGGCTGGAACGTGACAGAGATTAACGGAAATTCCCATGAAGAACTGAGACAGGCCTTCCGGGAGGCTGGAAAAGCGGAGGAGAAGCACCGGCCTACGGTAATCATAGCCAACACCATTAAGGGATACGGGATCAGCTTTATGCAGAACGACATTTTATGGCATTACCGTTTCCCACACCAGGGGTGGGAGTATGACTGCGCGGTCAATGAACTGCATCAGCACATGCCGGAAGGAGTGACCGATCCTTATACGCCGGATGGAATTATGGATCCGGAGCTTCCTGGAAAAGAGGACGACATCGGCAGGGATCATACCTTTACATCCACCTGGAATACCGGATATCCGGAAAAGATGCGGAGAGTGACGGCAAAGTCCGGAACGGCGGATCCGGTATCAGAAATCTGAAAGGGAAAAACACACCATGAGAGACACGTTTGTAAAGACCCTGATCGGGCTGGCAAAAGAAAATAAAAACATTGAACTTCTTACCGGAGATCTGGGGTTCGGCGTGCTGAAGCCTTACTGGGAAGCTCTGCCGGATCAGTTTACCAATATGGGAATCGCGGAACAGAATATGACGACCGCGGCGGCGGGAATGGCCCTGGAGGGAAAGATTGTTTTCACTTACTCTATCGGAAACTTCCCCACTCTCCGCTGTCTGGAGCAGATCCGCAATGACTGTGCCTATCATAACGCCAATGTAAAAATTGTCTGCGTAGGCGGCGGCCTGGTATACGGATCCCTGGGAATGAGCCATCACGCCACGGAAGATCTGGCCGTCATGCGGGCGCTTCCGGGTCTGGTGGTCATGGCGCCGGGGGACGCGGCAGAGGCAGAAGCGGCTACAAAAGCCATAGCCGCCCATGAGGGAACCTGTTATCTGCGGCTAGGCCGGGGCGGGGAGCGCCGGATCCACGGGAGCCTTCCGGATTTTGCAATCGGAAAAGCGCTTCTCATCCGAGAAGCCGCGTCTGCGGCCGGATCAGATGAATCCGGGGCGGCAGGCGTGCCATGCGCCGCGGTATTTTCTGCCGGCGCAATCCTGGATGAAGTATGCGACGCATGCCAAGAACTGGAGAAGGCCGGAGTCCGGGTAATCCAGTACAGCTTCCCAACCGTAAAGCCTATTGACCGGGATACCATCGCGGACTGCGCGAAAAAGGCGGACGCAGTCTTTGCAATAGAAGAACACAACATCATCGGCGGTTTCGGCTCAGCTGTGGCAGAAGTTATGGCAGAGATGGGCGGCGCGCCGCCGCTGTACCGGATCGGTCTTCATGACGAATACTGCGCGAAGGTGGGAAGCCAGCAGTACCTGAGAGAAGAGTACGGACTTTCGGCGGAGAAGATTGCGGCGTATATTCACAGGAAGATTACCGGCTGAGCGGAGGAACAGATCTATGGGGAAAAGAATACTGGTGACATCTACAGATCTGATGATGATACAGTTCCTGGTGCCGCATGTGAGAAATCTGGCGGAGCACGGCTATGAAGTAGAGATTGCCTGCTCAGAAGTCGGGGGACGGATGAAGGAAGTCCGGGAAAAACTGAAAAGCTATACAAAGGCGATCCATACAGTGCGCCTGGTCAGAAGTCCAGCGTCCCCCACAAACCTGAAGGGATACAGGGATATGAAAAGGGTGATAAATACCGGGAAGTATGATATCATCTGGACAAACGAGCCTGTCATGGGCGTGGTGACCAGGCTAGCGGCGAGAAAGGCGCGGAAGAATGGGACAAAGGTGCTGTATATGGTGCATGGGTTTCATTTTTATAAGGGGGCGCCGGCGGTGAACTGGATGGTGTATTATCCGGTGGAACGGTGGGCATCGAGGTTCTGCGATGAGATCGTAACAATTAATAAGGAAGACTGCGAGAGAGCAAAGAGATTTCATGCCCGGGGAGTCAGATATATTCATGGGATCGGCGTCAATACGGCAAGATTAAAAAGCAAAGAGAAGCAGACCGATATAAGAACTGAACTGGGACTGAGCGCTGAAGACTTTATCGTATTGTCCGCAGGTGAGCTGAATAAGAACAAAAACCATAAAGTGATTATTGAGGCAATCAGCCAGTTACACGACAAAAGCATTAAATATATTTTATGCGGTAAAGGGAAATTAAGGGAAAAATTGGATCAGCTGGCAGAAGAATATCATGTATCCGACCAGGTTTTCTTCCTTGGATATCGCAAAGATGTAGTTGACATCTGCAGCCAGTCCGATGTATTTACGTTCCCTTCTTATCGGGAGGGGCTGGGGCTCGCATCGCTGGAAGCAATGTATAGCGGCCTGCCGTTGGTTGCGTCCAGGATCAGAGGGGTGGAAGATTATGTTGTGCATGGAAAATCGGGTTGTCTGTGTCCGCCTGATGACAGCCATGCATTTGCACGGGCAATCCGCAGACTGAAAGATGATCGGGAATTCAGAGCTAGATGCGGCGAGTATAACAGAAAAGCGGTGCTTCCGTACTGTCTGGAAAATGTGAAAGAAGAAATTCTGAAAATACTAAGTGAGTAATCCGGTAAGAATAGATATGAAGTACAGTGTAATAATTCCAGTATATAATTCTGAAAAGACAATAGAAAGATGTATTCAAAGCCTTTTAGCGCAGAAAAGAAATGACGCAGAAATTATCGTTATAAATGACGGATCAACAGATGCAACAGAGGAGATACTTTCAAGATATGCCGCAGAATATAAGAATATACTGCTGATCAAACAGAAGAACAGCGGCGTGTCCGCCGCAAGAAACGCAGGGATTGAGAATGCATCCGGAAACTATATCACCTTTGTGGACAGTGATGATTATGTATCAGAAAATTATTTTTCGGTTCTGGATGAGATGGGAAGTCAGTCGGATGCGGATCTGCTCATGTTTTCCAGCAATACTGTAGGCGGACAGGAAGCAGATGAATCTGCGCTGTACCATCAGTTGGAGCAGATGACTGATACAGGGACCAAAATGGAACTGCTGCTGAGCAGCAGAAAAATCATGTCGCCATGGAATAAAAGATTTAAACGGGGGATTATCATTGCCAATCAAATTCATTTTATCCGACAGTTCCAGACCGGTGAAGATTTTAATTTCTGCCTTGAATATATGCTTAACTGTCGTTCCATCAATGTGAGCTGTGAGAAATTATATAATGTGGATATTTCGGACAAGACATCCTTATCGCGCAAATACAGGCCTGAGCTTGCTTTACAGCTTGAAAAGGTGTTTAAAAATGCAGCTAATTTGATAAGTAAGAGCAGTCTGGATTTGAAAGAGAAGGAAAAACTGCTTTGTATCACGGATTATCTTTTCATAAAAAATGTGTTTACCTGTATAGCAGAGGAGTTTAAGACAAAGAAACCAAATTACCATAGAATGAAGAACGACATCGCTGATATTTATAGAAGATTTCGCACTCCTCTGTGCAGTAAGGGAACTTACTGCAATGTGATCCACCGGGGATTAAGGACATTCGTATACCGAAAGTGTATGCTGCCGATATATGGGATTACGCTGATGGCTAAAGGAAAGAAATTCGCAAGATATATGGAGGCGTAGAATCTAATGGGAAAGATAAGAGTCCTGATCATCACGGGTAAGATGGATGTCGGCGGAATAGAAAATCAGATGATGCATCTTCTGCGCAATGCTGATAAAGAGAGATTTCAGATTGACTTTACCTCAACAATTCCGAATGGATTTTATAGAACAGAAATAGAATCCCTGGGAGGCAAGTATATACAGATCCCCCATATGGGCGGCCATGTGATCCGATACTGTAAAGCACTGTACCATGTGATGAAAAAAGGGAGATATGATGTTGTACATTCTCAGGAACTGTTTCACAGTGGAATTGTCCTATCAGTGGCAAAGGCAGCAGGAGTCAGGTGCAGAATTGCCCATGCGCATAATTGGTGCGACAGCGATGGAATCAATACAAGGCGAAGCTTGATCCGTTCTCTGTATAATACTGTGATGAGGTCGCTGATCAATTGGACGTCAACATCTCAGATTGCCTGCTCTACCTGGGCGGGAAGATTCTTGTACGGGGAGAAAACACTGAAAAAGAAAACGTATCATCTTGTCTTTAATTCTGTCGATACGGGGAAGTTCCTTGATTATTACGACAGGCATGAGAAAGGAGAATTCTGCGCAGACGAGTGGAGAAATATTTTGAATGTAGCCCGTATCACTGCTGTGAAGAATCAGGTATTTCTTGTAAACCTTGCGGATGAATTTAGAAGAAGAAAAGAAAAAATCAGAATCATCTGTGTGGGGAGCGGAGATGAGGATTATGAAAAACAGGTGTATAAACTTGTCAAAGATAAGGAGCTTGAAGAATATATCCTGTTCCCGGGAGTGAGGAAAGATATAGACGTATTAATGCGAAAAGCAAAGGCCTTTATCCTTCCTTCAAAATATGAGGGAATGCCGCTTGTCATGATCGAAGCTCAGGCAGCAGGGCTTCCGTGTATATCAGCAAATACTTATTCGCCGGAAGTTGATTTTGGATTGGGGCAGATCTGCTGGCTGTCGTTAAAAGAGGATATTTCAGTGTGGGCTGATGCGGTGGAACAGGCGATAAACAGTGAGCGCCCTGCAAAAGCAGAAGTAGAACAGGCAGTAAGCGAAAAATGTTTTGATTCAAAAATGTTTGCAAAAACGATTTGTGATATTTATCAAAGTGATTATGAAAGAAAAAACTGAGAAGAAAATCCGGATATTATTTTTTATCCCGGGGCTGTCGGAGGGCGGCGCGGAAAAAGTATTACGTAATCTGGTCAACAATATGGACCAGAGTAAATTTGAAATTACTGTACAGACGATTGACGAGTACGATCCAAAATTGTATCTGGCATCCGGTATCCGGTATAAGGCAATCAACAGGAGAAAAACAGCATGGGGCAGGAAGCTCTTTTCCTACTGGTTCCGTTTATGTGCGGAATTGAAACTTGCGTATCGTTTCTATGTCAAAGATGATTATGATATCGAGGTGGCTTATCTGGAAACCGCAGCGACGAAGATAATAGCACAGTCTACAAATAGAAAAGCGGCGAAAGTGGCCTGGGTTCACTGTGATCTTTCAAAGAAGGAAGGGGTGCTTCGGTCTGTGGAAAAGGTCAGAAAGCAGTATGCCAGGTATGATAAGATTGTTTGTGTGTCGCAGGATGTGGAAAAAGGGTTTTGTCAGCTTTTTGGAAATTATTTCGATACAGCTGTTATACAAAATGTTATTGATGAGCAGGAAATACTTCAAAAAGCGAAGGAAGATATAGATTTAGGAACAATGCCTAATCTAATAAATTTGTTAGCAGTCGGGCGCTTATCCAAAGAAAAAAATTATGAACATCTGATAGAGACGTGTGGGTGGTTGCGTGCAGAGGGCTACAATTTTCATTTAAATATATTAGGTGAGGGGCCAGAGAGAAATAACTTGGAAGAACTGATTAAAAATCTGATGTTGGAAAACCATGTTATTCTAAGAGGTTTTATAAAAAATCCCTATCCATGGATAAAGAAATCAGACATTCTTGTCTGTTCATCGGAGTATGAGGGGAGCAGTACAGTTGTTCAAGAAGCATTAATTCTGGGAACGATAGTCGTGACAACACCATGCGGAGGTATGAAAGATTTACTTGGTAATTCAGACTATGGAATGATTGTAGGCAATTCAGAGAAAGGTTTGTATAACGGAATAAAAAGGTTTATGGATATGCCAGAGTATATGCAAAAGTATGAAGCACAGGCAAAAATCAGAGGGAAAATGTTTTCAAAAGCAAAGTCGGTAGCATATATAGAAAATTTTTTAGTAATCTTAAGATTGGAGAAAAATAAAAAACAGTGATGACAAAAGGCTTTGTAACAATTGCGACAGGAGCAGAGAGATATTTTAATATAGCAAGAAATTTGTTGTGGTCATACCGGCAGTTTGCATCGGAGAAGTATCCGTTTGCAATTATATGTGACAGGAAAAATGAATATACTGCAGAATTTGATGATGTGATTTTGTTAAAGAAAGCACATTGTAATTATCTGGATAAACTGCAATTATATGATTATCTGCCGTATGATGAGACGATTTTTATAGATGCAGACAGTCTCGCCTATGGCGATCTGGATGAATGGTGGGATATATTTAAAGATGTGGATGATTTTTCACTGTTTGGTTATGCGTGGACAGATCTGAAATCCGGAAGAGGCTGGTTTGTGCCGGATAGGACGGGAGGATTTAAAGATAAAATTACTTTTGTTCCGGACTTTAATGGCGGCATTTATTATATGCGAAGAAGTGAAAAGTGCAGGAAAGTATTTGAATTGGCAAATTATTTTGCGGAGCATTTCGGTGAATATACATTTAATGGGTTTGATTCAGCTGCCGATGAACCTTGTCTGGCCCTGGAAATGGCGGTAGAACAATGCATGCCGTTGGATATAAAGGAGAAGGGACTGGTATTTGCTCCAGCGAGGAAAGATATAGAGTTGGATATTAGTAAACCAATGGCGTTCTACCACGGGAAAAATGAAAAAGATGGATACAATGTGAGTCTTGTTCACTGGAGTAATTATAGAACGAAGTTAGCATTGTATAAATTCGAAGTGCAAAAATTAAACAAAATGCAAAAACAGAAGTCCAGTGTATTAAATAAATTGTTGTATCAATATAAAACAGTGTATTATATATATCGTATCAATAATATTTGTGTGTATGCACAGCGAGTAGTAAATAAAATAAGAAAAAAATTGAAAACAGAAATAGCTGATCTCTTATAAGGGAAACTCTGAGGTACTATAATGGATGTATATTGGATAATAGTAGGATTGGTAATAGGGTTAGGGATGATAATGCCACAGCATGGTTATTATCGAAAATTTTATATAATAACCATGGCTGTTTTACATGCTTTTGTCTGCGGTTTTCGTTATATGTATTTAACAGGGGATTTAATGAAATATTCGACGGAGTATAGTGTGGTAGGAAGTTACGGTTGGTTTAGTGATGAAGTTTTCCATGAGGGGAGAAATGCTGGATTCTATTGGTTAATGAAATTGATTTCTTTAATTACCCATGGAGACTTTCAATCCTTGCTACTGCTTATTGCAGTTATTACTGAAGTAATTGTTGCAATTTTAATATATAGATATTCGCCAATGCCCTGGTTTAGCTATCTCGTATGGAATTGTATGGGATTTTATGTGGCTGGATTTAGCCTGATTAAACAATACTTGGCTATGTCTATTATTATGTGTGCAATGATGTGTATTTTTGAGAAAAATTTAAAAGGTTTTTTGATATTTACATTAATTGCAGGATTTATTCATATGCCGGCACTAATTTTTTTGCCTGCATATTTTATTGCTGAAAGAAAAGTTACTATGCGGACAATTTTGGGATACATTGTTTTTGCGGGAATTATCTTTTTGTTTAGAAATCAAATTGTTAATCAGCTTACGGAATTTTATTATGATGAAGAGACATTTCAACTCGTCACCACTGGTCTGGGAGGACGATTTACAGTTATTTTACTAATATTATTATGTGGATTCTGTATTAAAGGGTTTAAAGAGAAGCCTTTTGAAAAATTATTTAATATTATTGTGGTGGCAGCGGTCTTACAAATGTTCTCAAATTTTGATAATGTCTTTTCAAGATTGGCGGATTATTATTTACAGTTTACAGTGCTGTTTATTCCCATGATTTTCTATACTGCAGATCGTGCTGTACAACTTAATAAGAACGCAGCTGCACCACTCCTGCCGTTTAATCAACGAAGCTTGAGGTTGCTGGTACTGATATTAACTGTTGTTTTAATATGGTGGTATAATACAACTTGTATAGGTGTAACGATAGAGTATTCTGTTGATGATTATACAAATTTCCGATTTATGTGGGAGGTAATAGATTAGCCAGAATGGGGGATAAATGAAAAAGATTAGCTTTATTATTCCTGTATATAATTGTGCCGAATATCTTGCACAATGTATAAAAAATATTCAAGAAGTTAATATTGACTGCTATGAAATAATCTTAGTGAATGATGGATCAACCGATGATTCTGGATATGTATGCGGTCAATTGTCAAATACATATAATACAGTAAAGTACGTTTGTCAGAAAAATCAAGGTGTTTCTGTGGCACGAAATCAAGGATTAACTGTAGCTGAGGGGGATTTTGTGATGTTTCTCGATTCGGATGACATGATTGAACCACTAAAACTTTCCCAATTATTGCAAAAACTACAAAAAAATTCAGATATTGATATGGCCATTTTCGGACATTCATTTGATTATTATCATGATAAAAGATTATATCGCAGGGATGAAATGCAAACGCCATTGATTGGTGTAAATAGCAGTAATTTATGGATTCAAAAAATATGGGAGCTATACAATACAAATTCATTAACTCCAATTTGGAATAAAGTATTCAAACGTAGTTTCCTAATTGAAAATAAACTGTATTTTTGCAGGGATATGTTCCTTTATGAGGATTTAGAGTATTCCCTGCGCTGTATAGCACATTGTGAGAATATTCTCTTTGAGCCAAATATTATTTATCACTATCGTCAAAGTGAAGGTACTGTATTGCGGCTGAAGCGAATCAGTCATATACCAATTATAATTAAGAAGATAGAAAAGGCACTTGATAATTTACTCATGGCAAAACAGAAAGAAGAAAAGAAAAACGTGACAGAAAAAGTTGCAGTTACATTGTACTTGAATTTGGCCAGAGAAAAAATTTCAGTTTCTAACTTAAAGGAGATAGGAACTGTTTGTGATGATTTTGTAACGTGGTTCTGTGATAAAAAGTATCAGGGAATTAAAAGAGAGCAATCGTTTATAGATGACTTATTAAAACATAGAGTTGTTAATTTAGTGGTAAGACGTTATTATACTGAATTACGCCATAAAATTGCAGTTAAGGTGAAAAGCAGTGCCTTTTATAAAAAGAGGATTATTTAATTATGAAAATTGATTTTGTCGTGCCCTGGGTAGACGGCAATGACCCTGAATGGAAAGCAGAAAAAGCACTATATCAGGCAGAAAAAAATAATGACAGTAATTCTGTTAATCGCTTTCGGGATTGGGGGCTGCTTCCGTATTGGTTCCGAGCAGTGGAAAAATATACGCCATGGGTTAATAAAATATATTTTATTACCTGGGGACATATTCCACAGTTTTTGAATACCGCAAATCCGAAGCTTCGGATTATTAATCATAGGGATTTTATACCGGAGGAATACCTTCCGACCTTTAGTTCACATACGATAGAAGTAAATATTCATCGAATAGAAGAACTAGGGGAATATTTCGTGTATTTTAATGATGATATGTTCATACTTCGTCCTATGCCGGAGCTCTCTTTTTTTCGTGACAAATTGCCATGTACTTATGGTGGCGAATATCCAATAGAGCTGGTGGGAAAAATCGATATATGGCAACATGCGGCAGTAAATGATCTTGGAGTGGTTAATGCTCATTTTGATAAACGGCGTCAGGTTAAGTGTTTTGGAAAGAAGTATCGTTCTTCGTTATACCGCTGGCAGGATAATATACGAACATTAGCGGCTGAAACACTTTTCCCTAATGAATTCACTGGTTTCAGAAATCTGCATGCACCAGCAGCATATTTAAAACAGACTTTCAAAGAGGTCTGGAAAGCAGAGCCAGAGTTGTTACATATTACAAGTCAGTGCCGTTTTCGCAGAGCTGATGGAGTGAATCAGTGGGTTTTCCTCTGGTGGCAGATTGCCAGTGGGAATTTTAGCCCGGTTATTATTGATAATATAGTAAATTCAGTTGATGAAAATTCTATAAATGATATGTGCAGTATTATTGAATCTCAAAGCCATGATATGATTTGTATCAATGATCCGGAATATGATGTGAATTTTGAGTTCTTATCAGAACGGTTAAAAAAAGCTTTTATGACAATATTGCCGGATAAGAGTAGCTTTGAAAAATAGTACGCAAAATGAGAAAATTATGAAGAAAAAAGTGATTTTTATAACTCAGGCATTATGGCTTGGGGGCATAGAGACGGCATTGGTAAATTTATTGAACCATCTCGATTATGAAAAATATGATGTGACTTGTCTTATTACCGAAGATTACCAGGATATGGAAGATCAGATTACGTCAAGGTGTCGTTTGATAATTGCCGACAGACAGCATACAGTTACTTTTCCTAAGGAATATAAATATAAACGGTTGTTTAATCTGATGGAAGAACCACAGCAAGCTTCAAGTTTTAGAAGGCTTATATGGAAAATTATTAAATTGTTTTTCCGTGCTGCAGAGATGAGATTGTATGCACAGTATATTAAACAACAGATCGGAAACGAACACTTTGATACTGCAGTCATATATAGTGATCGTGTTGCGGAGATTGCTGCTCGATCCATTAGTGCTGATCGTTTTTTGATGTTTTATCATAATGCAGATCTAGGTAGAGCCTATCATGATATATATGGTTATCGTATATCTGAAAAAATTATTGCAGTTTCTGAAGCCCAATGCAATAAGTTAAAAAAGGTTCGTTCCAAATTTGCATCCAAAATGATAGCGATTCCGAATTACATAGACGTGGAGTCCACCAGGAAAAAAGCAAAATTGGAAACAGAATCACCGTTATTTCCAGAACAAGGCATACATCTTGTTTCCTGCGGAAGATTGGCTTATCAAAAGGGCTTTGATATTGCTGTCAAAGCTTGTGCTATAATTGTAGATAATGGTTTTAAAAATCTTCATTGGTATATATTAGGCATGGGCCCTAAGAAGAAAGAATTAGAGAGCATGATTCGAGAGTATGGAATGGAAAATCATTTTCATTTGATTGGTGCAAAGAAAAATCCATTCCCCTATATGAAAGCAGCTGATTTATATGTGCAGCCCAGCCGCACGGAAGGATATTCTCTCTCTATTCTGGAAGCGCGCGTTTTGGCCTGCCCTACAGTTGCAACATTTTCTGCAGCAGGAGAACAGATGATAGATGGCGAGACAGCTTCGCTGTGTGAGGCAAATGCCGAATCAATCGCAGCTGCAATCTGTAAACATCTGAAAAATCCGGAACTTTCAGCAAAGTATAAAACGGAGCTTTCCAAATTTAGATTTGATAAGGTAAATGAGGATATTATAAATAAGGTTGAGGAGCTATTATAGGAAGGAAAAAGTAAATGGAAGAAAAGTTTTCAACAGTTATTAAGCCAAAAACAGGATGGTTCGATATACATCTAAAAGAGGTTTATGCATATCGAGATCTGATTTTTCTTTTTGTTAAGAGAGATTTTGTATCTAAGTATAAGCAAACGATACTGGGACCGGCATGGGCTATCATTCAGCCATTATTAACAACAGTAATTTTTACTTTAGTTTTTGGAAGTATAGCAGGACTTGCCCCTGGCGGGATACCTTCTTTTGCTTTTTATCTGTCAGGAACAATACTTTGGACATATTTCAGCAGCTGTCTTACTAGAACAGCAAATACTTTTGTTTCCAACAGTAATATTATGGGAAAAGTATATTTCCCACGCCTTGTGATGCCAATTTCAACAGTAATTTCAGAATTGATCAGTTTTGCCATACAGTTTGCTTTTCTCTTAATTTTCTTGATTTATTATGTTCTAACAGACCAGGGGGTTCATCCTAATGTTTGGATTCTAATGACTCCTCTTATTATTCTGCAGCTGGCTTTGTTGAGCCTGGGGGTAGGAGTTATCATTTCAGCATTGACTACAAAATATAGAGATTTAGCCATGCTGGTAGCGTTCGGAACGCAATTGTGGATGTATACATCTCCAATTGCATATGATATGTTCAGCATGGGAGCTTTTGCACCTGGAGGAAAATGGCATGGGTTATATATGCTTAACCCGGTTACTTCAATAGTCAATTTGTTCCGCTATGGATATTTAGGGATAGGAACAATGGAGTGGAATTACTATTTTATTGGCTGGGGAACTACTCTTGTGTTTGTTTTTGCCGGGGTAGTATTATTCAGTCGTGTAGAGAAAACTTTTATGGATACAGTGTGAGGTGGAATATGGGCGAACTTGTGATAAAAATAGATCATGTTTCAAAAGAGTATCGATTAGGCGCTATTGGTGGAGGTACATTAAAGGGGGATTTACAGAGCTGGATTGCCCGTATGCAGGGAAAAGAAGATCCTAACAGCAAAATAGGTCAGAGAACAGATATTAATATAGGGGAACATTTTCTCGCATTAGACGATGTGTCTTTTGAAGTGAAAAAAGGAGAGGCAGTAGGAATTATTGGACATAATGGGGCTGGGAAGTCTACATTATTAAAATTGTTATCTCGTGTGACAGCACCTACCAAGGGAACTATTTCTTACAATGGGCGGATTGCGTCAATGCTGGAAGTAGGAACAGGATTTCACCCTGAACTGACAGGGCAGGAGAATGTGTATATGAATGGTGCAATTCTTGGCATGACGAAAGAAGAAATTGCCCAAAAATTTGATCAGATTGTAGAATTTGCTGAAATGGAAAAGTTTATTGATACGCCGGTAAAACGGTATTCCTCCGGTATGTATGTTAAACTGGCTTTTTCCGTTGCAGCACATTTGGACAGTGAGATCATGATAATGGATGAAGTGCTGGCCGTTGGCGATATGGCTTTTCAAAAGAAATGCCTTGAAAAGATGCGCGAAGCAGCTCAGATACAAGGAAGAACTGTACTTTATGTAAGCCACAATATGAATACAATACGACAGCTTTGCAGCCGATGTATTGTGCTGAGTAAGGGACGGGTAATTTTTAATGGAGATGTTGAGGAAGCAATAGCTATTTATCTTAATGAGACAGACGAGGAAGAAAAGATTTTCCATAATTTGACTGAAAGACAAAGACCGGAAAATTCAACTGATAAGGTTAGAATGGAAAGTTTTCAGTTTTTGAATAAAGAAGACTGCATTTATATGCGTGGTGAACCAATATGTTTTGAGGTGAAATGGAAAGCAAAAGCAGATGTTGACAATGTCAGATTTAGGATGATTGTCAGATACCGTGATGATTCTCCAGTCGGATTAGTACAATCTGGTGAATTGGGAGACTTTAAAGAAGGAGAGGAATGTATAAATCGTTTTGAATTTGATACTAGTATGCTTTCGGATGGCAAATATTTTTTCAGCGTAGCATTTTATCAGAGCGATCGTGTAGGAAACAGCGTTATTCTTGATCATATTTCCAGAGCTGTTTCAATTGATATTGTAAGCGCAGCAGATGACAAATCAATATTGAACTGGGAACATAGATGGTGGGGATCAGTTAGATTTCCAGAGTTGAGTATACTTAAATGAGGACGTGGATTATGGAAGTAATAACACTTAATAGTATATTGAAACAAGGTGATACGGTATATTACGATTTTGCTTATACTTCGGGACTGAAAAAATATTTTACAGGAAAACCCTTTACAATTAATTACGCGGAAAATATTGAACTTGTTCCAGATGCTATTTTAGCAGTACCATTTGTAGGCAGTATAATTCCTATTGTGTGGCTGACACATTGTGAACTTAGGCTTAATTCTCTTGATAAAGCATTTTATGAATGTTTACCAAATTTAAAAAAAGGTTATGAAACTATGTTCCCTGAGAGTAAATTTGAGGGAAATATCAAAGTAAGGGAATTGACTGATTCTGTAGAAATGCTTACCCCGCATTGTGCTATGTTTTATTCAGGGGGAGTCGATTCAATGTATACTTTCATTAATCATTTAGATGAGAGACCCGATTTGTTGTCTATTTGGGGGTCAGATATAAAGTATGAGAACGAGACAGGGTGGAAGTTAGTTCATCAAGCTATTGAGGAAGCCGCAGAAAAATGTGGATTGCCGGAAGTCTTTTTTCACAGTACTTTTAGAGAATTTGATGATGAAGGCGTTCTACATGCAGAATTTAGCAGCCGGTTAAAGGATGGATGGTGGCATGGGGTTAAACATGGAATTGCGTTACTTAGTCATGTTGCTCCTTATGCATATTTGCATCATATTACTAAAATGTACATTGCATCGTCACATTGTCCTGAGGATGGTCTTGTAAGGTGTGCCTCTAATCCACTGACAGATAATCAAGTTAAATTTGTGAATTGTCAGGTTGTACATGATGGTTTTGAAAATAGTAGACAGAAAAAAATAAAAAAAATAATAGACTTTAATCTTAAAGAAGAATTGTATCTTCCCCTTCATGTCTGTTGGGAATCACAGTCAGGAGGAAATTGTTGTCATTGTGAAAAATGCTATCGGACTATAGTAGGAATTTTGATAGAGAATGGAGATCCATCAAAATATGGATTTAGTAATTGGAAAAAAGAATTGGTAGATATGCGAAAAAATATGGTTGAAAATAAAAATCATTATATAGAAACATACTCTTCGTATTGGACACACATTAGTGAACGAATTCGTGAACAAAGCAATAACCTAAAGCATAAAACTTATTGGAAGGATATTAAATGGATTGGCAAAACAGACTTTAAGAATATCGATTCAATTAACTTAGATTTGAAGTATAGAATTTATAGAAAGTTATCTCAGATAATTTAAATGGAGTTCTTAAATGAAGGCTTTAGTTTCTATTATTATACCGATTTATAATGTATCTAAATATATGGATGAATGTATTCGATCGGCATGTGCTCAGGACTATGAAAATCTTGAAATTATTCTAGTTGATGACGGATCGACAGATGATTCAGGAGAAAAATGTAATACTTGGGCTAAGCAGGATAGCAGGATTCAGACAGTTCATAAAAGGAATGGTGGACTGTCTTCTGCGCGCAATGCGGGATTAGATATAGCAAAAGGTACATATGTGTACTTCCTTGATGGTGATGATTCAATAGAAAAAAATCTTATTTCAACAGCTGTCAGAGTTATGGATACAGGTGAGGATATAATTTTTTTCTGCCACTATAAAATTTTTGCAAATGGCGAAAAAATTCCTGTGGATCATGAAACTGGCAGATATCAATTGAATTCAGGAGAGCAGCGAGCTCATTTTTTAACAGATTACATTCTGTCGGGACGTCTTGGATGGGAGGCATGGAATAAGCTCTATCGTAGAGCGCTGATAGAAAAATATAACCTTCGTTTTGCAGATAATAATATTATTTTTGCAGAAGATTTATATTTTTGTTTATGCTATTGTGCTCACGCGACCAAGGTGATTAGTATTAGAAAATATTTGTACAACTATATGCAGCGCTCTGATTCTATTATGTCAAAGCAGTCTACAAAATTGAATATTGGTCGGATGAATGAGTTATCCAAAAGAGTACTGGACTTTTTAAAACAATTTGATGATTGTAACACGCTTATAGAACATTTTCCGATTATTCATTTTATGATTATGGATAACGTATTGACGCGGATTAGGAATAATTTTAAGCTTTCTCCGCCGGAATTTAGAAGAATATTATATGGAGATATACAAGATGTCTTCTTTTGGAGAAAATGGACAGGGGAGTTTTTAAAGAAAAAGAAAGAATTATATAAGATCTATCTGGGAAGCAAAGCTGCTGTAAAAATAAGTTATGTCAGATTTCTTTATGATGGAAACTACCTATTATTGCGTATTAGAAATCATATAATAAATCGAAACTGGGCAATGTTGAATCAAATGGATTCTGTTCAACAAGAGTGGAAAGTACAGATAAAGACCTTCAGCAAAAACAATAAATGCATCTATTATATTGGATCTGAGGAGTATGGAAATTTGGGGGATAATGAAATAGCAGAAGCTATTATGAAATTCTCTCGGCATTATTTCCCTGATTATCATTTGTTAGAAGTAACATGTAAGGACTTCCAAAAGGCAAAACCGTATTTGCAAAAATATATTAAAAGTAAAGATGTGATTTTCCTCACTGGGGGAGGAAATTTTGGAAACGCATATCCATTATCTGATAATATCAGAGAGGATATCATTATTGGATGGAAGAATAATTTAAAGATTGTGTTTCCACAAACAATAGATTTTTCTCATAATGACGAAGGAAATACATGGTTGCAAAAAGCGCAAAGAGTTTATTCAAAAGAGAATAATGTGATTATTTTTACAAGAGAAAATCATTCTTTTCAGATTGCAAAAAAATATTTTCAATGTTCTTCATACTTGGTTCCGGATATTGTTCTCTTCTGCAATGAACAGCAATGTGTAAAGCGTGAAGAGTCAGTATTATTTTGCTTCCGGGATGATAAAGAAAAATATATAAGTGAAACGGTTAAAGAGAGTGTTAAAAAGGCGGTTATTAAAACTAATTATGAAATAAAACAGATTGATTTACAATTGCCATATGATGTCAGAAAGTTTCAACGAAAAGAAGAGATAAAGAAAAAAATGGACGATATGCGCAAGTCTTCGCTGGTTATTACTGATCGACTGCACGGTATGGTTTTTGCTGTAATTACTGGTACACCATGTATTGTATTCAGCAATTACAATCATAAAGTTAAGGGAACTTATGAATGGATATCTTATCTGCCATATGTGAAGTACGTAGAAAATGAGGAAGAGGCTATTGCATGGATTCCTAAACTGATAAAAATGCAAGGTTGTAAATATGACAATACACCATTGTTGCCATATTACGATCAACTTGCACAGGTGGTAAAAGAAAATGGCAAAAATTAGTGTAATTGTTCCAGTTTATAAAGTTGAACAGTATTTGCGAAGATGTGTAGACAGTATTCTTTCACAGACATTCTCTGATTTTGAACTTATCCTTATAGATGACGGGAGTCCAGACCGCTGTGGAGAAATCTGCGATGAATATAAGCAGCGAGATGACCGTGTTGTAGTCATTCATCAATCAAATGGGGGACTTTCAGCAGCAAGGAATACAGGAATCGCATGGTGTTTTGATAAAAGTAATAGCAATTGGTTTACTTTTATCGACAGCGATGATTGGGTGCATCCTAAATATTTGGAAGATTTATTACATGCAGTGCAGAAGTATCAAACAAAGGTGAGCATATGCGAATTCTATGAAACAATCGATGAGGGGGCCGAGATTGCTGAATATGGTAAAGAAGAAGTTGTAACTCCGGAAGAATTTTATGATAAGAATCGTATTAATGCAACAGTGGCGTGGGGAAAACTTTACAACAGGGAGTGCTTTGAGAAAATTCGCTTTCCCCAGGGAAGATTGCATGAGGATGAATTCACAACATACAAAATTTTGTTTCAGTATTCATATATTGCAATTGCAAAGAAAAAATTATACTACTATTTTAGAAATAATCAGAGTATTATGCATATGACATGGTCTGATAAACGATTAGATGCACTAGAGGCTCATAAAGAACAGATACATTTTTTTATGGAGAGAGGATTTCATAGAGCATATCTTCGATCAGTTCGTGCATATGTTGGAGCTATTTGCAATAACTGTGAGTTATTGGAAAAAGAAAAGTCCCATTACGAATTAAAAAAGAAATTAAAAGAAGAGTTGAGAATATCTTTAAAAATGTATAGGAAAGAGGTTCCATTTAATGAATGTAGGTGGGCATATGTTGTTGCATACCCTAAGTTTACGAGATTCTATAGCTTTGCAGAACGGCTGATAAAAGGTATTTGGAGGAGAATCCATGTCTGAAATTAGCGTGATTGTTCCAGTATATAATTCAGAAAGATATATAAAAAGGTGTGTGGATAGTATTCTTGCCCAGACATTTCAAGATTTTGAATTGATTTTATTGGACGATGGGAGTACGGATCAGAGTGGTCGGTTATGTGATGATTATGCAGAACAAGATTCTCGTATTCGTGTTATTCATCAAAAAAACCAGGGACAGGCATCGACCAGAAATACAGGGATCAGACTATCATCAGCCAAATGGATTGCATTTGTTGATGCTGACGACATGATCCATCCCCAGTACTTTGAAATTCTCTATCGTGTGGCAGTAGAAAATAAAGTAAAAATCAGTGCATGTCATGCGTTTGAAGGCAAGAATTTACCAGAGAATTTTTTGAATGATCAACCGATGCATTCGGTACGATATTCTGTTAATGAAGAAACTCTTTGGAAATGGTATTTTGGTACAGATGAGAGGATCAGTAAGTTTACGTATTGGGTAGTATGGGGAAAGCTGATTCATAAAACTATTTTGCAGAAATATCCATTTACCGACAATAGAATTTATGAAGACAATGCAGTTGTTTTTAAATGGCTGTACGAATCGGGAAATATTGCTTTTTGTGATAATGTTATGTACTTTTATTATGTCAATTCGGAAGGCACAACCAAAAAAGCCTATAGTCTTAAACGGTTGGACTGGCTTTGGGCAGTGCAGGAACAAATTTCATTTTACAAAGAAGTGGGCTTTAATAAAATGGAATACATGCTCAGGAAACAGTATGTGTGGGAAGCCTTGCGAGAGTATGAACACATTACTGCATTGAATAGAGAGAAACATGCAGCAAAAAAATTGAGGAGGCAGATTGTTCTGTATTGTATCCAGAACCAGACAAAGATTTCATTGGAATACAGTGAAAAGATGGAAATATTGTCGAGGCTTTATCCCCTTATAGTCAAGAGAATATCTAAAATAAAAGGGCTAATCAAGCATTAGCGGATGAATATATCCTATATTCTAAGAAAATAACAGTAATTATCTTATAGGGTGAAGATTATGAGAAATCAAAAAAAAAGAATTGCTTTTGTATTAACCTCTTTTGTTGTAGGTGGAGTTGAAAAATCATTTCTTGATTTGCTAGATTGTATAGATCAAGAGCATTATGAAGTAACTGTTTTCCTCCCAGATGATAAAGGAGACTGGACTTTTAAACTTTCCGAGAAATGCAACGTACGCTATCTCAAAATGGAAAATTTTAAAACGGTATTTTTTAGACAAATTAAACAATATAATTTTTTTGGTGCTTTAAGAAGCCTATATTTTCGAACGTTATCTAGAGCATTCTTTAGAATATGGTATCGAAAAAGCTCAGAATTTTTTGTGCGCAGTATGATCCAAATAAAAGAAAAATATGATTGCGTTGTTGCATATCAGATCATAAATGACGAATGTGTTTTAGGGAGTCTTTACCGAATTAAAGCCTCTAAAAAAATTGTTTGGTCTCATCTGGATTTGAATAAAACAGAAAAGCTATATGAACACTGGTATAATAAATTTGATAAAATATTTTGTGTTTCCAAATTTTCTCAGAATGCTGTTATACAATGCTTTCCTTCTTTAAAGAATAAAACAGAAATATTTTATAATGTAATTAATCCTTTGAGAATAGAAAAAATGGCAGAGGAAGAGAAAGATATACAGTTCGATAATAATTGCGTTAATATAGTGACAGTTGCAAGGCTTGCCAAAGTAAAAGGGCAAACAATGATCCCACGGACTGCACATCTTCTTTTAGAGTCTGGCTATAATATAAAATGGTATTTAATCGGAGATGGCGAATTGCGTCAGGAAATAATAAAGAAAATTTCAGAAGAACATGTAGAAAATCATGTTATTTTGCTTGGAAATAAAAACAATCCATATCCGTATATTAAAGATTGTGATATCTATGTTCAAACATCATTTGTAGAAGGTTGGGGATTGACTGTAAGCGAAGCAAAAGTATTACATAAACCTATCGTTACAACTGAAGCAGGCGTTATGAGCGAACAGATAGAAAACAATATCAATGGCATTATAGTATATGAGCCTACGCCAACTGCTTTAGTAAAAGAAATTCTAAAATTAATTGAAAAACCGGAATTAAGACTAAAGTTTCTTGAAAAATTGCAGGAGGAAGATGTCTGTCATTATGGAGAAGTAAATAAGCTTTATAAGATGGTCGAAAGTTGAAAAAAATTAAGGTAGAGAAAAATGATAAGAATTTCAATAATTATTCCAATTTTCAATGCAGAACTATTTCTTCAGCGATGTATAGATAGTATTTTATTACAAACATTTCCTGATTTCGATTTGATATTAGTTAATGATGGTTCGACTGATCGCAGTCCGACAATTTGTGATGAATATGTTAGAAAGGATACAAGAGTTCATGTTATTCATCAAAAGAACCAAGGACCATCTGCGGCACGAAATGCAGGAATAGACTGGGCATTTAAGAACAGCAGCAGTAATTATCTGGCATTTATCGACAGTGACGACTGTATTCATCCCCAATATCTGGAACGACTGTATTATGCCATCATCCAAAACAATGCAGAGGTAAGTGTTTGTAAACATCAATATATTTCACTGCAGGAATCTTTGGAAGATAAACCTTTACTAGAAACTTTGCATGCATATATTATCAGTGCTGAAGATTTGATGGTTATGCAAGCCAGCAATTTTAATTATGCCTGGGCAAAGCTTTTTTCAAAAAATTGTTTTAAAGAACTGCGTTATCCGGAAAACATCTCTTTTGGTGAAGATAATCTTATTATTTTTAAGGCATTGTTTGAATGTAATGAAATTGTTTATATTGAAGAAAAATTGTATTATTATTTTTATAATGAAAATGGGATAACAAAATCACCCTGGAGTCCACGCAGCTTGGAATGTTTTGAAGGGATACGGACTCAGTTAGATTATTATAAAAGTAAGGGGTATACAAAAGCGTATAATAAAGAAATTGAACTTTATATACAGCAGTGTGCTTATCAGATACATAGGATTCGTGAAGATAAAAGGAATTTAAAGAAAAATAAGAAATATCTGATTCTTTTACTCAGACAAATACAGAGCCTTTTCCTACAATATGCAAATTTCCATCCTCAAGATGATTTTTACTGGTATGAAGCATTATATCCTAAGAAGGCATATATACTGGGATTATATATCAGAATAAAGAGAAATCATAGAGAGTTAGGATTTAAGGGAATGATGCATAAAATATTAGAAAAATTATTTCACAGCTAAAAATAGTTATTTGATAAAAGTAGCAAATCTATATGTAGATCAAAATTTATTTCTGGAGTTGACATAAGATGCAGGATAAGATGGTTGGAGGTACTCAGAATTCTGAACGCAATAAAGCATTTGATTTATTGAAAATTGTTTGTACGTTAATCATTATTTTACATCATACAGAGTTTTTTTACGGTGTATTGAATCGAGGTTATATTGCAGTTGAATTCTTTTTTATTACATCTGGATTTTTTTTATACCATTCGTATATAAATAACCCAGGAGTTGATACAAAACATTATTTTATTAAAAGAGCCAGAAGATTATATCCAGAGTATTGGTTTGCTTTTTTAATACTTTTAATTGCTCGTCTATGTATGCACTCCGTGCCGTATACCCATTGGTATTCACCGTTCTTGGAATTGTCACTTCTTCAGAATGTTGGTATGCCACTTGAAAATGCTGCAATGAATTATCCATGTTGGTACCTGTCTGTTTTATTATTTGGAGGCACTGTCATTTATATTCTTCTTAGAAAATTATCTAAGAGAAACTTTAATATTGCAGCAGTAGGTATAGTAATTTGCACATATGCATACTTGATTTCACAGTCCCCCGATATTGAGCAGTGGGGGACGGCTGGATTTGTGTTTTATCTTCCATTTTGGCGTGGAATGGCTGATATGATGATTGGCATAATAATATATCAATTGCCAAAACCAAAGAAAATACCTGGTGTAATTATCGAATTGTGCAGTGGAATTGGGATAATAATTCTGTTAAGGATAAATGGGGACTTCGATTATTTAGCGGTAGCTTTCATAATATTACTTACATGGTCTATCTGCTCTAGTAGTTCTATTCTAAGAAAGATCGGAAATTTAAAAATTGTAAATGTAATTAATAAGTATCAATACGGAATGTATGTGAATCATATCTGTGTTATACTAATCTTCAGGCAATTGGCTGTTGTATCGTCAACTAATTGGGGAGTGACGGTAACAGTATTATTCGTTTGCATTTTTCTACTTTCATGGGTTGGTATGTTTACAACAAGCCAGATTCAAAGGCGAATTAAGTGTATTAATAGGTGACTATGGATTTTTTAATGTTTTTAGTGAAAAGAAAGTGATAAGATTATATGAAAGATAAGAAACATTTTATTAATCTGCTCAGAGTCTTAGCAGCAGTATGCATTACAAATTCTCATTTTGCTAATGTCTGGCCTATATCGGGAATAGCTTCCGGCGGCATGCTGGGAGATGTTCTGTTTTTTGCTATATCAGGATATTGCTTATATCGCTCTGAGTTTAAGATGCAGGATTTGGGCAGATGGTACATAAAAAGAATCCGTAGAATATACATTACTGTCATTTTTATTGCGCTCCTGACCTGCTTTTTTACTGGATTCCCCTTATCGGTGTCAGGTTGGCTTCATACTTTCATATATCCGACAAATTATCATTTTGTAGCATCAATTATGGTGCTCTATATTGTTTATTATGTATGGATGAATCTTTTGAAAAGATGGAAAGTAAGCATAGGGATATCTGCGGCCGTTTTTTCGGTAGCTGTGTTGATAGTCTATGTGCTAACATTTGATAAATCCTGGTACCATATAGATGTGGTGGAAAATCATTTTATAAGATTTCTCTTTTTTGCAGCAATGCTTTTGGGAGCATATTTCAGAGAAGCAGAACAAAAGACTGAAAAACTTACAGCTAATAACGCGTGGAAAAATGGAATGCTGGCCATAGTTTCAATCATAGTATATTTTGCAGTCAGATTGGCGGTACCAAGGTTTGGGCTCTATGCAGTGCAGATCCTTACATGGGCGGCAATTTTATTTGCGTTGTATTGCATCATACGGTGGGCAGAATCTCTGGAATCATTTTTGATAAAGTTGCCGGGCAAAGTGAAAGGTATTCTTGAATTTTTGGCTGGTATTACTTTACAGATATATTTGGTTCAATTTCCCATTATCGAAAGATTTGAGACAATTATATTTCCGATAAATTTGATTGTTATAACCATTATTATTATTGCAGTATCTGTAATTGGGTACGGGATTGATAGAGTTATCCAGAAAGGTATTGATTATGTCGTAGATTTCAGGAAGAATATTCGAATTTGAAAAATGCTTATGACTGTGGATCACGCAACTAAAACTTAGAAATTCCTTGGTTAGGAGAAAAATCGACTAAATTAGGGAGGAATAGATTTATGGCACATGAGATCGAATTAAAATTTATGATTCATGATTTGGAAAAATTTATGGCATGCTTAAAAAAGGAATCGATTTCATTAGAAAGCGGGATTTATCAAGCTGACACTATATTTTTCAGAAAGGGAAAAAGCTTTTTAGATCTTGCTGCTGGAGAACCTGTGATTAGGATTAGACAAGAACAGGATAAGATAACAACGACGATAAAAAAATATCTCTCGGGGATTATCGAACGTGAAGAAATTGAATGTACCATATCAAGTGCCGATGAGTTTAAAAAATATTTACTGTTGTTAGATATTGTCCCTGTTGTTTCGGTTTATAAGATGAGACAAAAGGGAAAATGTGGAGGGGTTAATGTTACAGTAGATCACGTAGAAGGACTCGGAGATTTTACTGAATTTGAGATCGTGTCAGAAAATTCTGATAGGGAGGCTGTAGAGAAACTTTATAGAATTGCGGAACGATTAGGATTCAGACGTGAGGATAGAGTGACTATGCCATATGATGAAATGATTTTTAAAAAGCAAAAGCTAAAAATATAAACGGAGGACAAGTGAAGTGATTAACATAGTGGCTAAGGCAATCCATCATACTATGGAGTTTGGGGACTTTGATATTTATGTGGTACAGGATGATTTGAAGAATGAACATGTAATCCTTACTCGAGGCGATATTAAAAAGGGACAAGATATACTTTGCAGAGTTTCCTCAGAGTGTCTTCCAGGAACTGCATTGTTTTCAGCTGAATGTGATTGTAAGCAAGAAATTGAGTATTCTTTAAAATTAATTGCAAAAGAAGATAAAGGCATTTTTATTTATTTAAGGCAGGAGGGGCGGGGACATGGCCTAGCTTTGAAAATTAGGGCTTTGGCTAATAAGAATAAAGGTATGGATACTTTTGAGGCAGTAGAATGCATGGGACTTCCGGCAGATGCAAGAGAATATTCGATCGTTAAGAAAATTATAGATTATTTTCAGATAAAGTCTATTAGATGCCTGTGTAACAATCCAGATAAGATACGGGCATTACGTTCAGAAGGGATAATCATTTCAGAAATAATTAATATTCCGGTTAAAGCAACGCCATATTCTTTGAAGCATCTTTGTGCAAAGAAGAAGCATGGACATGTAATTAAAATAGAAGATTAAAGTTTGCTGTAAAGGGAGGAAGTGCATTAATTTGATACTGCACTAAGATGTATGGTATTAAATAATGAAGGAATAAAAAAAGCGCTTGATGAAGGAACGCTCATTATTAATAAATATACGTGGAAAGAAGACACTTTGGAAAAGGTAAACTTTGATGTTAAAGATCTGAAAGGAAGCCATAAGATCCGTCTTCATGTCGGTTTTCTTCTGCGTACATTGTCAGATAAGCGATGGGTAAATCCTAAGGTGCTTTATAACAAGAGAGATGGTATTATTGATTTGAGACAAGTGGAGGGACGTAAGTACTTGCTTTATCCTGGAGAAGCCGTTCTACTTTATACAAATGAAGTCATTACTTTAGGTCCTGGATATTTTGGGCTGTTACTATCTCGGGTAAGTCTTGAAGAAACCGGGCTGATGGCTTCTCAGTCATATATAGATCCGAGCTGGGAAGGTGTTCTTCAGATTGTTGTTACAAATAATTCAGAGACACCGAGGCTTTTGCAGGAACATTGTGAAATTGCAAATCTTGTTTTATTCAAAATGGAACAGGATGCTGATGGAGCAGCACAAAAAAAGAACGATCATTATGGTGTGACTTGGGAAAAAATTAGAGATAACCCGGATTTTCCCAAATGGAAGGATAGAAAACGTACAGGATGGGTGAAGTTTAAGCATTTTATACGTACATATAGAAAGTGGTTTTTGGGAGGAGCAGGAGGGATTAGTATATTAGGTCTCTTATATGAAGTGATTGCGATAATAAAAGATCTATCGGAATTACTGTGAATGGAACTTCCGGCAAGCGTCAGCGGAAAGAAAGACAGAGGGTCTTGAGACATTACGTCATATATATAACTCATAGAAATCAGATATAGGCGAGAGCGAATTGTATTAAAAGTTATCGAAGGATGTGATAAGATTGAGAAAAGTAACAAAAATCATTTTGATTGCGGCAGCGGTTCTGCTGGCGGCATGTCTGATCAGCATCTGGATTTCCTATTACTGGCTGACTGTTTCCTGTTTTACGGTGGCCAGCGAAAAAATTACTTCATCCTTTCGTATTGTATTTGTTTCCGATCTCCACAATCATCAGTTCGGAAGCGGAAATGAGAAACTGCTTCAGAAAATCCGTGAGCAGTCGCCGGATCTGATTCTGCTGGATGGCGATATGATCAACGGGGATTCTGAAAATGCAGACGTCGTGTTGAATTTGATCCCGTCGCTGAAGGAGATTGCTCCGGTTTATTATTCTCTTGGGAATCATGAGTATGAGTATATAGAAGCGGGGCATGAAGAGCTGTGGGAACAGCTGGAAGAAGCAGGCGCAGTGGTTTTGAACCACCGGATCGAGGATGTGGAGATAAATGGAAATCGCATTCGCCTTGGAGGGCTGTATGAGTATGGCTTTGAAACTTCCATGCAGTCGGAAAAGGATAATCGGGAGGCTGTTTCTTATCTTGAAAAGTACGTGGATACAGACCGGTATCTGATCATGTGCGCCCACCGGCCGGAAAGCTTTTATCCATGGGATTACGCAGATACCTGGGGCATTGAGCTTGTACTCAGCGGTCACCTCCACGGTGGCCAGGTGATCCTGCCGGGTGTGGGAGGGTTATATAATCCTTTAGACGGCTTTTTCCCCAAATTTGATTACGGCCAGTATCAGCTGGGCGACAGTGATATGATTATTACCCGTGGGCTAAGTTCTGATCCGAAGGCTCTTCCGAGATTTAATAACCCGCCGGAGATCGCGGTGGTAGATGTAACGCCGGAATAGGACGGAAACAGGGGAAGGAATAGGGCAGCCTGACCGTCTGAGATATGATGAGAGGTGCTGATTCGCTGTGGGAATCCTTCCGCTTGTATCGGCCGAATTGTTCTTGTGAACGTAGAGGGAACATGATAAACTGAAAGCGTTGGAGAGGCAGTCCGTAATAGCGAAGCCTGCCATGATAAAGACGGTTGATTGAATAATTCGCAAACCCCCATCTGAGATGGGGGAACAGGCGAAGCCGTAG
>ERZ1643247.17-NODE-17-length-231584-cov-41.232805_pt1 | contig 231584 bp, 204 predicted proteins | sample MGYA00579264_ERZ1643247 | MGnify/ENA primary metagenome ERZ1643247 (study PRJEB29033, sample SAMEA4952262) | chicken gut metagenome | biome: Broiler Chicken; feature: Gastrointestinal Tract; material: Caecum | place: Ireland | collected 2018 | study: Broiler... | reverse complement strand
CCCCCACCGAGGCGCCCACCCCGACGCCGGCCCCCACGGCCGCGCCGACCCCGGCGCCCACCCAGGCCCCGACCCCGGCGCCCACCCAGGCGCCGGACCCCACGGCCGGCTGGCCCGCGACCATCGAGGCCAAGGACCTGGCTTCCTACGGCTTCGCGGTGGAAAGCCATGAGGAGACCATCATCCAGTACACCGGCTGGCAGACCATCGACGGCAATACATACTACTACGACCCCGCCACCCATCAGCCGGTCACCGGCACCCAGGTGATCCAGGGGGACATCTACACCTTCAGCTCCTCCGGTGTGCTGGGCCAGAAGGAACGGGGCATCGACGTGTCCAAGTTCCAGGGCAACATCGACTGGAACGCCGTCAAGGCGGACGGCATCACCTTTGCGATCATCCGCTGCGGCTACCGCGGCTATGGCAGCGGCGCTTTGGTGGAGGACTCCACCTTCCGCCGCAACATCCAGGGCGCCACCGCCGCCGGCATCAAGGTGGGCGTCTACTTCTACAGCCAGGCCATCAACGAGGAGGAAGCCGTCCAGGAAGCCAGCATGGTGGTCAGCCTGGTGCAGGGCTACAGCCTGCTCTACGGCGTCTACTTCGACACCGAGAAGGTGGCCGGCGACACCGGCCGCGCCGACGGCATCAGCGCCGCCCAGCGCACCGCCAACGCCGTGGCGTTCTGCGAAGCCATCCAGGCCGCGGGCTACAAGGCCGGCGTGTACAGCTACGCCAGCTGGTTCTACAACAACCTCAACTTTGCCAACATCAGCAAATACCGCACCTGGATCGCCCAGTACCGGGATACGCTGGACTTTGCCTACAGCTACAACATCTGGCAGTATACCAGCCAGGGCCGGGTCAACGGCATCAGCGGCAATGTGGACATGAACCTGGGCTGAACCCCCGACAACCCGCGCCTGCCGCGGCCAGCAAAACAGACAAAACAGAAAAACCGGCCGGCAGTGCCGCAAGCGTTTTCGCTTTGCGCACTGCCGGCCGGTTTGCTGCGTCCGGCTACCGGGGAAAGGCGGGAAAGATCAGCAGCTGCTGCGGGGGTGGATGCCGGTGCCGCCGCGCACCTGCCCGCTGCCGTGGATGACGTACTTGTAGCTGCACAGCTCGGCCAGCCCCATGGGGCCGCGGGCGTGCAGTTTCTGGGTGGAAATCCCCATCTCGCAGCCCAGGCCGAACTCCCCGCCGTCGGTGAAGCGGGTAGAGGCGTTCACATAGACCGCGGCGCTGTCCACACAGGCGGTGAACCGGTTGGCGGCCTCCACATTCTCGGTGACGATGGCCTCGCTGTGGTGGGTGGAATGCAGGGCGATGTGGTCGATGGCGGCTTCCAGGTCATCCACCACCGCCACGGCCAGGGTATAGTCAAGAAACTCGGTGTCAAAGTCCCGGGGACCGGCCGGCACGCCGGGGCACAGGGCGGCCGCCCGCCGGTCCAGCCGCAGCTCCACCGGGGTCAGGCCGGCCTCGGTGCGGTTCTGCACCAGCAGCCGCTGCAGCCGGGGCAGAAAGGCCGCAGCCACATCCCGGTGGACCAGGCAGACCTCCGCCGCATTGCACACGCTGGGGCGGCTGGTCTTGGCGTTTTCCACAATGGAAAGCGCCATGTCCGGGTCGGCGTCCTTGTCCACATAGATGTGGCAGATGCCGGTGCCGGTCTGGATGCAGGGGACGGTGGCGCTCTCCACACAGGCGCGGATCAGCCCCGCCCCGCCCCGGGGGATCAGCAGGTCCACCAGCCCGTTGGCGGTCATCAGCACCCTGGCCGACTCGTGGGAGGTATCCTCCACCAGACTCACGGCGGTCTCGGGCAGGCCCGCCTGCCGCAGCCCGCGGCGCAGCGCCGTCACAATGGCGTGGCAGCTGGCCCAGGCTTCCCGCCCGCAGCGCAGCACACAGGCGCTGCCGGCCTTGATGGCCAGCGCCGCCGCGTCCGAAGTCACGTTGGGCCGGCTTTCATAGATAATGGCGATCACACCCATCGGCACGGCGGTCTTTTCGATCAGCAGGCCGTTGGGCCGCACGATCTTGCGCAGCACCGCCCCCACCGGGTCGGGCAGGGCGGCCACCTCCCGCATCCCCTTGGCCATCTCGGTCAGTCGGGTGGGGGTCAGGGCCAGGCGGTCCAGCATCACCTCGCTGGTCTTGCCGCGGGCGGCGTCCAGGTCGCGGCGGTTGGCGGCCAGAATCTCCTCCTTGGCCGCCACCAGCGCCACCGCCATCTCTTCCAGCGCGGCGTCCTTGGCGTCGGTCCCGGCCAGTGCCAGCGGCCGGCGGGCCAGCTGGGCCTGCTGCAGGATCTCCAGGGTGGTCATGTCAGTTCCTCCTTCTTTCTGCGGCCCAAAAACCGGGTCCCGGCCCGGCGTCCGGCCACAATGTCGTACAGCAGCATCGGGTCGGCGCCGTTGGCGATCACCATGTCCACGCCGGCGCCGGTGGCCAGCTTGGCGGCGGTCAGCTTGGTGGCCATGCCGCCGGTGCCCAGCTTGCTGCCGGCCCCGCCGGCCAGGGCTTCCAATTCCGGGGTGACGGCGCGCACCTCGGGGATCAGCTCGGCCTCCGGATGGGTGTGGGGATCGGCGGTATACAGCCCGTCGATGTCGCTGAGCAGCACCAGCAGATCCGCCTGGATGTACTTGGCCACCAGGGCGGCCATCGTGTCGTTGTCGCCCACCGAGATCTCCTCGGTGGCGACGGTGTCGTTTTCGTTGATGATCGGGACGACCCGCAGCTGCAAAAGCCGGTAGAGGGTGTTCTGCAGGTTGCCCAGCCGCCGCGGGGAGTTGAAATCCTCCTGGGTGACGAGGATCTGGGCCACCGGATGGCTGTAATCGGTGAACAGCCGGTCGTAGGTGTACATCAGCTCACACTGCCCCACCGCGGCGGCGGCCTGTTTGGTCGGCATGTCCTGGGGGCGGTCGATCTGCAGCTTGCCCGCGCCCATCCCGATGGCCCCGGAGGAGACCAGCACCAGCTCGTGCCCGGCATTTTTCAGGTCGCTGAAGGTCTTGACCAGTTCCTCGGTATGGCGGATGTTCAGCCGCCCGCCCGGGTAGGCCAGCGTGCTTGTGCCGATCTTGATAACGATTCGCATGTATTTTCCTTTCCGGCCCGCAGGCCGCGGCAAGGCTTACCCCTTGCCCATCTCGACGGTCTTTTCGTAGGCGGCCAGCACCGCGTCGGTCACGGCGCCGCGGAAGGCCCGCTCCTCCAGCACCCGCACCCCCTGGATCGTGGACCCGCCGGGGCTGCAGACGGCGTCCTTCAGCTCACCGGGGTGGCGGCCGCTTTCCAGCACCATCCTGGCGCTGCCCAGCAGCATCTGGGCCGCATATTCCTGGGCCTTGGCCCGGGGCAGGCCGGCGGCCACGCCGCCGTCGGCCAGCGCTTCGATGAACTGGTACGCCCAGGCCGGCCCGCAGCCGGACACACAGCTGGCCGCGTCCATCTGCCCTTCGGCCACCTCGTCCAGCCGCCCGGCGGGGGCCATGGTCTGCCGCCAGGCTTCCAGGCGGTCGGCGGGCACCCCCAGGCTGCAGTACTGGATCATGCCGGCGCCCACCGCCACCGGGGTGTTGGGCATCATCCGGATGATCGGGTACTCCCCGCCGGCCATCTGCCGCAGCCGCTGCATCGAAAGCCCGGCCGCCATCGAGACCAGCACAAAGGGATCGGTCCGGGCGGCCAGCCGGGGGGCCAGCTCGGCCAGCACCCCGGCCATCATCTGGGGTTTGACCCCGAGAAAGACAAAGTCGCAGTCGGCAGCTTCCTCGTTGCCGGCGGCCGTGCAGCCCAGCTCTTTGGCCAGCGCTTCGGCCTTGGCGGCGGTGCGGTTGGCCAGCACCACCTGCCCGGCGCCCGCGCCGCGGCAGACCGCCCGCGCCACCGCGCCGCCCATGTTCCCGCAGCCGATAAATCCGTATCGCATTGTCTGCTTTCCTCCCCTTCAAAGCCCGGCGGCCGCGCTGACCGCCGCAGCCGGCAAACGTCTTTTGTCTATCCTAGCGCACGCCGCGGGCAATGTCAACAAAAACAGCTGACAAAACCGGACAAAAATGCTATAATCGGTGTATTCGGCCAGGACCGCCCGCAAGCTGCGGTCCGCTGTCAATAAGGAGGCATTCCCATGCAAACCGTCCAGTTGGGCCAGACCGGCCTGACCATCTCCCGCCTGGGCTTCGGCGGCATCCCGATCCAGCGCATCGACCAGCCCGGCACCCGGGCGCTGCTCAAAGCCGCCCATGAAGGGGGCATCAACTACATCGACACCGCCCGCGCCTACACCGTCAGCGAAGCCTGGATCGGCCAGTCGCTGGAGGAGCTGGGCCTGCGGGACCAGTTTGTGCTGGCCACCAAATGCCGGGCCCTGACCGCCGCCGAGCTGGAGGAAAACCTGGCCGCCAGCCTGCAAGCCCTGCGCACCGACCACATCGAGCTGTACCAGCTCCACAACCCGAGCCTGCAGGACCTGGAGGTCATCCTGGCCCCCGGCGGCGCGCTGGAAGCGCTGCGCAAAGCCAAGGCGGAGGGCGTGGTGGGGCACATCGGCATCACGGCCCACCTGGCCGCGGTGTTTGAGCGGGCGCTGGACATCCCCGATTTTGAGACCATCATGTTCCCCTACAACATCGTGGAACAGCAGGGCGCCGAGCTCATCGAACGCTGCGCCCGGTCGGGCAAGGGCTTTATTGATATGAAGCCGCTGGCCGGCGGCGCCATCGAGGACGGGCGCCTGGCGCTGCGGTATGTGCTGTCCAACCCGGCGGTGACCGTATGCATCCCGGGCATGGCGGCGCCGGAGGAACTGGCCCAGAACCTGGCCGCCGCCGGGCAGACCGCCCCCCTCACCGCCGAGGAACAGGCCGCCTGCCAGAAGGTGCGGGACGCCCTGGGCACCCAGTTCTGCCGCCGCTGCAACTACTGCGCCCCCTGCACGGTGGGCATCCAGATCCCCAGCGCCTTCCTGTTCGACGGCTACATCAGCCGCTACGGCCTGGAGACCTGGGCCCGGCAGCGGTATGCCACCCTGCCGGTCAAGGCGAGCGCCTGCATCGAGTGCGGCGCCTGCGAGACCCGCTGCCCCTACCAGCTGCCGATCCGCCGGATGCTCAAGGAGGTGGCGGCCCATTTCGGTGAGTGAGAAGGCCCCCGTCGGGCCCCTGCCGGCAGAATTATGAATTTTTCGCCCCGGTGCTTGTGCAGAAGCACCGGGGCGTGCTATAATTCAAACTGTATCTTTTTGTCCTTTTTTACGCCCCCGCCGCCGGCGGGGTGCGATTCCAACAGAAAACCGAGGCTTTTTCATCATGCGCACAGATCCCGCCCTGCACTATCTGGACAACGCCGCCACCACCCTGGTGGACCCGGCGGTGGCCGACGCCATCCATAAGGCGCTGCTCACCCAATGGGCCAACCCCTCCAGCCTGTACGACCCGGCCGTGCTGGCCGAGCGCAGCCTGAACGCCGCCCGCGCCCGGGTCGCCCGGACCCTCAACGCCGGTGTGAAGGAGATCTACTTCACCGGCTGCGGGTCAGAGGGCAACAACCTGGCCATTCTGGGTGCGGCGCTGCCCCGGCGCGCCTGGGGCAGCAAGGTGGTCACCACCGGATTCGAACACCCCAGCGTCCAGCGCCCCATCCGGGCGCTGCGGGACCGGGGGTTCACGGTGGTGGAGGTGGCCCCCGGCGCCGACGGCCGGCTGAACGTGGACGACCTGCTGGACCAGGTGGACCGGAATACCGTGCTGGTGGCCTGCATGGCGGTCAACAACGAGACCGGCGCCGTGCAGGACATTGCCCGGCTGGCCCGGGAAGTCAAGGCGAAGAACAGCCGCACCGCCGTCCACATCGACGCGGTGCAGGCATGGCTGCGCCTGCCGCTGGATATGAAAAAGCTGCCCGGTGTGGATACCCTGACCGTCTCCGGCCACAAGGTCCACGCCCCCAAGGGCATCGGCGCCCTGTACCTGTGTGAAAACCAGCGCCAGCACCTGCAGCCGCCCTACCTGGGCGGCCATCAGGAGCGGGGCATCCGCCCGGGCACCGAGAACGTCCCCTATGCCGTCGGCCTGGGCCTGGCGGCGGAGCAGGGGGCGCGGCGGATGCGGTCGGCCGCCGGCCGCGCCGCCGCCCTCAATGCAAGGCTGCGGGCCGGCCTGGCCGCCCTGCCCGGCATCACCGTCCACTCCCCGGCGGACGCGGTGGCCGAAGTGCTCAACTTCTCCACCAACTGTGTCAACAGCCAGACCATGATCAGCTACCTCAACGACCGGCAGATCTATGTATCGGGCGGCAGCGCCTGCGACAAGGGCGAACCCAGCCACACGCTGCAGGCCATGGGCTGCGACGAGCGGGCCGTGGCCACCGCGCTGCGGGTCAGCTTCTGCGCCGACAATGACGAGGCCGATGTGGACGCGCTGCTCACCGCGCTGGAAGCCGGCCTGCGGGAACTGCAGCATATCTGAACGAACGACCGAAAGGAATGGATATGAAAGAGATCATTCTGGCCTACCAGGGCGAAATGACCCTGAAAGGGCTCAACCGGGGCCGGTTCGAAGCCGGACTTGCCAAAAACATCCGCCGCCGGCTGGAGGACCTGGGCCCCTTCACCGTCCGCAGCGCCCAGAGCACCCTGTTCATCGAACCCCAGGCGGAGGACCTGGACATGGACGAAGCCTTCCGCCGGGTCTCCCGGGTGTTCGGGCTGGTCAAGATCAGCCGGGCCGTCTGCTGCGACAAGGACTTTTCGGCCATCTGCGAGACCGCCGAAGCCTACCTGGGGCCCCGCCTGCGGGATGTCCGCACCTTCAAGGTGGAGGCCAAGCGGGCGGACAAGAAATACCCGATGAAAAGCCCCGAGATCTGCCGGGAACTGGGCGCCTGTCTGCTGACCCGCCACCCCTACCTGCGGGTGGATGTCCATGCCCCCCAGCTGGAGATCATGGTGGAGATCCGCGACCACGCCGCCTACGTCCACGGCCCCAAGGAGGCCGCCGCCGGCGGGCTGCCGGTGGGCACCAGCGGCCGGGCGCTCAACCTGCTTTCGGGCGGCATCGACAGCCCGGTGGCGGCCTATTGCATGGCCCGCCGCGGCCTGGCGCTGCACCACATCCATTTCGCCAGCCCGCCCTACACCAGCCTGCGGGCCAAACTCAAGGTGCAGGCGCTGGCCTGCGAACTGTCCGAATTCATCGGCGACTGCATGCTCTTCGTGGTGCCCTACACCAAACCCCAGGAATACATCCGCGACCATGCCCCCGCGCCGCTCTTCACCGTGCTCATGCGCCGCAGCATGCTGCGCATCGCCGGCCGGGTGGCTGCCAAAACCGGCATGGAAGCGCTGATCACCGGCGAAAGTCTGGCCCAGGTGGCCAGCCAGACCATGGCGGCGCTGGCCTGCACCGACGCCGCCCAGGACCTGCCGGTGCTGCGCCCGCTCATCGGCATGGACAAGTCGGAGATCGTGGCCATCGCCCGGCGCATCGGAACCTTTGAGACATCCATCGAACCCTACGAGGACTGCTGCACCATCTTCACCCCGCCCCACCCCAAGACCCGGCCTGCGCTGGCCGAGATCGAAGCCGCCGAGGCCGCCATGCCCGAACTGGAGGCGCTGGAAAAGACGGCGGCGGAGACGGTGGAAAAGATTTTTGTGCCCATCGGCCAGGAGCCGGATTTCTGAGCCCGGCCGTACAGCGAAGGAGGCAATGACGGTGGTAGCCGAGATCATCTGCGTGGGTACCGAGCTGCTGCTCGGGGATATCGTGAACACCAACGCCCAGTTTTTGAGCCGTGAACTGGCCGAGCTGGGCATCACGGTGCTGCACCAGCATGTGGTGGGGGACAACCCTGCCCGGCTGGAAGCGCTGGTCCGGGAAGCCGCCGCCCGCAGCGACCTGCTGGTCCTGTCGGGCGGGCTGGGCCCCACGGCCGACGACCTGACCAAAGAGACGGTGGCCGCGGCCTTTGGCGACACGCTGCATTTTGACGAGGAGGAGTGGGGCAAGATCCAGGCGTTTTTTGCCCGCACCCACCGCCGCCCCACCGAGAACAACCGCAAACAGGCCATGGTCCCCACCCGGGGCAGCAAGATCCCCAACGCCCACGGCACCGCCCCCGGCGCCTGGTTCCGGGACGAAGCCGGCCGCATGGCGGTGCTGATGCCCGGCGTCCCGCGGGAGATGAAGGCCATGTGGGCCGAACAGGTCCGCCCCCGGCTGGAAGCCCACCAGAACTGCACGATCCATTCCATGACGCTGCGGGTGCTGGGGGGTGAGAGCAGCATCGCCAGCAAGGTGGCCCCGCTGTTCGAGAGCGACAACCCCACCGCCGCCATCTACTGCAAGACAGGGGAGAGCGAGATCCGGGTCACCGCCCGGGCCGCCACCCGCGCCGAAGCCGAGGCCGCCTGCCGCGCCCGGGTGGAGGAATTCCGGGCGATCCTGGGCCCCTGTGCCTACGATGTGGACGTGCCCGGCCTGGCCCATACCGTGGTGCGGGTGCTGCGGGAGCAGGGCCTGCAGGCCGCGACGGCCGAAAGCTGCACCGGCGGCCTTGTGGCCCAGCAGCTCACCGGCGTGCCCGGCGCCAGCGAGGTGTTCGGCTACGGGTTCGTGACCTACGCCAGCGCCGCCAAGACCCGGCTGCTGGGGGTGCCCGCCGAACTCATCGAGCGCTGCAACGTGGTGTCCGGCCCAGTGGCCGCGGCCATGGCCCGCGGCGCGCTGCAGGCCAGCGGCGCCGAATTGTCGGTGGCCCTCACCGGTCTGGCCGGCCCGGGCGGCGCGCTGCCCGGCAAGCCGGTGGGGACCGTCTATTTGGCGGGCGGCGACGCCCGCACCGGCCGGGTGCATCTGATGCGGCTGGACCTGGGCGGCTATGCTGACCGGGACAACATCCGCACCCGCGCCGCGCTCTATGCGCTGGACCTGCTGCGCCGCATGGCGCTGGGCCTGCCGCCGGAATTCGGCCTCACGCTGGAACCCGGCCAGCCGGTGCCCGAACTGTGAACCGTCCAACCATTCCACGATGGGGGTGTAAACCATGATGCTCGCAAGCCAACTGTGCATTCTGCGCGTGTTCGGCCTGCCCGCCGCCGATGTGTCGGCCGCCGTGCGCGCCGCCGAGGCCGAAGGCTGCCCCGGGCTGCGCCTGCTGGAGCGGGACGGCGAATTCGCCGTCTGCGTTCAGGTGTCGGCGCCGACCCAGGCCATGGCGGATGAATACTGTGAAAAATGGGCCCAGAAACTCCGCGCCCGGCTGGGCGACGCGGTGTACGGCACCGGCGAGATCAGCCTGGCCCAGGCCACGCTGACCGCACTGCTGGACAAACGCCGCCTGCTGGTGGCCGCCGACGAGGTGACCGGCCGGCTGGTGGGGGCGCTGCTGCAGCCGCTGGAACACAGCGAAGCCGCCTATGACTTCGGCAACCAGACCTGGGCCGACCCGGCCAGCGCCCGCAAGATCGTGACCCCGCCGGCGCTGCTGCAGAAATTCCCCGGCGACGTGCTGCAGGCGGCCGCCGGCCGGGCCCAGCTGGCGCTGGCCATGGCCGGGGCCGACTATGCGGTGGTCTACCTGCCGGCCACGGTGGGGCAGGCCCCCAGCGTGGTGCTGTGCGACAAGCGGGGCGCCGTGGCCCAGGCTGTCGGGCCGGACCTGTCCGACGCCGCCATCGCCAACCATCTGCTGGACCTGGTGCGCCGCCGTGCCCTGGGCCTCAAACCCAGCCCGGCGGCCATCACCTTCCGCCCCGGGCACGAGCGCCCGCTGCTGCTCGTCTCTCAGGAAGGCCAGCCCCGCGCCGAAGTCCCCCGCGCCTCGGTGCGCCGCCGCCCGGTGCGCCCGGCCCAGCCGCCGCGGGCCCCCTCGGTGGACGGCCAGCCCACCGGGGCCATCGTCTTTGAGCAGGACGGGCAGGAGACCCCGCCGGCCTCCGCCCCCCGCCCGACCCGCCCCGACCGGGATGAGGAGGACACCTTTGCGCCGCTGCCCGACCCGCTGAACTTCGAGACCGCCGGCGCGAAGGCGGCGGCCGAATCCCGCGCCGCCCGCACCGCGCCTTCCGCCCGCGCCGCCGCCCCGTCGGCCTCCGGGGGCGAGCCGGACGCCCCGGCCCACTCGCTGCTGGATGAGGAAATCCCCGATTTCTCCGCCGGGCTGGACCCCGCCGCCATCCAGGCGGCCATGGAGGAGGACGCCAAGTCGCCGCCCCGCTCCGCCGAAGAGTTTGAGAAGGCCGCCACCCTTTTGTTTGACAAGGTGCAGCCCGACCCGCCCCGGGAAACGCCCCGCCCCCACCGGGCGGACGCCCCCGCCCGGCCCGCCGGCAGCCCCGCCGCCGCGCCCCTCCGCGCCCCGCAGGACGCCGCCAGCCTGAAAAACCGCAGCCTTGCCGTCATCGAACGGTCGGAGCGCCGTCGCCGCCGCCATGCGCTGGTCACCGCGCTGGCCCTGCTGGCGGTGCTGGCCGCCGGCGGGCTGGGGGTGTGGTTCTTCCTGCGCAACGACCTGGGCGCCCGCCCGGCGCCCCGCAACTACGGCACCGCGATCTTTGACGACACGGTGGCCAATTACCTGGACAACGCGATCCGCAAGCTGGACGGCGTGGCCGGGTATCTGGCCTTCCCCGGGCAGGCCGGCCGGTTTGTCTACAACGCCGGCGAGCTGCCGGTGCAGGACGGCCAGGCCGCCGGGGCGGAGTTCGCCACCGACAACTGGCTGGGCAGCGACACCCCCTCCAACACCGTGCTGACGGTGCAGGACGGCCTGACCGTCTTTGAGACGGCGGAAGGGGTCCAGCAGAACAACGGCTTCACCCTCTACCTGCCCGGCAGCGCCTACCGCTGCAAGGTGGTGGCGGTCTACTACCTGGATTCCGCCGACGAGACCGCCCTGGAACCCATCCAGTACACCGATCTGTCCGACTATTACCGCTATCTGGAGTTTGTCCTCGGCATCGGCGCCCGCAGCCTGTATGACACCGGCAACGACGCGGCCGACGGCGAGACCTTCGTGACCCTGGTGGGCCCCAGCGGCACCGAGGGGGTGCAGGTCTGCGTCACCGGCTGCGTCGTGGGCGCCCAGGAGGACCCGACTCTCTCGGCCCAGGTGCAGACCAATGAGAGCGCCCTGCTGCCCGCCTCGATGTACGAGGTCACCGGCCGCCAGGCCCCCGAACCCGGCACCGCGCTGGGGGACCAGATGTCCCGCTACACGGCGCTCACCGCAGCCCGTGCCGGCAGCGGCCAGGGGTCCGGCTCGGCCCAGACCGCCGGCGGCAGCACCGACACCACCACCACCGCCCTGGACGCCGAGCTGGACGAGCTGACCCAGCAGACCCAGGACCTGATCGCCTCCACCGACGACCTGCTGGCCGGCCTGAGCGACATTGCCGGGCAGAGCGGGGCGGTGGAGACCGACATCAACCAGGGCGCCGAGGGCAGCCTGCCCACCCAGTCGGTGAAGGTGGACGACCTGACCAGCGCCACGCCGGCGCCCACCCAGGCCCCCACCGAAGCCCCGGCGGAGGAGGCGGGCGACAGCGGCGGGACCGAGGCCACGCCCGCCCCCACCGAAGCGCCCGCCCCGGCCCCCAGCGAGACCATCAACGTCACGATGAACGGCACGGCCCAGTCGATGGACCTGGTCACCTGCCTGGCCATGATCGCCCAGAACGAGCTGGGCTCCAACGCCCCCGCCGAGGCATACAAGGCCCAGTGCGTGGCGGCCCACTGCTGGATCCTCAGCCAGGGGGGCTACCCCTCGGTGTCCGGCGCCACGCCGGGCTCGGCGGCCCTGGCCGCCGCCCAGGAGGTCGCCCGGGTCCTTGTGACCTACAACGGCGAGGTCTGCTTCACCCCGTATTTTGCCTCGGCCTCCACCGGCACGGCCTCGGCCGCCGATGTGTGGGGCTCGAACATCCCCTACCTGCAGGCGGTGGACAGCCCCTATGACCAGACCACCGCCTCCAACTGGAACACCAACGGCTACAACACCGGCTGCGCCCGCTTCTCCCGCCAGACCCTGCAGGACCGCATCCTCGAGAAGATGGGGGTGGACCTGTCCGGCGTGGACCCCAACAGCTGGTTCACCGTCCTGTCCACCAACCAGTACGGCTGGGTCACCCAGATGCAGATCGGCCCCAACGCCAGCGGCAACGATACCTGTTCCGGCCGCTGGTTCCGCGAGACCCTCACCGCGGGCTGCAGCGTGGACGGCCGCAGCCTGCGCAGCCACTGCTTCACCGTCAGCTACGACGCCAGCCTCGACTGCTTCATCTTTGATGTGAAGGGCTACGGCCACGGCTGCGGCATGAGCCAATGGGGCGCCGTGGGCTATGCCAACAACGGCTGGAGCTACCAGGACATCCTGGCCCACTACTACCCCGGCACCACCCTCACCACCTATTGAGGCCCCCGGCATGACTAAAAGCCCTCTTTCCCGCGTATGCTAAAGCGGGGAAGGGGGCTTTTGCATGCACATCTCTCTGCCGCGCCCGTTGGCGCGGGTCCGCCGCGCCGCGGCCCAGCCCGGGCTGGACCTGCCGTTTCTGGCCATTCTGCTTCTGCTGCTGTGTTACGGGCTCATCATGCTCTATTCGGCCGGGTACGCGGTGGCGCTTTACCGCCGGGGCGACGCCTACACCTACATCCGCCCCCAGCTGCTCTTCGCGGCGCTGGGGGTGGCGGCCATGTATGCGGCGTCGCTGGTGGATTACCACATCTGGCACAAGCTGGCCTGGCCGTCGCTGGGGGTCTCGCTGGCGCTGCTGGTCCTGGTCCTGTTCATGCCGGAATACAACGGCTGCAAGCGCTGGATCGTCCTGCCCGGCCTCGGCACGCTGCAGCCCAGCGAGATCGCCAAGTTCTCGGTGGTGCTGGTGTTCGCCCACATCATCTCCCTCAACCATGACAGGATGAAGACCTTTACGGCCGGGGTGCTGCCCTTCGGGGCGGTGCTGGGGGCGGTGGCGGTGCTCATGCTGCTGGAACCCCACCTCTCGGGCACCCTGCTGATCCTGGGCATCGGGGCGGTGCTGATGTTCGTGGGGGGCACCGGCCTGAAGTGGTTCGGCCTGGCGGGGGCGCTGGGGGCCGGGGCCATCGCGGCGGCGCTGGTCTTCCTGCCCGACCTGGTGCCCTATGCCATGGACCGGCTGGCCTCCTGGCGGGACCCCTTTGCCGACCCGCTGGGGGAGGGCCACCAGACCATCCAGAGCCTGTATGCCATCGCCTCCGGCGGGGTGATGGGGCTGGGGCTGGGCAACAGCCGGCAGAAATACCTGTATGTGCCCGAGCCCCAGAACGACTTCATCTTCTCGATCCTGTGCGAAGAACTGGGCTTTGTGGGGGCGGCGGCGGTCATCGTGCTGTTCCTGGCGCTGTTTCTGCGGGGTATGACGGTGGCGGTGCGTGCCCGGGACAAATTCGGTGCGCTGCTGGTGGTGGGGTTCGTCACCCAGGTCATCCTGCAGGCGGTGCTCAACATCGCCGTGGTCACCAACACCATCCCCAACACCGGCATCAGCCTGCCCTTCTTCTCCTCCGGCGGCACCAGCCTGCTGATGCTTCTGGGGGAAATGGGGATCGTCCTCTCGGTCTCCCGCCAGGCGGACGCCTGCGGATGACACATCCTTTTCACTTGTTTACACCCCGGCGGTGTGGTATACTATTGCTGTATCTGCGCCGGTCCGCCGCGGCGGCGCAGGCAGGAAAGGAGGGCGACACCGCCGATGCAGCCCAAACCAACCCCCCGCACGCCGGCCTTCCTGGGCCGCTGTGCGCTGGCCTTCCTCCTCAGCTGGGCGGCGCTGTTTCTGCTGCTGCTGGGGGCCTGCGCCCTGCCCGGGGAACCGGTGCGCCGCAACCTGGCGCGCTCGGTGCCGGGGCTGCAGCAGGAGGGGATGTACCCCGAATACTTCGGCTTCAAGCTGTTCCAGATGGACAACTACACCGACACCATCATGCTGTTTGAGGCGGCCAGCGCCGACGAGACCGACCCGCTGACCGCCGCCATGACCAACACCGCCTACAACATCGACAACTTTTCCACCCTGGCCGATGACCTGGGGACCTACCTGGAAGCCCGGGCCGCCGGCACCCCGCTGCCCGCCGACCTCGAACCCTTCTCCTACGCCCGGTACTGGCACGGGTATCTGATCTGGCTGCGGCCGCTGCTCTGCCTGATGCCCTACCAAGGGGTGCGGGTGGTGCAGTACCTGGTGCTGGCGGTGCTGCTGGCCGGGGTGCTGTGGGGGCTGCGCCGCCGCGCCGGCCTGCGGCCGATGCTCTGGTTTGCGGCCAGCCAGCTGCTGGTCGCGGTCTTTTTCGTGCCCCGGCAGGTGCAGTTTTTCACCTGCTTCCTCATCGCCTACGCCGGCTGCACCTGGGTTCTGGCCCGGCCCCGCACGGTCTGGCAGCTGGGCACGGCGCTGGTGGTGCTGGGCGCCGCCACCGCCTTCTGCGACCTGCTGGTCACCCCCATCCTCACGCTGGGGCTGCCGGTGGCGGTCTGGCTGGTCTGCCTGCCCCAGCGGCTGGCGGCCGGGGGGCGGCAGTGCGCCGCGGTGGCCGCCGGGTCGCTGTGCTGGGGCGCCGGCTACGGGCTGTGCTGGAGCCTGAAATGGGTGCTGGCCAGCCTTGTCACCGGTCAGGATGTGATCGGCGACGCTTTGCACCAGGCGGCGGTGCGCACCGGCGATAACACCTGGCACGGTATGGAGCTCACCTGGGGCAACATCCTGCGCTTTGTGCTGGATACCCTGAGCAGCCGCCGCCTGCTGGTCCCGCTGCTGGCGGCGGCGGTGCTGGCCGCGGCCGCCTTCGCCCTCTGTCTGCGGGGCAAACGGGAACTGCTGGGCGCGCTGCCGCTGGGCCTGACCGCCCTGATGGCCCCGGCCTGGTTCGTGCTGCTGCGGTCCCACTCCATCCAGCACGGCTGGTTCACCTGGCGGGCGCTGGGGGTCACCCTGTTTGCGGGGCTGGCCTTCCTCAGCTACGCCTGCAGCCCCCGGGCCGGTCTGCGCCGGCTGCGCCGCCTGCGCGGCGGGGGGACCGCCCCCTGAACCGCCCGCCGGATCCTGCCCGTACACCATCTGCATAACCGAGGTTCAAAGCCCATGGAAGAGGAAAAAAAGCTGACCGAACCCACCACCCCGCCCCCGGCCGGGCACAAGCGCCGCCGGGGTGGGCGCAAGCATAAAGGCCGCGGCAACCGGGGCAAGGCTTCCGCCGCCCTACATACCCCGGACGGCAGCCCGGCCGCCGAACCGGCGCCCGAGGCCCCGCAAGTCCCGGAAGAACCAAAGACCACCCCGCCGCAGACCGACGCCCCGCCCCAGGATCAGGAAACGTCCGCCCCGGCGGAAACGTCCGCTGCAAATAAAGCGTCCGACCCGGCCGGGACGCCCGCCCCGGCGCCTTCCGAAACGGAAACCCCCGCCCCGGCGCCCTCCGAAACGGGGAAGAGCGCCCCGCCGGCTCCCCGGCGGGGGCTGGCCCGGCTGCCGCTGCCGCTGCGCATCCTGCTGGGGGCGTTCTGTGTGGTGGCGGTGCTGGTGGGGCTTGCCGTGGCCTACGTCAACGGCAAGCTGGACCTGATCCGCTACAACGACGGCACGGTGGACAGCATCGGCACCATCGGCGCCGAGGAGGACCAGGACCTGGACGGCACCGGCCTGGAACACAGCGATGGGGAGATGGTCATGCCCGAGGGCAGTCCCTTCGCCGACGATTCGGTACTCAACGTGCTGCTCATCAGCACCGACGAGCGCACCGAGGCGGTCAACGACGCCGACGCCTTCACCCATCTGGACCAGCTGGACGGTACGGCGGACACCACCGAATTCAGCGAGGACGCCCGGGCCGACAGCCTGATCCTCGCTTCGCTGAACATCGAAGAGGACACCATCAAGCTCGTCTCCATCGAGCGGGCCACCGGCGTGCCCATCCTGCTGGACGAGTATGAAGGGGAGTATGACTGGATCACCCACACCTTCCGCTACGGCGGCGCCAGGCTGACGATGGACACGGTGGAGACCTGCTTCAACGTGCAGGTGGACCACTATGTCCGCTTCAACTTCAACTCCTTCGTGCAGATCGTGGACGCGGTGGGCGGCATTGACGTGGAGCTCACCGAGACCGAGGCGGCCGCCCTCAACTGGGAGGTGCCCTCCAACTCCATGCTGATCGTCAACAAGGTACACGCCGGGCTCAACCATTTCGACGGCTACACCGCGCTGCAGTACGCCCGTCTGCGCTCCATCGACAGCGACTGGAAGCGCATCGAGCGCCAGCGCACCGTCATCCAGGCGGTGCTGGACCAGATCCGCAACGCCTCGGTGACCGAGCTGGACAACCTGCTCAACACCGCGCTGCCGCTGGTGCAGACCAACTTCACCAAGTCGGAGATCGCCGCGCTGCTGGTGCAGCTGCCCGGCTTCCTGGGCGTCCAGACCGAACAGATGTCCATGCCGGTGGAGGGCACCTACGGCGTGCGCACCGGCATGGATGACCGCACGATGTACGACCCGGACTGGCAGGTGGAAAGCGAGATCCTGCAGGATTTCCTGTACAACGGCCTGTCGGCCGAAGAGGCCATCGCCGCCCATGTGGCCACCCCCGAATCGGCCGAGCCCGCGGCCACCGCGGCGCCGGAACAGGCGGGCGGCTACCTGGCCGCCTACACCCAGCCCCTCACCGAAGGGCAGACCCTCTCGGCCGACGGCTTCGGCGAGACCGCCTACCGGGCTTTCCTGGCCGGCGGGCTGACCGACCAGGCCGAGACCTGGCAGGCCGCCGCCCTGCTGCAGTCGCTGCACGAACAGCAGGGGGTCAATGGGCTGCTCTACGACTGCGGCCCCGCTTCGGCCCTGGCCCTCAACGAGCAGCTGGCCGACGGCGAGACGCCGGCGGCTGCCAGCGAGGAGGAGGCCGCCTTCTGGGATTGGCTGGTGGAGTATAACGCCACCCAGACCCAGGACGATGTCATCCAGCTGGTCGGCATCGGGGAGGAAGACCCCCAGCTGGCGCTGGCCGGCCTGCGCACCCTGCTGGCCGACACCCTGCCGGCCATTGACCTGGACACCCTTACCTGCACCCAGGCCCGCACGGTCTGGCGCCGTTTGCAGGATGAACAGACCTACCGCAGCCCGGCGCTGTGCCAGACCACCCTGACCATGCTGCAGAACCTTGCCGGGACCGAAGGGGCCGACAGCGACCTGTACCAGTTCTTCAGCGGCAATGTGAGCCGGGCCACCGCCCTCATCGAGACTTTGTCCATCCAGGGCAGCGACACCGACGCCCAGCTGGCCCGGCTTAACGCCCTCTGGCAGTATTACAGCGGTCAGAACTTCTTCGCCCTGCGCACCCAGCAGGAGGTGCTGCTCACCGGCGATACCTTCGCCGCCGCCCTCAACGGCGCCGATTCGCCGCTGGCCGGGCGGGTCTGCTCGGTGCTGCTGTGCTACCTGGACCCCGCCGGCAGCGCCGACCAGCCCGATGTGCTGGACGCCGCCGCCCTGTACGAGCAGGCCGAGACCGCCCTGGCCGAAGCCGCCGAAACGCCGGCGGAGCAGGACGAGACGGCCCCGACCCCCGCGCCCACCGCGACTCCCGACCCGGACACCCCGGCGCCGGTCCTCTTCCTGGCGCTGGACGGCACCGACAGCCCCTACGCCGACCTGCCGGTGCAGAAGGCCGTGCTGATCCCCGAATCCTCCGCCGTCACCGACATCACCCCGGAGGAGGAAGCGGCGGATTCCGCCGCACAAACCTACGATGGAGCGGCATAAAGCGGAAGGTTATTCAAAACTGCACAAAAAAATGCGCCCGGGCCCTTGACAAACTGGCGGGTCTGTGCTATCTTTGACTAAACCGTTGAAGCGAAAGTAAAACTGCCGGCGCACCCACAGAGAGCCCCCGAGGCTGGGAACGGGGCGGAGAGCGGGGCAGACAAATGGTTCGCTGAGGGCGCGGGGAAAAGGCCGCCTGGCCTTGCGTATCCGCTGCCGGCTGCCCCCGTTACCGGGCAGGGGAGTGTTGGCTCTCCGCAGAGTGGCTGCGGTATTTCCGCGGCAAGCAAGGTGGCACCACAGGATAAAACTTCCTGCCCTTGCACAGAAGATGTTTCTGTGCAGGGGCAGTTTTTTTGTTCCCGGCACCGGAACCACACCGAAAAGCCGCCCCGCCCGGGTCGGCCGTGCCAAGAAAGAAGGGAAGACAGATGACGATCCGGTTAAAAGAGCGATGGCGCCGCACAGACAACGTCCGCAGGCCCCGCGCCAACCCACTTCTACCGACACAGAAAGGAAGCTCTGTTATGAAAAAGACCATCGCCATGCTGACCGCCGCCGCCCTGACCCTCTCCCTCGCCGCCTGTTCGAGCGCCCCTGCCTCCTCGGCGGACAGCGCCGCCTCCTCCGGGAGCACCGCCGCCTCCACCGCCGAGCAGAGCGCCGCCGACAGCGTGCGCATCGCCATTGTCCAGCAGATGGACCACGCCAGCCTGGACCAGATCCGCGCCGCCATCGAAGCCGAGCTGGACGCCCAGGCCGCCGAGCAGGGCATCACCATCGAATATGAGCTGTTCAACGGCCAGAACGATACCACCACCCTGAACCAGATCGGCACCCAGGTGGTGGGCGACGGATACGACGCCATCATCCCCATCGCCACGCTGGCGGCCCAGTGCATGGTCAACGCCGCCGCCGAAACCGAGACCCCGGTGATCTACGCCGCTATCTCCGACCCGGCGACCGCCGACCTCACCGACATCTCCTATGTCACCGGGACCTCCGACTATCTGGACACCGAATTCATCATGGAGATGATGTTCACCGCCAACCCGGACATCCAGACCGTCGGGCTGCTCTACTCCAACTCCGAGCCCAACTCCGAAGCCGCCATCGCGGCCGCCCGGGCCTACCTGGATGAGAAGGGCGTCGCCTATGTGGAAGCCACCGGCAACACCAACGACGAAGTGCTCGCCGCGGCGGTCACCCTGGCCGACCAGGCGGACGCCGTCTTCACCCCCACCGACAACGTGATCATGGCGGCGGCGGGGGCGGTCTCCGCCACCTTCACCGAGGCCGGCATCCCCTACTACACCGGCGCCGACAGCTTTGTGACCGCCGGCGCGCTGGCCACCTGCGGCGTCAACTATGATGAGCTGGGCGCCGCCACCGCCGACCTGGCCCTGGAAGTGCTCCAGACCGGCACCGTACCCGAATATCAGATCGTCCCCGGCGGCATCGTCACCGTCAACACCGAGACCGCCGCGGCGCTGGGCCTTGACCCCCACGTCTTTGACTCGCTGGGCGGCACCCTGGTGGAAGTCACCACCGCCGCCGAGTAACCTTTGCCCGAACCGCTGACCCTGTATCTCATCGAAAGGCAGGCGCCCATCCCACCATGTTCTCCCTCTCCATCCTGCAAAGCGCCCTGGAACTGGGCTGCATCTACGCGCTGGTCGCGCTGGCGCTGTTTCTGAGCTTCCGCGTGCTCAACATCGCGGATATGACCACCGACGGCGCCTTCACGCTGGGCTGCGCGGTCTCGGCCACCGCCGCCGTGGCGGGCCACCCCTTCCTGGGGCTGGTCCTGGCCATGGCGGCCGGGGCGGCGGCCGGCGCCATCACCGCCCTGCTCCAGACCCGGCTGGGGGTGCCCTCCATCCTGGCGGGCATCGTCACCAACACCGGGCTGTACACCGTCAACCTGGCCATCATGGGCTTTTCCTCCAATGTGCCGATGCTCAAGACCACCACGGTCTTCACCCTTCTGCAGGATGTTCTCGGCAAGGACTCCCCCTACAAGCTCCTCATCGCGGTGGCGGTGGCGGCGCTGGCCTGCGGGGCGCTGATCCTGTTCCTGGGCACCCGGCTGGGGCTGTCCATCCGGGCCACCGGCGACAACCCCGACATGGTCCGGGCCAGCTCCATCAACACTGCCTTCACCATTCTGGTGGGCCTGTGCGTGTCCAACAGCCTCACCGCCCTGTCCGGCGCCGTGCTGGCCCAGTACCAGCGCTCGGCCGACATCAACCTGGGCACCGGCATGGTGGTCATCGGCCTGGCCTCCCTCATCATCGGCGAAACCATCTTCGCCAGGGGCGGGCTGTGGGTCAAGGCGATCGGCGCGGTGGGCGGCTCGATCCTCTACCGCTTCATCATTGCCCTGGCGCTGCGGGCCAACTTCCCCTCGGAATGCCTCAAGCTGCTGTCCGCCATCATCGTGGGGCTGGCCATCGCCGCCCCCACCATCCGCGGCAAGGTGGCCTTTGCCAACCGCCGCCGCGCCGCCAAACGGGAAGGGGGCCGCTGATATGCTGGACCTTGTCAATGTGGGGAAGGTCTTCAACCCCGGCACCGTCAATGAAAAAAAGGCGCTGTCCGGCGTGAACCTCCATCTGGAAGAAGGCGATTTCGCCACCATCGTGGGTTCCAACGGCGCGGGCAAGTCCACGCTGTTCAACGCCATCGCCGGCAGCTTCATCCCGGACGCCGGCACCATCACGCTGGCCGGGCAGGACATCACCTTCCTGCCCGATTACCGCCGCAGCAAGTTCATCGGCCGCATGTTCCAGGACCCCCTCAAGGGCACCGCCCCCCACATGACCATCGAGGAAAACCTCGCCCTGGCCTTCCTGCGGGCTTCGGGCAATACCTCGCCCTTCTCCCGCATCTCCCGGGCCGACCGGGCCCTGTTTGCCGAGCGGCTGGCCGCGCTGGGCCTGGGGCTGGAAGACCGGATGAAACAGCCGGTGGGCCTGCTTTCGGGCGGTCAGCGCCAGGCGCTGACCCTGCTCATGGCCACTCTGGTTACCCCCAAACTGCTGCTGCTGGACGAGCACACCGCCGCTCTGGACCCGGCCACCGCCGACAAGGTGCTGGAGCTGACCAAGAAGATCGTGGCCGAACACCGCATCACCTGCCTGATGATCACCCACAACATGCACGACGCGCTGGCCCTGGGCAACCGCACCCTGATGATGGACGGCGGCCGCATCGTGCTGGACATCGCAGGGCCGGAACGGTCGGGCCTGACCGTCTCCTCGCTGCTGACCCGCTTCGCCAAGCAGGCCGGCCACGACCTGGCCGACGACCGGGTGCTGCTCAGCGGGACCGAACAGCCCTGAGCGCTGCCCTGACCCCGCCGAAAATCCAGGTACGCCGCCGGGAACAGACCGGCGCCCGCCCCACCCCGACGACCCGCCCCCAACCGAAGCCGCTTCGGTTGGGGGCGTTTTTTTGCGCTGGGGCCCGGGCACACCCCGGCATCCCGGCGCCCACCGAAAAAATTGGCCCGGGGGGCTTGCGCCGGGCAAGACGACGTGCTATACTGTTATACATAACAGCATAACAGTTTCACGGGGGGAGGCGAGACCCATCAAACTGATTCTATCCAACCTGTCCGGCGTGCCGATCTATGAACAGATCAAGCGCCAGGTCAAGGAAGCCATCCTGTCGGAGGAGCTCGGGGCCGGTGAGGCGCTGCCTTCGCTGCGCACGCTGGCCAAGGACCTGAAGATCAGCGTCCTGACCGTGACCCGGGCCTACACCGAACTGGAGCAGGAAGGCTTTGTGAAAAACGTCCAGGGGCGCGGCTGCTATGTGCTGGGCAGCGGCTCGGAACTGATGCGGGAACAGCTGATCCGCAAAGCGGAAACCGGCCTGACCGAAGCGGTCCGGGCCGCCCGCATCGCCGGGCTTACCCGCGAGCAGCTGCAGCGGCTGCTGGACATCTTCTGGGAGGAGGGGACCGATGGATAATTATTTGGAGGTGCGCGGCCTGTCCAAGTCCTTTGCGGGCTTTGCGCTCCGGGACATCAGTTTTACGCTGCCGAAGGGCTACATCATGGGGCTGATCGGCCCCAATGGCTCGGGCAAGACCACCACGATCAAGCTGATCCTGAATATGCTCCGGCGCAGCGGCGGGCAGGTGCGCATCCTCGGGCGGGACAACATCGCCCAGGAACGGCAGGCCAAGGCGGAACTGGGGGTCGTGTTTGACAGCAACTGTTTCTGCGAGGACTGGCGGGTGGACCGTCTGGAACGGTCCGTTGCTCCCTTTTACCCGGCCTGGGACCACCGCATGTTTGCCGAACTGCTGCGCCGTTTCCGCATCGACCCGTCCAAAAAGGTGGGGCAGCTTTCCAAAGGGATGCAGATGAAGCTGATGCTGGCCTGCGCGTTTTCCTACGGGGCCAGGCTGCTGATCCTGGACGAACCCACCAGCGGGCTGGACCCGGTCTCCCGGGATGAACTGCTGCAGATCCTGGCCGAATACATCGAGGACGGGCAGCACAGCGTATTGTTCTCCACCCACATCACCGCAGACCTGGAGCGCGCCGCCGATTTCATCACCTACATCCGCTACGGCCGGCTGTTTTTCACCGGCAGCAAGGACGAATTTGTGGAGAGCTTCCGCCTGGCCAGGGGCGGCGCCGACGAACTGACCGCCGACCGGGCGGCCCGGGCGGTGGCGGTGCGCCGCTTTCCCACTGGCTTTGAAGCGCTGATACGGACCGCGGACGCCCCGGCCTTCGCCGGCCTGGACCTGGAACCCGCGTCCATCGACGAGATCCTCGTATTCACCAACAGGGAGGGGGAGGAAGAATGACAGACACCTGGAAAGCGGCCCGGATGGATGCGGCGCTGGTGGCGCCCTACTGGAAGGTGATCGCCTTTACACTGCTTTTGCCGGTCGCCTTTGTGGCGATCAACCGCTCGCTGCTTACCGGCGTTTCCTTTGCCATGTGCTTTGTGGCCATGACCACCGGCTACCCCTTTTCGGTGGCCGAAAAAAGCCACATGGAGCGGCTGTACGGCATCCTGCCGGTGCGCCGCCGGTCGCTGGTGGCGGGGCGGTATCTGCTCGTCCTGGGGCTGGGGGCGGCGGCGCTGACCGTCTCGCTGGCCCTGCATCCGCTGGTGCTGCGGGCTCTGGGCGAGCCGGTCGCCGCCGCCGACATCGGCCGGGCCGCCGCGGGCGGGGCGCTGCTGTATACCCTCTACACCGTCTTCCAGCTGCCCGGGTATTACCGGTACGGGGCCATCAAGGGCCGGGTGTTCCTCTACATTCCGGTGGCGGGGTTCCTGGCGACCCTCCTTGTCTTCCCCCGGGTGCCGGGGCTGGCGGCGGAACTGGCCGGGCGGGCGCCTGCGGCGCTGGCCGGGCTGGTGCTGGCGGCGGCCGTCGGCCTGTACGCCCTGTCGGTCTGGGTCTCGGTCCGGATCGTGACCCGCAAAGAACTGTGAGGTGCAACATGGATCTGACTGTGCTGGCCGTCGCGCTGCTTTTAACCATCGGCATCCCGGCCCGGAACCGGTGGATCCGCCGCCGCCGGGACAAACAGGACCCCAAAGACCGCCGATCGGACGACCGTCCCTGACCCCGGCCGGGCGCCGGCCCCACAGAAACAGAAAAGGAGCCGGAGGCATCGCCTCCGGCTCCTGTTTTGTTGCTGTTTGTCGGCTGTGATTCCGGGACGGATCAGAACGCGACCTTCTTCGCAATGTAGTCGCGCAGTTCGGCAATGGGCATCCGCACCTGTTCCATCGTGTCGCGGTCGCGCACGGTCACGCAGTTGTCGGCTTCCTTGCCTTTTTCCGGGTCGCCCACCGTGTCAAAGTCCACGGTAATGCACATCGGGGTGCCGATCTCGTCCTGGCGGCGGTACCGCTTGCCGATGCTGCCGGCCTCGTCGAAGTCCACCATAAAGTCCTTGGCCAGCTCGTTGCGGATCTCCATGGCCTTGTCGGACAGCTTTTTGGACAGCGGCAGCACTGCGCACTTGAAGGGTGCCAGGAACGGGTGCAGGTGCAGCACGGTGCGCACGTCCTCCTTGCCCTTGGCGTCCACCAGATGCTCCTCGTCATAGGCTTCGCACAGGAAGGCCAGCGCCACCCGGTCGCAGCCCAGCGAAGGCTCGATCACATAGGGGATGTAGCGCTCGTTGGTTTCGGGGTCAAAGTACTCAAGGCTCTTGCCCGAAGCCTCCTGATGGCGGCCCAAGTCGTAGTCGGTGCGGTCGGCAATGCCCCACAGCTCGCCCCAGTCGGTGAAGGGGAAGGCATACTCGATGTCGGTGGTGGCGCGGGAGTAGAAGGCCAGCTCGGCGGCCTCGTGGTCGCGCAGGCGCAGGTTTTCCTCCCGGATGCCCAGGCTCAGCAGCCAGTTCTTGCAGAAGTCCTTCCAGTAGGCGAACCATTCCAGGTCGGTGCCCGGCTTGCAGAAGAACTCGCACTCCATCTGCTCGAACTCCCGGGTGCGGAAGGTGAAGTTGCCGGGGGTGATCTCGTTGCGGAACGCCTTGCCCACCTGGCAGACGCCGAAGGGCAGCTTGCGGCGGGTGGTGCGCTGGATATTGGCAAAGTTCACAAAGATGCCCTGGGCGGTCTCGGGCCGCAGATAGCAGGTGGAGGAGGAATCCTCGGTCACGCCGATGGCGGTCTTGAACATCAGGTTGAACTTGCGGATGGGGGTGAAGTCATGCTTGCCGCACACCGGGCAGACCACCTCGGGGTGGCTGGCGATAAAGGCGTCCATCTCGTCAAAGGTCATGGCGTCCACATCCACGCCCCGGCCCTGCTCGCAGTCGGCGATCAGCTTGTCGGCCCGATGGCGGCTCTTGCAGGCGCGGCAGTCCAGCAGCGGGTCGGAAAAGCTGGCCACATGGCCGGTGGTCACCCAGGTCTGCGGGTTCATCAGGATGGCGGCGTCCAGCCCCACGTTGTAGGGGCTTTCCTGCACGAACTTCTTCAGCCAGGCTTTCTTGACGTTGTTCTTGAACTCAACGCCCAGGGGCCCGTAGTCCCAGCTGTTGGCCAGGCCGCCGTAGATCTCGCTGCCCGGGTAGATGAACCCGCGGTTCTTGCACAGGTTCACGATCATGTCCAGTGTCTTTTCGCTGTTTTTCATATCCATTCTCCCTCCGCGTGGCTGGCTGCCACGCAAGTGTTTCTCTGCGGTCCGGCGCCCCGGGGCCGGGGCCCGTCCGCCCTGCCGGAAAGGACAGTGTCTTTATCATAGCACACATGGGCGGCCAGGGCAATAAGATGGGGTAAAGTTCTTGCGGCCTTACAGCAACTGCGCGGCGATCTGCCGCGCCAGCCGCAGCAGCGTCTTGCGCCCGCGCAGGCTGGGGTCGGCGCAGGCCAGCGCCTGCAGTTCCTGCATCACCCGCGGGGCCTTGCGGGCGGGGATGCCCAGCCGCCCCAGGTCCTGCAGCGTGATGTCCACCGGCGGGTACTGCCGCCCGGCGGTGCGCAGGGCATGGGGGTCAAACCCGTAAATCAGGCTGGAACGTTTCATAAGTTCTCCTTTTTCCTTTCAGGGCCGGTCACAGCGCGGCAATCCGCCGGGATTCCGGCCGCTTTTTCATCCATATTTACCAAAATTTGCAGAAAACAGTTTATTTTGCGGCGGAAAAATACTATAATATTATATCACAAAACGTGATCGTTGTAACGGGAACGAACGCCCGCCCGCGGGCCGGCTTTTTTTGAGGTGAAGACCAATGCCTTTTTACAGCACATACGACCCCAACCTGCTGGACCATGTCCGCCACATCCACCTGATCGGCTGCGGCGGCTCCGGCATGTATCCGCTGATCCAGATTCTGCACAGCCGGGGCTTTGTCCTCACCGGCTCGGATGTGGAAAGTACCAAGATCACCGACGCAGAACAGAAGATGGGGATGACCGTCATCTTCGGCCATGACGCCGCCAACCTGGGCGACGCCGACCTGGTCGTGTACAGCGCGGCCATCCACCCCGGCAACCCGGAGCTGGACGCCGCCCGGGCCCGCGGCATCAAGGCGGTGGAGCGCAGCGTCCTGCTGGGCTATGTCAGCCGCCTGTACCCCCAGAGCATCGGGGTGGCCGGCACCCACGGCAAAACCACCACCACCGGCATGATCACCACCCTGCTGGAACTGGCCGGCCGGGACCCGGCCGCCGTCATCGGGGGCAAGCTGCCGTTGATCGGCGGCTACGGCAAGGCGGGCAGCGGCTCCGCCGCCGTCATCGAAGCCTGCGAATACAGCGAGACCTTCCTGCAGCTGACCCCCTTCATCGGTATCATCCTGAACATCGACCACGACCATCTGGACTACTACCACACCATGGGCAAGCTCAAGCTGGCTTTCCAGAAGTTCGCGCTGCTCTCCCGCACCGTTGTTTTCAATATGGATGACCGCAACACGCTGGACGTGATGAACTCCATCGACCGGCCGGTCCTCTCCTTCGGCATCGAGGAGGAAGCCCGCTTCCGGGCTGTCAACATCCGGGAATACCGCCCCGGCTTCTATGAGTTTGATGTGGAGGAACTGGGCGACCATTTCGCCCACCTGCGCCTGGGGGTGCCCGGGCGGCACAACATCTACAATGCGCTGGCCATGTGCTGCTGCGTGCGGCCGATGGGCCTGACCCCCGCCGACGCCGAGCGGGCGGCTGAGTCCTTCACCGGTACCGGCCGCCGGTTCGAGATCAAGGGCGAGTGCAACGGCGCCGTCATTGTGGACGACTACGCCCACCACCCGGCCGAGATGGCCGCCACCCTGGCCACCGCCCGCCAGCTGGGCTATGACAGGGTCATCGCGGTCCACCAGCCCTTCACCTACAGCCGCACCCGGGAACTGATGGCGGACTTTGCCGCCGTGCTCAACACCGCCGACGCCTGTGTGCTGCTGCCGATCATGGGCAGCCGCGAGGTGGACGACGGCAGCGTGAAGACCGAGGATCTGGCCGCCCGGGTGCCCGGGTCGGTGGTGGTGGATGGCCTGGAAAGCGCCGCCGCCTGGGTCCGGGCCAACGCGAAACAGGGGGACCTGGTGGTCTGCATGAGCTGCGGCGACCTGTACAAGGCGGCCGACCTGATGGTCCAGGGCTGAGGGGCCGTATCAAGACCGTATCCGCAGGGGTGGGGCTCAGCGTGTCAATTTTCTCGGCACGCTGAGCCCCGCCCCTTTTGTTTGCCGGGCGAATGGTGTATACTGAATTCATGCCGTGCCCCCGCCGGGGGCAAATCCAACAGGAAAGGAACAAATCCCATGAACAAGACTTATCTGCAGCTGTATGCCGATTTCATCGTCAAGGTGGGCGTCAACGTCCGCCCGCGCCAGACCCTGCTGGTGCGCTGCCCCGTGACCATGCCGGAATTCGCCCACGCCTGCGTCAAGGCCGGGTACGAAGCCGGCGCCAAGGAGGTCATCGTCCGCTGGGAGGATGAAAAGCTCGAGCGCATCCGCCTGGAGATGGGCGCCGAAGCCGACCTGTGCGCCCACAAACCCAGCGAGCTGCGCAGCTGGCTGGACTATGCCGAAGACCCCGATGGCTGCTGCACGCTGGCCATCCATGCCGCCGACCCCGAAGCCTACGCGGGGCTGGACGCCGGCAAGCTGAACCGGGTCAGCCTGGCCCGCCGCACCTTCATGAAATCCTGGCAGGAATACACGATGAACGACCGCATCCAGTGGTGCGTCGTGGCGGTGCCCGCCCCCGGCTGGGCCAAAAAGGTCTTCCCCGACCTGCCCGAAGCCGAGGCGGTGGAAAAGCTGTGGTCGGTGATTTTTGATGTCTGCCGCGTCTCCACCGGCGACCCGGTCGCCGCCTGGCGGGAGCATGTGGCCAAAACCAAGGCCCGGCGCGACCAGCTCAACGCCTGGGACCTGGACCGGGTGCGGCTGCAGAGCGCCAACGGCACCGACCTGACCATCGGCCTGGCCGAAGACGCCAGCTGGGAGGGGGCTTCCAGCGTGGCCGAAAACGGCGCCGAATTCATCGCCAACGTCCCCACCGAGGAGGTGTTCTGCGCCCCCCACCGGGACCGGGTGAACGGCACGGTCTACGGCACAAAGCCCTACGTCTACAACGGCCAGCTCATCGAAGGCTGGCACGTTACCTTCCGGGACGGCAAGGTCGTCGAGCATGGCGCCGACAAAAACGGCGAACTGCTGGGCGAGCTGCTCACCACCGACGAAAACGCAGACCGCATCGGCGAGATCGCCTTTGTGCCGGCTTCCAGCCCCATCAACCGCAGCGAGGTGCTCTTCTTCAACACTTTGTTTGACGAAAACGCCGCCTGCCACATCGCCTTCGGCGCCGGCTACCCCACCAACATCCGGGGCGGCGCAAAGCTGACCCGCGCCCAGCTGATGGAAAAGGGCCTGAACGATTCCGCCATCCACGAGGACGTGATGATCGGCGCCCCCGACACCCGCATCACCGGCGTGCGCAAAAACGGGGAGGAGGTCACCATCTTCGAAAACGGCGAGTGGGCGTTCTGATCCGCCCGGAAAGGGAGGTTCCCCATGCTGGACGCCTGCCTGGCCCTGCTGGATACCGAGGAGGAAAAGCAGCGGTTCACCGAAGTCTACCACGCAAACAAACGCCTGGTCCACTATGTGGCGTACCGGGTGCTCGGGGACGAGCACCTGGCCGAAAATTTCACAAAATTATCACAAAAGGACAGTCACAAACTCAGGGCCTGGTGCGTCATAACAGGCAGAAACCGGGCCATTGACCTGCTGCGCCGGCGGCGGGAGCTGCCCGCCGAGCCGGAGGAAGGGCAGACCAGCCCCGACCCTGTGCCGGAGGATGCGGTCACCGCGCTGGACAACGCCCGCCGGCTGATGGAGCTGGTGGCCGCGCTGCCCGACCGGTACGCGGCGCCGCTGCGGCTGCTGGCCCAGGGGTATACCTGCCCGGAGATCGCCGCGGCGCTGGACCTGACCGAAGCCGCGGTGCGCCAGCGCATCCACCGGGGCCGGGCCCTGCTTTGGAAGGAGTTGAACCGGGATGCCGAACCCCACGAGCCCTGACCCCCGGGGGCGGACGCTGGTCGCTTTCGACACCCTGCTCACCCTGGCGCTGCAGGAGCAGACCCGCCGGGACCTGGACGCCCTGCCCGGGCCGGACGAGCTGGCCCGCCTGTACCCGAATACCGCCCGCTGGGACAAACGGCTGCGCCGGGCCCTGCGGGACCGCCGCAGGGCCCGGCCGCCGGCCGGTCCCCGGCGGATGACGCTGCGCCGCCTGGCGCTGGTCATGGCGGTGCTGGTTTTGCTGATGACCTGCGCCCTGGCCACCAGCGCCGAGGTGCGCTATGCGGTCCGGCAGGCGGTTCTGCAGTGGACCGACCGGGAACTGCGCCTGACCTACGCCACCGAAGGCGCCCCCGACCCCGCCGCCCTGACCCTGCCCGAAGGCTTTTCCGACCACTATGTGCCGGAAGGTTTTGTGATGGATGAGGAAAATAGTTTGGAACTGGAAGATCAGTTCTTCCGCGGTTATGACCAGCCGGTAAGCGGAGAAAACTATACCATCAGTTGCTATGTAGTCCGCGATGAAAACCAGATTTCCAGCTATGACAATGAACACACGGTCTATCAAACCATCGAGTTGAACGGTGTGGACGCAATGCTTGGAACCAGTTCAAATATGGATGGTAGTACAAGCTACTATTTGATTTGGCAGAAGGATGGGATTCATTATTCTGTAAACGGTGAGTTGAGCCTGGAATACCTTTTGAAGATAGCGGAATCCATCTATTAGCCAATAAGCCAAGAACACTCAAAGCGGGACCCAGTCATTTTAACCAATGACAGAGCCCCGCTTTTGTCTGCTTTGCCAAAGTTTGCCGGATGAATGGAATAACCAGAAAAACTTGTCACACAACAGCCCCCTCATCCGTCATATAGGGCAAAGAGGCAGGACCAACCATCCGAAAGGGGGATCGCCGTGAGGGCATGTAAAGGCAATGGCCGCGACTTTGGAGAAGACTTTGTGAGATCCTATAGAATCCCGCCGGAAAGCCTGTGAAAAAGAACGAAACATGCGTCCCCATCACTCTGGAAATGGAAGATTGATGCCGGGCGCGGGTCGGGAACGGAGGGGAAATTCGACGTTCTTTAACGAATTTTAGTCGGAAAGAATTGCACTTGCATGGCCCCGTATGATATAATAAAACAAATCAGAATCAGCTGTTTCCGGCGCAGATTCAATCGAAAGGGTGAGTGATATGACACAGAGCAACCAGGACAAAACGACCGTGCGGGAGGGACATGCGGCCGGGCCGCTGCGCACCGTCCTCTGGATTTTTGCGGCGCTGGGCAGCCTGCTCCTTGTGGTTGCCTTGCGAACCGTCTTCCTCTACACCCACACCGCGCCGCTCACCCCGGAACGGCTGCAGGAACTGCCCTATTTCCGCGGCAGTGAAGTGCTGGAGATCGCAGGCACCCCGATGGAGGAGACCAGCCCCATCGGCGGCAAAACCGACCCCAACTGGGTGCTGTACCGCACGGCGGAGGGCGAGACCCATGCCGTGCGGCTGGAATGGGACCTGTACCTGCCCCGCTTCCGGGTCGAGAAGGGGACCGACACCCTGATCCCGGCCGAGGAAGTCTCCTACACCTTCACGGCGCGGGACTACCTTGGCACAAACACCCTCACCGTGCGCCAGCAGACATGGATCACCAAGTTTGACCGCACCGGCGCCGTCCGCCAGCAATCCACCATCCAGACAATGACCATGCTCTGGGCGCTGGGCCTGCTGGTCGCAGTGGCCGCCGTCTGCCGCCTGGTCAGGAAAGCCCGCCGGACCTGAAAACAGGGAAGGCGTTGATAAAAAGGAGGAACCACCCATGGAAAGAAGCAAGCAGACCCTGCTGGCGCTGTCCCTGGCCGCCGTGATGCTGGCGTCCCTGGCTGGCTGCTCCGCCCAGACCCAGAGCGAACCGGCCTCGGCTCCTGCCTCCAGCGTTGCGGAAGCGGCGCAGGAATCCTCCTCCGCCGAAACGACGGCCGAGACGCCGGAGGACGCGGAGGAGACGGGCGGCGACATGACCCGGGAGGAACTGGAACAGCTGGAGGAGGAACTTGGTGAACTGGCCTCCTCGGCGATCGAAGGGGGAACGCAGGCTGCCGAATCGCTGGACCCCGAGCTGCAGGAACAGATGGACAAGCTCGTGGAGAATGTGGACGACCAGCTGCAGTCGATGGTGGCCGACACCGAGTGAGGCGGACCGCGCCCGGCTTCGGCAGGATGTTGGAAATCCGGCGCTGAAAGTTGGAGGATCTTCCGAAAATCTCAGAATTCGCCAAAACCTATCTGCAAGCTATTTGCGGGCCGAAACTCGTATGGTATACTACATATAGGGTCATATCGGCATACGGTGACAAGACAGGAGGCGAGACAGAATGATGTATAAACACGCTGCGGCAAACGGCAAACGACGGGCCGCCGCAGGGCTGCTGGCGGCGGCTCTGCTCTTCCTGTCTGCGCACCCGGCTTCGGCGGCTGCGGACCGGCCCCTGTGCCCTGTCTGCACCCAGGGCTGGGGCCGCACCTGGCAGGTGCCCATCAGCCGCACCACGGTGGGGGAGAGCCCCTGCACCCACGGCGACGGCACGGCCACCGACTACATTGTGAAAGTTCAATATCAGGAGATGGTCACCTGCACCCACTGCGGGGCGGTCAAGACCGGCGAACCCTATACGGTGGAGGAAGTCTCCTGCTCGCTGGAATTCCCGGCAGTCGCCACCCCCGCCCCGGAAGGGGAGGCGGCACAGCCCGCGGCCGGCTCACTCTCGCTGGCGGACGACCTGACCGCCCAGGCCCGGGCGGCCGGCCTGCAGCCGGACGAACGGATGGTGGCCGGGCATAACGGGTCGCTGTATCTGGTCCGGTATGCGCCGCCCGTGACCGATTGGGCTGCCTGGCAGACGACCGAGGCCGGCGGCCTGTTCCCCCAGTCTTTGGGGGATACCGCCTGGCAGCAGGGTGCCCTGGATGCAAACGCCGGCGGCCTTGACCTGCTGGAGACGGGGGTGGCCTACCGCCCGCTCCATGACTTTGAAGACTGGTCGGCCGGTGAGATCGTCGAGCAGGACCTGCCGGCCGCCGTCATCAGCGCCGCCTACCAGCGGCAGGACCTGCTGGCCTTCACGCTGACGCTGCGCCGCGCCCCCGCGCCCGACATGATCGGCGAGAGCTTTGCCCAGGGGGATGTGACGCTGTACCGCCAGTACACCCGGGACGGTGCGCTGCGCCGGATCTGGTGGCAGGACGCCAAGACCGGCACGGTGCTGGAACTGACCCCCTATGCCTACACCGAAGCCCGGGGCGCCGAACTGCTGGCCGGGCTGGTGGACGCCCACGCGGCCGACTACACCGCCTGGGCCGCCGCCTGAACTTCTCTGCAAAGATCGACACGCCCCCCGGGCTGCCTTGCCCCGGGGGCGTTTTTTTGGTATAATCGGGTCGATCGACAAGGGGAACGACCCTCCCCAACTTTTTGTGGAAAGCGGTGCGCGGATGGGGTTTTCATCAGTTCAGTTTCTGTTTGTGTTTCTGCCGCTGGCGCTGGCGGTGTATCACCTGCTGCCGGCCCGGGCACGCAATGGGGTGCTGGCGGCCTTCAGTCTGCTCTTCTGCCTCTGGGCGGGGGTGCGGTATGCGCTGCTGCTGGCGGCCTTCGCGCTGGTCCACTGGGCTTTCGGCCTGGCGCTGGCCCGCCCGGCCCGCCCCCGCGGGCTGCTGGCGCTGGCGGTGGTGCTGGACCTGGCACTGCTGGCCTTTTTCAAGTACGAAGGCTTTTTTGCCGCCAACCTCAACGCCCTGCTGCCCGGGGCGCTGCCGGTGCTGGAACTGGCCCTGCCGCTGGGGCTCAGCTTTTACACCTTCCAGGGCATCAGCTACTGCGTGGACGTGGCCCGGGGGGAGGTTGCCCCCGCGCGCAACCCGCTGCGGCTCTACCTGTATCTTGCCTTCTTCGCCCATGTCAGCTCGGGGCCCATCCTGCGCTACGGCGACCAGGCGGCGGCGCTGGACCCGGCCTCGGCGCAGCGCCGGGTGGACGCCGACCGCTTCGCCTACGGCATCAAGCGGTTCGTGCTGGGTCTGGCCAAAAAGACGCTGATCGCCGACCAGCTGGCCCTGCTCCACGGCGCTGTGGCCGGCACCGACGCCGCCGGCCTGCCCGCCCCGGCGCTGCTGCTGGGGTATGCGGCCTATGCGGTGCAGCTGTACTACGACTTTTCCGGCTACAGCGACATGGCGGTGGGCCTGGGCGAAATGTTCGGCCTGACCATGCCCGAAAACTTCGACTATCCCTTCCTGTCCCGCTCGGTGGGGGAATTCTGGCGCCGCTGGCACATCACGCTGGGGGCCTGGTTCCGCCGCTACCTCTACTTTCCGCTGGGCGGCAGCCGCTGTTCGCTGCCCCGCACCTGCCTGAACCTGCTGGTGGTCTTCCTGGCCACCGGGCTGTGGCACGGCGCGGCCTGGCAGTACCTGGCCTTCGGGCTGTGGCACGGGGTCTGGATCTGCGCCGAGCGGCTGGGCCTTTCCAAACTGCTGGACCGGCTGCCCCGGGCGGTCTCCCACCTGTATCTGGTGCTGGTCATGCAGGTCGGCTTCGTCTTTTTCGGCGCGCCGGGGCTGGCCCAGGCGCTGGTTGCCCTGCGGGGCATCCTCACCTGGCAGGCCGGGGCCCCGGGCATGACGCTGGCCCCTTTTGCCGACCCCAAACTGCTGCTGTTGCTGGCGGCGGGCATCGCCCTCAGCGGTCCGGTGCAGGCGCTGGCGCCCAGGCTGCGGGGCTGGCTGCGGGGCCGGGCCGCCCCCGGGGCCGCGGACGCCGCGGTGCTGCTGTTGCTGCTGCTGGCGGGTATCATGCGCAGCACGGCGGGCAACTACACGGCCTTTATCTATTTCCAGTTCTGAAAAGGGGGACTCCGCATGGCAAAAAAATGGCTGATCGGGCTGTTCTGCGCCATTCTGGGCGGCAGCTTCCTGGTGTTCAACGTCTTCAGCAAACAGCTCTCGGGCGACAACCACGAAAACCGCCTGCTCACCACCCTGCCCTCGGTGCTGCAGGGGCCGCTTTCCGGGCTGATTGCCCGGCTGGACAGCTTTTTTGTGGACAACTCGCCCTTCCGCTACCAGCTCACCGCGCTGGACGCCGGGCTGGACTACATCCTGTTCGGCACCACCCAGAGCGACCAGGTGCTGACCGGCCGGGACGGCTGGCTCTTTTACAAGGATGGCCCCGACGCGGCCCATCCGGTGGCCAACTACCAGGGACTGCCCTCGACCTTTGACAGTGAGGAGACCCTCGCCGCGGCGGCCGCCTCGCTGCAGCGGCTGGGGGACACCCTGGCCGCCCGGGGCTGCACCCTGGTGCTGGACCTGGCCCCCAGCAAGGACCGGGTCTACCGGGAGCAGATGCCCGCCGGCTACCCCATCGTCAACGAAGAGAACCGCACCGACCGGCTGGCCGCCTACCTGGCCGAACACACCACCGTGCCGGTGAACTGGAGCTATGCGGCGGTCCGCGCCCAGGCCCTGGCCGACCCGGACACACTCCTCTATTTCAAGACCGATACCCACTGGAACCACGCCGGGGCCCTGTTCGGGCTGGACGGCGCCCTGGCCGCCGCCGGCGTCGAGACGCTGCCCTTTTCGGCCTACGAACTGGGGGACAACGGGGTGCAGACCGGCGACCTGGCCAACGTGGCCGCCCTGTATGCCGTTCTGCCCGACGAACATGACCTGGCGGCTGTCAACTATGCTGCGCTGTATGAAGCCGACCCCCGCACCGTCGGGGTGGTGGGGGACAGCTTCAGCGGCTACTACCAGCTGTATCTGCAGCAGCGGTTTGCCGGCAGCTGGTATCAGGAGCCCGAGACCCTCACCCCCGAACTGGCCGCCGAACCCGGCTGCGACATCCTGATCCTCTCGGTCACCGAGCGGAATCTGGACCTGCTGCTCACCCTGCTGGGCCGGTTCTGAGGGGGTCCCCGGCGTCCAAACGGACAAAATCGCCCCGTTTGCGGGCCGGAAAGGCCGCTCTTGAGCGGTTTTTGCACAAAAACGCTTGCATTTTCCGCGGCGATGTGCTATATTCTTACTGTTCGATGATGTTTGTATGGAAAGTGGGCCGTCCGGTCCGCTTTCTTTTTATGATAGGGAGGTTCATTCATGGCAAAAGCCAAGCAGAGCCCCGGCGGGGCGGCCGCTGCAGTGGAGGCGATCGTCCGCCCGGTGGTGGAGGGCATGGGCCTGCGCCTGTGGGACGTGCGCTTTGAGAAGGAAGGCCCCGACTGGTTCCTGCGGGTGCTGATCGACCGGGATGAGCCGCTGGATACCGACACCTGCGAGGCGGTGTCCCGGGCCATCGACCCGCTGCTGGACGCCGCCGACCCCATCGAGCAGAGCTATTACCTGGAAGTGGGCAGCCCCGGCCTTGGCCGCCGGCTGACCCGGCCGGAACATTTCGCCGCGCTGGCGGGCCAGAAATGCGCCGCCCGCCTGATCCGCCCCGACGAGCAGGGCCGCCGGGACCTGGAAGGCACCCTGGTGGGTCTGCAGGACGGGGTGGTCACCCTGCGCAGCGGGGAGGAGGAACTCTCCTTCCCGCTGAAAGCCGCCGGCTTTGTCAAGCTGTGCGATGACGAGGACCTGTTTGCATAAAATTTCCCTGTCAGCGCCGCCCGTCGGGCGGTGCGCCGGGGCAAGGAAGGCGCCCGGATCTTTTGACATTTTTTTGGATCGGCCCGGGGGAAACGGCCCGGGGCCGAAACACCTGATAGAATTTTTGGGAGGAAACCGGACAAATGGCTACTGCAACCAACAACGAATTCTTTGAAGCGCTCGCGGCCCTGGAAAAGGAGCGCGGCTTGCCGGAGGACTACCTGATCGACAAGATCAAGGCGGCTATCGTCATCGCGGTCAAGAAGGACTACAATGTCGAGGATGAGAACGTCATCGTGGACATCGACCCCGAACTGGGGACCTTCCGCGCCAGCCTGGCCCAGGAGATCGTGGAGGAGGTCGAAAACCCCTACACCCAGGTCAGCCTGGAGGACGCCCAGCGGGTGCGCAAGACCTACCGGGTGGGCCAGCGGATGATCACGGCGCTCAAGACCAAGGAATTCGGCCGCATCGCCGCCCAGACCGCCAAGCATGTGATCCGCCAGGGCCTGCGGGAAGGCGAGCGCAGCCTGCAGTACAACGAGATGCAGTCCCGCGCCCATGAGATCATCTCGGCCACCGTCGTTTCCATCGACCCGGAGCGCGGCAACGTGGTGCTGGACCTGGGCAAGGGCGGCAGCGCCGTGCTGCCCCGCAACGAGCAGGTTCCCGGCGAATCCTTCACCGAAGGCCAGGTCGTGCAGGTGTATGTGGTGGATGTCATCGCCACCGAGCGGGGCCCGCGCATCACCATCAGCCGCACCCATCCGGGCCTTGTCAAGCGGATGTTCGAACTGGAAGTGCCCGAGATCTACGACGGCACCGTCGAGGTCAAGGCCATCGCCCGCGAGGCCGGCGCCCGCACCAAGATGGCGGTCTACAGCAAGGACCCCAACGTGGACCCGGTGGGTGCCTGCATCGGCGCCCACGGTTCCCGCGTGGAGAAGATCGTCTCCGAGCTGGGCGGCGAGAAAATCGACATCATCCGCTGGAGCGAGGATATCACCGCCTTCATCTCGGCGGCGCTGAGCCCGGCCAAGGTGGTCAAGGTGGAACTGCTGCCCGGCGAGACCAAGAGCTGCCGGGTCACCGTGCCCGACCACCAGCTCAGCCTGGCCATCGGCAACAAGGGCCAGAACGTGCGCCTGTGCGCCCACCTGACCGGCTATAATATTGACATCCGCCCCGAATCGGGCTATTACGGCGAGGACGAATGATCCTCCCCGCCCATCCTTCCTGAAAAGAGGTTTCGCCTTGCAGCAGCAAAGACAGAAAAAAATCCCGGTGCGCCGGTGTGTGGGCTGTAACGCCCAAAAGCCCAAGCGGGAGCTGGTGCGCATCGTCCGCAGCCCGGACGGCCAGATCAGCCTGGACCTGACCGGCAAAAAGTCCGGCCGGGGGGCCTACCTGTGCCCGTCGGCGGCCTGCCTGGCCAAAGCCCAGAAGGCGCGCCGGCTGGAACGTGCGCTGGACCAGCCCGTGCCGGAGGAAGTCTACGCCCGCCTGGCGCAGCAGATCGCCTGCGCCGAACAACAGGCAAAGGAGGCGGTGGACGATGCACAGTGAAAGCTCCGGCCTGCTGGGCGCGCTGGGACTGTGCCGCAAAGCCGGCAAACTCCTGTACGGGTACGACCGTGTGGAGGAAGCCGTGCTGCGGGGCAAGGTCAGCCTGGTGCTGCTGGCCTGCGATGCCAGTGCCCGCACCGCACAGCACATGATGGATACCTGCGAAGGCACCGTAGCCTGCGAGGTCATGCCCCTGACCGGCGAAGAACTGGCCCTGCTGACCCCCAGGCCGGCCGCCGTCTTTGCGGTAACGGAAGCGAACCTTGCGCGCCTGTGCGCCAACTACCTGACCCGATAAGGAGGAACGTTCATGGATTTTAAGTATAAAATTGCCGATGTGGCCAAAGATTTCGGCATCAGCGCCAAGCGCGCCATCGACACGGTGGCAGCGGTGACCGGCGAGACCCGCAAGCCCGGCGGCACCTTTGAGGAGAGCGAAGTCAACGGCCTGCTGGAAGCCCTGACCCGGGAGACCGCCGTGGACAGCCTGGAGGAGTACCTGGCCTCGGGCAAAAAGCAGCCGGAGCCCAAGCCCGCGCCCAAAAAGGCCGAAGCCAAGCCCCAGCCCGCCAAAAAGCAGGAAAAACCTGCCGCCGAGGCCAAGCCCCAGCCGGAGGCCCGCAAGCCCCAGCCCCGCAAACCCGAGCGCCCGGCCGAGCGCCGCAAGGAAAAGAGCGTCACCATGCAGGAACTGGCGGCGGACACCGGCATCAAAAAGCCGGTGACCACCGAGCAGGTCCAGGTCAACCGCGCCCAGGTGCAGGTGGATACCCGCACCGTGGATGTGAACGTGGATAAGTTCAGCGCCCGGTACGACGATCTGGCCGACAGCCGCAACATGCCCTCCAAGCGCAAAAAGCAGCCGGCGGGCAACAAGCAGAAGTTCCAGAACCGGAACAAAAACCGCAACCCCTACCAGCGCCGCCGGGAGACCGAGGCCGAGCGCCTGCAGCGCATCCAGCTGGAAAAAGCCCGCAACGCCCAGCTCAAGATCACCATTCCCGACGAGATCACGGTCAGCGAGCTGGCCACCCGCCTGAAGCAGAACGTGGCCAAGGTCGTGGCCAAGTTCATGCAGATGGGTGAGATGCACGCGGCGTCCGACGTGGTGGATTTCGACTCCGCCGCGCTGGTGGCCGAGGAATTCCACGCCAAGGTGGAGCGGGAAGTCCATGTCTCCATCGAAGAGCGCCTCTTCGTGCAGGAGGAGGACGCCGCCGCGGATCTCAAGGCCCGCCCGCCGGTCGTGGTGGTCATGGGCCATGTTGACCACGGCAAGACCTCCATCCTGGACGCCATCCGCAAGACCAACGTGACCGCGGGCGAAGCCGGCGGCATCACCCAGGCCATCGGCGCTTACCAGGTCAAGGCCAACGACAGCGTCATCACCTTCCTGGATACCCCGGGCCACGAAGCCTTCACCGCCATGCGCGCCCGCGGCGCCAACATGACCGACATCGCCGTGCTGGTGGTGGCGGCGGACGACGGCATCATGCCCCAGACCATCGAGTCCATCAACCATGCCAAGGCGGCCAACGTCAAGCTCATCGTGGCCATCAACAAGATGGATAAACCCACCGCCAACCCCGAGCGGGTCAAGGAGCAGCTGACCAAGTACGAGATCATCCCCGAAGACTGGGGCGGCGATGTGGCCTGCATCCCGGTGTCCGCCGTCACCGGCATGGGCATCCAGGATCTGCTGGAGCGCATCGCGCTGGAAGCCGAGGTCATGGAACTCAAGGCCAACCCCAACCGCCGCGCCAAGGGCGCCGTGGTGGAAGCCCGGCTGGACAAGGGCCAGGGCCCCGTGGCCACCCTGCTGGTCCAGAACGGCACGCTGCACCGGGGCGACTGCCTGATCGCCGGCACCGCCGTGGGCCATGTGCGCACCATGCGCAACGACAAAGGCCAGGAGATCACCGAGGCCGGCCCCTCCATGCCTGTGGAGATCACCGGCCTGACCGAAGTGCCCACCGCCGGCGACATCTTCGAAGCGGTGGAGGACGAGCGCCTGGCCCGCGAGCTGGCCGACAAGCGCACCAACGAAGCCAAGGAGAAGCAGTTCGCCGCCTACACCAAGGTCACGCTGGATAACCTGTTCGACCAGATGGCCCAGAACGACATGAAGGAACTTCCCATCGTCGTCAAGGCGGACGTGCAGGGCTCGGCCGAAGCGGTCAAGCAGAGCCTGGAAAAGATCTCCAACGACGAGGTCCGCGTCCGGGTCATCCATGCGGGCGTCGGCGCCATCAGCAAGTCGGACGTGAGCCTGGCCGACGCCTCCAACGCCATCATCATCGGCTTCAACGTCCGCCCCGACCCGGTGGCCAAGGCTGAAGCCGAGCAGACCGGTGTGGAGATGCGGATGTACCGGGTGATCTACGACGCCATCAACGACGTGACCGACGCCATGAAGGGCATGCTGGCCCCCAAGATCCGCGAAGTCGCCCTGGGCGAAGCGCAGGTCCGCCAGGTCTACAAGATCTCCAGCGTCGGCACCGTGGCCGGCTGCCGTGTCACCCGCGGCAAGATCACCCGCGACGCCAAGCTGCGTCTGGTGCGTGACGGCATTGTCATCACCGAGGACGCCATCGCCTCCCTCAAGCGTTTCAAGGACGACGCCAAGGAGGTGGCCGAAGGCTTCGAGTGCGGCATCACGCTGGAGAAATTCTCCGACATCAAAGAGGGCGATGTCTTCGAGTGCTTCAAACTGGAAGAGTACCGCGAGTGACCCGCCTACCATAAAGAGGAACGACTATGCCAACCAAGAACCAGGGCCGCATGGCCCAGGATATGAAGCGGGAACTCATCGCCATCATCGGCGGTATGAAGGACCCCCGCATCACCGGCGGCCTGCTGACCGTCACCCGCCTGGATGTCACCCCCGACCTGGATGTGGCCAAGGTGTACATCAGCGTGATGGGGCGCGAAGGCGGCTGCGCGCCGGTGGTCAAGGCGCTGAACAAGGCCAGCGGGCATATCCGCACCGAGATCAGCCGCCGGATGCACATTCGCAAGGCGCCCCGCTACATCTTTGTGGAGGATGACGGCGCCGCCTACGCCGCGCACATCAGCGAGGTGCTGCGCGGCCTTGAAACCGATACCGGTGACCCGCAGGGGGAGTGAGCCCCCCTGTGCAGGGGCGGCGGGCTGACCCAGCGCCCCTGCCGGCAAATATCGTAACGGCACCCTGCCGCTGGAAAAGAGGTTAGTTATGACAGAATCTGTGGACCGGCAAACAGCCGTCATGCGGCTCCGCTCGGCCCAGGATATCCTGATCCTGTGCCACAAGAACCCGGACGGTGACACCATCGGATGCGCAGGTGCGCTGTACCTGGCGCTGAAGTCTCTGGGAAAAAACGCGGCCATTCTCTGCAGCGACCCGATCCCCAGCCTGTACGGGTATATGGAGCTGCGCCTGTACGACGCCAGCTTCACCCCCGGTTTCGTGGTGGCGGTGGACGTGGCCAGCATCCAGCTGTTCGGCGACCGCAACAATGTGCAGAAATACGCGGCCCATGTGGACCTGTGCATCGACCACCATGCCAGCAACAGCGGCTATGCCTACGAAACGCTGCTGGACCCCGGCGCCGCCGCGGCCTGTGAGCTCATGATCGACGTGATCGAGGAGATGGGCGTCACCCTGGACCCCTCCATCGCGTCCTGCCTGTACACCGGCATCGCCACCGACACCGGCTGCTTCCGCTTTTCCAGCACCACCGCCCACACCCATCAGGCGGCGGCCCGCCTGATCGAAGCCGGGGCCGACCTGGCGATGCTCAACGCCCGGCTGTTCGAATCCCGTTCCCGCGCCCGCATCGAGATCGAGCGGATGGCGCTGGAAAGCCTCGAATACTTCTTCGACGGCCGCTGCGCCATGATCTACCTCACCTGGGACCAGATCGTCACCTCCGGCGTGCCCGGGGCCGAGCTGGAGGACCTGACCAGCCTGCCCCGCTCCATCGAAGGGGTGGAGGTGGGCCTGACCCTGCGCCAGCAGAAGGACGGCAGCTACAAAATCAGCATCCGCACCGCCGGTACGGTGGATGCCTGCGCCGTGGCCCGGCACCTGGGCGGCGGCGGGCATTCCCGCGCCGCCGGCTGCGAGATCAGCGGCAACCTGGACAACGCCCGCTTCGCCGTGCTGGAGGAAGTGCGCAAGGAGCTGGAGCGCTGGGGCCTGCTGGATGCGGCGCGTTGAGCGCCTTCCCCTTTGTTGAGCGCCTTCCCCTTTGGAAAACAGAAAGGTATATACAATGACCAAGCTGCAAAACGGCGTTCTGCCGGTGGACAAACCGGCGGGGTGGACCAGCTTCGACGTGCTGGCCAAGCTCCGCGGTGCCCTGGGGACCCGGCGGCTGGGGCATACGGGCACACTGGACCCTATGGTCACCGGTGTGCTCGTTGTGCTTATCGGCCCGGCCACGGCGGCGGCCGACCGCCAGCCCGACCAGGACAAAACCTATGAGGGCACCCTGCGTCTGGGCCTTGCCACCGACACCGGCGACCTGACCGGCACCGTGCTGCGCACCGCGCCGGTCACGGCGGGGGAGAGGGAGCTGCTGGCCGTGCTGCCCCGGTTTGTCGGCAACATCCGCCAGCTGCCGCCGATGTACTCGGCCGTCAAGGTGAACGGCCAGCCGCTGTACAAGGCGGCCCGCCAGGGCAAAACGGTGGAGCGCACCCCCCGCCCGGTCACCATCCACGCCATCGACTACCTGGGCAGCCCGGCCCCCGGCGATTTCACGCTGCGGGTCCGCTGCTCCAAGGGCACCTACATCCGCACCCTGTTCGAGGAGATCGGCGCCGCCATGGGCCAGCCGGCCACGATGGCCTGGCTGCGGCGGGTGCAGGCCGGCCCCTTCACGATCGACCAGTGCCACCCGCTGCCCGACATCCTGGCCGCCGCCCAGGACGGCACGCTGGCCCAAAAGGGCTGGGTGCTGGGGGTGGATGCGGCGTTTTCCACCCTGCCTGCGCTGACGGTGGGGGAGCCGGCCCGCACCCACCTGTTCAACGGCTGCCCCACCAGCCGCTACCCGGCTGAGGACGGACGCTACCGGGTGTATGACGAGGCCGGCGGCTTCCTGGGGCTGGCCGTGGTGGAACAAGGGGTGCTGCGGGTGGAAAAACTGTTTTGTGACAGGGAAAGGACCTGAACCAGATGCAACGCATGGAACTGCACATTACCGAAACCGTTGAGCCGGTCGCCGCGCCCCATGGCAGTGCGGTGGCGCTGGGCTTTTTTGACGGGGTCCACCTGGGGCATCGGGCGGTCATCGGGGCGGCGGTCGCCGCCGCCCGCCGCGCCGGGCTCACCCCGGCCGTTTTCACCTTCGAACTGCCGGAAGGCAATACCCTGAAAGGCGGGCGCATCCTCTCCCGCACCCAGAAACATCGCCGCATGGCCGAACTGGGCGCCCGCGAGGTCATGGACCCGCCTTTTTCGGCGTTCTGCAACCTGTCCCCCGAAGCCTTTGTGGAGCGCATCCTGGTGGACTGCTTCGGGGCGCGGCAGGTCTTCTGCGGGGACAATTTCACCTTTGGCGCCCGCGCCGCCGGCAACGTGGAATCCCTCCAGGCGCTGTGTGCCCGGCGGGGCATCGGGGTCACGGTGGTGGAGATGGCCGGCTATGGCGGCAAGACCGTCTCCTCCACCCGCATCCGCGCCGCGCTGGAGGAAGGCCGCCTGGACGACGCCAACGCGATGCTCGGCGCCCCGTATGCCATCGACTGGACCGTCCGCCACGGCAAGGGGGTCGGCACCAGCCGGCTGGGCACCCCGACCATCAACCAGAACTACCCGGCGGGGACGCTGCAGCCCTGCTGCGGGGTCTACCTGACCCGCATCCGGCTGCAGGACCGCTGGTGGCCCGCGGCCACCGGCATCAGCCGCCGCCCCACCGTGGACAAGGCCGGCGCGCCGGTCAGCTGCGAGACCTATGTGCCGGGCTTCTCGGGGGATGTCTACGGAACGAACCCCACCCTGGAATTCCACAAATACCTCTGCCCGATCCGCAAGTTCGACTCCCTGCAGGCGCTTTCTGATCTCATCACCACGGCGGCTGCACGCAGCTGCGCGTATTTTCAGGGGCTGGAGGACCGGATCTGACCCGGATTTACAACCCGGGCGGAATGTCGTATAATGGGGTTCATGCGGCCGGGCTGCCCCGGCGCCACATTGTCTTGTGAGAGGGAGGACCACCCCTTGTTTGAACGAAAAATGCTGGCGCCCGGCGTGTATATCACCACGCTGGACGCCGAAAAATTCAACCGCTGCCGCATTGCGATCCACCTGCGCTACACCCCGCTGCGCCGCACGGCCACCGACGCCGCGGTGCTGCCGCTGGTGCTGGAACGGGGCTATGCCCAGTGCCCGGATATGACCGCTTTGTCCCGCAAGCTGGCCCGGCTGTACGGGGCCGACCTGGGGGTGGACCTGGGAACTGCGGGCACCGACCGGGTGCTCACCGTGGACATCTGCGGCATCAAGGACCGCTTCGCCCTGGCCGGCGAGGACCTGACCCGGGCCTACGCCGACATCGCCTTCGGCATCGTCTTTGACCCCTACCTGGTGGACGGCCTGTTCGACCCCGAGGCCGTGCGCATCGAAAAGGAAACGCTGGACCGCCGCCTGCAGGCAGAGTTCAACAACAAGCGCCTGTACTGCGTGCGCCAGGCCCGCCGCCGCTTTTACGGCGATTCCCCGGCGGGCATCGAGCTGGGGGGCTACCGGTCCGACCTGCCCGGCGTCACCCCGGCCACCCTCAAGGCCGAATACGACCGCATCCTGCGCACCGCCTCCATCGACGTGATGGTCCAGGGGGCCGACGCCGACAACGTGGCCGAGCGGCTGCTCCAGGCGCTTCAGGCGGTGCCCCGCGCCCCCCGGGACTTTGCCGGGGCCATGGCCATGCCGGTCACCGAACCCCGCCATTACTGCGAGGCCATCCCCGGGCTGACCCAGGCCAAGCTCTGTATGCTGTTCACCACCGGCACGCCGGAGGACCTGCCCTCCATCAACCTGCTGCGCATGGCCATGTCGGTGTTCGGCGGGTCCACCACCAGCCGGCTGTTCCGCAACGTGCGGGAAAAGCAGAGCCTGTGCTACTACTGCGGCGCCACCGCGCTGCGGGCCACCGGCGTCATGATGGTGGATTCCGGCGTGGAGCCCGGCCGGGAAGAACAGGCCGAGGCCGCCATCCTGAAGGAATGGCAGGACCTGTGCCGCGGCCCCGTCACCCAGGAGGAGATGGAAGACTGCCGCCGCAGCCTGCTTTCCGGCATGGACGCGCTGGGCGACAGCCTGGCCGGGCTGGAAAGCTGGTACTACGGCCAGATCACCCGCGGCGAAGCCCTGGCCCCGCCGGAGTACGGCCGGGTGCTCATCAACGCCGTCACCGCCGACCAGGTGCGGGAGCAGCTGAACAGCTACCACTATTCGGTCTGCTATACCCTGACCCGGGCCGGGGAAGGAGGGGAACCCGCATGAACAGCCAGTCCGACGCACTGCGCCGCAAAACCGCCGAAGCCATCCGCTGTGAAAGCACCCGGCTGGACAGCGGCCTGACCGTGCTCTGCCGCACCATGCCGGGGTACAGCACGGTCCACGCCTTCTATGTGACCCGCTTCGGCTCGGTCTGCCGGGACTTCACCCTCGACGGCCGCAGCTATCATCTGCCCGCCGGCACCGCCCACTTCCTGGAGCACAAGATGTTCGAGTCGGAGGAGGGGGACGCCTTCAGCCTCTATGCCAAGACCGGCGCGTCCTCCAACGCCTTCACCAGTTTTGACCGCACCGGCTATTACTTCTCCGCCACCGACCGGATCGACCGCAATCTGGACATTCTGCTGGGGATGGTGGGGCACCCCTGGTTCACCGAAGCCACCATCGCCAAGGAGCAGGGCATCATCGGCCAGGAGATCAAGATGTATGACGACAGCCCCGACTGGCGGCTGCTCACCGGGCTGTTCCGCTGCCTGTACCGCAGCCACCCCATCCGGGACGACATCGCCGGCACGGTGGAAAGCATCGCCCGGCTCACGCCGGAACTGCTCTACGCCTGTACCGAAGCGTTTTACCGCCCCGCCAACATGGTGCTGTCGGTGGCCGGGGACATCACGCTGGACCAGGCGGTGGCGGCCTGCCGCCGCGCCGGGCTGGACCGCCCCGCCGCCCCCCACGCCGTGACCCCCGCCCCCTTCACCCCCGAAAACGAGACCTGCCGGCGGGAATTGCAGTTCACGATGCCGGTGAACAAGCCTTGCTTTGCGCTGGGCTTCCGGGAACAGCCGATCCCTTACGGCGACGCCCGGGCCGACATCCTGGCCGACCTGCTGCCCGAACTGATCTGCGGCGGCCTGACCGACCTGTACCGCAAACTGTATGACGAAGGGCTGGTCAACCCCGAGTTCAACGGCGAGACCATCTCGGTGGACGGCGCCTGCACCGTCGTGTTCACCGGCGAGAGCGCCACCCCCCGCCAGGTGGTGGAGCTGCTGCAGGCGGAGATCCGCCGGCTGCGCCGGGACGGGGTGGACCCCGAACTTTTCACCCTGGTCAAGAACCAGATGTACGGCGAGATGCTGGCCAACGTGGAAGGGGTGGACGATGCCGCCGAATCCCTGGCCGGCGCCTGGCTCAGCGGCTACACCCTGGCCGAGGAGGTGCAGGCCCTGGCCACCCTGACGGCGCAGGATGTGAACGACGCGCTGCAGCGGATGCTGCGGGAGGAAAACGCCGCCTACGTTGAGATCCAGCCGCAGGGCTGAGCGGCGCCCCGCCGGACCAAAGGGGCTGCTGCGCACCGCTGCGGCGCAATAGGGAGGAACTTCCCATGGGAACCATTTTTCATGTCCAGTTTCCGGGCCTCGGCCTGGAATTCACCCTCGACCGCGTGGCGCTCTCGCTGGGCGGGTTCAACATCTACTGGTACGGCGTCCTCATCGCCCTGGGGCTCATCCTGGGCATGGCGCTGGCCTTCCACTATGCGCCGGACTTCGGCCTCAACGCCGACCGCCTGGTGGACGTGGTGGTGGTCGGCACCATCATGGGCATCGTCTGCGCCCGCATCGCCTATGTGGCCATGGCCCCCTTTGAGTACGAGTCCATCTGGGATATGATCGCGGTGCGGGACGGCGGCCTGGCCATCTACGGCGGCGTCATCGGCGCGTTCGTCTTCGGCGGGCTGGCCGCCCGCTGGCGCCGGGTCCCGCTGCTGCCCCTCTTCGACGTGGTGGCCATGGGCTTCCTGGTGGGCCAGGGCATCGGCCGCTGGGGCAACTTTGTCAATCAGGAAGCCTTCGGCACCAACACCACCCTGCCCTGGGGCATGTACAGCGAGGGCACCTGCAACTACCTGACCGGCGTCCAGGCCACCCTGGCCGCCCAGGGCATTACGGTGGACCCGACCCAGCCGGTCCACCCCACCTTCCTGTACGAAAGCCTCTGGTGCCTGTTCGGGCTGCTGGTGCTCTGGCTGTACCGGCGGCACCGCCGCTTCCACGGCCAGCTGTTCCTGATGTATATTATCTGGTACGGTCTGGGCCGCTACTGGATCGAGGGCCTGCGTACCGACTCGCTGCTCATCGGGGACACCGGGCTGCGCTTCAGCCAGATCGTGGCGCTGGTCTCGGTGGCGGCGGCCGTCACGCTGATGGTCTACGGGCTGCAGCGCTCCCGCGGGCGCACCCTGCTGGTGCCGCTGGCGGTGGAAGACATCAAAAAGCAGGACCGGGCCGGCGACCGCTTCACCCCCGACAGCCTGCCTGCCTCCACCCCGCACCGGGAGTTTGTGGCCGCCACCGCCGCCATGAACAAGCGGCTGGCCGACCTGGACCTGGACGCCCCGGCCGGGACCGCCGAACCGGACCGGGCCCCGGAACAGCAGGCCGCCCCGGAACAGCAGGCCGAACCGGCCGCCCCGGCGCCGGAAGACGCCCCGGCCGAACCGGCCCGCACCCCCGAAGTCTCCGACACCCCCGAAGCGGGGGACAACCCGTAAACGGCGTCAGCCGGAAAGGAGAACGCCATGAGCGCTGCCATCATTGACGGAAAAATTCTGGCCGCCCAGGTCAAGCAGGAGGCCGCCGCGGCGGTCCGCGCCCTGCAGCAGCGGGGCAAAGCGACCCCCTGCCTGGCCGTGCTGCTGGTGGGGGAGGACCCCGCCAGCCAGGTGTATGTCCGCGGCAAGGAAAGCGACTGCGCGGCCTGCGGCATCGAGAGCCGGGTCTGCCGCCTGCCCGAAACCACCACCCAGGCCGAGCTGCTGGACCGGCTGGCCGCCCTGGCCGCCGACCCGGCGGTCCACGGCATCCTTGTCCAGCTGCCGCTGCCCCGCCACATCGACCCGGCCGCGGTCATTGCGGCCATCCCGCCCGAGAAGGATGTGGACGGCTTCACCCCCGTCAACGCCGGCAACCTGCTCACCGGCGGGAGCTGCTTTGTCCCCTGTACCCCGGCGGGCTGCCTGCGGATGATCCGCTCCACCGGGCTGGACCTGGCCGGCAAACAGGCCGTGGTGGTGGGCCGCTCCAACATTGTGGGCAAGCCGGCGGCGCTGCTGCTTCTGCAGCAGAACGCCACCGTCACCGTCTGCCATTCCCGCACACAGGGGCTGGCCGAGATCTGCCGCCGGGCGGATGTCCTGGTGGCCGCGGTGGGCAAGGCCGGCTTCATCACCGGCGATATGATCAAGCCCGGGGCTGTGGTCATTGATGTGGGCATCAACCGGGGCGCGGACGGCAAGCTCCGCGGGGATGTGGACTTTGCTTCCGCCCGGGAGGTGGCCGGCTTTATCACCCCGGTGCCCGGCGGCGTGGGGCTCATGACCCGGGCGATGCTCATGTGGAACACCGTGCTGGCCGCCGCCCGGCAAAGCGGCGTGGACCTGGGGATCTCCCGCAAGGGCTGAAACGACCAAAAGCTCACGCAAAAAGGTCAAAAAATACCGCACGGGGCCTTGACTTTGCCCCGCGGATATGGTATGCTTACTAAGCCGCATGGTATGGGCTCTCCAAGTGTGCCCTTTTGTAAAGCGCACCGCCCCACATCCAGCGAGACTTATTGAAAGAGGTTTGCATCATGTACGCAGTTATCAAAACCGGTGGCAAGCAGTACAGCGTCAAGGTCGGCGACACCATCTTCGTGGAAAAGCTGAACGCTGAGGCCGATACCGAAGTCACCTTCGATCAGGTCCTGGCTGTTGGCGAGGAGGGCGCTGTCAAGGTCGGCGCCCCGCTGGTGGACGGCGCTTCGGTCGTCGCCAAGGTCGTCAAGAACGGCAAGGGCAAGAAGCTGAACATCCTGACCTATCGTCCCAAGAAGGGCAGCATGGTCCGCAAGGGTCATCGTCAGCCCTACACCAAGGTGGAGATCACCGCGATCAACGGCTAAGGAGGTACAACAACAATGGCACACAAAAAAGGCGTAGGTTCTACCAAAAACGGCCGTGATTCCGAGTCCAAGCGTCTGGGCGTGAAGCGCGGCGACGGTCAGTACGTTCTGGCCGGCAACATCCTGGTCCGTCAGCGCGGCACCCACATCCATCCGGGTGAGGGCGTCGGCATCGGCAGCGACGACACTCTGTTCGCTCTGGTGGATGGCCGCGTTCATTTTGAGCGCATGGGCCGCGACCGCAAGCGCTGCACCGTGAAGCAGTAAAACCAAAAGGGGCGGGCCGGACGGCCCGCTCTTTTTTTACCCCGCGCCGGGGCCCTGTGTTTCCCCGGCCGCCATCCGCTGCATCGGGCAGCTTTCCCGGCAGTCTGCCGGAACCATATACCCTAGGAAGGAGCCACTATGCCTACCACCAATTTTATTGATACCGCCACCATCTGGCTGCATGCCGGCAAGGGGGGCGACGGGGCCGTCAGCTTCCACCGCGAAAAGTTCGTCGCGGCGGGCGGGCCGGACGGCGGCGACGGCGGCCGCGGCGGGGACATCCTGTTTGTGGCGGACGACAACCTCTCCACCCTGATGGATTTCCGCTACAAGCGCAAATACACCGCCGACGCCGGCGAAAACGGCCGCGGCGCCCGCCAGAAGGGCAAGGACGCCGAGGACCTGGTCATCCGGGTGCCCCGGGGCACCGTTCTCAAACAGGCCGAGACCGGGCTGGTCGTGGCCGACATCTCGGGCGACGAGCCGGTCGTGGTGGCCAGGGGCGGCCGCGGCGGCTGGGGCAACGCACGGTTTGCCACCCCCACCCGCCAGATCCCCCGTTTTGCCAAGCCCGGCCTGCCCGGCGAGGACCTGCATGTCACGCTGGAGCTCAAGGTCATTGCCGATGTGGGGCTCATCGGGTTCCCCAACGTGGGCAAGTCCACCCTGCTCAGCATGATCAGCGCGGCCCGCCCCAAGATCGCCAACTACCACTTCACCACCCTGACCCCGGTGCTGGGCGTCGTGCGGGTGGCGGAGGAACAGAGCTTTGTCTGTGCGGACATCCCCGGCCTTATTGAAGGCGCCGCCGAGGGCGTCGGCCTGGGGCATGACTTCCTGCGCCACGTGGAGCGCTGCCGCCTGCTGCTGCATGTGGTGGATGTCTCGGGCAGCGAGGGCCGCGACCCCAAGGCGGACTTTGCCCAGATCAACCACGAACTGGCCGCCTTCAGCGCCGAGCTGGCCCGCCGGCCCCAGATCGTGCTGGGCAACAAGTGCGACATCGCCGCCCCCGAACAGGTGGAGGCGTTCCGCGCCTTCATCGAGGAACAGGGTCTGACCTTCCTGCCCATCTCGGCGGCCACCCGCCAGGGCATCGACGGGCTGCCGGCCCTGGTCTACCGGCGTCTGCAGGACCTGCCGCCCGTCAAGGTCTTTGAGGCCGAGTACGTCCGGCCCGACCCGGCCGCCGCGCCCAAGCGCCCCTTCAGCTGCCGGCGCACCGGCGACCGCGAGTTCACGGTGGACGCCCCCTGGCTGGAGCGCATCCTGGCCGGCACCAATGTGGAGGATTACGAGAGCCTGCAGTATTTCCAGACCCAGCTGGGGGATTCCGGCATTCTGGACGAGCTGGTCCGCCTGGGCGTCCAGGAGGACGACACCATCAAGATCGGGGAGTATGAGTTCGATTATGTCTACTGATTCGCCCGCCATGCTGCCGGTCCAACGGCCGGACGTTGATCTGCGGGAAATGTCCCCGCTGGCGCTGGCCTTTGTGGGGGACGCGGTGCTGGAGCTGCTGGTCCGGGCCCGGCTGGTGGGCTCCACCCGGCTGCCCCCCGGGCGCCTGCACGCCGAAGCCACCCGCTATGTCTCGGCCAAGGCCCAGTTCCGGGAACTGAGCGCCCTGGAACCCCTGCTTACCGAAGCCGAGGCCGCCGTGCTCCGCCGGGGCAAAAACGCCAGCAAGGCCACGGTGGCCAAACACGCCACCGCCCAGGAATACCGCGCTTCCACCGGGCTGGAATGCCTGCTGGGCTGGCTCTACCTGCAAGGGGAGCTGGACCGGGTGGGCCAGCTGTTTGAGGCGCTGTGGCAGGCGGGGGGCGACCCCGCCCGGGCCGAAAGCTGAACACATGTACGGGGCGGGGCCTGCCCCCGCCCGGGGTAAACAGCCGTTACTGCTTGTTCTGGCTGCCGGCGGTCTTGTTCTGGGTGGTGTTGGCCGCCTTGTTCTGGGTGGTGTTGGCCGCCTTCTTGGCGGTGGTGCGGTTCTGGGTGTTGTTCTGGGCGCTGCGGTTGGTGCCGCTGCAGTCTTTTGCATTGCGTGCCATGATGTCTGCTCCTTTCGGTCGCTTTGGTGGATTGGGGCCGTCCGCCGGTCCCTGCCTGTAGTTTGCCCGCCCGGGGGCGGCTTATACAGCCCCCGCCGCCCCGCCGCGGAAAAAATCGCCGCGGCCGGGCCTTCGATTCGTCAGCCAAGTCTGCCATAGGAAAGGTGATCGGTTTGTCCTGTCTGCCCGCTGCTTTTGAACAGCGCGAACGTGCGCTGCTGGGCCCGAGGTTTGAAGCCCTCTTTGCCGCCCCCGGCCCGGCCCCGGCCCGGGGGCTGACCGTCAACACGCTGCGCTGCACCCCCGGGCAGGTGGCCCGGGGCGCCGGTCTGCCGCTGGAACCCTCGCCCTTCTGCGCCCGGGCCTTCCGGCTGACCGACCCGGACCTGCGCCCGGGCCGCCACCCCTGGCACCACGCCGGAGCCTTCTATGTGCAGGAACCCAGCGCCGCGGCTCCGGCCGCTCTGCTGGGGGTGCGCCCCGGTATGCGGGTGGCGGACCTGTGCGCCGCGCCCGGCGGCAAGTCCAGCCAGCTGGCGGCGGCGCTGGCCGGCCAGGGGCTGCTGCTGTCCAACGAGTACGACCCGGCCCGGGCCGAGATCCTGCGCCAGAACCTGGAGCGGATGGGGGTGACCAACGCGGTCATCACCAACGAGGACACCGCCCGCCTGGCCGCCGCCCTGCCGGGACTGTTCGACTGCGTGCTGGTGGACGCCCCCTGCTCGGGCGAGGGGATGTTCCGCAAGGAGGCCGCCGCCGTCGCCCAGTACGAGCCAGCGCTGGTGGAACACTGTGCGGCGCTGGGGGCGTCCATCCTGGACAACGCCGCCGCCCTGGTCGCCCCCGGGGGCTGGCTGATGCTCTCCACCTGCACCTTTGCCCCCGCCGAGGATGAAGGCCAGGCGGCGGCCTTCCTGGCCCGCCACCCGGAGTTCGCGCAGTGCGACCTGTCCGGCTGCGGCTTCGGCCGCCCCGGCGAGGCCAACCGCGCCCCCGGCGCCCCGCCGAACTTCGACGCCGCCCGCTGCCGGCGGATCTGGCCGGCCGATGGGGGAGAGGGGCACTTTATGGCGCTGCTGCAAAAGCGGGCGGACGCACCCGGGACCGCCCGCCCCGGCAAGCCCTGGCGCCGGAGCAAGCCGCCCCGGGAATGGCTGGCCTTTGCCGGTGATCTCTTCCCGGCGCTCACCGACGCGCCCTGCCGCGCTGTGGGCGATGGGTGGATGCTGCTGCCCGGGACCGCCCTGCCCGAGACGAAACTGCACATCCTGCGGGCCGGGGTGCCTGCAGGCCGGGTGACCAAGGGCAGGTTCGAACCCGCCCATGCGCTGTTCATGGCCTACGGCGCCGACTGCCGGAATCAGGAACGCCTGACCCTGGATGACCCCCGCACCGCCGCCTGGCTGCGGGGCGAGGAGATCCCGGCCCTTACCGCGGCGCCCGGCTGGTGCGCGGTGCTGGTGGACGGAATGCCCCTGGGCGGGGGCAAAGTCAGCGGCGGCCGGGTCAAAAACCATTATCCCAAGGCGCTGCGCAACAAAAACTAGAAATTGCTCCGATATTGCCCGGGCGCCGGATCGCCGGCCCTGCCGCCCGGGGCGCGGCTTGAAATAATCGGCCAAACGTGGTATAATAAACCGTTCATGTATAACCGGCGGCGGTTTGGCGGTCTGAACAGGGCCGCCGCCGCCCACACTATCCATATTGAGGGGGATTCGATTCCATGTCCGGACATAGCAAGTGGAACAACATCAAACGCAAGAAGGAAAAGACGGACGGCGCCCGCGCCAAGGTCTTCACCAAGATCGGCCGCGAGATCAGCGTGGCCGTGCGGGAAGGCGGCGGCGACCCCAACTCCAACAGCAAGCTGGCCGCCCTCATCAGCAAGGCCAAGGCCAACAACGTGCCCAACGACAACATCCAGCGCATCATCAAGCGGGCCGAGGGCGGCGACAAGACCGAGTATGAGGCCATGACCTATGAAGGGTACGGCCCCGGCGGCATTGCGGTCATGGTGGATACCCTGACCGACAACCGCAACCGCACCGCGGCCAACATGCGCCATTACTTTGACAAGTTCGGCGGCAACCTGGGACAGATGGGCTGCGTGGGCTTCCTGTTCACCCAGAAAGGGGTCATCGTTGTGGACCTGGAGGACAAGGACCCCGACGCCGTCATGATGGACGCCCTGGAAGCCGGCGCCGAGGACTTTGACGCCGGCGAGGACGCCGCCGAGGTCACCACCAGCCCCGACAACTTCACCGCCGTCTGCGATGCGCTGAAGGAGAAGGGGTACGAGTTCCTCTCGGCCGATGTGGCGCAGGTGCCCGCCACCACCACCGCTTTGTCCGACGCCGACCAGATGGCCAACATGGCCAAACTGCTGGACGCCCTGGAGGACGATGACGACGTGCAGAACGTCTGGCACAACCTGGAAAACGAGGACGAACTGGACCGATAAGTTCAAAATAGCCCTGCCCCTGGCAGGCAGGAAAAAGCAGCACACTTGGCCGGCGCAACACCCCAACCCCAGCGTGGTGCTTTTTCTTTTGGAGGTAATGGGAGTGAAAAAGAAAGAGGCTGTTTCTTATGCCGTGTGTTATGTCCTGGCAGCGGTACTGCTTGCTTTTTACCTGATAACACTGTATCGCGGGTTGCATCCCAACACCAGTCCGGGGTATGAGGCTTACTATTTGGAACAAGAGTTGTATACTTGGCCGGGTTCTGAGGGAATTGATATCCAGCCGGGGGAGAAAATACATTTTGACTCTGCTCTTGGGGAAAGCGGCCAGGGTGCGGGACACATTTTGCGTGCGAAAGATGTAGACTGGGTGGAAGCAGACGGGTGGAGCTTTGTGGAAAACACAGGGTACTGCATTACAAGCTGGAGAGCCTCGCTTCTTTTTGCAGGCGAGCCTGGACGTACCTATCAGGTCAGCATAACGCTTGCTTCAAATGAGGCTGGCGGCGAGGTGACCTTTTTTGTAAATGGGGAACAGGCAGCCTTTTCTGAATTCCCGGGAACGGAACAGACCATTGAATTTGAAACGCAGCCGCTGCCGGAGGACGGACGCCTTGAAATGGAAATCGTATTGGGGGGAGACCTGGCCACCCCGGTCTCGGTGAAGGAGCTGGTTTTTGTATGAATAAAAAATCGTTTCCCTCGCTCAAAGCAGTAAAGCTACCCCTATGGTTTACAGCGGGGCTGCTGGTCTTGGCCTCACGCATTATTCTGCTCGCGGTATATTGGTATTGGAAAAATGAAGTGGGGAGCGATGATGGGCCTTTCACTTCGCTCATGCGTTGGGACAGTGGCTGGTATTCCGCGATTGCTGAACATGGCTATGAGGGAGAAGCCACCGTTGGTGTGGATGGGCAGGCTCGCTGGGCCTTCTTTCCACTGGTTCCCTTGCTGGAGGGCTTCCTTACCCGCCTGACAGGTCTGCCTGTCCGGGTAGTTGGGGTGCTGATGAATTCTGTGATCCTGTACCTCATCACCTGGTGGGGTGCCCGCTACATGCGGGACCTGGATCAGGGGTGGCCCCAGGCGGTTGCGTTCATGCTAATTGTGAATTTTGGCCCTTATAACGTTTATTACTCTACCCTTTACACGGAAGCTATGTTTGTGCTTCTGGTGTGTTTGGCATTATATTGTCTGCAAAAGCGGCGTTGGCTGCTTATGGGAGTGTTTGGCGCGTTGGCCGGCGCTACGCGCAACACGGGCATTTTCGTGGTATTCGCGGTGCCGGTGTGGTGTATAGTGACTTACTTGCAAGACAATGATTCCATACATAAAAAGGGCGTGCTGGATTTCCTGCGCTGGGTACTGCAAAAGCCGCGCCTTGTGCTGGGAACATTCCTGATGCCTTTGGGCTTTTTCCTCTACATGCACTATCTGGACAGGCTTGTGGGGGACGGCATGGCCTTTATGCACGTCCAGTATGCTTGGGGTAAGGCGGTGGGGAACCCGGTTGTGAACCTCTGGAATGGGTTGATGGAACTGGGGTCAATCAATTTTATGCAGGCTGTTTGCACCGTGACGGTCCTGTATCTGGCGGTGCGGCAGATCCTTCGCCGCCGCCCTGAGGGAATTCTCTCGCTGCTGTTTATTTTGATTCCACTTAGCACGACAGCATATGGAATGGCCCGTTACGTCCTGTGTTCCTTCCCGATTTTGCTGGAAGCGGCCAACGTTCTGGCCAAAAAGGATCGACTGTCCCAGCTTTTTTGGGCGTTTTTTTTGGCGACGTTCGGCATTGCCACAACCTGGCAATGGTTCCAAGCCTCTGCAACTGTGATGTAATTGTTTACCGAAGGGAGCCGTAGTCTACGATGAAGCCGTCCATTGATTTTTGCCCCTATTGTCTGGAACCGCTGGAAGGCGGCTTTCAGCAGAACTGCCCCCACTGCGGCAAAAGCCTGGCCAACCGCAACCCCGAAGGCGCCCTGCCGCTGGGCACCCAGCTGGGCGGGCGCTACACGGTGGGGGACTACCTCAGTGCCGACGGCGACGGCCTGGCCTACCGCGGGGTGGAAAATGCGACCAAGCGGTTCGTGCTCATCAAGGAATACTTCCCGGTCACGCTGTGCAACGGCCGCAGCCCGGAAGGCGCCCTGATGCCCAAGGAGGGCAGGGAAGTGCTCTTCAAGACCAGCCGGATGGACTTCAAGGATCTGTACGACGATCTGTGCCGGCTGACCCCCGCCACCGGCCTGTCCCAGATCCTGGATGTGCTGGAGGAGAACAACACCGTCTACGCGGTGGAGGAAAGCGAAAAGGGGATGACCCTGACCCATTATCTCACGCTGCGCTCCCGCAACCTGACCCCCGCCGAGGCCCGCACCCTGCTGCAGCCGGTGATGGAAGGGGTCACGCTGCTGCACAAGGCGGGTCTGATCCACCGGGGCATCTGTCCGGACAACATCCTGCTGCCCATCGACGGCAGTGCCCGGCTGACCGGCTACGGCACGCTGGCGCTGCGCACCGGCGGCAGCGAACTGAAAAGCCAGCTCTATCCCGGCTATGCAGCGCCGGAGCAGTACTCGGCCTCGGAATTTTCCGGCCGGTACACCGATGTCTATGCCCTGGCCGCCGTGACCTACCGGCTGGTCACCGGCCAGGTGCCGGTGGCGGCGCCCCAGCGCAAGGTGCGGGACAGCCTGGAAAGCGCCCACAGCCTGGAAAACGGGGTGCCCACCTACTTCTCCCAGGTGCTGGCCTGCGCCATGCGGCTGGACCCGGCCAAGCGGATGCAGACGGTGCCGGAACTCATGAGCGCCCTCACCGACCCCAGCATCGCCAACGCGATGTTCGAGCGGGGGGACAACCAGATCTCCACCAAAAAGATCCTGGGCGCTTCGCTGGTGGTCATCTTCGTGCTGGTGGCGCTGCTGCTCTGGAGCCTGACAGGCCGCCTGTCCGGCGGGGACCGCCCCGGGGCGTCCTCCGCCTCCTCCGAGCCGGCTCCCTCGGCTTCGCCGGCCGCCACCCCGACCGATGAGAACATCTCGATCATCCCCGATCTGGTGGGCCGGGACTACGAAACCGAGATCAAGGGCAGTACCCTGTACCAGAACTACCGCATCATGATGACCGAGACCCATTCCTCCACTGTGGAGGAGGGCAAGGTTATCAGCCAGGAACCCATGGCCGGCACCCTGCAGACCCAGCAGAGCCCCATCATCCAGATCGTCGTGAGCAGCGGCCCGATGCTGGTGGACATGCCGGACATCATCGGCTTTACCCAGGACAACGCCAGCAAACTGCTGGATGCCGAGGGGATCCAGTACCGCATGGAGATCATGGAAAACGACGGTTCCTACGCCGAAGGGTGCGTGGCCTACTGCGAACTGGACGGCGAGCCGCTGGCCGCCGGCACGGAGCTGGATGCCGGCACGGCCGTGGTGACCATCTATATCGCCGGCGAACGGGACGACAGCCCCCAGGTGGACCCGTCCCTGCTGGCTTCCGGCAGCACCGACACCGGCGAATAAGCGGAGCGCCGCAGCCCCGAAATATGGCACCGACTTGCACAAAAACAATATAACGCCATAAATGAACCGACCCGCAGAGGAAGCCTGTATAATTTCCTCTGCGGGTCGGTTTTGTGTTTCGGGGGATTCGGCCGCCTCGGTCCCGTCATTGTTCGGGGGGCGTTTCGGCCGGCTGCTCCTGCCCGCGCACCCGGAACCGGTCGCTTTCGTCCCGGTCGGGCGGGTATTCCCCCTGCAGCCGGGCTTCCAGCCGGCTCAGCCGGGCCTCCAGCTGGGCGATGCGCTGCTCCTGCAGGTCGGGCAGGTCCTGCTGGTCCAGGTCGTCGGCCGGGCAGCAGCGCTCCCGGTTGATCCGCACCACCTCGGCGGGCACACCCACGGCGGTGGCGTTGGCGGGGATGTTGTGCAGCACCACGCTGCCCGCGCCGATGCGCACATTGTCCCCGATGAACACCGGCCCCAGCACCTTGGCCCCGGCGCCGATCAGCACATTGTTGCCAAGGGTCGGGTGGCGCTTGCCCACGTCCTTGCCGGTGCCGCCCAGCGTGACCCCGTGGTAGATCGTGCAGTTGTCGCCCACCTCGGTGGTCTCGCCGAACACGATACCCATGCCGTGGTCGATGAACAGCCGCTGGCCGATCCGGGCGCCGGGGTGGATCTCGATGCCGGTCAGGTGCCGGGACAGCTGGCTGACGAACCGGGCCAGGAACAGCAGCCGGTGCCGGTAAAGGAAGTGGGCGATCCGGTGGGTGACCAGCACATGGAACCCCGGATAGAGCAGGATCACCTCCAGCACGTTGCGGGCAGCGGGGTCCTTGTCCCGTATATTTTTGGCGTCCGCCCAAAGTCCCATGGTCCCTGTCTCCTTCCGGATGCCGGCCTTTTGCCGGTTTTTGCTCCTTCCATTATGCCACGTTTGCCGCCGCTTTGCAACCGCCGCCGGGCGGGGACACAAAATGCGGCGGGTCCTCTTCCCCCCGGCGGCAAAATATGTTATAATAAACTGGTATATGGCCTGGCGGCATGGCCCCGGGCTTTCGCAAGGCACAAACAGGATGGTACGACCAGCAGGGAGGTACCGCTATGACTCGTTCAGAAGCACTGGAAGAATACGTTCACGCGCAGCGGCGCGCACAGCGGGAGTATCGGGAAAAGATTGCCGCGGGGCAGTATCCCTACCTGCCGGTGCTGGACGATATTCTGGAAAAGGCCAATGTGGAAAACCAGCTGCCGATCGGCCTGGTGGAAGTGCCGATGGAGCTGCTGGTGGGGACCAAAACGGCGGGGCGCACCGCGGCGTTTGCCGCCAACTTCATGCCGCTGCTGGGGGCCAACACCGAGTTCGCCAGCAAGTGGGTCTCGCTCTGCCAGGCCCATGTGGAGGAAGGCATCCGCGACCCGATCCGCTGCTTTGAATATATGGGCCGCTTTTATGTCCAGGAGGGCAACAAGCGGGTCAGCGTGCTGAAATATTTCCAGGCCGACTCCATCACCGCCAACGTCACCCGGGTCATGCCCAAGTACAGCGACAGCCCCGAAGTGCGCCTGTACTATGAATTTGTGGAGTATTACCCGCTGTGCGGCATGTATACCCTCACCTTCACCCAGGAGGGCAGCTTTGCCCGTCTGCAGAAAGCGCTCGGCAAGGCCCCCGGTGAAAAGTGGACCGAGGATGACCGGGCCGAGATCCTTTCCCTGTACAACTGGGTCAAAAAAGCCTATTTTGCCCGGGGCGGCGCTTCGATGCGCCCCACCCCCGGGGATGTGCTGCTGCTGCTCGTGCGGTTCTACACCCTGGCCGACCTGAAAAAGCGGTCCCCGGCCGAGCTGACCAAAGCCCTGGACGCCATCTGGGACGATGTGCTGGCCATCGAAAAGCCGGTCCCGGTCAAGCTCAGCACCAAGCCGGCCGAACCGGACCAGGCCAAGCTCATCGACCGGATCCTGCCGGCGGTCATCCGCCCCGGCGCGGCCCGCAAAAAGATCAAGGTGGCCTTTGTCAACGAGCGCACCCCCGAGACCAGCACCTGGACCAGCCAGCATGAATTCGGCCGCAGCCAGCTGGACGAGGTGTTCGCCGGCCAGGTGGAGACCAGGGCCTACTACAACGCCGTCGCCGGGGAAAACGCCGACGAACTGGTGGAGCAGGCTATTGCCGAAGGCGCCGACATCGTCTTCACCACCAGCCCCAAACTGGTGGGCGCCTCGCTGCGGGCGGCCCTCAAACATCCCGAGTCCCGTATCCTCAACTGCTCGGTGGATATGCCCTACACCAGCATCCGCACCTACTACACCCGCGTGTACGAGGCCAAGTTCATCAGCGGCGCCATCGCCGGCGCCATGAGCACCGGCAACCGCATCGGCTATGTGGCCGACTATCCCAACTTCGGTACCCCGGCCAACATCAACGCTTTTGCGCTGGGCGCCCGGATGGTCAACCCCCGGGTCCGGGTGGATCTGCAGTGGACCTGCCTGCCCGGCGAACCCATCAGGAACTTCACGGCCCAGGGCATCACGGTGGTGTCCGGGCGGGACACCCCCACCCCCAACCGCCCCTCCCGGGAGTTCGGCATCTTCCAGATCCGCCCCGGCGGTATGCTGGAGGACCTGGCCTCTCCCTTCTGGCACTGGGGCCAGTTCTATGAAAACGTCGTGCGCAGCGTGCTCAACGGCGCCTGGAGCAAGGACCAGGAAGGCGACGAGCGCCGCGCCGTGAACTACTGGTGGGGGATGAACAGCGGCGTGATGGACGTGCTGTTCAGCCGGGAACTGCCCCACGATGTCCGCCATCTGGCCAACATTCTGCGCCAGGGCATCATCTCCGGTTCCATCGACCCCTTCGCCTGCCACATCATCGCCCAGGACGGCACCCTCATGAACGAAGGGCACCAGGGCTTCACCCCCGAACAGATCCTGCACATGGACTGGCTGTGCGACGCGGTGGACGGCCACATCCCCGAATATGACGAACTCACCGAGATCGCCAAGCCGCTGTACCGGATGCAGGGCATCCACCGGGACCGCCTGCCGGTGGAGAAGGAGGCTGACCTATGAAGATCCTGGCCGTTGCGGACGAGGAATCCAAGTACCTGTGGGATTTCTACGAACCGGAAAAGCTGCGCGGCTATGACCTGATCATCGGCTGCGGCGACCTGAATATCCACTACCTGACCTTTCTGGCCAGCGTGGCGCCGATGCCGGTGATCTATGTCCATGGCAACCACGACGAGGTGTACGACCAGTGCCCGCCGTCCGGGGCCCTGTGCATCGACGACGATGTGTTCTGCTACAAAGGGTATCGCTTCCTGGGGCTGGGCGGCAGCTGTCGCTACCGCACCGGCGCCTGGCAGTTCACCGAAGCCGAGATGCGCCGGCGCATCCGCCGGGTGCGGGGCAAGATCACCCACGCCGGCGGGGTGGATGTGCTGGTCACCCATGCGCCGCTGCACGGCTACGGCGACCTGAACGACCTGCCCCACCGGGGATTCACCGTCTTTCAGGAGGTGCTCAACGCCTACAAGCCGGCGGTGATGCTGCACGGGCATGTTCACCTGAACTACAACCCCAGCCTCCCGCGGGAACAGCAATATGGCCAGACCCGTATCATCAATGCGTTTGAACGCTATACCATCGAACTGCCGGAACGTCCGGAGCTGCCCGTGCGCCAGAGCCTGCTGGCCCGGTGGCGGGCCGGGCGATGAACCCGGCGGTCCTCATTCTGCGGCCGCCGGGCGGCCGACTACCAAGCGCTGGGGCAGCCCCGGCGGGAAAGTGTGGAGACATGACAAAACAGAAAATCGGCGTACTGGGCGCCGGGACCTGGGGCACCGCCCTGGCCCGGCTGCTGGCGGAAAACGGCCATGATGTGACCATCTGGAGCGCTTTGCCCGAAGAACTCAAGAGTATGGCCACCACCCACCGCCACCCCAACCTGCCGGGGATGCAGCTGCCCGCCGCCCTGCACTATACCGCCGACATGGCCGACATCTGCGCCGGGCGGGACCTGCTGGTCTTTGCGGTGCCCTCGGTTTTTGTGCGGTCCACAGCCAAAAAGGCCGCCCGCTACCTGCCCGACGGCCAGCTGATCGTGGATGTGGCCAAGGGCATTGAGGAGAAGACCCTCTTCACCCTGTCCGAAGTCATTGAATCGGAACTGCACGCCCGCCCCGGGCATGAGGGCTGCCGGGTGGTGGCCCTGTCCGGCCCCACCCACGCCGAGGAGGTTGCCCGCGACCTGCCCACCCTGATTGTGGCGGCCGCCCGGGAGGAAGCCGACGCCCAGAAGGTGCAGCACATCTTCACCAACCCGAACTTCCGGGTCTACACCAACACCGACCGCCGGGGCGTCGAGCTGGGCGGCGCGGTCAAGAACGTCATCGCGCTGGCGGTGGGGGTGGCCCTGGGGCTGGACTACGGCGACAACGCCAAGGCCGCCCTCATCACCCGCGGCAACGCCGAACTGGCCCGCCTGGGGGTGGCCATGGGCTGCCAGGCCGCCACCTTTGCGGGGCTGTCCGGCATGGGGGACCTGATCGTTACCTGCACAAGCATGCACAGCCGCAACCTGCACGCCGGGATGCTCATTGGCCGCGGCATGGACGTGGAGACGGCCAAGAAGGAGGTCGGCCAGGTGGTGGAGGGCATCAACGCCCTGCCGGCCGCCCGCAGGCTGGCCAAAAAATACAAGGTGGAAATGCCCATTGTCGAGGCGATGGGCGCCATCCTGGACGGACGCCTGTCGGCCCGCAGCGCGGTGGCGACCCTGATGGGGCGCGACCTCAAGCGGGAGTGACGGCCGGGCCGCCCGCCCATACATGGTTCAGCAGCCGGGGATCCCGGCTTTTTTTGCGCGCAATTCTCTGCGCCCGGCGGGGCGCTGTGGAGGGGAAAGTTTGGTATGAGACAGGAAAACGACCTGGGGAAAGACCCCATCGGCCGGCTGGTGCTGCGGGTGGCGGTCCCCAGCATGCTGGCCCAGTTTGTCAATGTGCTGTACAGCATTGTGGACCGCATGTACATCGGCAACATTGCCGGGGTGGGGGAGCTGGCGCTGGCTGGCGTGGGCATCTGCGGCCCGGTCATCACGATGATCGGCTCGGTGGCGTCGCTGGTGGGCATCGGCGGCGCACCGCTGATGAGCATTCGCCTGGGGGAAGGCAAAAAGGAGGAAGCCCGGGCCATCCTGGCCAACGCCTTCCTGATGCTCTGCACCGTGTCGCTGGTCCTCACCGGCATCCTGTACGCCATCCGCCGGCCGATGCTGCTCTTCTTCGGCGCCAGCGCCGACACCATCCCCTATGCCGAGACCTACTTTTCCTGCTATGTGGCGGGTACGATCTTCGCGCTGCTCTCCACCGGCATGAGCCAGTTCATCATCTGCCAGGGCTACGCCAAAATCGCCATGTTCTCGGTGGTATTGGGGGCGGTGCTCAACATCCTGCTGGACCCCGTCTTCATCTTTGTGCTGCGGATGGGGGTGGCCGGCGCGGCCATTGCCACGGTGCTGTCCCAGCTGGCCAGCTGCTGCTTTGTGCTGCGGTTCCTGTTCGGGCCCTGGCCGCCGGTGTCCATCAGCTTCGGCGGCTACCGCTGGCGGATCATCCGCCGCATCCTGGTCATCGGCTTCACCCCTTTTGCGATCATTGCGGTGGACAACATCATGATCATCGCCATGAACATGGTGCTGCAGCGCTACGGCGGCCCCGACCGGGGCGACCTCCTGGTCACCTGCGCCACCATTGCCCAGAGCTTCATGCTGGTGGTCACGATGCCGCTGGGCGGCATCACCGGCGGCACCCAGTCCATCCTCAGCTTCAACTACGGCGCCCGGCATGTGCGGCGGGTGCGGGCGGGGCAGCGGCGGATCTTCGGGCTTTGCCTGGCCTTCACCGCCGTCATGACGCTGGCGGCCTGGCTGGGGGGCCACGGCTTCGTCCGCCTGTTCACCGACGACCCCGAGGTGGCGCGCCAGGCCCGGTGGGCCATCCGGGTCTGCACCCTCTCGCTGCTGCCGCTGGGCCTGCAGTATGAGATCGTGGACGGCTTCACCGCCATCGGTCAGGTTCGCTATTCGCTGACCCTGTCCTTCTGGCGCAAGTTCGTCTACTTCGCGGCGCTGTTCGCCTGCCCGGCCATCTGGGGGGCCGAGGCCGCCTTTTTTGCCGAGCCGGTCTCCGACCTGCTGGGCCCGGTGGTCTCCATCCTCGTCTACCTGCTGGCCATGAACCGAATTCTGAAAAAGCGGCTGCAGACCCCCGACCCCGCCCCGGCGGAAACGACCTGACTGCATAGGGAAAGACCCGGCAGACCGGAAGCAGAGTCCACGCTCTGCCGGCGGTCTGCCGGGTCTTTGTCCTTCGGTTGGTTTGCTGCGGCGTCAGGCCAGTTCCAGGCGGAAAACCACCGGCTTGTCGGTGGCGACCCCCTCGACCCGGACATGCAGGCCGGCCTCGTCCCGGGTCCAGCGGCAGGGGGCGTCAAAGCCCAGCACCGTCACATCCTGCAGGATGCCCGCAAAGTTCGGCGCGTGGGAGGCATCCTGCCGCCCCAGGGCGGGGAAGGTGTACTGCCCGTCCCCGGCGCAGCGCAGCGCAATGGCGTACAGGCGGCCGCCGCTCATCGTGTAGCGGATGTCGTCGGGGGTGAAGTCCTTGGGAATGCCGTCGGAGAACTGCCCTTCCACCACCCGGGTGGGCCCCTCGCCGTATCGGCGCCAGGGGCGGCTGCCGTAGATCGCCTCGCCGTTCACCCGCAGCCAGTCGCCGATCTCCCGCAGGATGGCCGCGTCCTCTTCGGGAATGGTGCCGTCCGCCCGGGGACCGATGTTCAGCAGCAGGTTGCCGTTTTTGCTCACGATGTCCACCAGGTCGCAGAGCAGCTCCGCCGCTGTGCGGTACCGGTTGCCCTCGGTGTAGCACCAGGAGTTCAGCGCCACCGCCATATCGGTCTGCCAGTAATAGGGCTTGGCTTCGGCAAACTGGCCCCGTTCAATGTCCACCAGGGCGGTCCCGAACAGGAAGGCGTCGTGCTTGTAGGCGATGACCACCTCCTGCCCCCACTCGGCGGCCCGGTTGTAGTAGTAGGCCGCGAGCTTTTTCAGGCAGGGCCGGAATGCCTGATGCTGGATCCACCAGTCAAAGTACAGGATCTTCGGGCGGTAGTTGTCGATCAGTTCGCAGGTGCGGCTCAGCCAGTCCTGCAGGAATTCCTCGCTGGGGGCCGGTTCGCTGCACAGGTCGTAGTGGTCGGGTTCGGGCATGGCGGGCCAGTAGAAATCCCCGCGGTGCATCGGCTCCCGGATGTCGCTGTCAAAGTCCTTGCCGTGGCCCATGAAAAACCAGTGCTCGGCCCGGTGGCTGGACGCCCCGTTCACCAGCCCGTGGCGGGCAAAGGCGCCGCACAGTTCGCCCAGCGTGTCCCGTTTCGGGCCCATCTCGGCGGCGTTCCAGTGGGAAAGCTCGCTTTTGTACATCTGGAACCCGTCATGGTGTTCGGCCACCGGCACCACATACCGGGCACCGGCCGCTTCAAACAGCCCGGCCCAGGCTTCGGGGTCGAACTTTTCGGCCTTGAACATCGGGATAAAGTCCTTGTAGCCGAACTCCTTGTGGGGGCCGTAGGTCCGGACGTGATGCGCAAACTCCGGCGAACCCTGGATGTACATGTTGCGGGAATACCACTCGCTGCCGAACGCCGGCACGCTGTAGACCCCCCAGTGGAGGAAGATGCCGAACTTGGCGTCCCGGAACCAGCGGGGGACCTGGTAGCCGCTCAGCGACTCCCAGCTGTCCCGATACGGCCCCTGGGCGATCACCGCCTCGATTTTTTGCATCCATTCCTGCAGATCCTTCATAACTGTCACCCTGCCTTTCCTGGCGGGCCCGGTACGCCCGGACCCGGACAAGGTCACTATACAGGAAAACCCGCCCGCCGTCAATCACCCGGAACAACAAAAAATCCCGAATGCACAGCATTCGGGATTTTGGTGCGGATGAAGGGATTTGAACCCACACTCTTTTAAGGGAACTAGAACCTGAATCTAGCGCGTCTGCCAGTTCCGCCACATCCGCATATCGGTCGCTTTCGGCGACGGGTATTATTATAGCACCGGCTGCCTGCATTGTCAACAGTTTTTTGAAAAAATTCGGGCGCGGGCCCGAACGCCGGCGCAGCCCAAAAAGGGTGCGCCGCAGCCCCGCCGCCTTTTTCGGGAAGGAGTGGCCAAAACCGGTGTTTCCCTGATGCGCGCCATGTGGTATACTGGACCTGTGAAAGGAGGAAGGCGGATGTCCCAACTTACCAAGCGGGCCCTGGCCGCGTCGCTGAAAAAGCTGCTGGCCCGGAAACCCCTGTCCAAAATCACGATCGCCGACATCACGGAGGACTGCGGCATGAACCGCATGACCTTCTACTATCACTTCCAGGACATCTACGACCTCATCGACTGGATCTGCCAGGAAGAGGGGGAGCGTGCCTTCCAGGGTCGGAAAGACTACGACACCTGGCAGGAGGGGTTCATCGCCCTGTGCCATGCGGTGATCGAGAACAGGGCCTTCATCCTCGGGGTTTACCGCTCCGTCCAGCGGGAGCAGGTGGAGAACTACCTGGGCCGGGTGGTCTACGGGCTGCTGCTCGATGTGGTGGAGGAACTGTCCGCCCCCTATTCCCTCCCGGAGCAGGACCGGGCGTATATCACCAACTTTTACAAGTATGCCTTTGTGGGGGTCATGCTGGACTGGGTGCGGGACGGTATGCAGCAACCGCCGGAGGAGGTGGTGGGCCGGGTCAGCCGGATGACGCGCGGCCAGCTGCTTCTGGCCATCCAGAACCTGGCGGACAGCCCGCGCCCCTGAGACAGATCTATACAAACCGCCCCGGATGATAAAAGTTTCATCATCCGGGGCGGTCTGCTGATTGTGAAACCGACCTTCCAGACTTACAATGGGGGCAACCCAATAACAAGGAGGTCGCTTTCATGTACTATTCCAGTGGCAACTACGAAGCCTTTGTCCGGCCCATCAAGCCGGAGGGGGTGGAACGCAAATCCGCCTACATCGTGGGCACCGGCCTGGCGGCCCTGTCCGCCGCTTGCTACCTGGTGCGGGACGGGCAGATGCCCGGCAGACACATCCACATTTTCGAGAAGGACCCCATCCCCGGCGGGGCCTGCGACGGGTGGGAGTACCCGGGGCTGGGCTATGTGATGCGGGGCGGCCGGGAGATGGACAACCACTTCGAGGTCATGTGGGATCTGTTCCGCTCCATCCCCTCCATCGAGGACCCGAACCTGAGCGTTCTGGATGAATACTACTACCTGAACAAGCGGGACCCCAACTACTCCCTTTGCCGGGCCACGGTGGACCGGGGGCAGGACGCCCGCACCGATGGAAAGTTCGGCTTGTCCGACAAGGGCGCCATGGAGATCATGCGGCTGTTCTTCACCCCGGACGAGGCACTTTATGACCGGCCCATCACCGACTTTTTCAGCGACGAGGTGCTGGGCAGCAACTTCTGGCTCTATTGGCGCACGATGTTCGCCTTCGAAAACTGGCACAGCGCCCTGGAGATGAAGCTCTACATCCGCCGCTACATCCATCACATCGGCGGTCTGCCCGATTTCAGCGCCCTGCGCTTCACCCGGTACAACCAGTATGAATCCATGATCCTGCCCATGGTGAAGTACCTGGAGCGGGCAGGGGTGCAGTTCCACTACAACACCAGGGTGGCGGACATCGGCTTTGAGATCTCTGCCGGGAAAAAGGTCGCCCGGCAGCTGCAGCTGCTCACCCGGGAGGGAAAGCAGGATATCCAGCTGACGGAGGACGACCTGGTATTCTTCACGCCCGGCGGATGTGTGGAAAATTCCGCCCTGGGCTCCCAGGAAAGCCCGGCTGCCTACGCCACCGACCTGAAAGAAGGGGGCGGCTGGGATCTGTGGCGGCGTGTCGCCGCCCAGGACCCGTCCTTCGGCAACCCTGACAAGTTCTGCTCCGACCCGGAAAAGACCAACTGGATGAGCGCCACCGTCACCACACTGGATGACAGGATCCCGCCCTACATCCAGCAGATCTGCAAGCGGGACCCCTTCAGCGGCAAGGTGGTGACCGGGGGCATCGTGACGGTGAAGGACTCCAACTGGCTGCTGAGCTGGACCTTTAACCGCCAGCCCCAGTTCCGCAGCCAGCCCAAGGGCCAGTTGGTGGGCTGGATCTACGGCCTGTTCAGCGACCGGCCGGGCAACTTTGTGAAAAAGCCCATGCGGGCGTGCACCGGCAGGGAGATCTGCATGGAGTGGCTCTACCACCTGGGGGTGCCCGAGGACCAGATCGAAGATCTGGCCGCCCACAGCGCCAACACGATCCCCTGCATGATGCCCTACATCACCGCCTTCTTCATGCCCCGGGCCAAGGGGGACCGGCCCGATGTGGTGCCGGAAGGGGCCGTCAACTTCGCCTTCATCGGCCAGTTTGCCGAGACGCCTCGGGACACCATCTTCACCACCGAGTATTCCATGCGCACCGGCATGGAGGCGGTCTACACCCTGCTGGACATCGACCGGGGCGTTCCGGAAGTGTGGGGCAGCGTGTACGATGTGCGGGACCTGCTGAACGCTGCGGTGAAACTCCGGGACGGGAAAAAGATCACCGACCTGAACCTGGGGCTCAAGGAGCGGCTGGCCCTAAAAGAAGCCCTGAAAGCCATCGCCGGCTCCGACGCAGAAAAGCTGATGCGGGAATATCATGTGATCTGAGGAAAACGCAGCGGCGAAACGCAGACAATACGGCGGCCGGGGCCTTCGGCGCTTCCGGGCACGTACCCCTGGCCTTGTGCCCCGGGTGACCGCAGACCGCCGGACGCGCACAGATAACAGAAAAGGAGAAAGCCCGGATCCCAGGGCTTTCTCCCGGACAAAACAAGGCAGGAACATGGGACAGCCCGAAAAAGCTGTTCAATGCTCCTGCCTTTGTTCATCTGGAGCAGGTGAAGGGAGTCGAACCCTCGTCCTCAGCTTGGAAGGCTGATGTACTGGCCGTTGTACGACACCTGCACAGCACGTCTATTATACCCGGGCCAGCCGGGCTTGTCAAGCCGGCCGACGCCAAAAGCCCCGCCCGCATCCCGGTGGGGGTGCAGGCGGGGCAGGGGGGCGGCGCTCACCGTACTTTGTTGCGGTAGATGGCCGTGCTGACCAGCCAGCTGATGAAGAACAGCACAAGGGAGACCGCCAGGAAGGCGAGGAGCACCAGGAACACGCCCAGGGCGCTGTCCACCGGGATCAGGTTGATCTGCTCCGCATCGGTGGTCCGGAGAAGCTGGCCGATCCCCAGTACGGAGACCCCCACGAGCACCCCCGTCGCCATGATGGTGACCGAGCGCGCCTTGGCGGCGCCGAACTTGTAGGAAAGCGGCAGGGTCAGGGCGTTATAGAGGAAGACCAGGGCGGTGGCGGCCAGGTTGCCGGCCAGATAGTTGTGCCACTGGTCGGCCAGGTTCCCGCGGGCCAGCCCGCTGAGCGAGCAGAGCGATTGGGACAGCAGGAAGCAGATCAGGGTCCAGGCCACCGACAGCAGGTACTTGCTGCCCACGATCTGCGCGGCGGTCACCGGCAGGGTGCGGGCGTAAGTGTCCCACTGGCTCTGCTCATCCAGGGTCAGGGTGCTGCTGACGTACAGCCCGCCCAGAAAAATCAGCGCGTACATCACAAAAATCAAACTGTCCGAGGCAAAGATCATGGCGGAGTAGCACAGCAGCACCACCAGAAAGTTTTTGTTGTAGGTGGTCCACAGCAGTGTCTGATCCTTACGCAGCAAACCGATCATTTTTCGTCCCTCCCTGCAGTAAAACGCATGATGTCGTCGATCTTGGCGGGGTCACACACCGCCCGGGGCAGCGCGGCGCACACGGCCTGCCGCTCTTTGACCAGGCTTTCGCAGCCGAAGGCGCCCCGGCGGGTGGCCACCACGACCCCGGCGGGCAGGCCGGAAAGGTCGGCTTCGCTGCAGTGCAGCACGCCGTACTCCTCCAGCAGCCGGTCCTTGTCCTCCTGGAACAGCAGCCGGCCTTTGTGCAGGTAGGCGATGGAGTCCGCTACCTGCTCCAGGTCGCTGGTGATGTGGCTGCTCAGCAGAATGCTGTGCCGTTCGTCCTGGATGTATTCCAGGAACAGGTCCAGGATCTCGCCCCGCATCACCGGGTCCAGCCCGGCGGTGGGCTCATCCAGCACCAGCAGCTCGGGGGCGTGGGCCAGCGCGGCGGCCAGATTCAGCTTCATCCGCATCCCGCGGCTGAACTCCTTCATCTTCTGCCGGGGGTCCAGCCCGAACCGCTCCAGCAGCGCCTCATAATGGTCCGCCTGCCACGCTGCCTGGAACATCCCGGCCATGCAGCGGCCGATCTGGGCCGGGGTCATCCCCATAAAGAAGGTGGCGTCCTCAAACACCACCCCCACCCGGGCGCGGGCGGCCGGGTCCTCCGGGCGGCTGCCCAGCAGCTCCACCCGGCCGGCGTCCGGCCGGGTCACCCCGGTCAGGATCTTGAGGGTGGTGGTTTTGCCGGCTCCGTTTTCGCCCACCAACCCCACAATGCTGCCCGCCGGCACCACCAGATCAATGGGCCCCAGGGTGAATTTTTTGTAATGCTTCTCCACCCCTTGCAGGGCGGCGGTTGCGGTCGTCATACTTAACCCTCCCACAAAAGCTGTAAAGTCTCGCTCACTTCGGCCAGGGTGATGCCGCCGCGGCGGGCTGCATCCACGGCTTCCTGCAGGTGGCTTTCCACCTGTTTCAGGCTTTCCTCGCGGTGCAGCGCGGGGTTCTGGGGCGCCACAAAACTGCCTTTGCCCGGCATTGTGACGATGAACCCGGCGGCCTCCAGGTCTTCATAAGCGCGTTTGGTGGTGATCACGCTGATCCGCAGCTCCTTGGCCAGCAGCCGGATGCTGGGCAGCGCGTCGCCTTCTTTGAGTTCGCCGGACAGGATCTTGTCCTTGATCTGCCGTGTGATCTGCGCGTAGATCGGTTCCTGCCCGGTGTTGGAGATGTAAAGCTCCATGCAGGTCCTCCTTGCTGTCGGGAAAGCCGGCGCCGCCCCGGGTGCTGTGCCGGTGCGGGCGATTCCGCGATAAGATTGAACTGTTCACATCTTATGTATACAGTATATACGCTATATACACAGTTGTCAAGCGGTCGGGCCAAATTTTTTCAAAAAGACAAAAAATGACGGTGAAACAAAAGAAAAAGTCCGCGCCGGCGGGCGCGGACTGTGTATATGGCGGCCGGTGCGGCCGGGCGTCAGGCCAGGCGCTGGTCCTGGCCGAAGAACTTGAACATCCGGCAGTTGCCCAGCATCCGGCTGGCCACCTTTTCGGTATAGCGGGCCTCAAAGATGGCCTGGTCGGTGATGTTGGTGGTGTAGACGGTGGGCCGGTGGCAGAGCATCCGGGTGTTGATCAGCTCATACAGCACGCTGATGGTCAGGGCGGTGATGTGCTCGGTGCCCAGATCGTCCAGGATCAGCAGGTCGGCCTCCTTGCAGGCGTCCAGCCAGGTGTCCTCGCTGTCCCGGTCGAAATGTTCCCGCCCCAGCTGGGCGGCCAGGGCTGCGCTGCTGGTGTACAGCACATCGTACCCGCGCTCCAGCACGGCGTCGGCAATGGCCAGCGCCATGTGGGTCTTGCCCAGGCCGGCCCCGCCCATAAACAGCAGGTTGGGGCTCTGGGCGCTGAACTTTGCGGCGTAATCCCGGCAGTATTTCAGCACCCGGGTCATGTAGGCCCGGGGTGTGCCGCCCAGCTCGGGTTCGGGGGTGTCGGGGTAGCGGTCCACTTCAAAGGAGGAAAAGGAGCACAGGGCCAGCGGGCTGGCGGCGTTGATCTCCTCCCGCCGCAGTTTGCGGGCCACCTCGGCCACGCAGCGGCAGGGGGCGCCCCGGTACAGGCCGGTGTCCTGGCACAGGGGGCAGCGGTAGCGGGGGGCCAGCCCGTCGGGGGCGTACCCGGCGGCGGTCAGCGCGGCGTCCACCGCCTGGCCGGCGGCCTCCAGCCGGGCCCTGGCGGCCCCGGTGTCGCCGCCGCGGGCGGCAGCCATGGCCAGCGCCAGCCCGGCCTGGGTGCGGGCCTGCTCGGCAGCGGCCAGCTCCGGGTGGGCGGCCAGGGCGGCGGCGCGCTGGCGCTGGGCTTCGGTCACGGCGCGCTGGCGCCGCCCGGCCACATGGCGCTGGGCTTCCCGAAACAGTTCATCCTTGGTACGCATGGCTTATCCCTCCGAGTCATCGTCGAAAACAGCGTTCCAATCGGCATGGAACAGGTCCTTTTTGGCGGCGGCGCCCGCCGGGCGCTGCCCGGTGGACAGGATGTTGCTGCCGGCCAGCTGGCCTTTGCCCCGCACGGCGGCCACGGTGGTCAGCCCCTGGGCCCGCCAGGACCGCAGGATGCCGTCCACATACCGCACGGTGCGGTGGGCCTCGGCGTGCAGCAGCGCTTCGTGGATCATGTCGGGGCCGAACCCCCATTCCTCATACCAGCGGGTGATGGCGCTGCGCTCCCACCGGGTCAGCTGGCCGGCCTCGGTGCCGAACAAAGCGGCAGTCTCGGCCCAGTGTTCGGCCCGCACGGCCTCCTGCTTGAGATACTTTTCGGCGTCGGCGCCGGTCTCCACGCCGGCGTCCCGCCAGCGCAGCAGCTCCCGGCTCACGGCGGCCGCGGTGGGTCGGCCCTGTCGGGCCACCTCCACACAGCAGGTCAGGATCACATCCGGCTGCCAGCCTTCGTTCAGGTACAAGCCCACCAGCCGCAGCATCTCGCTGCGACCCAGCGCCCGGCCCAGCGCGGTCTGGGCCTCCTGGCAGAGCACCGCCACATAGGGGTCGTTCAGGCTGGCCAGGTCGATGGCCCTGGGCCGCTGTTCGGGGGCGGGGGCGGCGGCCTGGTCCCGCTCCAGCAGGCCGGCGCCGGCCCAGTACTGCAGCGCCCGCTTGGCTGCCTCCACACTCTTGAGCCCCAGGTCGTGGGCGATGGTGCGGGGGTCCGCCCCGCCGCCGGCCAGCAGGTACAGCGCCACCCGCACGGTGTCGCCGTCCGCCCGGCTCAGGTGGGAAAACACCACCTGGGGCACCGCCACCTTCTCTCCGTTTTGTGCTGCCAGCCTGTAGCCCATCTTGCCCTCCGTCACGGTTCGTCGGCGCAGAATCTGCGCCGGTAGTCTGTTTCCCAATTATAGCATACTTGCCCGGTTCTGGCAAAAGGGCCCCCGGCCCCCGCCCGGAACCGTCGCTGAAGGACAGATTGGTGCAGAACAGACAAAAAATCAGGGAAAATCTTGGCTGTTTTTTTGCCAGGCGCTTGGTTGCGCTGAACACAAAAACAATTTACAATAGACGTATAGTCAACAATCGGACTCTTGACACGGCGCTGCCCCAATCCGCCGCCGTCCAGGAAACCAGGAAAGAAGGAGTGATCGCCCCATGGCCGTCAATCTGGTCAAGCTGCCCACCAAAAAGAAGGATCTGCTGCTGCGCGTGGCAAAGGGACATTTCGCCACCAGCCACAGCCACATCAACTATTACATTGATGTGACCATGCAGAAGACCCGCTTGTCCGAAGCCCGCGCCGTGGCGCAGGAGCTGGTCCGCCACTATGCCTCCACGACGGTGGTGGACACCGTCCTCTGCCTGGACGGCACCGAGGTCATCGGCGCCTGCCTGGCCACCGAGCTGACCCGCGGCGGCTACATCAACATGAACGCCCACCAGACCATCTATGTGGTCACGCCGGAGCATACCAGCGGCAGCCAGCTGCTTTTCCGGGAAAATACCGCCCCGATGATCCGCAACAAGCATGTGCTGATCCTGGCGGCCTCGGTCACCACCGGCTTCACCGCCCAGGCCGCGGTGGAAGCGGTGGACTACTACGGCGGGAACGTGGCCGGCATCACGGCGATTTTTGCCACGGTGGACAGCTGCGCCGGCTACCGGGTCACCTCCATCTTTGATCCCTCCACCCTGGGCGATTACCAGAGCTATGATTCCCGCGAATGCCCCTGGTGCAAGCAGGGCCAGCCCATCGACGCGCTGGTCAACAGTTTCGGCTATTCCAGCCTGTGACCCCCTCTTTCAGCCCAAAGCCCGGACCGGGAGCGGTCCGGGCTTTTTTGCCCGTTCGCCGGGCAGACTGTAAGGGGAAGAGCGGCTGCCGTTGCAACCGGTCGGATTTTGTGGTATGCTGGAACGGAACACAGACAAAGGGGGAAAGGCCATGCCGGAGGCCGGGCTGTTTGAGACCTGCGCCATCATGGGCGTGCAGGTGGCGGTGACCGATATGGACCGCACGCTGCAGCTTTTGCAGGACCATCTGGAGGACTGGCGCGGGCAGTATTTCTGCGTGGCCAACGTACACACGACGGTCACCGCCCACCGGGACGCCGGCTACCTTGCGGTGCAGAATGGCGCGGCCATGGTGCTGCCGGACGGCGGCCCGCTGTCCGCCTACAGCCGCCGCCACGGCTTCCCGGACGCCAGGCGGGTCACCGGCCCGGACCTGATGCGCCGGGTGCTGGCCGAGAGCGGCCGCACCGGCTGGACCCATTACTTTTACGGCGGTTCGCCCGAGACGCTGCGCCTGCTGGCCGACCGCCTGGCCGAGCGCTACCCCGGCGCCCGGGTGGTGGGGATGAAAAGCCCGCCCTACCGCCCGCTGACGCCGGAGGAGGACGCCGCCGACCTGGCCGAGATCAACGCCGCCCGCCCGGACTTTTTGTGGGTGGGGCTGGGCGCGCCCAAGCAGGAGCGCTGGATGGCCGCCCACCGCGGCAAGGTCCCGGCGCTGATGCTGGGGGTCGGCGCCGCCTTTGACTATGAGGCCGGCAACATCCGCCGTGCGCCGGACTGGATGCAGCGCCATAACCTGGAATGGCTCTATCGGCTGCTGCAGGACCCGGCCCGGCTGTTCGGCCGGTATTTCTCCACCAATCTTCGCTTTCTTTTGTGGTCGGCGTTCGGGCGCTGACCCTGGCGGCGCACGCCTGGACCGGGGCGGCGCCAGCACCACCGAACGGGGGACCGCCTGTGGCAAAAAAGGATAAGATCCAATATGTTCTCAACTTTGCGGCCGACCTTCTCAGCCTCTGTGTCAGCGTGCTGCTGTCCTGGCTGGTCACCGACAAGGTCCTGCACGTCCTGCTGGACTACACCCAGGAGGATTGGGGCCAGTTCATCCTGATCCTGGCCTTCGCCTTCCTGGTGGTGTTTCTCGGCGGCAACGGGGCCTCGGGGCTCACCCGCCGCAGCTGGCGGGCGGAACTGTGGCTCTGCGTCAAAAACACGCTGCTGCTGGCCGCCGCGCTGGCGGTGGCGCTGCTGCTCACCAAGGCCACCATGCTGGAATCCCGCTATATGTATGTGGGGGTGCTGGGGCTGCATTTCGTGGGGCTGTTTGTGACCCATACCGCCCTGAAAACCTATCTCAACCGCTATTTTTACAAGGCCAACTTCGCCACCATGGTGGGCATCATCACCACCGTGGACCGGGCCGAACCGCTGCTGCGGGACCTCAAGCAGGACTGGGCCAAAAAACTCCAGGGGGTCGTGCTGCTGGACGCGCCGGCCCCCGGCGGGCAGGTGGCCGGCATCCCGGTGGCGGCCACCTACGAGGGCGCCATGGACTGGATCCGCCGAGAACCGCTGGATGAGGTCTACGTCAGCGTGCCCTACCAGAGCGGCGACTCGCTGCGCCCGCTGCTCAGCGAGATGGAGAGCATGGGTCTGTGCGTCCACCTCAATGTCACGGTGCTGGAACCCTACACGGCCCCGGCCCGGGGGGACAGCCCCTGGTTCCCGCGGCTGCGCTCCCAGCTGGAGACCGCCGGCGGCGTGCCCTTTGTGACCATCGCCGCCGCCGAACACGACTTCGGCGCCATGCTTTTCAAGCGGTGCATCGACATCCTGGGGGCGCTGGTGGGGCTGGTCATCTCGGTGCCGATCATCGCGGTCACCGCCATCCCCCTCAAGCTGGAAAGTCCCGGCCCGCTGTTTTTCAAACAGAAGCGGGTGGGGCTCAACGGTCGGGTCTTTTCCATCTACAAACTGCGCAGCATGTATGTGGATGCCGAGCAGCGCAAGCAGGAGCTGATGGCCAAAAACAAGATGCAGGGGCTGATGTTCAAGATGGACGACGACCCCCGCATCACCCGGGTGGGGCGGTTCATCCGCCGGACCTCCATCGATGAGCTGCCCCAGTTCTGGAATGTGCTGCGGGGGGATATGAGCCTCGTGGGCACCCGCCCGCCCACACTGGACGAGTACGAGCAGTATGACAGCCACCACAAGCGCCGCCTGTCCATGAAGCCGGGCATCACGGGGCTGTGGCAGGTCAGCGGCCGCAGCGACATCCAGGACTTTGAGGAGGTCGTCAAGCTGGACGTGGCCTACATCGACCACTGGTCGCTGGCGCTGGACATGCGCATCCTGTTCAAAACGGTGGGGGTGGTGCTCCGCCGCACCGGGGCCGAATGAGACAAACAGAAAAAAGCCGCTCTTTCCGGCAGGGAGAGCGGCTTTTTCTGTTTTGGCATTGAGGGGATTGGGCTGCCGGCTCAGACCATGGCCGGCGTTTTCTCGGCCGGGGTCTCGGCGGGGCGGCAGAGCACCGGCAGCGGCGCGCCCCGCGGGGTCAGCAGGGCGCAGGGCAGCAGCAGGAACAGCGGGTTGGCCGACAGAAGAAAGATCTTGTTTTCCATCAGCAGGTAAAAGAGCATCGCCACCAGGCAGAGCTGTTCGCCCACATGCCGCCCGCGGCTCAGCCGCCACAGCAGGAACAGCACCACCCCGCCCACCAGCAGCGCCCCCAGCACCCCCTTGTTCATGGTCAGGGCCAGGTAGGTGTTGTCGATGGCGTGGTGTACGTCGCCGTCGGAGGGCAGCCCGCCCAGCAGGCTGACCACCGAGGGCATGTCCCCGTGGTACCAGGCCGCTGCGCCATCCTCCGCCGGGTGGGTGTAGGGGAAGGCCCAGTAGACATGGTGCCAGACCTCGAACCGGCCGGACAGCAGCGAGTTGAGCCTGGCCAGCAGCGGGGTGCGGCCGGGGTCGGCGGGGTCGAACAGATAGCCGGCCAGCAGGCTGCCGGCGGTCAGCAGCGGGTAGAGCGCCAGGGTCAGCCACTGCCAGGGTCGGCTCACAAAAAAGGCGGGCAGAAGCCGCTGGGCGGCAAAAAGCAGAAGCAGCAGGACCATGGCCATGCCGGCGCCGCGGCAGCCGGGGCCCAGCAGGGTATAGGCCGCCAGCGCCGTGAGCCCGGCCCAGTCGAACCAGCGCAGCCGGTCCCACCGCAGCCAGCCCCAGGCGAAAAAGACCCCCAGCAGCCGGGCCCCGTAGCCGTTGTAGTGGCCGTAGCCGAAGTCCCAGTTGCGGGCATAAAAGCGGAAGGGCACCAGCGGGGTGGCGTAGTGCAAAAGCTGAACGACCACCAGCCCGGCGGCCGCGGCGGCCAGGTAGACCCGCAGCGCCCGGCGCAGGTCCACCCCCTTGGCGGCGACGCCCGCCAGCACCGTCAGCAGGAACCAGACATCGTCGCCGTACCAGGCCGCAAACCCGCTGTAGCCGATGGCCGCGGCGGCCAGCGCCATCTGGGCCCGGCTGTCATACCGGGTCCACAGCACACATTTTGCCAGCAGCAGCACCAGGGCGCCGCCGGTCAGCCCCAGCCGGGCCAGGTGGCTCAGGCCGGGCAGGGTGGACTGGATGTTGGAACTGAATACTTCGGAAAGGATCAGCAGCAGCACCAGTGCGGCGCCGAACAGCGCTTCGCCCACATCGGCGCGCTGGCGCAGCGGGCGGGTCGCGGTTGCTGTCATGGAACTCCTCCTTTGCAAGGGCCTGTCCATCGTATGCAGGCCCATACGGGTAGTATTATACCATGCCGCCCCCCAAAAGGAAAGCCTGTCCGCCCGGCCAGATCCTGCCTGTCTTCGCGGCAAAACGCCGCAAAATCTTGTATTTCCCCCAAAAGTTTGCTACAATAAATTTTTAAGGGGCCGCTGCCCGGCGCAGAGCCGTTTGGCTCTCCCAGCGCCCAATGTGAAAGGAAGATGCGTTCATGCTCACCGACATTCAGATCGCTCAAAGCGCCCAGATGCAGCCGATCACCCAGGTGGCGGCCCGGCTCGGCGTGCCGGAAGATCAGGTGATCCCCTACGGGCGGTACAAAGCCAAGCTCAGCCACAAACTGGCCAAGGCCGAAGGGCCCCAGGGGCGGCTGATTTTGGTCACCGCCATCAGCCCCACGCCGGCGGGCGAGGGCAAGACCACCACCAGCGTGGGCCTGGCCGACGCCATGTGCGCTCTGGGCAAACGCACGATGCTCTGCCTGCGGGAACCCAGCCTCGGTCCGGTGTTCGGCATCAAGGGGGGCGCGGCCGGCGGCGGCTACGCCCAGGTGGTCCCCATGGAGGACATCAACCTCCACTTTACCGGCGATATCCACGCCATCGGCACCGCCAACAACCTGCTGGCGGCCATGATCGACAACTCCATCCAGCAGGGCAACCCGCTGAACATCGACCCCCGCCGCATCACCTGGAAGCGCTGCATGGACATGAACGACCGGCAGCTCCGTTTCCTGGTGGACGGGCTGGGCGGCAAGGTCAACGGCACCCCGCGGGAGGACGGCTTCGACATCACGGTGGCCAGCGAGATCATGGCCATCTTCTGCCTGGCCACCGACCTGAAGGACCTGAAGGAGCGGCTGTCCCGCATCGTCTGCGCCTATACCTATGACGGCAAACCGGTCACCGCCGGGCAGATCGGCGCGGCCGGCGCCATGACCGCCCTGCTCAAGGACGCCATCGACCCCAACCTGGTCCAGACGCTGGAAAACAACCCCGCCATCATCCACGGCGGTCCCTTTGCCAACATCGCCCACGGCTGCAACAGCGTCACCGCCACCCGGCTGAGCCTGAAACTGGCCGACTATGTGGTCACCGAGGCCGGCTTCGGCGCCGACCTGGGGGCGGAAAAATTCCTGGACATCAAGTGCCGCTATGCGGGGCTGAACCCCTCGGCCGTGGTGCTGGTGGCGACGGTGCGGGCGCTGAAATACCACGGCGGCGTACCCAAGACCGAGCTGAACACCCCCGACCCCGAGGCCGTGCGCCGCGGCGCCGTCAACCTGGCCCGCCACATCGACAACCTGAAAAACGGCTTCGGCCTGCCGGTCTGCGTGGCCATCAACGCCTTCCCCACCGATACGGAGGAGGAAAACGAGATCATCCGCGCCACCTGCGCCGCGGCCGGCGTGCCCTGCGCCCTGTCCGAAGTGTTCGCCAAGGGCGGCGAGGGCGGCAAAGCCCTGGCTGAGACCGTGCTCTCGCTGATCGAGAAAAACCCCGAGCCCCACCCGATCCGGTATACCTATGAGCTGGACGCCCCCCTGACCGACAAGATCGAGGCGGTGGCCAAAAAGATCTACCACGCGGACCGGGTCAGCTACGCCCCGGCCGCCAAAAAGATGCTGGCCGACCTGGAGGCGATGGGCTACGGCAAGCTGCCGGTCTGCATCGCCAAGACCCAGTATTCCTTCAGCGACGACGCCGGTCTGCTGGGCGCGCCGGAAGGCTTCGCCCTCAACGTGCGGGAAGTCCGTCTGTCGGCGGGGGCCGGCTTTGTGGTGGTCATCTGCGGGTCCATCATGACCATGCCCGGTCTGCCCCGGCACCCGGCGGCCATGGACATCGATTGTGACGAGGAAGGCCGCATCACCGGCCTGTTCTGATCCCCCCGCCGCTTTGACCTGTGCCGGGCACCGGAAGAAAAAAGGAAGAAGATAATAAAAAAGCGCCGCCCCGGCCGGGGCGGCGCTTTTGGCGTTTGCGGTGTTTGGCATCCTCAGGATGCAGCGGAAGGGGAAGGGGACAGCGCTCAGTCCACCAGGAAGAAGGCAGCGCTGGCGGCGGGCACCGTCACCACATCCCGGTCCTGGGTCGGGAGTTCGCCCAGCTGATAGATCGCCTGCCCCAGCTTGTGATCGCACAGGAAGCGGGTGGGCCGGTCGGCCGGGTTCAGGATGACCAGCACGCGCTGGTCGCCTTCGGTGCGCAGGTAGGCCAGCGGGTACTTGTCCGGCTCGCAGTAGACGAACTCAATGGCCCCCCGGGACTGCAGGGCCGGGGTGGCGTGGCGCAGCCGGGCCAGCTTGCGGACCTCGTTCCACAGGCTGTCGGGGTCGGCCTGGCCGGCCGCAGCCGTGGGGGCGTCGGCGGCCGGGTCCTGGGGCAGGTAGAGCGCCTCGGCCTCCGCCTCGGAGAAACCGGCGTTCTTGCCCTCGCCCCACTGCATCGGGGTGCGGGCGCCGGTGCGGTCGTATCCGCCTTCCTTGGACACCAGGTCCAGCTGCCGCATTCCGATCTCGTCCCCGTAATACAGGAAGGGTGCGCCGGGCATGGACAGCAGGAAGGCGAAGGCCACCTTCATCTCCTCGGGGTCCAGGTACTTGCGCAGGCGCTGCATGTCATGGTTGCCGGAGGGAATGCAGATCAGCCCTTTGCCGTTGGTCAGGTTATAGTTCTTGCGGTAGGTCTTGACAAAGTCGTAGGCGGTGCCCTTGCCCTCCCGGCTGAAGAAGGGGTGGTCGCAGCGGAACAGGTCCATGAAGTGGGAGGGACCGAAATGCAGCAGGAAGTCCATGTGGAACCCGCCCCGCAGGCTCTTGTCCGGTTCGCCCCATTCCGAGATCAGCACCGCGTCGGGATAGCTTTCGTCCAGGTAGGCGCGCATGTCCTGCCACAGGCGGATGGTCTCCTCGTTGCCGGGGTCGTTTTTCACCAGCGAACCGGCCATGTCCACCCGGAAGCCGTCGCAGCCCTTGTCCAGCCAGAAGGCCATCACGTCCTTCATGGCCTGGCGGGTGGCCAGCGCCTCGGGCGAATCCACGGCGCTCTGCCACGGGGCGGTGACTTGGGCGAAGCCGTAGTTCAGCGCCGGCTGCATCGAGAAAAAGTTCACCGCCACGCAGCCGTCCCGCTCCGAGATGCCCCGCAGCGAACCGGCGATGCCCTCATACCGGGAGACATCGTCCCACACGTTGCGGGACCAGATGTACCGCCCGCTGTAGGGGTTGGGCGCGGCCTTGCAGCTTTCCTTGAACCAGGCGTGCTCCACCGAGGTATGCCCCGGCACCAGGTCCAGCAGAACATGCATGTCCCGGTCATGGGCGGCGGCAAACAGCGCTTCCAGGTCGGCGTTGGTGCCGTAGCGGGGCGCCACCAGGCAGTAGTCGGCCACGTCGTAGCCGGCATCCCCGAAGGGGGACAGGAAGCAGGGGTTCAGCCACAGCGCGTTGCAGCCCAGGTCCCTGATGTAGTCCAGTTTGGCGGTGATGCCGGGAATATCCCCGATGCCGTCGTTGTTGCTGTCAAAAAAGCTCTGCGGATAGATCTCATAAAAAATCGAGTCGTCCAGCCAGTGTTTCATGGTCGCACATCCTTTCCGGCCCTGGGGCCGTGTGTTTTACTTGATGCAAGTATATCGCTTTTTTGGGCGGCTGTGTTGCAAAATATCCGCCATTTATTGTATTATATCCTTATCGAGAGGAGGGCAGCCGCCCATGAAACGCGAACTGGAAGAGACCCGCCGCCAGGGTACGGCGATGCGCCCGCTGCAGGTGTACCACATGCGCAGCGACCCCGGGGCGATCGACGTGCCCTTCCACTGGCACGAAAACGCCGAGATCCTGCTGATGCAGACGGGCACGCTGGCGCTGCAGGTGGAGGCGGTGCCCTTCACCGGCCGGCCCGGGGATGTGTTTTTCATCAACCCGCGGGAGCTGCACGGGATGCAGTCGGCCAGCGCCGACTGCGCCTACCTGGCCATTGTCTTTCCGCTCAGCTGGCTGCAGTTCGCCCTGGCCGACGAAGCCGAGGAAAACTGCCTGCGCCCGCTGGCCGACCGCCGCGCCCGGGTCACCACCCGGCTGGACCCGGCGCTGGCCGGCCTGGCCGCGCCGCTGCTGATTTCGGCAGCCGAACTGGCGGAGGACCCGGCCCCCGCCGGGGCGCTGGGGGCCAAGGCGGCGCTGCTGGCGCTGGCCGCGCAGCTGTACCGGGCCGGGGCGGTGCGCCGCATCAGCCGGGACCGCCCCGCCGGGGACCCGCTGCGCCGGATCGCCGGCTACCTGCAGCAGCACTGCGGCGAGCCGCTGACCCTGCAGCGGCTGGGGGAGGAATTTCACATGTCCCCCAAATATTTCAGCAGCTACTTCCAAAAACGGTTTGCCCGCAATTTCAGCGATTACCTCACCGCCGTGCGGATCGAGCGGGCCAAAACCCTGCTGCAGCAGACCGACGCCGGGGTGGAGTGGGTGGCCCAGCAGGCCGGCTTTTCGGGCAGCAGCTACTTCATCCGGGTGTTCCGGCGGGCCGCCGGCTGCACCCCCGGGCAGTACCGCCGCCGCTGCCGCCAGACCGGCACGCAATAAAACCCCGCCCCGCGAGAAAGATTGACAGCGGGGCGGGAGTATTGTATACTGATACTTAGCAAAACTAAATACAAACCAATGCGAAGGAGTTGCCTATGCCAAGATCCGAACAGACCCCGGACCCCGGGGGACGTTTTTTGCAGCAGCTGAAAAAGGGTGCGCTGGAAATGCTGGTGCTGCAGCTGCTGGCCCGGCAGCCGGCCCACGGGTACGGGCTGATCCAACGGCTGCGCCAGGGCAGCGGCGGGCTGCTGGACCTGAAGGAAGGGACCCTCTACCCGATTTTGTACCGGCTGGAGGACGAAGGCTGCATCACCTCGGCCTGGCAGGACATGGGGGAGGGGACAGCCCGCCGGACCCCCCGCAAGGTCTACACCGTGACCGGGGCCGGCCGGGCCGCGCTGGCCCGGCAGCGGGCGGCCTGGCAGGAATTTGCCGGCTGTGTGGAACACTTTTGTGAGGAGGATGCCCCATGAACGAGATCAAACGGTATGTGAACAGGGTGGAATGGAACCTGCGCCTGGACTGGCCCACCCGCGTGCGGGTGATGAACGACCTGGCCAGCGACCTGCAGAGCCGGCTGGAGGCCGGCGAGACGCTGGCCGACATCCGCGCCGACCTGGGCGGGCCGGAACAGCTGGCCGCCACCCTCAACGAAGCCTTTGCCGACCACCTGGACCCGGCGCCCCGCTGGCGCTGGTGGCTTCTGGCCGGGGCGGCGGCCGCCCTGGCGCTGGGCTTTGCGCTCCCGGCGCTGACGGGGGTGCGGCAGGCCGCAGTGGGGGTGATCGGCGGGGCGGACGGTCCCACCGCCATCCTGGTCAGCGGGCCGGGGGTGGGCGGCGGGACGCTGCTGGGGATCAGCTGGGCGCTGCTGCTGACGGCGGCCTTCTGCTGGCTGGGCTGGTGCCGCCACGGCCATCCCCGCCGTTACTGGCTGCCGGCGCTGCTCAGCCTGATCGTCTGCGCGGGGCAGGGGGTGCTGCTGGCCCTGGGCTGGCAGCCCGGCCTGCTGGTGTACGGCCCGCTGTCCATCCTGGCCGGTTTTCTGCTCAGCGGGTTCTGGCTGGGGGCGGCGCTGCTGGTGCTGTCGCTGCGCGGTGCGCTGAAAAAGCGGGGAAAGCGGGGCTGAGCAGGCCGCCCGGCGCCTTCAGATCAGCTCCTCCAAAATCGCATTCTGCACCACCATGCCGGCGGGGGTCAGCCGCAGGGTGCGGCCGTCCCACACCGCATAGCCGTGGGCCTGGCACTGGCGCAGGAAGGTCTGCTGCGCGGCGGTGAAGGGGGCGCCGCCCCGGGCCTGGTATTCGGCCATGTCCAGCCCGTGGGTCAGCCGCAGCTGCATCAGCAGAAAATCCTCGGCGTCGCAGCGGCCCTCCTCCTCTTCCCGCGCCGTGCCGGCAATAAAGCCGGCGGTGTCGCCGGGCCAGAACCGGCGCACCCCGCCCACGCAGCTGTGGGCCGCCGGGCCGATGCCCTGGTAATCCCGGCAGTTCCAGTACAGCAGGTTGTGGCGCCCTTCGTGGCCGGGGCGGGCAAAGTTGCTGATCTCGTACTGGCGGTACCCGGCGGCTTCCAGCCGATCCACCGCGTATAAGTAAAAATCGGCGGCCGCGTCCGGGTCGGGCAGGCCGGCCGGGGGCCGGGCCGCAAAGGCGGTGCCCGGCTCGATCTTCAGCAGATAGGCCGAGATGTGGGTGCAGCCTCCCTCAGCCAGCAGGGCAAGGGTCTCGTCAAACTCGGCCCGGGTATAGCCGGGCAGCGCCAGCATGATGTCCCCGCACAACTCGGGGAAGCCTGCCTCCCGGGCCCAGGCCAGCGCCCGGGCCGCCCCGGCCGCCGTGTGCAGCCGGCCCAGCGTACGCAGCTGGCTGTCCCGGGCGCTCTGCACGCCGAAACTCAGCCGGGTCACCCCGGCGGCCCGGAACCCGGCCAGCGTCTCGGGGGTCACGGCGTCGGGGTTGGCTTCCAGCGTGATCTCCGCCCCGGGCCGGGGGCCGGCCGCTGCGATCAGCTCGGCCGCCTGGGCGGGGGTGAGCAGCGCCGGGGTGCCGCCGCCGAAGTACAGGGTGTCCGGAGTCGGGTGGGGGCGGCGCAGCTCCCGCTTGAGCGCTTCCACATATTCCCGGGGCACGCCCCGGGCGCCGGGCGCGGTGTAAAAATCACAGTACCGGCAGCGGGCCCGGCAGTAGGGAATGTGGAGATAAATGCCGTATTTGTCACGGTTTTGCATAACGACCTCGTTTTGTCACAGAGTATTTACAGTTTTGCAACACATCCCGGGCGAGATTGTGTATATAATAATGATGGAATCCATCCAAAGCCGGCGGTCCGGCTTTCCCTATAGTGTACCCAAAATGAAAGGGGATTGCAACGCAAAATGATGAATGATCGCTACTATAACATCTCGTATGCCGAAAGCCCGTTCGGCACCCTGAACGAGTTCATGACCAAAACCTTCAGCTGGATGTGCGCCGGTTTGCTGACCACCTTTGCGGTGGCGCTGGCCACGGCGGTATCCGGCGCCTGGGTGGTGCTGGCCGCCACCGGCCTGATCTGGCTGCTGCTTATTGCCGAGCTGGTTATGGTGATCGTGCTCAGCGCCCGGGTCACCAAGCTGCAGCCCGGCACCGCCACGGGGCTGTTCTTCGGGTATGCGGTGCTCAACGGCGTCAACCTCAGCACCATCTTTGTCGCCTACAACATTCCCACGCTGGTGCTTGCCTTCCTGATCGGTGCGCTGTATTTCGGCATCATGGCCGTCTACGGCTGGCGCACCGAAAACAGCCTGGCCGGCTGGGGCCCCAAACTCATGGGCGGCCTGGTGGCGCTGCTGATCGTCGGGGCCATCGGCGGGCTGCTCAGCCTGTTCGGGGTGTTCAGCTTCGGGTTGCTGGACGTGGTCTACTGCGCCATCGCCCTGCTGCTCTTCATGGGCCTGACCGCCTATGACACCCAGATGCTCAAACATCACTACGCCTACTTCGGGGGCGATGCGGCCATGCTGCACAAAGCCTCCATCATCGGCGCGCTGAATCTCTATCTGGACTTCATCAACATCTTCCTGTATGTGCTGCGCCTGCTGGGCCGCAATCAGGACTGAGTTCTCACCCTTGCCGACAAAGGGCGCACTGCAGATGTCATTTCTGCAGTGCGCCTTTTTTGTATGCGTTGGCGCCGATCAGCCCCCGGCCCGGCCGGGGGCTGATCGCGTCTGCGGCAAAGCCTGCGCCCTGCGCTTCAGCCCAAAACCGCCGAAATTTTCCCGTATCACCAAAGTTTCACCGATCATTCATAAAATGTTTACAATCTCCACCCAATCTCCACCTGAACTCCACCTTCGTAGTGTACAATAGGTATAAGCTTAGGGATAAGCTCTTGTGTCCCTTGCCGGGCTTCCTTGCCGCCCCGGCGCCGCAAAGGCGCTGCCGGCGGGGGTTCGAACCCGCCGCGTGCCCCGGAAAGAGATTCCATGAAAAGAGACCGCCAGGAAGGATATGAAAAAGGAGGCAACCGATGAAAAAGCCAGCGCCCACCCCCCAAACCGCCCCCGGAAAACGCCCGCGCCGATCCGCCCCTGTCCGTCTGCTCGGCCTTTCCCTGGCCTGCCTGACGGGCCTGTCCGCCTGTGCGCCGGGCGGGGCGGACAGCGCCGATGCCGAGCCCGCCCCCATCGAGGTGCCCCCGCCGGTGGAACAGACCAACGAGGGGCTGACGATCTTTTACACCGATTACAACGAAGTGGAAGCCAAAATCCTGGACGCCGCCATCAGTCAGTTCAACCAACAGCATCCCGATACCCCGGTCACAGCGGATAAACATTTCGCGGACGGATTATATACAAGCCATCAGGACGCCTACACAAAAATGACCACCGAAGTGATGGCGGGCGATGGGCCGGATCTTTTTCTTTACGACTTCCTCACCATGGATGTGGAAAAAATGGCCCGCCGCGGAGTGTTTGCCGATCTGGAACCCTATTTCGAAGCGGATCACTTTGACTGGTCCGGCTACAATCAGGCTGTCATGGACGGCGGCGTGTGGGATGGGCACCGTCTGGTCGTGCCGCTGTCCTATTCGCTCCCTGTGCTGTACACATCACAAAGCGCATTGGATGAAACCGGCTTTTCGGTGGAAAACTGCGATACGTTTGACGGTTTTTTGGACGAGGTCGAGAAGATGGAGTCCGACCCGAAGCAGACGCGGGAAGCGTTCCGATCGGAAGAGGCATTTTATTATTTTCCGTACAATTCCGGACTCCCCTATGTGGACTATGACCGGCAAACGGCGGACCTTTCTTTCCCGGAACTGGAACAAGGGGCCTCCATTTATAAAAACCTGAAGCCGGTCCTTGCGCCGGGCTTCAGCGATGGAAGTGATATGGCCGGCGCCGCCGATATACGGGACGGCAAATGTCTGTTTACCTGCCCGGACTTTTCGCTGTATGGTTTCTTTCTGGCGGCAGGCTGTATCAACAAATTTGACGATGCAGTCATGCTTCCGATCCGGGATACGCAGGGCGGCATCCGGGCGCGGATCAGTTCTGCCATTGCCGTGCGCAACAGCAGTTCCAACCTGCAAGTCGCCTATGAGTTCATCAAGTTCCTGCTCAGTGAGGAGTTCCAGCTGGACACAATCGGGTGGCGCTGGCAGCACTTTTCGGTGCTGGACGCAGCCAACGAGAGATACTGCATCGAAAACACAGTCGAACGGGGCAATTCGATGATTGCCCCCGACAATCCTTACGGCTTTGAGGGCAACATCGTATTGCCGCAGGCGGATTATGACGAACTGGCGTCCTATATGGACGAGGTCGGCGGGGTGTTCTTCTATACCGCAGACACGAATTTTATGAGACAGATCAAGGACTATCTTTCCGGCAATGCGTCCTATGAAGAGGCCGTTCATGCCGCCGAACGCCAGATGAACCTCTACCTTTCCGAATGAGGACCGCCGCGTTTCCGGGCCGCCGGCCGCAGGCTTTGCCGCACAGGGCCGCCCCCGGCCCGGCTTGACAAACCCGCCGCCCGCGCCTATAATAAAGGGCGTTCAAACACATTGACGGAGAAAGTACGCACAGCGCGGTCCGGCGCAGAGAGGGCGGTCACCGGCTGAAAGCCGCCCCGAAGGGACCCTTGTGCGGAAGTTCGCTCCCGAGTGGCCCGCGGGAAACGTCTGCCCCGGCAGGCGCGGTAGTGCGGGACGGTCCCTGCGCCGTTACCGCAGCCAAGAGCGCCGCCGCACCTTGCGGCGGAACACGGGTGGTACCGCGGAGTCTTTTTCAGCTTCGTCCCTGACTTTCCGATCAGGGCCGGGGCTTTTTTATTTGCTGCCGCACCCCGGCGCCCCTGCAACCCCAGGCAGAACAAAAGGATGGTGTACAATGGAAGAGAAGATCAGCGCCCTTCGCGCACAGCTGGAAGCCGACCGTGCCGCCGTACACAACAAGGAGGATCTGTCCGCCTTCTGGCAGAAGTATCTGAGCAAGAACGGCGCCGTCACCGGTCTGACCAAGGGCCTGCGGGATGTCCCCAAGGAGGACCGCCCCGCCGCCGGCAAGCTCATCAATGAGTGCAAGACCTGGGCCGAGGGCGTTTATGAAACCCTGGCCGCCGACATCGCCGCGGCCGAACTGGCCGCCCGCAACGCGGCCGAAGCCGTGGACATCACGCTGCCCGGCACCCCCAACCCAACCGGCGGGCTGCACCCCATCACCCTCGTCAAAAATCAGATCATCGACGTGTTTGCCGGCATGGGCTTCCAGATCTATGAAGGCCCCGAGATCGAGGACGACGACCACAACTTCACCCGCCTCAACGTGCCCAAAAACCACCCGGCCCGCGATATGCAGGACACCTTCTATGTGGCCGAGGACATCGTGCTGCGCACCCAGACCTCCGGCGGGCAGATCCGCGTCATGGACGCCCAGCGCCCGCCCATCAAGGTGCTGGTGCCCGGCCGGGTCTTCCGCTCCGACTCGGACGCCACCCACTCGCCCATGTTTCACCAGATGGAGGGCCTGGTGGTGGACCGGAACATCACCCTGTGCGACCTGCAGGGGATGCTGGACAAGTTCGTCCAGTCCCTGTTCGGGCCCGAGGTCAAGACCCGGCTGCGTCCGTCCTACTTCCCCTTCACCGAGCCCAGCGTCGAGGTGGATGTCTCCTGCTTCGAATGCGGCGGCAAGGGCTGCAGCCTGTGCAAGCACACCGGCTGGATCGAGGTGCTGGGCGCCGGCGTGGTCCATCACAACGTGCTGCGCAACTGCGGCATCGACCCGGAAGTCTACTCCGGCTTTGCCTTCGGCATCGGCATCGAGCGCATTGCCATGCTCAAATACGGCATCAACAACATCGGCCTGATGTTCGAAAATGATCTGCGCTTCCTGCGCCAGTTCAAGGACTGAGAATAGGGGAGGGACAAGCAAATGAAAGTACCATTCAGCTGGCTCAAACGCTATGTGGATATTGACGTGACGCCCCAGGAACTGCAGGACAAGCTCTTCTCCTGCGGGTTCGAGGTGGAGGAACTCATCGACCTCGGGGCCGAGATCTCCCGGGTGGTCGTGGGCGTCGTCACCGAAGCAGTGCCCCAGGAGGGCACCCACCTGCATGTCTGCAAGGTGGATTGCGGCGAATACGGCCATGACATCCAGATCTCCACCGGTGCGCCCAACGTCTATGTGGGGATGCACACCCCCGCCGCGCTGGACGGCGCCACCCTGCCCGGCGGCGTGACCATCAAGGCCAGGGCCCTGCGCGGCGTCGAGTCCAACGGGATGCTCTGCTCCGGCGAGGAGCTGGGCCTCAACGAGGACCTGTACCCCGGCGCCGAGGTCTACGGTCTGCTGGATCTGCCCAAGGACACCCGCCCCGGCGAGGACATCCGTGCCGTCTGCGGGCTGAACGAATTCATCTTTGACATCTCCATCACCGCCAACCGCTCCGACTGCCAGAGCATTCTGGGCATCGCCCGGGAGGTGGCCGCCGTGCTGGACAAACCCCTCAAGATGCCCGCCACCGACTTTGTGATGAGCGAGGCCACCGACCCGCGCCTGTCCATCACGGTCCAGGCACCGGATTTGTGCCCGCGGTACATCGGCCATTATGTGCGCAACATCACCCCCGGCCAGTCCCCCCGCTGGATGCGCCGGGACCTGGCGCTGTGCGGGCTGCGCAGCATCTCCAACGTGGTGGACATCACCAACTATGTCATGCTGGAGATCGGCCAGCCCATGCACGCTTTTGATATGGACACGCTGGAAAGCTGCCGCATCATCGTCCGCCGCGCCGCCGAAGGCGAGACCATCACCACCCTGGACGGCAAGGAATTCTCCCTGAATGCCCAGAACCTGGTCATCTGCGACGGCGAAAAGCCGGTGGCGCTGGCCGGCGTCATGGGCGGGCTCAACAGCGAGATCACCGACAAGACCACCCAGCTGCTCTTTGAATCGGCCAAGTTCGCCCGGGACAACGTCCGCAAGACCGCCCGCAGCCTGGGCCAGAACACCGACGCTTCCAGCCATTATGAAAAGGGCGTGTCGGAATATACCACCGAACTGGGGATGGCCCGCGCCCTGCATCTGATCCAGGAACTGGGCTGCGGCGAAGTCACCGCCACCCACATCGACGTGAGCGCCGGCGCCCCCCGGCAGGGCAAGCAGTTCACCGCCCGGCTCAGCCGCATCAACGCGATCCTCGGCATTCAGGTGCCGGCCGACGCGGTGCTGGACATCCTGCGCCGGCTGAGCTTCGAGGTCACGCTGGAAGCCGACGGCGACACCATGCAGGTGGTGGCCCCCCGCTGGCGGGAGGACATCGAGATCGGCGAGCCCGATCTGGCTGAGGAGGTCATCCGGGAATATGGGTACGAGCACATCGTCCCCACCTTCCTGAAGGCGGCCACCGTCACCTCCGGCGGCCTGGACGCCGACCAGGACCGCCAGGCCCGGGCCAAGCGCACCCTCTGCGCCCAGGGCTTCTATGAGGCCATCACCCTGTCTTTCTACGCCGACGCCGACCTGGACGCCCTGCACATCGCCCCCGATGCGCCGGAGCGCAATGTCGTGCGCATCCTGAACCCCATCTCCTCCAACCTGACCATCATGCGGCCGCTGCTGGCGCCGTCGCTGCTCAATGCGGCGGTGGAAAACCTCAAAAAAGGCAACGACGCCGGCCGCCTGTTCGAGCTGGCCAACGTCTACGCCCCCAAGCAGCAGCCCCTCACCCAGCTGCCCGAAGAACGGCTGCACCTGGGCCTGGTGGCCTTCGGCGCGCAGGAGGATTTCTTCACCCTCAAAGGCGCGGTGGAAGCGCTGGGCGCGGCCTTCGGCATCGCCTTCACCTTCCGCCGGGCCGCCGCCCCCTGGCTGCACCCGGGCATCAGCGCCGACATCCTCTGCGAAGGGGAGTGCGTCGGCATGTTCGGCAAGCTGGCCAATGATGTGACCGCCGAGCTCAAACTCCCCAAGGACAGCCGGGACAGCCAGAAGATCTTCCTGGCGGAGATCGACTGGCCCGCCCTGATGGCCCACCGCCGCACCGCGCTGCGGTATGCGCCGCTGTCCGAATTCCCGGCCGTGCAGCGCGACCTGGCGCTGGTGGCCGAGGAGACGGTGGCCTGCGGCGACATCATGGAGGAGATGCGCCGCGCCTGCCCGCAGCTGGGCGAGGTGAAGCTGTTCGACATCTACCGCAGCGAAGCGCTGGGCGACGGCAAGAAGAGCATGGCCTTCACGCTGCAGTTCCTGCCCGATGACAAGGCCCTCACCCCGGACGAGGTGGACCGCTTTGTGAAAAAGATCCTCGGCAACCTGAAATACAAGCTGAACATCGAGATCCGCTGACCCGTCCCGATAACGGAAATCGCCCCCGCTCGCCTTTTTTGGCGGGCGGGGGCTTTTGACTGTTTGGGATCGCTGCGGCCGGGGCGCGGCCGCTCAGTCGGTGTTGTTGATGACCAGCAGGTCCCCGGGGTGCAGTACCGTGTCGCCGTTGGGGATCAGGTATTCCTCCCCCCGCTGCACCAGCACGATCAGCGCACCGGGCCGCCGGGGCAGGTCCGCCAGCCGGGCACCGCTGGCCAGGTCGTCTGTGCCGACGACCTTCTCGGTCAGGCTCACCCCGGGCAGACCTTCCGGTTCCAGGGCGGCCAGGATCAGCCGGTCGCCCTGTTCCAGCCGGGTGCCGCCGTTGGGGACCAGCTGTTCCTCCCCCCGCTGCAGGCTGATCAGGATGGTGCCCGGCGGCAGGGTCAGCTCCCGCACCGTCCGGCCGCACCAGGGGTGGGCGGCGGGCACCGTGAACTGGATGAACTGCACCGGCGCCTCGTCCACATAGTCGGTAAAGGTCTTGAGTACGTCGCCGCCTGCGTCGATCATCTCCAGCCGGCGGGCCGCCAGCGGCAGCAGCGACCCCTGCAGCGCGATGGAGAACAGCACGATCAGAAAGACGATGTGGAACAGGTCGTGGTCGGTGGACACCGGGCTGATGACCGTCATGACCGCAAACACGATGGAGGCCGCCCCGCGCAGCCCGGCGAAGGAGACCAGCACCCGCTGCCCCAGACTGCCCCGGAAGGGCGCCAGCAGCAGGAACACCGCCGCCGGCCGCGCCACCAGGGTCAGAAAGACCGCGATGGCCGCCGCGCTGCCCACCACCGCCGGCATCTGGGAAGGGAAGGACAGCAGCCCCAGCAGGAAGAACAGCACCATCTGCATCATGCTGGTCACCCCGTCAAAGAAAGGCACCAGCACGGCCTTGTTGCGGATCTCGCTGTTGCCCAGCAGGATGCCGGTGATATACACGCTCAAAAACCCGTTGCCGCCCAGCGCGGCGGGGGCCGCGTAGCTCAGCAGCGCCACCGCCACCACAAAAAGCGTGTCAAAGCCGTTGTTGCCCAGGGGCACCCGGTGCAGCAGCTTGCAGGCCAGCCAGCCGACCCCGAACCCGAAGGCCAGCCCGAACAGCAGCTGCCGGGCCAGCAGCCCCGCCACCGACCCCGGCGTGATGCCGCTTTCCATGGCGGTCAGCAGCACGGCGGTGAGCATGTAGGCAAACGGGTCGTTGGACCCGCTTTCCACCTCCAGCAGAGAGTCGGTGTTCTCCTTCAGGGCCAGCTTGCGCGCCCGCAGAATCGAAAACACCGAGGCCGCGTCGGTGGAACCCAGCACCGCGCCGCACAGCAGCCCTTCCAGCAGTTCCATGCCCAGCGCCAGGTGGCAGAACAGGCCGGTCAGCAGGGCGGTCAGCACGGTACCCAGGCTGGAAAGCACCAGCGCCGGGGCGGCCACCGGCCGGGCGGCCCGCCAGTTTGTGCCGAAGCCGCCGTAAAACATGATGAACAGCAGCGCCACCGTGCTGATCTGGTCGGCAAAGCCGTAATCATCAAAGGGGATCTTCAAAAGCCCGTCCGAGCCGAAGAGCATCCCCAGAAACATGAAAGCCAGCAGCGCCGGGATCCCCAGCCGGCTGGACAGGCGGTGGAACGCCGTGCAGGCGAACATCACCAGGGCGAAAAGCAGCAGGTAGGATACGAGCATGAACCCCTCCTTGGTTTGGTGAATAAATTTATCGGTATTACAATCAGTATACCATGCCCGCCGCCCTTTTGCCAAGATGAAAACGGCCGCCGTTTTTTTCGCCTTGCCAAAACCGTCCGGCGGCGGTATACTGAAAAGAACCGTGCGGCGCCGCCGTGCGCCGTGCTGCATCTTTCAGGAGGGGTTCCCATGGCAAAACACGTTCGCTCCCGCCGCCCGAGTCCGCTGTACTGGCTGGCGCTTTTCTTCTTTGCGCTGGTTTTTCTTGTCAGCGGCGGGCTGCTGCTGCACCGTCTGTGGCAGGACAGCCGGGTCCAGGCGGATTTTGAGAAGCTGGAACAGCAGATCCTGCCCGCCGGGGGCGATGCCGCCGCCGGGGCCGACAACACCGACCGCTTTGCCGCCATCACGGCCATGAACCCGGACTTTATCGGCTGGATCAGCATTGAGGATACCGGGGTGAGCTTCCCGGTCATGTACAGCCCCGACCGGCCGGACTTCTACCTGCGGCACAACTTTTCCGGCGAATACAGCGACTCCGGCACCCCCTACCTGGATGCCGCCTGCACCCTGACCGACCGGCAGCGCAGCAACAACCTGATCATCTACGGCCACAACATGAAGACCGGCACCATCTTCGGGCCGCTGACCGAGTACAAAAAGCCCGAGACCTACCGGGACCACCCCATCGTCCGGCTGGATACCCTGTACGGTGACGGCGCCTACGAGGTGTTCGCGGCCTTCGCCATCGACGTGGTGGAGGACCCGGATTTCGCCTACAACACCTATGTGGATATGGACGAAGCGGCCTTTGCCTCCTTCGTCTCCCAGGTCAAGGCCCGCAGCGATGTGGACAGCGGCATCACCCCGGTGTACGGCGACGAACTGCTCACCCTGTCCACCTGCGAATACTCCAGCCCCAACGGCCGGTATGTGGTCTGCGCCCGCCGCCTGGCCGACGAGGCGGAAGGGACGGGCAATTTAGATTCTTAGGCTACCGGACCGAAAAACCTAAGAATGTTCGGCAGATAGCCGGGCAGCTTCTTCCGGACGGAAAAAAACACGGGTTTTCCTTGCCGGAAAGTAAAAATCGTGCTATTCTATACGAAGTACGCTCTCTGCTTTGTAAAGTCTTTTTAGGTGTAAGAAACTGGAAAGGGAGAATGCGTGCAGGGGGCCGGCCGTTGCCCTTGATGGCCGGCCCTTTTCCATACCCTTTGCCGGGGCGGGAAAATTCCAAGTGGACATTTTTGCCAAAATCGCATATACTTAAAGAATCGTGAACGATCAACTTGTGCAAGACCGCGGGGACCGGATGCCGGGCGCCGCGGCTGCACGCGAGCAGGAGGGGGATACCTTATGTGTGGAATCGTTGGCTTTACCGGCGCCGAACAGGCGGCGCCGATCCTGCTGGACGGCCTGGCCAAGCTGGAATACCGCGGTTATGACTCGGCCGGGCTGGCCGTGCAGAACGCCGCCGGAAAGATCGAGGTGGTCAAGGCCAAGGGGCGGCTGCGGGTACTCAGCGATATGACCGATGGCGGCCGTGCGGTGCAGGGCACCTGCGGCATCGGCCACACCCGCTGGGCCACCCACGGCGAGCCCTCGGTGCAGAACGCCCACCCCCACTACAGCCGGGATGAAAAGATCGCGGTGGTCCACAACGGCATCATCGAAAACTACCAGGAACTCAAGGACCGTCTGGTCAACCGGGGCTACGCCTTCACCTCCCAGACCGACACCGAGGTGGTGGCCCAGCTCATCGACTATTACTACACCGGCGAGGCCGCCGGCGACCCGCTGGGGGCCATCACCCGCATGATGCTGCATGTGCGGGGCTCCTACGCGCTGGGCGTGCTGTTTGCCGACTGCCCGGGCGTCGTCTACGCGGTGCGCAAGGACAGCCCCCTCATCGTCGGCCGGGCCGAGACCGGCAACCTCATCGCCTCGGATGTGCCGGCCCTGCTCAAATACACCCGCACCGTCTACTACATCGACAACCTGGAGATCGCCCGCCTGACCCCCGATTCCATCGAGTTCTTCAACATCGACCGGGAACCGGTGGAAAAGCAGGCGGCCACCATCGAATGGGATGCCGAAGCGGCCGAAAAGGGCGGCTACGAGCATTTCATGATGAAGGAGATCCACGAACAGCCCGCCGCCGTGCGGGATACCATCAGCCCCCGCATCAAGGACGGCCGGGTGGACCTGAGCGAGCTCTCGCTGGACGAAGCCGCGCTGCGTCAGGTCCGGCGGTTGTACATCGTGGGCTGCGGGTCCGCCTACCATGTGGGGGTGGCCGCCCGCTATGTCTTCGAAAGCCTGGCCCGGCTGCCGGTGGAAGTGGATGTGGCCAGCGAGTTCCGCTACCGGGACCCGGTGCTGGAACCGGACTCTCTCGCCGTCATCATCAGCCAGAGCGGCGAGACCGCCGACACCCTGGCCGCGCTGCGTCTGTGCAAGGAGCGCGGGGTCCGCACCATCGGCATCGTCAACGTGGTGGGGTCTTCCATCGCCCGGGAAGCCGACGCCACCCTGTACACCTGGGCCGGGCCGGAGATCGCCGTGGCCACCACCAAGGCCTACAGCACCCAGCTGGCGGCCTGCTACCTGCTGGCCATCGCCTTCGGCCAGGTGCGCGGCACGCTGGACGAGGACCGCTGCGCCGCCCTGGTGGCCGAACTGCAGGCCCTGCCCGACAAGATCGAAAAGACCCTCTCGGACAAGGAGCGCATCCAGTGGTTCGCCAGCAAGTATGCCAACGCCCACGACGCCTTCTTCATCGGCCGGGGGCTGGACTATGCCGTGGCGCTGGAAGGCAGCCTCAAATTCAAGGAGATCAGCTACATCCACTCCGAAGCCTTCGCCGCCGGCGAGATGAAGCACGGCCCGATCTCGCTGGTGGAAAAGGGCACCCTTGTGGTGGGCATCCTGACCCAGCCGGCGCTGTTTGAAAAGACCGTCTCCAATCTGGTGGAAGCCAAGAGCCGCGGCGCTTTCCTGATGGGGCTGACCAGCTACGGCAACTACAGCATCGAGGATACCGCCGGCTTTACGGTCTATGTACCCAAGACCGACCCCTGCTTTGCCACCAGCCTGGCGGTCATTCCGCTGCAGCTGCTGGCCTACTATGTCAGCTGCGCCAAGGGCCTGGATGTGGATAAACCCCGAAACCTGGCCAAGAGCGTCACGGTGGAATAAGGGATGGCCTTTGTGCAGTTTGCTGCATAAATGCCGATTGATTTGTACAGCTTTTGCTCCGTTTGCCCAGCCTGAGGGGGGACAAACGGAGCAAAACCGTGTTATAATACACACAATGGATGCAAAAATCATAGCCTGGGGCAGAGGCGGACGCCGGCCCCGGGCAAGAACCACCCAAATCGTGAAGGAACGCAACCCATGAAACAATCCAACGAACAACTGATCAAGGGCCTGCCGCGCCGGCTGCTGCTGATGCTGCTGGACTGCGGCCTGATCGTGCTGTGCTACTACCTGGCCATCCTGCTCCGCTTCGACGACACCGGCGCCGTCATCGGCACGGTGGGCGAGCAGGTCCTGCGGGAAGGCAACCGCCAGCAGGTCATCCAGGCCATGGCCCCCATGCTGTTCTATATCCTGCCGATCTATATGGTCGTGTTCTGGTTTGGCGGCCTGTACGAGATCATGTGGGAGTACGCCGGCATGCGGGACCTGGCCCGGCTGCTCTGCCTGTCCGGCCTGTCCACCGGGCTGATTTTGCTGGTGGATATGTTCTTCCGCCCCCGGGCGATCAGCGGCGCGGTGCTCATCATCGGCGCAGTGTTCAACACGGCGGCGGTGGCAGGGGTGCGGTTCCTCTGGCGGTTCGCCAGGGCCTTCCGGGCCACTTTGAACGAGCGCAACACCAAAGGCCGGACCCGGCGGGACGACGCCCCGCTGCTCATCGTGGGCGCCGGCAACGCAGGCGCCTGGGCGGTCAACCTCTGCAAGACCAAAAATACCTCCTTCGGCAACCCGGTGGTCATCGTGGACGACGACCTGACCAAAAAGAATCTGCGGGTGCAGGGGGTGCCGGTGCGGGGCACCATCTCGGACATTCCGGAGCTGGTGCGCAAATACCACATCGTCGAGATCGTCATTGCCATCACCACCCTCAAGGGCGAGCGCCTGCGGGAGGTCATCAACCTCTGCAACTCTACCCACTGCCGGGTCCGTATGCTCAACGACCCCCAGGCGGTGGATGAAAGCGGCAAACCGGTGGCGGCCGGCCTGCGGGAACTCAACACCGCTGACTTCCTCTCCCGGGACGAGATCCAGCTCAACAACGCCCAGATCTCGGAATACCTCCACGACAAGATCGTGCTGGTCACCGGCGGCGGCGGGTCCATCGGCAGCGAACTCTGCCGCCAGATCATGCGCTACAGCCCCCGCCAGCTGCTCATCTTCGACATCTATGAAAACTGCGCCTATGAGCTGGAGGTGGAGCTGCACAACAAGTACGGCGCCGATGCCAACATCGTCACTCTGATCGGCTCCATCCGGGACAAGGAGCGGCTGGACGAGGTCTTCGAGACCTACCACCCCTCGGTGGTCTTCCACGCGGCGGCCCACAAGCATGTGCCGCTCATGGAGGTCAGCCCGGCCGAAGCGGTCAAAAACAACGTCTTCGGCACCAAAAACCTCCTCACCTCTGCCGCCGAGCATGACGTGGAGCGGTTCGTCCAGCTTTCCACCGACAAGGCCGTCAACCCCACCAACGTCATGGGCTGCACCAAGCGCATCTGCGAAATGCTGATCCAGACCTACGCCGCCAACACCGCGATGAAGTGCATGGCGGTGCGGTTCGGCAACGTTCTGGGCAGCCACGGCAGCGTGATCCCGCTGTTTGAAGAGCAGATCAAGCACGGCGGGCCGGTCACCATCACCCACCCGGACATCGTGCGCTATTTCATGACCATCACCGAGGCCGCCCAGCTGGTGCTGCAGGCCGGGGGCCTGGCCAAAAGCGGCAGCATCTATGTGCTGGATATGGGCGAGCCGGTGCGCATCATGGACCTGGCCACCCGGCTGATCCGCTTTTACGGCTATGAGCCCGGGGCGGACATTCCCATCGAGATCACCGGCCTGCGCCCCGGCGAAAAACTGTACGAGGAGCTCATGCTGGACTCCGAGCAGGATAAGATGGGCAGCACCGCCCACAACAAGATCTTTGTGGCCCCGCCCATGGACATCGACCTGGCCCGCTTCTACACCGACCTGCAGCACCTGCAGATCTGCGCCGAGCACAACAGCGAGGCAGTGGTGGAAGGGCTGCAGCGCATCGTGGGCAGCTACCACCCCAACCGCAAGGTCAACAAGGACCACACGGTCAGCGCGGCCCGGGGCAACACGGCCATTATGGACAAAAGCGTCATTGCGGCGGCCGCCGCCAAGGCAGCCGCAGGGGAGGGCTGATGGATGTATCGTGACCATATCAAACGCCTGCTGGACCTGATCTTGTCGCTGGCGGCGGCCGTTGTGCTGGCCATCCCCATGGGGCTGCTGGCTCTGTGGGTCAAGCTGGACTCGCCGGGGCCGGTGTTCTTCCGCCAGCGGCGGGTGGGGGCCGGAAAGACCCACTTCAACATCCTCAAATTCCGGACCATGCGGGGGGATACGCCCCACGACGTACCCACCCACCTACTTAAAAACGCGGACTCCTACATCACAAAAAGCGGGGCCTTTCTGCGCCGCACCAGCCTGGATGAGCTGCCCCAGATCTACAACATCATCGCCGGTGAAATGAGCATCATCGGCCCGCGGCCGGCGCTGTACAACCAGTATGATCTGATCGAGGCGCGGGACGCCGTCCATGCCAACGACATCCGCCCAGGCCTGACCGGGCTGGCCCAGGTCAACGGCCGCGACGAGCTGCCCATCGACGTAAAGGCCCGCTATGACGGCGAGTATGCCGCCGACATCACCTTCCGCAAGGACCTGGCCATCTTCCTGCGCTCCATCACCTATGTGTTCCAGCGCCGCGGCGTGGTGGAAGGCGGCACCGGCGCGCTGGAAAGCAAGGGGAAGGACACCCCCCGCGGCCGCCAGGACTGAGCATCGCCCGCCGTTACCCTTTTGTCATTTTGACGGAAGTTTTGTCCGGCCGGTCGGTTCAGAAAATGAGATTTTTCTCGGCCGGAACAAAATTACACAAGAAAAAAGCAATTTTTTCGTGGAAAACTGTTGCAAAAGCTAAGCGCATTGTGTAAAATATACATCAGAGACCTGTTGAATTGGGTCAAAATCACGGCGGATCGACCGGTTAAACGGCTGTGCCGGTTTGGTCATTCAGTACAAAGCGTACAACAGTATGGATAGAGTAAGGAGAAGGCATCATGGCGAACAGGGTATTCCAGAATGTGGTCTACCAGATGAAAAACGCGATCGACCGCGTGGTGGGTGTGGTGGATGAGACCGGCGCCGTCATTGCTTGTTCTGAACTGGGGCAGATCGGTGAGATGCGGGAAGGGTTTGCGGCCAGCCGCCTGACCGCCGGCGACGCTTTTGTCAAGGACGGTTACGCCTACCACCAGTTCTCCAACACCAAGCACAATGACTACGCCGTCTTCGTGGAAGGGATGGACGCCACCGCCGGCCAGTTTGCGGCGCTGCTTTCCATCAGTTTGCAGAGCATCAAGCAATACCACGACGAAAAGTTCGACAAAACCAACTTCATCAAAAATGTGGTGCTGGACAACATCCTGCCCGGCGACATCTATGCCAAAGCCCGGGAACTGCATTTCGTCTCGGACGTGCAGCGGGTGGTGCTGCTGATCCGCGTCACCAGCGGCAACGACATCTCGGCCTATGATGTGGTCAGCGGCCTGTTCCCGGACAAGCAGAAGGATTTCGTCTTCAACATCAGCGAGAGCGATACCGTCCTTGTCAAGGAGATCAAGCCGGACAACAGCACCCGCGATATGGAAAAGCTGGCCGCCTCCATCGTGGACAACCTCCAGGGCGAGCATTATATCAAGGCGGTGGTGGGCATCGGCACCCCCATCGGCAACATCAAGGACCTGGCCGCCAGCTTCAAGGAAGCCCAGATCGCCATGGAGGTGGGCAAGGTCTTTGACACCGAAAAGCAGGTCATCTCCTACGATCATCTGGGCATCGCCCGCCTGATCTACCAGCTTCCCACGACTTTGTGCGAAGCCTTCCTGCATGAAGTGTTCAAGCAGGACTCCATCGACAGCCTGGATTCCGAGACGCTGTTCACCATCCAGCGCTTCTTTGAAAACAACCTCAACGTCTCCGAGACCAGCCGCGGCCTCTTCGTCCACCGCAACACCCTGGTCTACCGGCTGGAAAAGATCAAGAAGCTCACCGGCCTGGACCTGCGCAAGTTTGACGACGCCATTGTCTTCAAGGTGGCGCTGATGGTCAAAAAGTATCTTTCCGCCAACCCGGCCAAATATTGATCCGCCCCCGCAAGGGTCCGCGCCCCCGGCAGCTGCCGGGGGCCGTTTTTGTTGCCGGGGCCCTGCTTTGCGCCGGCGGGCCGCAAAAGTTTTACAAAGTTTCCACAATTCCGCCTTTGAGGCGGTAAAATCGCGTTTCAGCGCGGGGTGTGCGCCGCCGCAAACCTTGACGCGGCGCGGGTTTAATGGTAAAGTATTAGCTGTATTGTTCTGCCCTTTTTCGGCAGGGATGTGCTGTCATTGCAGGAGAACGCTATGATCCGATTTGAACACGTTTCCAAAGTTTATGAGACGCAGAGCGATGAAAACGTCGCGCTGGAAGATATCAACCTCCACATCGAGGAGGGGGAGTTCGTCTTTGTGCTGGGGCATTCCGGCGCGGGCAAGTCCACCTTCCTCAAACTGATGCTGATGGAGGAAAAACCCACCGAGGGGCATGTCTTTATCAATGACCAGGACCTGACCCGGCTGCGGCGGCGCAAGGTGCCCTACATGCGCCGGCAGATGGGGGTGGTGTTCCAGGACTTCCGCCTGATCCCCACCATGACGGTGTACGAGAACGTGGCCTTCGCCATGCGGGTGACCAACATCTCCACCAAGACCATCAAGAACCGGGTGCCCTTTGCGCTGAGCCTGGTGGGGCTGGAAGACAAGATGGACCGCCTGCCCGACGAACTTTCCGGCGGCGAGCAGCAGCGTGTGGCGGTGGCCCGGGCCCTGGCCCACGGCCCCAAGCTCATCATTGCGGACGAGCCCACCGGCAACATCGACCCCGAGCTCAGCATGGACATCATGCAGCTGTTCGAAGCCATCAACAAGGTCCATATCACGGTGGTGGTGGTCACCCATGAGCACGAGCTGGTCCACCAGCTGGCCGGCAAATACCACAACCGTGTCATCACGCTGGCCCACGGCCAGGTGGCGGCGGACACCGCCCACCCCGAAGTCGCCCGTGAGTACGAAGCCCGTATGCGGGCCATGGGCATGGAACCGACGTATCTGTAAGGGGGTGGACGTATGCGTTTTTCCAGTTTTACTTATCTTGTGGGCCAGGGGCTGCACAACATGCGGGCCAACCGGCTGATGACCCTGGCTTCCATGGGTGTGCTGACCGTCTGCATGATTCTGGTCGGCGCGGCCTACCTGCTCGGCGTCAATGTGGACGCCGTGGTGGGCTACATCGGCTCCCAGAACGAGAGCTACGTCATCATCAATGACGAAGCCACCGACGAACAGGTGACCGCCCTGGGCGATCAGATCGCCGCCGTGTCCGGGGTCTCCTCGGTGGTGTACATCTCCCGGGAAGAGACCCTCAGCCAGTGGGACAGCCTGCTGGGCTCCTACACCGATCTGTACGCCGACCTGCAGGCCGACAACCCGCTGCCCCAGATGTACCGGGTGGCGGTGTCCGATGTCTCCCAGATGGAATCCATCATGACCCAGATCCAGTCGATGGACTATGTGGACGGGGTCAACGCCGCGGTCAACCTGGCCGATACCTTCGTCTCGCTGCAGCGGGTCATCAGCTACATCTGCATCGGGCTGGTGGGGGTGCTGGCGCTGGTCAGCATCGTGGTCATCAGCAACACCATCCGCATCACCGTCTTTGCCCGCCGCAAAGAGATCGCCATTATGAAGCTGGTGGGCGCCACCAACGGCTTCATCCGCTTCCCCTTCTTTGTGGAGGGCACCACCTCCGGTCTGCTGGCGGCGGCCATCTCTTCCGGCATTGTATGCGGCAGCTACTATGCCATCTACCGCTGGTACATCGAACACCCCAGCAACCTCACCACCCTGTTGGGCGGTTCGCTGGTGCCGCTGCAGGATGTCTGGTACTATGTGGTCATCGGCTTTGTCGTCTTCGGTTTCGTGCTCTGCGGCATCGGCACGGCCACCAGCATCCGCAAACATCTGAATGTCTGACAGCGCCGAAAGCCGCTGAATGGGGGAGGGGAACCGCACAATGTCACACCGCACACAGATCCAAACCGTCCGCAGGATCCTGGCTGTTCTGCTCAGCCTCTGCCTGGCCCTGACACTGGCCATGCAGGCGGCGCTGCCGGCCCGGGCCGACGACAAGCAGAAGGAACTGGAAAGCCAGAAGCAGCAGGCCCAGGAAGAGCTGGAGGCCCTGAAAGAAGAACAGCAGGACAACCAGGAAAACCTGGAAAGCGCCCAGCAGGACCGGGAAGCCACCGCCCAGAAACGGACGGAGCTGGAAGGGCAGATGCAGACCATCCAGCAGAAGATCGACGAACTGGAAGCCCAGATCGCCGAGAAGGAGCAGAGCATCAACGAAAAGCAGGCCGAGATCGACCAGAAACAGGCCGATTACGACGCCCAGCTTGATTCCTTTGCCGAGCGGCTCACCGCCATGCAGTATCTGCAGTCCAGCGGCAGCATCCAGCTGCTGTCCAGCGTGTCCAGCATGTTCCAGCTGCTCACCTACGCCAACGTGATGGAAAGCATCGCCCAGCAGGACCAGCAGATCTGCGATGACCTGAACGACCAGAAAGCCCAGCTCAACGCCGAAAAGGAAGAGCTGGAAGCCCAGAAAGCCGACCTGGAAGCCCAGGAGGCCCAGCAGCAGAGCAACGTCAACAGCCTGGAAGCCACCACCAACGAGCTGACCAACACCATCATGGCGCTGGATTCCTCCATCAGCGAGGCCGAAGCCCGGGAGCAGGCCCTGGCCAGCGCCATCAGCGACAAACAGGCGGAGTTCAACCGCATTGCCGACGAACTGGACGCCTACCTGCAGTCCATCATCAATGATGCGCAGAACAGCTTTGCCGACGCCCCCATCAGCTGCTCGCTGAACTTCATCTGCCCGCTGGACAGCTACAAGTACATCTCCTGCCAGTACGGCGCCGGCGGCCACAAAGGGGTCGATTTCGCCGCCGCCGGCAACACCCCCATCCGGGCGGTGGCCTCGGGGAAGGTCATCACCTCCGCCTACCACTACAGCTACGGCAACTACGTCATGGTCTACCATGGCACCGACGACCAGGGCGTCAGCTACACCACCCTGTATGCCCACATGATCCAGACCCCCTCTGTCAGCGTGGGCCAGGCGGTCTCCCAGGGGGATGTCCTCGGGTATGTGGGTTCCACCGGCAACTCCACCGGCAACCACCTGCATCTGGAACTGCGGGTCAACGGCGCCCGCACCAACCCGCTGAACTATGTCCCGCACTGAGCCGGGAATTCGAGGTGACACAGCATGGAACACAAACAGCATAAAACGGCAGCCCGCATCGCCTGCCTGGTCATGGCGGTGCTGATGGGGCTGGGGCTTTTCTCCACCCTGATCTACGCGCTGCTGTAAACAGTTTTTCCGCTTGCGTCCCTGCGCCCGCCGGTGCAGGGGCGCATCTGCCTGCATTCGGGTGCCCGCCGCACCCACGAGAAAGGATCCTCCCGATGAGCAAAAAAGTAAACCTGGCGGTAGCGGCCACAGTCACCCTGATCGCCATGGCCGTCACCTTTTCCATCACGATGGTCGTCTCGATGGATATGTTCAACAACATCGTCTCCGGCGTCAAAAACCGTGAGCAGATGTACAACAAGCTGGCCGAGATCGACCGCTATGTGCGCAACAACGAATACGCCGAGATCAATGAGGACACCCTCAACGATACCATTGCCTCCGGCTACATGCTGGGCATCAATGATCCCTATGCCCGGTACTATTCGGCCAAGGCCTATTCGGAGCGCATGGGTCTGGAAAACGGCCGGCTGATGAATGTGGGTGTCTCGGTCATCAAGGATTCCTCCTCCGGCTATGCCCGCATCCTGCGGGTGTATGACGGCAGCCCGGCGGCCGAAAACGGCCTGGAGGCGGGGGGCTTCATCACGGCCATCAACGGCACCGGCGTGCGCACCATGACCGATACGGCGGCCATCAATTCGGCCCTGATCGGCGAGGAGGGCACCACCGTCAGCATCAGTTACCTGACCCCGGACCGGCAGGAGCAGACGATGGATCTGGTCCACGCCAACTATACCACCACCACGGTGTTCGCCCAGCTGCTGGAAAACAACGTGGCCTACATCGACATCGACGCCTTCAGCGCCAACACCGGGCTGGAATTCCGCTCGGCGGTGGACAGCATGCTCAACCAGGGCGCTGTGGCGTTTGTCTTTGACCTGCGGGACAACACCGGCGAGACCCTCAACTCCGCCCTGATCGCGGCGGACTACTGCGTACCCGCCGGTCTTGTGGCCCAGAGCCAGGCCAAGGACGGCACCGTCACCGACCTGCGGGTGTCCGACGACCACGAGGTCACCCTGCCGATGGCCTGCCTGGTCAACGAGAGCACCGCCGGCGGGGCGGAGCTGTTTGCCAATGCGCTGCGCAAGATGAGCGGCGCCAATCTGGTGGGGACCACCACGGCCGGCATGGGGGTGCTGCTCTCCGACCCGCAGAGCTTCTCCGACGGCAGCGCGGCGGTCATCACGGTGGGGCTGCTGCTGGACAATGAAGGCGAGACCTGGAACGGCGCCGGCCTGACCCCCGATGTGGACGCCGCCCTCACCGCCGACGAACAGAGCAGCTACTACGACTTCACCGTCCAGACCGACCCGCAGATCAGCCGCGCCGTCAACGCGGTGCTGGCCCTGGTGGGCTGAGGGGGCGCCATGGCACTCACCGATCTGTCTACCATCCGGGACCTGTGCGCCCGGTATGATTTCTCCCTTTCCAAAGGTTTCGGCCAGAACTTCATCATCAACCCCGGCGTATGCCCCCGCATCGCCGAAGCCGCCGGCCTCGGTCCCGGCTGGGGTGCGCTGGAGATCGGCCCCGGCATCGGCGTGCTCACCGAACAGCTGGCCCGGCGGGCCGACAAGGTGGTCTCGGTGGAGGTGGACACCCGCCTGCAGCCGCTGCTGGCCGAGACGATGGCCGATTTCCCCAACTTCAAGCTGGTGATGGGGGATGTGCTCAAGGTGGATCTGGCCGCCCTGCTGGCCGAAGAGTTCCCCGGTATGCCGGTGGCGGTCTGCGCCAACCTGCCCTACTACATCACAAGCCCCATCCTGATGCGCCTGCTGGAAGAGCGCCTGCCGATCCGCAGCATCACGGTCATGGTGCAGAAGGAGGCCGCCCAGCGCCTGTGCGCGGCCCCCGGCACCCGGCAGGCCGGGGCCATCAGCTATGCGGTGGCCTACTACGCCAGCCCGCGGCAGCTGTTCACCGTGCAGCCCGGCAGCTTTTACCCGGCGCCCCGGGTTACCAGCGCGGTGATCCGCCTGGACCTGCACGACCACCCGCCGGTGCAGCCGGCCCGCGGGGACGAAGCCGGGCTGTTCCGGCTGATCCGGGCGGCCTTTTCCCAGCGCCGCAAGACCGCGGCCAACGCGGTGGCCGCCGGTCTCAACCTGCCCAAAGCCCAGGTCACCGCGGCGCTGCAGGCCGCCGGCCTGGACCCCCGCCTGCGCCCCGAACAGCTGACCCTGGCCGATTATTCCGCCCTGCAGGCCGCCCTGCCCGGTTGACAGCCGCGCTGCAGACTGCCGGCCTGTGCCCCCCGCCTTGCGCCCCGAACAGCCGCCCCCGCCTGTACCGCCTTGCCCGGTTGACAACAGCCGCCCGAACGTGCTAAAATATACAAGTTCCCGCTGGCATAGCACAACTGGCAGTGCAGCTGATTTGTAATCAGCAGGTTGCAGGTTCGATTCCTGTTGCCAGCTCCAAACAAAAACCGCCGTCCCTGCGTTGCAAAACGCGGGGCGGCGGTTTTTGTTATAGCAGGGCTATATGGGGCCTGTTCTGTATGATCTGAACTGGAAAAGCTGCTTGCCAGCGGAAGGCGCCGCACAGGGCAAACCCTCAAACGGCCGTCAGGGACAAGCGCAGCGGATGTTTATGAAACTCGTTCCATTTATCTTTCCAGGCGGCCCCAGGTGCGTCTGCGATGGGGTCTTTGCCGGAAACATGGCAATTTTGCAGAAATATGTCGAAATAAAGGAAATTTTGCAAAAATTGCATTGCACACCGCCCGGTTGAATGGTATACTTTTCTTGTGCGGTGAAGCGTTTGCGGCGCCGCCCCGAAAAGAAACCGAAAAGGAGTGCGTGCAATATGAGCAAAAAGGCGTGCAGGCGGCGGGACCGGGGCGGGTTCACCCTGGTGGAACTGATCGTGGTGCTGGCGATCCTGGCCATTCTGGCAACCCTGCTGATCCCTACCATGACCGGGTACATCGACAAGGCCAACGAGGAGAAGATCATCGCCGAGACCCGCATGGCAGTCATGGCCGCCCAGACCGTGGTGTCGGAAAATTATGCCCGCGACCCGGAAAACTGGGGCAATGTGGAACTGACGCCGGGAAGCCCGCCGGAATTCCAGACGGGGGACGAGGATTTCCTCGGGGAGATCCAGACGCTCTCCGAAACACCGGGGATCATCCAATCAGTCATAGTCAAAGACGGAAAGATCAGCAAGCTCTCCTATGAAAACGGCAAAGTGACCTGCGAGTACCACAGTAGCAGCGAAGACAGTGAAAGTGACGAAGACGTTGAAGAAGGCTACACGGTCAGCACAAACGACTGACCCTCCCCCCGCCGCCCCGGCGGCCCTGCGCAGGCCGGCACGGCCGCAACCATCGTGCCGGACCCATCCGTTTTTTAACAACAAAACAGCCCGGAAGCCGAGACTTCCGGGCTGTTTTGGTTTTGGCGCGTTGGGTGCGGACCGCCGCCTTACCGCAGGCCATATACCTCGTAAAAGGTCAGCATGTCCTGCAGGTTCAGCTTTTTGGCAAACAGCTGGCGGTAGGTGGCGGATTTCACCCGGCCGGCCGCCTTCAGCTTCTCCATCTGGGCGGCGGTGTCGGCGTATTGGGCCTCCACCGCGCTGAGCATGGCTTCAAAGGCGGTCAGCCGCTTTTCCGGCGTCTGGCGGACTGGGGCGCTCACAGCAGTACCACCCCCGCCTGGCGGCAGATGCGGTCGGTCTCCTCATCCCAAAGGCTCACCTGCACCTCGCCCACATGGGCTTTGCCCAGCAGCAGCATACACAGCCGGCTCTGACCAATGCCGCCGCCCATGGTCAGCGGCAGCTGGCCATCCAGCAGCATCCGGTGGAAAGGCAGTTCCGCCCGCTCGGGGCAGCCGGCCTCCGCCAGCTGGCGGCGCAGCGCGTCGGCGTCCACCCGGATGCCCATGCTGGAAAGCTCCAGCGCACAGCCCAGCGGCTTGTGCCAGAACAGGATGTCACAGTTCAGCCCCCAATCGTCATAGTCGGGGGCCCGGCCATCGTGGGGCCAGCCGGAAGCCAGCCGGCCGCCGATCTGCAGCAGGCAGACGGTGCCGTGGGCCTTGGCAAAGGCGTTTTCCCGCTCCTTGGGGGTCAGGGCAGGGTAGAGGTCCTCCAGCTCCTGGGTGGTGATGAAGGTGACCTCCCGGTCCAGCCGCACCCGCTTGAGTTCGGGGAACTTCCAGCGCAGTTCGTCCGCCGTGGCGCACACCGCATCCACAATATCCCGCACCGTGTCCTTCAAAAAGGGCAGGGTGCGCTGCCGGGCCGTGATGACCCGCTCCCAGTCCCACTGGTCCACATAGATGCTGTGCAGGTTGTCCGGGGTCTCGTCCCGGCGGATGGCGTTCATGTCGCAGACGATGCCCTGCCCGGGGCGGAACCCGTATTTGGCCAGCGCATACCGCTTCCACTTGGCCAGGCTGTGGACCACCTCGGCGTCGCCGTTCAGGCAGGGCACGTCAAAGCGCACCGGGCGCTCCACGCCGTTCAGGTCGTCGTTCAGGCCGCTGCCGTGGGCAACAAAGAGCGGCGCCGTCACCCGCTTCAGGTGCAGGGCCGCACAGATCTTTTCCTGAAAGATCGTTTTGATCAGGCCGATGGCCTTCTGGGTATCATACAGCCCCAGCAGGCTCTTGTAGTTTTGGGGGATCTGGGTGTTGGACATAAAGACATCTTCCTTTCCGCCCGGCATGGGGCCGGGGCACGCTTACACCTGGGCGAACTGGCTCTCATACAGCCGGGCGTAAAAGCCGCCCTTTGCCAGCAATTCGTCGTGGGTGCCGCTTTCCACAATGCTGCCGGCTCTCATCACCAGGATGCGGTCGGCGTTTCGGATGGTGGACAGCCGGTGGGCAACGATGAAGCTGGTCCGCCCGCGCATCAGCTCCTCAAAGGCGTCCTGCACCAGCACCTCGGTGCGGGTATCGATGGAGCTGGTGGCTTCATCCAGGATCAGGATGGGCGGGCGCCGCAGCATGACCCGGGCGATGCAGAGCAGCTGCCGCTGCCCGGCGCTCAGGTTGTCGCCGTCCTCGGCGATCATCGTGTCATAGCCCAGCGGCAGCCGGCAGATGAAGCTGTGGGCGCGGGCCTTTTTGGCCGCCGCCTCGATCTCGGCCCGGGTGGCGTCCGGTTTGCCGTAGGCGATGTTCTCGGCCACCGTCCCGCTTTTCAGCCAGGTCTCCTGCAGCACCATGCCGAAGTTGGCCCGCAGCGAATCCCGGGTCACATCGGCGATGGGGGTGTCGTCCACCAGCAGCGCCCCGCCGTCGATCTCGTAAAACCGCATCAGCAGGTTCACCAGCGTGGTCTTGCCGCAGCCGGTGGGGCCCACCAGGGCGATGCGCTGCCCGGGCCAGACCCGCAGGTTCATATCCTCGATCAGCGGCACGGCCGGGTCATAGCGGAACCGCACATGCTCAAAGGCCACCCGGCCGGCGCCCTTGTGCAGCGTGACGGCGTCCGGTTTGTCGGGGCGGATGGGCGGTTCGTCGATCAGATCGAACACCCGCTGGGCGCATGCCAGGGCGTTCTGCAGTTCGGTCATCACGCTGGAAATGTCGTTGAAGGGCTTGGTGTACTGGTTGGCGTACTGCAGCAGCGCCGACAGGCTGCCGGCCGTGATGCCGCCGGCAAGGGCGATCAGCGCCCCCAGCACCCCCACCGCCGCATAGACGATGGCGTTCAGAAAGCGGGTGCAGGGGTTGGTCAGCGAGGAGTAGAAGGTGGCCCGCACCCCGCACTTCTGCAGGTCCTGGTTGATGCGCTCGAACCGCTCTTCGGCCCGGGTCTCATAGGCGAAGGCCCGCACCAGATGCTGGTTGCCGACCAGTTCCTCCACCAGGCCGGTCATCTCGGCCCGGGTCTCGCTCTGCACCCGGAACATCGAGTAGGTGTGCTGGGCGATGAACCGGGCCACAAAGAAGGAAAGCGGGGTCAGCACAACGACCACCAGCGTGATGCGCCAGTCGATGGACAACATGAACCCCAGCGTGACCAGGATGGTCAGCACGCCGGTGAACAGCTGGGTAAAGCCCATCAGCAGCCCGTCGCTGAACTGCTCCACATCGGTGGTCAGCCGGCTGATGGCCTCGCCGGGGCGGTGGGCGTCGATATACTTCAGCGGCAGCTGTTCCATGTGGCTGAACGCTTTTACCCGGATGTCCCGCACCACCTGGAAGGTGATGCGGTTGTTGATGACGCTCATCAGCCACTGGCACAGCGCGGTGGCGAACACCACCAGACAAAGCTGGATCCCCAGCCGGCCCAGCCCGGCAAAATCCACCGCGCCGGGGCCCAGGATCATGTCCACCCCCCGGCCGGTCAGCACCGGGGCGTACAGGGTGGCCACCACGGTCACGGCGGCCAGCGCCAGCGAAAGGACCACCAGCAGGCGGTAGGGGGCGATCAGCTGCAGCACCCGGCGGATGGTCCCGCCGCGGGCCTCCATTTTCTTGGATGCGCTCATAGGGTCTTCTGCACCTCCTCCCGGGAAAGCTGGCTCAGGCAGATCTCATGGTAGACCGGGCAGGACTCCAGCAGCTGGGCATGGGCGCCGCAGCCCACCAGCTCGCCGTCGTCCAGCACCAGGATGCAGTCGGCCTGCTGCACGGCGGCCGCCCGCTGGGATACGATTACCACCGTCATGCCGGCGGTCTGCTGGCGCAGGGCCCGGCGCAGCGCGGCGTCGGTGGCAAAATCCAGCGCCGAGGAACTGTCGTCCAGGATCAGCACCCGGGGCCGGGGCACCAGCGCCCGGGCGATGGTCAGCCGCTGCCGCTGCCCGCCGGAAAAGTTGCGCCCGGCGGTCTCCACCGGCTCGTCCAGTCCGCCGGGTTTGCCGCGCACAAAATCGGCCGCCTGGGCGATCTCCAGCGCCGCCCAGATCTCCTCGTCGGTGGCGTCGGGGGCCGCCCAGCGCATGTTGTCCCGGATGGTGCCGGTGAACAGCATGGCCTTTTGGGGCACAATGCCGATCATGCCCCGCAGCTGGGCGAAGGCGTAGTCCTTTACATCATGGCCGAACAGCCGCACGCTGCCGGCGCCGGCGTCGTAAAACCGGGCGATCAGGTTGACCAGTGTGCTCTTGCCGCTGCCGGTGCCGCCGATCACCCCGATGGTCTGGCCGGCCGCCGCAGTGAACCGGATGTCCTGCAGGCTGGGCGCCGCCGCCCCCCGGTAGGTGAAACTCACATCGTCAAAGGCGATGGCCGGGGCGCCTTCGACCGGCGCCAGCGCGGGCGCGGCCGGGTCGGGCATCGTGGTGGGGGTGTTGAGCAGCTCGTTCACCCGGATGCCGCTGGCCACCGCCCGGGTCACCGAGATCACCAGGTCGGCCAGCCGCAGCAGGCTGGCCAGGATCTGGTTCATATAGCTGATCAGCGCGATGATCTCGCCCTGGGTCAGGCTGCCGGCGTCCACATACCGCCCGCCGCGCAGCAGCACCGCCAGAATGCCCAGGTTCACCACCACATAGGTCATCGGGTTCATCAGCGCCGAGATCCGCCCGGCGGTGAGCTGGATCTGCTTGAGCCGGTCGTTGGCGGCGGTGAAATCCTCGATCTCGTCCTTCTGGCGGGAGAAGGCCCGCACCACCCGGGCGCCCACATAGTTCTCCCGGGTCAGCAGGGTGACCCGGTCCAGGGTGTTCTGGGCCTGGTGGTAGCGGGGCACGGTCAGCCGCATGATCAGGTAGATCACCAGCGAGATCGCCGCCGTCACCCCCAGAAACCAGACGGTCAGCGGCACGCTGATGGACAGCGCCATCAGGAGCGCACCGATCACGATAAAGGGTGAGCGCAGCAGCAGGCGCAGCGTCATGTTCACGCCGTTCTGCAGCTGGTTCACATCGCTGGTCATGCGGGTGACCAGCGTCGGGGTGCCGATGCCGTCCAGCTCCGCGTAGGACAGGGTGTTGATATGGTGGTACAGGTCCCGCCGCAGCGCCGTGCCGTAGCCCAGCGCGGTCTTGGCCGCAAAATACTGGGCGGTCACGCTGGAAGCAAGCCCCACGGCGGCCAGCAGCACCAGCAGCCCGAACTGCGACCAGATGAAGGGCACATCCGCCCGGGCGATGCCTTCGTCCACCAGGGCGGCCACCACCAGCGGCACCAGAAGTTCAAAGCAGGCTTCCAGCATCTTGAACAGGGGGGCCAGAACGGTCTGCTTTTCATAGCCTTTCAGATAACGCAACAGTCGGCGCAATGCACATCCCACCTCAGCATTTTTCCTGCCGCAGCGCGGCATTTATCGTATTATACCATACGCGGCGGCGTTTGTCAGCGCCTTTGCCCTGTTTCGATGATTATTTGCCCCCCGGCCGCCTATACTGGTTTTGGGCGCAGAAGCCCGCCTGATTCATCAATGCAAAGAGGGAGAATGTATGCTGTATTTTCAAAAGGGTCTGTCCCGGCAGACAGCCCATACCATAGGCCGGGCGCTGACCCTGGCCGGCCAGCAGGGGTGTGCCCTGGCCGACACCGGCCACATCCTGCTGGCCATGCTGCAGACCGCCCAGGGACCGGTGGCGGACTTCCTGCGCCGCAAAAACATCACCGAGACCGCCCTGCAGGACTGCACCGACCGGCGGGCGGGCAGGGGGCACCCGCTGCGGCTGACCCGCCGGGACCTGGCCCCCGAAAGCCGCAAGGCGCTGGAGTTTGCGGTGCTGGGCGCCCATGCGGCCTGCAGCGCCCGGGCGGAAAACGAACATCTGCTCTGCGCCATGCTGGAGGACTGCTCCTGCACGGCCAGCGTCTGGCTGGCGGGGCTGGGGGTGGAGGTGCCCCGGGCCGCGCGGGAATGCCGGCAGCTCTCAGGGCAGCTGACCCTGCCTTCCGCCGCGCCGCGGATGAGCACCGCCCGCAGCAGCAAGCCCAGTGAGAAATACGGCCGCGACCTGACCCGGCTGGCCCAGGAAGGACGGCTGGACCCGGTCCTGTGCCGGGACCGGGAACTGGAGCGGATGATCGAGATTCTCTGCCGCCGCCAGAAAAACAACCCCTGCCTGCTGGGCGAGCCCGGCGTGGGCAAAAGCGCCCTGGCCGAAGCCCTGGCCCAGCGCATCGCCGCCGACCAGGTCACCCGCAGCCTGCGGGGCAAGCGGGTGCTGGCGCTGGACATGGCGGCCATGGTGGCCGGCACCAAGTACCGGGGCGATTTTGAGGAGCGGTTCAAAAGCCTGCTGGAAGAACTCCACCGGGATCGAATGACCATCCTGTTCATCGACGAGATCCACCTGATCGCCGGCGCCGGCGCGGCCGAGGGGGCCATCGACGCGGCCAGCATCCTGAAGCCGATGCTGGCCCGGGGGGAGCTGCAGCTCATCGGCGCCACCACGCCGGAGGAATACCGCAAGACCATCGAGAAGGACAGCGCACTGGACCGGCGCTTCGGCCGGGTGATGGTGGAAGAACCCGCCCCCGATCAGGCCCGGACCATTCTGGCCGGGCTGATGCCCCGGTACGAGCGCTACCACAACGTGACCATTCCGGCGGACTGCATCCGGGCGGCGGTGGAACTCAGCGTCAGGTACCTGCCGGGGCGCTGCCTGCCGGACAAGGCCATCGACCTGCTGGACGAGGCGGCCGCCGCGCTGCGCATCGCCCAGGGCGGGGAGGGCGGCGCGCCGCTGACCCTCTGCCCCGAAGATGTGGCCCGGGTGGTCAGCCGTGCCAGCGGCATCCCGGCCGAGCGGGTGGGGGAGGCCGAGCGGGAACGGCTGGACCAGCTGGAACAGCGGCTGGCGGCCGAGGTGGTGGGCCAGCCCCGGGCGGTGCGTGCGGTGGCGGCGGCCATCCGGCGCAGCCGCACCGGCCTGCGGGAAGCCGGCCGCCCCATCGGCGCCATGCTGTTCCTGGGGCCCACCGGCGTCGGCAAGACCCAGCTGGCCCGCAGCCTGGCCCGCAACTGGTTCGGCAGCGAGAAGGCCCTGCTGCGCTTTGATATGTCGGAGTATATGGAGCAGCACACGGTGGCCCGGCTGGTGGGGTCGCCGCCCGGGTATGTGGGGCATGAGGAGGGCGGCCAGCTTACCGAGGCGGTGCGCCGCCGCCCCTACAGCGTCGTTCTGTTTGACGAGATCGAGAAGGCCCACACCGACCTGCAGAACCTGCTGCTGCAGATCCTGGAGGACGGCTGCCTGACCGACGCCCAGGGCCGCCGGGCGGATTTTTCCAACTGCATCATCCTGATGACCTCCAACCTGGGGGCCCGGTGCCTGGCCGGGCAGGCCAGCCCGCTGGGGTTCGGTTCGGCCGGGCGGGAAAACGAGCGCCGCGGCCGCCAGGCTCTGCAGGAAGCCAAGGATTACTTCCGCCCCGAACTGATGGGCCGCCTGGACGAAGTCGTGCTCTTTGACCCGCTGGGCCCCGGTGAGATGGCGGCGATCGCCGACCGGATGCTCACCGAACTGGAGGACCGGGCGGCCCGCCAGGGGTATACGCTGTGCCACACGCCGGCGGTGGCCGCCGCACTGGCCGGGCGAGAGGTTTCCGCCTACGGGGCCCGGGACCTGCGCCGCAAGGTGAGCCGGGCGGTGGAGCAGGCGCTGGCCGACCGGATCGCTGCCGGCACCGCCCGCCCCGGCGCCACCTACACGGCCGATGTTACCCCCGACGGCCAGGTCATCCTCACCGACGCCGACCTTGCCGCCACCTGCGGGTGAGGGGAAATCTATGACGAACAGGAACCCCCGGGGCCTTTCCTGCTTTGGGAAAGGCCCCGGGGGCTTTGTCGTGAAATCTTGGCGAGGGGGATCGGCGCGGGGGATGGCCGTGTGCGGCGCCCTTTGCACAGCGCCGCGCTTTTTGGCATACCGCCGGGGACGGCCCTTATTTCTTGTGCATCCGTTCACCGCTCACGCCGGCGGAAAACTCCTGCTCGCAATAGATGCAGCGGTACCGGCCGCTGGGGGTCAGGGCGAAGATGTGGTCGCAGCCTTCCTCAATGGCGGTGATGCAGCGGGGGTTGGTGCAGCGGATCACGTTCACCAGCCGCTTGGGCTGGTCGGGGCGCACCTTGCGGGCCACATGGCCGTTTTCGATGTAGGTAATGGTGATCTGGGGGTCCAGGTAGCCCAGCACGTCAAAGCTCAGCTGGCTCACATCCCCCTCGATCTTGATGATGTCCTTGCGGCCGCTCTTCTGGCTGCGCACGTTCTGCAGCAGCGCCACGCTGGCATCCTTCAGCTGTTCCAGCTCCATCAGGTGATACAGCGCCAGCCCGGTGCCGGCGGTGATGTGGTCAATGACCACACCGTTGAGGATCTCATCTACATTCAGCATGGAAAGGCCACCTCCCCGGTCTTGGGGTCTTTCAGCCCCAGCAAAGTCATGATCAGCGCCATGCGCATGTACACGCCGTTCTGCGCCTGCTCAAAGTAGGCCGCCCGCGGGTCGTCGTCCACATCCAGCGTGATCTCGTTGACGCGGGGCAGCGGGTGCAGCACCGCCATCTCCGGCGGGGCCAGGTCCAGCTTGGCCTTGGTCAGCACATAGCTGTTCTTCAGCCGGATGTAATCCTCCTCATTGAAGAAGCGTTCCCGCTGCACCCGGGTCATGTACAGAATGTCCAGGTCAGGCAGCGCTTTTTCCAGGCTGCGGGTCTCCACATAGGGGATCTGCCGGGGGTCCAGCACCTCGCTGATGATGTAGTCGGGCACCCGCAGCTCCTCCGGGCTGATGAGCACGAACTGCATCCCGTCGCAGCGGGACAGGCTCTTGATGAGCGAATGCACCGTGCGGCCGAATTTCAGGTCGCCGCAGAACCCGATGGTCAGCCCGTTCAGCCGGCCCTTGCGGCGGCGAATGGTCATCATGTCCAGCAGGGTCTGGGTGGGGTGGCTGTGGCCGCCGTCGCCGGCATTGATGACCGGAATGCGGGAATACCGGGCCGCCCGCAGCGGCGCACCCTCCTTGGGGTGGCGCATGGCGGCAATGTCGGCATAGCAGCTGACGATGCGGATGGTATCGGCCACCGTCTCCCCCTTGGAGGCGCTGGACACCCCCGCATCGGGGAAGCCGAGCACCTGGCCGCCCAGGTTGAGCATGGCGGCTTCAAAGGAAAGGCGGGTGCGGGTGGAGGGCTCGTAGAAAAGCGACGCCAGCCGTTTGCGGGTCGCCACGTCCTGGTAGGCGGCGGGGTCGTCATGGATGCGGTCGGCCAGGTCCATCAGCCGCAGGGTCTCCTCCAGGGTGAAGTCCAACGGATCGATCAGGTGTCTCATGGGCAGCAACCTTTCTTCACTTGAACTTGTGGCAGGAAGGCCGGGCGCCGCCTGCACACCAACATATTATAATACACTCAAACCAGCTTGCGCACAAGGGCAAAATCAAAATAATCGGTGTACAGCGTCCGGCTGTGTACCACCGGCCGGCACAGGCGGGAATAACACACCTCGTCCAGCTCCAGCAGCGCCTTGTCCGGCGGCAGCTGCAGCAGCCGCCGCACCGCGGCTTCGCCGGTTACCGCCCGCAGCCGGGTCACCGTGCTGGTGGTCTGCACGCCGCATTCCTCCTGCAGCAGATCAAAGATCGGCCGGGCAAAGTCGATGGCGTCCGGTTTCGTGCTGTCAAACAGCGTCATCGGCAGCACGTCGGTGCAGAACAGCACCGGAATGTCGTCGGCCAGCATCCGCTTGCTGATGACCAGCACGGTCTGCCCCTCTTGGATCCCCAGCTTTTCCGCCGTCTCGGCCTCGGCGGCCTGCCGGGTCACCAGAAGGTGATCGGTGTGCGGGGTGTGGCCGGTGGCGGTGATCAGCCGGGTGAATTCCAGCTTGCGGTCCATCCGGTCCTGCAAACGCACCACGCCGCGGTTCACCACCGTGCCGATGCCCCGCACCCGCTCGATGTACCCCCCGCGCTCCAGCTCGCTCAGCGCGTCCCGCACCACCGTGCGGCTGACCTGCAGGGCGCCGGCCAGCTCCACTTCGGGGGGGCAGCCGGTCGTCGTGGGCGTACCGGCCGCCGGTCAGCTCCTGCAGCAGCCGGGCCGCCACCCGGGTGGAGATCAGGGCCCCGCCCAGCCGTGCCGGCCGCTGCTTTTCGGCCGGCTTCATGCAGGGGCCCCTTCCGCGGTCACCGCATGGGCTCTGCCGTTTTGCCGGGCGTACCGGCAGACATCAGCCAGGCAGCAGGCTTCACAGTGGGGCTGGGTGCGGGCCGTGCAGACATCCCGGCCGTGGTACACCAGCCGGTGGCAGAAATCGCTGCCCTCCTCCGGCGGGATGATCTTCCACAGCGCCATCTCCACCCGTTTGGGGTCCTTGAGCCCCTCTTCCACCAGGCCGATGCGCCCGCACAGCCGGATGCAGTGGGTGTCGGTGACGATGGCCGGCTTGCCGAACACATCCCCCATAATGAGGTTGGCGCTCTTGCGCCCCACCCCGGGCAGCGCCAGCAGGGCGTCGAAATCGTCCGGCACCCGGCCGCCGTACTGGTCCCGCAGCATCCGCATACAGGCAGAAATGTCCCGCGCCTTGCTGCGCCCCAGCCCGCAGGGGCGGACGATGGCCTCGATCTCTTCCGGCTCGGCGGCGGCCAGCGCCTCCACGCCGGGGTAGCGGGCGAACAGGTCCTTCACCACCACATTCACCCGTTCATCGGTACACTGGGCGGCCAGGCGCACCTCCACCAGCAGCTGCCAGGCATGGTCATAGTCCAGCGTGCAGTCCGCCAGCGGATACTGCCGTTTCAGCCGCTCAATGCACAGGGCGGCCAGTTCCTTTTTGGTCATTGCGTTTCTCACTTCCCGGCCCGGGCAGGGGCCAAAGTCATTCGCTTGCTACCTTGATTCTAACACTTTGTTGGTCTATAATGCAAGTACATTCATCCAAGGGAGGAAGTCTATGGAACCGTTGGCACAGCGGCTGCGCCCCCGCAGCCTGGAGGAAGTCTGCGGCCAGCAGCACCTGCTGGGACCGGGGCGGGTGTTCCGCCGCACGATGGACGCGGCCCGCGCCACCGGCCGCATCCCCAATATGATCTTCTACGGGCCGTCCGGCGTGGGCAAAACCACGGTGGCGGGCATCATCGCCCAAAACAGCGGAATGCGGCTGCACAAGCTCAACGGCACCACCGCCTCCACCGCCGACATCAAGGCGGTTCTGGCGGAGGTGGGGACGCTGCAGGGGTCCGGCGGGCTGCTGCTGTATCTGGATGAGATCCAGTATTTCAACAAGCGCCAGCAGCAGAGCTTGCTGGAATGCATCGAGGAAGGCACCGTCACCCTGATCGCCTCCACCACCGAAAACCCTTACTTCTATATTTACAACGCGCTGCTGTCCCGCTGCACGGTGTTTGAGTTCAAGCCGCTGAGCGCGGCGGACATCGCCCTGGGGCTGCAGCGGGCGGCCGAGCGCCTGGGGCAGGAGGACGGCGTCCCGGTCGCGCTGCCGCCCGACACCCTGCACTACCTGGCCGAAAGCGCCGGCGGCGATATGCGCAAGGCGCTGGGCAACCTGGAATTCGCCGTCACCGCCGCCCCGGCGGAAAACGGCGTGCGCACCGTCACCCCCGAAATGGCCCGGCAGGTGGCCCGCCGCACCGCCATGCGGTATGACAAGCAGGGGGACGACCACTACGACATCATCTCAGCCTACCAGAAATCCATGCGCGGGTCGGACCCGGACGCGGCGCTGCACTACCTGGCCCGCCTGCTGGAAGCCGGGGACCTGCCCTCGGCCTGCAGGCGGCTGATGGTCACCGCCTGCGAGGATGTGGGCCTGGCCTGGCCCCAAATCATCCCCATCGTCAAGGCGGCGGTGGACGCCGCCAACATGCTGGGCCTGCCGGAAGCCGCGCTGCCGCTGGCCGACGCGGTGGTGCTGGTGGCCACCGCGCCCAAATCCAACTCGGCCCACAACGCCTATTACGCGGCGCTGGCCGATGTGCAGGCCGGCAGGAGCGGGCCGATTCCGCGGCAGCTGCAGAACAAGCATTTTGACGGCGAGGACGCGGCCGTCAAAGGCCAGCACTACAAATACGCCCATGACTACCCCAACCACTGGGTGGAGCAGCAATACCTGCCCGACAGCCTGCAGGGGGTGCATTACTATACCTTCGGGGACAACAAGACCGAGCAGGCGGCGGCCGCCTACTGGAAGCGGGTCAAGGGCGCCGGCACCGCAAAGCCGGGGGAGAGCGGGAAGTGAAATGTGATACTGTCACATTTTTTGCCGGGCAACCGGGCAGGCATGCCGCAGAAAGGGCGGGCCCGGCCCCGAAATTTTTCTTTTATTACGAACAAATTGTAAAAAAACGCAAGGAATTTCCACAAAGTGTTGACAAAGGACAAGTTGATTCAGTACAATAAGAGTGCCAACAACAGCGGATGCCGCCGTGTGCGTAAACGGCGGTAACTTTTTTATGTTTAAGGAGAAACCCCATGCGTTATTCACATCAGCGTGAGCTGATCCTGCGGGAAGTACTGGGGCGCACAGACCACCCCACCGCAGAGCAGATCTGTACCTCTCTGCGGGCAGAGTGCCCGCGCCTGAGCCTGGGCACTGTGTACCGCGACCTGAACACCCTTGTGGAGATCGGCAAGATCCGCCGCGTTTCCATCCCGGGCGAGGCTGACCGCTTTGATGGGGTGCAGGCCTGCCACCAGCACCTGTGGTGCCGCAAATGCCATCGGGTGCAGAACCTGTACATGCCCCAGGAGCGGCTGCAGGAACTGGTGGACGGCTGCCCCGACATCAAGGCGGAAGATTACACAATGACGGTGTTCGGCCTGTGCAGCGACTGCCTGGCAGCCGAGCAGAGCGAAGGCTGATCCCGGCGCGCGGCGCCGGCAGCCACAGACAGGCAATCACACAAAGGAAAACGGCGGGCCCCGGGCCCGCCGTTTTTGTTGTGCGCGGTTTTCAGTTGAAGGCTTCCAGCATGGTGTAGTCGGGCGTTCCGCTCAGGTAATCCTCATAGGTGATCAGCCCCAGGTAACGCCGGTCGCTGTGGATGGTGTAGGGGGCTCCGTCCTGGCCATACTCCACATAGTCATAGGGTTCGGCACGGCAGTCCACCAGCAGCCGGTCCTGCAGCTGGGCGTAAACCGTGGGCTGGTGGCCGTAGCCGTTCCAGACCAGCTCGGGCAGGTCGGGTTTGCGGCGTACCTGGCCGGTCTTCAGCTCCACCAGGTAGGAAAAGCTCGTCTGTTCGCTCCGGTCCCGGCTGAAACAGCTGTACTCCAGTTCCAGCCAGTCTCCCAGGCGGCGGACGGCGCTGAGGTTCTCGTCGGCCGGGGCTTCGTACACCGGCGCCGGGAACGGGTCACTCTGCAGCCGGCGCACCCCGTCCAGCAGCCCGTAGCCGGTGAGCACCCGATTTTCGGGGTCAAAGGCATAGACGGTGTCCCCGACCGTGCCGCAGCCGACGGCGGTCTCGGTGTCGAACACGGGGCACTCCAGCGTCCGCTGTGCGCCGGTGTCCAGGTCCCAGGCAATGCGCTGCTGCAGGGTGACCGAGCTGGAGGTGGAGGCCGCGTAGGGGTCATACCCGTACAGGGTCACCACCAGGGTGCGGCCGGCGGCATACAAATCGGCCAGATCGCCCCGGCAGCTGCCCAGCACAGTGCTGCTGCCGGTGGCCGGGTCCACCTGCAGCAGCTGGTACACCGGTGTGTCCCGGGGGTAGACCAGCTGGTTCAGCAGGTACAGGTACCGGCCGTCGGTGTACAGCGCCGGGGCCGGGCTGTACACCGGCAGCAGGGTGCGGAAATCCTCCCCGTTCCGGCCGCTCACACAGAACTGCTCGCTGCCGGTGTACAGCAAGGTGTCTTCGTTGAGGATCAGCACCTCGCCGGAGTACAGCCAGGGCAGCACCCCCGGGCAGTCCGCCGTGGTGTGGGGGCAGCCCTCCACCGGGCAGGGGACCGCGCACCGTCCGGTGGAAAAGTCGGTGACCCACAGCTGCCCCCAGAACTGGCCGTCCGCATCGGTGATCGCCTTGCACTGCACATAGCCGGTTTCGTCCGCACTGGTCAGCCGCTGCAGCGGCGGGGCGGTTCTGGCTTCTGCCTCCGTCTGTGCGGCGGGGGCGGTCTCGGCCGTCTGCGGCGCCGGGGCCCCGCCGGCCGGGGCGGGGGCGCACCCCGCCAGCATCGCCGCCAGCAGGCAGGCCAGCGTCGGTTTGACACGGTTTTGCAGGATGTTTTTCATTCCGGTTACCTCTCTCAATCAGGCGGGGACGGGTCACAGCGCATCCAGCGCGCCGGGCGGCATCGAGACCACACCCAGCGTGACAAACCCCGCATCCTGGTTGGCGTGCAGGTAGATCTGCCCGCCGGGGCTGTAGCGGGCCAGGGCGGCGCCGCGGCCGCGGCCTTCCTGTTCGGTCCAGTCGCCCAGGGCGTCCAGACCGTTGAGGGCCAGCAGCGTGTCGGCGGCCTGCGCCAGATCCAGGTCGGGCAGTTCCGGGCAGCTCAGCTGCATCCCCAGCAGCTGGCCGTCGGCCGGGGTGGCGGTGCGGGCGTTCTTGATCAGGTTGTACAAAAGATCCTCCAGCAGAACGGCGTCAGCCAGCACCCGGGCGTCGGTATCGGGCAGTTCGGCCCGGGGCTCGCCCGGCGGCAGCGACCGGCGCAGCCGGTAGAAGACCACCGCCAGGGCGGTGGGTTCCAGCGCCGGCGGCGACCCGGCCAGCTGCATCAGCGCCATCAGCTTGCCGCCCAGCTGTTCCAGCCGCCGGCTTTCCTGGTAGATGTACTGGGCGGCCAGCTGCCGGGTCTGCGGGGTGGTCTCGGCGCTGCGCAGCAGGTCGGCGTAGCCCAGCATACTGGTGATGGGGGTCTTGAGCTCGTGGGTAAAGGCCGCCACAAAATCCTCCCGCGCCTGCAGGTTCTCCTGCAGCTGCTCGATCTTCTCCTGCACGGCATCGGCCATCTCGTCAAAGCTGGCGCTCAGGCTGGCCAGCTCGTCGCCGGTGCGCAGCGCAGTGCGCCGGCCATAATCCCCGGCGGCGATCTGCCGGCTGGTCTGTTCCAGCCGGGCCAACGGCCGGGTCAGCCGCCGGCACAGCAGCCGGCTGCCCGCCGCCGCCAGCGCCAGCAGCACCGCCCCGGCTGCCAGGGCGGTGCGCTGCCGGGCGGCCCGGGCGGCCCACACCGCCTGCAGCGGTTGCCCTGCCCGGTGCGGCGCAGGACCGTCTCCACTCGGGCCAGCAGCTCGGCGGGGGCAAAGGGCTTGAGGATGTAATCCTCCGCCCCCAGCCGCAGCCCCCGCACCCGGTCGGCCACCGCTGTCCTGGCCGTCACAAAAATGGCCGGCGTTCCGGTGGTCTGCAGGTAGCGCAGCAGCTCGTACCCGTCGATCCGGGGCAGCATGATGTCCAGAACCGCCAGGGCAAAGTCCCGCTCCTCGATCCGGTCGGCGGCTTCGTCGCCATCGGTGGCGCATACGCAGTCGTAGCCGGCGCCTTCCAGCGTCAGGCGGATCAGGTCCCGGATGGGCGCTTCATCTTCGGCAATCAGGATCGGCTCCATGGCGGCTCTCCTTCCCAAACTTTTGTTTTATTTTACAGTACACTTGTTTCCGAAAACTAGCAAGTGGAAAAATGCATCCTTCGGATTTCCGTTCACAAAGTTTTTACCTTTTCCCTATTGACAGGGACGGAGGACGTGGTACAATATTAGCAGTCGGATGCCTAGAGTGCTAATCCAACGGAAAAACCTGGCCCGGCCCCGGTGCCTGTCCCGGAAAAAGGGCGGCGATGGGAAAGGGCCGCCCCGGACAGCGGGGCAGGGGAGGGACGGTTGCACTCGAGACGAACGACTGCCAGGGTGCCCCGGGGCCGCCTGCCGTGCGCAGGGCGGACCGGCCCGCCCCGAACCATCCGGTGAAGATGTGAAGGAGGTTTGTCCTATGAACATGAACCAATTCACCCAAAAAACCATCCAGGCCATTCAGGACGCCCAGCGTCTGGCCGTGGAATATCAGAACCAGGCCATCGAGCAGGAACACCTGCTGGCGGCCCTGACCCAGCAGCAGGACGGCCTGATCCCCCAGCTGCTTACCAAGATGGGGGTGGAGCCGGGCAACTTCCTGGCCGCCGCCACCGAGAAGGTCGCCGCGCTGCCCCATGTGACCGGCAGCGGCCGGGACCCTGAAAAGGTCTACATCTCCAACGAGCTGGACCAGGCCCTCAACGCTGCCGAAGCCCAGGCCAAGCAGATGAAGGACGAGTATATCAGCGTGGAGCATGTCTTTCTTGGGATGCTGCAGCGCCCGGGCCGGGCGGCCAAGGAGCTGTTCACCCGGTTCGGCATCACCGCCGAGACCTTCATGAAGCAGCTGTCCACCGTCCGCGGCAACCAGCGGGTCACCAGCGACGACCCCGAGTCCACCTACAACGCGCTGGAAAAGTACGGCCAGGATCTGGTGGACATGGCCCGCAAAAACAAGCTGGACCCGGTCATCGGCCGGGATACCGAGATCCGCAACGTCATCCGCATCCTGTCCCGCAAGCGCAAGAACAACCCGGTGCTGATCGGTGAAGCCGGCGTCGGCAAGACCGCCATCGCCGAGGGACTGGCCCAGCGGATCGTGCGCGGGGACGTGCCCGAAAACCTCAAGGATCGCACGATTTTCAGCCTGGACATGGGCGCACTGGTGGCCGGCGCCAAGTACCGCGGCGAGTTTGAGGAACGGCTCAAATCGGTGCTGAACGAGGTCAAGAAGAGCGAAGGCAGGATCATCCTCTTCATCGACGAGCTGCACACCATCGTGGGCGCCGGCAAGACCGACGGCGCCATGGACGCCGGCAACCTGCTGAAACCCATGCTGGCCCGGGGCGAACTGCACTGCATCGGCGCCACCACGCTGGACGAGTACCGGGAATATATCGAAAAAGACCCCGCGCTGGAACGCCGCTTCCAGCCCGTCATGGTCAACGAGCCCACCGTCGAGGACACCATCTCCATCCTGCGCGGCCTTAAGGAGCGGTACGAGGTCTACCACGGAGTCAAGATCCAGGACGCGGCCCTCATTGCGGCCGCCACCCTCTCCGACCGGTATATCAGCGACCGGTTCCTGCCCGACAAGGCCATCGACCTGGTGGATGAAGCCTGCGCCATGGTCAAGACCGAGCTGGACTCCATGCCCGCCGAACTGGATGACCTGAACCACCGCATCACCCAGCTGCAGATCGAGCAGGCCAGCCTGAAAAAGGAGACCGACGAGCTTTCCCGGCAGCGGCTGGCCGCCCTGGAAAAAGAGCTGGCCGAACTGCGGGATTCCTTCAACAGCAAGAAAGCCCAGTGGGAGAACGAGAAGAACGCCATCGGCAAGGTGCAGAGCCTGCGGGCCGAGGTGGAATCCGTCAAGGCCGACATCGAAAAAGCCACCCGCAACGGTGACTACGCCAGAGCCGGCGAGCTGCAGTACGGCAAACTGCCCCAGCTGCAGCGGGAACTGGAGGCCGAGGAAAAGCTGGCCAACGAAAAGAAGGAGCAGAGCCTGCTCCGCGACCGGGTGACCGATGAGGAGATCGCCCGCATCGTCGCCCGCTGGACCGGTATCCCGGTGGAGAAGCTGGTGGAAGGCGAGCGGGAAAAACTGCTGCGCCTGCCCGATGTGCTCCACAAGCGGGTCATCGGCCAGGACGAAGCGGTGCAGAAGGTCTCGGACGCGATCCTGCGCTCCCGCGCCGGCATCGCCAACCCGGGGCGGCCCATCGGCAGCTTCCTGTTCCTGGGCCCCACCGGCGTGGGCAAGACCGAGCTGGCCAAGGCCCTGGCCGAGAGCCTGTTCGACAGCGAGAAGAACCTGATCCGCATCGACATGACCGAATATATGGAGAAGTTCAGCGTCAGCCGCCTGATCGGCGCGCCTCCGGGATACGTCGGCTATGAGGAGGGCGGCCAGCTGACCGAGGCGGTCCGCCGCAAACCCTACAGCGTGGTGCTGTTCGACGAGGTGGAAAAGGCCCATCCCGACGTGTTCAACATCCTGCTGCAGGTGCTGGACGACGGCCGCATCACCGACAGCCAGGGCCGCACCGTGGACTTCAAGAATACCATCCTGATCCTGACCTCCAACCTGGGGTCGGACATCATCCTGCAAGATCTGGAGCAGAGCCGTTCCCAGGGCGGCAACGAGCTGTCCCGGCAGGCCCGGGACCAGATCGATGCGCTGCTCAAGCGGCAGTTCCGCCCCGAGTTCCTCAACCGTCTGGACGACATCGTCTACTACAAGAGCCTGACCAAGCAGGAGATCGGCAGCATCGTGGACCTGATGCTGGAAGACCTGCGCCGCCGCCTGGCTGACAAGCAGCTGAAACTGGCGGTGACCGACGCGGCCAAGGCCGCCATCATCGACGGCGGCTATGACCCGATCTACGGCGCCCGCCCGCTGAAGCGGTATATCCAGGCCAATGTGGAGACGCGGATCGCCAAGGAGATCATTGCGGGAGCCCACGCGGCCGGGGACACCCTGACCGTGGACGCCGAGGGCGGCAGCCTGGTGCTGCGCTGACAGACGCCCGCAAAATAACAAGCCCCTGCCGGGGCTGGGTTCGCAAAGGACCCGCCCCGGCAGGGGCTTTGTGTTTTGGTCAGGCGCGGCCGGCGCTCAGTTGCTGGAACTGTTTTTCAGGATCACGTCGTGGCTGCCGCCCTCCACAATGGAGGTGGAGGAGACGACGGTCAGCCGGGCCTTCTGCTGCAGTTCGGGGATGGAGAGGGCGCCGCAGTTGCACATGGTGGACTTGACCTTGTACAGGGTGGTCTGCACGCCGTCAGCCAGCGGGCCGGCGTAGGGCACATAGCTGTCCACGCCCTCCTCAAAGCTCAGCTTCTGGGAGCCGCCCAGGTCGTACCGCTGCCAGTTGCGGGCGCGGTTGGACCCTTCGCCCCAGTACTCCTTCACATAGTTGCCGTTCACCCGCAGGCGGTTGGTCGGGCTTTCGTCAAAGCGGGCAAAGTAGCGGCCCAGCATCACGAAGTCGGCGCCCATGGCCAGGGCCAGGGTGATGTGGTAGTCGTGGACGATGCCGCCGTCCGAGCAGATGGGGATGTAGATGCCGGTCTCCTTGAAATACTCGTCGCGGGCCTTGGCCACCTCGATGACGGCGGTCGCCTGGCCGCGGCCGATGCCCTTGGTCTCGCGGGTGATGCAGATGGAACCGCCGCCGATGCCGACCTTCACAAAGTCCGCGCCGGCTTTGGCCAGGAACAGGAAGCCGTCCCGGTCCACCACGTTGCCGGCGCCCACCTTGACGGTGTCGCCGTAATGCTCGCGGATCCAGCCGATGGTGCGGCTCTGCCATTCGCTGAAGCCTTCGGAGGAGTCGATGCACAGCACGTCCACGCCGGCTTCCACCAGCGCGGGCACCCGCTCGGCATAGTCGCGGGTGTTGATGCCGGCGCCCACCACATAGCTCTTGTTCTGGTCCAGCAGTTCGTTGACATTCTCCTTGTGGCTGTCATAATCCTTGCGGAACACCATATACTGCAGGCGGCCCTCATCGTCCACCAGCGGCAGGGAGTTGATCTTGTTGTCCCAGATGATGTCGTTGCAGTCATGCAGGCTGGTGGTGGCCGGGGCGGTCACCAGCTTGTCCAGCGGGGTCATGAACTCGGTCACCTTCAGGTCGGTGGACATGCGGGACAGCCGGTAATCGCGGGAAGCCACAATGCCCAGCAGCTTGCCGTGGGGGGTGCCGTCCTCGGTGATGGCCACGGTGGAATGACCGGTGCGGGTCTTCAGGTCCAGCACGTCGGCCAGGGTGGCTTCGGGCGGCAGGTTGGAATCGCTGGTCACGAACCCTTTCTTGTAAGCCTTGACCCGGCGGACCATGTCGGCTTCCTGCTCAACAGTCTGGGAACCGTAGATGAAGGAGACGCCGCCCTGCTTGGCCAGCGCGATGGCGAGCTTCTCGCCCGAGACCGACTGCATGATGGCCGACACCATCGGGATGTTCATTTCCAGCGGGCAATCCTCCTGCCCCTTGCGGTACTTGACCAGCGGGGTGCGCAGGCTGACGGCGGTGGGGACATTGGCCGAGGAGGAATACCCCGGGATCAGCAGATACTCCCCAAAGGTGCGGGACGGTTCCGAATAATAGTACGCCATATACACTCTCCTTAACTCAATCGCAGCATCACGGGCCGACTGGGCGGCGGGAACGGGGTCGTTCCGGCCGCATGGTAAATGCTTATTCTCGATTGTACCACATTCGCGCACAAACTGCAAAATTTTTGTACGAAAATGTTTTTCCTTCCTTCGCCAAAAAAGTTGTGGATTCTGCCGGGATTCCACCGCCCCAGGTATGACTTTTGCCGCCCCCGGCGCCCCGCCCTTGCCAGCGGCGGCCGATTTTGCTATGATAAGGCCAGCGGCCCGGCCCCGGCCGGCGCCGCAGTGCCGAAAAAGGAGAACTGTATGCAATACCTGATTTCGTTTCTGGAAGGCATCGTCACCTTCCTGTCCCCCTGCCTGCTGCCGATGCTGCCGGTCTATGTTTCCTACTTTGCCGGCGGCGGGACCCGCACCCCCGGCCGGACGCTGGCGGGGGCCGGCGGCTTTGTGGCGGGCTTCACCCTCGTCTTTATGGCTATGGGGGCGCTGGCCGGCACGGTGGGCGGCTTCCTTCGCGGCCACCAGGCGGCGGTGGACCTGGTCTGCGGGCTGGTGGTGATCCTGTTCGGGCTCAACTTCCTCGGGGTGCTGCCCTTCGAGCTTTTCCGCGGCGGGGTCCGCGCCGACCGGGTCCGCACGCCGGGCTTTGTCTCGGCGCTGGCCTTCGGCGTGGTCTTTTCGCTGGGCTGGACCCCCTGCGTCGGGGCCTTCCTCGGCTCGGCGCTGATGCTGGCCTCCCAGCAGGGGCATGTGCTGGAGGGCACCCTGATGCTGCTGACCTACTCGCTGGGGCTCGGCATTCCCTTCCTCCTCAGCGCGGTGCTCATCGACACCCTCAAGTCGGCCTTTGACTGGGTCAAGCGCCATTACGGCGTCATCAACAAGGTCTGCGGCGCGCTGCTCATCCTCATCGGGCTGCTGATGGCCACCGGCCTGCTGGGCCGCCTGCTCACCGCCCTGAGCTGAAAGGAGCTCTCATGAACAAGAAACAACGGACCCTGGTCCTGCTGGCGGCGGCCTTTGTACTGCTGCTGGTGCTGGCCTCTCTCCTCTACGCCCGGCTGGGCGGCGACTCCGGCCGGCTGATGGCCGAATCCGCCCCCTCAGAATCCACCCCCGCCGCCGACCCGGCCGCCGACGCGGTCCCCACGCCCACCCCGGCCCTGGCCATGGCGCCGGACTTCACCGTCTACGACGCCGACGGCGAGCCGGTGCGCCTGTCTGATTTTCGGGGCACGCCGGTGGTCATCAACTTCTGGGCCAGCTGGTGCGGCCCCTGCCAGAGCGAGATGCCGGCCTTTGACGCCGCCGCGGCCGAGTACGAGGGGCAGGTCCGCTTTCTGATGATCAACCTGACCGACGGCTCCCAGGAGACCCAGGCCACGGCCCAGGCGTTCCTGGACGAGCAGGGCTACGCCTTCCCGGTGTATTTCGACCTGGATCTGGAGGCGGCGTCCGCCTACGGGGTGTACGGCATCCCGGTGACCTACTTTGTGGACGCCGAGGGCCGGGCCGTGGCCCAGGCCCGCAGCGCCATCAGCGCCGAGGTGCTGGAAAAAGGCATCGGGATGATCCTGCCGGCCACCGCCGAGACGGCATCCTGAACCGGGAAAGGGGGAAAACGCCATGCAGGCATGGACCCGTTGGCCGGTCTGCCCGCTGTACGGGCAGCCGCAGAACACGCCGGAGGAGTCCGGTGTGGTGGACGAGGCGCTGCTGGGGATGCCGGTGACTGTCACCGGCCCGCAGCAGGGCAGCCGGGTGCCGGTGCGGACCTTTTACGGATACTCCGGCTGGATGGAGGCAGAGGCCCTGACCGCCGGCCCGGAGGCGGAGGCTTTTGCCGCCGCCCCCCGGCAGGTGGTCTGGCACAAAAACAGTGTGGACGTGCTGGCCGCCCCGCGGGTGCAGGCGGCCTATGTGCAGCCGGGGGTACCCCGGGGCGCCCGGCTGGCGCTGACAGGGCCGGCCGCGGCGGGCTGGCAGCCGGTATGCCTGCCCGACGGGCGCCGGGGCTATGTCTGTGCCAGCGCCCTGGGGCCGCTGTACACGGCCCCCTGCACCCGGGAACCGGCGGCGCTGCGCCGCGCCCTGACCGACGCGGCCCGGCTGTACCGGGGCACCCAGTACCGCTGGGGCGGAAAAAGCCCCTTCGGGATCGACTGTTCGGGGCTGTGCAGCATGGCCTACCTGCTCTGCGGCATCGTGATCTGGCGGGACGCCGGGCTGAAGGAAGGCTACCCCATCCGCAAGATCCCGCTGGCCGAGCTCAGGGAGGGGGACCTGCTCTACTTTCCCGGCCACATTGCCATGTACCTGGGGGCGGGGCTGTACATCCACGCCACCGGCCGGGCCGGGGACGACGGGGTGACCGTCAACAGCCTGTACGCCGACTCGCCGCTTTACCGGCCCGACCTGCCCGGCAAAATCACGGCGGCGGGCAGCTATTTCTGAAAATGCGAGAGCCCGGCAGAAGGAAACGGACGAAAACAAAAGGCAATGCCTTTCCCGGCAAAGGAAAGGCATTGCCTTTTTGAGTGGATCGGTTTTGCCGATTATTTCTGTTCCGCCCGCTTTTTGGCGATGGCCGCCACGGCGTCCTTGCGGGACAGGTTGATGCGGCCCTGCTGGTCGATGTCGGTGACCATGACGTAGATCGGGTCGCCCACGGCCACCACGTCCTCCACATGTTCCACACGGTGGTCGTCCAGCTTGGAGATGTGGACAAGACCCTCCTTGCCCGGGGCGATCTCCACAAAGGCGCCGAAGTTCATCAGGCGGGTCACGCGACCCTTGTAGATGGCGCCCACCTCCGGGTCCTCCACAATGGTCTTGATGGTGGAGATGGCGCGCTTGGCGTCCTCCACATCCACCGCCGAGATGAAGACGTGGCCGTCCTCCTCAATGTCGATCTTGCAGTTGAAGTTGGCGCACATCTCCTGAATGACCTTGCCGCCCTTGCCGATGACATCCTTGATCTTGTCCACCGGGATCATCATGCTGAACATCTTGGGGGCGTACTTGCTCAGCTCCTTGCGGGGCTCGGCGATGCAGGGCTTGATGATCTCGTCCAGGATATACAGGCGGCCCTTGCGGCACTTCTCCAGCGCCTCCTCGATGATCTCGTAGGTCAGGCCGTCGATCTTAATGTCCATCTGGATGGCGGTGATGCCCCGGCGGGTGCCGCCCACCTTGAAGTCCATGTCGCCGTGGAAGTCCTCGACCCCCTGGATGTCCAGCATGGTCATCCAGCGGTCGCCTTCGGTGATCAGCCCGCAGGAAATGCCGGCCACCGGCGCCTTGATGGGCACGCCGGCATCCATCAGCGCCAGGGTGGAACCGCAGATGGACGCCTGGGAGGTGGAGCCGTTGGAGCTCATGATCTCGGAGACGCAGCGGATGGTATAGGGGAACTCCTCCGTGCTGGGCAGCACGGGCAGCAGCGCCCGCTCGGCCAGCGCACCGTGGCCGATCTCGCGGCGGCCGGGGCTGCGGGGAGCGCGGGCTTCGCCGGTGGAGTAGGGGGGCATGTTGTAGTGGTGGATGTACCGCTTCTGGGGCATGTCGCCCAGGTCGTCCATGGTCTGGGCATCGCGGGTGGAGCCCAGCGTGCAGATGGTCAGGCTCTGGGTCTGGCCGCGGGTGAACAGGCCGGAACCATGGACCCGGGGCAGCAGGCCAACCTCGGCGGCCAGCGGGCGGATCTCGTTGATGCCGCGGCCGTCCACGCGCTTGCCCTCGTCCAGCAGCCAGCGGCGCACCACGAACTTCTGCATCTTGTAGCTGATCAGGTCCAGCGTCGAGGCGTCCAGGTCGGGGTATTCCTCGGCAATCTTGTCCATGATCGGCAGCAGCGCGGCATCCCGCACGTTCTTGTCGTCGGTGTCCATGGCGGCCTTGAACTCGTCCAGGTGGGCGGCGCTGATCTTCTTCAGCAGGTCATAGTCCAGGTCCACCGACTGGAAATCGATCTTCGGCTTGCCGATCTCCGCCACGATGCCGTTGATGAAGGCCAGCATCTTCTTGATCTCGGCATGGCCGGTCTTGATGGCCTCCATCATGGTGGCCTCGTCCACCTCATTGGCGCCGGCTTCGATCATCACGATCTTGTCCATGCTGGCGGCCAGGGTCAGGGCCAGGTCGCTGCGCTCCCGCTGTTCCTTGGTGGGGTTCAGCACGATCTGCCCGTCCACAAGGCCCACGGCCACGCCGGCGATGGGGCCTTTCCAGGGAATGTCCGACATGGCGATGGCCAGCGAAGCGCCGTTCATGCCGGCGATCTCGGCCGAGTTGTCGGGGTCCAGGCTCATGACGGTCATGGTCACGCAGACATCGTTGCGCATGTCCTTGGGGAACAGCGGGCGGATGGGCCGGTCCACCACCCGGCTGGACAGGATGGCATGTTCGCCCGGGCGGCCTTCGCGGCGCATAAAGCTGCCGGGAATGCGGCCGGCGGCGTACAGCTTTTCCTCAAATTCCACGCTCAGCGGGAAAAAGTCGATGCCGTCGCGGGGCTTCTCGCTCATGGTCACGTTGCACAGCACGCAGGTCTCGCCGTAGCGGATCATCGCGCTGCCGTTGGCCAGCCCGCACAGCTTGCCGGTCTCCACCACGAAGGGGCGGCCGGCAAAGGTGGTCTCGAACTTGCGGTAGTGGGGGAACGTCTCTTTCCTTGATGAAAATTCCAGTGCCATAATGGGGGTCTCCTTCCAGGATGTTTATTGCATGGCCCCGTGCTTTGAGCAATAAATCCAGCCGCCGAAACGGTTCAGCGGTTCGATTTACTGCACAAACCACGGCGCCCAAGTCCGGAGCAATCGGCTGCCCGCGGCAGCCGGGCAATGGGGCGGGAAAAACCGGGTGCAAAACGGGACAAATATGGACTGCGCACAAATTTACATAGATTTATGTATAAAGAAAGGCAGGGCGCAATCTTGTTGCGCCCTGCCCGTTTTGCCAAGAATTACTTGCGCAGACCCAGTTCAGCGATCAGGGCGCGGTAACGGTTGATGTCCTTCTTCTGCAGATAGGCCAGCAGGTTACGGCGGCGGCCAACCATCTTGAACAAGCCGCGGCGGCTGTGGTTGTCGTTCTTGTTGCTCTTCAGATGCTCGGTCAGGTGGTTGATCCGGGCGGTCAGCAGCGCGACCTGCACCTCCGGGGAACCGGTGTCGCCCTCATGCAGGGCGGCCTTTTCGATGATGGGCTGCTTTTCAATGGCAGATTTCTGGCTCATGATACATTTCCTTTCTTTGATGCAATTTGCCGGCGGCACAGCAGCGGGCAGCAAGGTTTCCCCACAGGGGCATACACCCGGAACCGAACCGCGGTAACGCTAGTTATTATATCATACGCGCCGGCCCTTGGCAAGATGTTTTTCTGCCGCAGCGCAAAAGAAAATCTTGCCGGGCGCCGGCGGCGAGCCGCCTTACAGCCGGGCGTTGCGGCGGGCCTGCAGGCTGCGCAGCCAGGCGCCGGCCACATCCAGGAAGCCGCCTGCCAGGATCAGCAGCAGCGACACCGCGCCGGCCGGCGTCGGCGCTTCGCCCAGGAACAGAAAGACCCACACCGGGTTCAGCAGCGGCTCGGCCAGGCAGAGCATGACCGCCGTCAGCGAGGCCACCTGCCGCGCCCCCCGGGCGTACAGCGTATACCCGAACCCGTTCACGGCGACGCCGGCCACGGCGATCAGGGCGGCGTCCCCCAAAACGGGCAGCGGGGTGCTGACCGCAAAGGGCAGCGCCAGCACTGCGCAGGCCAGGTTGCCCAGGCAGTTCACCGCCCCGGCCGGCAGGTCGCCGGCGCGGCGCAGAAAGGCCGAGTAAGCCGGGAACAGCAGCCCGCAGGCCAGCGGCAGCAGTACCAGCGGCCCGGTGGTGCCGGCAAACAGCGAAAGCCCGCACCCCAGCGCGATGCAGAGCATCGGCAGCAGATTGATGGGCCGCACCCGGATCTTGCCGCGCACCACCGAGAACAGGTAGATGAACAGCGGCGCCGTATACTGCCCGGACACCGCCTGGGAGGCGCTGGTCAGCCGGGTGGCCAGCGCAAACGCGAACATGAAGGCCGCATACAGCCAGATGGCCAGCCAGCCGTTGCGGCCGATTTTATGCCCGCGCAGCTGCCGCAGGCCGGGGGCCAGCGCCAGCGCCGCCGCCCCGCTGCGGATGGCCAGCAGCCAGAACGTGCTGCAGGCAACGCCGCGGATCAAAAGCCCCGCGCTGCTCCAGAGCAGGGCGGCGGCCAGCACCTGCACCGTACCTTGCCAACGTTTTTGCCCCATCATAAATCGGTCTCCTCTCCCTGGTGGGATGGACGGCGGAACGCGGTAAAGCCGCCCCGCCGGCGTTTTTTACCGGCCGTTCGCTTCTGCCGGCCGCCGGGGCGCACGGCTGCGCACGCCCCATTTTTTGAAATACCGCCCCATGCTCACAAGCTGCATCCGGAACCGCCCGGCGTCCCGCATGGGGGCGCGGTGCCAGGCGTGGACGGCGTGGAACTGGGGAACCAGAAACACCTGCCCGTGCTGAAGCATCTTCTGGGTCAGGTCGGCGTCCTCCACATACATGAAGTAGTCGGGGTCAAACCCGCCGGCCTTGCAGAAAACCTCGCTGCGCACCGCCGCAAAGCTGCCGGTGCAGAACTGGATCGGCCGCTCGACGCTCAGGTCTTCGTCCCGCATCAGGTAATGATCGTTGGCCCGGGCGAACACGCCGCGGGGGAACCGTTCCACCAGCTGGCGGGCCAGCAGCAGCCAGGGGGTGGGCTTGCGGCGCGGCAGGTCCTGGCGGCGGCCGTCCGGGTAAAAAAGCTGCGGCGTCGCCATGACCACCTCCGGGCGGGCCAGCATCCAGGCGGCCATGCCGGTGAGCACGTCGTTTTGCAGCAGAATGTCGGGGTTCAGGATAAAATGCACCTGGCTGCCCAGGGCCTGTATGTCGGGCAGCACGCTGTTGTGCCCCTTGCCGAACCCCAGGTTCTCGTCCAGTTTGCGCACCGTGACCCGGGGGTCGGCAAAATCTTCGGCCAGCAGCCGGTCGCCGCAGCCGTCGGGGCTGGCGTTGTCCACCACAAACAGCCGGAAATCCGGCGCCGGGGTGTGGGCCAGTACGCTGCGCACGGCGGCGCAGACCTCCTCATAGTCGCAGTAGGCCACGATGCAGGCGCTGATGCGGGGGCTTGCCATGGTTCAACACACTCGCTTTTCCGTTGATGAAAGTTGACCGTCCAAAAAGGCGGGACCGAGGGGCGGTCCCGCCGGATTCACTGTTCCAGGGCTTCCAGCCGGTCCAGGTCGTAGGGGGTGTTCTGGTAGACATAGTAGTTCAGCCAGTTGGAATACAGCAGATACCCATGGGCCCGCCAGCGGAAGATCGGCTCCCGGGTGGGGTCGTCGTCGGGGTAGTAGTTCACCGGCACCCGGATCTGCCGCCCGGCGGCCACGTCCCGCCGGTACTCGGCGTCCAGGGTGTACTTGTCATATTCCGGGTGGCCGATCACAAAGATCTGCCGCCCCGATTCGGTGGAAAGCAGCATCGGTCCGGCCACCTCGCTCTCGGCCAGCACCCGCAGGGCGGGGCAGGCGTCGATGTCGGCCCGGTTCAGCCCGGCCCAGCGGCTGTGGGGGGCGTAGAACACCTCGTCAAAACCGCGCACCAGCGGGTTGGAAGGCCGGGTGAGCCGGTGGGGGAACACCCCGAACATCTTTTCCGGCAGATGCACCTTGCGCACGCCGAAATGGTAGTACAGCCCGGCCAGCGCCCCCCAGCACAGATGGATGGTGGAAAAGACGTTTTCCTTGCTGTATTCCATGATCGTACACAGCTCGTCCCAGTAATCCACCTCCTCGTAGTCCATGTCCTCCACCGGTGCGCCGGTGATGATCAGCCCGTCAAACCGCTGGTCCCGCACCTCGTCAAAGGTCTTGTAAAAAGCCTTCATGTGCTCGGGCGGGGTGTGGGTGGTGCTGTGGGTGGCCGTCTGCAGAAAGGTCAGCTGCACCTGCAGCGGGCTGTTGGCCAGCAGCCGGGCCAGCTGGGTCTCGGTCACGATCTTGGTGGGCATCAGGTTCAGGATCAGGATGCGCAGCGGGCGGATGTCCTGGTTGCGCGCCCGTTCCCGGTGCATCACGAACACATTCTCTTTGGAAAGCTCCGCAAAGGCGGGCAGCTCCCGGGGGATGATCAGCGGCATGGTCTACACTCCGTTATAAAAGGTGGAAGGTCGGTTCAGATCTTGTCCAGCGCCTGGGCAATGTCAGCGATCAGGTCGGCCTTATCCTCCAGCCCACAGCTCATCCGCACCAGGTCGGGGCGCACGCCGGCGGCGGCCAGCTGTTCGTCGGTCATCTGGCGGTGGGTGGTGCTCGCGGGGTGCAGGCAGCAGGTGCGGGCGTCGGCCACATGGGTCTCGATGGCCGCCAGCTTCAGATGCTCCATAAAGGCGGCGGCCGCCTCACGCCCGCCCTTGACGCCGAAACTCACGACGCCGCAGGACCCGTTCGGCAGGTACTTCTGCGCCCGGTCGTAGTATTTGTTGCCGGGCAGGCCGCAGTAGTCCACATAGCTCACCTTCGGGTGGCTGGCCAGGAACTCGGCCACGGCCTGGCCGTTTTCGCAGTGGCGGGCCATCCGCACATGCAGGCTCTCCAGCCCCAGGTTCAGCATGTAGGCGCTGACCGGGCTCTGGGTGCAGCCGAAGTCCCGCATCAGCTGGGCGGTGCATTTGGTGATGAAAGCGCCGCCCATCCCGAACCGCTCGGCGTAGGTGACGCCGTGGTAGCTCTCGTCGGGGGTGGTCAGGCCGGGGAACTTGTCGGCGTGGGCCATCCAGTCAAAGTTGCCGCTGTCCACGATGGCGCCGCCCACACCCGCGCCGTGGCCGTCCATATACTTGGTGGTGGAGTGGGTGACGATGTCGGCGCCCCACTCGATGGGCCGGCAGTTGACCGGGGTGGGGAAGGTGTTGTCCACGATCAGCGGGACGCCGTGGCGGTGGGCCGCCCGGGCGAACCGCTCAATGTCCAGCACGGTCAGCGCCGGGTTGGCGATGGTCTCGCCGAACACCGCCTTGGTGTTCGGCTGGAAGGCGGCCTCCAGCTCCTCGTCGGTGCAGTCGGGGCTGACGAAGGTGGCGGTGATGCCCATTTTGGCCATGGTGACAGCGATCAGGTTGAAGGTGCCGCCGTAGATCGAACTGGAGGAGACGATGTGGTCGCCGGCGTTGCAGATGTTGAACAGCGCGAAAAAGTTGGCCGCCTGCCCGGAGGAGGTCAGCATCCCGGCGGCGCCGCCTTCCAGTTCGGCGATCTTGGCCGCCACATGGTCGCAGGTGGGGTTCTGCAGGCGGGAGTAGAAGTAGCCCGAAGCCTCCAGGTCGAACAGCGCGCCCATCTCGTCGGCGGTGTCATATTTGAAGGTGGTGCTCTGGATAATGGGGATCTGGCGGGGTTCGCCGTTGCCCGGCGTGTAGCCGCCCTGTACGCAGATGGTGTTGATGGATCGTTTTTCCATGCGAAAGATGCCTCCCTCTATCGGGCGCAGAAGCTGCGCCCTTGCACAAAATCAGGATGCCGCGGGCATGTTTCCCGGGCGCCCGGCTTCCCGCCGGCTGTTGTCTTTTTTATTGTATCCTGTCGCTGTGCAGATTGCAAGGGCCTGCCCGAAAAAGCCGGGCGGCGCCTTGCGCGGCCGGGGCGCAGACACTATTTCATCGACCGGGGCTGCATCGTCAACCTGATCCAGATCACCCGGATCAGCGGCGGCCGGGCCCTGGCTGGTGCGGCTGGGGGCGGCGGTCGGCGCGGTATGGCTGCTGCGCCGGCCGGGTCGCGCCGGGCGGGAGCGGGCGGCCGCGGCCCTGGCGGTCCTGGGACTGTTCGGCGCCGTCACCCTCTCGGAACAGACCGCCCTGCCGCTGGACGAAGACCAGGTGGGGACCTGGGTGCTGCTGGCGATGGTACTGCTCTTCGCCCTGCTGGCCGTTCGGCTGCGCGGCCAGCGGGAGATGGAGGCCCAGATCGCCCGGCTGCGGCAGGAACAGGCCAAGATCTGGGAGCGGGATTACCGCACCCTGCGCCGCACCTACGCCGACCAGGCCAAGTTCTACCATGACCTGCACAACCACATCGAGGCGATCTACCACTGCCTGGCGGAAGGGCAGGTGGCGCAGGCCATGCAGTATTGTGAAGATCTGCGCACCCCGGTGCGAAACATCGCCCGGACGGTCTGGACCGGCGACACGGCCATCGATTGCCTGATCAACAGCAAGCTGGCCCTGGCCGGGCAGAACCGGATCGAGACCCGGGTGAACATCGAATGCCCCCGCAACACCGACATCCGCAGTATGGACCTGACCACCATCCTGGGCAACCTGCTGGACAACGCCCTGGAAGCGGCGGAAAACGCCCCGCCCGACCGGCGGTTCCTGCACCTGACCATCCGGCGCATCGGGGAGATGCTGGTGATCAAGGTGGAAAACGGATACGGAACGCCCCCGGTCCGGGCGGGGGAAGGGCTGCAGACCGCCAAGGCGGACAAGACCCTCCACGGCTGGGGGCTCAAGAGCGTGGCCTCCGCCGCCGAGCGGTATGAGGGCACCGCGACCACCGACTATGCCGACGGGGGTTTCCGGGCGGTGGTCACCCTCTTCTTCCGGCCGGTAGCAGCCGGCCAGGTCGTCGCGGACCCGGCCCCGTCCCCGTGAAACCTTCGGTGCCCCGCCTTGCCATCCGGGCCTTTTCCACCGTATCTGTCCCCGGATTCCCCTGCGCCCGGGAACGCGCCGACACAGGCGCGTTCCCGGGCGCTTTTTTCGGCAAAGGCCGGGCACCCTTCCATTCGCGGTCAAAACCCTGCCGTTTGCGGACAATCCCGCACAGCCGCCGGTTTTGCGGTATGCTGGTCTTGTCAAAAAAAGCTGCCGTCTGGCAGACAAATGGAGGGACCCGTATGCGTCACATGTATATCCGCCTGACCCTCGGGCTGCTGTTTGCGGTCTGTACGGTCTACAGTTTTGTCGTTGCCAACATCTCCTTCGCGCTGCTCTATCTGTTTCTTTCCGTCATGTTCCTGGGGTCGGCCTATTCGCTGTGGAAAAACGACCGCCAGAACCGGAGGTGAGAAGGATGGAGGACCGGCTGCTTCTCTCGCTGCGGGACCTGAGCGCCTGGTACACCGCTGATCGCCCGGTGCTGGACGGGTTGAACCTGGACCTGGCGCCCGGGGAGGTGGTGGGGCTGATCGGACTCAACGGGGCGGGCAAGACCACCTTCCTCAAGGCGCTGTCCGGCCTGCTGCCCGGCTGCCGGGCGGGCAGCGCACTGTGGAAGGGCCGGCCGCTCTCCTTCCGGGCGGAATCCTTCAAGCGGGAGCGGTTCGTCGCTTTTGCGGAGGACCGGTCCTTCCCGTACTTCACATTTCGGGAGTATCTGTCCTATGCGGCAGCTGCCTACGGCCGGCCCACGCCGGATGTGCAGGCGTTGGTGGCGGAGTTCGGGTTCGAGCCCTACACCGACGTGCTGCTGCGGGAACTGTCCACCGGCAACCGGAAAAAGGCGGCGCTGATCACCGCCTTTGCCCTGCAGCCCGAGCTGCTTTTACTGGATGAACCCGTCAACGGCCTGGATTTCCAAAGTACCGAGACTCTTTACCGGCTCATGGGCGGGTACCGGCAGCGGGGCACGCTGCTCTTTTCCTCCCACATCCTGGAAAGCATCTGCCTGACCGCCGACCGGGTGCTGGTGCTGGAACAGGGACGGATCCGCCGCACGTTTGCCGGCGCACAGATCACGGCCGAAGCCATTCGGGAGGTGCTCAGGGATGATGCCGCTGTGCAAAGCGATCGCTAAACAACTGCTGGGCGCCCGGTACGAAGGCGCTGCCCGAGCCCTGGCGGCCGCCGGGGTGCTGTACCTGGCCGTCCGGGCTTCCGGCTGGCAGGTGACCGTCGCGCCGGCGGTGCTCTGCCTGAGCACCGTCTGGTACACGGCCGGCGTCCTGCTCCAGCAGCTGCAGGGGCGCCGCCTGGAAGACACGGTGGCGGCCCTGCTGGCGATGCCCTGCCGGCAGCGGCTGGCGCCGGTTTACACGTTGACGGTGGGCGGCTGTACCCTGCTGACCCGGACCCTGCCGGTCTGGGCTCTGTTTGCGGCGGTCGGCCGCTGGCAGCCCGGGCAGGCCGCCGCGGCGCTGGTCTGCGGGGTAATGGCCTGTACCGCCGCCGCGGCAGTCTGGCTGCTGCGCCGTCGGCAGCCGTGGGTCGCCCTGCTGGGGGCGGCCGGGCTGGCCGTACCGCTGGCCGGGCATACCGGGGTGGTGCTGTGCCTGGCTTTGGCGGTCACGGCGGCGTCGCTGGCGGCGCAGCGCACCGCCGACGCCTACGCACTGCTCGCCGCCGCCCCGCACCGTTTGCCGGCCCGGCGGGGCCGCGGCCGCGGTTCGGTCCTTGTGTACCTGGCCCGCTACCTGGCTGCCAACAAAAACTACCTGGTCAATACCGCGGGCCTCTGCCTGCTGGCCTTCGTGCTGCCCCGGCTGTTCGGGGCGGGCGCCGGGCTGTTCCCCGTCGGCCTCGGCATCCTCTGCCTGAACACCCCTCTCTGTACGCTGCTTTCCGGCGACCCCGATCTGGAGCAGGCCCTGCGGACCCTGCCGGGCCAGGCCGCCCGGTTCGGCCGGGGGTACTGCCTGTTTCTGTTCGGCGTCAACACGCTGGTGGCGGGGCTGTATCTGGCAGGCTGGCTGCTGGCCGGCGGGCAGCCCGGCGCGGCGGCCCTGGTGCCGGTGTTTGCGCTGCAAAGCGCGATCCTGTCGGTGGGGCTGGAATGGCTGCGCCCCCTCCGCGGCTGGAAGACCGAGAGCGAGCTCTGGCATCATCCCCGCAAGTACCTGGTCCCGCTGGTCATGCTGCTGTTGGGCGCGGGGGTCAGCGCCTGGCCGCCGTTGTCCGCCCTGCTGGCGGCGGCGCTGGCGGTGCAGTGCGCGGCCCTGCTTTGGCTCACCGGGCGGCAAAAAAACTGAGCCGGTCGCTCCCGCCTCTGGTACCAAAAAAAGACCAGGCGCCCCGGCTGTCCGGAATGTCCGGACAGCCGGGGCACTTCGCCTTGGCCGTGCCCGCGGCCGGGACAAACAGCAAAGCCACAAAAAGATCCAGAGAGCAGACAAAAGCAAAGAGCGCCGAGACACCGTCTCGACGCTCTTATTTTGGTGCGGAAGATGGGACTTGAACCCACACGTCATGGACACACGCACCTCAAACGTGCCTGTCTGCCGATTCCAGCACTTCCGCAGATGCCGCCGGGACCGCGCCCGGCATTGCAAAGGGTATTTTAGCACACATGCCGCCAAAATGCAAGGACTTTTTTTCGCCCGCCGGCGGGCCGGGCTGGCCGCAAAGCTAAGAAGCGGCAAAGAAAATGCAAAACGAACCAAGAAACAGCTAAGATTGTGTTGAAATTCGGCCGCAGTTTGCTATAATGGCGTGGAAGCAAAGAAGAAGCAAAGAAAAAGAGCCGGGGCGGCCTGCGGTCCGGCTCGGAGGTGTAAGGTATGCAAATTGTGATTGTGGGCCTTGGCAAAGTCGGCCGCGCCCTGACCGAACAGCTGACGGCAGAGGGTCACGACATTGTTGCCATCGACTGCGACGCCGGCCGGACCGAGGACATCATGAACGTCTATGATGTGCGCGGCGTGGCGGGCAACGGGGCCTGCTACGACGTCCAGCAGGAAGCGCTTGAGACGGGGGCGGATCTGCTGATCGCCACCACATCCAGCGACGAGATCAACATGCTGGCCTGCCTGGTGGCCAAAAAGATCGGCACCCGGCACACCATCGCCCGCATCCGCGACCCGGAGTATGAGCGGCAGCTGCGGATCATGCGCGGGGAACTGGGTCTGTCCATGATCATCAACCCCGAAAAGGCCACCGCCCGCGAGATCGCCCGGGTGCTGCGGTTCCCCAGCGCCATCAAGCTGGAACGGTTCTGCCGCGGCCGCTTTGAGCTGATCGAATACCGTCTGAACCCCGGCAACCCGCTCATCGGCATGGCGCTGTCCGATTTGTACCGCAACATCCATGTCAAGATCCTGATCTGCGCAGTGGCCCGCGGGCGGGACATCGTGATCCCCGGCGGCTCCTTCACCCTGCAGGAAGGGGATAAGATCTACCTGACCGCGACCCCGCGGGACCTGGGGGATTTCTTCCGCCGCCTGGGGATCTTCAAGGCCCGGGCCAACAACGTGATGGTGGTGGGGGCCAGCAGCATGGCCTACTATCTGATCAAGGAACTGCGGGACATCCGCATGCACATCACCGTCATAGACTCCAGCGCCGAGCGCTGCCGCCTTATGAGCGAGCGGCTGCCCGGCGTGCTGGTCATCCACGGCGACGCCGCCGACAGCGAACTGCTCAATGAGGAGGGCCTGGCCGACATGGACGCCTTTGTGGCGCTCACCGGCCTGGACGAGACCAACATCATCCTGTCGATGTATGCGGCCCAGGGGGACCGCTGCAAGGTGGTGGCCAAGGTCAACCGCCCCTCCTTTGCCGAGCTGGCCACCGCCAACGGCATGCTGGACAGCGTGGTCTCCACCGCTACCGTCACCTCCGAATCCATCCTGCAGTATGTGCGGGCCATGCAGAACAGTCTCGGGTCCAACATCAAGGCGCTGCACCGGGTGGTGGGCGGCCGGGTGGAAGCGCTGGAATTCATCGTTCCCGGCAAGGCCCCCTATGTCAACATCCCGCTCAAGGATCTGCCGATCCGCCAGGAAGTGCTGCTGGCCGGCATCGTGCGGCAGAACGGCCAGGCCATCATCCCTTCCGGGTCGGACACGCTCCAGCCCGGCGATGATGTGGTGGTCATCACCACCGGCGCCCGCATCAACGACCTGCGGGACATCCTGCAGTAAGGGGGTGCGGCCATGAATTATCGGATGGTCCTGTATGTGCTCGGCCGCATCTTTCTGGTGGAAGCGGGCCTTCTGCTCATTCCGCTGGGCTGCGCCCTGCTCTACGGCGAAGACACCCTCCTCGCCTTCCTGATCCCCACGGCGATCCTGGCCCTGCTGGGCTGCGCCTTCGGGCTGCGCCGGCCGAAGAACACCACCATCTACGCCCGCGACGGTCTGGTGGTGGCCGCGCTGGCCTGGGTGCTGCTGTCGGCCTTCGGCGCACTGCCGTTTTATATCTCCCGCGAGATCCCTGCTTATACCGACGCCTTTTTCGAAATGGTCTCCGGCTTCACCACCACCGGCTCCACCATCCTCACCGACGTGGAGGCTATGAGCCACGGGATGCTGTTCTGGCGCAGTTTTTCCCACTGGGTGGGCGGCATGGGGGTGCTGGTCTTTCTGATGGCCGTCATGCCCCTGACCGACGGCCGCGCCATGCACCTGATGCGGGCCGAGGTGCCCGGCCCTTCGGTGGGCAAACTGTCCAGCAAACTGCAGGACAACGCCAAGATCCTCTACCGCATCTATCTGGTCATGACGGTGGCCGAGGTGGTGCTGCTCTGCCTGGGCGGAATGCCGCTGTTTGATTCGCTGATCCATTCCTTCGGTTCGGCGGGCACCGGCGGCTTCAGCTCCCGGGCGCTGAGCGTCGGGGCGTACAACAGCCCCTATGCCGAGTGGGTCATCGGCATCTTCATGCTGCTGTTCGGCATCAACTTCAACCTGTATTACTTCCTTTTGCTGCGGCATTTCAAGGAGGCGCTCTTCTCCGAAGAACTGCTGGCCTACCTGGGCATCGTGGCGGTGTCCACCGTCGCCATCACCGGCAACATCCTCCACCTGTGCGACGGTCTGGGCCAGGCGGTGCGGCTGGCCTTCTTCCAGGTGTCCTCCATCATCACCACCACCGGCTACGCCACCACCGACTTCAACCTCTGGCCTTCCTTCTCCCGCACCATCCTGGTGCTGCTGATGTTCGTGGGGGCCTGTGCCGGCTCCACGGCCGGCGGGCTCAAGGTCTCCCGGGTGGTCATCCTCTTCAAGTCCGCCGCCCAGGAGGTCCGCCGGGTGCTGCACCCTCATGCCGTCACCACCGTCCGGTTTGAGGGCAAGCCCCTGGACAAGCGGTTGGTGGGCAGCGTCGGCGCCTACCTGACGGTCTACCTCGTGATCTTCACCGGGTCGGTGCTGCTGCTCTCCTTCGACGGCTTCGACCTCATCACCACCTTCACCGCCGTGGCCACCTGCTTCAACAATGTGGGCCCCGGCCTGGAGATTGTCGGCCCGATGGGGTCCTTCGCCGATTTCTCCCCCTGGTGCAAATGGCTGCTCAGCTTTGATATGCTGGCCGGCCGGCTGGAGCTGTTCCCGATGCTGGCGCTCTTCTCGCCCCGCACCTGGCGCCCCCACCGCGCCCCTCGCACGCTGCAGCACTGACGCCCCGGGGCCGGCAGCCCTCCCGCAGATCCAAACAGTACCAAAAGCCGCCCGGCCGCCAGGCCGGGCGCTTTTTATGCCGGGCGGATGCTGTTCAAGATCTGGCGCCATCAGGCGCCGGTTTCGGGAAAAAGCCGGACCGGCCCTGACCCCATCCGCAGTACTGCCCCGCCCCGATGCCGCATAGGGTAGCAGAGAGGGGAGGGGGCGCAAATGATCACCTGGAAAAGAGTAGGGTTGGGCCTTGTCTGCCTGCTGGGGCTCTGCGCGGCGGCATACTGGCGGGCTGCCGGCGCCGCCGGCCGGCACGCCGGCATCCCGGACGACACGCTGGCCGTGCAGGCGGCGGCCTCGGCCCCCGGCAGGATCGCCTGCCTGACCTTTGACGACGGACCTTCCGACAACACCGCCGCCATCGCGGACATTCTGGCCGAATACGGTGCGCCGGCCACCTTTTTTGTCACCGCGCAGGAACAGAACCTGCCCCACTACGGTCAGCTGCCCGCCCTGCTGGCAGCCGGCCACCAGATCGCCCTGCACAGCGCCAGCCACCGCTACGAACAGATCTACGCCGACCCTGCCTCCTTCTGGCTGGACATCAAGGCGCTGCGCCAGGCGCTGGAACCCTATGTCCCGGCGGAGGACCTGACCTGGCTGCGGTTCCCCGGCGGCAGCACCAACACGGTCAGCCATCGCTACGGCGGGCGGCAGATCATGCAGCGGCTGAAAGCCGAAGCGGAGGAGAAGGGCTACCGCTGGATCGACTGGAATGTCTGCGGGGAGGACGCCACCGCCGCCCACCCCGACGCCGAGACCATCTTCCGCAACGTGTGCAGCACCGCCGAGGGCAAGACGGTCTGCATCGTGCTGCTCCATGATACCAGGGCCTGCGGCGAGACGGTCAAGGCCCTGCCGCAGATCCTTGCCTGGTTCGAGCAGGAGGGATACCGTTTCTGCACGGTGGAAGAGATGGCCCGCCTGACCGACACCCCGGACCCCAGCCCCACGCCGGTCCCCGACCTGTCTGCCGGCGGGGGCGGCTGAGAAAGCGGCCCCGGATTTTTTTGAAAGCCCGGCATTTACAAATCCCCGGCCGGGCGGGTATAATAGAGGCAGAGACCGGCGGAAAAGCCCCTTTGAGAAAAATCGGCTGCCGCCGGAAGGGCGCGGCGCCGCTGTGACGGCGGCCCGGCGCTGCCGGCGGTGTCGCTTTTTGCCAGAATTCCTGCCGGTCTGCCGTCTGTCCGATTCGGAAAATGAGGGAGGGCGAGCGTTTTGCCCAACACACAAAGCCGCCGCATCGCCCTGTGCGGCGTGCTGGCCGCCCTGGGGGTGGCCCTGCTGCTGGCGGGCAGCGCACTGGGCATCGGGACCTATGCGGCGCCGATGCTGACCTGTTTCCTGCTGATCCCCGCTTTGAACGATTACGGTCCCGCCACCGCCCTGACCCAGTACGCGGCCACCGCCCTGCTGGGGCTGCTGCTGGTGCCGGACCCGGAACTTTCGCTGTTCTACGCCCTGGCCCTGGGGCCTTACCCGGTGGTGCGGGTGTTCCTTGAACGGCTGCGCCGCCCGGTGCTGCGCCGGGCGGCCAAGTTCGCCTGGTTCAACCTGACGGTGGCGGTGCTGTACGCGCTGTTGCTGCTGGTGTTTGCGCCGCCCGGCCTGGGGGCCGAGCTGTTCGGCGGCGGGGTGTGGTATCTGGCGGTGCTGGCCGGCATGATCAACCTGGCCTTCTGGCTGTGCGACCGGGCCCTGGCCGCCCTGACCGCCGCCTACCGCCTGCGCCGGCGCAGACGCCGCTGACCGCCCCGCCGCAAACCGACCGATCCAATCAATCACAAAACAAGGAGCCGGACCCTGCCGGCTCGGGAAGGAAACCGCCATGTGGTATCAAAATGCCGTTATTTATCAGATCTATCCGCTGGGGCTGTGCGGTGCGCCGCTGCAAAACGACGGCGTCCAGGCCCATCGCCTGCGCCGCCTGCTGGACTGGGTGGAGCCCATCAAGGAACTGGGGGCCACCTGTGTGCTTTTCAACCCGCTGTTTGAAAGCGACGCCCACGGCTACGACACCCGGGACTTCAACAAGGTGGATGTCCGCCTTGGCACCGGCGAGGACCTGAAGGCCGTCTGCGAGGCGCTGCACGCCGCCGGCCTCAAGGTCATGCTGGACGGCGTGTTCAACCATGTGGGCCGCGGGTTCTGGGCGTTCCGGGACGTGCAGGAGAAAAAGTGGGACAGCCCCTACAAGGACTGGTTCCACCTGAGCTTTGACGGCAATACCAATTATAATGACGGCTTCTGGTACGAAAGCTGGGAGGGCTGCAACGAACTGGTCAAGCTCAACCTGCACAACACCGCCGTGCGGGAGCATCTCTTTGACGCCATCGCCGGCTGGGTGCGGGACTATGACATCGACGGCCTGCGCCTGGATGTGGCCTACTGTCTGGACCAGGACTTCCTGGCTGCGCTGCGCAACTTCACCAACCAGCTCAAACCCGACTTCGTGCTGGTGGGCGAGACGCTCCACGGCGACTACAACCGCTGGATGAACGACAATGCCTGCCACTCGGTCACCAACTACGAATGCTACAAGGGGCTGTATTCCAGCTTCAACACCGGCAACATGCACGAGATCGCCTACAGCCTCAACCGGCAGTTCGGCGCCGAACCCTGGTGTCTGTACACCGGCAAACAGCTGCTCAGCTTTGTGGACAACCACGATGTCACCCGCATTGCCAGCATCCTGCAGGACAAGCAGCAGCTCAAACCCATCTACGGTCTGCTCTTCGGGATGCCCGGCACCCCGGCCGTTTACTATGGCAGCGAATGGGGCCTCACCGGCGAAAAGAAGGACGGCGACCCGGCCCTGCGCCCGGCGATCGAGACCCCCGAACACAACGACCTCACCGACTGGATCACCGCCCTGGCCGGCGCCCGCGCCGCCAGCCCGGCGCTGTGCACCGGCAGCTACCGCAACATCCTGGTCCAGCCCAAACAGCTGATCTTTGAGCGCCGCCAGGGGCAGGACCGGGTGTTGGTGGCCATCAACGCCGACAGCAGCCCCTATCACGCCGATTTCAACGCCGAAGCCGGCTGCGCCGTGGATCTCATCACCGGCAAGCCCCACGACTTCGGCGGCGGCAGCGACCTGCCGCCCTACTCCTGCGCGTTCTGGAAGACCGAATAAGCCCCCGCCGGTGAAAGTCTTGCCGGTCTGCGGGTCCGCCCGCCCCACATCCATCCCGCATCTGCAGCGCCCTGCCCCGGCAGGGCGCTTTTGCTTTGCCCGCCGCCTTGTTTTCCGACCTTTCGCAATAGTTCGACCCTGCCTGCACATACTGTAGGGTGAAAACTCTGCCAATCCAGAATCAGGAGGGGATCCCCTTGCGAAAAAAACGTACCCTGCGCCGGGCCGCGGCGCTGGCCGCGCTGCTGCTGGCGGGCGGGCTGGCTGCCGGCTGGTTCCGGCTGCGCGCCGCCCTGCCGGACACCTTCACCCTGGCCCCCGGCCAGGCGCTCACCGTGGGCTCGCTGCCTTTCCTGCAGGCGGGGGCGCCCAGCGCCGGCCCGGCCGCCGCGGCCGGCAGCGTTCAGGCGGATACCAGCCGCAACCAGACCCTGCGGCTGTTCGGCGTGGTGCCGGTCAAGACGGTGCGCACCGTCGAGACGCCGCGCCGCACCGTCACCGTCTCGGGGGCGCCCTTCGGGGTCAAGATGTTTTCCGACGGGGCGCTGGTGGTGGCCTTCTCCGACCAGTACACGGCCCTCGGCACCGAAAACCCCGCCAAGGAGGCCGGCCTGCGCCTGGGCGACCTGATCGTCTCGGCCGGCGGCCGGCCGGTGCGCAGCAATGCGGAACTCAGCGCCGTCGTCACGGCCGCTGCCGGCCAGCCCCTGCCCCTGACCTATCTGCGGGACGGCGTGCAGCACACCACCACCCTCACCCCGGTGGCCGACCGGGACACCGGCGCCTGGCGGGCGGGGGTCTGGGTGCGGGATTCCTCCGCCGGCATCGGAACCCTCACCTTCACCGACCCGGCCCGGGGCACCTTTGCCGGACTGGGCCACGCGGTCAGCGACAGCGACACCGGCGCCGAACTGACCCTGCTGTCCGGGGAGATCGTCCCGGTCAGCATCCTGGCGGTGCAGAAGGGAACGGCGGGGGTGCCCGGCGAACTCAAGGGCGAATTCTCCGGCGTGGCGCTGGGGGCGGTGCGCGCCAACGACACCACCGGCGTGTACGGAACCCTGACCGGCGCCGCCCCCGGCGGCGAGGCGATGCCGGTGGCCAACTGCCAGGAGGTGGAGGTGGGGGAGGCCGAGATCCTGACCACCCTGTCCGGCACCACCCCCCGGCGCTATCAAGTGCGGATCGAGCGGGTCAACCTGACCGCTGCCGACCCCAACCGCAACCTGCTGCTGCGGGTCACCGACGAACGTCTGCTGGCAAAGGCCGGCGGCATCGTCCAGGGCATGAGCGGCAGCCCCATCCTGCAGGACGGCCGCCTGGTGGGGGCGGTGACCCATGTGCTCATCAACGACCCCGGCTGCGGATACGGCATCTTCGCAGCGACGATGCTGGAAAAAGCGGACGCGGCCGCCGGCTGAAACGGCGGCGAAAAGGAGAAACGGACCCCCAAAAAAGTGCAGGAAAGACGAAGAAAAATGTCGAATGCTTGCGCAAAGAATCGCAAAAACACCGCCGGAGTCGAAAGGGAACGAAATTTTCGTATTGCCAGAATTGGTAAAATATGGTAAAATTGCCATTGTCGAGAGAAACCGAGGGACTGGCCGCACAGGCCCGGCAGAGTCTTATCTTGTTGAAGGAGTGTACCACAATGGAAAAGATCAAGTTCCTGATGACCGATACCGGCGTACAGACCACTGCACTGTGCCGCCAGGCGCTGGAAAGCAAGGGGGTGCAGGTGACGGTGTGCGAGAAAAACGGCGCCCGCGCCCTGCAGACCTTGCTGGAACAGCACCCCCAGGCGGCGCTGCTGGATGCCTTCATGCCGGACCTGGACGCCATCACGGTCAAGCAGCGCTACGAAGCGCAGGACACCACCGGCGCCCACACCACCTTTTTTGTCACCGGCGCCTTCCAGAGCGAGGAGGTGGAACAGGACCTGCTGGACAACGGCTTTTCCTTTTTCTTTGTCAAACCCTTTGACGAGACGGTGCTGGTCAGCCGGGTGCTCAAGGCGGCGGGCAGCCCGGTGCGCCCGCATCTGGTCTCCCAGGACAGTGACGAGCTCACCGTCACCGAGATCCTCCATCAGGTGGGGGTGCCGGCCCACATCAAGGGCTACCAGTTCCTGCGGGACGCGATTTTGCTGGCAGTGGAGGACCATGAGTACATCAACGCCGTGACCAAGCGCCTCTACCCGGAAATCGCCAAGCGCAACGGCACCACCGCCTCCCGGGTGGAACGGGCGATCCGCCATGCCATCGAGGTGGCCTGGGACCGGGGCGATGTGGACACCCTCAACAGCTATTTCGGCTACACGATCCACAGCCTGCGGGGCAAACCCACCAACTCGGAATTCATCGCCATGATCGCCGACAAGATCCGCCTGGACAAGCGCCGCCGGGCCTGATGGCCCCGCCCGGCCGGGCAAACAACAAATGGCTCCCGCTGCTGCGGGAGTTTTTTTGTTGCAATTCCCTTTCAAAACGCCTCGAAGCGGTAGATTTTTTGAAAGGATGCTTGTATAATGGTATCGTATGCAGGAACGCGCCCTGGCGGGCCTGTAAAAAACGGAAAGGGGAGCAAGACGATGGCGCGCACAGTAACGGCCATTCTGGTGGCGGCGGGGGCTTCCCGCCGTATGGGGTTCGACAAACTCAGCTACCGGCTGCCCGGGGGGGCCACGGTGCTGCAGGCCAGCCTGCGGGCGTTTGCCGGCCATGACCGGGTCAGCCAGATCGTGCTGGTGGCCGGCGCCAACCTGGAAACCTGCCGGGCGCTGGCCGCCCGCTGCCCCAAACCCTGCGTGGCGGTGCCCGGCGGCGCCACCCGCGCCGACAGCGTGCGGGCCGGGCTGGCCGCCGCCACCGGGGAACTGGTGGCCATCCATGACGCGGCCCGCCCCTTTGTGAGCGCCGCGGTGATCTCCGCCGCGCTGGACGCCGCCGAAAAAACCGGCGCCGCCGCCCCGGCCGTCCCGGTCAAGGATACCATCAAGCAGGCGGACGCCGACGGCCGGGTCACGGCCACGCCGGACCGCGCCGCGCTGTTTGCGGTGCAGACGCCCCAGTGCTTTTCCCGGGCGCTGTACCTGCAGGCGCTGGACCGGGTCCGGGGGGACGCCGCCCGCCTGGTCACCGACGACTGCAGCCTGTTTGAGCTGGCCGGCTTCCCGGTACAGCTCACCGCCGGGGACTATGCCAACCTGAAAATCACCACACAGGAGGACCTGAAAGGGGAAAGAACCATGAGGATCGGACATGGATATGACGTACACCGGCTGGTGGAAGGCCGCCGCCTGGTGCTGGGCGGGGTGACCATCCCCTACGAAAAGGGCCTGCTGGGCCACTCGGACGCCGACGTGCTGCTGCACGCCGTCGCCGACGCGCTGCTGGGCGCCGCCGCGCTGGGCGACATCGGCCAGCACTTCCCCGACACCGACCCCCGCTACAAGGGGGCGGACTCCCTCCGGCTGCTGCAGGCGGTGGGGGACCTGTTACATAAAGAAGGCTACACCATCGGCAACATCGACGCCACCGTTCTCTGCCAGGCGCCCAAGCTGGCGCCCCACATCCCGGTCATGCGGCAGAACATCGCCGCCGCGCTGCACATGGATGTGGGCCGGGTGAGCGTCAAGGCCACCACCGAGGAGCATCTGGGCTTCACCGGTTCGGGCGAGGGCATCGCCGCCCATGCGGTGGCGACGGTGGAAGTGTAAAGTCCGCCTGCCTGCCGCCGCCCGCCGCCCACCGCCCACGCCCGGAAGGAGGCTTTGCCTGCCATGTACGCCCTCCAAGAATTTTTCAACAACGTCGTCAGCAACCTGCGCACCTTCCAGGTGCGGGACCTGATCGACATTCTTGTGATCTCCTTTGTCTTTTACGAACTTTTTGTCTTTGCCCGCAAATCCCGCGCCGGGCAGCTGGTGCGCGGCCTGGTGCTGCTGCTGGTCTGCTTTGCGCTGGCCTATCTGCTGGAACTGCGCACCGTGCGCTGGCTGCTCAACAACTTCCTGCAGGTGGGCTTCATCGCCGCGGTGGTGCTGTTCCAGCCGGAACTGCGCCGTGCGCTGGAACGCCTGGGCCAGAACACCAACTGGGCCGGGCTGTTCAACTGGCGGCGCAGCGACCCGTCGCTGCGCAGTGTGTGGCAGAGCGCCGTGGTGGCCATCTGCGACGCGGCCGAGCAGCTTTCGGACACCCGCACCGGCGCGCTGATGGTGCTGGAGCGCAACAACGACCTGGAAGAGATCATCCGCACCGGCACGCCGCTGTCCGCCAATGTGATCCCGGAAATGCTCGGGACCATCTTTTATGAAGGCACCCCGCTGCACGACGGCGCCGTGATCATCCGGGACGGGCGCATCGTGGCCGCCGGCTGCGTGCTGCCGCTTTCCAACAACCTGGAAATGGGCAAGGATATGGGCACCCGCCACCGGGCCGGCCTTGGCATGAGCGAAAACTCCGACGCCATCGTCGTGGTGGTCAGCGAGGAGACCGGCATCATTTCGCTGGCCAAAAACGGCGTGCTGATCCGCCGCCTGGACCGCCAGAACCTGTTCAACCTCCTGCAGGAGGAGATCATCCCGCCCGAGTCGGAGACGGAACAGAAGAAAGAGACCCCCTGGGCCAGACTCTTCAGCAAAAAAGGAGGTGCCGACCGCCATGCAGAATCCAAAACCCACTAAGCCCGTGGTGGACCCGGGCACCCAGAAACGCCATTCCATCTGGGATGTGCGGCCCTTCCTGTTTGTGGCGGCGGCGCTGTGCGCGATCCTGACCTGGTTTGTCGTCACGATGTATTTCGACCAGGAGGGCGACCACGTCATCATCGTGGATTCGGTCACCTACACCTACCAGTCCAGCACCTACACGAGCCTGGGCCTTGACCTGGTCAGCACGCCGGAAGTCAGCAACATCGCGGTGCGGGTCCGCGGCAGCGGCACCGTCATCGGCAACATCAGGGCGGGGGACATCATGGTCTACCCCCGCTACTCCAGCGTGCGGGGCGCGGGCGAGGTCACCCTCGACCTGGACGCCCGGTTCGTCACCTCGGACTATGACAACTTCAACATCGAGCTGACGGTGGAATCGCCGTCCACCGTCACGGTGGTCTTTGACGAAGTCAGCGAAAAGGTGGTGCCGGTCACCGCCGACACCTCCCAGATCCAGATTGCGGAGGGCTTCAGCCTCAACCGGGTGTCCTCGGTCCCGGCGGAAGTCACGGTCACCGGCCCCACCTCCGAACTGGACCAGATCGACTCGGTGGTGGCGGTGGTCACCTCCCCCGAAAGCCTTTCGGATTCGGTCACGCTGGACGCCACGCTGGAAATGCGCGACGCCGACGGCAACCCCATCACCCCGGAATACACCACCCTCGAGACCGAGACCGCCGAGGTCTCCCTCACCGTCTACCAGGTGCGGGAACTGCCGCTGACGGTGGACTTCATCGGCCTGCCCACCAACTTTGACGTGAGCAGCCTGCACTATTCGCTGGACCGGGACACCCTGCAGGTGGCCGGCCCCACCCGCATCATCAGCCGGCTGACCGAACTCAGCGTGGCCAGCCTGGATTTGAGCCAGAGCTTTGCCTTTGACCGGGACTACCAGCTTCAGGTGGAACTGCCCGAGGGCATCGTCTCCCAGGACGGCGTCAATACCGTCACCCTGACCTTCGACACATCGGACATGTCCTCCACCACCCTCAACGTCGCCAACATCCGGGTCATCAACACCCCCAGCGATGTGGATGTGGAGGTGCTGACCAACCGGATCAGCAACGTGGTGCTGTACGGCCCGGCCGAAGAGCTGGCCACCCTCTCGGCGGAGAGCGTCGTCGCCCAGGTGGACTGCCAGAGCATCTCGGTCACGGCCGGCCAGCAGACCGTCCCGGTGTCCATCCAGATCCCCGCCTCCAGCCGCATCTTTGCAGTGGGGGACTACACCGTCGATTGCGAGGTCACCACCAAGTGACCGCCCCCGCGCCCGGCCCCGGTGCCGGCGCCCATGCTCGGAACAAAGGAACCGCCTGCCTATGCTACTGGTCCGCAACATCCGCCTGCCGCTGAGCTGCCCCGACCCTGAGGCCGAAGCCCTGCGCCGGGCCCGCAAGCTGCTGGGCCTGCCGCCTTCCCGCGCTGCGGGGGGCGGCGTGGCCCGCCTTTCGGTGGACGCCCGCCACGGCAAACCCGTGCTGGTGTATACCATCGCTATCACACTCAACGACGAGGGTGAGGAATCGGCTTTGGCCGGGGCCTCGCCCTGTGTCTGTTTCACCCGCCGGCCGGAATTCTCCTTCCCCCGGGGGCAGGCGCCGCTGGCCCACCGCCCGGTGGTGGTGGGGCTGGGCCCGGCCGGACTCTTTGCCGCGCTGCTGCTGGCCCGCCAGGGTTACCGCCCGCTGGTGCTGGAACGGGGCCCGGCCCTGGCCGAGCGGACGGCGGCCGTCGCCCGCTTTGAGGCCGAGGGCATCCTGGATGAGAACGCCAACATCCAGTTCGGCGAGGGCGGGGCCGGCACCTTCTCGGACGGCAAGCTCACCACCCGCCACGGCGACCCGCTGTGCGCCTATGTCACCGCCGCGCTGCTTCGCCACGGCGCCCCCGCCGACATTGCCTGGCGGCAGAAACCCCATGTGGGCACCGACCTGCTGCGCGGGGTCATTGCCGGTATCCGGGCCGAGATCGAATCGCTGGGCGGCACCGTGCGGTTCCACACCGCCCTCACCGGGCTGACGGTGCGCGGCGGCGCGCTGGCCGGGATCCGCACCACCGGGGGCGACATCCCCTGCGAACGGCTGATCCTGGCGGTGGGCCACAGCGCCCGGGATACCTTCGGGATGCTGCAGCGCCAGGGTCTGCCGCTGCAGTGCAAGCCTTTCTCGGTGGGCTTCCGGGCCGAACACCTGCAGACCGAGATCGAAAAAAGCCTTTACCACGGGGCGGCCGGCCACCCGGCGCTGCCCAGGGGGGAATACCAGCTCAGCCAGCATGTGGAAGGCGGGCGCTGCGTCTACACCTTCTGCATGTGTCCGGGCGGCACCGTCTGCGCGGCCGCCAGCGAGGCGGGCGGGGTGGTCACCAACGGTATGAGCCTTCATGCCCGGGCCGGCCGCAACGCCAACGCCGCCGTGGTGGTCAGCGTGGACGGCCGGGATTTCGGCGAGGACCCGGCCCGGGCCATCGCCTTCCAGCGGCAGCTGGAACAGGCCGCCTACCGGGCCGGCGGCGGGGGCTACCGGGCCCCGGCCGAAACGGTGGGCAGCTTTCTTGACGGCCGCGGCCGGCTGGACCTGGGCGCCGTGCAGCCCAGCTACCCCCGCGGGGTCACCCCCTGCGACCTGGGCGGCCTTCTGCCCGACGAACTGGCCGGTGCGATGCGCCAGGGCCTGGCGGCCTTTGGCCGCAAGCTGGCCGCCTACCGGGCACCGGACGGGGTGCTCACCGGGCTTGAGACCCGCACCTCCAGCCCGGTGCGGCTGCTGCGGAGCCAGGACCTGCAGTGCGCCGACCTGCCCGGCCTTTACCCCTGCGGCGAGGGCGCCGGCTATGCCGGCGGCATCATGACCGCTGCGGTGGACGGCCTGCGCTGCGCCGCCGCCCTGATGGCCGGCTGCCGACCGGCCGCCGGCGACTGAGCCGGCCCCCGCAAAATCCTGAGCGAAGAGGAAGTACCATGCCTTACGAACATCCCTACAAACCAAACCGGCCCCCGCAGGCCTCCCACACCTCCGAGGGCGAAGGCCGGGACCCGGGCTCTGCCCGGGAGAAGCCCGGCTACACCGACATCCCGGACCTGGACGACGCGATCCACCAGGTGGTGGAGACCGGCAGCACCATCGGCGCCCAGGTGCTGGACACCATCGGCGAGGCGCTGCGCTCGGTCGGGGAGGCGCTGGGCGGCGGCAAACTCACCGACAAGACCGTCCCCTTTGCCAAGTGGAAGGCCCGGATGGACCGCCACCTGAAAAACGAGGAACAGGACGGCTACCTGGCCATGGCCATCTGCGGCTGGACCTTTGCCGCCTGCTTCGGCATCGCCACGCTGGTCATGACCATCCTGGCCGGCGTGGGGCCGCAGGCGCTCTCCCTCACCCGGGATGTCTGGACGGTCTTTCCCATCCTCATGGCCTGTTTCGCGCCCATCACTGCGGGCTTCTGCATCATGGGCTGGCAGGGCGTCCGCCGGTACGGCTTTTACAAGCGCATCCGCAACTATCTGCGCTGTGCCCGGGACTGGGTCTGCGCGGTGCCGGAACTGGCCCGCCAGACCGGCGTGCCGGTGGACCAGGTGCGCAGCGAACTGCAGAAGGTGACGGCCGACGGCGTGGTGCCCGGGGCGCTGCTCAGCCCCGACGGCCAGACCCTCTACCTGGACGACGCCCGCTACACCCCGCCGGCGGCCGAACCGGCCCCGCAGCCCGCCGCCGGGACGCAGGAGGTAAGCGAAGCCGAGCAGTTCCGGCAGGAGGGGGCGGCGTTCCTCGCCTATCTGCGCAGCTGCCGCGGCAAGCTGGACCCCGGCGCCGACGAGCAGCTGGCCCAGATGGAAAAGAACTGCAGCGCGATCCTGGGTTTTGCCCACAACCACCCCGACCAGCTGCCCCGGCTGCGCCGCTTCCGGGAATATTACCTGCCCACCACCCGCAAATTGCTGGATGTAGCCCAGGGGCTCGGCAGCACCGACGCCGCCTCGGCCAATCAGATCCGCGGCGAGATCACCGGCATCCTGCACACCCTCAACCTTGCCTACACCAAATTGTACGATACCCTGCTCCAGGATGTCAGCCTTGATGTGTCCACCGAGATCGACACGCTGGAGACGATGCTCCGCCAGGACGGCCTGACCCATGATTTTGAGCAGGACTTCGGCGGCGCCGAATGACACGACCCCAAGGAGGCACAGTTTTATGAATTATCGGATCTGGCAGCAAAAACCGGCTGACCCCGCCGCTGTACAGGCGCTGCAGGGGGCCGGGTACGGCGCGCTGTTCAGCCGCGTGCTGGCCGCCCGCGGCGTCACCACGCCGCAGGCGGCCGCCCAGCTGCTGGACGCCCGGCCGCCGCTGTCCGACCCGCTGTGCATCCGGGATATGGACAAGGCGGCGGCCCGCATCCGCCGGGCGGTGGAGGAAGAGGAATCCATCGTGATCTTCGGCGACTATGATGTGGACGGCGTCTGCGCCACCGCCATCCTGTACGAATGTCTTGCCAACCAGGGCGCCCGGGTGCGCTGCAAGCTCCCCAGCCGGGAGGGCGGCGGCTACGGGCTGAACACCGACATCATCCGCAGCCTGGCCGGCAAGGGGTATCAGCTCATCATCACGGTGGACAACGGCATCACCGCGGTGGAGGAGGCCGCCTGCGCCCGGGAACTGGGGGTGGACCTGGTGATCACCGACCACCACCTGCCCGGCCCCCGGCTGCCCGACGCGGTGGCGGTGGTGGACCCCAACCGGGCGGACGACGAAAGCCCCTGCAAAACGCTGTGCGGCGCCGGGGTGGCCTTCATGCTCTGCGCCGCGCTGGAAGGGTGCGACCCCGGGGAGCTGCTGGAAGTGTTCGGCGAACTGGCGGCCATGGGGACCATCGCGGACATGATGCCGCTGTGCGGCGAAAACCGCACCATCGTGCAGGAAGGGCTGGCCATGCTGCAGGACACCATGCGCCCCGGCCTGCAGGCATTGCTGGAAAACGCCGGCTATGCCGGGCGGCCCATCACGGCGGATACCGTCAGCTTCGGGCTGGCGCCGCGGATCAACGCGGCCGGCCGGATGGACACCGCAGCCGTCGCCCTCAAGCTGCTGCTGTGCGAAAACGAGGAGCAGGCCGCCGGCATTGCCGCCCGCCTGGGCGAGATCAACGCCGAACGCCAGAAGACCGAACAGCAGATCGCCGCCGCGGCGCTCCAGTCGCTGCGCGCCGACCCCGAACGCGCCCACGACCGGGTGCTGGTGGTGTCGGGGGAGGGTTGGCACCCCGGCGTCATCGGCATTGTGGCCAGCCGGCTGATGGAACGCTTCGCCCGGCCGGTCATCGTCATCTCCACCGAAAACGGCGAGGGCCGGGGCTCGGGCCGTGCGCCGGAAGGCTTCAACCTTCACGCGGCGCTTACGGCCTGCGCCGGGCAGCTGCTGCGCTGCGGCGGCCATGCGGCGGCCGCCGGCCTGACCATTGAGGAAGACCGGATCCCCGCCTTCCGCGCTGCGATCAACGCCTGGGCCGCCCGGGAATATCCGGTGCCCCAGCCCGGCTGCTACAGGCCGGACGCCACCGTCACGCTGGACGAACTCAGCCTGGCGGCGGTGGGGCAGCTGGAACGGCTGGCGCCCTTCGGGGCCGGCAACCCTACGCCGCTGCTCCGCATCGAGGACGCCGAGGTGGACGGGCTGTGGCCGATGGGCAGCGAACGCCGCCACACCCGCCTGCGTCTGCGCCAGGGCGGCGCCGAACTCTTCCTCAGCCTGTTCGGCACCCCGCCCGAGTCGGTGGCCTACCCGGTGGGCAGCCGGGTGGACGCCCTGGTGGAAGTGAGCATCTTCAACGGCCGCAGCGGGCCGATGGTGTCGGCTCATGTCCGGGCGCTGCGCCCGGCGGGGCTCGGCGACCTTCCGGCCCGGCAGGCCGCCGCCTTCGAGGCGCTGCGCTGCGGCGGGGCGCTGCCGCCGGACCAGGCCGCCGCGTTCCTGCCGGACCGCAGCGACACCGCCCGGGTGTACCGGATGGTGCGGGCCGGCGGGCTGCCGGCCGACGACCTGCAGCCGCTGTTTGCGGCGGTGGGGGCGGCCAATACTGGAAAGACACTGGCCAGCCTGACCGCCCTGGCCCAGCTGGGGCTGGTGGAAAATCAGGACGGACGCTGGGTGCCGGCCCAGGTCACCGCCAAACGCAACCTGGACGACGCGCCGGTGCTGAAAAAACTGCACGCCATGGCGGCGCAGGGTTGAATCGGAAACACAAAAGGGGAGGATGCGGAATGGAAAACCGGGAGACGATGCCCATTACCTATGAGCAGCTCAAACAGGACATGATCGACAGCGGCCGCCCGTATGACTTCGATCTGGTGGACCGCGCCTACGCACTGGCCGAGGCCGCCCACAACGGCCAGCGGCGCCGCAGCGGCGAACCCTACATCTGCCACCCGCTGAACGTGGCCCGCATCCTTGTGGAGCTGGGGATGGACAGCGAGAGCATCGCCGCGGCGCTGATGCACGACGTGGCCGAGGACACCGCCGTCACCATCGACGAGATCCGCCAGAAGTTCGGCGCCCAGGTGGCGCTGCTGGTGGACGGGGTCACCAAACTGACCCAGATCAAGTTTTCCAATGTGGAGGACCGCCAGGCCGAAAACCTGCGCAAGATGCTGCTGGCCATGAGCCAGGACGTGCGGGTCATGATCATCAAGCTCTGCGACCGGCTGCACAACATGCGCACCGGCGACGCCTGGCCCGAACAGAAGCGCCGGGACAAGGCCCTGGAAACGATGGAGGTCTATGCCCCCATCGCCCACCGGCTGGGCATCTCCAACATCAAGGAGGAGCTGGAGGACCGCAGCCTGCGCTATCTGGACCCGGTGGGGTACGAACACATCCGCCAGCTGCTGGACAAGCGGGGGGCCGAGTTCCTCGACAGCGTCTGCGACACCATCGGCCGCCACCTGCGGGAAAACGGCATCGGCAACGCCACCATCCGCCACCGGGTCAAGAGCATCTACGGCATCTACCGCAAGATGTACATGCAGGGCAAGACCTTCGAGGAAATCTACGATGTCTACGCCGTGCGCATCATCGTGGATACGGTGGCCGAATGCTACACCGCGCTGGGCTTTATCCATGATATGTACCACCCGCTGCCCAACCGCTTCAAGGACTATATCTCCACCCCCAAGCCCAACGGCTACCAGAGCCTGCACACCACCGTGATCGGCCGGGAGGCCATCCCCTTCGAGGTGCAGATCCGCACCTGGGACATGGACCGCATGGCCGAATACGGCATCGCGGCCCACTGGAAGTATAAGGCCGGCATCTCGGGCAGCGACGAGCGGCTGGAAGAGCGGCTGGCCTGGGTGCGCCAGCTGCTGGAAAGCCAGCGCACCAGCGCCGACGCCACCGACCTGCTCAGCGACATCAAATCCGACCTTCTGCCCGAGGAAGTCTTCGCCTTCACCCCCCGCGGGGATGTCATCAACCTGCCGGCCGGGGCCACCGTTATCGATTTCGCCTATGCGATCCACTCGGCCGTCGGCAACCGGATGATCGGCGCCAAGGTCAACAACCGCATCGTCCCCATCGAACACAAGGTCTCCACCGGCGAGATCATCGAGATCATCACCGGGCCGGAAAACCGTGGCCCCTCCCGGGACTGGCTCAACATCGTCAAGACCAGCGAGGCCAAGAACAAGATCCGCAACTGGTTCAAGAAGGAGCGCCGGGAAGAGAACATTGCCGAGGGCAAGGATGCGCTGGAACGCGAGATGCGCCGCAATATGATGACCATTCCCCCCGAAAAGTCCGAGGACTTCCTCTCGGCGCTGGCCCGGCGCAACCACTGCAACACGGTGGAGGAGATGTACGCCGCCATCGGCTACGGCGGGCTGCAGATGGCCCGCATCCTGCCCAAACTCAAGGATGAGTACAACCGCCTCAAGGCCACCGAGGCCGAGCCCAAACCCATCACGGTGGACATCAAGAAGCCGCATTCCAGCGGCGGCGTCGTGGTGGAGGGCATCGACAACTGCCCGATCAAGTTCGCCAAGTGCTGTTCGCCGCTGCCCGGCGATGAGATCATCGGCTTTGTCACCCGGGGCTTCGGCGTTTCCATCCACAAAAAGGACTGCGCCAACGTGCGGGAAAGCCTGCGCCACCCCGAAAACCGGGAGCGCTGGGTCCGCGCCCGCTGGGCCGAGGATGTGCGGGAGGACTACAAGGCCACGCTGGAACTCTTCTGCATGGACCGGGCCAACCTGGTCTCGGACGTGGCGCTGGCGCTGGGGGATATGCGGGTGCCGATCTATTCGCTGGACGCCCGCTCCGCCGAGCAGGGCCGCGCCCGCATGACCGTCACCATCGGCATCAACAACACCGAACATCTGAACAACGTGGTGGCCCGTCTGCGCAAGGTCAAGGATGTCATGGGCGTCACCCGCAACTGATCGCAAACAGAAAGGCTTGCCATGTTTTCTGCGTTTCTCTGCACCAGGCCCCGGCGCCCGCGGCTGCTGGCCGCGCTGCTGGGAGGCTGCGCCGGCGCCGCGGTGTTCCTGTGGCTGTACGGTGCCGCGGTGCTGAACCCCGGCTGGGACGCCTGGATCCTGAACGGTTACGATGAATGGGACGTGCAGCAGCACTATGCGGGCTGGCTGCTCTTCCGCAACAGCCACTGGTCCTTCCCGCTGGGCCTGGCCGACACCCTCGCCGTGCCGGACGGCACCGTGATCTCCTACACCGACAGTCTGCCCTGGGTCAGCATCTTCTTCAAGCTGCTGCGGGGCGTTCTGCCCGCCACCTTCCAGTGGTTCGGGCTGTACACGCTGCTGTGCTTCTGCCTGCAGGGGGCGGCCGGGGCGCTGCTGTGCAGCCGCGGGGTGCGCACCCGGGCCGGGGCGGTCTGCCTGCCGCTGCTCACCGGGGCGCTGTTCGCCTGCCTGCCCACCCTTTGGGAGCGCGCCTTCCGCCATGTGGCGCTGGCCTCCCAGTGGCTGTTCCTGCTGGCCCTGTACGCTTTGCTGGAAGAGCGGTCCTCGCTGCGCCGGCTTGGCCGTCCCGGCGCCTGGCGCTGGTCCTTTCCGGTCCTGGCCTTCGGGGCGGTGGGGATCCACCCCTATTTCCTGCCGCCGGTCATGGTCTGCGCACTGCTGGCCGCCCTGGACCGGGGCCGGCTGACCCGCGCCTGGCGGGGCGGGGCGCTGGATTTCGCCCTCTCGCTGGCCGCCGCCCTGGCGGGCGGGGTGCTCTGCGGCGCCATCGGCGGGGACAGCGGACTGTCCCGCCACGGCTACGGCGAGATCTCGATGAACCTCAACGCGCTGTGGAACCCCAGTTCCCGCGGCGGCTATACCTGGAGCCGGCTGCTGCCGGCCCTGCCCCAGCAAAGCGGCCAGTATGACGGCTTCAACTATCTGGGCCTGGGGGTGTTGGTGCTGCTGGCCGCGGCGCTGGTCCTGGCCGCCGCGGCCCTTGTCCGCCGCCCGGCGGCGGTGCGGGGCTGGTGGGGGCGCAACTGGCCCACGGCGGCGGCCTGCGCCTTCCTGGCGGCCTTTGCGGTCAGCAACACCGTCACCCTGAACGAATTCTCCTTCACCATCCCGCTGCCGGGCTGGCTGCTGGAATTGTGCGGCATCTTCCGTTCCAGCGGGCGGATGTTTTACCTGGTGGCGGCCTGTATGCTGGTCTGGGCCGTCTACACGCTGCGCGGCGCCCTGGCCGGCCCCCGGGGCGAGGCAGCCGCCTGCCTTCTGCTGGCCGCCGTGCTGGCCGTGCAGCTGTGGGACCTGTCGGCGGCGGCCGCCCAGAAGCGGGCGATGCTCCGGTCGGACACTGCCATCAACGCCACCGTGGTCAACGACCCCCAGACCGCCGCCCTGGGGGTGGGGCATACCCGGCTGCTGGCCGCCGGCGACGTGCGGGAGGACCGGCTGCGCCTGCTGGCCATCCTGGCCGGCAAACAGGGGCTGGCCACCAACCTGGACATTGCGGTTTCGGGCTCCCGCACCGGGGCGGCCGAAAGCCGGGCCGACACCGCCGCCCGGCTGCAAAGCGGCCGGTATGACCCCGGCACCGTCTATGTCACCACCGACGGCGGCGTGTGGGAAAGCTGGCAGCAGATCTTTGCCGGCGACCCGGCCCTGACCTTCTTTGTGGCGGATTCCTGCTACTTCATGGTCCCGCTGACCGGCTGAATTCATTTTCCATCAAGGAGGACCCTTTTCATGCGTGCTGTGATCCAGCGTGTGACCGAGGCTTCGGTCACCGTCAACGGCGGCGAGCCCCGGGCCATCGGCCCCGGCCTTGTGATCCTCCTCGGCGTCAAGGACGGCGAGGACACCGCCATCATCCCCAAGCTGGCCGCCAAATGCGCGAACCTGCGCATCTTTGAGGACGACGCCGGCAAACTCAACCGCAGCGCCGCGGAACTTGGCTACTCGGCGCTGGTGGTCTCCAACTTCACCCTGTACGGTGACACCGCCCGCGGCAACCGGCCCAGTTTTATCCGGGCGGCCCGGGGCGAGGCGGCCGACAGCGCCTACCGGGCTTTCCTGGCCGAGCTGTCCGGCCAGGGGCTGCGGGCGGTGCGCCACGGCGAATTCGGCGCCGACATGCAGGTGCGCCTTGTGAACGACGGACCGGTGACCATCGTCATCGACACCGACGAGTGGACCAAAAAATGACCAACCCCCCCAGATTCAGGAGGATTCCCCATGGAACTGCAACTCATCCACGGCCCCTGGCCGCTGTACACCAACAGCTTTCTGCTGTTCACCCCGTCGGGCAGCGCCCTTGTCATCGACCCCAACGCCGACCCAGGGGTCTACGAGAAGGCGCTGGCCGACCGCGGCGCCCGCCTGACCCACATCCTGCTCACCCACGGCCACTACGACCATGTGGGGGCGGTGGCGGCGCTGCGGGCCGCCACCGGCGCCAAGGTCCACATGGACCCGGCCGATGCGTCGGGCAGCGAACTGCTGCCCCTGACCCCCGACCTGGTGGACGAACCCTGGCCCGACGCCCCGGAACTCACCCTCGACGGGGTGACCTTCCGGATCTGGCGTACTCCGGGGCACACGCCGGGGGGCGTCTGCCTGCATACCGGCAACCTGCTTTTCTGCGGCGATACGCTGTTTGCCGGCTCCTGCGGGCGGGTGGACCTGCCCGGCGGCGACACCGCCGCCATGCGCCGCAGCCTGGCCTTGCTGGCCGGCCTGCCGCTGTCCGACGCCACCCAGGTGCTGCCCGGCCACGGGGAGCTTTCCACCCTCGGGCAGGAGCGTGACACTAACCCCTACCTGCAGGGGCAGTGGTTCTGACGGATCTTCACCCCGGGCGCGGGGCTGTGCGCCCGGCCCACCAACAGGAGGTAGCTATGCAGATCGTTCTGCGCGGGGACGCCGCCGGCTATGAGGCCGAGCATGTGGCCCGCCTGTTTTTCCCCGGCGCCGAGCTGGCCGGGGCCGATTGCCGCCTGGACGACCCGGACGCGGACGTGGTGGCCGCCGTGGACCATACGCTGGCCCGGCTGGTCTACCTGCGCCGGGGCGGCCGGCTGTGGTGGCGGATGGAAACCGTTTCCCGCCATGACACCCGCCGCCGGCGGGAGTATGCGCTCTGCCGCCTTTTGTACGAGCTGCTCAAGGACTGTACCGGCATCCGGCCGCCCTGGGGCATGATGACCGGCGTGCGGCCGGTGCGCATCATCCACGATATGCGGGCCGAGGGCGCCTGCGAGGCGGACATTGCCGAGCGGTTCCTCGACACCTACGACTGCACCCCCCGCCGGTTCGAGATGGCCCGGGCCATCGCCGACCTGCAGCGCCCGGTGCTGGAATCCTGTGCGCCGCAGGACTGCAGCGTCTACGCGGGCATCCCGTTCTGCCCTTCCCGCTGCAGCTACTGCAGCTTTGTCTCCCGTACGGTGGGGGACCGGTCCACCCAGGCGCTGGTGGACCCCTATGTGGACTGCCTGTGCCGGGAGCTGGAAGCCACCCGCACCCAGGTGGAGCGCTGCGGGCTGCGGGTGCGCACGCTGTACATCGGCGGCGGCACCCCCACCAGCCTGTCGGCACCCCAGCTGCGCCGGCTGATGGAAAAGATGGCCGACTGTTTCCCGCTGGACGCTCTGCAGGAATATACCGTGGAAGCCGGGCGCCCCGACTGCACCGATGAGGAAAAGCTGCGCATCATCAAGGAATACGGCGCCACCCGCATCTCCATCAACCCCCAGACCTTCTCGGACGAGGTGCTGCGGGGCATCGGCCGCCGCCACACCGCGCAGGATATCCTAGACTGCTATCATACCGCCCGGGCGGTGGGGCATACCAATATCAACATGGACCTGATCGCCGGCCTGCCCGGGGACACGGTGGAAGGGTTCCGCCGCAGCCTGAAAACGGCGATCTCGCTGGAGCCGGAGAACATCACGGTCCACACCCTCACCCTCAAGCGGGCGTCCAACCTGGTGGTGGAACACCGGGCGGCCGCCTACGACGATGTGGCCGCCATGCTCGAACAGTGTACGCTGCTGGAACAGGCCGGCTACCGGCCCTACTACCTCTACCGGCAGAAGGGCACGCTGCAGAACCTGGAAAACATCGGCTGGAGCAAACCCGGCCGCGAATGCCTGTACAACATCTATATCATGGAAGAGGTCCACAGCATCCTGTCGGCCGGGGCCGGCGGCTCCACCAAGCTGGTGACCCCCGGCGTCCGCCACGGCAGGATCGAGCGGATCTTCAACTACAAATACCCCACCGAGTACATCGACCGTTTCGATATGGTCCTGGCCCGCAAGGAAGGAGTGAAACATTTTTATGACACATGCCGCAAAAACGCCGCCGAAACGGCTGGTCGGGTGTGAACTGATCGACCTGGCCGCCCGCAGCCCCGCCGCGTTTGTGGATGTCTGCGAAAAGCGCTACCATGACCGGCTGGACCGGGTGGTGGAAACCGCGCTGGAGCGCAAGGTCCAGATCATCATGCTCACCGGCCCGTCGGCCGCCGGCAAGACCACCACAGCCCACAAACTGGCCGAGCGGATCGCGGCGCGGGGGATGCGCAGCGCGGTCATGAGTCTGGACGACTTCTTTGTGGGGGAGGGGCGCTACCCCAAACAGCCTGACGGCAGCGATGACTATGAGTGCGTCGAAGCCCTGGACCTGCCGGTGCTGCGCAGCTGCCTGGCCAGCCTGGCCCGGACCGGGCGGTGCGAAGCGCCGATCTTCAGCTTCCTGAGCCAGCGCCCCACCGGCGAGACCCGCACCGTCGATGCCCGGGGCGGCATTGTGGTGGTGGAAGGGCTGCACGCCTTCAACCCGGCGCTGCAGGTGGACGCGCTGCCCGCCGGCACCGCCCTGCACCTGTACGCCGGCCTGCGGGAAGAATACGCCGCCCCGGACGGCGCCCGGGTGCTGGCCACCCGGGACATCCGGCTGGCCCGCCGGCTGACACGGGACTTTCTGTTCCGCGGCCATGACGCGGACTTCACCCTCGGCCTGTGGCCCCACGTCTGCGCGTCGGAGGACAAGTACATCAAGGCGTTCAAAAACCGTGCGGACCTGGTCATCGACACCTCCTTCAGCTACGAGGTCTGCCTGTGGGAACACTACACCCAGCAGATGCACGCCGAAGCCCACGCCCGCCGCCTGCGGGACCTCTGCGCCCGGTTCGCCGCCTTCCCGCCGCTGGGGGGCGCCATCGTGCCCGCCGACAGTATGCTGCGGGAGTTCATCGGCCAAAAAACAGGGGACACCGACAAAAAATAGGACCTCTTCCGCGAAAAGTTAAAGAAAAGGTCACAATTATCTTTGTTTTTTGATTGAAAACCGCGCAGCAATCGGCTATAATGCAAATAGCACCATCCCAAACCGAAACTCTGAATGCGAGGTGTTTATCATGACGTTCGAACTGGACATCGACAAGATCAAGGAGCAGGGTCTCCAACTGGTGGATCTGGCCAAGAAGACCGCGCTGGATCTGGCCGACAAGGGCAAAAACCAGCTGGATCTGGTCAATGAAAAGACCCAGCTTTCCAAGGCGCAGCGGCAGCTGGGCGCGCTGGTGTACAGCCTGCATAAATCCGGGGAGGAAAACCAGCCCCTTGTGGATAAGTACATCGAGAACATCGCCGAGATCGAGGCGAACATCGCCGCCATCAAGGAGCGTATGACCGCGGAGGAGACCGCCGAGGCGGAAGCCACCGCCGAGACCACCGCCGATGTGACCGATGCCGCGGAGGCTTCCGCCGAGGAGGAAATGCCGGAGGAGGACGAGTTCGAGGACAACCGCCCCACCAAGGTCTGCCCGGTGTGCAATGCCAAGGTGGATGTGGACGCGCTGTTCTGCAACCACTGCGGCGCGCAGCTGTAAGTGCGCGGCAGGGCGCAGAAGGCCGAAAGCCGGGAGGCTGCGGGTCCTGTGCCCCACGGGCTTGACAAATGAAAAATCCTGTGTAAAATGTTGCGTGCGGTCTTTTTGCGCCGCCGGCGGGGAGCCTATGATCCATTATCCTGAAAAACAACGCTATACAGCCGAGGATCTGGCGGCCATCATCGCCATTCTGCGCGACCCGGAAACCGGCTGCCCATGGGACAGGGTGCAGACCCACCAGTCCATCCGGATGAATTTTCTGGAGGAAGCCTACGAGGCGGTGGATGCCCTGGATCTTGACGATCCGGACCTGATGCGGGAAGAGCTGGGCGATGTGCTCATGCAGGTGGTTTTCCACGCCCGCATCGAGCAGGAGGCCGGCCGGTTTGACTGGTCGGCGGTCTGCGATGCCGTATGCCGCAAGCTGATCTGGCGTCACCCGCATATTTTTGGCGCTGCGCCCGGCGCAGAAGGCATAAATGACTGGGATGCGCTCAAGAATATGGAAAAGGGGCGCACCACCCTGCAGGCGGATCTGGAAGCGGTGCCCCGCGCCATGCCGGCCCTGATGCGGGCAGCCAAGCTGCAGAAGCGGGCCGAAAAGCACGGCGAACCGCAGCCGCCCGTCCGGCCGGAGGATCTGGCCGATGCGGCGGCCCGGCTGCAGAGCGCCGCCCCCGGCAGCCCTGCCGCGGAAGCGGCCCTGGGCCGGCTGCTGTTTTTGGCAGCCGCGCTGGGGCGCAGTGCCGGGCTGGACCCCGAACAGGCATTGGAACGCGCCAACGATGCGTTCATCCGCGATGCCGCCCACATCCCAACTGCCTAAAGGCGGACACGCATAAGACGCACGATCCCGCTTTTGGCTTATAAATCACTTGGAGGTACAAACTATGACCAAAGTTGAACTGATCGCCGCTGTGGCCGCCAATGCCGGCCTGACCAAGAAAGATGCCGAGAAGGCTGTCACCGCCACCATCGATGTCATCACCGAAACTCTGCAGAAGGGCGAGAAGGTCTCTCTGGTGGGCTTCGGCACCTTCGAAGTCCGCGAGCGCAAAGAGCGCCAGGGCCGCAACCCCCAGACCCGCGAGCCCATGACCATTCCGGCTTCCAAGCTGCCTGCGTTCAGCGCCGGCAAGGCTCTGAAGGACGCCGTGAAGTAAGAGCTGCGCCTCTTTGCCCGCCGCATTCCGGCGGGCTCAGATTGTCTAAAATTGTCGCTGTCGGCGGACATGTGCCGACGACAGCGACACCGCCAGGGAAATTTTGCGGCAAATTGTGTGCGAGGAGTTTTGCTCCGAGTGCGCGATTTGGCGTAAAATTTTGTCGAAGGGGATACACAAGGGGAAACAGACGCGTCAGGCAATTGCCGTGCGCGGCTGTTGCCTCTTGTGCAGCGTGTCGAGTCCCTCGACACGCTGTGCCCGCCGCATTCCGGCGGGCTTTTCTTGTCCCGCCCCCAATGAAAGGAATCCTATGCGCCTGGATAAATACCTGAAAGTCAGCCGCCTGATCAAGCGCCGGACCCTCGCCAACGAAGTGGCGGACGCCGGCCGGGTGCTGGTGGGCGGCAAGCCGGCCAAGGCCAGCTACGCCGTCAAACCCGGCGACATCATCGAAATCACCTTCGGCAACCGCCCGGTCAAGGTCCGGGTCCTCTCGGTCACCGAGCCGAAAGGCAAGGACGTAGCCCGGGAACTGTACGAAGTCATCGAAAGCTGACGGCCGAAACCCGGCCGCCCCATACATAAAGCCCGCTGTCCCCGCATAAGTATGTAACAGTACACAAGGGGGACAGGGGGCTTTTTTATGTTGGAACCGCATGCCCAGGAAACGCCGGCCGCACCGCCCGGCCGGGACCCGGCCCCATGCCGGGAACATGTGCTGCTGCTGGAAAACCGCAGCCGGCTGACCGTCAGCGGGGTGACGCGGGTGGTCAGCTGCGACGAGGGCGGCGCCACATTGAAGACCAGCCAGGGGGACCTTACCATCGGCGGGCAGGGCATCCAGGTCAGCGAACTGTCGGTGCGCACCGGCCAGGTGAACATTGCCGGCAAGATCGAATTCCTGCAGTATGCCGAAAACCGCCAGACCGCGGGCGGGCTGCTGGCCCGCCTGCTGCGGGGATGAACGCCGCACCCGCCCTGGCGGCGGCGCTGCGGGATGTGGTTGCCTGCCTGGGCATCGGGCTGCTGCTGGCGGCTGCCCGGGACGCTTTGGGCCTGCTGCTGGGCAACGGCCGGGTGCGGTGCTTTGCCTGGGACCTGGCCGCCTTTGCGGGGGCGGCGGTGCTGCTGTGCGGGTTCGTGGCGGGGGCGTCGTCCAGCGGGGTGATGCGGTGGTATATGGCGGCCGGGCTGGGGGCCGGGGCGCTGGGCTGGCAGTGGGCGGTGTCCGGCCTGCTGCACCGGCTGGCTGGCGGGGTGCGGCGGGCGGCCGTCTGGCCGCTGCGGCGGCTGCGCCGGGCCCTGGCGGTGCGGCTGCCGGGCCCGGGCGGCAAAAAAACGGGAAAGAAAAGCAAAAATGTAACAAAGCAGAAAAAATTGTTGCAAACAGACAGGGAAATATTGTATAATTGATTCTGTTTAGAAAACATTGTCCAACGCGGGAAGGGAGGCGACGCGGGCGATGAACCACAAAACCGGCCTGGCCCGGCGGATTATTCCGATTTTGGTGCTGGTGCTGTGCTTTTCGCTGTTCTACAGCCTGCTGCGCAGCCAGATGACCATTCGGACCAAAGAACAGGAGCTGGCCAGCGTCACGGCCGAGCTTTCCGATCAGCTGGCCCGCAATGAGGACCTGCAGCGCACCCTTGATGACGGGGAGGACGCCATCATAGAGCGTTTCGCCCGGGAGGAAGGTTACTCCAAGCCCAATGAGCGGATTTGGGTGGACATCAGCGGCAAATAAGTTTTCGGTACAGCAAAGGGGCTTTGCGGCGTCCGGCAGGCGCGGCAGGGCGGCCCTTTTCTGAAATAAACAGGCGGGCAGCGCCCCGCCGGAAAAAGGGGTATCAGAGTTTGACACTACAGGTTGGGGATATTGTTGAGGGCAAGGTGACCGGCATCAAGCCGTTCGGCGCGTTCGTCTCCTTGCCGGAAGGCAAAAACGGTCTTGTGCATATTTCGGAGGTCTCCTACGAATATGTGCAGGACCTGGCTGCCGTGCTCAGCGAAGGGCAGGATGTCAAGGTCAAGGTGCTTTCCATTGCACCGGACGGCAAGATCGCCCTGTCCATCAAGCGCACGCAGCCGGCACCGCCCCGCGGTGCCAACGCCAAGGCCGGGGGCGCCCGGCCTGGCGGCCACAGCGGTCAGCCGCCGCGCCAGGGCGGGCGTGCCCCCAAGCGGGAAGCCCCGCCCCGCGTGTGGCAGCCGAAACCTGCACAGCCGCAGGGGAACCTGAGCTTTGAGGATATGATGGCCCGCTACAAGAGCCAGAGCGAGGAAAAGATCGCCGACCTCAAGCGCGTCACCGAAAACCGCCGCGGCGGGTATTCGCGCCGCCGCGGCTGATCCCGCCCGACCCGGGCGGAGCCTGACAGACGCCGGCAAAAGGGCGCTGCCCTTTGCGGCTTCTGTTTTCATGCCCGTTTGACAGGCGCACAACACGGCAGATGCACAAGCGGCAGATGCACACTGGGGGTACGGCGGCCCGGTCCGCCCGGCCCCCTGTGCGCATTGGCCGCTTTGCTTTTGTTCCCCGCCGCACCGCCGGCCGGCAGCCCCTCGCGCCCGTTTTCCCGCTGCCCAGCAGCCCATTTGGAAAGGAAGTCCCATGTCCAACACCTATACCCTGGTCGCACCCTGCTTTTTCGGCACCGAGGCCACCCTGGCCTTTGAGGTCCGCCGCCTGGGCGCCGAGAACGTCCAGGTCACCGACGGCCGGGTCCAGTTCACCGGCCCGGCTTCGATGATCGCCGCCGCCAACCTCAACCTGCGCACCGCCGAGCGGGTGCTCCTGCTGCTCAAAACCTGGCAGGCCACCACCTTTGACGAACTCTTCGACGGGGTCTATTCCATCCCCTGGGAGGAGCTGCTCCCCGCCGACGCGGCCTTCCCGGTCAAGGGGTCGAGTCTGTCCAGTCAGCTGTCCAGCGTGCCCGCCTGCCAGAGCATCGTCAAAAAGGCGGTGGTCAAGCGGATGATGGCCGGCCACAAGGTCTCCGCCCTGCCGGAGTCCGGCCCGGTGTACAAGCTGCGGTTCGCGCTGCGCAAAAACACCGTGGAAATGATGCTGGACACCTCCGGCGACGGGCTGCACAAGCGGGGCTACCGCCGCCACGCCACCCTGGCCCCCATCAAGGAAACGCTGGCTGCCGCCATCGCGGACCTGGGCCGGGTGCGGCGGGACACCCTGGTGCAGGACCCCTTCTGCGGGTCGGGCACCCTTGTGATCGAAGCCGCCCAGAAGGCGCTGAACATCGCCCCCGGCCTGCACCGCCACTTTGCGGCCGAAAACTTCCCCTTTGTGCCGGCCGAGGCATGGCGGCTGGAACGGCAGAAGGCCATCGAATCGGCCCGCCCCGACGCGGCCTTCACCGGATTCGGGTTTGACATCGACCCCGCGGCGGTGGAACTGGCCCGGGCCAACGCGAAACTGGCCGGGGTGGGGGAGCGCTGCCGGTTCGAAGTGCAGGACGTGCGGGACTACCGCCCCGACCCGGACGCCACCGTGCTGACCAACCCGCCCTACGGCGAGCGCCTGGGCGACGCCGCCGAGGCCGCGACCCTCGCCGCGGCGCTGGGCAAGGTGTGGCGGTTTTCACCGGGGGCGGGGCTGTACGCCATCACCGCCGATGCGGATTTTGAGGCGCATTTCGGCCAGAAAGCCGCCCGCCGCCGCAAGATCTATAACGGCATGATCCCCTGCCAACTGTATATGTATTACCAGCGCACCGCGCAAAAGCCCAACAAAAAACAGGAGGGTTGAGAATGGAAGATTTGAAACTGGCGGTCCTGATCGACGCCGACAACATCTCCCCCAAATATGTCAAGGTCATTCTGGATGAAGCCGCCTCCTTCGGGGTGTCCGCCGTCAAGCGGATCTATGGCGACTGGAGCGATCAGCGGCTGAAAAGCTGGAAGGACGCCCTGCTGAACAACTCCATCATCCCGATGCAGCAGTACAGCTACACCACCGGCAAAAACGCTACCGACTCGGCCATGATCATCGACGCCATGGACCTTTTGTATTCCGGCAACCTGGATGGGTTCTGCATCGTCTCTTCGGACAGCGACTTCACCCGCCTGGCCGCCCGCCTGCGGGAAGCCGGCAAGCTGGTCATCGGCATGGGGGAGAGCAAGACCCTCGGCCCCTTTGTCAAAGCCTGCGATCAGTTCAAGTACCTGGACCTGATCCTTGGCCATCAGGCCGAGGAAACGGGCGCCCCCACCGCCACCGACACCGCCGAAGCCGCCGCCATGGCCCAGGCCGGGGACGATACCGCCATCAACCGGGATTCGGTGGGCAAACTGGTCCGCGGCATGATCGACGAGATGGACGACGGCACCGGCTGGGTGCGCACCTCCCGGGTGGGCGACCAGCTCATCAAGCGCTACCCGGACTTTGACGTGCGAAACTTCGGCTCCAAGAGTCTGAACAAGTTCCTGGCCTCCTTCCCCGAGATGGAGGTGGAGGAGCGGATCCTGGCCAACGGCAACCCGATCCAGTTTGTGCGCGTTCGGCCCGCGCCGGCGCCCAAACCGCCCAAGCCGCCCAAAAAGAGCGTGACCCACAAGGCCGGGCCCCACCCCGGCCCCAAAAAGCGCACCGCCCGCAAAAAGTGATCCCCGCCCCGCCCGGACGCCCGGGGGCGCGGTTATGCCAGCGCCGTGGTGTCCGCTCTCTGCCGGGACAACTTCGCCGCGGGCCGGCAGTTCCTCTGCCTGTTTTACGATAACCCCGCGGCCGGCCGCATCTACCACCGCATCGGCTTCCGGGATGTGGGCGTCTATACCATACTGGGGGCGGCCCGCTGAGCGGCGCGCCCTGTCCCTGGAACCGAGGACCCAATACAAAACCGCCGGCCGGAAGGGGAGGGCCCTTTCCGGCCGGCGGTCGTTTTGCAGCCGGCAGTGCCCGGTTACGTCACGTCTTGCCCGATCTTGTATACCCGGTAGGTTTCGTTCTGGTACCACAGCTCGTACCGGTCGGCGTACCAGCTCTCGTCGCCGCTGTACTGGGTCAGGGCGGTGGTGTCAAACACCACATAATCCACCCCCCAGGCGTCCAGTGTCACTTCATCCGGCCGGGCGTACAGGCTGACCATCGCGGCATACTGGTCGGAATAGTCCATGCCGTGGTAGTACAAAAAGGTGGCCGACCCGCACAGGATCTGCCGCCCTGCCAGGCAGAGGGTGGGGGCCAGGTGGCTGTCCGGCGCCAGGAACAGCGCGTCCGCCGCGGCGTTGTCATCCACATACCCGGCCAGGGCAATGTCGTCGGCGCTCCACTGCTGGTAGTCGCTGAGAAGTTCGCGCCCCACCGTCAGCACGCTGCCGAACATCCCCACAAAGCACACCGCCGCCAGCCCCAGCGCCTGCCAGGCCGCGGCGCGCAGCCGGGCAAACAGGTCCCACAGCAGCCCGCCTGCCAAAAAGCAGCCCAGCAGGTGCCAGATGTACAGCAGCTTGTTGTTGTCGTACAGATTGGTCTGGAACACCACGCACTCGGCCAGGGCCAGGATCAGCAGCCCGCCGCCGTAGAACCACCGTTGCCGGGGTCTTGCGTGGAGGAAGGCCGGGATCAGCAGCAGATACACCAGCCCGATGTTTTTCAGGTAGAACCAGAAGTAGTTGTCCTTCAGGCCGCCCTCGTTGTTCACCCAGTTGAAGTGCAGCCGCAGCATGTTTTCGCCGTTCACCGCATGGCCGATTACGGTGCCCAGCGTCTCGGGCAGCCAGACGGCGGCGCACAGGGCGGCCAGCCCGACCCAGGGCAGCAGCACCGCCCGGGTGCGGGGCCGGCAGAGGAGGGTATACACCCCGCACACCAGACAGCACAGCACCAGCGCCAGCGCCGCATGGGTCTGGATCAGCGGCAGCGGCAGGACCAGCAGCGCCAGCGGCAGCCAGAGTCGGCTCTCCTCCTCCATACAGAACCGCCACAGCAGATACAGCGCCGCAAACAGCACGCTCCAGCCCAGCAGGGTGGCCCGCTGGGGCACCAGCAGATCCACGATCGGGTTCACCCACAGGATGTTTTGCTGGGTGTAGTTGGTGGGGGTGGTGTAGTACCCGGTAAAGATGGAGGCAAAATCCGCCGCGCTGCCTGTAAAGTAGAGGAATCCGAACCCGCTGCCCATAAAAAACAACCAGTACCCCAGGCTGGCCCGGGCTGCGCTGCCAAGCATCCGCCGCGCCAGCTGCCAGGCCATGCCGTATACCGCCGCCAGCGCCGGAACCAGCGGCAGCAGGCAGGCGGTGCGCAGCCCGGCGCCCAGCACCAGGAAAACGCTGGACACCGTCTCACACAAAAACGGGTACCCCAGGCCGAAGTCCCCCGCCAGCATCGGGTCCACCGGCGGGAAGACCCCGCGCACCGCGATGCTTTTGATGTAGGCCAGGTGCAGCGCCAGGTCGCCGTAGCAGCTCTGCCCGGTGTGGTAGGTCCCGTCCACCTCCCGCAGAATGTGGGTGTGCAGCAGCCAGATGGTCAGCGCCAGCAGCGGCAGCACGCAGGCCCACTGGGCGGCATCCCCCGGGTCCCGCCGCAGCGGGGGCAGGGGAGTGCGCCGCCGCCCGCCGCGCCACAGCAGCACCGCCGCCGCCAGCGCCAGCGCACCGGCCAGCAGCACCGCCGGCAGCCGAAAACCCAGCGCCAGGGCCGCCAGCGCCGGCAGGGCGGCCAGGCCGCTCACACCGAAGGCGCAGCCCAGCGGCAGTACTGTCCCCGGCGAAGCGTCGGGCAGCGCCCGGCGGGCCGCCAGCCATCCGGCTGTCAGAAACACCGCCAGGTAGACAAGACAGGCGGCGGTCCTCAAAAGTGAAACTGCATGGTCCATCAAAGCCCCTCCCCGTCAAACGGCGGGGTGTATTCCTCCCGCGCACTGCTCTTTTCCTGCATGTATCCGTCGGTCAGCCCCAGCGCCAGCGCCGCGTCCACCACCTTGCGGTACTCATAGCTGGTGATCCGCCGCCCCAGCCCGTGATCGGCGGCGTGGTAAAAGGGGGTGAACTGGCTCATCAGGCTCAAAAGAAAGGGCACCTTCTCCTGCCGGCGCACCGCGGCCAGCCGCCGCAGCACGGCCTGGCTGTCCGCCGCCTGGCCGGGCAGTACCAGATGCCGCACAATGACCCCGCGGCGCAGATACCCTTCAGGGTCGTACACCGGCGCCCCGGTCTGGCGCAGCATCGCCCGCAGGGCGCGGTCGGCCACGGCAGGGTAGTTTCCGGCCCGGGACAGTTCGGCCGCCAGGGCGGGGCTGTCGTATTTGAAATCGGTCAGCCAGATGTCCACATACCCGGCCAGGGCCTGCACCGTCCCCACCGTCTCATAGCCGCCGGTGTTGTACACCACCGGCAGCCTCAGCCCGCGGCGGCGGGCGCTGTCCAGCGCCGGCAGCACCCAGGGCAGCCATTGGGTGGCGGTGACCAGGTTGATGTTTCTGGCTCCCTTGGCCTGCAGCTCCAGAAAGATCTCGGCCAGCCGGGCTTCGGTCAGGGGGCGGCCCTGTCCCTCCTGGCTGATGCCGTAGTTCTGGCAGTAGCAGCACCCCAGCGCACAGCCGCTGAAAAACACCGTGCCGCTGCCGGTGGGCGCCTCGGGGTCGCCGCTCAGGCAGGGTTCCTCCCAGTGGTGCAGGGCGGCCCGGGCGGCCCGCAGGGTGTCGCCGGCGCCGCACAGGCCGGTCTGCCCGGCGGCCCGGTCGGCGCCGCAGGCGCGGGGGCACAGGGTACAATGGGTTGGCAGCTGCATGGAGAATCCTCCCGCGGGGCGGGAAATTTTGGTGAAACACCGCCGCGCCCCGAACTTTCTTTACAAACAGTTTAGCACAAAACTGCAAAATGTGGTATACTAGAGCGTATAGGATCAACCAAAAGTGCTGGAGAATTCGCTCTGGAATCAGCCAGCGCCGAGGATTTTTCAGACGCACCCTGAAGCGGTGCCCAAACAACCCCCGGTGCGCCGGCCTGCGGGCGGGCAAAAATCAGCCGGGGAACATTAAAAAGGAGGCGTTGCCATGTCTACCCCACACAACCGCGCCGAAATGGGAGATTTCGCCCGGACCGTTCTGATGCCCGGCGACCCGCTGCGCGCCCAATTCATTGCCGAAACTTTTCTGGAATCTCCGCGCCTGGTCACCGACGTGCGGGGGATGCTGGGCTACACCGGCACCTACCAGGGTCGCCCGGTCAGCGTGATGGGCAGCGGCATGGGGATGCCGTCCATCGGGATCTATTCCTATGAGCTGTACACCCGCTATGGCGTCGAGAACATCATCCGCATCGGTTCGGCCGGCTCCTACACCGACAAGGCCAAACTGTTCGACGTGGTGCTGGCCGACGGCGCCTACTCCGAAAGCAACTACGCCGTGACCCAGTCCGGCGACCGGGAGGAGATCCAGCGCCCCGGCGCCGCCCTCAACGAAGCGCTGCGCCGCAGCGCAGCCGAACAGAACATCCCGCTCATCGAGGGGGTCATCCATTCCTCCGACGTGTTCTACCGCGAACCCAGCGACGCCAAACCCACCTACTGGGAGCGGCTGCGGGACGAAAAAGGCTGCCTGTGCGTGGAGATGGAGAGCTTCGCGCTCTTCCACAACGCCAAGGTGCTGGGCAAGAACGCCGCCTGCCTGCTGACCATCTCGGACAGCTTCGTCTCGCCCGAGATCACCACCGCCGAACAGCGCCAGACCAGCTTCACCGCCATGATGAAGGTCGCGCTGGGGGCGCAGCTGTGAGCGCGCCGATGCCGCGGGACCAGGCCGCGGCGCTGATTCGGGCCGCCTTTGCGGGCCGCCGGTTCGCCTATGTGCCCTACTCCCACTTTGCGGTGGGGGCGGCGCTGCTGGCGAAGGACGGCCGGGTCTTTACCGGCTGCAACATCGAAAACGCCGGCTACACCCCCACCAACTGCGCCGAACGCACCGCTCTGTTCAAGGCAGTCAGCGAGGGCGTCACCGAGTTTTCGGCCATCGCGGTGGTGGGCAGCCTGCAGGGCAAGCGCAACGAGCTGCCCACCGGCCCCTGCGGCGTCTGCCGGCAGGCGCTGTTCGAATTCACCGGCCCGGACCTGGTGGTCCTGATGGCCAAAAGCGAGGACGATTACATCGAGACCACCCTGGGCGCACTGCTGCCCTATGGTTTCGGCCCGAAGAACCTGGAGATCGACCCGTCCCGCCCCAATGACTGAACATCCCGGATAAGGAGTTTTCACCGAATGCGATTCCGTAGATCATTGTCCCGCCGGCTGCGCCGTGCAGCCGCCGCGGCCCTGTGTGCGGTGCTGCCGCTGGGGCTGTTCGGCTGCGGCACGGCGGCTTCCTCCGAAGCTGCGCAGCAGGCCCTTGACCCGGTGGATATGGAGGACGCCTCTTTCGTGCTGTCCGCCCCCACCGACCCCGAGGCGGCGACGCTGCAGAACGTCGGCGCCACCATCGCCTTTGTGGCCGATGCGGCCGGGCTGGAAACCGGCCTGGATGCGTCGGTCTGGCGCGGGGTGCAGAACTTTGCCGCTACCTTCGGCTATACGGCCCAGTCCTACCAGGCCGAGGCCGATACCGACGAAGCGCGGGAGACTGCGCTGCGCAGCGCCGCCGAAAGCGGCGCCGCCGTGGTCGTGTGCAGCGGGCAGGAGATGGCCGTCGCGGTCCATGCCATCCAGGGCAACTACCCCACCGTGGGTTACCTGCTGCTGGAAGGGGAGCCCCACTCCGCCGACTATACCTCCTATGAAACGGCTTCCAACACCCACTGCGTGCTTTTCAGCGAGGAGCAGGCCGGCTACCTGGCCGGCTATGCCGCCGTGATGGAAGGCTACACCGCCCTGGGGTTTGTGGGGGCGGATTCGATGCCCGAGACGGTGCGATACTGCACCGGCATGATCCAGGGCGCCGAGGCCGCTGCCGAGCAGGAGGGCGAACAGGTGCGGTTTGAGGTGTGGTATGTGGGCAGCCCGGACGCCAGCGACGCGGTCACCGCCCGGATGGGCAGCTGGTATACCGACGGCGTTCAGGCCATCGCGGTCTGCGGCGGGCAGCTGCTGGACAGCTGCCTGACCGCCGCGCAGGACAACGGCGGCCGGGTCATCAACCTGGGCTGGGACGCCACCGCCCAAAACGACGCCGTGCTCACCAGCGGGGTGCTCAACGGTTCGGTCATCACCCAGCAGCAGCTGTATGCCTATTTTACCGGCGGCTGGGGGGAGAATGCCGGCAAGACCCAGACCGTCACCGCCTCCGAAGCGGCGGTCAGCCTGCCGATGTCGGTGTGGAAATTCCAAAATTTCAGCCGCGAAGCCTACCGCCAGCTGTACGGCGACCTGGCCGAAGGGGTCGTGCGGGTGGAGCGCTACAGCGACACGGCCACCCTGCCCGAAACCCCCAACGTGGCGGTGGATATTGAAAACTGACAACCCATCGCAGAAGATTTGTTATGAATTTGTAAAGCCTTTACGTTGTTTTTGAGTTGAAAAAAACAGCAGGATGGATTATACTAAAACTATCTTGGTGGGCGCCAATCCCGCAGGGGGCGGCGCCCGTTTTGTCAGATCACCAAAGGAGAGTACAAAATGAAAAAGATCCTGTCTGTTACCATGGCGGCTGCCATGGCAGTCTCCCTGGCGGCCTGCGGCAGCACCGGCAGCAGCTCCGCTGCGACGGACGATACTACCACCAGCGTCGCCACCAGCGAAGCCGGGGATGCCACTGCCGAAGGCGCTTCCTCCATCGGCGGCATCGCCCAGGTCTGCGACGTGGGCACCATCGACGACGAGAGCTTCAACCAGGGCTGCTGGGATGCGGTGGAAGCCTACGGCGAAGCCAACGGCATCGACGTCAATTACTACCTGCCGCCGGACGACCCCTCTGATGAGGACCGTCAGTCCATGATCCGCCAGGCTGTCTCTGACGGGTATGACACCGTCGTCTGCGTCGGCTACCTGTATGGTTCCTCCATCGACTGGGCCGCTGCCGAGTATCCCGATGTGAACTTCATCGGCGTGGACATCACCGCCGGCGACATCAACGCCGAGGGCAACATCCCCTCCAACGTCTACTGCATCACCTTTAAGGAAGAGCAGGCCGGCTACCTGGCCGGTTACGCCGCCGTGAAGGACGGCTTCACCAACCTGGGCTTCCTGGGCGGCCAGGCTGTGCCCGCCGTCATCCGTTACGGCTACGGCTTTGTGCAGGGCGCCGACGCGGCGGCTGCCGAGCTGGGCACCAACATCAGCATCAACTACTGGTACGGCAACCAGTTCTTCGGCGACGCCAACATCACCGCCAAGATGGAGAGCTGGTACCAGGGCGGCACCGAGGTCGTCTTCGCCTGCGGCGGCGGCATCTACACCAGCGCCGTGGAAGCGGCTGTCAAGTATGACGGCAAGGTCATCGGCGTGGACGTTGACCAGCGCTATGTGGGCGACAAGGGCGTTGCGGACGGCGCTTACAGCTACAACCCGTTCCTGACCTCCGCCATGAAAGGCCTGGGCGTGGCCGTGACCGACGCTCTGGATCACATCACCGCCGGTACCTGGGACACCATCGCCGGCACCAACGGCAACTACGGCCTGGAAGAGGGCGACTATGTGGGTCTGCCCACCGAGGAAGCCAGCTGGGGCTTCACCACCTTCACCCAGGACGAGTACACCGCCCTGCTGGAGAAGATCCGCTCCGGTGAGATCACCGTGGACAACAGCTCTGACGCTGCCACCACCCCGACCACCAGCGAGTTCACCACCGTGGACTATCAGCAGTAAGCGAGCGGCCACAGGCAACATTGCACCTGTCTGCGCGGCGGGCGCCTGCAAACGAGCAGGCGCCCGCCGCTTTTGATTGGGCGGGGGAGGCGGCTGTGCCATTTCCCGAAAAAAGTTACAAATCGCTTGTGAATGGTGGCAAAAACCTGTATAATATAGCTAACAATGATTTTGGAAAGGAGCGTGAACGGATTGGCAGAGGATTTCGTGATCGAGATGCTGCACATCACCAAGGAATTCCCCGGCATCAAGGCGAATGATGATGTCACCCTCCAGCTGCGCCGCGGCGAAGTACATGCCCTGCTGGGCGAAAACGGCGCCGGAAAATCCACGCTGATGAGCGTCTTGTTCGGCCTGTATCAGCCGGAAAAGGGCACAATACGCAAAAATGGCAAGGAGGTCAGCATCAAGGACCCCAACGACGCCAACGACCTGGGCATCGGCATGGTCCACCAGCACTTCAAGCTGGTGGAGTGCTTCTCGGTGCTGGACAACATCATGCTTGGGGTGGAACCCTGCAAGGCCGGCTTTCTGCAAAAGTCGGTGGCCCGCAAGCGCGTGATGGAACTGTCGGAAAAATACGGCCTTCGGGTGGACCCGGACGCCCTGATCAGCGACATTTCGGTGGGGATGCAGCAGCGTGTGGAGATCCTGAAGATGCTGTACCGGGACAATGAGATCCTGATTTTTGACGAGCCCACCGCCGTGCTCACCCCCCAGGAGATCGACGAACTCATGGAGATCATGCGCGGCTTCAAGAAAGAGGGCAAGAGCATCCTTTTCATTACCCACAAACTCAACGAGATCATGGCGGTGGCCGACCGCTGCACCGTTCTGCGCAAGGGCAAGGGCATTGGCACGGTCGAGATCGCCAACACCACCAAGGAGGAACTCTCCCGCATGATGGTGGGCCGCGACGTGCAGTTCGCGGTGGAAAAGGCCCCGGCCAAGCCCGGTAAACCGGTGCTGCAGGTGCAGGGGATGCGGGTGCCCAGCCGTGTCCACAAGAAGGAAGCGGTGCGGGATGTCAGCTTCACCGTCCACGCCGGCGAGATCGTCTGCCTGGCCGGCATCGAGGGCAACGGCCAGACCGAGCTGGTCTACGGCCTGACCGGGCTGGAAAAGCTCAGCGGCGGCACCCTCACGCTGGACGGCGCCGACATCACCCATGCCTCCATCCGCCAGCGCTCCAAGGACGGGATGAGCCACATCCCCGAAGATCGCCACAAATACGGCCTTGTGCTGGACTATACCCTGGAAAAGAACATGGTCCTGCAGCGCTACTGGGAACCCGCGTTCCAGAAAGGCGGCTTCATCCGTCAGGACGAAGTGCGCGCCTATTCGGACCGGCTGATCCAGCAGTATGACGTGCGCAGCGGCCAGGGCAGCGTGACCATCGCCCGCAGCATGTCCGGCGGCAACCAGCAGAAAGCCATCATCGCCCGGGAGATCGACAAGGACCCCAAGCTGCTGGTGGCGGTGCAGCCCACCCGCGGGCTGGACGTGGGCGCCATCGAGTATATCCACAAACAGATCGTGGCCGAGCGGGACCGGGGCACGGCCGTGCTGCTGGTCAGCCTGGAACTGGACGAAGTCATGAACCTGTCCGACCGGATCCTCGTGATGTACGAAGGGGAGATCGTGGGCGAATTTGACCCCAAGACCACCACGGTGCAGGAGCTGGGCCTGTATATGGCCGGCGCCAAAAAGCAGGAAAAGGAGGCGCACTGAGCCATGGCAAAACAAAAGACCACAAGAAGTCTGGATGTCCGGGCCAAGCTGCACCAGAGCGTCAATACGGTGATGGCGGCGCTGCTGTGCATCCTCATCGGCCTGCTGGTGGGGCTGCTGGTGCTGCTCATCATCAATCCGGAACACGCCTGGGCCGACGGCTTCATGCGCATCATCCAGGGCGGTTTCTACGACTATCCCTACGGCGTCGGCCGCACGCTGGTCAACGGCGCACCGCTCATCATGACCGGCCTCTCGGTGGCCTTTGCCTTCAAGACCGGCCTGTTCAACATCGGCGCCGCCGGCCAGTACACGCTGGGCGCCTTCGGCGGGCTGTACTGCGCCCTGGTGCTGCACCTGCCCTGGTTTGTCTGCCTGCTGGTTTCGGCGCTGCTGGGCGCCGTCTGGGGGGCGATCCCCGGCATCTTCAAGGCCTATCTGAATATCAACGAGGTCATCACCTCCATCATGTTCAACTGGATCGGCCTCTACCTGGTCTGTGAGGTCATCTATGGCCGCGGGGCCGGCCCGATGTACGACGCCAACAACACCCGCACCTGGAAGGTGCAGGACGTTTCGCCCGGGTCGCTGATCCCCTCGATGGGCCTTTCGGAGTATTTCCACACCACCAGCAACACCATCGCCATCTTCCTGGCCATTGCGGTGGCCATCCTGATCTGGGTTGTGCTGGAAAAGACGACCTTCGGCTACGAACTCAAGGCGGTGGGCCTGAACAAGAACGCCGCCCGCTACGCCGGCATCAACGAGAAGAAGAACATCATCCTTTCCATGACCATTGCCGGCGCACTGGCCGGTTTCGGTGCCGGCCTGCTCTATCTGTCCGGCGGCGCCGAGTGGAACCCCCTGAACACCACCACCCTGCCGGCCATGGGCTTCAACGGCATCGCCACCGCGCTGCTGGCATCCTCCCATCCCATCGGCACCATCTTCTCCTCGCTGTTCGTCTCCCACATCACGGTGGGCGGTTCCTTCCTGCCGACCCGCTATTTCCCCACCGAAATCGCGGATCTGATCTCCGGCATCATCATCTATCTGTGCGCCTTCGCCATGCTGTTCCGCAGCATGATCAGCCATGTGATGGAGCGCAAGCGCAAGAATACGCAGGCCGCTGCGGCGGCGCCCGACAAGACCGGGAAGGAGGGCAAGTGATATGCTGCTACTCATCAAATATACCCTGCTGTACGGCATCGTGCTGATGCTGGTGGCGCTGGGCGGTATGTTCAGCGAGCATTCCGGCATCATCAACATCGCGCTGGAAGGCATCATGGTCATCGGCGGCCTGGGCGGCGTGCTCACAGTGGCCATGCTGCCCACCGGCACGGCCCCCTGGCTGGTGGTGCTGCTGGCGGTACTGGTGGCGGCCCTGTCGGGCATGGTCTACTCGCTGCTGCTGGCCTTCGCCTCCATCAACCTGAAGGCGGACCAGACCATAGGCGGTACGGCCCTGAACATGCTGGCCACCGCCATCGCCGTGATCCTGGCCAAAAACTACAACGGCTCCACCTCCTCCAAGGTCAGCTACACCAACAACGCCTTCCTGTTCAAGATCGGCGGCCTGGAGCTGAACATCTTCATCCCGCTGGGCATCCTGCTGCTCATCATCAGCTATGTGGTCATGTACAAGACCCGCTTCGGCCTGCGGCTGCGGGCCTGCGGCGAACATCCCCAGGCGGCGGACTCGGTGGGCATCAATGTGTACAAGATGCGCTACAGCGGCGTGCTGATCTCCGGCCTGCTGGGCGGCATCGGCGGCCTGGCCTACATCATCCCCAGCGTGCAGACCTGGAGCTTTGAGGTGGGCGTGGCCGGCACCGGCTTCCTGGCGCTGGCCGTCATGATCTTCGGTCAGTGGAAACCCATGCACATCTTCGGCGCGGCCATGTTCTTTGCCGTGTTCAAAAGCCTGGCCAACATCGCGGACGCCACCGTCCTGTCCCAGCTGGGCTGGTCTTCCAACATCTACAATATGATGCCCTTCATCGCCTCGATGGTCATTCTGGCTTTCACCAGCAAGAACAGCATGGCCCCCAAGGCCGAAGGCATCCCCTACGACAAGGGCAGCCGCTGAGCGGCCTGCACAGTCAAACGACCCAGCGGCCGCCGTTGCGGGTGCCATGCGCCCACCCGGCGGCCGCCCCTGTTTCCGGAGGTGAATTTACCCTATGCGTATGTATGACATCATTGCAAAAAAGCGGGACGGCGGTACCCTGACCGAGGCGGAGATCGACTTTGCCATCAAGGGATATGTGGCCGGCGAGATCCCGGATTACCAGATGAGCGCCCTGCTCATGGCCATCTACCTGCGGGGCATGACCGATGCCGAGACCGCCGTCCTCACCGACGTGATGGCCCGCTCGGGGGATATGGTGGACCTGTCCAGCATCCCCGGCATCAAGGTGGACAAACATTCCACCGGCGGGGTGGGGGACAAGACCACCCTGGTCATCGTGCCCATCGTGGCGGCCTGCGGGCTGCCGGTGGCCAAGATGAGCGGCCGTGGCCTGGGGCATACCGGCGGCACCATTGATAAGATGGAGGCCGTCCCCGGCACCCGCACCACCCTGACCCAGCAGGAATTCTTCGCCCAGGTCAACCGCATCGGCCTGGCCGTGATCGGCCAGAGCGGCCAGATTGCTGTGGCGGACAAAAAACTCTATGCCCTGCGGGATGTGACAGCCACCGTCGGCTGCATCCCGCTGATTGCCTCCTCCATCATGAGCAAGAAGCTGGCCGCCGGCTCGGACGCCATCCTGCTGGATGTCACCATGGGCACCGGCGCCTTCATGCAGAACCTGGAGGACGCCATCGAGCTGGCCCGGCTGATGGTCTCCATCGGTACGGCCCACGGCCGCAAGGTGGCGGCGCTCATCACCGACATGGACAAACCCCTGGGGCACAACATCGGCAACGCGATGGAGGTGGCCGAAAGCATGGCGGTGCTGCAGGGCCGCGGCCCCGCCGACCTGACCGAAGTCTGCCTGCAGCTGGCCGCCAACATGCTGGTGCTGGGCGGTAAGGGCAGCCTGACCGCCTGCCGCGCCATGGCCGAGCGGGCGCTCAGCGACGGCACGGCCTTTGCCAAGTGCTGCCAGATGTTCGAAGCCCAGGGCGGCGACATCTCGGTGCTGCAGGACCCGGACCGGTTCCCCAGGGCCAAATACTGCTACGATCTGGTGGTACGGGAAGGCGCGGGCTACATCACCGCCAACGATGTGGAAAAAATCGGCAACGCCAGTGTGCTGCTGGGGGCCGGCCGGTTGAAGAAGGAAGACCCCATCGACTTTGCCGCCGGCATCGAACTGCACAAAAAGCTGGGGGATGCGGTCAAGCCCGGTGACGTGCTCTGCACCTTCTATGCCTCCGACCCGGCGCTCTTCGCCGCCGCCGAGGAGATGTACCGCAGCGGCCTTGTGATCTCCGACCGCCGGCCGGCCGAACCGCCGCTGGTCTACGCCCGGGTCACCGCCGACGGGGTCGAACGTTTCTGAAAAAGGGGGACAAACTGATGCAGCCCACATCCAAACCCGGCCTGGTCCACCTTTACTGCGGCGACGGCAAGGGCAAAACCACGGCGGCCATGGGCCTGGCGCTGCGGGCGCTGGGGGCCGGGCATTCGGTCACCATCCTGCAGTTCCTCAAGGATGGTTCCAGCGCCGAGCTGGCGCCGCTGCGCACACTGGGGGCCCGCGTCCTGGCCGGGCAGACCGGTTCCCGCTTTGTCTTCCAGATGACCGAGGCGGAGCGGGCGCAGACCCGGCAGTACCAGAGCGAATTGCTGCGCACCGTGCTGGCCGACCCCTGCGACCTGCTGATCTGGATGAAGCCTGCGCCGCCTGGCAGCTGGATATGGTGGACCGGGACCTGCTGCAAACGGCGGTGCTCGGCCGCCCGGCCGGGCGGGAGGTCGTGCTGACCGGCCGGGACCCCGCCCCCTGGATGCAGCAGGCCGCCGACTACTGCACCGAAATGTGCGCCCGCCGCCACCCCTACGACCGGGGCGTCCCGGCCCGCCCGGGCATCGAGTACTGAGATTTTCCCAAACGCCCCGCCGCCCGGCGGGCGCGGTTTTCTCTGCACTTTTACGATCGTTCAACTTAGGGAAGGAGAATCCTCTATGGCCTACATCATGGCGCTGGATGCAGGGACCACCTCCAACCGCTGCATCCTGTTCAACGAAGCCGGGGAGATGTGCAGTGTCGCTCAAAAAGAGTTCACCCAGTATTTCCCCAAACCCGGTTGGGTCGAGCATGACGCCAACGAGATCTGGACCACCCAGCTGGGGGTGGCGCTGTCGGCGATGAACCAGATCGGCGCCAGCGCGGAGGATATTGCCGCCATCGGCATCACCAACCAGCGGGAGACCACCATCGTCTGGGACCGGGATACCGGCGAGCCGGTCTGCCATGCCATCGTCTGGCAGTGCCGCCGCACCAGCGAGTACTGCGACCAGCTCAAGGCCCGCGGCCTGACCGAAAAGTTCCGCCAGAAGACCGGTCTTGTCATCGACGCCTATTTCTCGGCCACCAAGCTCAAGTGGATCCTGGACAATGTGCCCGGCGCCCGGCGGCGGGCCGAAGCCGGGGAACTGCTGTTCGGCACGGTGGAAACCTGGCTGATCTGGAAGCTGACCTGCGGCAAGATCCACATCACAGACTATTCCAACGCCAGCCGCACGATGATGTTCAACATCCATACCCTGGACTGGGACGACGAGATTTTGCAGGAGCTGGACATCCCGCGCTGCATGCTGCCCAAGCCGATGCCCTCCAGTTGCTTCTATGAATATGCCGACCCGATGCACTTCGGCGGCGAGATCAAGATCGCCGGTGCGGCCGGGGACCAGCAGGCCGCGCTGTTCGGCCAGACCTGCTTTGAGGAGGGCGAGGCCAAGAACACCTTCGGCACCGGCGGCTTCATGCTGATGAACACCGGCGAGCGGCCGGTCTATTCCCAAAACGGTCTGGTCACCACCATCGCCTGGGGTCTCGGCGGCAAGGTCTACTATGCCTTGGAAGGCTCCATCTTTGTGGCCGGTGCGGCCATCCAGTGGCTGCGGGACGAACTCCGCCTGCTGGAGGATGCCCGCGACTCGGAATACATGGCCAACAAGGTCAAGGATACCAACGGCTGCTATGTGGTGCCGGCTTTCACCGGTCTGGGCGCCCCCTATTGGGACCAGTACGCCCGCGGCACCATCGTGGGGCTGACCCGCGGCGTCAACAAATACCACATCGTCCGTGCCACGCTGGACAGCCAGTGCTATCAGGTCAACGATGTGCTCCACGCCATGCAGGCGGATTCCGGCATCACGATGACCAAACTGCAGGTGGACGGCGGCGCCTCGGCCAACAACTACCTGCTGCAGACGATGGCCGACATCAGTGACCTGCCGGTCAAGCGGCCCAAATGTGTCGAGACCACCGCCCTGGGCGCGGCCTACCTGGCCGGCCTGGCAGTGGGGTATTGGCAGTCGCCGGAGCAGGTGCGGCAGAACTGGGCGGTGGACCGGGTGTTCCGCCCGCAGATCACCGCGGCCGAGCGCACCCGGCGGCTGCGCGGCTGGCAGAAGGCGGTGCGCTGTTCCTTCGGCTGGGCCAAAGATGTGAATGAGGAATGATCCGGGGCCAGACCCCGCAGGGAATGAATAAGGAGAAATATGGACTTATGATGGATGTGATCATCATTGGCGCCGGCGTGTCCGGCTGCGCCAGCGCACGGGAGCTCTCCCGCTACCAGGCGGACATCCTGGTGCTGGACAAAGAGGAAGATGTCTGCTGCGGCACCTCCAAGGCCAACAGCGCCATCGTTCATGCCGGTTTCGACGCCGCCCACGGCAGCCTGATGGCCAAGCTGAATGTGGAGGGCAGCCGTCGGATGCCCGCCCTGGCCAGGGAACTGGACTTCGCTTACCGGCAGTGCGGCAGTCTGGTGGTCTGCCTGAGTGAAGAGGACCGCCCCAAACTGCAGCAGCTGTACGAAAACGGCGTGCAAAACGGGGTAGAGGGCCTGCGCATCATCGAGCGGGACGAGCTCGTGGCCATGGAGCCCAACGTGTCGGACGATGCGGTGGCGGCCTTGTGGGCGCCCACCGGCGGCATCGTCTGCCCCTTCGGCATGACCTACGCCTTTGCGGAGAACGCCGCCAAAAACGGCGTCAAGTTCCAGTTTGACACCACCGTCACCGGGGTCGAACCCGTCGCGGGCGGCTGGCGGGTCCACACCGACCGCGGCAGCTATGACACCCGCCTGGTGGTCAACGCCGCCGGCGTCTATGCGGACGTACTGCACAACATGGCGGCCCCGGCTGACCCGATGCGGATCATCCCCCGCCGGGGCGACTACTTCCTGCTGGACCACACCGCCGGCGACCATGTACGCCATACGGTCTTCCAGCTGCCCGGCAAGTATGGCAAGGGGGTGCTGGTCACCCCCACCGTCCACGGCAACCTGCTGGTCGGCCCCACCGCCATCGACGTGGAGGACAAGGAGGCCACCAACACCACCGCCGCCGGGCTGGAGGAAGTCCGTGCCAAGTCCGGCCTGGCGGTCAAGGATCTTCCCATGCGCCAGACCATCACCAGCTTTGCCGGTTTGCGCGCCCACGAACCCCGTCACGATTTCTTTATCGGGGAGATCGCCCCCGGCTTTGTGGACTGCGCGGCCATCGAGTCGCCGGGCCTGTCCAGCGCGCCGGCCATCGGCGCCATGGTGGCCGATCTGGCGGCCAAGGCGCTGCATCTTGAGAAAAACCCTGCCTTCGACCCCACCCGCAAGGGCATCCTCGACCCCAAGACGCTGTCGTTTGAGGAGCGGGCCGAGCTGATCCGCCGGAATCCCGCCTACGGCCAGATCATCTGCCGCTGTGAGAGCGTCACCGAGGGCGAGATCATCGACGCCATCCATCGGGTGCCCGGCGCCCGCAGCCTGGACGGGGTCAAGCGCCGCACCCGCGCCGGAATGGGCCGCTGCCAGGCCGGTTTCTGCAGCCCGCGTGTCATGGAGATTCTCGCGCGGGAGCTGAACCTGCCGCTCAGCGCGATCACCAAGTCCGGCGGCGATTCCAAGATCATTGTCGGCACCAACAAGGACGCGCTGTAAGGGGGAAGGGAAGATGAAGAACGTAGATCTGGTCATCATCGGCGGAGGCCCCGCCGGTCTGGCAGCCGCTGTGGAGGCGCGCCGCCAGGGCATTCAGGATATTTTGATCCTCGAACGGGACAACGAACTGGGCGGCATTCTGAACCAGTGCATCCACAATGGCTTCGGCCTGCATACATTTAAGGAGGAACTCACCGGCCCCGAATACGCCGGCCGGTTCATCGCCCAGGTCAGGGAGATGGACATTCCCTGCAAACTCAACACCATGGTGCTCGACCTGGCTGCCGACAAGACGGTCACCGCCATGAACCGGCAGGACGGCCTGTTTCAGCTGCACCCCAAAGCGGTCATTCTGGCCATGGGCTGCCGGGAACGGCCCCGCGGCGCGCTGAACATTCCCGGATACCGCCCGGCAGGCATCTTTACCGCCGGCACCGCCCAGCGCCTTGTCAACATGGAAGGCTACATGCCCGGGCGCAAGGTGGTCATCCTCGGTTCGGGGGACATCGGCCTGATCATGGCCCGCCGCATGACGCTGGAAGGCGCCAGGGTGCAGGTGGTGGCCGAGCTGATGCCCTACTCCGGCGGGCTCAAGCGCAACATCGTTCAGTGCCTGGATGACTTCGGCATTCCGCTGAAACTCAGCCATACGGTGGTGGACATCCAGGGCAAAGAGCGGGTGGAGGGCATCACGCTGGCCCGGGTGGAAAACGGCAAGCCGGTGCCCGGCACCGAGGAACACTATGACTGTGACACCCTGCTGCTCTCCTGCGGGCTGCTGCCTGAAAATGAGCTCAGCCGTGCGGCCGGGGTCGAGCTCAACCCCACAACCAACGGTCCCAAGGTCAACGAGAGCCTGGAAACCAACATCCCCGGCGTGTTTGCTGCGGGCAACGTGCTGCATGTGCATGACCTGGTGGACTATGTCTCGGAGGAAGCCGGTTCGGCGGGCGCCCATGCGGCGGCCTATATCCAAAACGGGGAGCAGGGGGCCGATGCGGCTTCGCTGCCTGTCCGCTGCGAAAACGGCGTGCGGTACACCGTGCCCACCGCCATCCGCCCCGCCTGCGCGGGCGACAAGGTGACGCTGCGCTTCCGCGTCGGGGCTGTGTACAAGAACAAGAAGATCGCCGTCTACCTGGGCGATACCTGCATCTTCACCCGCAAGCGCCCGGTGCTGGCCCCCGGCGAGATGGAGACCATCCAGCTCAAGGGTGAGCTGCTCCGCAAGGACCCCGCGGCCGACCACATCACCGTCACGCTGGAGGAGGCATAAGCGATGGAAAAGATTGAACTGACCTGCATCGGCTGCCCGATGGGCTGCCCGCTGGTGGTGGAGATGGAAAACGGCGCGGTGAGCAAGGTCACCGGCAACACCTGCCCGCGCGGCGACGCCTACGGCCGCAAGGAGGTCACCAACCCCACCCGCATCGTCACCAGCACGGTGCGGGTGCAGGGCGGCACGCTGCCCGTGGTCTCCTGCAAGACCCGCACCGACATCCCCAAAGGAAAAATCTTCGACGTGGTCCGCGCCCTCAAGACAGTCACGGTCCCGGCGCCTGTAACCATCGGTCAGGTGTTGGTGGACAATGTGGCCGATACCGGCGTCGAGATCATCGCCACCAAGAACGTGGGGGTTAAGGTATAACGACCTGGCCGCCCGCGGTACAGACCAGAAAGTTGCAGAAAGGGGAAAGTCCATGGACGGGGAACAGACTGCCCGCCAGATCGCCGTGCTGGCGCAGCAACTGGCGCTGCCGCCGGATGCCTGCCGGCGGGTGGGGGAGTGTGCCCAACCGGAATTTTTGACCCGGTGGGCGGCGGTGTGCCGCCGGCTGACCGAGCCGGATCAGGCGCAGCAAGCCTGGCAGGAGCTGGACGCCGCGCTCTCGCCCCGGGACGGGGACGGGATGCAGCTGCTGACCCTCTACCTGGCCGCTGCCTGCCGGACCCGCCGGCGCTTCCGGGAAGCGGAAATCCCGGATGCGGTGTTTTGGGCGACCCTGGGCTGCCTGCCCCGCTTTTTGCAGGAGACCCGGCGCCGGCAGGGACGGCTTTGCTTTGACCGTGGCTTTTGGTGCTGGCGGCAGCTGTCCGGCCGGCTGTTCCGGCTGGGAACGCTGGAATTCGAATACCGCCTTACCGGGGCGGGCGAACCGCTCCCGACATCGGTGGGGCAGGGGGTGCCGGTCCTTTCGGTACACATCCCGTCCGATGCCTGCCTGACCGACTCAGCGCTGCAGGATGCCTACCGGCAGGCATCGGAGTTTTTCGCCCGCCATCGGGCGGCGCTCTGCCCCCAGGGGGCGCCGCAGGCGATGCTGTGCAGCAGCTGGCTGCTCGCCCCGGCGCTGTCGTCCCTGCTGCCGGAATCGTCCGGTATCCGGCGCTTTGGCCGGGGTTATCGGGTCTACGCGGCTGATCTGGCGGATGACGGCTATTGTACCTGGCTTTTTGACGGCCAGACCGACCCGGCGCACTGGCCGCACCGGACCCGCCTGCAGCGGGCGGCCGCCGAGTTCCTGACAAACGGCGGGCGGATCGGATGCGGCTTTGGTATCCGGGACCCCCTCGAAACCGGACGCCTGTGAACGCCGCCTGCACCCTGCCGCCCATCCGGGAGCAAAGAAAAGCCGCCGGGAAAAAGCCAAATTTTTTGAAATTTTCTCTTGACATTTCCCGTCTCTGTCGCTATAATAGATTATGCTGATTGGCCAGCCCAGCCGTGACCGGGTGTAGCGCAGTTTGGTAGCGCGCTTGAATGGGGTTCAAGAGGCCGTGAGTTCGACTCTCGCCACTCGGACCAGAATGCTGGGTCTGCATCAGCAAAAAAGCACCGACCGTTTGGTCGGTGCTTTTTTGTTTTCTGGCATAGTTATGCCGTTTTTCTAACCGCTGCGGCAGTGCACAGCCTTGCTTTTTTCGCAAAAGTCCACGCCCTGATCCCGGGACCGATATCGACCGCCCGACCGCTTCCCGCTCTTTGAGTGGAATGGCGGTGGAATGGCCCCAAAGCGAGAACCCGCGCAAGCCCGGACCCTGCAACAAAGAACCATGGAAACAGGAAAAATCCGCAGCAGCAACACCAAAATGCGGCCCGCTGACCAGAAAATTTCCGACAAATTTTTCGCCGCATTCTTGTGCATATCACACAGTTTTTGCGGCCCGTTTTTAGCCTTCCTCCCCGCCGACATTCATAAAATCCAGCCCCGCCCCCCCGGGCAACGAGTCTCTCTTTTCCGCCCCTCGATTTACAGGTGGGCGGGGCAGGAAATTGCATGATTCCGGCAGTTCCAAATTGTACAACTCCTCTCGGCCCATGGTAAGATGGAAGCAAAAAGCGGGAGGACGGGTCACGATGGAATACGATCTAAATGCGGAGAAAGTCAGAGCCTATATCCGTATGTTGCATGAGGCGGAACGGAGCGATTCTACGATAGAAAAGTATGCGCGGGAGCTGTACAGGTTCGCCGCCTGGCTGGGCGGGCGGCCGTTGACAAAAGAGGCGGTCATCGAGTATAAGGCGGAGCTGGTGCAGTGTCATGCCCCGGCCAGTGTGAACTGCATATTGGTGGCGCTGAATGGATTCTTTTCTTATATGAATTGGCCTGGCTTGCGGGTCAAACGGCTGCGGATCCAGCGAACTCTCTATGCAGACGCCGGGCGGGAATTGAGCAAAGCCGAATACCTGCGGCTGGTGGCCGCCGCCAAAGGGCGCAGGGACGACCGGTTGGCATTGGTGTTGCAGACCCTCTGCAGCCTGGGGCTGCGGGTCAGCGAGCTGCCGGCCATCACGCTGAAAGCTGCGCAGCAGGGCCGGGCCGAGATCCGCAACAAGGGGAAGTTCCGCACGGTGTTCCTGCCGCGGGGACTCTGTACCCGGCTGATCGCCTACTGCCGGGGCCGGCAGATTCGGGGCGGGCCGGTGTTTGTCACCCGCACCGGACGCCCGCTGGACCGTTCCAACATCTGGACGATGATGAAAGCACTGTGCAAGTCGGCCAAAGTGGGGCCGCGGAAGGTGTTTCCCCACAATCTGCGGCATCTGTTTGCCCGGTACTTTTACCGGCAGATGAAGGACATCGAGCATCTGGCCAGCATCCTAGGCCACAGCAACATCAACACAACCCGCGTCTATACCCGCACCACAGGCGCCGAATACCGCCGCCAGATGGAACGGCTGGCGCTGCTATTATAAATCGCGGCGGCTCTTCCTTAATCATGCGGAAACAGGCCGTCCACCCGGACGGCCTGTTTGAACTGCCCTGCATACCCAAACAACGCGCCCGCCCTGCCTGATCGACCAATCAGACGGGGCGGGCGTGTTTTGCTGTATGAGTGCACACAACATAACGTGAATACCGTGGTGGATAGGGCTCTGTTGACGGACGATTCGGAGGCATTTTTCAGGCGGACCCATCTGTTCGGGGGGGCTTCTTGGGTGCTCATTTAGGAATATTTACAAGATGGAGAAAATGGGTTGCGAGAAATTACGATTTGATGTATAATAAAACGAATGACAAGCTTAGTGTTTTTATCTGAGCGATAACAACAAAATTCACGTTCCGTGGTGGTTTTGTTTTTTGTCAATCGTGCTGTTGAGCAAAGTTTCGAGAGGGTGAAGATTGAGGTGGCGGCAGATATAAGTGTGATTGTGCCGGTGTATCAGGCGCAAGAGTTTTTGCCTCTCTGCCTTGATAGCCTGCTCCATCAAACGCATCCCTTGTTCGAGCTCATTTTGGTGGATGACGGCAGCACCGACGCAAGCGGCCGGATCTGCGCCGAATATGCAGCCAGGGAACCGCGCATTCGGGTCATTCGGCAAAAGAATCAAGGGGTCTCGGCAGCGCGAAATGCCGGCATGGAAGCCGCCCGCGGTGATTTTCTGGCGTTTGTCGATTCCGATGACTGGGTCGAGCCCGGTTTTTTGCAACAGCTTTATGAGGCCATCGGAAATTCTCAGCTGTCCCTGTGCGGCGTGGCTGACCAGGCGCCTTTCGCGCCGCCGGCCGAGTGTGTCTCCCGCCAACAGATGCAGCACCAGCCTTCCCGATATGCGCAGCTGGTTTATACCAACTACGCAATCAACAAGCTGTATCGACGGGAACTGCTGCTGCCGACGGGCCCTCGCTTCGATCCGGCCATGAAGCGCGGGGAAGACGCCGCCTTTGTGGCAGCCTGTCTGCAAAAGTGCGATACGATTTCAGCCTGTGCCGGCATCCTGTACCACTACCGTGTGAATGAGGCTTCGGCCACCCATCGCTTTTATGAGGGGATCTGCCGGGATGAGGCGAAACTTTGGGAAGCACAGCGGTCTCTGTTTGTGCCAGCGAAGATGTCTGCCGAGGAGAAAATCTGGTTCGACCGCTGGAGCTACGGGAAAATCATCTCCGTGCTGCGGTATATTGCAGTTTACGCACCGACCTCTGCCGTGCGCAGCCGGTATATCGCGGACTTTTTGCAAGACCCGGAACGCTTCGAGCGATTCACGCATCTCCCCCCAGGCATCGGCGGCCGTAGCAGGCTGTATGCGATGCTGGCGAGACGCAAATGGTTCGGTACGCTCGGTTTCTGGCTTGGCCGTCTTGGATAAGCCAATATGCTTTGCGTCAGTACAAATGCTGACTTTTCTGACTGAGTTTCAATACACTACGAATGATAGGAACGAAAACGCCATGCGAAAAGATGGGCCCGTCCAACAACCGCTTATCTCGGTCATTGTGCCGGTTTACAATGTGTCAGCGTATCTTGACACCTGCCTGTCGGGACTGGTGCGGCAAACACTAACGGATATCGAAATTATACTGATTGATGATGGAAGCCAGGATCAGAGCCCAGTCTTGTGTGATCGCTGGGCGCAGTTGGACCCACGGATCCGCGTTGTGCATAAATCCAACGGCGGTCTCTCCAGTGCGCGCAATATGGGAATCGACATGGCCAAGGGGGAGTATCTCTCTTTTGTTGACTCAGATGATACGGTACACCCTCAAATGATGGAAATTCTGTTCGACACGGCGCAACGTACCGGCAGCTTGTTGGTGGGCTGTGACTACAAGGTGACGAGCAGTCCGATGGTACACTGGCCAACGGTGGAGTCCCCCCCGTCTTGCAGCATGATAACGCGAGATTCCATCTTTCATTCTATTACAGTTGACCTGGTCGTGGCCTGGAACAAGCTCTACCATCATTCGTTGTTTTCCTCTTTGCGGTATCCGGTTGGTCGATACCACGAAGATGAGTTTTTAGCGCATCGTATATTCTGGCAGATTCCGGAGGTGGCATGGGTAAGAACCCCTCTTTATGGCTATTTACAGCGTCCTGGCAGCATCATGTCTCAAAACCTTTCTGCTCATTACGAGGATGCACTACTCGCGTATCGTGACCGGATCCAATTCTGCCGCCAGCAAGGCCGAATGGATTATCTGCGAGATTCTTTAGATACATTGTTGAGCCACTATGAGAATTTGCTCGCAGGGGAAAGAGGTTCTCTCCCCGATGAAGAACGACAGTCCGTGGTGCGCCATGTTTCTCAGGACTTTGAGGCATGGAAAAAATACATGCGCCCTTCTCAAAAGTTGTACTGGCACTGGCTCTCGCAAAATCCGACGAACTATCAGAAGAGAAAAAGAATTTATTCCAACTGCACAGCTGCACTGAAACGGTTCGTCGGCAAACGTGCCTGATGCAGACGCCATCGCATGAAGCAAAGAAGAAAGACTGAGGAACTTAGCATGGACAAGATCAGTGTGATCATTCCCGTTTACAAGGTTGAAAACTATCTTGAACGATGTGTGCGATCTGTATGTAATCAGACTTATCCGGAATTGGAAATTCTTTTGATTGATGATGGCAGCCCGGATCGAAGCGGTGAAATCTGCGACGTCTTAGCCGGTCAGGATGCCAGAATTCGTGTTATCCACAAAAGCAATGGCGGTTTGTCCGATGCCCGAAACGCAGGTATCGATGCCTCTACCGGGGATTGGCTGGCCTTTGTGGACAGCGACGACTGGCTGGATCCCCGGATGCTGGAAATCCTGAAGATTCAGGCGGAGAAGTACGGTGCTGAAATTGCGGAATGTAGCTACCGTAACCTGTACAAGGAAATGGTGAAGGAAGAAACTTCCTGTTCCGGCAATGTGATTGTAGCAACGCCCGTGGAGGCTATCGAGGGAAATCTGGATTGGAAAAACTTCAAGCCGGTGGCCTGGAACAAACTGTATCGTGCTGATATTGTGGGGCGGATCCGTTATCCCAAAGGAAAACTCCATGAGGATGAATTCACCACCCATAAATTCTATTTGGCGGCGAAAAAAATCGTGTACGTAGATGTTTCCGGGTATAACTACGACCGCCGCCGGGAGGGAAGCATCACGGCCAAGTTTAGCCTGCGCAATCTGGATGCCTGCCAAGCTTATCATGAAAAGACCAACGCAGTCTGCCACACGCCGGAACTGGCACCTATCCGGCAGAAGATGTGTGACACCTACTGTTGGACTCTGTTTGACTGTCTGGCCAAATGCGCCGACGCGGGCCTGAGCGGCCCCGAACTGGACCGGACCCTGGCGGATGCCATGGCGGACCGGCCCATGCTGGAAGAAAACGGTTTGAACCAGCTGTACCGGGAATGCTTCCGAGTGCTGGAGAAAAAGGGCCTGAACGCCTGTGCGGCCTATTGGAAAGGGAAGAGTGGGCAATGACGGAAAACAAAGTCAGCATTGTGGTGCCGGTCTATAATGCACAAAAATGGCTGGGATACTGCCTCAATTCCCTCCTGGCGCAGACCTGGACCGAATTTGAGGTCATCCTGGTCAACGACGGCAGCACCGACGATTCGCTGGAAATCTGCCGCAACTACGCTGAACTGGACAGCCGCTTCCGGGTGCTGGACGTGCCCAACGGCGGGGTGAGCCGGGCCCGCAACCTGGGTGTTTCCCAGGCCACCGGGCGGTATCTGGTGTTTGTGGACAGCGACGACGTGGTCACCCCGGATATGCTGGAAGTGATGCTGGACTGTGCCCGGCGCACCGGCATGGAGCTGGTGGCGGGGGATATGAGCCTGGTGGATTTCGCCCGGCCGGAAGCTCCCCGGGGACTGCTGTGCGCCCGCTGGGCCGGCGAGGGCGAGCGGGTGTACGACAAGGAAGCCTTTGCCCGCAACCGGATGCGGCTGATTTTCAACACCAGTTTGCTGGAAGGCCCCTGCGCCAAGCTGTATTCCCTGGACCTGTGGCGGAAGCTGGACCTGCAATTTCCGCCGGAACTGTCCCTGGGGGAAGATTTTGTCACCAACATGCAGTATTATGCCGCCTGCAACGGCATTGCCTTCCTGAACAGGACGGTATACTACTACAACAACGAATCCCAGTCCAACTCCCTGACCCACCAGTACCGCAAGGACCTGTTCGAAACCAAGATGTACCTGATCGAACGGCTGCGGGAGTTCATCGGCCCCCAGGAGGAGATGGACCCCGACGAATGGTCCTGCTATTGCAGCTATGTGGCCTGTACCGGGTTCAAGTGCCTGGCGGCCGTGGTTTCGGACGAGCGGTTTGCAACCCAGGAAGCCCGCCTGGAAGAGGTGCGCAAGATTGTGGATGATCCGCTGTTCCGGGAAGGCTGTGCCCGGAACTCCTGGATTCCCGATGATTTTGTGGCGGCCCGCAAGGCGGTGCTGGACGGCGATGCCGAAAAGACCCTGCACATTCTGCAGACCCCCACCCCCCAGCTTGTGCAGAAAAAGCGGGAGCTGGAAGAAAAGGTGCAGGCAAAGAAGGCGGGCTTCAAAACCGGATGCAAGCATGTGCTGCAAAAGGTGTTGTATCCCCTGCAGCGTCTGAACCGGTATATCAACCGCCTGCAGACCCAGGAACTGCAGAATCAGCTGCAGAATATGGCAGTGCACAGCCAGAAATTGCAGATGGATGCTTCCCTCTCCATGGCCCACGAAAGGCAGAAAGCCGATTTCGAAAGCTGGATGACCGAAGTCCTGGACCGCAAGTCCCAGGAACACGCCGCGGAACTGGCCACCTTGCAGCAGACGCTGGACCAGTTCCGTCCGGTCTTGTCGGCGACCGATACCCTGGAGCAGCTGAAGTCGGACATGGAGATGGTGCGCGGCGCCCTGTGGAACGAGACCAAGACCTTCGAACAGCAGCAGGTCATGGAACTGCGGCAGAAGAAGAAGGCCCTGATGCTGGCCACCGCCGAACACCAGAACATCGGCGATGCCGCCATCGACCTGGCAGAACAGAACCTCCTGCTGCAGTATTTCCCGGATTACTTCCAGGTGGAGTTTTCCACCTATGAGATGCCCAACAAGTACCATTTCCTGCAGGCTATCGTCAACCCGTCGGATATACTTTTCATCAATGGCGGCGGCAATATGGGCAGCCTGTACCGGGAAGAGGAAGAACTGCACCGCCGGATTGTGCAGGATTTCCCCAACAACAAGATTGTGATCCTGCCCCAGACCATCTATTTTGCCGATACCCCCGAAGGACAGGCCGAGCTGGCTCTGTCTGCCCGGGTGTACAACCACCACAAGGACCTGACCATCTTTGCCCGTGGCCGGGAAAGCTATGACTTTGCCTGCCGCCATTTCTACAACGCCAGGGTCAGACTGATGGCGGATGTGGTTCTTGCGCTGCACCGGGACTACGGCTTTGACCGCAGCGGCGTGCTGCTCTGCCTGCGAGGGGACGGGGAAAGCGTTCTGGCACAGCAAAACCAGCAGATTCTGGATACGGTGCAGCGCATTGACCCCGATGTGGAAATCCGCACCAACATTGCGGAGCAGGATATTTCCCGGGTGGACCGCGCCGCCGTGGTCAACGATGAGCTGCAGCGGTATGCCCGGCGCCGGGTGGTGGTCACCGACCGACTGCACGGCATGATCTTTGCGGCGGTGACCGGCACGCCCTGCGTGGTGCTGGACAACGCCACCCACAAGAGCCGGGATTTTTACGAAACCTTCCTGCAGGACTCCAATGCCGTTTTCTATATCGGCACCGACTGTGACCGCCTGGAAGAAGCCATCGCACAGGCGTTGGCGGTGGAAACGCCCACCTACAATGTGTTTGAAAAAGCGCCCTTTGACGATTTGAATGCCTTGCAGTAAGATAGGGCAGTGAAAGGACAGTGGGCGCACTGTCCGCGACTTTTACAAAGAAGGAGGGATGAACGCATGGATAAGATCGCTGTGCTGATCCCCTGCTACAACGAAAGCGCCACCGTGGAAAAGGTGGTGAAGAATTTCCGTCGGGCATTGCCGGAGGTTGTCGTTTATGTGTACGACAACAACTCCACCGATGGCACGGCGGAGCTGGCGGCCCGGGCCGGGGCCATCGTGCGGCACGAGTACGCCCAGGGCAAGGGAAATGTCATGCGGCGGATGTGTTCCGGGAAATCGACGCCCAGTGCTACATCCTGGTGGATGGAGACGATACCTACCCCGCCGAGGTAGCCCCCGCCATGGTGGAACCCATCCTGAGCGGCCGGGCGGAAATGGTGGTGGGCGACCGCCTGTCCTCCACCTACTTCACCCAGAACAAACGCCCGTTCCACAATTTCGGTAACAGCATTGTGCGTTCGTCCATCAATTTCCTGTTCCATACCGAGATCAAGGACATCATGACCGGGTATCGGACGTTCAGTTATGAGTTTGTCAAGACCTATCCGGTGCTTTCCAAGGGATTTGAGATCGAAACCGAAATGACCATCCACGCCATCGAGCGCAACATGCGCATCGAAAATGTGGTCATCGAATATCGGGACCGCCCGGCGGGCAGTGTCTCCAAGCTCAACACCTACTCCGACGGGTTCAAGGTGCTGAACACCATTGTCCGGCTGTACAAAAATTATCACCCCTTCTCCTTCTTCGGGGTTCTGGCGCTGATCATGTTCCTGGTCAGCCTGCTGTTCTTTATTCCGGTCTTCGGGGAATACCTGGTCACCGGGCTTGTGCCCCGCCTGCCAACCCTGGTGGTCTGCGCCATCGGCACCCTGGCGGCGCTGCTGCTGCTCATGGCCGGGCTGATCCTTTCCACCATGCAGCAGAAGGACCGTCGGGATTTCGAGATGTGCCTGATCCAGTGCGCCGAACGCAAGAGCAAGCTGAAATAACAAATCGAAAAATCGGAAGGGAAAATACAATGAGTATTAAAATCAAGCGCTTTATTGACTGTTACATTCCGGTAACCACCTGCAATCTGCGGTGTTCCTACTGCTATGTGGCGCAGCAGGGCCTGTTCAAAAATGCCCTGCCGGATTTTGAACATACCGCCCAGGAAATCCGAAAAGGACTTTCGGTGGAAAAGATGGGCGGCATCTGTGTGTGCAACCTTTGCGCCGGCGGCGAAACCCTTCTGGCGGAACAGGTGGTGGAAATCATCCGCCAGCTGCTGGAGGAAGGGCATTTTGTTGCGGTGGTGACCAACGGAACCCTGACCCATCGTTTTGAACAGTTGGCGGCCTTTCCGGAAAATTTGCGCCGGCATTTGTTTTTGAAGTTTTCGTTCCATTATCTGGAACTCAAGCGGCTGAATCTGTTTGAACAATATTTTGCCAATGTGAAGCTCGTGCAGAAGGCCGGCATCTCCTTTACGGTGGAGATGACCCCCTGCGATGAGGAAATCCCCCTGATTCCCGAAATCAAGCAGGTTTGCATGGACAACCTGGGGGCGCTGTGTCATGTGACCATTGCCCGGTCGGACGTTGACCCGGACCAGCGTATTCCTCACCTGTCGGAACATTCCTTCGAGGAGTATCAGAAAATCTGGGGCACTTTCGATTCCCGGCTGTTCGATTTCAAGGCCTCCATTTTTTACCACAAGCGCAAAGAGTTCTGCTATGCGGGCGACTGGAGTTTTTATGTGAGTCTGGGGGATGGGGAAGCTGTCCAATGTTATGGCGGCAAGCGAATCGGCAACATTTTTACCGACGACAAACTGTGCTTTGAAGCCATCGGGAAAAAGTGCACCCAGGCCCACTGCTACAACGGCCACTCCTGGCTGACTTTCGGGGATATCCCGCAGCTGAAATCTCCCACCTATGCGGACATGCGCAACCGGGTGACTGTCACCGGGAAAGAATGGCTGGGCCCGGAAGTCAAGGCAGCTTTCAGCACCAAACTGTGCACAACAAACCGAAAATATCCGTTCTGGAAACGATATCGGATTGACCATGAAAAGTGAAACACAGAAGAATAGCGATGATGTTCATTCTTTCGTAGAATAACGCAAATAGGAGTCGATTTAATGTTATATCTGGCAAGCATTCTGGTAACTGTGCTGCTGTATGTCATGGTGTTTCGCACAAAGGCACGGATGAAGGTGAAATTTTCACGCTGGCAAAAGATCGGCTGTGTTCTGGCAGCGGTGATGCCGGCGTGGGTTTGCATCGGTAACCTGCGGATTCCCTTCTTGTATTATTGGGATTACAGTTGCTACTACAATATGCAGTTAGGGCTGGAAAACAATTTTTCGGAAAATGCAGTGGAAGGCGCCAAAACTTTTTTTGTGGCGCTGATGCAGGACGATTACACGCCCCTGATCAACTTATTTGATGCGTGGGCCTTTGCGCTGAGCAATAAAACGGCAAATGCCTTTGTTGCCTGCAATTTTATCATTGCGGTTTTGCCTATGCTTATTCTGGTGTCTACCCTGCTGGCTTACCTGTCCGGCAAGGTAGAGTTACGCCACAAAAAGGCTTTCTGGGTGCTGGGAATGGCTCTTTGGTTTTCTTTCCCACTGCTGTATGCAGCCGCCAGTAAGGGGCAGCCGGACTTCTTTGGTCTGAACTGGATTCTGCTGATCCTCCTTCTGACCCTCGATTACCGATTTGAAACATGGCAAAGCGAACGTCTGCTGTACATCTTTGTGGCGGTTGTTATGTTGATCCTGACCCGCCGGTGGTATATGTACTGGCTGGTGGGGTATCTGGCTTGCTATGCCGTTCTGGAACTGCTTTGGCTGATTGGTCGGTATAGGTCCCACCAGGCGTGGAAAAAGCCGTTGCGCAACGCACTTTGTTATCTGGTCCTGTGCGCCGGAGTCGGGATGCTTGCGCTGCATAAGCTGATTTTTCGCATTCTGGCATATGATTATTCGGAGCACTATGCTTCGTATCTCGGCGGCGGTCTCGGTCAGGAATTGCAAAGTCAAGCATGGCATTATGGCCTGCTGTACATGGTGGTGATGGCGGCAGGCATTATCTACGGCACATACAAAACGGAATTGCGGGCACTGACCTGGAGTTCTGTGGGAACCTTCGGAATTGCGATTTTCCTGTTCACCAGGGTTCAGAATATGGATGTGCACCAGTCGTTGCTGCTTTTGATGCCGGCAATGACGTTGGTATTTGTGGGAATTATGGGCCTTTGCTCACTGCGGGGAAAGGCGGTTTGTGGTGTTACGGGCGCTGTTTTGCTGGCAGGCAGTCTGGCACAGGGAATGAGCCAGCATGTGAATGGTTCTGTTCCGTACCTGCTTTCCGATGCAAAGGCCTACCGGGAGGAAAGAACGGATTTCGCGGATGTGCAGAAAGTGGCGGATTGGATCCGGAACCATGTGGGCGAAAACGAGATGGCCTATATGATTCCCCATGGGAGTCCCTACAATCCGGATGTGTTCCGGTCTATTGATCTGCCGGATACCTATGTGCGGGATCACCTGTACTACGGCTCGGCTGTGCTGGGAACCCATGAGTTCCCGGAAGGATTGTTGACGGCCAAATATGTGATTACCAGTGATCCGCTTTGTGATATTGGTCTGGCGACAAAATACAACGACGCGTTTTTGAACGGACCGGCCAAGACCAAATTTGAGTTGGTGGAAACCATGGACTTTGAAAACGGGTACACCTTCTATTTCTACGAGCGCAGCCAGCCCTATGACAGGGAAGAAATTGCGTATTACCGGAACCTGACTGCAGAGGAAAACGAAAAATTCCCGGAACTTTACGGGGCCGTGTTGGATCGCCTGGAAAAAGAATTGGAAGCATAATTTCCATATGGGATAACGATGGACTTGCAGAGGAAGACAAATATGTTGAAAAAAGTTGGTGTGCAGAAGTGGACCTGGGTGGTGTTGTTTCTGCTGCTGGTGCTGTTCTTTACCAAGATCACCCCGCTGGTGGTGTTTGATTCGGACGACTGGCTGTATGTCTCTTTCACCCGGATGCCGGTTCCCATCTGGGGGCACTGGAACCCGTCCCGGGTACTCCCGGAATTGCTGATGCCGTTTGTGTCATCCCTGGGGGCGTGGGTGCTGTATCCGCTGACAGGAGATTATATGGGCACCCTTACCCTGGTCTTTGCCGTTACGGTGTCGCTGGTCATTGTGGTGTACGTATACGCGGTATATCAACTGGTGCAGAAGAAAATGGCCATCAGTTCCCCGCTGGCCTTGGGCGTGTCGGTGTTGTTTCTGATCCTGCATTTCCTGATTTTCAAGGTGGGCGACGCGGACAATTTTTATCTGTTCTACGCCGACGATGCGACCTGTTACTTCTACTACACGATTCCGACCCTTTTGAGCTTGGTTCTCGTTGCGGCGCTGGAACTGCACCCGGAATGGCGCGATCTGACCAACGGACGATTCCGCGCCCAAAAGGCGCTGGTACTTCTGGCAGCCTATTTTCTGGTATATTCCAACCTGTACTGTTCCTATCTGCTTACTTTGTGGTGCGCATTGCGGATTCTGCTCAAAATCAAAAAGCCCTTTTCCCTCAGAAAGTTGGTCGGCCAAAGTGTGTTCGAATGTCTGGTGATTCTGGCCTGGTTCGTTTCACTGGTATTTGAACTTTCCGGCGGCCGGGCACAGAATTTTAGCGAAAAGTCCATCACCGAAAAATTGGCGCAGACCATTGTATACTTTACGGAGATACAATACAGCAAGGTGTTTCTGTCTTTTGCGGTGATCTGCATTGTGGCGGCGGGTATACTGCTTTTCCAAAACCGCAGACAGAAAGAAACCGTAGATACCCTGAAACTGCTTGCATTTATGCTGGTGTTTTTGGCTCTTTCGCTGGCGTATCTGATTCTGCTGTCCTCTGTGACGAATCCGGATTACATATCCAGACCCGAAGTCTTGTTGAGTGCGTACGGCTGGGGGCTGGGAATCCTGGGAATTCTGGTGGCGTATATCCTGCAAAGATGCCCGACCCTCCGGTTGTTGCTGCCGTTGGCGGTCTTCCTTCTGTTCTTTGAAGTCAATTGCTATAACAGAGGGTTCAAGGCAAACGATTATGGTAACGTGAACGTATACGCCATGAATGACATCGGCAATGATATGGTTCAGCAATTTATCGATGCCACCGACAAGGGCGAAGAGTGTCTGGAACTGCACATCCCGGCGTTGGAAGGGGATTGGCCCTACATGCAGGATGCAATCGATGACCGCATTGCCCACACCCTGTACAAGCACCGGGTGATCCCCTATGAAATCGATACGGTGGTGGTGCCGGATGATTCCTTCAACGCAAAATACCGGATTCAATCTGGCGAATGACGATAATCAGTAAATACAACTGCGGTGAAACGCAGATAGGGAGGCCTAACCCATGAAACATTCCCCTTTGCCGGTTCTGTACATTGTTATTCCTTGCTACAACGAAGAGCAGGTCCTGCCCATCACGGCGCCGCTGTTCCTGAAAAAGATCACCGATCTGGCCGCCGCGGGCAAGATCAGCCCGGACAGCCGGGTGCTGTTTGTCAACGACGGTTCCAAGGACAAGACCTGGTCCATCATCTGTGACCTGGCCAAGCAGGACCAGCACTATCTGGGCATCAGCCAGAGCCGCAACCGCGGCCACCAGAATGCCGTGCTGGCCGGTTTGATGGAAGCCAAGGACCGCTGCGACATCACCATTTCCATCGACTGCGACGGCCAGGACGACATCAACGCCATGGACGGGATGGTGGACGCCTACCGGGACGGCTGCGAGATCGTCTACGGCGTGCGCAGCAGCCGCGCCAGCGACACCTTTTTCAAGCGGTTCACCGCCGAAGGGTTCTACAAGCTGCTCAACGCCATGGGGGCCGAGGTGGTGTTCAACCACGCCGACTACCGCCTGATGAGTGCCCGGGTGCTGCAAGAGTTCGCCAATTTCAAGGAAGTGAACCTGTTCCTGCGCGGTATGGTGCCGCTGGTGGGCTTCAAATCCACCAGCGTGGCCTATGAACGCCACGAGCGCATTGCGGGCGAGAGCCATTACCCCTTGTCCAAGATGCTCGGTCTGGCCTTTGACGGCATTACCAGCTTGTCCATCAAACCTATACGGTTTATCACCGGGTTTGGTGTGCTGGTGGCGGTCGTCTCCTTCCTGGGTGTGCTGTGGGCGGTTATTGAGGCTATCCTGGGATCTACCGTGTCCGGTTGGGCCAGCATGACCAGTATCATCTGCTTTGTGTCCGGTGTGCAGCTCATCTGCCTGGGTGTGATCGGCGAGTACATCGGTAAGATCTACATGGAGACCAAGGCACGCCCGCGTTATATCATCAGCGACCGCACTTGGAATCAAAACAGTGATCAAAAGAATGAAAGCAAAAAGCCATGACAACCCCATCGGCGTTGCCATAACGCCCAAAATCGTGCAATCTTTCCTCACCCAACAGCAATCCAAAGGCCTCTCCCCGGACACCCTGAAATCCTACGCCGCGGCGCTGGAAAAACTGCAGGAATTCCTGGAACCGGACAACACCATCTACCCCGGCACCATCGCTGCCTGGCAGAAGAAGATGCAGCAGGACGGGTATGCCAACAGCACCATCAATGCCCACATGTCTGCCGCCAACGGATTGCTGCGTTATCTGCATCGCAGCGATCTGGCTGCCGATATGCTGGACTGGACTGCGGCGCCCTCGCCCGAGATCACCCGCGGCGAGTATCTGCGCTTGCTGCAGACCGCCCGCCTGATGGACAACCCGCGGGATTATCTGTTGGTCAAGCTGCTGGCCAACACCGACATCCAGCTGCGGGACCTGGCTGCGGTCACGGTGGAGAATGTTGCTACCGGGCATATTCCGCTGGCTGGCAATGCACCTAGTCTCGTTTATTTGCCCGCTGTGCTGCAGCGCGAACTCTTGGGGTACGCCCGCAGCCAGTCTATCAAAAGCGGACCGATCTTTGTGGGCCGGGGCGGCAAACCGGTGAACCGTACGGTCGTGACCTGGGTTATCCAGCAGCTGGCAGAAAAGGCCCGCGTTGCGCCGGAGAAAGCCACGCCCCGCGCCTTACATAAACTGTATCAGACCATTGCCGACGGTATCCGCCGCGACCTGGAAGTACAGGCCCGGCAGATCTATGACAACATGCTGGATGCCGAGCAAAAAACGATTGGGTGGAAAGACGGATAACAGGTTTGCTTTTTTACCCCGCAGGATGGCAACCATCTGCCGCGCAGGTTCCAACTCGGCGGGTTGGTCACAAAAAAGCTCGCTGCACGGAAGTGCGGCGAGCTTTTGGTTTGTCATGACTTCCGGCCAGCCCGATCTGCTGTAACCGTGTTACCCTCTGGCCTGGCTTGTCCGAAAGTGGTAGTGTCAAGGGGCAGTGTCAAGCATTTTTTGCAAAATGGTTTACAGGGTCTGGCATGAGTGAAGTCGGCCGGCAATGGAGGCATCCTCACTCCCATCACCCAAACGCCGATTCTATGCGCAGGATCTTATAGGCGTCCGCATCCAGCAGCGGTGAGTCACGGTAGAAAAAGTCCGCTGGCAGAGGCAGCTTTTCCACGTTGGTGCAAACGCATCCGTTTCCTGTTGGCGAAACCTCGCTGCCCGGTTCCGGGTCGCACCAGGTGACGGTTACGGCGCTGTGCGGCGGAATGGATACCTGCAGCCGATTGGCCGGCACCGTCGGGTTGTCCGCTGCGTCTGGCGGGATGCTCAGCGGCTGCTGATCGTGGAAGGGGGTTACCACGACCTGCTTTTGAAGGCAGAGCGCGTACAGCTCGCATGGCGCCAGCCCGCGTGCGGGGGCGCCGTTGTCGTGCCCCATCTGGCGGTCGATCTGCTGTTGCGACCAACCGCCCTGTGCGTACAGGTCGGTGCAGTAATTCCGCCGCAGGGAGTGGTGGCTCATGTTGGCTGTCAGTTGGCGGTTCTGCACGGACGCATCGAATGTATACGGCCGAAGAGCTGTCAAGCGAGCAAACGCGTGGGATTCATCCAGGTAGGCGCGCAGCGCATCGGCAACACGCTGCCGCACCTGTTGAACAACGGTGGAGTCATCCGCAAGCCTGCCATCCGCGAACTGCGCCAGAAACAGCCGGGAGTCAATGTGCCGGCAGCAGGCGGCCAGCCTTTCACGCCGCTGCCACAGCAGCGTCCCAAGTTCGGCAGAGAGCGGGACACAGCGATAGCCGGCTTTCGTTTTGACGACAACGCTGCGTTTCCCGGCATCATTGATCTGGCCGGTGACCATCAGATAATACTGAGGCCCTTGCGGCCCGGCAAGCTGCCGGATCGAACCAAACAGCAGCCCCAGAGCCTCGGAAATACGAAGACCTGTGTCCATGATGATACCGATGATCAGATGCTCGACCGGAGAATCGGCCGACAGGCGGCGGCAGAACGCCGTGATGATGTCGGCCGGATATTCCCGGGCCATATCCATTTGCTGCATCAGCAGCCAACGGTTGCTGGCCTTGGCGGACTGTGCCTGTGGCACGGCGGGAATCTCGATCCCTTCGACTCCCCGCAGGTAATCGATCAGCAGACCCAGCAGAAAAATACGCGTTTGTGCGGAGGAAGAGGTGTCTTTCTCATCAATGGCGTCCCGGCGGCGGGTGGATTCAGCTTCCTGGGTGATCCGGTCGCAGACCGACTGATAGGCGGCCTGATCCAGGCGCTCGGCCCGGATGCCGCGCAGCAGCGGCAGCATAAGCCGGTACTGCTGCCGGTACCCGTGGGCGGTGGTATCCCGCCAATGGCGGACGTTCTGATAATATGTCAAAAATTCGGATTCGAGCTGCGACGCCAGGGCATACAGGTCGTGGTACTCCGCTGTGGGGTGGAGGATCCCGGCACGGAACATATCGTATATCAAATCAGCCGCCAGAGCGGGAACCTGCCGGGTATAAATCTCTTCGCGGGTTGTCCCGTACAGCGTCGCCTCCACCGGGTAGTCCGAGTCTGTCCCGTATAGCTGCCGCTTGGTGAGACGCTTGCCATTGCGAGGGTCCAGCGGCGTCACCAGGGCGCGGGTTTGGGCCTTCCCGTAGGCAGAGTACCGGATCGAAAAGGAAACCCCGTTCGAAGTAAAACGGTTGTACTTATTGCTGCGCATCGGTTGCTTCCTCCGTCTCGTGCTGCACGGCGGTATCATCGGGACCGTCGTGCGAGGTGTGTACAACGTAACTCGTACCGAATCTGGCATGGAACTCAAGCGGCTGCGGTGAGTCGCCCGGGTTGCGCCAGGTCTCAGAATGCGTGTACCGCACCGAGTCGTCCGGCGCCGCGAAGGCATCCGGGCAATAGCGGCACAGCTGCACATACCGCTGCAGTGCATACCGGTAGGATAAGGCGTACAGGTAATCTTTTTCGTCCACCGTTGTTTTTGGGGTGCCAAAGGTGGCATGGAAGGCTACGTCACCCAGGCCGCACAGCTGCCGTGCCACATACTGCGCATCCCCGGGCAGCATGGCGGCGTCAGGGCGCCGGGCAACAACGGTCGGCGTTCCGGACTTGTCTGCGCGGAGAGCGGCGCTTTTGCCAACAGGACAGCATTGCAAAAAACTGTCCACCAGTTCGGTCATCACGTCCGGGTCATAGGAATGATAGGGTGCCTGCGGGTCGCAGGCAAGGTTCACGTTCTTGATCGAAATATACGAGTACTGTGCCTGCAGATACCGCGCATACCGCTCCACAAGTGCGGCGCCCCAGCTTGTGACGACAATGCGGCGGAAATGATAGACGGCATACCGGTCGTTTGTTGCCGACAACACACCATAGCGCGATTCACTCTTTTTGCGCTTTGTACGATAAATCAGAGCGGTAAAAATGCTCCACTGTGCCAGTACCACCCGTTGAATTTCACCGAAGGTGAGACAGGCAATCTCTTCAAAGGTAAGGCCGCTGTACACAAGGCCGATCCATGCGGCGATGGCCAGCACGGCAGGCTCCTCCAGCCGATCACACAGGCAGCGGAACATCTGCTCCCGCGCCGGTGCATCCAGGTGGTCAGGCGTCAGCGCCCGGTACATCGGCGTACGGTTGGTGGAATGCCTGCCGATATCGGCCACCACCATCTTTGGATCAGCTTTTATCACAAAACCTGCTGCCACCAGATGCTGCAGCAGGCAGGTCATGGCCCGCCGTGTATACCCGCACTGTGTTTCCTGTAGACCGGTTGCGCGCAGAGCTGTGTCAACCCGAGCCATCATGGCGGCCCGTTTGGTCGGGTCCTGCAGGGACAGTACGGTCACTGTGCCGATGGCGGGCAGGATGATGCGATTGGTCAGTGAGCGGCACTGGCTTTCCGCTTTTGAATTAAGGGTGGTAAACAGGGTATCCATATAGTATGTGACATACTCCTGTATGGTGATGGTACCGGCGCGTGTCCTCTGACGTACATAGGTTCGGGTCAGCAGCCGGGCAATCTGTTCAACCCAGGGCCAGACAAGGGTCTTGCGGCGTTCCTCCGCTGCTTGCGGGGTAGGCCCGGTCACACCGGTCCATACTTCTGCTGAGAGTTTGCCCTTGCATTTGGCCGTTATCGTATCAATTGCGCGGGTATATTCATCGCTGTACTCCGGGAAACTCTGCGCTTGTGTGTGCAGATCCTGGATGATCTCGCCGTACCGATAAGGTTTGTGTGTGCGCGGGTTAACTATTGCCATCACGGCGTAGTATGTCTTGTACTTGGTGACGAGCGTTTTGATCCGCGCCGTGCCACCGCCGCAAGGCACGTCATTCTTTGAACGTCCCAACTTCTATTCCTCCTTTGAACCAAGGTATAAGATTATCTTGCGGACATGTAGAGTATATTCACTTTGCGACATGCAGTGCCTTACTCATCCGATAGGGCTGCATCGGGCAGCGCTATCTTCAGCAAGCGGAGGATCTCCTGTTGGATTTTCTCGGGCGCGGCGGTTACATCAACAAATGGACGCAGCGCCTTCGGGTCAAAGGAAAGCCGAATCGCCTTGTCGTTCGTCGGTTTGCATGGAGGCGCGGGAGGGTAGAGCAGGTCTTGCATGGATTCCTGCGTGAGCTGCCTGTTCTTATAAGCGATTACCAGCTGCCGCGCTACGGCGTAGGTCAGCTTGGTGGGCCGATCGGTCAGGAACTTCGCAAGTTGGCACTGCCAATCCGAGGAAAGGTCATGCAGGGCCGAGGCCGCCGAAAGCGGCATACGGCCGATGGCATAGAGATGCAGCAGTGCCGGATCAAGTTCTGCAGTTCGGACATTGGCTTTTACACGGGCCACGCTGACATTCAGTTGCTTTGCGACCCATGCGTTGGCGCGTTCACCCGCCGTCGCATCCGATTGGTTGGTTCCCTGGTGCCGGCAGGCGTCCATCATCATTTTGACGGCGACGGCATACTCACCAGCCGGGATCGACGTCCTTTGCGTCATGTTGGAGGTGACAAGCAGGATGACGGCCTGGTCATCACTGTATTGCCCTACCAGGCACGGAACCTCCTCCATGCCCAGCTGTGTTGCCGCGGCCCAGCGGCGGTGCCCGGCGATGATCTCGTACCGCCCCGCCTTCAGCCGGACGATGAGGGGCTCGATAAGGCCGGTGTCCTGAATGCTGGCAGCCAGAGCAGCAACGTCCGCCGTGCTGCTCTCGAAAGGATTCCCGGCGAATGGGTGAAGTGCGGATACGGCAATCGATGTGATTTGGCTTGACATACGTATGTCCCCCTTTCATGCTTGTACTATACTCACTTTGCGACAGTCATCATTTTCGGTGTATGAATAAGTGAATCGACGATGATACGTCTTTATTTCGCTTTCGCAGACTTTTTCTTAGCCAGATGGGGGACAAATTGGAAAGAAAAATAATTACAATTCGATTACAATTTCTGCGAACGCCGATTTTGGAAGAGAAAACTCGGGAAAAAAACATACAAAAGCCCACCGGCGCTTCCGTCCAGGCAGTCAGAAACCTGCTCGGAGAGTACGCCGGTGGGCTTGTTTGATGGATTATAATATGGTGCGAACGTTTCGATAAGAGAAAGGCCGGCCCCTGAGGGCCGGCCTTCTCCTGTCTGCATCCGGATTGCCCGGTCGCTGCATCCTGGCATAGGGTGCAGGGCTTGGACAGTCGCCTTCGAAAGGGGCGAAGTGAAGGCAGTTGTCTGCCGCAGATGCAGGTGAAACAGGGATGACAAAGCCCCGCTGCAAACTGAACTGCGCGGGGCGGTTTTGTCTTATAGAAAAGTCTGGTATAGCAAGATCAGGCCAAGAGGGAAGCGGCTGCGAAAAGTGCATGGCCCGTTTTTGAAGGAGCCGGCAACTTTCTTACTCGCAAGGGCTCTCGGCGGCTTCCTTATTATAATACAGGAGATCACCGGGCTGGCAGTCCAGCATTTCACAAATGCGGGCGATATTATCCCACGAGACGGGTTCGCCATTCCGAAAAGCCTGTAATGTCGATTCTGATAATAATTTGTCTTTGCGAATCCTGTACGTACTAAAGCCCTTTTCTTTCAGTCTCCTCACTGGAGGGCTTATTTTTTTGCTCCTCCTGTTGCTTTTCAAGTGCTTCAATACCAATGCGAATTAACTCAAGTGTTGCTTGCGTTCGATTGGGGAAGCGATTCTCGAAACGGAAATCATCTATCTTTTTGAGCATTTCCTCATCGAGCGTAATTGTGTAACGTGGTTTTTCAGTTGGCATTATTTTCACCTCCACATATAATATACACCGGTTCACCACAGATGTAAAGATGAAAATACGAAAAGATGAAAAAACGAAAAATTAAGTGTTGACTTTTCACCGGTTCACCACTATAATAATACTCAAGAGGTTCACCACTTCACCAGGCATGAACGAAAGGAGGCATTAGCATGGCAAACGTAGCGACAAGATTTATGCTTACCGTACCAGTTGACATGGCGGAGAAAGCAGAAGCGTTAAAGAAAAATCTTTTCTATGACAAGCCTTATGCCGATATGTACCGTCAGCTTATTCAACTCGGCATGGACGAAATTCAGAAAAAAACGGCAAAAGAAAACAGGTGCGAGAGGGCGTCCTGAGACGCCTATCCACCACAAAGTTGGAATACCCAAGAAAGCAAGATCCGGCCAAGAGGGAAGCGGCTGCGAAAAGTGCGTGGCCCGTTTTTGAAGGAGCGGCAGCTTTCTTACTCGCAAGGGCCCTCGGCGGCTTCCTTATTATAATACAGGAGATCACCGGGCTGACAGTCCAACATTTCACAAATGCGGGCGATATTATCCCACGAGACGGGTTCGCCATTCCGAAAAGCCTGTAATGTCGATTCTGATAATAATTTGTCTTTGCGAATCCTGTATGTACTAAAGCCCTTTTCTTTCAGTGCTGCAAGGATATTGATTTTATAACATATCGGCATACAACGGACTCCTTCCCAACGATGGTCTCTGCTGCAAGTATATAGCATGGCATACACGAAATACAAGTGTATAAAATGCACAAAAAGGAAAGAACGTATAAACGAATATTCGTGTACGGCAACAATTGATATACACTAATAACTCGTGTATAATAGAATCATCGAAAGCGCAAACGATCCCGCGCTTCCGAAACAATCAATCAAGAAAGAAGGTTTCCCACTTATGAAGAGGAAAAGCACCCTTGCCCGATTCACCCGCTACAGCGTAAGCGGACCATGCAACTGCGTTCATGTGCCCGACCACCGCAGCCGGCACTTCGGCTGCTGCTCCGCCCAGATGGCGGTAAGAAGGGCAACTGTGAACTGCCGCGAACAAAAAGGCCATACAAAGTGCGGCAACACCCTGTAAGGCCAAAAGCAGACATAAGTTCCTAACCAATTCTGCCCCTTTACTGTACCATATCCAACACACTTTTGCAAGTGGCGCATCGGGCAGAAATAACGTCTGATAAATCCTTTTTTCCATCTGTAACAGTTTAGGAGGACCCCCCATGCGAAACAGTGAAAATAATCCGAACAGCATTTTTGAAAAACATTACCTGTCGGTTTCCGACATCAAAAGTTATCTCGGCATCAGCACATCGGCGGCGTATGAACTGACGCACCGCAAGGACTTTCCGGTCTGCCGGCTCGGTTCCAGCATCCGCGTCCCCACCAAACCGTTTTTGGCCTGGATCGACGCGCACACCCACATGCCTGCCGAACTCAAGGCGGCATACACCCCGTTGGAGGTGACCTCCGATGCCGGGTAAGGGACATAAACGAGCAGGGAAGGAGGGGACCGTTTTCAAAACGCCCAGCGGCGTATGGCGCGGCCAGGTCATGGACGGCTACCGCGACAACGGCAAGCGCAACATTCTCAATTTTTCCGCCCCGACACGCAGCGAAGTGCTGGATCAAATCCGCCGCTACTGGGTCGAAAAGGAAGCCGCCAACGGTTCGCTGATCCATGCCGACAGCATCCGGAACTTTGGCGAATACGCTGACCACTGGTATGCCAGCTACAAAAGTCAGGTGGCTGCGTCCACATACAGCACCTACCGGTACACGCTGGTGTTTCTCAAAACAAGGTTTGGCACATTCCCCCTCAACGAAATCAAGACTTCGGACATCAACCGCTTCATCAGCGATCTGGCGCAACAAGGGTATTCCCAGTCCCAAATCAGCAAATGCCACGCCATGCTGGTTCAAATCTTTGATATGGCGGAAAGCGACGACCTTGTGAACAAAAACTACGCCCGGCTCTCTTTCCGCAGCGTGAAAAGCCTGGTGGAAGAGGAACGCCGCAAAAAGAAGGAAGCCTTTACCGTGGACGAATTTCATACCTTGCTGGCTAAGCTGCCTGAAAACCTGATCGGGTACAGCATCCGCCTGATGCTGGTGACCGGGCTTCGCTTACAGGAACTCATTGCCCTGACGCCGAACGATCTGGCAGCGGATGGCAGCTGGGTGCGCGTCAATAAGGCAGTCAAAATGGTGGACGGGCATCCGATCCTCGGCACGCCCAAGAGTCACACCTCCAACCGCTTGATTCCGATTGCGCCGGTATACCGCAGCATTGCCGTCTGGCTGCGGAAAAACGGCGGACAGGTGTATCTCTGGTGCTCGACAAAACGCGAAAACCTGCTGTACGATACCGGCAGTGTCCGGCGGCGTTACTACCGGGCTTTGACGGCGATTCCCGGTGTTCGGACGCTGTCCCCGCACTGCTGCCGCCATACCTATGTGACCCTTTTGCAGCGTGAACACGTTCCGATGGAGACCATCGCACGGCTGCTCGGCCACAGCGAAATCAACACGACCAACCACTATCTCCACATGTCCGCCGACAGCTTGCAGGACGCCGTTCTTGCGCTGGAGGATGTTTGAACAGGAGAAACGCAACAACCACAGGAGGTCCCCCATGAATCCAGAAATCCCCATCCATACCTACCCCATCCACATCGGGGTCAACGAACGCGCCTTTGCGGGCCTTGCTCATCAGAACATGACCTGCATCCAGGCCTTGTGCGAACTGGTGGACAATGCCATCGCGGCCTACCCCGAACAGCAGCAGGGGCTTGTGGCGATCATACTCTCCGAATGCCCAACCGACGCCAACGCCGTTACGTTTACCATTGCCGACTGGGGCGTCGGAATGGGTCTTAACGAATTGAGCGAGGCGCTGCAGCTGGGGTCGGCGCCGTCCACCGACGACCCGCTCCACGAACACGGGTATGGGCTCAAAAATGCGCTGTCCATGCTCAGCGCAGGCTCTGACCGCTGGAGTCTCTCCACCCGGCGGGCGTCGAGCGGCCCTTACTACCAGGTGAGCGGTCCGCTTCGCCCGCAGATGATTGCCTGTGAAGAAGAAGCGCCCTGTCTGCCCCCGGGCGTCACCCTGCCGCGTGAAAACCCCGCAACCGTGATTGCCGTGACGGTACCGCTGTCCTATGCCCGCACGCTGACCTACCGCGGCAGCCGCACTGTGTCGCTGGCGAGCTTCCGGGAATGGCTGCTGGAGCATCTCGGCATTACCTACCGCGGCTTTCTTGAGCAGGACCTGACGACCATGGACGCCAACGTCAAAATCCTGCTGCGCGTCGGCGCCAGCGATGTCTATGTCCCGCCCATCGAAATTCCGGTCCATAAGGCGGAAGAACGGCATTTTGACATCGACCTCGGCGGGCAGATGGTCCCCCTGACCTACCGGTACGGGGTCCTGGACCGGGACCTCTGCCAGGGGCGGCTTGCCGGGGACGGCGTTCGGTTTGACATCCGCGCCCATTACCAGGGCAACCGCCCGACACAGGGCATCGACATCCGTCTGGGCCGCCGCGTCATTGCACAGTCCCAGTTTTCGGAGATCTGGCAGAACCCGGAGGGCGACCCGCTCGAGCGCCACAACAGCTACAACCTGTTTTGCGGGGAATTGCGGATCCCGGCTTTGCCGCGTGGGGTCCTGCCCACCCTCAACAACAAAACCGGCCCGGACATTTCCAGGGACGAGTGGCAGCGCATCTTTGAAAAGCTGCGCCAGTTCCCGCCGCCCAAATCCCCGGTGGCCGAATCGGAGCGCAAGCTCTGTGAGCAGTGGATGCGAAAACTGCGGGAAGTCTGTCCGCAGGATACCGTCAGCGCCGAGGTCTCGGTCTGGGACGCCGGCACCCGCATTGATGTGGTGGACACAGACGGGCGGGGCAAATACCATATCTTTGAACTGAAATGCGGCAAAGCCGAACCGCAGCACCTGGCGCAGCTGCGGATGTACTGGGACGGCCTGGTCTTGACCGGCGTTCAGCCGACCCAGGCGACCCTGATCGTGCGGGCCTACAGCAAGAGCCTTCTGCTGATGCTGGAAAAGTTCAACGCCCTGCCCACGCCGCCCTTGCCGGACGGTACCCCCAGCCAGCCTTACTGCTTTGAAATTGCGCTGCTCGAAGAGAAGGGATTGGCCTGACCGCCGCGTAGCAAGAATAGCAACAACAAGATAAGGAGACAACCATGGGAATTTACATGCATCTTTTGGTTTCCGGCGCGGTCACGCCGAATGAGTGGCAGGCTGCCTATCAGGAAACGCTGAAACTTGTCCAGGCATTTTCGCTCGGCGAACTGCGCGAAAAGGAAGTCGCAGGCGTCCCGGTGTACTGCCTGACCCCCACGGAGGAACGCACGCAGCCCGCCGCCTGGCGAAAAAGCGGCGCCTGGACCGGCTGGACCGCCAACGGCGATAGGCTCACCCTGCGCACGGCAGAGGAATACTGCCTGCCCCGTGACCTGGAAAACGAACTTGCCTACGACCCGGCGGGCGGCGACGCCGCACTGGCCCATGCAGTCGATGCACTGTTCCGCAAAGAAGATACGATAAAGGCGCCGGCGGCCCGCCATCTGTGGGGCGGCAAAACACAGGGCGAACCCTACCACATCGCCCTGCTGGCCATCGGCTGCCTGCTGGCGGACCGCTTGGGGCGCAAGGTCTATGTACACGGCGACATCACGCTCGGCCAGTGCCGCGCCCAATGCGAGCAGCTGCTCGACTATCGCGTCGGGGACCGAGTCCATCCCTTGGTCATGGGCAAACTGCAGCAGTTCCGCCCCTTTTTCCAATCGCTGCCGAAGGAGCCGAAGTTCCATGATCTGGTTGGCCAGTCCGCCCGGCAGCGATGCCGGTGGCTGGCTGACAACAACCGGCAGCTCCTGCTGCGTGACAGCGACTGGCAGCAAATCTTCGCGCAAATCGAGGTGAGCCCCGCCGCCTTCGCCCGCTATTACCCGATGGACCGCCTCCAGCTGCAAAATGACGACGCCGTCGAAATCATGCACAGCCTGGTCCTGAATGATGCGCTGTACGCTTTCTTTCAGACGCTGCCGGAAGAGGGGAGTGAGTAAACACGGCTTGGAGCTTTTGCGTCCCTGGCGAAGATGCCTTGTGAAAGCCAGAAATTCAAGCCCCCGGCTGTGCCCATGCTGCAGTGTGGTGATTGAACCGAAAAGCACAGAATCAACCCCAAAGCATAGTAAAGTATAAGGATGGCCTGCCTCACACGCCAAAAATGTGTGTGCGGCAGACCATCTTTTTTTGTTCGGATATCCGATGTTTGCAGGATATGCCGTCAGGTCCCTGCTTGTTCGGCAGCGGCTATAGATATTTGTATACCGCACTTCGGCCGAATTCGGCCGAAGTGCGCAGTGTCAGTGTAGGTATCCCTTGCCATCCGCTGCCGTACCGTGTGATTCTAAAATAAGGATGGAAAATACAGGCGGGAGGAATTCAAATATGTCTATGCAGGGGATGACTGACAAGCAGTTGGAAGCGTACCGGCAGGAACTGGTCCGGCGGGAGCGCAGCCAGGCGACCATCGCCAATTATATCCGCCATTGCGGGGAGTTTTTGCAGTTTTGCCAAGACAGTCAAGACGGTCTCGAGGCGGGGCCGAATCAGGAAATGCTTCTGAACTGGAAGCGTACCCTGCTCACCGCGGGCCTGTGCCCGGCCACCATCAACGCCAAGCTGGCGGCGGTGAACGGGTTTGTGCGTTTTTTGGGCCGCCCGGAACTCTGTGTGCGGCAGGTACGGCGGCAGCGGCGGGTGTTCCGGGACAAGGACCGGGACCTTTCCCGTGGGGAGTACCTGCGCCTTGTGCAGGTAGCGAAGGCCCAGGGGCGCGAACGGCTGTGCCTGGCCATGCAGACCATCTGCGCTACCGGCATCCGGGTGTCGGAGCTGAGGTTCATCACGGTGGAGGCGGTGCGCACCGGCCGCGCCACCGTCACCGGAAAGGGCAAGTGCCGGGAGATCCTGCTGCCCGGCGCCCTGCGCCAGAAGCTCAAGCGGTACTTAAAGGGGTTGGGGCGCTGGACGAAGTGTGGAGATTATGCCGCGTCTGCTTGCAGCTCGCCCGTCTTTCTCACGGCGGGCGGGCAACCGCTGGACCGTTCCAACCTCTGGCGGGAGATGCGCAACCTGTGCAAGGCGTCCGGGGTGGACCCGCACAAGGTGTTTCCGCACAACCTGCGGCACCTCTTCGCCAAAGCGTTCTATACCTTAAATAAGGACATCGCCAAGCTGGCCGACCTGCTGGGCCACGCCAGCATCGAGACCACCCGCATCTACATCATGGAGACCGGAGCGGCCCACGCCCGGCTGCTCGAGCGGATGCATTTGTTGCTATAAAAAAGGACGCTACAACAAAATCAGCGTTTTGTTGTAGCGGGTACTGCACACAATGCAAACGCCCCCGCACCGGTCCAGTGCAGAGGCGTCTTTTGCGTTGACCTGATTTCGATGAAGATACGACAAACAGACCGGCAAGAGGCTGTTGCCCTGCCGGTTTTGTTCAAGTTGCCAATTTACCGCGGTTTTACCCTAATCGGGTTGAATTCTCATTTTTATTGCGCTATAATAGGGATATATTTGAGTTCCTGTGCGAATCCTTATCGGATGACCTGTTGAATCGCCAGCGGCGCTACAACAAAACGCTGATTTTGTTGCAACAAGGGGGGAGAACGCCTGTGCTGGACCTGTTTGCGCATAATCGTACAGCCTATGACGCCGCAGTCAGACTGCTGGCGTCCGTCGGCAAGGCAACGATCATCCACCCCACCGGCACCGGCAAAAGCTACATCGCCTTCCAGCTTGTGGCCGACCACCCCGAGACCACCATCCTCTGGCTGTCCCCCAGCGACTATATCTTCAAGACCCAGTGCGAGAGCCTGCACCGCCAGGCTCCCAAAGTTTCGCTTGCCAACGTCCACTTTTACACCTACGCCAAGCTGCTGCGCCTGACCGACACCGACCGCGCCGCCGTCGCTGCGCAGCAGCCGGCCTACATCATATTGGACGAATACCACCGTGCCGGGGCCCAGGAGTGGTCCGCGGCGCTGCAAAGACTGCTGGCCGTCTGCCCGGGCGCCAAACTGCTGGGGTTGTCGGCCACCAACATCCGCTACCTCGATAACCAGCGCAACATGGCCGATGAATTGTTCGACGGCCATGTCGCCTCCGAAATGACCCTGGGCGAAGCCATCGTCCGGGGCATTTTGCCTGCCCCGAAGTATGTGACCACCGTCTTCCGCTACGACAAAGACCTGGCCCGGTATGAACAGCGGGTGGCCAATCTGCGCTCGCCCGGCCTGCAGGCAGCCAACGACAAATACCTCGAAGCCCTGCGCCGTGCTCTCGAAAAGGCCAACGGTCTGGATAAGGTATTTGCCCACCATCTGCACAAAGGCAAATACTTGGTCTTCTGCGCCAACCTTGAGCACATGAACGAGATGATGGCCCAGGCCCCGGCCTGGTTCGCGGGCGTGGACCCGCAGCCCCATCTGTATAAAGCCTATTCCGACGACCCCGCCACCAGCGCGGCCTTCGCCAACTTCAAGGCGGACGAGTCCGACCACCTGCGCCTGCTGTTCTGCATCGATATGCTCAACGAAGGCGTTCACGTGCCGGGCATCGCGGGTGTGATCCTGTTCCGCCCGACCATCTCGCCCATTATCTACAAGCAGCAGATCGGCCGCGCCCTGACAGCCGGGGACAAGGCCACGCCGGTGATCATCGACGTGGTAAACAACATCGAAGGACTGTGCAGCATCGGCTTTCTGCAGGACGAGATGCAGACGGCCATTCAGCGGCTGTACGACGCCGGGGCGGGCGACGCCATCGTCACCGACCGGTTCGAGGTGGTGGAGCAGGCCCAGGACTGCCGCCGCCTGTTCGCCCAGCTGGAAGCGAGCCTTTCCAGCGGCTGGGAGCAGTACTACCAGGCCGCGGCGCTGTACAAAGCCGAACACGGCGATTTGCTGGTGCCCAAGCGGTATGTGACCGACGAGGGCCTGAGCCTGGGCAGCTGGATCATCACCCAGCGGAGCGTGCGCAGCGGCCGGGTGCCGGGCAAGCTGACCGAAAGCCAGATCACCCGCCTGGACGCCCTGGGCATGGTGTGGGAAAACCGCCTGGAATCTGCCTGGGAGGACGCCTTCGCCCACGCCGAGGCTTACAAGAATGAGTACGGCAACCTGCTGGTCCCGGCCCAGTACCGCAGCCCGGACGGTTTCCGGCTGGGGCGGTGGATCTCCAACCTGCGCCAGCAGCGGGCCAACGGCGAGCGCCAGGGCCTGCTGACCGATGCGCGCATCGCCCGTCTGGACGCCCTGGGCATGGCCTGGGACGCGGTGAGTGAGCGCTGGGAGAAAAACTACGTCGAGGCCCTGCATTACTTCAACGAACACGGCAACCTGGATGTGCCCGCTTCGTACAAAACGGCATCCGGCTTCGCCCTGGGGGCCTGGATACGAAATTTGCGCCACCTGCGCCGGGAGAAACCGGACGCGATTTCGCAGGCGCAGGCGGCCCGACTGGACGCCATCGGGATGTCCTGGGAGGACGGCAACAATATCCGCTGGATGGCGTCCTACAACGCCGCCAAGCTGTACTACGAGCACACCGGGCATCTGAATGTACCCATCCACTACGTCGCCCCGGACGGTACGCCGCTCGGTAAATGGGTGGCCCGTCAACGGGCCGCCTACCAGAACCCGGAGAAGGAACATGTCCGCCTGAGTCCGGAACGCATCCGTCTGCTGGAACAGATCGGCATGCAGTGGCAGCGGCCGGGCTCCTGGGAGCACCGCTACGAATTGGTACAGGAATATCTCCAGGCGCATGGCGACCTGAACATTCCGATTCGGTATAAGGCTGCGGACGGCATCCTGCTGGGCAACTGGCTCTACCGCCAGCGGCGCATCTATGAGGGGAGGGCGCCAGGCCGACTAGGCGTTGACCAACGGGAAAAGTTACGGAATCTATTGTCGCAAGCAAACAAATAAAGTTGAAAATTATTCCCTGTTCGAGAGTGGAGGAAGAAGTTACATGTCCGAAGCCCCTGAGACTGCCATTCAGGCAAACAATTTGCAAAAGTTTATACAGGCCCATCGGATTGCCCTGACCGACCGGCAACGGCGCTATTTGCGGATGAAGCGCGGTACCGATATGATTTTGTCTGGTTTGGCTCTGCTGGTGTTGCTGATCCCGTTTGGTGTTGTTGCTGTTTTGCAAAAGCTCAGCAGTCCCCATGAACCGGTCATTTTCCGGCAGCAACGTGTGGGGCGCAATGCCAAGACGTTTACAATGTATAAGTTCCGCACCATGAAAACAACGGCGCCCCAATATGCGGCCACCAAAGAGTTGGCGGATGCCGAGCAGTACATATCGAAACTGGGCCATTTCCTGCGCTTCACAAGCATAGATGAGCTGCCGCAGCTATTCAATGTGTTGAAGGGCGACATGAGCCTTATCGGCCCACGCCCCCTGATCCCGCAGGAGGATGAAGTCCACTACTTGCGCGCTTACTACGGCATCGACCAGCTGCGCCCCGGCATCACCGGCTGGGCACAGGTCAATGGCCGGGATCTGCTGGATGACTACGACAAGGTTTTCTATGACCGCGAGTACCTCAAACACGTCAGCGCCGGGTTTGACATCAAGGTGTTTTGGTGGAGCGTGCTGAAGGTGTTGGGGAGGATGGATATACAGGAGGGGCACAGTGCTAAGGCGAATGACGTTACAGTTGGCGAACCTCCATTGAAATCGCAAAGTCAATCAACAAAGACAGTCGAGTAATATTGGAGGAAAAACAGTGATACATGTATTTATTGTGGGAAGCAAGGGAATTCCAGCTCAGTATGGCGGATTTGAAACCTTTGTGGAGAATTTGACAGCTCGCAAAGTGTCAAATCAGATTCAATATCATGTCTCTTGTATGGATAATAATGAAGGGCATTTCATGCACAATGGAGCGGATTGTTTTAAGGTTCGTGTTCCAATGCCGGGTGCTCCAGGACGTATATTGCATGTTGGGCTGGTTTTGCAACAGGTTGAGAAATGGGTCGCAAGCCATCCAAACGAAAAAACAATTGTATATATTCTGGGGTGTCGAATAGGGCCGCTTTTGATTCCGCATGCCCGGAAGCTCCATCTGTTGGGAGTCAAGGTGTATTGCAACCCGGATGGACTCGAATGGAAACGAAGCAAGTGGAGCAAACCTGCTAAACTTTTTCTGCGATTTTGTGAAAAGTGCTTGGTCGAAAACAGTGATATGGCGATTTGTGATTCTCAAACCATCGAGGAGTATATAAAAGATACGTACGGAAAGCGTGTGAGGAACACTACATATATAGCCTACGGCGCTGATGTAAAAGCCTCAACTTGTTCAGAAGCTGTTGTTGAGGGATGGTACAAAAAATTTCATTTACAAAAGAATGGGTATTATTTAATCGTAGGCCGTTTTGTGCCGGAAAATAATTATGAAACAATGATTACCGAGTTTCAAAAAAGTGAGACAAAACGAGATCTTGTCATTATTACGAATGTTGAAAAGAACAAGTTTTATGAGCAGTTGAGAGAAAAAACACAATTTGACCAAGATAAACGCATCAAGTTTGTAGGCACGGTATATGAAGCCGAACTTCTGAAAAAAATTCGAGAAGGTGCATATGCTTACATGCATGGACATGAAGTTGGGGGAACAAATCCGAGTTTGCTAGAAGCTTTGGCCAGTACGCGCATAAATCTGCTGCTTGCGGTAGGCTTTAATCAAGAAGTTGCGCGGGAAAGTGCATTATATTGGAGTAAACAGCAAGGAAACTTAGCAGCACTGATAGATAGTGCTGAGCAGTTGCCTGAAGAAAGAATCCAACAGCTTGATGAGTCGAGTACGCTGAGAGTTTTGCAGCAGTTCTCATGGGATAAAATTTGCGCTAATTATGAAGAATTATTTGCAATAGGAGATTGCTAGTGCTAAACGGTGGAAAGAAAGTAACACAGAAAAACGAAATAATTGAAAAATACTTGATTACAGGAATATATATACTTTTTCTACTGCAAGACCCACTTGCAGGTTATTGGAAGATAAGTATATTTGCGCAATTTGATGAAATATTAGCAATTGCAAGCATTTTTGCCATATTTGTGCAATGGGCTAGAATGCATTTCCGCCTAATTTATAAAAAGGATCTAATAAGAGCAATATCGGCATTCTTATTATTGGCTTTGGCTGGTGTATTTTCAAATTTGACGACGCAGTACCAATCGTTACCATTTATTTTTCTTGACATTTTGACTTGCTCAAAAATGTATATCGGAATCGTTTGTGCATGCAGTCTTTTCCCACATGGTCTTGTAGAGAAAACAAAAAAGAGTCTGTCAAACATAACAGTACTTTTTATTTGTGTATATTTTATTTTAGCCATGCATGACTTTCTGTTTCCTCCCTTACTTTCGGTCTTATATGATGGAGGCTTAAAGTGTATTGCTTTAGCGTATTCGAATGTGACATATTTAGCTGGTTATGGAATTGTTCTGTTTTCTGTACTGTTTTTGACACGGAAATATCAGAAACACTTTGTACTGTTGGCGTTGTTATCTTCTATAACTGTATGTTTAACATTTAGAAGTAAAGCTATGGGTTTTCTGTGTTGTGCTTGGATGCTCTATTTAACATTACGGAAGGGAAATGCAAAACAGTCTGAAAATAAATTGATTCTGACTGCACCCTTTGTACTTGCCGGTATGTTACTAATTGCTTGGGATAAAATATCACTATATTTTTTTACAGAAAGCCATTATTCGCCACGTGACATTTTACTAAATATTGCAATGGATTTGGCGAGAGAACATTTTCCTCTTGGCACAGGATTTGGAACTTTTTGCTCTGTTGCATCATTATCGAACATATCGCCTATATATGGCAAATACGGTTACAATTACTTTGCGGCTGTTTATGATATGTTCTGGGGCTGCCTAATCGGGCAATTTGGAGTTTTGGGAACAATTTGCTTTGTGATTAGTATCATTTTTATCGGATTCGCAATTTGGAAGAAACAAAACAAATGCAAAGAGACTTTTTTTTGTGGATTGTTCCTTTTGCTTTATTTATGTATAGCTTCTTTAGGCGAATGCTCTTTTTTTTCACCTTACAGCATAGGATATGGTTTTCTTATTGGAATAAGTATTCAAGAGGTTGAAGAGGTTAAAAATGAATAAAATCCTACTGATTTCAAATATGTACCCATCAAACCGGTACCCACACTATGGAATTTTTGTAAAAAATACCGTTAATCTTCTAAAAAATGGTGGATATACAGTTACAGTGTGTGCAATGCCTAAATGTGATACATTTGCCGATAAAATATGGCATTATATGCTGCTGTATTCCAAGAGCATCCTTCTAGGGATGTTCGGCAACTACAAATGCGTTTATGCCCATTTCGTGTCACATACAGCTATACCAGTCATGATATTAAAGAAAATTTACAAGAATCTGATTGTTGTGGAAAATGCACATGGAAACGATGTAGTGGCTGATACAGCCCAAGATTTGAAGAATATTGAACGGAGTCGCCAAGTCTTGAAAATTGCTGACTGGACAATTGTTCCATCTGATTACTACAAAAAGGTGGTTGCAACAACTTTTTCTGTACCCCAAAATCGAATCTTTGTTTCACCGTCTGGAGGAGTTAATTCAACTAACTTTGAGCCAATGGACCAGAGAAAAGCCAGAGAAAAGGCGTCGCTAAACCAAAATTGCTTTTGGATTGGCTATATATCAAGAATAGAAACAGGTAAAGGCTGGGATACCTTTTTACAAGGGTGTACGCAATTAGTTGAGTCAGAGACGATCCCTAATCTCAGAATACTAATTGTAGGGAGTGGAACTGAAAAAGAGACCATGCTGCAATTGACACAGAAGTCTGGTTTGGAAGCATATATTGAGTACAGAAATTTTGTACCACAAGAAGACTTGAAATATTACTTTAATGCCCTGGATGTGTTTTGCTTTCCAAGCAATCGCAAAAGTGAAAGTCTTGGCCTTGTTGGCCTTGAAGCAATGGCTTGCGGTACATTATGTGTTTGTAGCGATGCAGAAGGAATTAAAACCTATGCTGAAAACAATAAGAACTGCTTGATGTTCGAAAGAGAAAATGCGAAGCAACTTGCAAATCAGTTGCTTGCGGCTTACAAGATGAAAGAGGATGAAAAACGGAGAATACGAAACAATGCACTTGCGACTGCAAGTCAATACTCAACATCCAACATCGAAAAGGATCTCTTGGATTTTTTTGATAAGAAAGTGATGCTTTCATGATGCAGGAGAAAAAGCTGCGACATGATGGCATGTATAAAGGCGTAGTTTGAGCCTTACGGGTAGCGTGTAGGAAAGTTGTTGGCTTTCTGCAACATGAACGAGCGAGATAGTGGTGAAAAGTATCAATTAGGAAAATTCTGAGGGTAAACATGTATTACGGCAACTGGTGTTTACAAAATTTACTTATACTCGCGTGCGTAATAAGGCACAAGAAAAGAGGGAAAACATGAATCGTGATCCGATTGCAGTGAGTGTAATCTGTACGACATATAATCAAGAAAAGTACATACGTGATGCATTGGAAGGTATGCTCAAACAAAAGGCTGATTTTAAATTTGAAATACTAGTACATGACGATGCATCTAATGATGGGACGGCAGAAATTGTTGAAACATTTAGAAGAAAATACCCAGAGCTAATATTCCCAATTTATCAAAGCGAAAATCAATACTCGAAAGGCATAAATATCAGCAAAGAATATCTTTTCCCTTTGGTACGTGGTAAATATACGGCCATTTGTGAAGGAGATGACTTTTGGACAGATCCGTATAAACTGCAAAAGCAATACAATATCTTGGAACGCCATCCTGAAATCGACATGTGTGCGCATGGTTCAAAAGTTATTTCAGCAGCTACTGGAAAAACAATTGGCTTCACCAGACCAGCACAAGAAGAATGCGTTTTAGGGGTTGAGCAATTCATTCATCCCCACGGAATGCGAGTGGTCGATACGGCAACTCTTTTCTGGAGATCATCTCTAAATGATTATTGGCCGGATTTTAGACTTGCCATGCCGATGGATACAACATTACGTATATGTGGCGCTTTAAAAGGCGGAATATATTATTTGCCAGAGGTAATGTCTGTATATAGATGGTTGTCTGTGGGATCGTGGACAAGCAATTTGAACAAAGAAAAACATATTCAATTAAACAAACAACGAAATACGATGCTTACATTACTTGATAGTGAGACAAAGGGCGCTTACAAAGAGATTATCGAAATGGAAAAAATCGAAACGGAAGCAGATTACCTGTATTCTTGGGGTGATTGTAACCAGTTAAAAGAAAAGAGATACGAAGACTACGTAAAAAGTTGGACGCCACCGAAAAAGATCAAACTTTATATAAAGCAGAGATTGGGGGAGGAAAGGAGCACCCAGCTTAAAAGATTATTGAAAAATGTGAGGAATAAACAACAAAGGAAGTAACAGATTGAAAGATGTATAACAGAATTACCATATCCAACCTTGCATGGCGCTTCGCCGAACGCTGTGGCGCGCAAGGTGTCCAATTCATCGTATCCATCGTACTTGCGCGTTTGCTGGCGCCGGAGGATTATGGCACAATCTCGCTGGTCACGGTCTTTACAACGATCCTACAGGTGTTCGTAGACAGTGGCCTGGGCACGGCGCTGATTCAAAAGAAAGATGCGGATGATCTGGACTTTTCATCCGTTTTCTATTTCAATTTTGCGGTGTGCCTGGTTCTCTATGCGGGTATGTTTGTCGCAGCGCCATATATTGCGGTGTTTTATGATGACCCCACATTGACACCGGTGGCCCGGGCGCTATGTCTGACGGTTGTTGTGGCGGGTGTGCGAGGAATCCAGCAGTCCTATGTGTCCCGACATCTGTTGTTTAAGCGTTTCTTCTTTTCCACGATTGGGGGCACCATCGTCTCAGCAGTCATCGGCATTGCGATGGCCTACATGGGATATGGCGTCTGGGCGCTGGTGGCGCAGCAGCTGTCGAACGTGGCCGTTGGCACTATTATTTTGTGGGTCACGGTCCAGTGGCGGCCGAAACTCATGTTTTCCTGGCAAAGACTGAAAGGTTTACTTTCATTTGGCTGGAAACTGCTGGCTTCCTCGCTGCTGGATACTGTGTACAACAATCTGCGCAACCTGATTATTGGCAAACTGTACTCCTCGGCCGATCTTGCCTATTACAACCAAGGTGATAAGTTTCCCAAGGTGATTGTCACCAACATCAACACCTCCATAGACAGTGTGCTGCTCCCCACCATGTCCAACGTGCAGGAGGACCACGCCCGAGTCAAAAGCATGACCCGCCGCTCGATCAAGACCAGCACCTACATCATGGCGCCGCTGATGATGGGGCTGGCATTTTGCGCCGAACCCATTGTGCGGCTGGTGTTGACCGACAAATGGCTGCCCTGTGTGCCATATTTGCAGATATTTTGCATCACCTACATGTTTTACCCGATTCACACGGCAAACCTGAACGCCATCAAAGCGATGGGCCGCAGCGACCTCTTCTTGAAGTTGGAGATAGCAAAAAAGGTTGTTGGCATGGCGCTGCTTTTATCGACAATGTGGTTTGGTGTTATGGCGATGGCGTATAGCTTGTTGGTCAGTACAATGGCAAGTATGGTGATTAACTCTTGGCCGAATAGAATGTTATTACATTATAGTTTGATTGAACAGTTGAAAGATATTCTCCCTGGAATCTTTATTTCCCTGATAATGGGAGTTTGTGTTTTGATAATAGGAATATTGCCGCTCCCCGTTGGGGGCATGCTCATCCTGCAAGTTTGTGCAGGCGCAGCAGTATACACAGGCCTATCAGCTTTTTTGAAACTAGAATCGTTTGAATACTTACACGGGATGATGAGGGGACTTCGCACAAAGAGTAAAACGTAATATGGCTAGTGCGTTTCGGAAAACAGAACAAATGGAAGGAATAGAAATGAAAAAGGTATTGATTTTGGGTGCAAACCCGGAAACAGTTAGTCTCATAAATAAGGCGAAAGAAATGGGCTGCTACACAATTGTGACAGACAACAACCCAAATGCATATGCCAAACGTTTTGCTGACCAAGCAGAAAATATAGATGCAGTAGATGTTGATGCCCTCGTCGATTTGGCTAAACGTGAAAAAGTAGATGGCATTCTTGTTGGTGTAGCAGAAGCTTTACTACCGGCGTACTGTTCGGTATGCGAAAGGCTTCAGATGCCATGTTATTCAACTAGTGACAAATTCGAAATTATGGCACGAAAAGACCTCTTCAAGGAAAAATGCCATGAATATGGCGTGCCTACAACGAGAGAATACGAACTAGCAGGCAAAAGCGATATTAAGTTGCCTGCCATTGTTAAACCTGTAGATAGTTGCAGCTCTAAAGGTATTCGTGTATGCCATACGAGGGAAGAATTAGAAAATGGAATAGACTATGCACTTGCATTTTCAAAAGCAGGAAAAGTACTTGTTGAAGAATATATGACAGGCGATGAGGTGATTTCCTATTATGTGATGCAAGAAGGGAACCCTATTTTTGTCGGCATGTGTGATCGCTATACATATAAGCCTAAGGGAAATTTGGTGCAACTTCCCACATGCTATATTTTTCCATCTCGCCATATTGATTCGTATATGGCCAACACAAATGAGTCTGTTAAGCGCATGATTAAAGGGCTTGGTCTAACCAACGGTTCAATTTTCTTCCAGTCGTTTGTTGATGAGGACGGAATAGTAAGAGTATATGAACCCGGGTATAGATTGAATGGAGCGCAAGAACACCTGGTGATCTCAAAAGTCTCTGGAATTGATGCCAAAGAGCTATATATTAATCTTGCCTTGACGGGTAAAGCGGCTGACTATAATCTTGAAGTTTTCAGTAATCCCAAGCCCCAGCAATTCTGTTGCAAATTGTCTCCACTGATTCGAACCGGGAAGATTGGCCATATTGGAGGTCTTTCCGAAATTGAAAAGTTGCAAGATGTGGTTTCGGTGAACCCAAGTTATGCCGATGGGGATGAAGTGACAGGAGAGGGGACGCTTAAACAAATCGTATGTCGCTTCTTCATTGTTTCGGAAACCAAAGAGCGCCTGGCTCATATAATTGATGAAATCCAAAGCAAGCTAACAGTTACGGATGAAAACGGCAATAGTATGATTGTTGGTTTGTTTGATACATCTATTTTGGCGGACCGTTATTAAAACTTAAAGGAGAAGTCACATGCTGCAAGGTTCAGTAGGTTTGATTGGGTTTGGAGCAATAGGCACACCGATTGCGCACAAGCTTTATAACAAGTATCATGACAGATTTATACTTATCGCCAGTGGAAAAAGAAGAGAGAAGCTGCAAAACCAAGAGATTACAATTAATGGCGAAAAGTTTCACCCCACGGTGGTCTCCTCTAAGCAGGAAGTACGAGATTCCCTCCAGCTGCTTATTGTTTGCGTAAAAAATTATCAGCTTATGGATGCACTTGGCGATATACGAAGTGTTATCAGCGAGCAGACAATTATTTTGCCACTTCAAAATGGTATTTCATCTTATGAATTTTTTTCTAAGGAATTCCCTGACAATATTGTTTTACAAGGATATGTCCAGGGACCCAATACAAGAAAAACGGAGTCAGATTTTGAATATACTAACCCGGGGGTAATGCATATTGGTGATCAGGTGCGTTCTATCCTTGATATAGCGGCTGACGTATACGCTTTCTTGAATCAAGCAGGCATAGAAGTTCACTTAGAACAAGACATCCGGCTTATGGTTTGGAAAAAATGGATGTTAAATGTGGCGGGTAATAGCGTAACGGCATTGACAAATGCAGACTATAAAGACTTCAAAGACTCTATTGATTTGCAAACATTGTGTGTTAGTGCGATGAGGGAATTTGTGGCCGTAGCACAGGCAGAAGGTATTCAACTGACAGAGACAGATATACAGGATGTCATTGATTATTATGTCAACTACAAAGGTAGCAAACGCACAAGTATGCTGGAGGATGTTTCAAATAGAAGAAAAACGGAAAATGATTATTTGGCTGGGAAAATCGTTGAATTGTCGAAAAAGCATTCGCTAGAGACGCCGATAATTTCCAGTCTCTACTTATTGATGAAAATAAAAGAAGTTCTTTATCTCAATGAGGAGAACAATGATGGAACAGGTAAAATATTATGAAGGCGCACAAGCATTGCGCAGCAGCATTGGAAATCGGAGCGTTATAGGACAGGACACATTTATCAGTGATAGCTATATCGGAAAATCCGTTTCCTTAAATCGTAGAAATATTATCGAAAACGCTTATATTGACTCATTTACTTATACCGGGGCTGGCACAATAATTAAGGAAGCTCAAATTGGGAAATTTTGTTCTATCTCATGGAATGTTTCGATTTCAGGGAATACACATAATTATAATCAGCTATCGGCACATCCGTTCACCCATTTTTTATCATTCGGATTTACAGATGAGTCCACGCCTTTGGATAAAAAACGTATTAATATTGGGAACGATGTATGGATTGGAGCAAATGCATGTATACTTCCGGGAATAGCTATTGGAAGTGGTGCAATCATTGGAGCTGGAGCCGTTGTAACCAAATCAGTACCACCTTATGCAATTGTTGCGGGAAATCCTGCTAGAATCATCAAATTTCGTTTTACACAGTATCTCATTCAACATTTACTGAAAATTAACTGGTGGGATTTTCCGGAAGAAGTAATCAAAGAAAACTTGTCTCTTTTTCAACAAAATCTTAATGAAGAAACAATCGTTGAAATCGAAAAAATCAAAAAGGAAATACAAACAATGAAAGGTTATGAGGACAATAAAAATGGAGAATAAAATTTTAGTCACCCGCTCCTCCATGCCCTCTCTCGATGAGTACATGGAGGAGATCCGCCCGATCTGGAACAGCCATTGGCTCACCAATATGGGGCCGGAGCATAAGCAGTTACAGGAGGAACTGAAAAAATACCTGGCCGTTGACCATGTCGAGCTGGTCACCAACGGCCACATGGCGCTGGAACTTACCCTACAGGCGATGAATCTGCAGGGTGAAGTCATCACTACACCATTCACTTTTGCTTCCACTACCCATGCCATTGTACGCAATGGGCTGGAACCGGTATTTTGTGATATCGATCCGGTTACATATACCATCGATGTCACTAAGATCGAACGGCTGATCACAGACCGTACCTGCGCCATCGTTCCGGTTCATGTGTATGGCAATGTCTGCAACATCGAAGAGATCGAACGCCTTGCGCACAAGTATGAGCTGAAAGTCCTGTATGATGCTGCGCATACATTCGGCGAGACCTATAATGGCCAGGGGGTGGGGAACTTTGGTGATGCCTCCTGCTTCAGCTTCCATGCCACAAAAGTGTTCAACACGATCGAGGGCGGCGCCGTGTGCTATCATGACGAGGAACTCGGCAAGCGGCTGTATGAGCTGAAAAACTTCGGCATCCATGGCCCGGAAGAAGTGGAAGCGGTAGGCGCCAACGCCAAGATGAATGAGTTCTGCGCTGCAATGGGGCTGTGCAACTTGCGGCATGTGGATGAGGAAATCGCCAAACGAAAGGCTGTGGTGGAACGCTATCGTGAGCGCCTGTCCGGCGTGGACGGCATTCAGCTGAATGCGGAGCAGCCCGGCGTAAAATCAAATTATGCGTATTTCCCCGTGGTATTTGATGAAAAGTTGTTTGGCGCCAGCCGCAATGAAGTGTTTGACGCACTCGCCCGCGAGGGAATCGGTGCGCGCAAATATTTCTATCCGCTGAGCAACACGTTTGCCTGTTTCCACAAAAAGTATAATGTCGATGAGACGCCGGTGGCCCGCCGCATTGCCAAGCGTGTGCTGACCCTGCCTCTTTACGCCGACTTGCCCTTGGAAGATGTGGACCGCATTTGCGATATTGTTTTGGCACAAAAAGCGTGAGGAATGAAAGTGTATGCCGATAAAGCAGACAACAATAAACGATAAAACGGCAAAAATGGGGGGGGGCGAGAGTCCGGCGTTGAGCTGCTTCGAATTTTGCTGATGATTGTGATCGTTGCGCACCATTATGTTGTGAATTCCGGACTTACAGATTTGATCAATCAGCAGTCAGTGCTGGAATTTCGTGACTATTTCCTTCTGATTTTTGGTTGGGGCGGGAAAACGGCAATCAACTGCTTCGTGCTGATTACCGGCTACTTTATGTGCACGTCCCACATAACTGGCAGAAAATTCTTTAAGCTGCTTGGGGAGATCGAGTTTTACAAGGTATTCATCTATCTGCTTTTCCTGGTTAGCGGTTACGAGGCCTTCTCCATCAAATCCTTTCTAAAATCAGTGACGCCATTTTATTCCATCGGCAGCGGTTTTACAAGCAGCTATTTGGTGTTCTTTCTTCTGATTCCGTTTATCAACAAATTAATCGGTACGCTCACGCGGAAAGAACATGGCCTGCTTTTGCTTGTTTGTTTGGGCGCTTATACGTTCGTTCCGTCCATCCTGTTTGGAACCGTACCCATGAATTACATAGGTTGGTTTACTATCGTGTATTTGATTGGGGCTTATATTCGCCTGTATCCTATCCCGTATGGCAATGACGTAAAATTTTGGGGAATTGCGACCGCCGCAATGATGATACTGTCTTGGGTAAGCGTGGCCGTGTTGGCAAACGTCGGAATTTTACTTAACCGAACAGGCCTGTATTATTACGAGGTAGCCGATTCTAACAAATTCTTGGCCGTGGCTCTGTCCGTTTGCGCATTTCAGCTATTCAAAAATTTGAAGCTTGGCTGTATACGATGGATCAACACAGTGGCAGCTTCGACCTTTGGAGTCCTGATGATTCACGCCAACAGCGACACCATGCGGCAGTGGCTATGGAAAGATGTTCTGAATAATGTCGGAGTCTACGAATCAGACTTTATCATTGTCCATGCAGTTGGAGCGGTAATTGGCGTATTTGCGGTATGTACGGCATTGGATATAGCGAGAAAAGCGGGAGTAAGGTTGCTGCGGAGATCGGTGTAGGCACGAGGGAAGGTTCTTGCTCGACATAACAATCAATTGATGCCACGAAAGTGTAATCATAAACTTAAAATGAGAGAAAGAAGTGTAATGAAATGAACATTGCAGTCGCCGGTACCGGCTACGTCGGTCTGTCCATCGCCACATTGCTGGCGCAGCATAACCATGTCACCGCAGTAGATATTGTTCCGGAAAAGGTTGATCTCATTAACCAGCGCAGGTCCCCTATTTAGGACGACTACATAGAGAAGTACTTATCCGAGAAAGACCTGGATCTCACCGCAACCCTTGATGCCAAAGCTGCGTATGCAGATGCTGACTATGTCGTCATTGCTGCGCCCACCAACTACGACAGCAAGAAGAACTTTTTTGATACCAGTGCAGTTGAAAATGTAATCGAGCTGGTGTTGGCGGCCAATCCGAATGCGATCATGGTTATAAAGTCCACCATCCCTGTGGGCTATACTGAAAACGTGCGAAAAAAGTACAACACTTCCAATATTCTGTTCAGCCCGGAATTTTTGCGCGAGTCCCAGGCTTTATACGATAACCTTTATCCCAGTCGCATTATTGTGGGTACAGATTTGCAGGATGCAAAACTGGTAAACGCAGCACGTACGTTTGCCGCCCTGTTGCAGGAGGGGGCAATCAAAGAAAACATCGACACTCTGTACATGGGGTACACGGAAGCCGAAGCGGTAAAGTTGTTTGCAAATACCTATCTGGCTCTGCGAGTATCGTACTTTAATGAATTGGATACCTATGCCGAAATGAAAGGACTTGATACACAACAGATTATCAAGGGCGTTTGCTTAGACCCTCGCATCGGCGACTTCTATAACAACCCCAGCTTTGGCTATGGCGGTTATTGTCTGCCCAAAGATACCAAACAGTTGTTGGCCAATTACCGGGATGTGCCTGAAAACTTGATTCAAGCCATTGTGGACAGCAACCGCACACGAAAAGATTTTATTGCAGACCGGGTTCTGCAAATGGCTGAATACGCCGCCTGAAACGGTGCCCTTAGACCGCACGAATGGTGCAGCCAAACCGCTAAAATGGTGCATGGTGACCGCAGCCATGGTGCATTGACAGGATGGCCACTAAAATGGATTTAGCATCGTCAGATGCAAATTCAATTTAGGAGGCCTTACCATGGTCAATCACAAAGAGATCCTTCGGCTCAAACATCTGGGACTCACAAACCGGGAGATCGCAGATGCTGCTGGCTGTGGCCGCAACACGGTCACACGCACATTAGCCCGTGCTCGGGAGCAACAGCGTGGCTGGCAGCAAGCGCAGTCCATGTCGCAACAGGAAGTTTCCCAGTGGCTATTTCCAACCGAGCAAAAGAACCCTGTCTACAAGATGCCGGACTACGAGTGGGTACACCGTGAGATGCAGAAGAGCGGCGTCACCCTGAGTCTGTTGTGGGTGGAATACTGCGAGCGGTGTCGTCAAAGCGGCGAGCTGCCCTACAAATCCACCCAGTTCAACAAGTACTATGCGGACTATGTCCACAAAACTAAAGCTACCATGCATCTGGAACAGATAAGGTAGAATAAGTTTCGCAAATTGAAAAGTAGATAAAAAGAGACATGGTT